>Ga0209407_1000002_pt1 | contig 395378 bp, 320 predicted proteins | sample AD_JPNHG3_MetaG_FD_184410 | JGI IMG/M metagenome (GOLD analysis project Ga0209407, IMG submission 184410) | Active sludge microbial communities of municipal wastewater-treating anaerobic digesters from Japan - AD_JPNHG3_MetaG (SPAdes) (version 2) | ecosystem: Engineered > Bioreactor >... | reverse complement strand
CTCTGTACAGGAAGAGTCCTCAAATCTTATCCGCAGGTCATCTTCCGGTCCAAATAGATTGCAACTACTAAAAAAAATTATTAACACAACTAAAAATATTCTAACTGTCACTTTTCTACTTCACTAATACCATCTTTATAGTTTTAGAAAACGCTTTCCCCTTTAACGGTTGAGCATCTAAGCGAGCAAAGTAAACTCCACTGGGCAGTTCACTACCATCAAAAGTCGAAGAATAACGTCCGACTTGCTTGACCTCATCAGCCAAAAGCAACACTTCCCGACCAAGGATATCATATATACGTAAACAGACATTGCTTTCTTCCGGTATTTGATAGGTAATAGTCGTTATTGGATTGAAGGGATTGGGATAATTTTGAGAAAGATTATAGCTTGATATAATCCGATGACTATCTTCGATATTTTTTACAATAAAATCTTTCAATGGCCTGCGCCATAAACCTGTAGATGTACCAGCATATAAATAGCTATTATGAATTTTAAGTTGATAAATACTGCCCATGCATCCCGGACTAATCTCTTCAATTTCAGAGTTTGTGCAGTCTATCTTATAAATTTTTTGGCTAGTGGCAAATATCAGGTTTTTATCTTTTTTGGCAACTGAAATGACACTCTCTTCGGAAAAAATATTCTCCCAGGTTTGACAACCATCTGTTGACTTAAATAATCCATTTCTACTACTCGAATCAGATTTTGTACCAATATAAATTACTGTATCTATTGTGGCAACTGAATTGATTATAGAAGACACCCCATAACAAGAGTCCCAGGTTTTACCGGCATCTTTTGAAAAAATTATTTTAATCCTGTTATCAATAGATTTTAATATATAAATATTTTGTTCATCAATAATAATATCTTTATAAGTGCCATAATTTTCATCAAGTGATAATCCCTCCCACGTTCGTCCCATATCCCTAGATCGAAATATATTATTGAAAAATTGATTAGATAATGTATCAACGATAGCAAATAAATCTGTACCTAATGATTTGATATCCTTTATCTTAATATCACTACATACTTTATTCCAAATTAGTCCATCGGCATTAGAAATAAATACATTACCAGTAGATACAATAATTACAGAATCATTAATTGTAGTAAAAGTAGATATGTAATTAAGACTATCCACCGTCATTGGGTACCATAAATTATCACGTTCCGAATAAATATTAGGATCGTAATACGTAGAACCAGACACTTTCCCATGAGATGTGATTATATTCTCACCACAAAATTCAATATACCCGACCCCCCTTTCAGTTATTCCATTTACTGACACTGAATTAAAAGTATTACTATGAATTTCAGTATAAAAAATTCCTTCGTCGGTCGCGAAATATATGTATGTACTATCATATGCCATATCCCATACTGTATTATCACCAGGCCGAGTAGTTGGTAAATCTATTCGTTCCCAATTATTTCCATTATCCAGAGAGCAATATAATAAAGGATTTGAGTAATAGATCGTCGAATCAAGATAAATTATTTTGCTTGCATCACTATAACTATCTATTACATACGAATGAGGAAGCATAGTCCATGAATCTCCATTATCTTGAGATATGTAAAATTCCGATCCTGATTGAATTAGTAAAGATTCTCCGTTAAATGCAATACATGTTACATAACCGGATATATTAGTAAGATAATCCCAGGATAAACCCTCATCACTTGATCGAAATACACCATCTCCAGTAACCAGAAAAATACTGCTATCTGTAAAAAATATTTTTAATATCAACCAACAATCGGGCAGATTATCGCACCGTGACCAAGTACTGCCATTATCGTCCGAAGTGAATAAGCCTGCAGAAGAAGTGCCAACGTACAATTTCGAATTTTTCATATTGATAGAACGGACACCTACGGAATCTAAAATCCCATGTAGTTCTTCCCAGGTTTTGCCATAATCCGATGAGTGGGCTAAATAACCATCGTTTCCAGTTACAATTATGCGCCAAGCAAAAACATTGGAATCATTAACCATAATTCCACCACACTTACTAACATCAAAACAAGTATTTTCCCACGTCAATCCCATGTTATCTGATCTATAAAGGTAGTTGTTTGCCATCGCATACATTCTTGGTTTATCAACTATTATATCCCGAATTTTTCCACCATAAAGTCCTTCGATCCGAGTCCATTGAGCTTCTGACACGTTCATTAATAAAAAAAATAAGAACAAATTGGATAAAATTAATTTCTTGGCCTTCATTTCTAGCGGCTCACTTTCTTATTTAATCGTTAATGAAATACCAACATTTTACCCATAATGCAAGGTAACATTTTCAATAAAAATTATTTCTATTTCATAGATTAATTCACTTCAATAGTTCGTGTTCATCTTTTAACATCTGGATGCAGTTTATCAAAGCGCGGGTCTCATGATAATTGACTTTCCAGTCGTATCCTTTGGGACCTTTCTCACGTTCGGGACTTTTATCCAGACCCTTGGAATACCAACCGCCGTGTTGGTGGTCAATAAGGTAGCGCTGAATGTACTCCCATTGTTTCCGGAAGGCTTCATAGTATTTCTTATCTTGGGGAAAAAGTTTAGCCATCAACAAAAAGGCATTCAAGGCTTCGGCCTGAACCCACCATTCTTTGGTATCATCAAAAATCGTAATCGTATCCGAACCGTCGAAGTAGTAGCCCTGATAATATAAACCGCCATTTTCTCGATCCCAGCCATTTTGGAGAGCATGGTCAACCAGCGCCCTAGCAACTGGCAATGTCGCAGAATCGGATTTTTTGCCGAGAATATGTTCCGCTTCCAAAAGCAAATAGGCGGTTTCGACATCATGACCGAAAGACACATGATCAAAAAAATAGTCGGATTCCTGCGGCTCAGCCGAAAAATCATACACCGATAGCGGTTGCCAGTCTCTCGTAAAATACATATTCAGATAACCTTTTTTATTGACAAAAGTGTCTCTGACCAGAGTCAGCATTTCCAGCAGGCGTTCGCGCACGAGACTATCCGGCCAGACTTTATAGAGCTGGGTAAATGCCTCCAACAGGTGAATTGAAGAATTATAGTCCTTCAAAACTGTCTCGGTTATATTGTGATCGTTTTTACCGGTCGGATGCCACATTATCCAGGAACCGTCCAGATTAGTTGCATCAACGTAGCCTTTATACTGCGGATCATGATTATGTTTTTCGAGCCAGGCAAAAGTTTGGCGTGCCAGATCAAGCGCAGAAGTATCGCCAAAAGCTTCATAATAAGTAGCCAACGCATAAATTGCGAAGGCATTACCATAAGCCACCTTATGAAGACCATCTCCATAGGGAATTAAATTTCCCTGACGATCCCGCAATTGATAAAAGCCACCATAGGTTTTGTCCCACATTTTATCTCTTAGAAAATGAAATCCATGTTCGGCAATTTTTCGGTATTGATCATCTTGATAAAACATTGCCGCCCGCGAAGCCGTCCAGACTTGCCGACTCTGGGTTACAATCATTTTATTCTGTGGCCCTTCAGGCCGCCAGTCAAAGGTAAAGTCACTTAGAAAACCACCGTAAACCGTATCGAGAGCCGCCGGATACCAGACCTCTAAAAATTCATTTTTTAGAGCAAATTCCATTTCTTTTATTAACGTTTCTTTTTCTGAATTCATTTGTGTTTTACATCCCATTAAGATTATTATAATTAGGCAAAAAATTGTTAAATGGTGATATTTATTCAATTTATCATCCATCCTTATTTTATATTTTTTCTAATTATTGCTACCATTTAAGTCCTTCAATTTACTTCGGGATTCTTGGTCATCAACGCCTTCAAAACCGGTTCGACCCAGCGCTCATTATCAATATCATAAAGGATAAAATCACTGTCAAATTGCCAATACGCCCAACTCCATCCTAAATTTTCCACGGTGCTTGTCACAAAGGAAAGATATTTAGTTCGAGACTCCATATCGGCTTTATCATAGACACCAAACTCGCCGAGAAACAAGGGGCGGTTGTGTTTCTTTGACCAGTTTTGAGCTTTGGCAAAATCATCCAGAATAGCCTGTTTTTCTTCGTCGGTACCCAGCCAGTGAACATCTCGTAAGTCAGCTCGACCTGCCCAGGAGGCTCCTTGATGAGTGAAGTCCATTGGCGAATAATAATGAATCGTCACGATGATATTACGATCCTTTTCCGGCAATATCAAACTGTCTAACTGATTAATCTGGTTGTATTGGGCAGGACCAAGGATAACCGTCCGACGGGGATTAGACTCACGAACTATCGCCAGACCTTCCGATAAAAATTCATTCCACAATTCACTGGTAAGTTTGCCATTAGGTTCATTTAATAACTCAAAAAGCACATTTTCGGAACTGTTTTGAAAATGTTCGGCAACCTGTTTCCAGAACGCCAACCACATATCCTTACGACCAACTGGGTCGTCAGCCATAGCGTAATATTCGTGCATATCGAGAATGACCATCAGATCGTTAGCCAGTGCATTTTCCACCGCCCAATCCAGAACCTTCCACCAATCCTCTCGTAATTCAGAGGTCGTTGGATTCATATACCGAAAAGGATGCAAATTAATTCGGACGGTATTGAAGCCCGCTTCGTGAATGAGTTTAAAATGGTGCTCCTTGAAACGGGCCTTTTCGAATGATTCCCAGATCGGATCGTAGCCCAAGATATTTACGCCTCGACCCAGCTTTTCATTTTGCTCAAAGGCATTTACCGCCTTTGATCCCGATTGGCAGGAAACCATAAAAATTAGTAAACCAGCAATGATAAAAATGAACGGTACTCGTGACATCTTATTCTCCTATTGATTAATTTTTTTATAATCATTACTCAGCTCTAAACACCCGATAAGAATGCGGCCCGATTGCAGTCTTAATCACTAATTTATTGTTTTCTTGATAGCCAGTTAATTTTTGATTACTGAGTAAATCGGTGACTTTGGTGAATTTATTATCCAGGATAATATTGACATCCGTATTATGGTCTTGGAAAGAATAAATGATAAAAGTATTGTTGTCATAGACCAACAGGCTCACATTGCTGGGACTATCGGTATAAACGAACAAATTTTTCATCATTACCTTTTTAATAATTGTCAGAACCTCACGGGGCAATTCGTATAATTCGCCGAAGTTGTCTGGAATTGTCAGCACATAAAGTTTGCCGTTGGCGTAGCTGGCTTGATGGAAAATGGGGTAGCCGACGCCGCTATCGAGCGCGGTGATCAGTTCCCAGGAATCATTGGTAGCGTAGCGAATTTGAGGAATCAGAATATCATTTTCGGCAATGAAGACGTTGCGCCAGTCGTAAAATCTATGTACCAAAGCCTTCTTATCGGTGTATTCTAATTCGACAATATCCTCGATGCCTTTCTCTTGAAGTGCGCGATAAAGTCCGGAGGTGATTACTACGTCTTTTCCCTTAACCAATTGATTCTTGATTTTTTCAACAATCTTAGCATCGAAACTGGCTTGTTCGGTCAGGAAAATCACCTCTTCATTCGCCGGAAAATCAGGAGTAATTTCCATTGGAATTCCCAGCATACCGATGTAATTGGGAAGGAAATCCTCACCGTAGGAATGGTAAGGTTTATAGGTTTTAATACCGATCGGCTGACCTAATTTCCCCAGAAAACAGTCAACCTTATCCAGATTATAGCCAGCCACCGGCGCAACCGGACTCAAAGGTTTGAATGAACCGTCTTCCTGCGGAATCGCTTCCAGCAACGCACCAAAGCAAAATAAGGTCAATTCGCTGGCTTTGGCAAACAGGGTCAAGTTGATTTGCTCTGCATAGCGGTCGAGAGTGCGACGATTAAAAGGGTCTACCCAGCCGCCGCCATTCCGTCCGGGCGCAATATTTTCAAAATAGCGCATAATGGCATAACTCTCATAAGCTTGTAAATGCTGATGAGTATAAACCGGGTCTCTGGTTTCCGTGCCGGTATAAATCAAATCAAATTGAGCCGGCTGTTTCTCAAGATTGAATCCGCAGTATTGAAAATGATCATACCAGTTCGGATACTTTATGATTATTTTTACTTTCGGATTAACTTTCTTCGCCGGATCAATAATTAGTTTTTGAGAGGCTTCCGTTGCTTGTTCCAGACGGAAATCCGTCCAGCTTTTGTCACCTTTGGCTTGAATATCAGACTCAGTTTTGGTATTGAGAAACCAGAAATCATCCAGCATAATTTCGTCGAACATACTAGCAGTATATTCGGCAATCTCCTGCATTTTTTTACGCTGATCCGGGTTAGTGATGCAAAACGATAAAAATTGCTGATCATCGTTCCAGACATAAGTAATCCCACCCGAAGTCTGAATGCCGCGCTCCTTGAAAAATTTCTTGGCTTTTGAAATAGTCTCTTTGTCAACCAATGTCTGACCGCGATAAGTCTCGAGGTAAACTTTATCAATATCCAGATATTTATCGAGCAGGTTGAAGTTCTTTTCCAGCCAATTCAAATCTGCCATTCTTTGCACATCGCGCGCCGGGCAGTAAATCGCCAATTTGAAATTCTTATAGTTATCCTTGGCTCGTGACGGGTGCACAATTAACAGCGAAATAATAGAAACTAACACGATTTTGGATAATGGACTCATCTTTTGATTCTCCTTTTAATTTTGACTATTTCTTCTAACCTATTCATAAAACCTGCTAAGACTTTTTTATGAGGAATTCCAGAATGCGCTCGGAACATTCCTCATCTATTTCTGATAATTATATCCAATATAATTGACTGAGTTTTTATATCATTCCAAGTTTTCAAATTTTTAACTATTTGAATTTTATATCCTCACATGGCGCACTTAAAATTCCTTTAAGAGTTCCAGCATCTTGCGATCGAGATTATGCCCTTTATATTTCTCGTATTTCACATCTTTGCGGTTACTATCGAGAATCCCAAAGTCGCCCTTCAGATTCCAGAGAGCATATCCCCAACCGACTTCTTGCCAGAGTGATAACAAATCACGCATCCAGCGCAAGGCAACATCATGCGGCGTTTGATTATAACAGCCCCACTCTCCAACATGAACCGGAACTCCTTTGGCTACCAATGGCATCCAGGGATCAATTAACCGAGATTTCAGCATCGCCTTATCCCAGATAGTTCCATCGTCGCCCTTGAGCGGCCAAGTGGGCTTCTTAAAAGTCTGATAGGATTCTTTCGGTACCCAATTCGCTTTATAATGGCTGACGCTCATCGGATCATAACCGCGCGTACTTTGAACAACCCCCAGATCAGCAATGCCGAATATCGGCGTTCGACCTACATCCTTCCCATCAGCCACGATCAAACGATTTGGATCTTCCTCACGAATCCCATTAACCAAAGCCGTCACTATTTCTACATGGCGCGTTTCTTCTCTGGTATGCGGCGGTTCATTAATTAAATCAAAACTGAGCTGCGAATTGGGGATGCCTTTATAACGCTTTGCAAACATTTTCCAGTGAAAAACAGCCGCATCCAGAGCTCTTTGCATTCTTTCGGGCGTATCTTCATAGAGGTCCATCGGTTCCTGATCGCGTCCATTGATGCAATAACCCGGAATGCGATGCAAATTCAGATTGATGTGAATATTGTACTGTTTCCCGAACTCGATTACTTCGTCAATATCTTTTAATACGTCTTCATCAATGCGATACCAGTCATCTTTAGAAGACCAGCACCAGTACGACATTGGAATGCGCGCAAAGTCGAATCCCAACTCCGCCATAATTTCGAAATCTTCTTCCTCGAATTTACTTCGCGGCCCCCAGTTGCTGAATTTAGCCAGAAGGTTAAATCCTCGATAGCGGGGAAAATGCAGCGGCGGCGCTTGTTCGAGTTTAGACCCGAAGAGGTCAATTTTAGGTAATGCCAGCGAGCCGGCCGCCCAAAGTAACATTTTATTAAATTCACGTCTATTCATAAGTCTTCCCAATTCACTAAATGCATCCGAAAAAAGAGAGCCGGCAGGTATTTTTTCATCCTGCCGGCTACTCTATACATTCAAACTAATCTGCCGCAGTCCTATTTAAGGAGCAACATCCGTTTTACTTCTTTAAATTCACCGGCCTGAATCGCATAGAAATAAACTCCTGACGCTAAATGACTGGCATCAAACTGAATAATATGAGCACCCTGGCTCATATGACCATTGACCAATGTAGCAACTTTTTGACCCAATAGATTATAAACTGTCAATTTGACGTTAGAAGGTTTACCTAACTCAAAGCGAATCATAGTAGTCGGGTTGAATGGATTCGGATAGTTCTGCGAAAGCGAAAATCCATCCGGAACAGGTGCTTTCTTGATACCCGAAATTCTCGACTCATTGAGTAATTGTATCCAGTCAACTTTAGCACCACTACCAGAAATAGCCAAGGTATGAGTACCAGCCGTCAAATCAAAAAGATCAGTTATAACGTCTAATCCGGTACCAGCTGGCTGACTGGCAAAGGAGAAAGTCGTTGCTTCCACACCATCAACTAGTACTTTACCGGTTTGGGCCGCTCCAGCGTTTTGATAAAACACCCGCACTTGATAGCGACCAGCGCCTAAATCAGGCAGATTAAAAGTTACCGTTCCATTTGTTCCTAAAGCGACCGAGTTAAATCCTTGAGGTACCCAATCGCCGATACCACCGGGAGTAGCGCCATTATTGACGGCGTCCGCCGGCACTAATTTGGCAATTAGGTGATCAGTCCCAGCTTCATATAGCTCAATCCACTGGAAGGAAATCGCATTCCAGCCATATTGCAGCTTCAGGGTGTTTTCACCGGCAACTACGCCGATCTCCTCAAGACTACCAAAACTATGCATATCAGCATAAGCATAGAAAGCTTCATGAAATTCAGTGGTACTTTTACCGGTCCAAAAAGTCACCGGATCGCCATCCCCTGTCCAGACTACAAATTCACCCCATTTACGTGCTGCATCTACAATTTTATTACCATTGAGGATGAAATTAAACCCAATATTTTGCCCATCGGCTCTGGCTTTCATCTTCATATCAATATGGCCGGCATAAGTGGAATTGAATGTCCATTCGACACTCGTGCCGCCTTGTAAGGTGTACCACGCCTCACCGGTAAAAGGTTCAACTGCGGCGGTTCCACTTACGTTCCCAGCCTCGGCTTGAGATTCCCACACAGGTTTTATTATTATTCTTTCACCTGGCATCCATTCGATAGCATTTACGTAGGAATCTTTATTCGCCTCAAAGGTAGCTTTTGCGGCCGGGAACCAGCGCAAATCACCCAGCGGTAAACCATCAGTACTTAGCGCCGTCAGATTATCGCTATAAGTAAAATTTTCCGGTAAAGGCCAGCTCGGTTCCGCCCAAAGGGTATCGCCTGTTACCGGATCAGTCGGCAGAGCGTAATAGTACGGTTTAGCCTGTTCTTCAGCTCCATAATACTGATAACCCCTAGAAGCTGTAATGTGATCCCACATAGCCTTTAACTGAGCCGGAGTATTAGGATCATTGTTAAATGCCGGTTTGGTGCTAAGCCAGGTTGTATCCTTGATTAACATCTGGCCACCATTTGCGGGACTAAATGTTGTAAAAAACGAATCCGTTATAGCATTAACATAAGGCTGAAATCTGATAGTATCTCCATAATGTTCTTTAAAATACGGGTCTAGAAAGGCGGCCGTATTGGAAAATAGAATACGACGCCCTTTGTTGGTACCATATCTCGACGGCATATCTAGAACAGGAAAGATGCCCGTGGTATATGCCCTTGGGTCACGACCAGGTTGGTACCTTGTACCGTAATCACATAATCCTTCACCATGCCACCAGGTATTGACAAACAGCAAATTCGTGAAATAAGCCTCTTTCCACCAAACATTGGTAGTCGCACTGAAAGAGCGACCGATATTAACTAATGTGTTATGGTTGAAACGGAGATAATTTGCCGCACCGTTCTCGATCTGGAGAGCGCACATATTCACATTGAAAAAGGTATTATTCTCAATGACTACCGTATCAATATCGGTCCAAATCGAAATTCCGCGACCGCACCACTGCTGAGTAGGCACATCTTCCTGTAAATTCCGGTAAACACAATTGGTGATAAAGAGGTCATTATCCTTGCCGCCCGCGAAAGCCACAATAGCAAAATTGGAGCGCTCGAATACACAATTGTCAAATATGAACCTTTTTTCAACTGCATTAACTTCAATTGGTTGATAATACCCCGAAGAGCCCAGTTCATCAGAACCAATAATATAAAGATTCTTCAGCGTGAGGTCACTGGCACAGGAAATCATCTTACCAGGCGTACTACCAGTGGCCGCATCTGTAACCATCTGAATCACAGCCGGATGAGTATCGCCTGTGGGCTTTTCTCCGACTAAACGCAGAGGGAAGTTATTACTAATGGTTTTAAAATTCCAGTAATAACCACCGGCTTTTAGTTTATAGACCCGATTCAGATTAGCACGAGCACCACCGGCTACCGTGTCTCCCATAACGGCATTGTAAAGAGCATCCTGGACAATATTGCCGGCGCCGTCATCCCAATTCACAACCAGCGTATCCCCAGTCTGCGCAAAAATCTGGCCAGTCGACATTACCAACAGGACTGCCAGCATACTAAACCAAACTACTAAGTTTTTAGATTTCATTAAATAATCCTCCTTTTGATTAATTTTTTTGGTTTGGCAATTTAATAGCAATTTTTCTCTTAAAATCATTTTTGGGCTGTTTCTCCTTTCATTTTTAATTGTTTTTAATATTGATAACGCTTAAGGCGGGTGAATTTTAATTACATTCATATCATTTTCTCCTTACAATAATTACATTACATACTACTAATTTCAAAGATTGACCCTTATACCTACGTCCATAGTAAATCCATAATATTCAATGTAACTGGGATACAATAAAGCTGAGCCAATGCAACTCTGGTCATGTCTATTATTCAAGTTGTTGAAATTGGCGAATAGTTGAATATTTTGAAAAAGTTTCTGCTGTAAAGTTAAATCCCAGCGCCCGTAATCACTGGTATAACTACTTAATCTCGTCGTAGGAATTACGCCATCATATCCAATACCAGTAAGTTTATCGGTTTGAAATAAATATGAGAGTCGGGCTGAGAATCCTTTTAAATCATATCCGATTGTGATATTGAAAACATGTGCAGGCTGATCAGGCATACGAGTCTTGATGTAAGCTGGTACCAATTTATAGACTCGCCGAGTTCCAACTTGTTCGGTCACTAAACTATCATATACTAATTTCATTTCCGAGTATATATGGGTATAATTGATGTTTAAAACAATTCCCTTAAATACTGATGGTAAATACCAGAAATGAGTCTGCCATTCCAATTCATAACCGTAATATTTAGCAGGATCCGGATTATTTCTATAGGCATTTATCTGGGGGTTGGCTTTTAACCAGCTAGTTGGAATATCCAAAGCTGAATCCAATACAACTCCCGGACGGTAGTAAGCGGCTGAATAAAATATTAAATCCTCGATATTCTTATGAAAACCGGTAACTGAAAGTAAACCGATCTCATTGTTAAACAAGGAAACACCAACATCATAATTAGTTGATTGGGAAGGTTTCAATGAATAATTAGCCGCATTAACACTTTTACTATCAGAAGAAATGTATGAGATTGGTGCATATCTCAGAAAATCCGGACGGGCAATGGTTTCGGTCCTCGCTAATCTTATATTCAACCAATTCGTAGGCTTGGCTATTATATTCACCATCGGAAGCCAATATTTATTTCTTCTTTCTTTGGTAAGTCTAACAAATTCAGATGGTGGTTGTTCTACCGTCTGCCCAGATTGGTTTACCCGGTAACGTTGACCATGATACTTCGAATAATCTTCTTCATAACGAACTCCGGGTATTAAAGTAAAATAATTACCAAAGTTCAACTCACCCATTATATAAGCGGCCTGGTAATGTTCAAAACCATCATAGTCATAACCGAATGTTCCTACGGAGTATGGCATCCATAAATTCAGACTATCCGGAGCCGCCATCAGAGCGTCTGACATTTGACGTAACTTCTTCTCATTAAAAATTAATCCAAGGGGAAAATCACCGTTCAAGAAATCAGGACGAGAGTAATCTTTTAAAAAGGGCAACACGTTTAGTAACTGATATTCTTTGACATTATCCATAATGCCCCATTCCGGATAGACTTTATCAACATATAAAAATACTGGATTTTGCTGGCCTGACCCATATTGTAATCCACTATATCCATGTTGATCTTCATCATTACTGCGATCTATCCAGCGAAGTTTTCCTCCGGTTTTAAAAGAGCCGCTCAAAAAATTTCCAAACCGAAATGGTATTTCAATGTTAAGCTTGGCAGACGATGTATTTTCCGTAATTTTTTTACTATAGCTATACAAAGAAGCCATATTAGTATGAATTGTATCAACATTGAAATATGGTACTAGTTCCTTTGGATCAACGAACTGAGGGTACCCTGGTAGCAAAGCACTTTGTTCTTGCACAAATTCTGTTACGCGACGATCAGGACTATCGGTATTCGTTCCCGAATAACTTACGCCGGCATCATAGCGGAACCAACCAAAATCCTGATTTATTCCAAGTGCACTCGTAAAAACGTTGGTTTTACTTTTTTCTTCTTCTACTTTATAATAATGGCGATTAGTACTGTAACCGAGTTCCATGGTATTGACCTGGCTATTACGAATTAATCCATCAGAATTAAGCTGGTTGAAGAAACCATTAGCGGTAATTTTCCCTTTTGGTAAATTATAGTCCAATAATAAGCTTGCCCCGGTCCGTTTTCGGTTTACTATTTCCTCGATCATAAATAATTCACCGGTAGAAATCATTTTATTATAATTCCGCCAATTATCACGTAGTTTGTCGGCACTGCGGTCATAATTATCCGTATTGGCATTTACGATTATTCCGAGGCGATTATCGAAGAATCTATTGCTCAAACTGGCAGTAAAATTATAATTGCCGTAATAATTCTGAAGTTGATTGTATCCACCTTGAGCTGATAGATTAACTTGAAAATTTTCAGGGGCTTCTTTCAATCTTAAATCAATGGTGCCGCCCAAAACATCGGCATCCATATCCGGAGTATTGGTTTTCTTCAAAACAATTCCATCCAGCATATTGGACGAAATCAGCGAAAGGTTGACGCTCCGGTCTTCGGAACCGGTTGCCGGGAGTTCGACGCCGTTAACCGTGACCAGACTATACTTGGGGTTCAAACCACGAACTTCAACTTTATTGGCTTCACCGCCGGAACGCTGGATAGAAACACCAGGTAAACGTCCGATGGACTCCGCCGCATTGACATCCGGCAGTTCCTGAATACGGCTCTCATCCACGATGTTTGTAATTACGGTCGAGGCCAATTGTTGGTTGATAGCCGACATTTGTCCTTTGGCTTGGGCGGTGACGATAACTTCTTCACCTTTTAACGCACCGCCATAGACCATTTCGATATCCCGAACGATTGTTTCATCAACTCTGAGGCTGACTTTAATTTCCACCGGTTGATAACCGATAAAGGTCACCTTCAAGGTATATTCACCAGCAGGGATATTATCTATTCGATAATAACCTTTAAAATCGGAGGCGGCTCCGATACCGGCTGTCTCAGCTAAAATAAGATTCGCACCAATCAGCGGGTCGCCTGTTTTGGAATCTACCACCCTCCCTTTTATTACTCCTGCATCCAAAAGATTAATAAACACCATCATCGTTAATACAATAAATGCAGGCTTAATAAAATATTTCTTCATACTAACTCCACATCTTGCTTGGTTTCTATATGTCTAACGCTATCTTCGGGATTGTTAAGATCTCTAACTGAATCACGTTCCATTATTCTTACCGGTAAAAGAGTCGTAACAGGCTTATGACCAGTTTTATTAATCTTCTCCAATAATATTCTCACGGCGATTGATCCCATCTCCTCCTTATAGACTCTCACAGTTGTTAAAGGTGGATTCGATATTTTCGCCAGATCAATATCATCAAATCCAATGATACTTATATCTTGCGGAATTCGATAGCCTAAGTCTTCAATCGCTTTATAGCCAAAAATTGCATTAAGGTCATTAGTGCAGAAAATGACTGTCGGTCTATTCTTTAATTTCATTAAAGCAGTAACCTGATCATATCCATTTTCCAATCCACCAGTTCGGACAATTTCATCGTCATATTCGATTTTATTGTAGGCCAATGCCTTTTTATATCCGTCGTACCGTTTTTTAAAACTAATTCTATTTAAATCACCGGAAACAAAACCAATCCGCCTATGCCCTTTACTTATAACATACTGAATCGCTTGAAAAGCACCATGCTCATCATCAATGAATATTTGATCTTGTCCCTCAATTTCGAAATTGGGATTAACGAAAACAATTGGAATTCCGGACTCTTTGACCAAATCAACAAATTTTGGATCCAAAACCCCCGCCAAAATTATGCCATCCACAGTATGCTCTTTAAGCATTTTCGGGTACTCACCACGATATACTTCCGGTAAGAGATGCAAAACCAAATTATAGTTATTGATGACTAACTCGGCTTCGATTCCTTCCAGAACACGGGAATAGAATGGGTTTGCGGACAGCGGCCGCGTTTCCCGGCAGAATATAACGCCAATGTTTTCGGTCTTCTGTTTCTTTAAGCCTTTACCGTAAGCACTGGGTGTGAAATTATAATCCGCTGCTATTTGCATAATGCGCTTACGAGTAGCTTCGCTGACATCCTGCCGGCCGTTCAAGGCTTTCGATACTGTCGAGAGCGAACAATTCGCGAGACGTGCAATGTCCTTAATTGTCATCGTTAACTCTACCTAAATCACAATAATTAAAGTAATTAGAAACCGGTCAAAATACCGCACCAATCCTGATTTTTGTTTGCTACTGGCGGTCATTTTCCCCTACCCCGCGATAGCCATTATCCCTTTTCAATCCATCAATTCTCTTTTACGAAATCGTTTTCTGTATCCTAATTTAAATGACAATTTTTAAAATGCAAGAAAAATTATTAAAATTTTATTTTCTCGTCGAGAATTTTCCGTTTTCCGGTTCATTTCAAATTTATCGAAAAAACTTCAACTCACAATCATTACGAAATATATTTCGTTAATCGTCGAAAAATTCCGAAACCTATAAAAATCAATCAAATTGTTTCTTGAAAAAATAAAAATTCTATTCAGATAAAATTATAAAAAATGTTGTCTTTTAGCAGTTGTAAAAGACAACATTTACTTACTTTTAGGCTGAGCTAATATATTAGTTTATTGATATTTAAATATTTTCTATCTTACCGAAAAACGATAGATGGTGGTCTGGCGATATTCTTCACCCGGTCGCAGAACTACCGATGGAAAATGCGGTTTATTAGGCGAATCCGGAAAAGCCTGCGCTTCCAGACAGAGAGCACAGCGGTAATTGTAGCGAATGCCACCTTTTCCGATCATTGAGCCGTCCAGAAAATTACCGGAATAGAATTGCAAACCGGCTTGATCGGTCAGACATTCCATCAGTCTGCCGCTTTTGGATTCATAAACAGTCGCTGCAAGACGTACCTGGCCGGGCTTACCGTTAATCACCCAGTTGTGATCATAGCCCTTGCCAAATTTGATCTGTTCGTATTCAGCCGCGATGTCACGACCAATCGGTTTAGGTTTTCGAAAATCCATAGGAGTGCCTGCTACCGGTCGAATTTCACCAGTAGGTATAGAAAATTCATCGATCGGCGTAAAGTAATCGGCATTCAACATTAATTCGTGATCCAGAATGGTATTTTTCGGCGATCCGCTTAAATTGAAATAGCAGTGACTGGTAGGATTTAGAATAGTCGGACGGTCGGTCGTACCGTAATAGTCTATTTGCAGAGCATCGTCATCGGTAATCGTATAAATAACCGTTATTTTTACTTCCCCGGGATAGCCCTCTTCACCGTCCGGACTGACATAAGTCAATCGAACCGATTTGCCATCCAGCTGTTCGATATCCCAGATTACTTTGAAAAAACCTCTCGGTCCGCCGTGCAGATGATTTGGTCCATCATTCAAGTTAAGCTGATAAACTTTCCCGTCGAGACTAAATTTGCCACCGGCAATCCGGTTGCCATAGCGACCGACAATAGCACCCTGAAAAGTATTATCTTTTTCGTAACTGGCTAAGTCATCAAATCCCAGAATAACATCATCTAACTGGCCGTTTCTATTCGGAGCTGTCAAGGAAACTACGATAGCTCCGTAACTGATAATTTCCGCCGAAACTCCTTTAGCATTTGAAATTTTATACTTTTTCATTTTCGCTCCGTTTTCCTGATTTTTTCAATTAAGGCTAACTGCTGGGTTTAACTATTCGTCTTTGTTTTAGTGAGTTTGATTAGTTCCGCTCTGAGACGGAAAGGATCATCACCTTTCAACCCGCGAATTCGGCAACTGATAGATTCGAACATTGCACTTAATTTCCGATAAACCAGCAGGTTGGCTTCGATTGGTTGTTTGCGCCTTTTTTCGTCCAAAATTACAAATGGTTTGACCAATTCTTTAAGACTTACTTCTTTATTCTGGGCTTTACTCCAGGTCCAGGCCGCGTGCAAAGCCGCACCCAGCGCCGCGCCTTCTCCCTCGACCGGAACTGTCTGAGCTTCGAAAATATCAGCAATAGTCTGACACCAGGTATCAGACCGTGACAGCCCGCCAGTCAGGCGAATCTCTTTTACCTCCACCGGCATCCGCTTAAAACCGGTATAAAGATTGAGAATATGGCCTTCGATAATAGCGCGCGCTAAATTAGCCTGGGTAAAATCAGCCAATCCAAAACCGAAATAAATTGGTGCAGCTAACGGCAAGTCCGGAGTCCTTTCGCCTACATACCATGGAATAAGTAATTTACCATTATTAGCGGGCGGCGTTTCATCGAGCATTTTATCGAAGACCTGGTGAGTCATTTTATGCAGTTTAATGAATTCATTGTACCCGTTAGCCAGATTCGATACACATAACAAAGGTAAATAATGGCCGGTGCTATCACAAAAAGCCGCAATTTCTCCTGTTGGATCAATGTATGGCTTCTCCATAAATGTATAAGCCGTTCCGCTCGTTCCGAGGCTGACGGTAACAATCCCGGGTTCGACATTCCCGGTTCCGACTGCGCCATACATATTGTCTCCGCAACCGGCATCAATCAGACAGTCTTTGGAAAAACCAAACTTCGCCGCTAATTCGGGAGAAATATTCCCGATTGTTTGATCAGAAGGTTTAACTTCCGGTAATTTGGACATTAAATCGGGAGCGATAGCCTGGATGACTTTCTGCGACCACTGACCATTTTTGGGATTCCAGAGTGCCATACCGGAGGTGTCGCCGGGTTCCATCACGCACACACCTCCGGTCAGATAATAATTAATATAGTTATGCACCAGAAATAGAGTTGCCGTTTTATGGTAAATTTCCGGTTCGTGGCGCACCATGTGAAAAATTTTCGCCGCGGTATATCCCGTACGCTGGCTATTGCCGACCTCAGCAATCATTTGTTCCAGCCCACCGACTTTTTCCGTCAGAATCTCACATTCTTCAAGCGTTGAAAAATCGTTCCAGAGTTTACTTGTAGGTCGTGATAAATTGCCTTGCGCATCCAGAGCCACCAGACCATGCTGTTGCCCGGAAACCGCAATGCAACCGATCTGAGACATATCAATTCCGGCCGCAACGGCATTAGCAAAAACGCGATCAACAGCTTCGATCCACATTCGGGGGTCAGATTCGGAGACACCTTCTCCCAATCCCTGGATAGCGCCATTCTTCGTGTTATAATGCGGCAGGTCAGTATCGTAATTAACCGAATTAACGTAAACGACTTTCTTGGCCTCGAGGTCAATGATGACAAGTTTGGTACTTTGGGTCGAAACATCCAACCCGGCGAATAATTTAAACACAGTTTTACTCCTATTTATGCGATTTAGCGAATATACTGATTGATCAGGCTTTCGTACAATTCTTGCTTGCCGCTGATCATTTTGGGTTCACCAATTTCTTCGGCGATTTTAGCAAGTTCGACAAGGCCCAATTCACCTTTTTCGAAACGAGCACCATCACCGGAATCAAAACTGCTGTAACGTTCTTTTTTCATCTTGAGATAATCCGATTTTTCCAGAATATCATTGGCAATCAGTAATCCACGCGCTAGAGTATCCATCGAGTAAATGTGCCCGATGAAAATATCTTCCAAATCGGTCGAACTGCGACGATTCTTGGCATCAAAATTCATACCGCCGTGACCAATTCCACCGTTCTGCAAAAGAACCAGCATTAGTTCGGTAGCATCATACAGATTATGTAAAAATTCATCCGTATCCCAGCCATTAAAAGGATCGCCCTGGTTGATATCCAGACTTCCAAACAGGCCGGCATCGCAAGCGGTCTGCACTTCGTGCGCAAAAGTATGTCCAGCCAGAGTAGCGTGATTATTCTCGATATTGATTTTGAAATCATTCTGAAGACCGTATTTGTTCAGGAAACCGATTACCGTAGCCGAGTCGAAATCATACTGGTGTTTGGTCGGCTCCATAGGCTTAGGTTCGATCAAAAAGGTGCCTTTGAAACCAGCCGCTCGACCATAATCGCGAGCCTTAGTCAGAAACATCGCCATATGCTCGATTTCCCGTTTCATATTGGTATTGAGCAGACTGTAATAACCTTCGCGGCCGCCCCAGAAAACGTAGTTTTCTCCGCCGAGTTCGATAGTCGCATCAATGGCGGCTTTCACCTGCGCAGCTACGTAAGGAATAACGTAAAAATTAGGATTAGTGGCGGCGCCGTTAGTATAGCGTTTATTCCCAAATACATTAGCCGTACCCCAGAGCAATTTTACACCGGATTCTTCTTGTTTGGCTTTGGCAATTTTGACCAGCTCTTTGAGATTCTTCTCGGATTCGACTACATTCTTGCCTTCCGGAGCCATATCGCGATCGTGGAAACAATAAAACGGTGTGCCTAATTTAGTGAAAAATTCAAAAGCCGCATCCAGTTTATCTTTGGCGGCTTGCATTGGATCTTTGGACTCATTCCAGGGGAAATCAATCGTACCTTCCACCCCAAATGGGTCGCCGCCATTGTTACAGAAGGTGTGCCAATAGGCAATCGCAAAGCGAAAATGATCTTTCATTTTCTTGCCAGCCACAACTCTGTTCTCATCATAATACTTGAATGCCAGAGGATTTTTCGATTCAGGACCTTCATAAGGAATTTTACCGATTCCCTTGAAATATTCCCGTGTTCCAATCAAGACCTGTTTTGACATAATTATTCTCCTATTTTTTTATTTACTTTTCTTATGAGCCATAGCTTTATTAAATGCTAACTGATTATTTATTGAAAAAATCATACTATCTAATTTTGAAGGTTAAGTTGGCACAAAATAATATTTAAAGTAGAGCGGGGTGAATTTTTTTCTGCAATATTATTATCCATTATCATCACGAGTTAAAATTTAATTGAACCGTTTCAATATTGCCAATAAATATTTTAAAGGTCTCATTCAGAATAGATTTCTCTCCGGAAAACATCAAGCATTAACTCATTGGTTTAGCTTTATTTAAGCAATGGCATTATTTCAATTCCAGCCATTAGGACCGTCCCGATACCGTGCACGTCGTTGAGTGGCGCCGGGCGAGTGTAATAATCGTTTAGATCGTCGCTGGTTGACGTACCGGTACAGATTCCTTCGACCTGTCCATCCGGGCGAATCTTGGTCAAAACGCCTTGCCAGCCTTTTAAAGCAAACGACTTGTAGCGGGGTTCGAGATAGCCTTGATTGACGCCTCGCGCAATGGCGTACGTAAACATTGCCGTGCAGGATGTTTCTAGAAATGAATCCGGCTTATCGAGCAATTGATGCCACAGTCCGGTCTGGCTCTGATAAGGGATAATTCCGTCAATATGACGCCGAAATAATGCCAGCAAGGTATCCCTCTGAGGATAATCGGCCGGGAGATTATCCAAAAGCTCAACCTGAGCCAAAACTGCCCAACCGTTGGCGCGTCCCCAGAAAGCAACTCCCGGTTTTCCGGTATCCGAATACCAGTTGTGATACATTAGCCTGGCTTTTGGATCGAACAGGTATTTATGAAAATGGATCACCTGACGGGCGGCGTCGTCTATTCCGATAGTCTGCCAGGAACGTTCGGTCACTTTACTCATCCGACAGAGAAAGGAATTAGCCATATATAAATCATCCGCCCAGAGAGTATATTTCCGCGGAAAAGTTCTCACGAGCGTGCCATCTTCCAACCGACTCTGGCGGGTTAAAATATGCGCCGCCGCTTTATCAATATAATTGAGATAGCGTTCTTGCGGATCGTAACTCATTACCTCGATGACGCTAGCCCCCATCGCCCCGCAATCATCGAGCTCTTCCATAATAAACAACTGACCAAAAGGGTATTCCCATTTATTTTCATTGGTATAATGTTCTTCGAAGTAGCCATAATTGTCAAAGCTAAAGGCGACATTCCGGACAGCAAATTCGGTATAAGCCGGCTCCTTCAGCATTTCGCCCATCCTGAGCATAGCGATATTCAAAACGCCATTCCAGTAGCGCCAATCGTTGTAGCGACTTTCCGGAACCAACCGGACTCCGGGCGGGGCATTGGCCGTTGAAGAATAACGTATACCGGTTTCTTGATCAATAAAATTAAAGGTGGCATCCTTCAGAACATTGTCGGCAATTTTTCGGATGGCTTTTTCTGAATCAACCGTTTCAGCGGCTAGCAAAAAGCGGACTGATATTGCAAAAAATGCAATTACAACTCCCAAAATAAAAGGTGATTGCCAATTTAAAAACCTAATATTAAAACGTTTACTCATTAGGACTCATAATTTAAAATTAGATGCAGCATCCTACCAGCTTAGGATAAATCAAGTGTGATAATTTATTTGTGCGAATACTTTTTCACCGTCTCGATAAAAGCTCTCAGATTTTCCGTACTTACTCCCGGTGGCAAGCCACCTCCACAGGATAATATCACCCGGGATTTATCTTCCAGTGAATCCAGTAACTCGGTTACGCTTTTGACGACATCTTCCGGTTTCCCATTCGCCAGCACATCGCGCGGCGGGATATTGCCGAGCAGAGTCACCTGGTTATTAGTCCAAATTTTGATATCATTCAGGCTGACATCAAATCCCATATTAAACAAGTTGACACCTATCTCCGGTAAAAATGGCACGGAAACCCGGCATTGAGCGTCATTGTGCAGAAATTTCACCGACACGTCGGCATCGAACAACTCTTTAAAATAAGGCAATCCAAATTGGCGAAATTCCTGCTCGCCGATAAAACCGATGATGTCATCCAGTAGAAAAATACCGTCTATCGTGCTGAATGTATCCCGCTGTAGCTTCAGCCAATTTTTCAGAAAGGCGGTTATCTTTTCCATTAATGTTTCGACCAATTCCGGGCTCGTCAACATTGCCATTAAAAACTCAGTGGTGCCCATTAAAAAACTGGCAATGTTCAATGGACCTCGCGCTACGGCGAACCGGATTTTGTGACCGGCATTTTCGATATGCGGCTGGGCTAATTTGAGGCGATTCAGGACGAACGGCAATAAGCCGTCGGCTTCCGGTTCGGGCACAACCAGCGCATTAATCTCGTCGGGCGATTTGATAACGGGGTGAGCATGCGGAAATTCATTTTGCGGAAACCGACAACGCGCTCCAAAAGCCGAGGGCTCGGTGCACATTCCGAATTCCGACCAAAACCCCGGCAAAAACATAATATCCGGAAATTCTTGAATGGCTTTCAGATTGGCTTTCAACCACAATTCGTCATTGGAAAAATAGTCGAGAATTTTGATACCGTACCAGCCGGGCAACCAGGGGCTGTCAGCAATAAATCCGATCGGCAAAGGTTCCATTTTTTCGCCATTGATTATTTTCTTTAGTATTTCCCACTGTTGGTCTGTCATTTTTAATCCTCATTAAGTATTATTGACGGTAAATTTCATCGTCGCCGACATATTCAAACCAATCGAAATAGGCGACATTGGAACTGGATTGGCCTGATGATGTTGCATACATCGCATACATACAACCGACAAATCCGCCGGCCACGCGTGTACTTAGAAAGCGCGCATCCACCTGGTCTTTCAGCAGAATCCAATTATCCGGTTCGGTGGCATAATAAAAAGAGTAATTGGCGCCGTCGGCAACAACCTTCAACCAAATATTCTTCCCCTTACCGATTTTGTGCGAAGCCAGTAACTTATCGGCTCTATATAATTGCACAACCGGTTCGCCTCTCTCCAGAGATTTGCTTAAAAAATAATAGTGCTTCTCACTCTGAAAAACCAGCAGTCCGGCTTTTTCAAATTCCGAAGCCGGTTCAAAATCCATCGCCACACCCGCCGACCCGCGTAAATGTTGCTGACGCCGTCCGATAAAACTCGGATTGCTTTTGCCGGAGCAGGTTTCCGGTCTTAATCGAATAGCCAGCGAACCTCTGCGGTCGTTTAGACTGTACCACTTTGTATGCGGCGTTCGGAGAAATACCCAGTTTAAGTCCAGCGTTGCAGAATCAAAATCATCCTTGATTTGGAAATTACCGTTGTAGGGAATATCAGCTTTGACTGGTTTCTCCAATTTAATTGGCAGAGGATAGGAATATTGAATTTCGGCGTGGTCAGGGTCAATAACCGGCCAGCCATCAATCCATTTTACCGGCGCCATAAACGTTTCCCGACCGGTATTGAAAAAACCTTCATATTCGGGCAGATAAGGTCGGCAACCGAGAAATACGGCCCACCAATCGCCGGAGGGCGTCATCACAAAATCGGCGTGGCCGGTACAGGTAATCGGATGAGGCCGATTTGGATCAAGATGACGTTGAGTCAGAATCGGATTTTTCGCATAAGGCACATACGGACCGGTAACTTGCTCGCTCCGAAAGACTACCTCGGAATGTTCCCAAGACGTGCCTCCTTCGGCACAAATCAGATAATAGAAATTGTCCTTCTGGAAAATATGCGGTCCCTCGATCCAGATGGGTTTTTTAGAAATATCGGTACCACCATTTACCAGCAGAATTTCAGGGCCAACTACTTTAAGCTTTTCGTAATCGAACTCATACATTCGGATTGTGCGATGCCCCTCGTAAAGAGGCTTATTTTCCGGTGCAACACTGTTATAAACGATGTACGCTTTGCCATCCTGATCGAAAAAAAGCGAAGGATCAATGCCGTCAATTTGCGGTAGCCAAACCGGATTAGACCACGGTCCCGCCGGGTCTTGAGCCGTCACTACGAAATTTCCACCGGCACCAACCAGAGTACAGGTCACATAAAATAATCCATTGTGAAATCGAATCGCCGGGGCGAAGATTCCTTCTGACACTCCCAGCCCTTCCAGATTCATCTGTTCCGGTCGATCCATTACATGACCGATGAGCTTCCAATTGACTAAATCGCGACTGTGAAAAACCGGGATTCCCGGAAAATAGGCAAAGGTAGAATTAACCAGATAATAGTCATCTCCCACCCGGCAAATGCTCGGATCAGGATAAAAGCCAGCCAGAATTGGATTATAATAGAACATCTGTTGATCAGCGGAAAAAGCGCTGACGTTTATAAAACTAACAACCAGTAGTGTCATTGTAATTATTACTTTTTTCATTTGATTCCTGCACTTTCAGAATTGACAATTAACTTTTATTCTGCAATTTTAAACAAGCGGCTTTCCGGCGGACCGAGATAACTGGGTTTTACCTCACCGGTTTCAACTACCAATTTTTGGAGTACTACGCCGGGATCGACCGCCCAGAATTTCAAAGTATGTTTGCCGGAGCTTCCCAACTGGTGGACGGAAGTCATTATCGTAATATAGTCACTGACGGAATTTTGCCAGTCACGGTGGGTTTTCCCGGCATGCATATTGACGATTTGAACCGGTTCATCATCCAAAGAAATTCCATAGCATAAGCCCGGACCGTTCGGAAAATTCTGGGTCGGCGCCAGATAAGCCCTAACTTTTACTTCGCCGGCATTAAATAAATAAACCTGGTATTCAAGACGCGGACTGTCGCCTTCCGGAATCAGACTGGACATCGTTACCGGGAACGGGGTAACTGAAGAAAGCGTGCGTCCCAGATCGGGAATAATTTGCCATAAAACACCACGAGCGTTAACGGCCTTGGAAAAATGTTCGGCTTCCATTGAAACATAATAGTTGCTTTCGATAAAACAGTTTGCCAGTTCCGATTCAAGAACGGCTGGATTATTGATAACGATTTTAACCTCCACTTGACTTTTCCGTGGACCTTTGATAATAAGCGGAATCGTGCTCCTGCCTTTGGGCGCTTTTTTCCAATCAATGTCAATCCAGAGACGTTCTTCGGTAATAATTTCCCCCTTTTCCCGACTAATCAGAACGCAGGGATTACCGGATTTAATCGTGTATTTAAAGGGCTTTTTACCCCGGTTAAAGATCTCGATATAGTGGCAGGACTGGCTATAGGGATCGAATTCCGGCAAAATCGCCTCGTTTTTCGCAGGCGGCCAATATTCAGTCGAGCCTTCAATCGCAACACCCATTTCGGCTGATTCCGGTACATTGATCTCGATTACCTCCGGCATGGTATTTTCATCGGGTTGTTGCCAATAAGTGTAGCCGATATGAGTCTGATCCATCATGTGATTCCATTTGCCATTGGCGATATTGTGATAACGATCGGTTATTTCAGCGTCTTTTTTAAATAAGTCGCGGGCTTTCTGAGCCAGTTCATTGGTCAGAGCGCGCTTCTGCTGAGCATAGAGTCGGTTCCGCGCCACGGTCACATAAAGTTCATTGAGATTAGCGCAGGCTTCGGTGGGATGGAAAACCAATTGATAGAAAGCATCGCGATATGCGGTCGGCAAAGCTTCATAAATCATCTGCGCTTTTTTAGCTAGGTCATTATATTCAGCTACAACGGTTTCGGCTTCGCGATAATTGACCAAACTATAAGTTTCAGGTGAAAGCAATTCTGGTTTGCGGCGCGCGTTGAATCGGGTGTACTGAGTCAATATATGAGCAATTTCCTCAGCATATTGAGTTCCAAACTGCTCCTCCGCCCAGAGGCGCGTGTATTCAGGCAAGCGTTCCGCCGGCCATCTTTCCGGATTCCAGGCAAAATCCATGAAAAAGCTAATCGGAAATTCCATCGGTTTAATATCACCGACATTGACCACCCAGATTCGGTCAACGCCATATTGATAAGCCAGGTGCATTTGCTCCCAAACTCGTGAAATCTGAACCGTATTCAGCCATTTGTAGTTGCGCGGATCGCCGACATAATCGAAATGATAATAAATTCCATACCCGCCAGCGCGCGGTTTGTCGTCTAAACGAGGCAAGCGCCGGATATTACCCCAATTATCATCACTCCACATTATGGTCACGTCATCGGGAACCTGCAAGCCAGCATCGTAATAATCCTGCACTTCTTTATAAGGAATAAAAACCTGCGGAATTTCCGTGATGTCTTTATTTATATGTTTAGTAAGAATTTCACGCTGGTCTTTGAACACCTGTTCGAGCAAGGCAATCTGTTCTTGAACATCCACTCCTCCTTCCATCTGGGTATCGTGTATTCCCCGCAAACCGACTGTATAAATGTTTTCATACCGGCCTCGGGCAGCAACGGTTTCGTCTAAAACTTTATAAATGTTTTCACGATTAATATCATAACGCCAGGGACCCATAGTTTTTGAATTCCATAGGCCGGCGCCGGGATCATTATTATAAAGCAGAGGTTCACAGTGCGATGAACCCATCACGATGCCATATTCATCGGCTAAGCGTGGATTCTCCGGATCCGAACCAAAGTATTTGCCCCACATCCCCGGCCAGAGATGATTGGCTTTCAATCTGAGCAAAAGTTCAAAAACATTGACATAGAATTCGTGATTGAAACCGCCGAATTTTTCATAAGCCCAGTTGCTCAAAGCCGGCGCTTCGTCATTGATAAAAAATCCCCGATATTTTACTTTGGGTTCGCCGAGAGTATGACGCCCCGGTTTGATATAAATCCTATCCTTTTTCTTCACCGGAACATCAGCCCACCAATACCAGGGCGATACCCCGATTTTCTCGGAAAGATCGAACATACCAAAAATTGTGCCGCGCTTATCACTTCCTACTATAACCAGCGCTTGCTCGACATCCGGATACGGCTTTTCAATCTTCTGAATTAGAAAAGTTTCCCACTTGCCGGCAATATTTCTGACATCCAATTGATTATTTTGAATCAAAGCATCAATTAGGGGACTTTGGCCAATTGTTCCCACGATGACGATTTCTTTAACCTTGGGAATTGTATCAATGGCAATCGCCGGCTCGGCATCGGTTACCATTTTTAAGTCCGATTGGAAAAGCTTCAGAACGCGTATTACTCCAGGATAATCCTGCGAACTGGCACATAGCGGCGCAGTATTACCGGCAACCGAAAGCGGAAAACCACCATCAATTGCTTCAACCGAGACATAGGATTCTACATCACCGGTAACGGCTTCTAAAAAATTAGGGCATAATAACAATAGGTAGAAGAGAATTAACATTACTTGTTTAGCGAAACGAGTTATTAATGAAGTGGATGATTTGCGACGATTAAAGCGAATTTCATTGCGGCAAATTTGCTTCATCTTGTCCTCCATTTAAATTTTTTCAATTATCAAAACATTCAGTATTACAATTATTGAACCGTTTCGATTTTAATAATATCTATTCGTTTAATCAAATAGATAGTGCATTTTTCTAAAATTAATTTGTGACGATGAACTTATGTAAACCGCCTGCCCGACTGCTGACGCATTCATTCAGGCGGGGAGGCGCACGGAGTTTTTTAAGCATTTTTAAGTACTCTTAAGTGCTTATAATATTTTTACATCGCATTGAATTTCTTAAAAGAACTTAATAGTACTTATTGATACTTCCATGCATTCATGCATTGATACTTAATAACAACCATTGTTTAGTATTTTCTTAATAAAACTAAAAAGCACTTAAAGACACTCGACAGAATTTTATAAAAATCTAAAGTAAATAATAATTTCCTAAAATCGGTCACTATTATTAATACCACTCTATAAATATTTTGCTTAAATTAGCAGTTGATTTTTTGGTGATTGGAATCGGTCAGGTATGGTATTACGGCTATTTTTTCTTTACAACTATAAACGAAGTGTCGGTATTGGCGGCAACGAATTTTTTCTTAAACCAAAAAATTTGGACTCACTTATGGATTGTATGATTATGAACCGGAGTTTTGTATGACAAGAATTACGATTGAAGAAGTCGCGAAACAGGCCAACGTTTCGAAAGGAACGGTATCTGCTGTAATAAATGGTAAGAATTCCGTTAATCCAGCCACGCGAGAACATATACTTAAGGTAATGAAAGACCTCAACTTCCGTCCACGTGGTATGGCGCGAAATCTGAAAAACGGTGATCAAGTTCGTTGCATCGGTTTGATCATTAAAGACTTGAATTACCCATTTTATACTTCGATTGCGGCTGGCGCCCGAGAATATGCTAACAGCAAGGGGTATTCGGTGATTGTCGCTAGTTCGGAAAATGATCATGAATGTGAGAAAAAATTTACGCACCTGTTTTCTATCAAAGACATTAAAGGCGCGATAATAGCGCCAATCGTCGAAGGTTCGGCGGAAATTGATCATCTTTTCAAATTAAAAAGAATCAATTACCCCTTTGTTCTATTGGAAGACGTCAAAGGTATTCAGGCTAATGTGGTTGCCATTGACAACCTATCCGCCATTAAAACGGCAGTCAAATATTTAATTGATAATGGGCACACCAAGATTGTCCATTTTGCGGGACCGCCACAGTCCTCGCATACTCAGGAAAGGATCGAAGGTTTTCGTCACGCTTTTAGTGAAAGTCCCCTTATTTTCAATAAAAATTTGATCATATCCATAGGTTCGCGTCATGAAGAAGCCTATGGTAATACTATGAATTATTTTAAGAACCGAAGCCGGGAAGATTATCCAACCGCAATAGTTTGTTTCAATGATCAGCAAGCTCTGGCAGTTATGACAGCTCTTAAAGAGTTGAATATCCGAATTCCGGAAGACATTTCCATAATCGGCAATGATGATATTACTTATGCAAAAATCTATCCGGTGCCTCTAACCACTATTCGGGCGCCTCAGCATGAAATCGGTTATAAAGCCGCTGAAATCCTGATTCGCAATATCGAATCCACGACGGCTATTCCTAATGAGAAAATCGTTCTGGACACCGAGCTGGTTATCCGCGAATCATCCCGGGTATTGAACTAAAATTTTATTCATTTTCAATCCCTTTGGGATGGGAAAAATACAGTCATAAAACACAATTTACAACTCCATCAGGAGTTGAAATTGCTTATCTCGGGATCGTATCCTGAGTCTAAAAAGGCCGAACAATACGCCAACCCCGAAGGGGGTTGAACTCATTTAAAATTCTCGCCTATTATCGCTTCTACTGCGCAGTTTGCCCATATTCTAACTTTTTAACAGACTCCAATTTACTGCTATTCAAAGCAACGAGTTCTAATAGATTTTCTCAATCAGTTATCTGCTTCGTCTTTCCATTTATAATTACAACCGGTCTAATCTGTGTTTTATACAGACCGACCGGTTGATTATCAAATCTACCTGATGTATATCATCAGGCGAACTGCTTTAAGATAACTGCTATTTTTCTATTTCAAGAAAAGGCATTTTTTAGTTTCAGTGTAGTTAGCTGCCTTTAATTGATATAGATAGACTCCGCCCGCTAATCCACTCCCATCAAACGTAACCGAATGACTGCCGGCTTGTTTGACATCATCAACCAGAGTAGCAACTTCTTGTCCGAGTAGATTATACACTTTGATAGTCAGGTGACTGGCAGTAGGTAATTGATAATTGATGGTGGTCGTCGGATTGAAAGGGTTCGGATAATTGCTAAAGAGTTTATAGGACTGAGGTGTTTCGGCCATCAGCTTATGGATCGAGAGTGAAGCCGGGACATATTCGCGGAGCCACACCAGAGCAGGCCTTTCGGTATTGTCCGAATTGATGAGATAAGCCTTCTGTTCATTACGCCAGAGACCCGGACGCCAGCCCCAAAGGGTGATGCCTTCGACGGCTGGATGATTCCAAAAAGTCGGGAAAATCCGCTTGTAATCGCTTAACTGCTGAGCATCGGTTGGGCCGTCAATATCCATTTCGGTTATTTGAATCGGCAAGCCGGTTGTAGCCAGCGAATCTAGATTGGTTTTCATTACACTAGCTGTTACAGTTGTCGTAAACGCATGACCTTGTTCACCGATTATGTCAATTAAACCTCGGTCTTGTAGAAGTCTGATAATTTTTAGATACTGCGAAGTGTTGGCGGTGCTATTGATAATGTTGAAATCATTTATCATCAGTCTGGTTCCTTCGGGGAAAATCTCACGTGCCATTTCAAATGCCTTAATTACCCAATCCCAACCGGTTGCACCGTTACCGCCCAAAGCTTCCTTATAGTTAGCTCGCCCACTGGTTCCATCCGGCGGATTATGACCCGCCAGTGGTTCATTGACCACCTCTAAATAATCAATATCCGGGTATCTCTCAGCCACAGCTTGAAACCATTCGGTTATTTCTTCCAACTGCTCTTCAGCTGGCAATGAACTGATCCAGCTAGGCTGTTGCGCGCCCCAAACTAGAACATGAAAATGGAACGGAAAGCCATTATCCTTTGCAAAATGGTAAGCTTCATCCAGAGCCGTCCAGTTCATAACGTCACGCGTGCCTTCGACACTACCCCACTTACCGGCATTTTCCGGAGTGACCTGATTCCAGTAAGATGCAAAATTTTCAGCTTGAGGGCTACTATAGACACAACCGAGAAATTTAGGTTTTCCGGTCGCCAGAGGTGGACCTTGATAGATCTCTACTATAATGGGTGGATTACCGGCTTCTCTTTTGTCCAGATTCGAGACGGTATAATTCAAATCGGCCCGGCCAAAGGCAAACTTATCAAAATCCAGTCCATTTTCGCGGGCACCAATCTGGAAAATTTGGGTTAAGCTATCTTCAGAAACATAAAAAGTTATCGTCGTATCACCTTGATACTTATTCTTCGATAAATTGACCCACTTCCAGACGCTATTACCGGCGGCACCGGCACCATCTACAACAGCGCTGGAATCAGTAAAACCAGCAGACGCCAATCCATTTACAAAGACCCAATCCCCATTAGTTACAGAATCTTTTAGACCAAATCCTTTACCATAGAAGAAGCTATCATCATCGTAACCTCCGGAACCGACTCGCATTCGGGCAAAAAGATTATAGCTGCCGGAGTCCGGAAAAGTTACCTGATAAGTATTTATTCGTTTTGCCGAACCCGGATTAAAAGCAGTAGAATTCGTCTTAATAGTCACGTAGGTTATATCACCGGCGGTAAGAATGTCGAAATCACTACCGATTTCGCCGGACTCGGCTTCGACGACTACCGGCTTTTTGATCTCATCGAGATATACTATCCGAAAATTATCAATGTAAATCGTGTTGCCAACATTCGCTGAATAGCTGAAGTGAATCGGCGCTCTAATGACAGTTTCCTGATCCGTAATCGTAAAATCTTTTGTATAGGCTGTCCAGGTAGTGGTGAGAGTAGCCGGTCGAATAAACGTATATTCACTATAGGCATAATTACCGACCGTAAAATTAACCTGCGCCCCGGCTTTTTGAGCTTTAGCCCAAACGGTAAAGCGATACTTTCCACCCGGAACAACCGGAATACTATCAACCACTATTTGTAAATCCCACTGATTTGATCCAATGGCGCTAACAACGACTTTCAAAGCTCGATTTCCGTGCTGGACAACGCTGTCAATAATCTCAAAATCGGCGCTACCGGCTTGTTTCTCTATTACCCAGCCAGCAACATCTCTACCGGAGACTTCTCCGAGTGGAGTCGCTTCAAAACTACCATTGGTAACCAGCTGAGCGTTTAAATTTATAGCCGTAAAAACCAGCAGCAGACCGATGATGCAAGTCTTGCCAATTGCTAACATTTTTGACTTTTTAAACATTTTTTTCTCCTTATATTTATTCATAATTCTTATCCTACAATTTCAAATATAAAACCTAATCATTTACCAGTCAAGAGCTGATCAGCCGCCATTACAATAAACATATAGGTACAGGCACCGCCGATAATATATTCGCGTTCCTGCCAGATAAAAGGCCAATCCTTGTCCTCGGGAAAGTCCGGTCGAACTATATTAACAGCCGCCCAAAACGTACCACCGGGAACATAACTCCAGTCGGCACGATTCGCTCCATAGGCAATCGTCGGGGAATTTGAGCCGACTCCGGAAACCAAGCTATTGGTAGTGCTACCCGGTCGGCATCCGAGCAAGAAATTGACTACCGAATATAAATGATCCGGTGAAAACACATCCGGCCAGGCTTTATGCAGAAAATAGGCGGAATATCCCAGATATTCCGGAGTTCTGGTCGGGCAACCAAACGGAGTGGCGCTCATCATTTTGTCCAATTCCGGTTTTAATTCTTTCGCCGCCGTATAGACTGCTGTTTTAAAATCTTCACAATCAATATAAGGTATCACCCGAGCAATTGATGTAGCACTTAATTGAAATTTTTTCACAATTTCATCCTTCATACCGCACAATTCGTCCTTGTATTTCTGGGAATTAGTCGTTATGATCAGTTCGCATAAAGCGTTCACCCGGGCGTTATCTCTCATAAATTCACTGACGGTACCTTGATTCTTATTGGCTTCGTACAGCGCTTCGGCGACGGTGAGGCATTCTTCTGCCAGTTCATCGTTATATCCTTTTAAAACGCGAGCGGCGGCGGCTAAACCGGTTGCTCCCACGAGTTGTAAATCAGCCTTTTCATCGGTGAAAACCAGGCGATCATCCAAATCCGGAATATAAACTTGAATTTCATGCGCATTCAGTTCTGGATCGAAAATTTTCGAATAACGATTAGCGACTTTTTTATACCACATTTCGTCAATATTGGCGGCTTTGGCCCTGGCTTCCGGATCGTCGAAGACCTTACCGTCGGTCATCGTAGACCCGTCACCGAGCAATACATACTGGCGTAAAGTAGGACAGATTATACCGCGATAAAGACGACCGAGCTGGCGATAGCCAGCCAGAATTGTCAAAACACCATGCTCCACCTGTTGCAGGAGATCGGGTTTGCCGTCAGGCTGATGAATTTCGACATGATGATTTTCCTGATCAATATACGTATTGTCCCACTCTATGCCGAATTCTTCATAAGCCAGCGCCAGAGTTAGAACCGCCTGAGCTTGCGATTCCACTCTAAGATCGTAATCACCGGCATCATGCCAACCGCCGACGTTCAAACCCGGCACATGCTCTAACGGCTTATATTGAGTCAAAGTCGAGGTCATTCCCTCATTATTATAACCGTCGAAATGGCGAATATTCAACGGCATCATCAATGCATCATCCATGTGACAACAGCCATGCCAGACTCGATATTTTTGGTTCACACGCATATGGCACATTTGAACCGGTATAAAATAATCCAGCGTCGGTTGCCAGACATTGTGCTTGTAAATAGCGGGATCAATCCGAAATGAATTACTGACCTTATTGCCATATTTTACTATATAGATACCGGATTCCTTGATATCGGAAAAATCCAGCAAGGCATATTTGTACCGGAGATATTGTCCCCATTCTTTGGGTTTCCGGTCAATTATTACTTTATATTCACCACCGTTAGTTATTTTATACAGAATTGCATTCTGAATATTCGTTTCGCGTTTATCCAATTCGATATAAGCGACCTTCTTCTGATTGGGGTGATAGCCAACCTGCGAAATATGAATAACCGGTTCGTATTTATAGTCGGGAATGACATTTGGGGTTATGACCCATTCAATCGCATTTTTTGTGGCGCCGCCAGGAACCAGCGAACGCACCACAAACCAGCCGTTATTATGCTGTAAACTGCCGTCCAGCAGGACAAGTTTACTGCCTTTACTTTCGATTTTCATCCGAAAAAGGTCACTTTCCGGCGCAACGATTAAAACCTGACCTTCGGCTAAAGCCGGCGCCTCGGCTTCACCGGCTGAATTAAGAACGGCCTCACCTTCCGGCTGACGTGGAAAGATGCCGGATTTACTGTCCATATAATAGTGTTTTCCATACAAATTGCCCGGGAATAATTCCAGATTGAATCCAATTTTCCCCAACCATTCCTCCGGTATCGGTTCGTCGAAATCAACCGTCACGAAAACGGATTGGCCTTTCGCCCTTACTCTAATAGTATATTTGATATGAAGATCAGGATAAATGATAGGATTAAATCCTTTCCGGTTCAAAGATTCATCCGGAAAACTACAAGGAATGCTAATCTCATTCTTCTTGCGATCAACTTTACGTCCCTCGATAGCGAGAGTCTGAGGGCTGACGCCTCGTTTTTGCAAGCCTTCGCCCAGTTTAGCGGTTGGTTGCCATTGACCGGGCGTGGCATTCAGCCGAATTTCGCCGTTAGTCGCCACGCGATTCTCGTGTTGAATGATTTCCAGACCACCTTGATGCCCTTCTGAAAACGTATTATGGAAAAACAAAACATTCAAGCCAGGCATCTCAAAATAGTCCTGATCGTTAAGCACTAAACCTTTTTTATCGGCAGCATTCAAAGAGACAAATAATCCTAACAAAGCGATCATAGAGATTACAGAATACAAAGATTCAGTGAATTTTAAAATACAACTTTTCATAAACACTCCTTGTTAAACATAAGGTTCATATTTTATAAATAATGGACTTTCAACATTGACTCACCCGTTGTAAACCTTGTGATGAGTATTGTAAAAATATAAAGTAGTCAGGAAAGCAACGAAATAAAAACTCAGCCCGATATAAAAAGTCAAAGTGTAACCGCAAGCCATTGATAAAATTACCGCCAGCACGGAACCAAGAACTGACATACTACCATTGACCCCGTACATCCAGGGAATATATTTATCCAGCTTCGCGAGTTTTAATAATTCAAGCGCCGAAGGAAATGGAATTCCCAGAAAAAAACCGCACGGCAGTAATAATACAAAGCACACAATCGAACGCAAAACCTGGCTGTATATTAAGAGTTCGTTTAGTAAATAAGGACAAAATAAAATAGTGAAAATCCCTACTATGACAACTGCCAGGCTGACAATTTTCAACCGTTTAGGGGAATTTCCCGGTTGAATTCTTTTCCCGAAAAAGCTACCGATTCCCATACCGATCAATAATGAGGATAAAAGGACTGATAAAGAAATCGTCGGCGAACCTAGATACAGGATCAATTTCTGAAAAAGGGTTACCTCGATTATCATAAATCCGACGCCGATTAAAATAAAGATTTTCAATGGGAAAATAAGAGCTTGCATCCTATTTTTATCAATGGATTTTTTTACTTTAATTAAAGGCACAATAATTAGAAAAATTCCTAAAAATGTAATCCCGATCAAAAGCCATAGATAGTCGCGCTGAATCCCCCGATTTATTTTATAAAAATAGGGGCTGTCGTCATAAACCGGAGAAAGGTCGTATTTATCCTGTTCGATATATTGTCGTAGAGAAATCCGGTTATCCCTAATATTTCTCAATAATTGATTCTCAATGGTATTATTGATTTGATTCCAATGATAGGGCAAGTAAGTAACGGCAGGCAGTTCCGGCGGTAATTGTTCGATTACATTATTAATGCTGGCAATATCGTTCGGACTGTAGGCGTTTTTCTTAATGACTATCGTCGGCGCATAATCCTCCGCCAGGATAATGAAATGATTCAACGCCTCTTGATTGCTAATTCCAATATCCTCCAAAGCATAAAGGGTGGTCATAATAAGCCGAATTAATTCCCAGCGGTTATGCACGGTAAAAATCAGACTGCCCTCGGGAGTCAATATTTTAAGATAATCTTGAATAGCTTCGACGGTAAGAAGGTAATTTTCACTGGCGGCAAGGTGATCAATGTTCTGCAACTGTTCGGTGGATGGCAGAGCCATTACGATCAAGTCGTATTTTTGATTGGTTCTTTTAATGAAATGGCGCCCTTCTTTGACTAGAATTCGGACGTTTGGGAAACCGGTGTAGATTCCCCCGTTAAAAAAACTCTGATCCTGCACAATATCCACAAAGTCCGGGTTCACTTCCACTCCGGTAATCTCTCCGATTCCACTCATCAAACCAATCAATACTTCCTTCCCACCGCCGGGACCAATTACCAGCATATTGTCCCTCTCATATCCCTGGAGAAACATAAAGGGAATCGCTGTCGTTTGCGTTACTAATAGGTTTAACAGTAAGACGTCCGGATTCTGGGGATTGCCGTTAAAACGATACATCGGCGAACCAGCCGCGCCGTCAATAAACAACTGCTTGACCATATCTTGCTGACGGTACTCCACCAGGTCCGAACGACCATACAAACTCCAACGGCTATCAACAATTTTATAATCAAAGGGAGTGAGATTAGGATAAACATAATAAAAATCCTTCTCAGGGAATTTTCCGATGGGCACTTCCCCCAAAAATTCCTTACGCCCAAAACAGCCTAGTAAAAGCATTCCTGAAAAGATTAATATATAAACGCCGATTACCGTCTTTTTCTTGAAAAATTCGCGGGAAAAGATCACAGCTGCTAAAAACATAATAAGTGATAGAAATAAAACCGCATTAGGCGCATTAAAAAAATTAAAAATTAGGAGTGATAAACCCGAGCCTACTGCGGCTCCGATCAGGTCGGACGCATAAAGCTTGAAACTTTCATCGGCAAATATTCTAAAAATTAGGGCATAAACAACCCCAGCAAAGAAAAAAGGCAGGAAAAGAAGCGGGAAATAGATAAAAGGATTAGTAATGGAGAAGCCGATAACGCTGATTATGAAAAGCAGTAAGGAAATTCCGGTGAGAAAAAGGAACCGGGCGATCGTGCGGACCACCTGGGGAATTTTAGACGCACTGTATCTATAGTATGAGAAAACACCGCCCATTCCTAAGCCAAGAATTGCCAGCGATAAAATTATAAAAGCATAATTATTGACAAAAATTACCGATGATATGCGGGTCGAAATAATCTCAAAACAAATAACCGTAGCCGAAACGAGAAATAAATTAAGATACGCTAATTTCTTATAGTTCATAAATCAGGCTATCCCACTTTGGAATCTAAATACATACCCCAATTAAGTCAAGTAACTGCAGGAAAAAAATTATCTTCGCACCCTATTTTGAATTATTTTGCAAACTTTTATCATTTTTTCTTTTTCGAAGAAGGATTAGAGGATTTTTTCTTTTCATTACTCAGTGATTTAATCGCTTTAGCTAATAATTTTTCATTGATTTTAACTTCGTAATTATCATAGAGATATTTCGTTACTTCCTGGCTGATTTGCTTGCGATGGTATTTGATAAAGTCATCAGCGATAGATTTACGAACATCGTCGTAGGTAAGTTGTCTTTCGGGCATTCTTTTTTCACATTTAATCACGGCGTACTGACGACCTTTATCGGGGTCGGTATATTCGACTACACCGTAAACTTCGCCTTCCTTTAATTTAAAGGCGGCTTCGCCCAGATAGGGCGGTTCCTTACTCAAATAGGATTTTATCTGACCATCCCGATCTTTGATAAAAGTCTTGACGAACCAGCGATTGCTAGCTTCATTGAAAGGCGTACCTGCCTGAATTTTCGCCCACATTTGATCGGCTTCGGCTTTATCGGAAAAAATCATCGCAAAGAGATTGATTTTTTCCAGCTGATAATACAAAGAATCCCGATTGGCTTGATAAAACTCCCAAAGGGCGGCTTCGGTCGGTTGCGGGATTCGAGATTCAATTACAGCTTTATTATACAATTCAACAATTTTATACTTCAGAACGGGATTATTGGTATAGGGATTAAATACTTCTTTTTCCAGCCCTAAATCCCTGGCCTTACGCACAATTTTGTCGCTACGCATGGCTTCTATAATAAATTCCTTCAATTCCTCTTTAGTTATATTGCGACTATCTCCTAAAATTAATATTTCGTCTAAAAGCCGCAGATATTCCTTGAGATCTACCTGACCTTCCGGATAAGTTAGGATTGTTAAATTTCTACCACTCGAAATCGCATTTTGTAAAGTGTCCCGATAAATAGCTTTGTAAAAATCGGGAATTCTTGACCATTTGACTAGCTGATCAAGCGCTTTTTCATTCCATATTATAGAATCCTGATTAACCGATGCTTTTTTATCTTGATCATATTCATTTAAACTGGTATAGTAGTAGCCATTTTGGAGTTGAGAGATTAACTCATCCTTAACTTGATCAAAAGGTTTTAGTTTTATTGGTTTTACGTCGGTAATTTTCACAACATAATAAGCATTATATTCGTCCAGGATCCGGACATCACCCTTATTGAGACTAAAAATAACCCGGTTACGGGGACTTGCCATACTCTTTTTCCAGTCTATGGTAAGAACAGAAACATCCGAAACGTTATTAATGGTATATTGCTTAATTAGTTCATTAAAATCAACCCCTTGTTCGGCTTTGGTTTTTATTTCCATAGCCTGATTCTTCAAAGCATCCAATTGAGCATCGGAAGCGTTTTCCGGTTTATTTAAAATTATCTGTTGATAATAGACCTCTTTACCCATCTGATTGTAGGTTTTCCGGGCGAACTCCTCACTGGTATATTTACCCAGATATTCCGTTTCGAAATATTTGACGATTAACTCTTCATTAATATTTCTCTGAAGTTGTTGCATCAATTGTGGATCATTATTTAAACCTCTTTTGAAAAAGTCAATACACTTCAGCTGATCCAATACCATTTCGTTCAGCGCCCGTCGGTAAGCCTCGGACTTATCGCGGTATCTTCGATGAAAAAATTCATCATAGACGTATTTATGCAGATCGGCAAAAGTAATTTTATAATGGTCGTCAATTACTGCTACAGTCTTTTGAGTCAGATCGGTTTGCTTACCGCAATTTGTAAAAATATTAGTTGTCATCGCTAGTAGCAGAATTGGTAGATAAAAATTTGATCTCATAATAAACCTCATTTAATTGGAAGATTTTCTGGATTGAAATTTAACAAACTGACTGGTAAATTCACGACCATTAAACGGGCGAGTAGTAATGGTTGGTTCCCTAAAAATATGATTTTTTAAATTCTTTAAGTCACTAATGAATTTGGGTATCGTCGTTTTTTATGCAAAACCCCGGCAAAATATACCGGGGTTTTGCATAAGTCCATTCATTAATCGAATAATGGAAATGCCTACTTCATTAATACCATCTTTTTGGATATGGTTTTGTTACCATAGGTAATAGTATAGAAATAGACGCCGCTGGAAAGTCTGGAACCATCAAATAATACACTGTGATTCCCATTAGCTCCGCGGAATTCATTATTAATCAATGTGGCAACTTCCTGTCCCAACATATTATAAACTTTCAGAGTAACATTGCCCGGTTCCGGAAGAGTAAAGTTTATAGTCGTAGTCGGGTTGAACGGGTTCGGGAAGTTCTGACGTAAGGCGAATTTTTCCGGTTTTGTATTAGCTGGCGCTATGGCCGAAGGTTTTAGTTCCGGGAACCAGTTCAAATCTCCGAGAGGAAGTCCGTCGGTACCACCTGTTTTTAAACTAGCCTTACTATAAGAAAGATCAACAGGAATAGGCCAATCTGAATAGGTATAATAATCATCGCCTATTAAGACCAAACGCCAATCAGGCATAACAGCTGTACTATTAGTGTCTACAGTCGAGATAGAAAATGTCTTTAAATTAGTAACCTGAGTCGTCAAGAGATCTTTGGGATCTGTAAAATCAGGTAATTCTTCTATCCAGTTTTCTTCAACCAAATAAGGATAGTTCACGTCATCATCAAACATCGCCTTAGTCCTCGAATTCATTGTGATCATTTGACTGACCCATTCGTCACTATTTTGAGGTTTATTTTGATTTACAATATCAACTACATCTGCTAATGCCGGAGACCAATAAATAACGTTATTTTTAACCGTGAACTTTCTGTCAACGTGTATTGAAGTATCAGCAATCAAATTAACAAGACCAATCGGAAGTTTCTCTTTATCTTCTTCACCAACATCGGCGTTTTTAGGACCGTAGGGCTGGACATTACAATTGACAAATATATTATTTGTAATAGTAAAGTCTTTCTGAGAACCCAAATCAAGGAATACTAAATTGGAAATGTTAATGAACGTATTATGATTGAAAACAACCTTATTAAACGTATTTGCTCTAAACTTATACATAAAGCCCTGAGCCATAACATGAGTATTGTTTTCAACCCATAGGGTATCCTCTTTATTAAAACAATCCAGTACTCCACCATTACGCCGACAGGGTTGACCGTTCATATTAACAAAATAACAATCCTTAATAAACCATGATACATTTTGAGCACCACTTGCTGTAAATACCCATCTGGTACGTTCAAATAAACAGTTCTGAAAAGTTAATTTTATACCTCCAGTCTGAACATCAAAAAAATTCCAGCCCAAACCTTTATTCGCATTTGCAGGAATGATGTTACAGTTTTTTATGGTAAAATTATGTTTAACAAAAATTGCCCCTGTATTAGAGCCACCTTCCCAAGCGGCGCCACAAATTACTGGAGGAGCTGCTACTGCTTTATTATTAACCAAAATTGTAGGGTCTTCGCCCACAATAACAGTCGGTCTCAAGGTAGCAGGATTATTAACAAGTGGATAATATCCGTCGGCCTTTAGCATATAAACACGGCCCGCCGGAACATTAACAGTATCTAAGGTAATTACCAGATATAATGAGTTTTGCTCACCTAGATCATTAAAATCCTTTATTACCAGAGTATCACCTATTGTCTCCGAAATATAATCGCTCAAATTTTGCGAAAATACCTGAGATGAGATTAATAAAACTGATACTAATAAAAATAATTGTAACTTTTTCATTTTTCAATTTCCTTTAATTAGTTGTTAGTAAGTTGTGAATTAAACAATATGATAAAGTATTTTTGCATTCACCTCCTTTTCTTTTTTTAATTGATTTAACGAAACTATTCCTTAAAATCATAGAATATTTTCCTTTTACCTCCTTTCGTTTACATTTTAAAAACTATACCTGATATTGAACTGAAACATTCTGGGTGAATAACTAATTGACGCTTTATTCTTAAGAATGTCTCCATCAACTTCTCTTCGGAACTTACGATAGGTGTAAGTTGGAGTATTTAGTATATTAACACCATTAAATGAAACACTTAAACCTTCTAAGAAAGATAATTTCTGCTGAAGGGTAAAATCACATCTATAAATATTTCCGGTAAATGCATCTTCTTCTGGTCTTCCTCCTACACTCGTAATTACATCACCTTGCAGGTTGAATGAAATTCTCCCCGAAAATCCTTTGTAATCAACTCCAAGTGCAACATTCAAATTATGATCACCCTGGTGCAGTAATCTTGCCGTACGAACTGTGTCTTTAGTAATGTATTTATGTTTCCAAAACTTACCATCTTTATAAAGTGAATCTATATTCCTGATCTGCATGTAATCCATCTCCGACCAGGATCTGGTGTAGTTAATATTCAGTACTAAATGGTTCAGAGGCTTAGGTAAATACCAGAAATTTGTTTGCCATTCTGTCTCAAGACCTCGTATATACGCAGGGTGAGGATTATTAATATAGGTCGTTATTGTCTGCGATGGAGTCGGTGCTTCAGCATCCATTCCTTTAAAGAAATCATCGCCAGGGAACGATACATCATAGTAACTCAGATTTTGGTAAAATATTGAAGTCTGGTAGAATATATGGTCTATTTTCTTATAAAATCCACCTAATGTAAATAGACCTATTTTATTATTGTAAAAAGATAAATAGGCATCATAGTTTGTTGAAATTGCCGGCTTTAATTGGGTGTTTCCTGCGGTTGCATAACCCCCTGGCTCAAAATAAATACTTGGCATAATTGCCGGGTAATCTGGACGAGAAATGCCTTTAGTATAAGCCAGTCTAACATCAGCCCAGTCTGTAAGTTTATACCGAATATGTAAATTGGGGAAAATATTATCGTCATTCCGATCAACTGTATTAAGTGTATCCCAAACAACTCCATAACCATAAACAGAATGCGTACAGTACACAAATCTACCGTGATAGTTCATATTATAGTGCTCAAATCGCAACCCACCAATTAGCGACAATCTAGGACCAATACTAAAATCACCCATTAAATAACCAGCTGAAAATGTTTCATTACCATCAAAATCTTCCCTTTCTGAGTAGGGCATATGTCTAGCAGGCGTCCAACCAGCTATGGATGTTTTCATATATCTATCCATCAAATCCCTATCATAGGCATACAAAAATGGGTGATCTCCATTTAGAAAGTACTCCCCTCTTTTGTAATTAGGATCCCAGAGATCTGAGAACACAACCGGATTTGAAGGAGAAAGGTTTGGGTGGTTTGGGAAAAAATCTTTGGTAGTGTTATAATAATCAGTATCGTAGGAGCCATTAAAATCGGCTTCGACATCATTTTCGCGTTCAGACCTTGTGTATTTACCACCAAATTTAAATTTAGATGAAATACTTTTAGAAAACGCTACCGGTATGGTAAAATCAAGAGTAGAATTATATACATGTTGTTTAAATTTTTCATCACGTGCTACTACCCATCCCTGGACTGATGCATCCATAGCGTCTGTAGAGTCTATTGAAAGGTCTAAAACATCATCAAGAGTAAAAGTCCTTCTTTCATTTACATATTGTATAGGATTGCCAAAGGCATCATAACCGAATGGATGAGGGTTTGTATTGTAGAAGTACATAGGTTGTCCGATATCTCCATACCTAAGATCGGTATATTTACCAGTATAAGAATGGGATAACGACAACTCAGTTTTTACCTTACCAAAGTTATATTCCGATTGTAAGGCATTAATCATTAAATCCTTGCCATATTTGTCTCTTGTTATGGCATAATCAGCACGGGATACATCGAGATTATATATATCCCTGAAGGATGTGTTATCACTTATATTGTTAGTGTAAGTGTTTTGAATTAATATTTTACCTTTGGGTAACACATAATCTAAGATAACACTTCCACCGCCATTACTAATCTCATTCCATTGATCAGTGAGAGTAAAAGTTTGCATCTGGTAAGGCGCTTCTCCATAAGGTATATTGCCAATCCCAAAAATTTGAAACCCGGCATTAACAACATCTTGTCCTATATTCGAACGGTCAGCGTTCCCTTGAATAAAAACTCCTAATCTATCCCCCAAAAATCGGCTACTTGCGCTTCCCCATACTTTATAATTGTCCGTAGTCCTATCAAGAGTATTATAACCTCCTTGCGAAAATAAATCAAAATGAAAACCAGTAGGCGCTTCTCGTAATCTCAGATTAACTACTCCCCCAATAGCGTTGGCATCCATATCTGGTGTCAGGGCTTTGATGACTTCTATACCTGAAAGAAGGTTGGATGATATAAACCCCAAATTAGTTGAACGGTCGTTCATATCTGTAGATGGAACCTGCACACCATTGACAAGCACCATATTTAATTTAGATTGAACTCCTCTGATAACTACTTTATCCCCATCTTGAAGTGAAATACCTGGCAATCTACTTAAAGCTGCTGCCGCATTATCATCAGGTAGTTCATGAATTCTGTCTTTGGATACTACATTAGTAATAGTGTTTGATGATATTTGCTGGTTGATTGCAGCTATTTGACCCGCAGCTTGACCAGTTACTACAACTTCTTTCCCTGAAATAATAGTAGGTTCAAGTCCAAAGTCTTGAATCACGGTGCCACCTTCGGGAACTATTACCACAGCACTCATTGTTTCATACCCAATGTACGAAACAATGATCGTCTGTTCACCAGTTGGAACATTATGAATAAAATAGGTTCCATCTTGATCTGCCGCCGCTCCGATATTGGTACCTTTTACCACTACATTAGCATATGAAAGCGCATTTTCTGTTTTTTTGTCATATACTCTTCCCTTTACCGTACCAGATGCCATTACCAGCTGAACTGTCATTAGAAAAACCATTCCTACCTTGAAAAGCATTCCATTATAAATTCGGCAATTCGTTTCACTACTCTTGAGCAAGTAGATTGCCCTTCTCTTAAAAATTTCTGCGTTTTTCATAAAGCCACTATCCTCTTTTTGTTGGTTTAATATTAATTGAATCGTTTCAAAATGTCAAGGAAAATTTGTAAAAATTTTATGGTTGTGGTGGATATGCACCTATATAGTTAACCGCTTTCTCTGAGCCTCTTAGCAATTTATTGACTTCTACCGGCAACTTAAAACCATATTTTACGGCTGAAAATTCAGGTAATACTTGGAAATTGTGCAATTGTGAACACTTAAACAGGGGATCGCTATAATTCAGAAATTCCTGGCTATTGGCTGAAAATTTTGGATACATTTTCCGTATTTCTGCTAATGATTGGATTTCTATTTGACAATTAGGATTGGCGGCCGGACTCCATAAAATCAGCGGATATTTACGTTCATCGGCTCGCACATAAATATTATAATCGAGCTGCGTCAGCATCGGCTGGCTAAGCCGTTCACATAGCGAAGCTGGTTGCCAGACAAATAGCAACGGTCGTTCAAAATCTTTAGCGCCATACATTAAATTATTGACGAAAATATGCCCTTCTCTTTCATCTACACCTGGCCCGGTACTGGGATGCCAGCCAAAGTGATCACCTTCGGCACTGCGTTCATTGCGCCCAAAACAGGCGGTACTATTGACGAAAGTATTGTTATAGATATGGGCATTCGAACTATTGAGAATCATTAATCCATGATCACAATTCACAAAGACATTTCCGGCGCAGGTCACTCCCTTTGAGATCTCAAAAAAGAAGCCGTTATCGCTCGGCCAGGGGCGATCTTTGGAAAAATTGATATCATTACGCCCGACGCCTTCCACCCAATTATTAATGAATACGCCGTCAACATTGCCGACATCGTACCATATACCGTTTGAATTCGGGAGGTCAATCACCAGATTATCATTACAGGTCACTCGATAGCATTGATTGAAAATTTTGACGGCTGCCGGAAAATAACCGGTGATATTTTCAATGTTATTCCGCGTAAAAATATTCTTCTCGAGTAACACATCATTGGAAGCAATGATATAAAGACCTTCGGTGCTGGTGTCGCTAATTTTACAATGACGGAAGGTCATATGATCGCCCTTAAAATATCCAGCAACGCGCGAGCAATATGAGATTGTGCAATTCTCAATGGTAGTGCCGACGACATCCTTGCCATGATTGGCCTCAGCGGACAAACCCTCAGGATACACGCCTTCGATTTCGATTGCCTCATAGGCATATTGGGTAAAAGTTATTCCACGGATAGTCGGGCCTTTGCCGTCTGATTTCTTGCCGTGCACATCTTTGGTAGTCCTGATTAAAGCACTGTTGAAAGCCGTTATTTCCACCAGGCGATCGGTCGGGTCTATACCGATGTAAATTTCACCTTTATCATAATTAATATAATAACTATTCTCGTCAACTTCGCCTTCCCAACCGACCGATTGTAAAAATTTGCCATCCACGAAAACCATATCATCATTGAAACGATGTAAGGGCGTCTTTTTGCCTTCACGGTCGCGAACCCACCAATCATCCGGCCGGTTGGGAAACAGACGAGTCCAGGTTGTTTTCCACAATCCATTCCCTAAATTTTTCCAGTCGGTCGCAATGTAGGTTCCCTTCAAGATCGGCTTTTCGTCTTTATAAGGTTGCATCGTAATCCTTTGATTCAGGAGTAAACCGCCGGTGCGATAGACGCCTCCTCGTAGAATTATGGCATCTCCGGTTTTCACCTTTTCAATAGCGTTTTCCAGGGTGGTAGGTTTATCAAGTGTTTCTCCTGACGATTCGGCTTTCCCATCGGGGGCAACGTAATATATTTTCCCCTTCCCGCTCGGTAACTCGTAGGTTTGGTGAATCGGTCCGTACGGACCGCCGGACGGCTGAGCTTGTGCTATCAGAAATGAACTTAAGCAGATAAACAAACAGCCGACGGTAAATCGTTTGTTTTGTTTCGGTGATGAATTTCCGCTTGCTAGGGTGAAACGCGTTCTCATTTTTAATTTCCTTTCTTCAGTTATCAAGTTTCTTGTATAAATATACAATTTTTATTTGATTAATGCCTGTTATAAATCCACTTTACTTCAATAAAACAAGTTTCTTATTTTCCACAAAATTCCCGGCTTTCATCTGATATAGATAAATTCCGCCGGTCAATCCGCTGGCATCAAAAATTACCGAGAAATTTCCGGCTGACTGTACACCTTCGAATATCGTAGCCACTTCCTGACCCAGCAGATTATAGAATTTGATAGTCAGGTAAATGGTTTCCGGTAATTGGTAATTAATAGTCGTAGTTGGATTGAAGGGATTAGGATAGTTCTGGCTAAGCAAATACTCTCTCGGTACAGTCTCTTCTTTAACGCCTGTCAAATTTAATGATACCTCATTGCTGTACTCCGATCCCGCTGAACCTTTATAAGCTTTCACCCTATAAATATAGATTCGACTTTCTCCAATTGTCGTATCAACATATTGCACCACATTTTTCCCGAGAGAATCAAGGACGCTGAAAGCAGTTGCCTCGCCTTGTCTTCGTTCGATCACATAACCGTCTTCGACTTTTGAGTTATCCTTCCATTTAAGTGTAACTCTATTGTCTTCAAAACTTTGTACAATAAGATTCGACGGCGGTAAAATTACTGTAAAAATAGAAGGCTCACTCCAGGTACCGGAACCTGCAATATTCTCGGCTTGCACCCGCCAGTAAAGCTTTTGCCCTTCAAAGAAACCCGATAATGTGATTACTGTGTCAGAGGTTGTAGCGGCGGGAACTGCCAGGGGACTGAAAGTTGTTAACCTTGATACCTGGATACGGTACTGAGCCGCATATTTTTCTTTCTTCCATTTAAACGTTAGATAGTCGGCTCGTTCTGGATCAGTTAGAGTAGCAGTGATTAATTGAGGTGCTGATGGTAGAGGAATATAGGAGATGAAATTCCAATAATCGCTCCAAGGTCCAAAATAACCCTCCGCATTTTTGGCTTGAACTTGCCAATAGTATCTTTGACCTTCGGCCAAATCAGTAACTACTAGAGTTGTATCGGCCGTGGATTCGCTGACAATAGTACTTTTAAATGTTGGGTCGGTGGATAATTGGAAGAAATAGGTTTCGGCATCTTCCAGCTGGTTCCATTTAAAGGTAACACTCGCGTTATCCACGTCCGTTTGCAAATTGGCGGGAAAAATCAAAGTCGTCTTTCCTTAAAATGAAGTCCCATTACCAAGGGTAGGTACCGTCCAGGTAATCCAGGGTTCAAGATTAGTATTGTAAGGACTTACAGCTACATTGGTATTTACATCATCCTGACCGAGGAGAAATTTATCTATAAATGCTAATATATCCGGTAGCTGGTTATCCGGAATAACACAATGGCTGTGGCCTGCAACAATGGAGTAACCAAACCGATCCGGAACTCCTAAGGCTTCCCATACTTTTTTAGCTGCTACACTTCCTACGTAGCCGGATTCGTCTGCCAGCCATACATAGCTTGGGTTTCCGGTCACAAATAAGGCGCGCGGCGCTACCATAGCCATTAGTTCGTGGTGATCATGCGGTAAACGCGATACATTACCAAAGGCAAATTGGAACATACTTTCTTTGAACCAATTATGATCCGTAGCACCCAGTTTCTCCACTCCTTCTAAAGTTTCCGAGAAACGCCAGGTGGTGTAACCGCCTCCGCCAGATTCAATGGAGATGGTAAGTGCTATCCGTTCATCAAATGCTCCTGAAAAGAGTGCCATTTTACCGGCGTAAGAGCAACCGGTTACGGCCAGATGCTTGAGGTCTATGGGAAGTACATCTTGAACCAGTTCCAAACCGTCTATTAATCGGCTAACTCCCCAAGCCCAGGCGCTGTATTGCCCGGTGTTATCGGCATTGAGATGAGGATAGAGTCGATAATAAGGATCCGAATTGCTTTGCGTACCATATTTAGTGACCTGGTCATGGTTATATCGTATCAGCGCAATGTTGCGATCGAGTAATATATTGGATGGGATACTACCACTGGGACTATTCATACCGATTACGGCCGGGAAAGGGCCTACACCCGACGGTAGGAAAATTCTTGAAACCAGTTTAAGCGTTTTTCCATTCACAGTGACATTAACCCGGAGGGTGTCGTTTGAATAGCTGGCTGTAATATTCTCCGGACGAACCGGTTTTTCCCCAATTTCATAATTTTCGATCTCGGCTTTGATCTCCGCTCGTCGGTATCGCCAGTCGGAATAATTAGCCATCCGACCCCTACCGTCGGACCACTCGAACGGATCAGGTAGAGAGCCAACAATCGGCAGTTCATTGATAGTCGGTAAATAAGGTACCGGACAATCCGCCCCGGTATTTTCGACTTCATACACCAAAGGCATTTCCTGGGCTAAAACATTAATCCCAAGAAACGATACCAGCAACAGCGCTAACACGATAGCATTTTTCACTTTTGATGATCCTTTCTAAACAAAAATTAATTAGCTAAACAATTCAAAATATCAATCATTTTATTGTAAGATATTTTCATAGATTTAATCCGACACAAAGGTGGTTATACTTGACGGTTCCAGCGTGACTGTAATCCTATTGTTAACTACTGGGATTTTACCGGCTGGTTGGCAGTTCTTCGTACTGGTAGTCGTAAACGGCGTAAAAGACGTCCCATTTCCATTCGGAATCGTGAAAGTTTGTTGAAGAGTAGAAGATGAACTGATATTCAGCACAACTAATACTATTTTGGACGAGGTATTGTCTTTATAAGCCGTCGCCAATACCGATTTCTGAGGCATAGAGTCGCATTTAATCCGATAATAGCCGGGCCGTATAAAACGCGAATATTGCGACATTACATAGCCTTTTTTGGTGACCTCGCCTTTTCGACCGCCTCCGATACTTTCTTTTTCACCATCGCTAATTGGTCCGTAAAACCGCACAATATACCACCAGACGTAAGCGCTGTATCCAGTATCCATACAATTATGCATTTCCTTAGCCACGTCAAATGCCCAAGTCCAATCATTGGAGTGACTTTTTTCACCGGTTAAATGCTCGGTCATCCAGATTTCCTTACCTTTTTGTTCTGCCAGTGGATAAGAACCTAAACCACCGCCGTAAATATGTCCGCCGACAATATCCAGATTGGCGCAAGCCACCGAGTCATTCAAGATTGGGTCCGACATTTCTCTCCTGAACTGGTAGGATTCCGGCGCAATGACTCTGGTTTTAATAGTTCCAGCATTTTCCGCCATAAATTTCCGCATCTGTTCCGGACTCCAATCACAAGATTCGTAGTTAACATCAACATCCGGCTCATTTTGAACGGAGACGGCGTATAAATCAACGCCATTGTCAGCCATATAATCAATGAAAGAATTCAGATGATCGGCATAATCCTGATAATAAGATTCCAAAAGGTAGCCACCCACAATATTATTATTACTTTTCATTCTGGCTGGTGGCGACCAGGGCGACGCAAAAATCAAAACTCCCCTGTCATAAGCTTTTTTCGCCGTCGCAACCTGCGTTTGAAACGACGAGGCGGTTTCTTCCGAAGGCAGTCTCAGCCTTAACATCGAGAAACCAATTTGCCCGTCGCCTGCGCCAAAAGCTTTTTCGATTTCAGCATCGGTCATATCCGGCCGCCAGGGTAAAATATTAGCCGCTCCAAAACCACGAATATATTGTTTTAGACTATCCGGATAAACATTAGCGACCGGAATTGAAGACACCGTAAAATTGATGGTCGTGTCATTTTCCAGATACACATTTTCAATCTGCTTGGGGATAATTACCGGAAAGGTGCCGTCACAATTATCAAGCTTTACCGTAAAATTCTGCCCTGGCAGATTCACCCTTTTTGCTAAATCAACTTTTGATAACTGAACCGTTTGGAACGTCGTGGTTGCCGATTGGTGCATTCCGCTTCCATCGTAGATCAATTTGCGGATTCGGGATTCACCGCCGGCTTCCAGTCGGTAAAAATATAATCCCGTCGCTACTTTCTGACCGTGATTATTACAACCGTCCCATAGAACCTGGCAACTTCCCACCGGCTGAACCCCAGCCTCGATTTTCCGTACCTCTCGCCCCAGCAAGTCATAGATAGTCAAATAAACTCTGGATTCTTGCCCCAGAGAATAAGGAATCGCGGTCGTGGCTGAAAACGGATTAGGATAATTTTGCCCCAGATCGAATTTGGTAGGGATTCGATAAGGTGGTGTAATCGCGCTAGTTGTCACTTCCAGCTGATAATTACCCGCCGAATCGGTTAAAGTCGAAAATCGGCAACTGGCATCTACCGTATTTTCGAAAATTACTACTGCGTTCTGAACCGGAACAGTCGAACTGGTTACATTACCGTTGACTCTCACTACTTGAGGATATAATTGTGAAAATAACATTATCAAGTTCAGAACCAAAGCCCCTAAAACCAGACTTGGATTCTTTTTATTACGGCTTTTTAAAAGCATTTTAAACCCCATTTAAATTCCAATTAAATTACTAAAACTCATCCGTGCGAAAAGGTGAGCCCCTGCCCCAGACTTTCAATTCGACATCGCGTTGCAAAACCGTACCGTCACGGATGAGTTTGGACAGTCTTACTTCACTAATAGCAGTAACGGAAATAGCGAGTAGAAAAATGAATATCTTAGATCGCAGGCTTTGGATCATTCGGCTTAAATCTAACATCTCAATCCTATTTCATAAGCACCAGCTTCTTTGTTTCCACAAAACCATTAGTCTCCATTCGATAAAAGTAAACGCCGCTGGTCAGGTTGTTCCCATCCAAAACGGCGGTAAAATTTCCCGCCTGCTGAATGCCCTCGAATACCGTAGCCACCTCTCGCCCCATCAAATCATAAACCTTGATGGTTATATAACCGGTTTTCGGCACCGAATACTTTATTCGAGTCACCGGATTGAACGGATTAGGATAATTCTGACCGAGAACGAATTGTTTGGGAATCGTATTTTCATTTTCGTTAACATTATTCGAATTAATCACCAAATTTTTAAGCGCTAAATCAAGATTATTTTTAGCAGTTTCTAAACTATCCCCGGCCGAAATGGTATAGGAATAATTTTTACTCAAAGCGGTTTGCGCCTTGGTTAATGCCATTTGGAGATCACACCAGGATTCAGTTGTGTATTGGTTTTCATCTAAGGTATCCGCTAATGAGATTAGGGAATCAAGCGCATTATAATTTATGCCGACTTTCACGACGGCGTAAAACGCTGGCTTACACTGATTGTCAGCATTCCAGAGTGATGCATCGGTCTTAAAAGCCAACTTGTCATTCAAGCCATCTTTAGAGACGCTTATAAGTTTACCACGTCCAGAAAAATAACTACGTTCGACAAAGCATTTGAATAAAGCCGCATATTGATTAGCCTGCGTTGTCCAGCGCGTAGCAGTATCTGTGCTGGGTGCAACATCCAATTCAGTAACCGACATTTCAGTACAGATCGGATAAAATTTTTCATAAGAGTTAATCCACTGTTCTGCTGTAGGTGAATTATATTGGTCGTGATCTTGCATACCGATCCCGTCCAGATATCCAGCTTCGTAAATCGGAGTACAAATCCGCACGATGCCATCGGCTTTTGCCGGAATATGAGTGTTATAATCATTATAATAAAGCTTCATCTGAGTTTCGCCATAATATTCCGTCCACTTGCAGGTGAACTCAAAAGCCTTCATTATATAACTGTTGTCACCAAAGGTAATGTACCATTCGCTCTCAGTTCGATCAGTGCCATCATCTTTGACGGCTTCATTTACCACATCCATAGCCGAAAGCAATCCAGGCCATCCCTCGTGAATTATTCTAATTACTTCTTTAATATAATTGTCCATGCGCTCGGTCATTTTCTCTTTTGTTAGACGCGCGCCACTGGTTGTATAGCCAGAATAAAACAACTCTTTAGATACCTGATTATGCCAGACCAAAGTATGCCCGCGAAAAGTAAATCCCTGACGTTTTGCCCAAGTAAGTTGGGCAATCATATCCCCATTAAACTTTACTATCGGATGAATATCTATTGAGTCTTTATCTTCCTCTGAAGCGTTATTATAAGCTCTCGCACTACTGGCCAAATCAAGTGTATATTGAGGCTTCATATTATTACCGGGAGACATACTATTCATATGGAATTTTATCAGGTATCCGCCATTAGTATCAACAACAGCCGATTGCCCCCGTACGTAAGGATCATCCGCAAAACCTATATGCTTATACGAAAGCAGACAACCGATGTAAAAATCGTCAGCATAAACGTCTTTCAAAGCCGGTACATTCGTTTGGATTGGGATAGCTTGAGTATTAACTATCCAAGAAGAGAGAACCATGATAAGTAATAAAATTTTTGATCTTATTTCGTTATGATTCGAATAAAATGATTTCATTTGAAAATTCCTTTCTAGATTATTAATCCGACGCAAAAGTTGCTATACCTGATGCTTCCAGCGCAATTGTGATCCTATTGTTAACTACCGGAATTTTACCGGCTCTAATCAGTGTCTTATAAGGACCGCCGTCATCCGATAGCGGTAGTATAATGTACCCTTCGTCGTCACTATCGTTAGTAACTCGAAAAGTCGAATCCCTAAAGTGAACCGTTACTGGCTCGCCCGGCGCCGCCCAGTCCCAGACTTTCAATTCGACAGCGCTTTGCAAAACCGTACCGTCACGTATGAGTTTGGGTAGTCTTACTTCACTAATAGCAGTAACGGAAATAGCGAGTAGAAAAATGAATATCTTAGATCGCAGGCTTTGGATCATTCGGCTTAAATCTAACTTCTTAATCCTACTTCAAAAACACCAGCTTCTTTGTTTCCACAAAACCATTAGTCTCCATTCGATAAAAGTAAATACCGCTGGTAAGATTACTCCCATCAAAAACGGCGGTATAATTTCCCGCCTGCTGGACACCATCGAATACCGTAGCTACCTCCCGCCCTATCAAATCATAAACTTTGATGCTTAGGTAACCGGTTACCGGCATCGAATATTTTATTCGAGTTACCGGATTGAACGGATTAGGATAATTCTGTTCAAGATAAAACCTTTGCGGCCGATTATTTCCCTGGCGAATATTGATCGCGGTAGGCTTGGAATTGGTGATAAATTGTAACGATTCGAGTCGGAATAATTCCCCGTTCCCAGGTCCAACGAATTTCAAATATACGTCGTGATTTCCGGAAACAGGTTTCGACAAATTCGTGGCAAAAGTCCGAAAATTTGTCCATGAGCCGGTAGTATCAATGGCGCAAATCGCAATTTTAGTGTTTGCATCTATCGAATCAATATAAACTTCCACCGCACTTCCGGCGGTAAGGCAGGAAGCAGTTATTTTTAGCGAATCACAACTTTTCGCATATTCCGCATTACCGAACTCGACCCCGGCGTATAATGCCCAATCATCGTTGTGGATTTTGCCCAGTAAATTCGGTGGGAGTTTAGTCACTACTACAGCGGTACCGAATTGATTCGCCGGGCATTCAGCCATTATCGGCGTATAGGCATCGCGATAGATATAGAAATCGAACCAGGCATCGCTCGTTCCTTTCACGTACAAGCCCTGGCGTGTTCCGGTAAAGGTCGAGAAATCGGAGTAGGAATCTATTTCGGCAACATCTATTGCGGAGCCTATTTCGCTCCAATCGAATCCGTTACTGCTAAAATACCCGCTGATTTTATGATTTTTACGAATCAATTTTAACCAGAGAGTATCTCCGATGGTGTTTTCAGTCTCGTATTTGGTAGATTTGAAACCAAAGGTAATTAATTTTTTGCCTTCGGTCGAAAACGTGCTGACCAGTTTGACTTCCATGGTCTGGTCGCCTCTCATAATCCACAGGCCGGCCTGATCGGAAGTTGATTGAGCATTAAAATCCAGTCGAGTGATAAGCGAATAATTATGTTCCCCGTCATTTTTGATAACCGTATTAGCTTGCGTACTATTTTTGGGTGATAAACGCAACCAGCCGGGACGATCGGTGAGCGAATATTTACTGGAAGGTGTATATCCTAAAAATGACCATTCCGGATGCAGGGCAGACGAAGTAAAGAAATCCGAGTGGGGAACCATCCAGGGGATACCGCTACTCGGCAAGTTCGGCGCCGTGAACGACTTATTAACCGGATAATCAGCCACTGGTTTACCGTTCACATCATATCGAACCTGGTTTAACAATCCCTGCCGCCCCTGTCCTTTCCATTCTCCCTTAGCATAAAGTGGATGGATAACCCACGAAGTACTGTCATCGAGCATAATCGCCGCTGAAGCATGATTGGGACTGGTGAAAAGCGAGGAACTTTTTTGGGGATCATTTTCATTGAAAAAATCGCCCAACATTTCCCAGGCGGACTGATCGGCTGTCAGGGTGCGACTGCGCATAACTTTTTGCCCTCCGCCAAGGTCGCGGGCGAACGAATAGTAATAGTAGCCGTTATATTTCCACATCACCGGACCTTCCGCCCAACTATAAGGATAGTCCGGAGCGGGATTTAGCCAGTTGAGATTATAGACGACGCCGGTCGGTTGTCCGTCATCGCCAAGTTCGACAATGCCGTTATTGGGCTGTCCATTTTTCACTACTAAATACCATTTATTATCATCGTCAATAAAAATGGAATTATCGTATCCCAAACCATACGGCAGAGTGGATGGATTATTGATTTTGACCGGCATACTCCAGGGGCCTTCCGGCGCGGTCGCTTTTACATAATACATCGTGTTGGCTCGTGAAAAGAAATGCCAGTATTCGCCATTATAATAAACCATCTGACCGCCCCAACAACCGCCACCGGCCTGATCGCCATAATTCGACCAGGCGGCGCTCACCGGCTGGGCAATGGCTTCCCAATGCACCAGATCGGTAGAGTGGTAGATAACCGGAGTTACGTTAAATGACGAACCAGTGGTATAAAAATCATTGCCGATACGGGTCAATGTGGCATCCGGATGATCGCCGGGAATTACCGGATTGATATAAGTCTGAAATGACGGTGATTGTCCAAAAAGGAAGTTTATTGGAATTATACAAATTAATATTTTAAGGAAAAATCGCATCGAAGTTCTCTCCATTAATTTTGTTTTTTGATGATCTAATCATTTACTCGTGATAAATGCCCTAGCTTTTTTCAGTCCCGGCGACTCAGCCGTGACCTTTATGGTACCGGATTGGCCTGGTTTCGAGCGCACAATCACCAGAGCCAAACCGCTGAAAGCTTTTCTTTCCGACTTCGGGAAAGGTGTAAAATCGGTCGGATCGCCGTTATCGGTGGCGACAATCTCGCCGCAACCTTCAACTTTAAAGGTAATTAAATTAGTCCCCTGCGGAACAGTAAGTCCGTTTCGATCAGCTACCCGCACGGTAATAAAGCACAAATCGCTCCCGTCAGATTGAATTTCACTGCGATCGGCTAATGCCTCGAGTCGGGTCGGTTTGCCGGTTGTTCGGACAACATTCTCAGCCCATTTCTGGCCGTTTTTATAGGCAACAACTTTGAGCTCGCCCGGTTCATATTTCACATCATCCCAGCGGAGGCGGTACTCGAACGGGCCTTTTGGCTTTCGGCCCAGGGATTTGCCATTCAGAAATAATTCCGCCTCATCGCCGGAAGTAAAAACATGCACCGGAGTCACCTGACCGATTCGTTCCGGCCAGTTCCAGTGCGGCAGGATATGCACCATCGGTAGATCGGGACGCCACTGCGATTGATAGAGATAGAAGCGGTCTTTTTTGAATCCGGCCAGATCAATAATTCCTGAATAAGAACTGCGTGCGCCATAATAGGGCGTAGGTTCGCCGAGATAATCCCAGCCGGTCCAGACAAATTCGCCCGCTACGAAGGGATGCCGAGCCAGCGAAGCGAATACTTTATCCGGGGAAGCGCCAAAGTCCACGGCATGCAGTTCATAGGCAGTTACCTGCTGAATTTTCGAGTCGCCGCCTCTGCCGTCCCGGACGATGTCGCTATTCTTTTCGGTAACCGGAAAAAGGTAAATACCACGACTGCTGAGAGTCGAGGCCGTTTCGCTACTGAGAATGACTTTATCCGGAAATTTCTCGTGGAAGGCGTCATATTGAGGTGCGGTGCGAATGCGGTCGCTACCTTCAAATTCCGGATCCTGACGAATTCCTTCGCCTTGATAATTCAGACTAATGAGGTCAAGCACCGCCGGAAACGGCATATCCGGTTTCGCCCAGTTCATCGCGCTGGTCACCGGTCGAGTAGGATCTTCTTCCCTGACAATATCGCCTAATTGTTTTGCCAGCGCGGCACCCGCTTCATCGGTATATTGCTCACCGACTTCATTGCCGATACTCCACATTATCACTGACGGACAATTGCGATCACGTCGTACAAGTGCGCGCAAATCCGGCTCATACCATTCCGGAAAAATAAGATGAAAATCCAGCGGCGTCTTTTTGCGCTCCCAAACGTCGAAGGCTTCGTCCATTACCAGAAAGCCCATTCGGTCAGTCAATTCCAATAGTTCCGGCGCCGGTGGATTGTGCGCACACCGAATCGCATTGCAACCCATTTCCTTCAAAATCTCGAGCTGGCGCTCAGCAGCGCGGCGATTGAAAGCCGCTCCCAAAGCACCGAGGTCATGGTGCTGATTGACTCCCTTAATTTTGATGAGCTCGCTATTGACATATATCCCGGAATCCGGCACGAAACGCAAAGAACGAATACCGAAACGCGTTTCGTAGCGATCAATCGGTTTGTCGTCCTGCCACAGAGTAGTAACCGCCACGTAAAGATTAGGTGTTTGAGTAGGTGGCGGTCCCCATAATTTTGGGTCTTTAATAATAACTGAACTTTTTCCACTGGTTCGAGCACTGGCGGTAATTAAAATTTCCAGCGGTTGGAAGGTAGCGACAGCCTCACCGGTTTTATTGCCCTTCTCATTTAAAACAAAAACTTCGGTAATCGCCTTTACATTGGCATCGTTCCGGGAATCGTTATCTACTGTAATTTCCAGGTTGAGCGTCGCGGAGGCCGCCGAAATATCTTCGGCTGTAAGGTAAGTTCCCCACTGTGCAATGTGAACCGGATTAGTTTTGACCAACCAGACATTGCGGTAAATACCGCCGCCCGGGTACCAGCGTGAGGAGTTATTGGGATTATCCAGACGAATCGCCAGCTGATTCTCAGCACCCGGAATGATAAAAGGCGTAAGGTCGAGACGCCAGGAAGAATAACCGTAAGGCCAACCGCCGACCAGATAACCATTCAACCAAACCATAGCGTAGGACATTGCGCCGTCTATATCGAGAAATATGGACTTGCCGGCGTCGGTAGCCGGAATGTTCAATTTTTTCCGATACCAGGCTACGCCGGAGCTGGGAAGTCGTCCCATCCCTCCGCCGACTTCGGGATTTAGTCCTTCAAAAAATGGGCCCTTAATCGCCCAGTCGTGGGGTAGGTTCACACTTTTCCATTGGCTATCATCGTAATCTTTCTGCACAAAAGGGAATTCATTGCCAGGATTGCCCTCGGGGCGATAGTGATGTTTCGTGGAATCCCTAATGAAATCATTGCCAGTCGGTAAAACCCAGGGTTTCAGCACCATTTGGGTTGCTTTTAATTCTTCGGCCGGGGTTGGTTGGGCATCTGCTGGTCGGATATCGTTATAATCGCTGATTTCTGGACGTATATCATAGATCAGGTCGTCGGCATCTTTTAAAGATTCGTACTTATAGAATTTCCAATCGTCATTGAGAGAAATGCGTTGGCGGAGCTGAATATCATTTTCGGCCCTTAGATTTTGGGCTAAAGTTAAAGCCCCACTCAGTATAATTATGCCTATTATTACATTTAAAATAACGGCTTTAACTAAAGATTTATCGTTACTTATCATTATCAATAGAATATCTGCGATTTGTCAGGATCAATCAAAAAGTCTATTAACAAAATCAGCCTGCCCGCTGGAACGGGCAGGCTGATTCCACATTCAAAAAACCAAAGAACTACTAGCTCATTTCAGAAGCATGAGTTTCTTGGTACTGACAAAATCACCAGCCTTGAGTCTATAGATATAAACTCCGGATGGCAGATTCGCCGCATTAAAGTTAATCGTGTAATAGCCGGCATTCATATGGCCATTGACCAGCTTGGCAACTTCACGACCCATTAAATCATAGACGACCAGATTGACATCACTGTCTTTCGGTAAATCGAACCGAATATTAGTCGTCGGGTTGAACGGGTTCGGATAGTTCTGCTTCAAAGCATAGACCGTAGGCAATTGAGCCAATTTTGCTTCTTCAAGGCCATTGAAATGAGGTCCTCTATCCACTTTAACTTCATACACCTTCAGAGCCGTAGTGGTCGAATTGTTGATAGCAAACCCAATACTATTAATCTTATCCGTTACAGAGGCTACTGGAGTGGTCGTGCTATGGGCATAGTAATAGGTACCATCTTTTTTAGATAACGTAAATACAAGCAGATTTCCGCTTGTTCCTTTTGAAATCGAGATAGTAAAATCATAGGTTCCGGCGCCGGCAACTCCGCCAACCGGATATTGTGCTATATTACCCAAAACATGAGCACTGGAAGCACTAATATCCCACCATTTACCATTGGTAATAGAACCCCATGTTCCTTTGCCATTCGACCAGGTTGCGACATTAGAGCCGCTTGGAGGCGTGATTAAATAACCGGAATGAGCTCGATCGGTACCTCTCCAGACCCAGTTGGAATCTAGAGTCGAATCCTGCCAGGTAGTTCCAGCGCTGTCGCTATAGAACAGTCCATAACGCAAACTGCCCGCATCTTGGAAACCACCACCTATTAATTCAATTTGTCCGGATACTTTCAGGGCATAAGTTTCATTCAGGGTATACGGATCAAAGCCACCTCGCAGTGCCGCCCATCCAGTTGGCGCGGCAGTTCCTGAGATCTCAGCATCGCCATTCATTTCTCCGGGGACAAAGTTCCATCCACCGAGATTTTTTCCGCTGAAGCCCCACTGATCTACATAATAGGCTTCCCAAGGCGCCTCTGGAACCGTAATTGGAGCGCCCATATCAACCTTAACATCAGAAAAGTTGACCTGTGTGGCTTCAACATCTTTATTGAATCCAAAACAAATGCCGTTGAACTTGGTAGTAGTGGCTGTGTCTATCACTGTACCACCAAACCAGTACTTGTTATTCTTCTCGATCAAATACCAACGTATCTCATTCGTCGTCGCCGTCTTGGGCTGGACCGATATCGCAAACTTATAAGTACTGGCTATCGCCACAGCATTGCGCGGAGCCTGCTTAACCGCCGAAATCGGCTTCCCATTATTACTCCACGTACTCGACCAACTACCTTTATTAATAGTCCAGACTACTCCGGCTCCACCAGCTCCATTCGACATCGTGCCATTACCCGACCGCGGATGAAAGCCATATCCCCAATGCTTATTTTGATTAGCCGCCGAATCTGCTGTCGTGACCCAGGTAGCACTGTCAGTTCCCTGATATTTCAACTCAACACTATCTTGATAGGTCAAAGCATAACGCATCCAGGTATATGCACTGGCGCCACCACCACCAACTAATTCCATCTCACCGGTAACTATGATAGCCTTACTGGTAGTGGCTTCTATCGGATCACCAAAACCACCCTTGATAGTCGCCCAAGCCGTCGGAACTTTACCATCTCCAATACCCGCTTCTCCGGCTACATAGTCCGAATCATTCCACAATATCGGCCAAGCGGTACCTTGAGCTGTCTTACCCCACTGATCTACATAAAAGGCTTCCCAGGGCGCTTCCGGAACCGTAATTGGAGCGCCCATATCAACCTTAACATCAGAAAAGTTGACCTGTGTGGCTTCAACATCTTTATTGAATCCAAAACAAATGCCGTTGAACTTGGTAGTAGTGGCTGTGTCTATCACTGTACCACCAAACCAGTACTTGTTATTCTTCTCGATCAAATACCAACGTATCTCATTCGTCGTCGCCGTCTTGGGCTGGACCGATATCGCAAACTTATAAGTACTGGCTATCGCCACAGCATTGCGCGGAGCCTGCTTAACCGCCGAAATCGGCTTCCCATTATTACTCCACGTACTCGACCAACTACCTTTATTAATAGTCCAGACTACTCCGGCTCCACCAGCTCCATTCGACATCGTGCCATTACCCGACCGCGGATGAAAGCCATATCCCCAATGCTTATTTTGATTAGCCGCCGAATCTGCTGTCGTGACCCAGGTAGCACTGTCAGTTCCCTGATATTTCAACTCAACACTATCTTGATAGGTCAAAGCATAACGCATCCAGGTATAAGCACTGGCACCACCACCACCAACTAATTCCATCTCACCAGTAACCACTACAGCCTGACTGGAAGTAGCTTCTAAGGTCTCATTAAAACCACCCTTGATAGTCGCCCAACCTGTCGGAACTTTATTATCTCCAAGACCAGCCTCTCCAGCTGCAGTTATGCTTGTATTCAATGGCCAGGCTGTGCCTTGTGCAGTCTTACCCCATTGAGTAACGTAGGGAGTTAACACTAATTGGATGTCATCAGCATACCAGATGGTAGTAACTTGTGAACCACCTATATCTCCTTTACCCGCACAGTTGATTCCGAAAGCGAGATAAATCGTACCCGTGAGACTGGAACTGCCGGTGATACTTATAGTGATATCTTCCCAGGCTGTCGAGCCGCCTTTGGCACGATTCCAACTACCGATTTTATTAGCTGCATTGTTGTATGCCTGCCCTGTGGGCATAGTTTGATAAGCTTCAACAATAATGTCTTTCCAGCCGACATCACCCTGTGCAAAGTACCCCTTGAACTTAAATGTACCATAATCAGCCAACGTCTTTCCGGCCGGCAGAGTAACTTCGAGTACTGGTGCTGCATTGTAATTGTTTACAGTGCATTTCAGAACTTTATTGCCTGTAGCCAAAGGATCATCGGCAACCTCGGCCGTTATATCATTGGGACTCCAGCCAATGTGGGGGAAGGTATAACCAATATCCTTATCCTCGAAATTAATCAACTGCGCCTGAACCGTCACTCCTCCTAAGAGCAGGAATACAGTCTCAATCGCCAAAAAAGTATTTAATACCTTTTTCATAGTTTCATTTCTCCTTTCTTTTTTCATAACAAAAAAATTTCCCATCACTTCTACAAATAATGTGCAGTAGAATGTTTCCTTTTGAATCACCTCCTTTTTTAATTGAGTTCATATTTTATAAATCCTTTTCCTCATCGAGCTCAAATTATAAAAATCATCATTTAATCAAGACTAACTTCTTGGTAAGGTTGATACCTTCCGATTTTAAAGTGTAGAAATAGATGCCCCCGGACAGATTTTTCCCATCGAAAGTCACAATATGCTCACCAGCTGGTTTAACTCCCTCAACCAAATTAGCGACTTCTTGCCCAAGAGTATTGTAAACTTTTAACGAAACCCGCGCCTCATAAGGAACCGTATATTTAATCTGGGTAGTCGGGTTGAAGGGATTCGGATAGTTCTGGGTCAGAGAAAATTTCGATGGTCCACTTGTTTTCGGCTGATGTTTGACCGCATTCTGGACACTATCAGGATGGATACCGGTTTCCAGCCACTGCGCGATTTTGGCTCTTTCCTCATCGGCTTGAGCCAACCAGGCCGAATAATAATCGGTAGCACCTTCTCTAACTGCTGGATTCCACCAATTGTATAAATCACCTAACGGAAAGCCACCCATTCCCGCCGTTTTTAAGGTATCATTAGCATAGGCTAAATTCTCCGGCAAAGGCCAGCATAGTGCCTCGTGACCAATAAGGGGCTCGTAGGCCCACATCGTATCCAGATTCACGTCCCATTTTTGATTCAAGAAATATTTTAGCGGTTCCAAATTAAGCGGAGGGACAATTAGTCGCGGGTTGACTGCATTTCTCAAATCTTCGACGCTATAGAGTGCCGCTCGGTTGATATAAGGATAGACTTTGTTTCCCTCACTATCGGTGGAATCGAAATACATCAATGTAGTGCTATCCAGCATTGGCCGCGGATAGGGAATTTCATCAAAAAGTCTATCCGTGTATTTTTGTTTACTATAAGGAGAACCTACCGAAGTTATTCTTCTGTCGGGGCGCCACTTTGTAACTGGATCGGGGTCATCCTTATAAGGTAGATCCCAGCCGCCATGCATCCAGTCCACCAGCCAATCATCTATATAATAAGCGCTATGAGCAAAAAGAATATGGCGATCCATATCAGTAAAAGGTACTTCAAACCTTATCGAATCCACTGGCGTTATTTCTATAGTTGCACTACCGGCACCTGTCACCGGAAGATAACCTAACATATAGGCATTGACAAAAAGACAGTTGGTCACATTTAACTTCCACCACCATCCTGACTCCAAAGAAAACATTACCACATTATAGAAGGTACAGTGGTTGAAGTGGACATTTTCACCCCAGTTGTTGCTCTCCTGCATCAACACATAGCCTATATTGGCAAAAGTACAGTTTTCAAAAGATACATAGTCCGTATGATAATCAGGAACATCAAATGGATAAGAGACTGCTCGGCCATAATACATAAAGTGACGATCCACGCAGTTGCGGAAATAGCAATTCTTGAAAGTACCGTTGAAATGTTTACATCTAATACAGATCGCACCGGAAGCGGTTACAACCGGGCAAGGCATATATTCAAAAATACAATTTTCGAAATAGCCTTCCTCTTTATCATCCGGCGACTGTCCGGTGGTATCGCCGTCGAATACGATAGGTGTCCCGGTCTGTACCCCAGCGGCATCTACAAATCTGACCCAGATATTTTTCATAATCAAGTCACCATATACCGCAATCATAAAAGTCTTGTTTACGCTGGTGCTTGCGGTCCAGAGCATCTGAGGCGGTGAAGTTTCCTGGGTTGCTCCAATATCCTCACCTACAAGTTCCAGTACCTGTCCTACCGGCACTTCAATCACACCGGTCATAACGTACCAGTCATTCGATTTCAACTTGAAAACGGTATTGGATAATGTTCCAGCATCAATAACGGCTTGAACGGCATCGTTCAGAGAACCTTCAGTGCCACCGCTATATATACCGTTTACTTCGACAACGGTCTTCTCTTGTGCATTTAGTCCTACAATCAGAAAAAGTGCACACAACAGAAAAGTTAACATACGTTTCATATTTTTGACCTCCTGAATTTTTTGTTTTGAGTATTTTGGCATCATTCTTTTTAAATTTTTTTTACATTACCTTATAATCTGAATCTGATTCCTAGATTAGCTGTCAGACCATAATGCTTGACACTGGTAAAGCCATCAATAGACATCTGCGCCGATGAATTAACCTCATTATTGAGATTATTGACATCTAAATAAATCTCAGATCCAAACCATGGTAGAGTCTGACGAACAGATGCATCTATTCTAAAATAATCCTTGGTGTAACCGTCCTGTTCCGGAAAGGTGCCTACATAACTAACGGAATTACCCTGGAACAAGAACGATAACCGAGCTGAAAAACCTTTATATTCATAACCGATATAGGCATTCACTACATCATTCGGCTGATAGAGCAGACGTCCGCTACGAGTGGAATCGCGCGTCGTAGTTACCGGCGGTCTAACGGAATAATCAGTCACTTCCTCTCTCAAAGGATAAGTGGCTTCCGATTCGATCATGGTATAGTTAACACCCAAAACTATTCCATCCAAACCCCAGGGTAAATACCAGAACCTGGTCTGCCAATCAAATTCAAGTCCTTTTACATAAGCCAGGTAGCGACTATTTATATAAGTATATAAAGTTGCCCCATCCTCCGGTCTAACTCCCATGATTTGAAAATCATAAATCGTTTTGATATCGCTTGATGTTGAAGTCTTATGGAGAACATAGGCAGTACTATAGGCAAAGTCCTTTATGGTTTTATAGAAGCCGCCTACGGAAAGTAGGCCTAATTTATTGCTATGAAAGGTCAGGTTCAGATCATGATTATAAGCATGCGCCGGTACTAAATCGGGATTCCCGGCTCGAACACTCTTTCTGGGATTATCATAATTAATTTTAGGTGACATCTGGTGATAGTCTGGTCGGGCTAATGTCTGAGTGTAGGCATAACGAATATCAAACCACTTGAAAGGTGAGTATTTAGCCTGAACCATTGGCAACCAGAATTCGCTTTGCGGATGGGAATAGACGGTATCGCAACTCTGAGCATCCGGATTACGCATATCGTACATATTGTAGGCAGTATACTTAGACTTAGTTTTTTCATACCGGGCACCGCCAACTATCATTAAATTTCTGAAATCAATTTCCGACATTGCATAACCGGCATAATATTCTTCCTTGTATTTATAGGAATTGGCTAAGTTCTGGAACATACCATTATACCAGCCTCCGGTTTGATCGGCTCCACCGGTGGCTTTTCCTTTCCATTGTGGATTATTATTTAAATAGTTGGCCATTTCGACCAGAATATTCGGATCGCAAGCCCAATAAATTTCTCCAAATTGATTATCCAGGAAGGATCGCATCAGTTTGGGACTGCCGGTAAAATTAGAAGCCGCAAATTTGGCGGTACTGGGATCAACAGGTATACCAAATTGTTTTTCCAGGTCTTCGACCATCGCCGCTTGAAATGTACCGCTTTTCCTGATCTCGGCATAGGGGGTTTTCTGATCGTTAGTATTTTTTTGATTGTAGTACTGACCACCAAATTTAAAATAACCTAAAATAGACCTCCCAATACTAAACGGTACTTTGAAATCCGAGGAAATGTTATCGTTATTCTCGGTATATAAGGAACTGAACAAATTCAAGTAATCCAAATAAACCTTATCGGGTCCGGGATACTTCCATAATTTGGTCAAACTATCAGGAACAGTATTAATAGGAACACTACCCATCATTGCTTGGCCGGTCTTGAAAGTTATATAGGGAGATTCTGGCAAGTCATTCCTCGAATGAGTATTAGCAGCTTTCAAATTCATTTGCACATATCGAAAATCATATTTCAATTCCAGAGAATTTACTGACAGATCCGTCGTATTTACCCCATCTCTATAATTAAAATTGAGGATCTTATCGAAATAATTTAAAACGGTATTGTAATCCTGATAATCCGAAACAAAGCGGGTAAACATATTCACGGACTTGATTGAACCGGCTGGTAATTTGTAATCTAAAATCAAATTGCCGCCATACCTTTTGCGGGTCTCAATATGGCGGTTAAGGGTTACACTATTAACACTAACCGGTCGATAACCAGTATTAGTGTCAATGACACTACTGGTAACCCGATAGGCGGCACTCATATTATCAGCATCGCGATCATACTTCTCGGCATTTCCCAGAAGATAAACTCCCAGATGATCCTGGAAGAAGCGTTGACTGAATGAGGCGATCGTCCGATAATTCCCAAAGTTTTCCGTTTTAGCGGTATAGCCAGATTGCCACATCAAATCATAATGCAGTTGCGAAGGCGCTTCTCTCAATTCCATATTTACCGAGCCACCAATCGAGTTAGCGTTCATATCCGGAGTAAGCGATTTATAGACCGAGATGGATTTAATCATATAAGGTGAAACCAGACTGAGATCAACACTGCGGTCGTTTGAGATACTGCCAGCAGTATTGCCAAGAGCCGAAACACCTATCTGGGTGCTTCCGGTTGAAGCTAGCTTTATCCCTTCGACTGCCACCGCATTATATTGCGGCGCCAGACCTCTGATAACGACTTTATTGGCTTCGCCCGAGCTCTCCAGAGTCGAGACCCCCGGCAAGCGGCTGAGGGCTTGAGCGGCATTGAAGTCCGGCAATTCCTGAATCCGAGCCTCAGAAACGATGCTGGCAATTTTATCGGAGGCTAATTGCTGGTTAATGGCTTGTATCTGCCCAAGAGCCTGAGCGGTAACGATGACTTCTTTGCCCTGTAAAACCTCCGGTTCCAGTCCGAAATCTCTCCGCACCGTACCACCATCAGGAATATTCACATCAACTTCAAGGGTTACATAGCCAATATAAGAAACCACAATCGTCTGCGGTCCATCAGGAGCATTTGGAATAGAATACATACCATCCGCATCCGCCGCTGTCCCTATAGTTGTTCCTTTAATCATTATATTAGCGTATGATAATGGATCTTTGGTGTTCTTATCGAAAACTCTTCCCCGGATAGTACCTTTTGCCCAAAGAGATTGGGTCATCAGAATAAAAATGAGTCCAATGATAAAACAAGCTTTACGACTCCGACTATGTCCATTTTGGCCAGAAATTACAAATGAAGCCGCCTTAATAAAACGCGTAGAAATCTTCATAAGACTCCATCCTTTTTACTCTTTTTAATTTCTTGCATAATCCCACATACCCATTCACTGTCTTATCAATTATCTTCTCAATTTTAAAGATATAATTTATAAAAGGCAACTATGTTCTTTGTCGAATTACGCATTATAACCCAAATTGAGCACCGGGCTTTTTGACTTGGAACTGCTTTGATTTCGAATCTCATGATCCATCATTCACATCAGTTCAATATTAATTGAACCGTTTTAAGAAGTCAAGGAAAAAATTAACACTCACCTAAAATTTTTTCTTTTTTTGCATTTAATTTCCCGGTAAAAATGCCCAAAACGCTTAGCAAACCGGATTTTCAGAGCTACCGGTAAAATGTTCGGGTCGTTACCCTGTATTGATTGATTGCCTAGGTGTATTATTGCATGATTGAATGGAAGTACTAATAAGTTCTTTTAAGTGCTTTTAAGAAACTCAATGTTATGTTAATTATTTATCCGCATTTAGGAGCACTTAAAAATGCTTAAAAGAACTTAAACGGATATAGAAATACTTTAAAATTTTTCTTTGAAAGCAACCAACATAAATCTTATTTTATGGAGAGGTAAAAATTATGGATAGAAGAAAATTTATCAAAACCAGCGCCTTCCTGACTGGAGGAATCTTTCTGAAAGGGACTCAAATTTTCGGTAAGGAGGCAACATTTCACGATTTAGTAATGGTCAAAGATGGTCAACCGGCCGAAATGGCGCGCAAGACCTTCGAACTCCTCGGCGGTGTTTCGCGCTTCGTCTCTAAAGGTGATTATGTTCTATTGAAACCCAACTTGAGCTGGGATCGCACTCCTGAGTACGCAGCTACGACCAATCCTGAACTGGTAGCCGAAATCGTACGTCTTTGTTTTCAAGCCGGTGCCAAAAAAGTCGTGATCCTCGATAATACCTGTGCCGACGCGCGCCGCAGTTACGATGCCTGTCAGATCCCGGTTTATGCCCGGGAAGCGGGCGCCGATGTGCGCTTCGTGCGCGAGAATCAATTTATCGAAACAACGATCCCGAATGGAACCAATTTGAAAAGCTGGCCGGTTCATCAAGAAGTTTTTAATGCCGATAAACTGATTAGCATCCCTATTCTAAAACACCATAATATGTCAGGTATCACTTCCGGCTTTAAGAATATGATGGGCTTGCTCGGCGGTCAACGTGGCCGAATTCACCGACCATTTGCGGAAAATATTGTAGACATTAACCGCGTAATCAAACCTAATTTGACAATCATTGATGCTATCCGCGTTCTACGACGAAATGGACCTCAGGGCGGCAATCTGAATGATGTCGAACAAATGAACATTTTACTGGCGGGAACGGATCGCGTTCTGGTGGATGCCTGGGCGGCGAAAATTTTCGGTCTTAATCCGCTTTCGGTAGAATATTTGAAACTGGCACATTCAGCCGGTATGGGTGAGATTGATACTGATAAATTCAAACCGGTCGTCTATTCCTTCAAGGCATGAAAATCAAATCGCTTACCTGGCGCAAAATAGCGCAGGTCTTCTTTTTCCTGCTGTTCACATTAACGCTACTCCAAGCAACTTATCCATTCGAACCATGGTTGCCGCCGGAGCTGTTTCTCTGGTTTGATCCACTGGCAGCAATTACTACTCAAATAGCCGGTCGCTTCTTCGACATTGTTTTTCTATTAGCGGCAATTGTATTACTAAGCCCGCTGATTTTCGGGCGGTCTTTTTGCGGCTGGATCTGCCCGATGGGAACTCTTATAGACGTCAGCGATCATATCCTAAAACCGAAAAAACGGCGCAATTTCCGCCATCTGCGTTTTTTGAAATTAGCAATCCTGACCGCCGTGATTGTTCTGGCGATTTTCGGCGTACAATACGCTTGGCTGCTAGACCCGTTGCCGATCGCCTGGCGCTCAATCGGCGTCATCGGTCTGGCTTTATTCTTTTTATTATTTAATGGAATCTTGAGTGGTTTAGTCAGTATTGGAATATTTCCCGATGCTCTGCTTAGTTTTCAAGACAAACTTACCGAATTTCTCTTCCCAGTAGCGAATCCTAATTTCGGCGGACTGGTTGCCCCGTTAATTATTTTTCTTGTAATACTGGGCTTAAGCCGTTTGAGTCGGCGCTTTTGGTGTCGCTACCTCTGTCCCTTGGGAGCTTTGCTCGGTTTGGTCGCGCGAATCAGCCCTTTTCGTCGGATTGTTAATTCTGAAAAATGTAGTGAATGCGGCATTTGCCGCCATAAATGTAAAATGGACGCCATCGAACCTGATTTTGTGTCAACCGCCAAATCCGAATGTATTCTCTGCCTGAATTGCAAATACGACTGCGCGACCGAAGCTATCAGCTTCGGCTGGCGGGCACCTACTCAGATGATGAACAAAGTTGACCTCTCGCGGCGCGCATTTATCGGCACAAGTTTAACTGCTCTAGCGGGCGTCGGTTTTTTAAAAATCAATAAAATCAACCCGCGGCATTCTGACCGGTTGATCCGTCCACCAGGCGCTTTAATCGAGGATGATTTTCTGGAACGCTGTATACGTTGCGGCGAATGTGTCCGCATTTGCTCAACTTCCGGAAAATGCTTACAATTTTCCGTATCGGGAAGCGGGTTAGAGGGTTTTATGACACCATTAGCCCAATACCGGCGTGGCTATTGTGAATACAATTGCAATCTCTGCGGGCAAATTTGTCCCACCAAAGCCATCCAGCCGTTAAACGTTCCCGCCAAGCAAAAAGCCAGAATGGGGCAGGCGATTTTCCAGAAAGACCGCTGTATTCCTTACCGCCTGAATGAAAATTGCATCGTTTGCGAGGAACATTGCCCGCTTCCCGACAAAGCTATCAAAGTAAACATTCGCGAATATTCCGATCCGGTCACCGGGCGGAAGCATATGGTAAGCTATCCGTATGTAGTTGAATCTCTCTGTATCGGTTGTGGCATCTGCGAAAATAAATGCCCACTGAACGGCGAAGCCGGTATAATCGTCATTCGCGAAGGCGAAGAGAGATTGCGGATCTGAAAACCGCTGGTTTAAAATTAATTGCGTCGTTCTCACCATCTAATATTTCGAGCGAAAATACTCTCCTCCGCTGGATGATTCGCCGGAAATAAAAATCGTCGAGTCCCAGATTTGCTCAAGCTAAAACGATTTTAAAGGAATTTCAGAATTTACAGGTATAGCAGTCGAAATTATTTTTGATTAGCGTAATTTCTTTCAGCATTACAATTCAATCGTCTCAATTATTAACAAAATTAAAGATACACAAAACCCTGATTTTGTTTTATATTATCGTGGAAATAAATTCGGATGGGTCAGTGCGATGCGTAATTTGAATAATAAAAATCGCCATATATCAGATTTGACTACATTGACCGTTCGATTGGTAAAAAACTGATGTAGCGTTATGGCAATTACCCGCCGTCAATTTTGCTTGAAAATGGGAACTGGAGTAGCCGCCTCTGTTTTTGTTCCAAATCTAATCAAGCGCGGCTGGACTAAGCCGCCACCCGATTCCAAACCTTACATTCGCGAAGCTCACTATTATGCTCCCCTGGCTGATCGAAAAGTGCGCTGTTTACTCTGCCCGCGCACCTGTTTAGTTGCTGACGGTAAACGCGGCTACTGCCGGGTTCGCGAAAACCAAAAAGGCAGTTATAAAACACTGGTTTACGGGCGACTTTGCTCGATCAACAACGACCCGATCGAAAAGAAACCGCTCTTCCATTTCCTGCCGGGGACAATGGCTCTGTCTGTCGCCACCGCCGGTTGCAATTTAAAATGTAAATTCTGCCAGAACTGGAATATTTCGCAAGTGGCGCCGGAGGATATTCCATTTGAATATTATTCACCCGAGAGATTGGTCAATCTGGCCCAGCAGATCAAATCCCCAACGATTGCCTTTACTTACACCGAACCGACTATTTCGACTGAATACATCGTTGACACCGCCCAATTAGCGCGGGCTAAAGGCATTCATTCCGTTATGATCTCCAACGGCTACATCAATTCCGAACCGCTTGGCAATTTATGCAAAGTGCTCTCAGCCATTAAAATTGATTTCAAAGCTTTTTCCAATGACTTTTATCGCAATGTTACCGACGGCACTCTTCAACCGGTGCTGGATACGATGATTCAGATTAAAAAGAGCAATGTCTGGTTAGAGATTGTCAATTTGGTAATTCCAACCCAAAATGATGCGCCCACTCAGTTTCGGCAGATGAGTCAGTGGATTTTACAAAACCTCGGTTCGGATGTGCCAGTGCATTTTACCCGCTTTCATCCCTTATATTTAATGGAAAATCTACCGCCGACGCCCTTGCGCACGCTGGAATCCGCTTATGAGATTGCTCGCGAATGCGGCTTGCAATTCGTTTACGTCGGCAATGTTCCGGGACATGCCGCGGAAAACACCTATTGCCCGCATTGCAATCGCAAAATCATCGAACGAGTCGGTTATCAAATCCGCACTTTGGCGATTAAGAATGGCAAATGCCAATTTTGTCAAACAAATATTCCCGGATTTTGGAGTTGACAATGAAAAAAGGAGTAATTATTATGGCTGTAATTTTATCAATGTTGACGGACATCCCGTCTGCTCAGGAACGACCGGCTTATAACGCTGGTGCATTTTACCCGGCTAATCCGGCTGAAATTACCTCTCAAATAACGACTTACCTGAAAAATGCCGGGCCGAAAACTTTGCCGCAAAAACCGTTCGGCATAATTGTCCCGCATGCCGGTTATATCTATAGCGGACCGGTTGCGGCGTATGCCTATCGCGAAGTCAAAGACCAGAAATATGACGCCGTAATCATTATGTCACCCTGCCATGTGGAGTACTTTCCATTTGCGGCTATTTATCCCGGTGACGCTTACCTTACCCCGCTCGGCAAAGTCGCCGTAGATAAGAAACTCGCCACGCAGTGTGTAACTTCCGATGGACTAGTTAAATTGGCAACTGAGGGACATTTAGGTCGGCGATTCGAACGCGCCGAACATAGTCTAGAAGTCCAATTACCTTTTCTGCAAATTGTTCTGCCCAACACCCCGATCGTACCGATTGTAGTTGGGACTCACGACTGGCGAGTGCTCGAATCCCTCGGCAATCGGCTGGGTGAACTGCTTGTTCAGAAAAACATCCTGATTGTGGCATCCAGCGACTTTTCCCATTATCACCCGTATAGCGAGTGCCAGAAAATTGATCAGCGTGCGATTGACTGCCTCAAGCAGTTAGACGCCATGAAATTTTATAAAGGCTTTACGTCTGAAACGTTCGAAGCTTGCGGGGGTGCGCCGATTACCGCTCTGTTAATTGCCGCTCAAAAAATGAAAAATCCGCAGATCGAAATCCTTAAAAATGCTAATAGCGGCGATGTTCCGCACGGCGACAAATCGGCGGTCGTCGGCTACGTCGCAGCTGGACTTTATCAAGACACCAAAGCTAAAAGCGAAAATAAAAATACGGCGAACAGTCAATTGAATAAAGGCGATTTGACGCGGGAGGAACAGCTCTATCTGCTCGATCTGGCCGAGAAAACTGTTGCCGCCGCAGTCAATCATAAACCTCTGCCAGATCCCAAGGACGTTCCGGAACGCCTGAAAGTCAAACGCGGCGCGTTCGTTACCCTCGAAAAGCATCACGAACTGCGGGGTTGCATCGGTTATATTCTACCTATCTATCCACTCTATAAAACTGTAATCGAAATGGCTCAGGCGGCCGCTCTGGAGGATCCGCGATTCTCGCCCGTCTCACCGAGCGAATTGAAAGACATTACTGTAGAGATTTCCGTCCTAACCGTTCCGGAAAAAATCAGCGACCCATCGGTGATCGAGGTCGGCAAGCACGGCCTAATTATTAAGCGCGGTTATAATCAAGGCTTACTCTTGCCACAGGTAGCTACTGATTACGGCTGGGATCGTGAGACTTTCCTCGAACATACCTGTCTGAAAGCCGGTCTGCCGCGCGATGCCTGGCGAGATAAAAATACCGAAATTCAAATCTTCTCGGCTCAGGTGTTCAGCCGCGAAACAGTGAAGTAAAAAAACAAATAATAAAAGGCAGATAACTCAGCCGCTGCTTAGATGATTCGCAATTTGCGACTTCAAGTTGGGGTGGAAGGCGTACTATGGCCTACGCATTTACAGAACAAGGAGTAGCAATGTTATCGGCCGTGTTAAGAACTGATACTGCAGTGGGCTATACGACAAACCAATTTCCGACCCGCCGCAGGTGGGGCTAAATTGGTGTTGGCGTATCTTTATGGCTTATGCCAAAGATGAACCTATATTCTTTTGATTAAAAAAACTTCCTAAACCCACTCAGCACTATTGTAATCGTAAAAGTTAGAACCAGCGCCGGTATAATTCCATAGACCGGTATAACGACTCCGGAAATCAGGTAAGTGCCGAACGCTGAGCCTAAAATATCGGCGGCGTAAATCAGTCCGGCGGAATTGGCGATATTATCAGCTTGCGCTGCGCCAGCCTTCACCATCAATGGAAATAGACAGCCAGCCACAACCCCTCCGATAAATAAAATTAGTCCGATCCAGAGCGTTACCAGCCAAATCAGCCAGCCACCAGTCAGTGGTAAAGCCAGGAAAAACGGCAAAATCAACATCAGCAAAAAGCCGACCCGCTCGAGAAGAATATCCGCTTTCTTCCATTGTAATTGCAGAATTGCACCCAGACCGGAACCCAGCATATAGGCAAAAGTCAAAAATACGATCCACAGATAAACACTACCGACTAAACTCTGGAACAGGATAATCGCAACCGATTCCAGTCCCATCACCCAGAAACCGACTCCCGCCATTCGCACCGCCGGACTTATTTTTTTTCGATAGGAAATCAATCTAATAATTAATGTTACCGCTATAAAACCAATCAGAATCGGGATAAAGCCTAGTTCCCGCAAAAACGGATATACTTTTTTAACGATCCCGCCGGTGCGTTGTCCCCAAAGCATGGTGTCATAATAGTATCCAATTGGTCTGGCGATGGTGTTCACTTCTTGAATTTCCGCTTCCGCAATGCGATCGGTCAGGAAAGCTATTTTCCAATCCGATAGCCGATCATGCAGAAAATAATCGCTAATAAAAGTTGGTTCGAGATGACGGCTTCGCATAGCATCCACAAAAAACACTCGATCATTATGCAAAGTTGAATCGCTGGCGAGAAGGTGAACTGTCAAACCGGGAATCCAGATCGTTTCCCGAAAAACACGGCCGGCGGTATTCTGCATAGTTTTTAGAAATTCGATTTGTGCGGCTGGTAAAAATTCCTCATCGCCGGGCAAATTCAGCATCAGAAGCCCGCCCGGACTGATTCGGCTATGCACGATTTCGAAAAATTCCTGGGTATAAAAACGATTCCACTGGGCATTGACCGGCAGAGGAATATTCATTAAAACCACATCGAATTGTTCGTCGGTTTTCTCTAAATATAAAGCCGGATCGGCGAAAATGACCTGAACATTGGTATCCGCCATATCAAACGATCCGAATTGAGTCAACATATGATGCAAAATCCGGTCAGGCTGAATAATCGTAATGCGCTCGACTGACGGATGCTGGCTAATTTCGTGGCAAATTTCAGCGTTTCCGATCCCAATGACTAAAACCGATCGCGGTCTGGGATGATTAAGTAGCGCAAAATGCGTCCACTCCTCGGCTTTCTCGCGGTCACCGAAAGTCCAGAGCGGCTGACTGTCGCCATAGACGCTGATGGCGTCCTGATAACGCACGGTAGTTAACGCTATATGGGGCGATTCACGGCTCAGCAAAGCCCGAAACGGCGCCCATTTCCAGTTAGTAATCGGTCCCCGAAAACCAAATGAAGCTAAAACGATTATCAACGAAACCCCGACGACCAGGACTATCCGCATTCGTTCCGAGTAAATAAAGAGCCCGATCGCCAAAACCATCATCACCCAAACAATTACCAGCAGGCAATCCAAAGTACTCACTCCGGATAGAATCAAACCGGCAAAAAGCAACCCCCCCAATGCCGAGCCGATTACTTCACCGGCATAAACCGTATGAACCGGCGCCAATTCCGCCTTGACTTTGACCCAATTCACAATTAGCGGGAAAAATAGCCCGTTCAACCAGGCTGGCAGACTGAAAAGGAGAAACGTCCAGGCGAAAATCGTTCCCAATCCGACTACCGTGCCGGTGGGAATCCCGGCAATCCGGCGATTCAAAAATAACAGAGCGGCAAAAATGATCAGAACCAATCCGTAGCTTAGAACGATTGCAGTTAGCCATTTTTCCGATAAATTGCGCCGCACTAATCGCGCACCCACCAGGCTTCCCAGCCCGGTCCAGATTAACCAATGACCAAGAGCGATGCACATCGTCAGTTCATTGCCATAAAAAGACTGCGCCGTCAGGCGCAAATATGCTACCTGCGCCATCATAGCCACCGCACCAATCACGGCGGGCATTATGGCAAATTTCAGGTAATCTCGCCTTACAAAACTGCCCATGCGAAAATTTAAAGCTAAATTTTATTAGTAAGCACTATTCCGAAATTCGGACCGCGCTCGGATCCCAGGCTACCCTGAAACCAAGAAAACTTAATCGAGCAACTGGCATATAACGATAACGGCTGGTCGTACGCATTGCTTCTTTACCATGATACCAGCTGCCTCCTCGGATAACTTTGAACATACCCGAAACCGGTCCAGTGGGATTTATCTGACTGGAATTTTTGTAGTAATCACTGCGGTAATAATCCTGACACCATTCATAGAGATTGCCAGCCATATCATAAAGGCCGAGGTTATTCGGTGGAAATTTTGCCACCGGCGCAACCCTTTTCCATTTATCAGCTTGACCGGTTCCAGAATAATTGGCAAATGAATGATCAATAGAATTGCCATTCGGATATTTCAAGTCCAACCCACCGCAACGAGCGGCATACTCCCATTGCGCTTCAGTTGGCAAATAACCGCCAACCCACTGACAAAATTCATTGGCTTCATACCAGGTAACAAATGCAACCGGATAAGAATCGTCGGTGCCAGCTTCTTGTTCTGGCATCGCTTTGCCTGTTCGACGACAATACTCTTTGTATTGACCGATAGTAACTTCCGTTACGCTCATATAAAAATCAGTCAGCGTCACAGGGTGAGCCGGTTTAGTATCGTCGGGACTGCTTTCGTCGTTGGAACCCATTTGGAAAGTTCCACCCTTTACCAGAACTGCCGGTATTTTTAAAACTCCAATTCTTACTACATTTGGGGTCGAATCATTCGTCCTTGGAACCGGTTCGGATGCATCACTGATAAGCCAGGCGATACAAATTAAAGAGCTTAAAAATAGAATTGTCAATTTTCGCAATTTCTTTGCCATCTCTTATCTCATCCCTTAAATCTGTAATTAAACTATAAAAAGAACTCGGGAATATCAAGACATTTTTATCCATTGCCAAATTTTAACGTCTCAACTGAGTTCAAAATAAATAATGCAAAAATGTCTCTATATCGGTAGAATTATCCTAAGAAAAGAATTTTTTATGTTTTTTAAAGACAAAGTTGTTAATATTGGATATGTTAATCATTCCTAAAAAGGAATCGGCTAATGAAAAACTACCCAAAAATATTAAAAACCGGTTCGATCATATTCGGAATTATTGCCTGTATGATCGTTTCTTTAATGAAAGGCGCAACTGAAATGAGTACTCTTACGGTTCATTATCACCGCTATGATGGAGCTTACCAGAACTGGACGCTTTGGACCTGGTCGGATAATTTCAGCACCGAAATCAAAGCAACCGGTCAGGATGACTACGGTCTAATTTTCAACCTCGATCTAAGTATTTATCCCGATTCCAATAGTATTGGTCTTTTACCAAAATATGGCAATTGGGAAAGAAAAGACGATCAGGATCGTTACTGGAAACCGAATGCCCATCGAGAAGTCTGGCTCATACAGGGCGATGAAAAAGTCTATAACTCTCGTCCTGATATAAGCCCCAAAATCCGCAAGGCTTTTCTCGATAGTCCTACTATGATCACGCTCGTTTTTTCCAATGCAATTACCAAAGAAATGTCAACCTCACTCGCGGCTACTATCAAATTGAAAGATGGTCAAGAAATCCGGCCTGGCAGAATCTCCCTATTACCGGAAACCTCCCATTCCTCAGAAATCGTGCGACTGATAGATTTGCCTCCGATTGAAATTGATAACTTGCCGGCTAGTGTTTCAATGTCCAACTTTGCGGATTGTCCCGTCTGGCTCAGGTATATTAGAGATGATGAAAAGTTCATAACCCAGGAACTGCTTGGCGCTTTTTATTCACCCGATTCCACCAGATTCGCGATTTTCGCACCTGGCGCTACGGCAGTAGTGCTACATATTTACGATCAACCGCAAGGTGGCAAGCCCACGAAATATAAATTGACTAAAATCCAGAACAGCGTCTGGTCTGTGACAGTTAAAGGTGATCTAAAAGGTAAATATTATGTTTATAGTGTCGCCGGTCCTGATCCGGCTTATGAACCCAAAAAAGAGGTGCTTGACCCTTATACCACCTGCGCTACTACACATGACGGACGGGCTTTGATTTACGAAGAAAATACTCAAATAGCACCCGCACCAAATTTTCCCTTAAAAGATGCAGTTATCTACGAAATGCACGTCCGCGACTTCACTATCGCCGAAAATTCCGGAGTAACAAACAAAGGCAAATATCTTGGTTTTACCGAAGAAGGCACAACGATTCCCGGCACTTCCACCAGCACCGGTCTTGACCATCTAACTGAACTGGGAATCAATACTATCCAGCTCCTACCCATTCAGGATTTCGAACATGATAATAAGGTCAATAATTACTTCTGGGGTTATATGACGGTCAATTTTAATTCACCGGACGGTTGGTACACCACCAATGAAAATGACGAAAGTCGGGTGCGTGAGGTCAAACAGATGGTTTCAGCCCTACACCGCCGCGGCATCAAGGTTGTTATGGATGTAGTTTACAATCATACCGCCGAAACCAATCCGCAAATCCGTTATAATTTCAATGGAATTGTGCCGAGCTTTTATTATCGTCAGAGAGAAGACGGCTCTTACTGGAATGGTTCCGGATGTGGCAACGAGGTGCGCAGTGAAAATCCAATGGTACGCCGCTTCATTATTGAATCACTTAAATATTGGGTCAAGACATACGATATTGACGGCTTCCGCTTCGATTTAATGGGATTGATTGATATGGAGACTATGCGCCAAATCGTTAAAGAACTAACCGCCCTTAAGCCCGACATTTTTCTTTACGGCGAGCCCTGGGTCGTCGGAGAAACACCAATAAAACCGATTTTGAAGGGCGCCCAACGTAAAGAAGGCTTCGCCGTATTTAATGACAACTTCCGTGACGCTCTCAAAGGGCCATGGCACAATACTGATCCTGGGTACGTTCAAGCCGGCAAAAATGTCGAAGCCGTCAAACGCGGCATTCGAGGTAGTATAGAAGATTTTGCCGCCGATCCAGTCGAAACCATCAATTATGTTTCCTGCCACGACGGCCGTACACTCTGGGATCAATTAGTTGCCTCGACCGGGCATAACAAAATGTACACCGACACTCAACTGAAGGCGATGGATAAGCTAGCCGCTTTTATTATTTTCACCTCGCAAGGTATTCCTTTTATGCAAGGCGGTGAGGAATTCCTGCGCACCAAATTCGGTTCGAATAACAGCTACAATCAGCCGGACAAAATCAACAAAATTCGCTGGGATTACAAACAGGAAAATCATGATATTTTCCAATATTATCAAGGTCTGATTCGGATTCGCCGAGACCACCCAATGTTCCGAATGGCAACCGCCGAAGAAGTACGCCGCAATCTGGCATTTTTTGAAGAACTCGGGCTTAGCGTACCGCCCAATTGCATCGCCTATCGTCTCCAGCGTGGCACCAGCGGCGACATCTGGCGCGAAGTTATTATCTTGATCAATCCGAACAGCCGTCCAGAAACCTTTAAAATCCCAAAAGCCAAATGGATTCTGGCGGTTGATCATACTTATGCTGATCCGGAAATTATCTCACCGATTAATGGCCCGCTAATTACCGTCAAGCCCATCTCGGCTATGCTAATCTATCGCCTCTAATCACCGATAATTATTCCCAGAGGTTCAGATGAAAGCAACTCGCTTCTATCCTTATTTATTCCTAATTGCTTTGACCCTGCTGATAAGCGGTCTCTCTAATTGCACTCAACGTAATATATCAAGCAAACCACCGGAAATTATCGAGTTCGTTCGGATTGACTCCGGACATAGTACGTCATTGAATCTCAGTGAAATATTTACAGCCAAGAAATATAAACCGACTTTCAGTCCCAATCCGGATATTCAGTTAGTCTATCAACCCGATTCCAATATAATTATCTTGACCCCGAACAACTCATTTTCCGGATTGACTATGATCAATTTTACCAACCAGAAAAAAGATTTTTGTTTGCCGGTCATTGTCAAACAAAAAAATCTGGTCACCTTTTCCTACAAACCTCCCAAACCACCTCAAGAAATATTCGTAATGGGCAATTTCAATGACTGGAATCGGCGTTCACTACCAATGTCCGATGAGGACGGTGATGGAATATTTACGCGCGATGTTTTACTGGATGATGGGGTTTACGAATACCAGTTCGTAATTGACCAGAGCGAAATTTATGATCCTGCCAATTTAGAAAAGACCGACAATGGATTCGGCTATTTCAATTCGGTTTTACGCGTCACGGCTCCGCTGGCTGATTATGCCGCCAATCTTTACATTTTACCTACCAGCCAGAACGATACTATTTCGTTAGCTGTTGACTGCCTCGGTGATACCAGTGATATTCATTATTTTGTCTTGCTGGATAATCAGCTCTGCCCGCCAAAAAGCTATTGTCATAAAAATAAACAACTGCAGATTTACCTAAATTCACTCAAAAATCCCACTGGAATTCATATTTTGCGGGCAACGGCTCAATACAAAAATCAACCCGGTAATGTCATTACTATCTATTTGAAAAATGGTAAACCGCTCGACAATGACACTTTCATCTGGAATGACGCTTGTCTCTACGCTATAATGACTGACCGCTTCAAAAACGGTAATCCGAATAATGACCGACCGGTAGTTCATCCCCAATTAGCGCCCCAAGCCAATTTCCAGGGTGGCGATTTCGAGGGCATTCTCCAGACAATCGAATCCGGATATTTCGATGATCTTGGCGTCAACGCTCTCTGGATTTCACCAGTCAATAAAACCACCGACAGCGCATATCAGGAATGGCCCGAACCTCATAATTATTTCTCCAGTTATCATGGTTATTGGCCAACAGATTCCAGACAGACCGATGCGCGTTTTGGCTCTCTCGAAGAATTGCAAAAATTAGTCGAAGTGGCTCACCATCACAATATCAAAATTTTGCTCGATTTCGTCTCCAATCATGTGCACATCGAGCATCCATATTTCAAAGAACATCGTGAATGGTTTGGCCGGCTGGAACTGCCGGACGGCTCTCTGAATATCCGGCGCTGGGATGAATATCGCCTGACAACCTGGTTCGATACTTTTCTGCCATCCTTCGATTACGAAGGCTCATATGAGGCTCTTCAAACTATGACTGATAATGCTGTTTGGTGGTTAAAACAAACCGGCGCAGACGGTTTCCGCCACGATGCCACTAAACATGTGCCCTATACTTTCTGGCAAACTCTAACATCCAAAATTAATAAGCGGATAAATCCGCACCGGTCTCTGGATATTTTCCAAATTGGTGAATGTTTCGGCAGCAATGAATTGATTAAATCATATGTCAATAATGGAATGCTCGAATCGCAATTTAACTTTAATCAATTTTTCGCCGCCCGTCGAGTTTTTGTAGAACCGACCGGCGACTTTCGCGATTTGGAATTAGCTATTAGAAAAGCACTGGAAGTTTATGGCTATAATCATCTGATGGGCAATCTAATGGATAGTCACGATCAAGTGCGCATAATGGCTTTTCTGGATGGCGACCTGACTTTGTCTGATGACGGCACAAAGCGCGCCTGGCAAGAACCACCCATAAAGGTGGATAATCCGCTTACTTATCGGAAAGAATTAGTCTTCCTCGGATATATATTGACTGTACCTGGAATTCCGGTCATTGATTACGGAGATGAATTCGGTTTGACCGGTGCTAACGACCCGGACAATCGCCGGATGATGCGTTTTGGTGAGGAATTATCTGACCTGGAACAAGAGCAATTACAGAAAGTCAGCCGGCTAATTCAATTGCGAAATCAACATCCGGCTTTGCGACGTGGCGATTACTTCACTATCAAAGCCGAAAAGGACATATTCATTTATAGCCGCGGCGATGCCAATGAACGGCTTATCATTGCATTAAATAAAAGCCCAAATAATCTCAACTTGACGCTATTTTTACCTGATTGGTTAAAGGGTCAATCCCTCCAATCGTTAATCAATAATAATACCTGTCCAATTAATTATAATGCAGTCGAGATTAACTTAGCTGGTCACAGCGTAGATATTTTTACCATTAATCCGTAGGACAGCCTTTCTAGGCTGTCATCACATACCTCAAACTGACAGGCAAGAATGCCTGCCCTACGATTAATAACACTATACTACCGTAGGACAGCCTTTCCAGGCTGTCATCGCAATTCTCAAACCGACAGGCAAAAATACCGATTAAAATCGTAAGGCAATCCGTTAAATCGCCGCCCTCAAGATAGCTCAACTTGACATAATTCAATTAGATTACTACACTATCTCACCATATAAAATTTAGTTGAATATAATTTTCTGGCGTATTAAAATCCCAAATGAAAAATCCATTAAATATCGGAGGTATCATGATAGCAGTCAAAATAGTAAAATCTCAGCGGAATAAAACGAGGAAAATTACGATCATCACAATATTTTTGACATTACTGACTTTTCAATTGTGCAATCGCCCATCAATCAATGACAATATCGGTAATCAGACTGAACAATATGCTGAGGTTTCCGACACCGAATACTCCGAAATGCAAAAAATCGCTCTTGACTTATTGAAAAATCAACCGCTGGTAATTTTATCCACAGTAAATTTATATGGATATCCCGAGGCTCGAACTATGGGCAATATGTATCCTCGACTAATCGAAAAACAAATTTTAAAAGCCAATTCGTTGGATACATATTTCATCGGTAACATCCATACCGATAAAGTGAAGCATATTCGCCAGAATCCCAAAGCTTCGGTCTATGTCTCTGATAATACTACTTTTAAAGCCGTTATTTTGACGGGAATTCTTACTTTAGTTGATGATCTGAAAATCAAGGAAGCCGTTTGGAATGATGGGTTGCTTAGTATGTATCCCGGTGGCCCGAGCGATTCAAATTTATGTTGCCTGCGATTCGATGCCCGGACATTGAAAGTTCATCGCGGTGCAGGTTCGCCGACGGTTCTCATCAAACAATAGTCTTCAAACCGACAGGCAAGAATGCCTGTCCTACAATTATTAAATTTCAACTGTAGGACAGCCTTTCCAGGCTGTCACCGCAGACATCAAACTAAAAATAAAAATACTATTCAGCATAAATAGGTCCATTGACTCGCCATAATCGAAATACTATTTTGACTTGGGTTTTATTATTGACAGGCAGGAATGCCTGTCCTACGATTAATAATTTTTAGCCGTAGGACGGTCTTTTCAGGCTGTCAACAACGTTCTTAAATCAGCATGAAAAATTGCTTACATTACCTTAATCAAATGGAATTTCCATTATATATGTCCAAGGCCAATCTTCAACACATTTTACCAATCCGGCTTTTATCGGATTGTTAATAACATAATAAATTTTATTTCTCAAATCATCCTCATCACGAATAATATGATCATAGCTTTCATCTTGCCAAAAAATACCTTTCCGCGCCAGAATTATATTCGCTTCATGTGCTGAAAATCCCTTCAGCGATTGCATTATTTTCGATAATGGTCTCGAGCATTCTTCCAAAGTAAATACAGTATGAACGTGATTAGGCATAATAGTATAGCAAAGTAGTTGATATTCTTTCTTATCATAGAATTTCAACGCAGAAGTAACTATACTAGCTATTTCTGCTTTCATAAGGTATTGATCTCCAAATCTACACTTATCTAAAATTCTGTCAATTTTCTTAAAATATTTTTCGTTCTGAATATCTATAAGCTGTTGCCGTTCCTTTTCATCGGTAATACTAATTTTTATTTGGTGGACAGCTAATCTGTGCAAATTTTTATATTTTCGCACGATAATTTCTGGTAAAGAGCCAGCTAACCGAAAAGTAATAAAATAGGAGCTGTTAGGAATATAAATATGCGGTAGATGTCTTTTTGAAAACGAGGTTTTTCTGTCAGTCAAAATTCGGATTCCTCTTATTATCTTATCTAATATAATCTATTAAAATGGTGAAATGCTACTGTTCTTTGACAGGCAAGAATGCCTGTCCTACGATTAATAACACTATACCACCGTAGGACAGCCTTTCCAGGCTGTCACCGCAGACATCAAACTAAAAATAAAAATACTATTCAGCATAAATCGGTCCATTGACTCGCCATAATCGAAATACTATTTTGACTTGGGTTTTATTATTGACAGGCAAGAATGCCTTACCATTGTAAGGCGATTTGTTAAATCGCCGGTCGAATTAACAATTCGACCTACGAGTAAACGACAGGCAGGAATGCCTGTCCTACGATTAATAAATTTCAACCGTAGGACAGCCTTTCTAGGCTGTCCAGTATTTTAAATTTTAGTCAATATATCGTCGTATCTCATCCAGCGTTCGGCGCTTTTTCGGGCGTTCGGAATCCGCCGGATAACCGAGACAAAACATTATATCAATTTTAGCAGATCTGGATAGTCTAAGAGCCTTACGCACGCCACTCTCACTGAACCAGCCCAGCCAGCAAGTTCCTAATCCCAGTTCAGCCGCCTGCAAGGCTAGATGTTCCCCGGCAATACCAATATCAACCAAAGCATATTTGAGATTGCGAAAAAATCCACCAAGTTTAGCCTGGTAGGATTTTTGTTCGGTAATAACTACGATTATCACCGGGGCGTTTTTCACGAATTTGTTCGAGGAATAAATCCCGCTAAAGGCGGCTGAACACAATTGGTTTTTCATTTCCTCATCATCAACCACAATAAAATACCAGGGTTGAGCATTACAAGCCGAAGGTGCTAAACGCGCAGCATCCAGACATTTATCAATCAGTTCACGCGCCACCGGTTTCGGCAAATATTTGCGAACACTGCGCCTCTTTAATATTAATTCCGAAAAATCCATCTTCACTCCATCAATTCACGAGCCTGTTTTAAGGTAGTTTCGCTGACTGAGCGACCGCCAATCAATTTAGCGATTTCATCTACTCTTTCTTCGGGAAGCAATTTGCGGATTTGAGTCCGACTACGGCCGTTCGTGGTAACTTTCTCCACGCTAAAATGTTCGTCAGCCAGACCGGCAATCTGCGGCAAATGAGTTATACAAATGACTTGATGAACCTTAGCAAGTTCATGTAATTCTTCGCCAACTTTTCGCGCAATTTTCCCCGAAATACCAGTATCTATTTCATCGAAAATTAATACCGGAATCTGGTCACGTCCAGCTAAAATCGTCTTGATAGCCAGCATAATGCGTGAAACTTCACCGCCGGATACAATTTCTGCCAGCGGTCGGCGCGGTTCACCACGATTGGTACTTATTTCAAAAGTGACCTTATCAATGCCCGTCGCTTCGGCTTTGTATTTCTGGCCATCAATCTCGACCCAGCCGTTTTGATCCGGCATCAATTCCAGACGGACGGCGAAGTCAGCTCCACCGATTCCGAGACGTTCCAGAATTTTTTCAATTTCGATTTTAAATAATTCGGCGCTCTGTTTACGTTTTTCCGATAAGTCACAGGCAATTTGGATAAATTCTGCTAGGTGTTCCCTTATAAGTTCACTGTTCTTGCCAATTTGAATCTCGAGATCATCACTTTCTGTCAGGTTGGTCTCCAGTTTTTGCCGGTAAGTGACGACGTCACTTAACGACGGCCCATACTTTTTCATCAATTGTTGAAGACTATACAAACGCTGATTGATAATTTCTAACCGCGTGGGATTGAATTGTAGATCATCACCGAAACGGGCTATCTGCCGGGCAATTTCCTGGAATAGGTATTGACTCTCCTCTAGCTGGGAAAGTTGCTCGGCAAACGAGCCGGTAATTTTTTGCAAATTGGAAAGTTGCTTCACAATACTCTGTAATTGGTTATAAAGCGAGTCGCCTGATTCCAATAATTGATAAGCCAGATCGGAACTGAGTTGCTGGATTTTAGCGGTATTTTCGAGAATAGTTTTTTCCTGAAGCAGGGTTTCATATTCATTCTCCTGCGGAGCAACTTTTTGGATTTCCTGCAACTGAAATTCCCAGAGTTCGCGCTTCTCGTGATTGAGCCGTAATTGCTCCCGGAGTAAATTTTGGCGCTCAAAAAGCAGTTTAAGATCATTGAATTGTCTCTCAACCTGCTCGCGCCACTCGGCATAATCCCCAAAGGCATCCAAAAATTCAATATGGGTTTCCGGATTCAAAAGCGACTGGTGATCGTGCTGGCCGTGCATATCAACCAGCAAATTACCGACTTCTTTAAGAACGCTCAGCAGGCAGGTTTCACCATTGATCCAGGCACGACTGCGGCCGTTAATATTTACTTCACGTTTCAAGATCAAAGTGTTGTTTTTCTGGAAAAGATTACGGGACTTCAGAATTTTTTTAGTAGTAGGATTCAAATCAGTGAGATCAAAGGTGCATTCAACAGTGGCCACTTCCGCACCGGCGCGGATAACATTCGGACTGGCTTTTTCCCCTAAAGCTAGATTCAGGGCATCAATAATAATTGACTTGCCAGCGCCGGTTTCTCCTGTCAGAATCGTCAATCCCGGTCCAAAGGCAACTTCAATATGATCAATAATCGCAAAATTTTCTATCTTTAACTTAGCCAGACTCATGCTTCTCTAAATTTCTGAAAAACACCCAAGCGGTTGAAAATCCATACACCGAGTAAAATTCCCAGCGCATCGGCGCCAAGATCGGCCAGCGAACTGGTTCGGCCGGGGACAAAATACTGGTGGATTTCATCACTTAAACCATATAAAACTCCAAGAATGCTACTCTGGAAATTAGCACGCCGCATAGGTTTACCAATCTGATTGCTTCTGAAGGCCAGCATCAATAAAATTCCAAAAACTGTATATTCCAGCATATGAACAAGTTTGTCAAAATTCCAGATTGGAATCTTAACCGACGGAGTTTTAGAAAAAGATGATAAACCGAAAATAAGGACGGCATAGAGAATAGCCGGGACTTTCAGCCAGAAACGATTCATTAAATCACCTTATCCAGCCGGCGCAGTATCATCGGTAAGTAATCTAATAAATCGCTGGCGATGAATGCTCTGACACCCAGCTTTTTACGTCCCCAATCGCCCGCCAATCCATGAATGGAAACTCCGGCCATAGCCGCATCGAAAGAATTCAAGCCTTGAGCCCGGAAAGCCGCAATTATGCCGGTTAGAACATCACCGGTACCGCCGGTCGCCAAAGCTGGATTGCCGGTCGAGTTTACCGCCACCACTCCTTTAGGAGAAACAACTAGCGACGGTGCGCCTTTCAATACCAAAGTACAGGGATACTTTCGTACGAAATCGCGGGCAACTTCGATGACATTTTTATTCACTTCTGCGACTGTAATCCCGGTCATCATCGCAAATTCGCCGCGATGAGGTGTTATAGTTAAATCTTCAATCGTACCAATCAATTCAAGATTATTATGGAAAATTCGCAGACCGTCAGCATCAATTATCAATGGCTTAGGACAATTTTTTAGCAACTGTCGCCCAAATTCCTGAACTTCGACATTACTGGAAACACCCGGTCCAAAGACCACCACATCGCTCCATTCTATTCTGGATTGAATTGCCGGCAAAGATTCCGGACAAAAAGTCTGCTGAGACGATTCCGGAACTGGTGCGGTTAGAGCCTCAGTCAGTTTGACTTCCATGATCGGATTCAGACTCCTGGGAACGGCATTAACCACTAGTCCAGCACCACTGCGCATAGCGCCCAAGGCGCAGAGAGTCGCCGCGCCGGTCATTCCGGGCGAACCGGCGATTATCAAAACTTTCCCCTGACGATGTTTGTAGGTATCTTCGGCAATCGGCGGGATAACCTTCTTAATGTCCTGCTTACCAATCAGGAAAGTTTTTTCTTTGAGAATGTTGAAAGCTTTGCGTGGATAGCCGAGGTCAACCACAGCAATTTCACCGGCGAATCTTTTGCCGGGATAAAAAAGCAAGCCGCGCTTTAAAAAACCCATCGTCACAGTGTATTTGGCTCTGACGGCTTCTCCCTGAACTTCCCCGGTATCTCCATTTACTCCGGAGGGAATATCCACGGCAATTACCGGTAAATTAGTATCATTAATCAATCGAATCGCATCGGCTATTACCCCATGGACTTCGCCGTGGAAGCCGGTACCGAGCATCGCATCAATAATCAAATCGGATTCCTGCAGATCACAATAGGTCCTTAAATCTGCAGTAGTTTTAATAAAACGAATATTCTGCTGGCTTCCTTCGCATTTTTGGTAAAAATGACGTGCATCGCCTTTGATATTTTGCGGATCGCCAATCAACCAGATAATACAATTAGCACCCCATTCGCTTAATAAATGCGCGGCGACGAATCCGTCCCCGCCGTTGTTTCCAGTCCCGCAGAAAATATCAATACGGCTATTGGGTATATCCTGAATTGATTTCTTGGCTTTCAGGGCAACGAAATTGCCGGCTTTGAACATTAATTCAGTGCCCGAAATTTGCAATTCATCAATGGCATAGCGGTCAACTGCGGCGGCTTCGCTATTGGAAAGGATAACTTCAGACATAGTAATTGTTTCTTGTATTAATGATTGTTTCCATTATTCACATTTAAATTACTCAAAAACCTTTTTAAGCCATAGAAATTTTACTAGCTGATTAATCCTAATAAAAAAGGGTGAGACTGCCTCACCCTTAATTATTTTGGTAAGAAATCATTACTGGACTGTTTTCAAATGATCTTCTGCGTATTGTCGGTATTGCGGATCTTTAGCCGCCAATTGAAAAGCCTGACGAGCGGCGGCTTTATTTCCGAGGCAACGTTCGGCAATTCCCAGTTCGATCAGAGCCAGAGCATCGCCATTTTTAATCTTCAAAGCGGTTTCAGCGGCAGTTTTAGCTTGAGCACATTCACCCTGATTATTGTAAGCTTGAGCGAGTCTTAGCCAGGCTTTCAGATTCTTAGTATCTTTTTGAGTAACCTTTTCCAGATTGACGATCGCTTCCTTGGAATTATTGGTATCCAAATAAATCTGCCCCAGTTTTTCATAATAGCGCGGGTTTTCCGGATTGATTTCAATTAATCTTTTGTAGGCACTAATGGCCTGCTCGTAATTCTTCAGGTTGTAATTCAATACCCCAAGCCGGTCCCAACCAGCTTCATAAAGTGGATCAACCTTAACTGCTTGTTCGTAAGCCGCCAGCGCTTCGGCCTTTTTATTGGTTTTCTCGTAAATCTGACCGAGTAACAAATAGGACTTGGCATGTTCGGGATTAATTTCCAGACCTTTATTAATAGCTTTGAGAGCTTCGTCATAATTTTTCATATCAAAATAGGCCAGTCCACTGAAATAATAGGCTAGAAACTCATTAGGATCGAGTTCGAGCGCTTGCTTATATTTTTCCAATGCACCTTCGTTATTGCGCCTCTGACGCAGATTTTCACCTTCCTGTAAGTATTGCTGAACCAGATTCTTTAGTAGTTTGGCATAACGTTCTTCATTCGGTTTCATCTCGATGACTTTTCTCAAATACTGTGAGGCATTTGCTAGGTCATTAAGACGCACATATACTTGGGCAAGATTAAAATAAGCATCCGCAAAATTGGGATTAGCCTTAATAATTTCCAGGTATAAGTTTTTTGCGCCTTCGTAATCACCATTATTCACTAATCGAGAAGCTTCCGTTAATTGAGTAGTAAAAGCCGCAATCTGGGTTCTGATTTCCCGAAACTCGATATTGGCGCGATCTAGATCAATAGCTTTGTCAAGATAAACTTTAGAACTATCCAATTCTCCGAGAGCAAAATATATCCGTCCCAAAAGAAAGACAGCCCCGGCATAATTGGGATCTTTTTCAACTATGGGTTTGCATTTCTCAAATGCTTTCTGATATTCTCCATTCTGAAAAAGATTATAGGCTGCTGAAAGAGGATCCTGTCCAATCAGACTACCTACTACAACCAAAGTCAATAAAATTACCACACTGATTTGTTTTACATATTTCATCATTTACCCCATTTTATTGGTTTTCATCTTTGTGCCGAGGACGGGACTTGAACCCGTACAAGCAAATCCGCCCACATGCCCCTCAAACATGCGTGTCTACCAGTTCCACCACCTCGGCAATAATAAACTATTTCAAAAAACAATTCAAATATGCAACTCATTTAATTATCAGGCAAAACAGGAGTTCCTTGTTCACCACTGCCTTGAGGAATCGGCAATTCAGCCGAAGGCGATGTGCGGCGATTAGCCTCCTGACGGATAACGCTGGTAGGTTCACCACGCGGAGCTGAAATTAATCCGATTAGGATCGAAATAACCATAAAGGCAATTGCCAATCCCGTCGTTAACTTGGAAAGAAAAGTCGCCGCGCCGCGTCCGCTGAATAAAGAACTACCACCGGCGCCGCCAAATGTGCCGGACAATCCGCCTCCTTTGCTGGATTGCATTAATATTACCAACATCAATAAGACCGATACAATCACATGAATAATTATTAAAAAGGTATACACTATAACTCCCTTTGTTTTACATAGTCCTCGACGATTTCGGCAATCCGCACGAACTCGTCTTCGATTAAACTGGCTCCGCCAATTAGAAAGCCATCAATGTCTTGCGCCTGAATCAAACTTGCGGCGTTGGAGGATTTAACGCTACCACCGTATAAAATCGGAATTACTTCGGCGTTCTCTGCTCCGTATTTGGCTGATAGAAGTTTTCGAATCATCGAATGGGCTTCGGAAGCTTGCTGCGGAGTTGCCACAACTCCTGTCCCAATCGCCCAGACGGGTTCATAAGCGATTACACAATGCCCAATTTCCTGCTCATTGACGACACTCAGCGCCGAATCACATTGGCGGCGAACGACATCCAGAGTTTCACCGGATTGACGCTCATTCAATTTTTCTCCAACGCAAATGATCGGCTTCAAACCAACCTGCAGGGCTCGTTTAACTTTATCCCGGATAAAATCATCCGTTTCGCCAAATATGTGCCTCCGTTCAGAATGTCCCAGAATAACATATTGGCAACCGGCTGAAAGTAGCATTTCACCGGAAATTTCACCGGTAAATGCACCTTTGGGTTCGCTGTGCATATTTTGACCACCCAGCGCGATGGAAGTGTTTCTTATCAATTCATAAACGTTGAAAAGCGCAGTAAAAGGAGGACATAAAATAATCGTAGACCTTTGTTGTTTTATCAATTTGTCCAAAATATTCGAAACGAAAATGCGGGACTCCGGAATGTCCTTATGCATTTTCCAGTTGCCGGCTACAATATACTGTTTCATAAATAGTTACTTTTTTGAAATAAGATTAATGGGTATTAGTTCCATTCCACTCAACAATTCCAGCGAAGCTCCGCCGCCAGTCGAAACGTGCGAAACCTTGTCCATAAGACCGAATTTCTTCATTGCAGAAGCTGAGTCACCACCACCGACGACTGTGGTAGCGCCTTTGGCTGTAACTTCTGCCAATTTGCGGGCAATTGATTCCGTACCGGTTGAAAACTGCTTAACTTCGAATACGCCCATCGGGCCATTCCACAAAATTGTTTTGCTTTTTTCAATTATATCACAAAAAATCATCGTGGTCTCAGGACCGATATCAACTCCAACTTTGTCAGCTGGAATTTGATCTACTGAGACAATTTCTGGCACTGCCGTATCGCTGATTTCCGATGCAACGACCACGTCGGTCGGTAAAACTATCTTACATCCCATTTGCTCGGCTTTCTTCAAGGTCGCCAGTGCAAAATCGAGTTTATCCGCTTCGAGCAATGATTTGCCGATTTCATAATTTTTGGCTTTTAGAAAAGTAAAAGCCATCCCGCCACCGATTAGAATATTGTCAACTTTGCCAAACAAACGCTCGATAATATCAATTTTATCACTGACTTTCGCTCCACCGAAAATAGCCGTGAATGGTTTCTCCGGCTTCTCCAGCATGTCCTGCAAATAATGCAATTCCTTTTCAAGCAAATAACCGGCTGCCCGCACAGGAATGTAATTCGTGATACCAGCGGTAGAGGCATGAGCTCGATGACTTGTTCCGAAAGCATCGTTGACATAAATCTCGCCTAATTCGGCTAATTTAGCCGAAAATTCGGGATCGTTTTTCTCCTCTTCCGGATGAAAGCGCAGATTCTCAAGTAAAAGGACTTCGCCATCCTGGAGCGAATTGGCTAAGTTCTTTACCTCAATTCCGATACAATCGGGAGCAAAATAAACCTTATTTTTCAAATATTTCTGGAGACGTTCAGCAACTGGCTTCAGACTCAATTCCGGCACCGGTTTACCTTTTGGGCGACCGAGATGCGACATTAATATCAAACGGGCACCGTCGTTAAGCAATTTCTGGATAGTGGGTAAAGCCGCTCGAATGCGAAAATCATCACGAACATTCAAATTTTCATCAAGCGGTACGTTAAAGTCAACCCGCATAATGACTCTTTTACCCTTTACTTTTAAATCATCAATAGTCAATCTTGCCATATTTCACCTTTACTTTATGCATTGTTTAAAATAACTTTCAATTTTAATTTCTTAGCGCAATTATTCCAAGGAAAAATATTGAATTTATCTAAAGCGGAGCGGCGGCAGTTACCGCGATAACTTTTTGAAAACCGGACTGACGTAGTACTCCTGCGGCTGAATTAAGGGTAGCACCGGTAGTGAAAACATCATCAACCAGAATAATAACACTATCGGAAGGAACGGTATTCCCTCGATTAATTGCGAAAGCCATTTCCATATTAGCCTGGCGTTCCTCAGCATTTAATTTCGTTTGAGTAGCAGTGTTTTTAATGCGCTTCAGCAATTTGGTTTCAACCCTAATGCCCGAGTTCGACGCCAATCCTTTCGCAATCGCTTCGGATTGATTATATCCGCGTTCTCGCAATTTTATCGGGTGTAAAGGAATCGGAACGAATAAAGCCGATGGAAAATCTATTACCTCAGGCGGCAAATGCAAAGCCATTCGTTGTCCAATCTCGTAACCAATTGAAATATTTCCCTGATATTTCAAAGCGTGAATTATTTTCTGAAACAAATCATCGAACAGAAAAACCGGCCAGACCAAATCAAGGTTTTCCGGAATATTTTTATTTTTCATCTCTTCCGCCGAAAACAACTGTAACTTTTGCCAGCAATCCGGGCAAATCGGCCCGGCATTTGAATCCATTCTCTTTTCACAGCTTTTACAGATCGGCGGAAATAATAGAGATGTAACACCACTGGCAAGAGTTTTGAAAAACTGCATAATTTTAACGATCAGGTTTATTCTTATAGACTGGCCGCGCCGATAATAGCCGCCAGTTCACCTAATTGACTGCGGGCAATTTTCAGATGACCGGCTGGGCCGGAATGAATGCCTGCTCGCAATTCAGTTTCCAGTGATTGATAGAAGAAATCCCAGCCTTGGGAGACTGAACCGCCAATCACGATAATATCGGGATCGAGAACCATCACCAGCACAATCATCGCCTGAGCGAGATGATGACCGAAAATCCGCCAGGTTTCCAGAGCATCCGCATCGCCATTTTTAGCCAGGGTAGTAACTTCAGCCGGTTTAATATCCTTCCCTACCACGGATTTATAGATTCGCGCCAGACCACGTCCGGAAATATAATCCTCGAAAACGCCATCGCGATAAGGAGTCATCGCAAATTCCAAAGCCGTTCCGGTAGCGCCATTGAAAATTTCATTACGATAAATAAATCCCAATCCAAACCCAGTACCAAGCGTTACACCAAGCACATATTCCAAACCGCGACCGCTTCCAGCGCGTTGTTCGCCGAGCGCAAAACAATTAGCATCATTATTCACCAACACCGGCAGACCGGTCAAAGCCGCTAACTTTGGTCCGAGCGGATAATTGCGTACCATTACCAGATTAGGAGTATGTAAAATCATTCCAGTTTTATAGTCGAGCGGGCCGGGGCTGCCGATTCCGATCATTTCAAGATTCTGCCAGACGACCCCGTTAGCTTTAAGATTTTGGTCAATGGCATCTCTCATATGTCGAACTAAATCGTCAGCATCCTTACATTCGGATATCATAAAACGTACCGGTTGTCCGATGAGCCGGTTCTGATCAACCAGCCCGATCGAAACTTTCGTGCCACCAAGGTCTATGCCAATCCTCATGTTTTTACCTCCCTAATAAGTTAAATCTGGACTAGTCGAATAGGGCGAAATCCAGCGTTGCCAATTGATATCCTGTAATTCATTGCGAGCGGTCGAATGAACCAGTTCATAAGAACCGAATCCATTTTTATCAACGAAATAAAATTTTACCCCACCTTCGATTTCATTATAATGCCAGATTTGATAAGGTTTATTTTCGAGGGAACTGGGGAAGCGTTCAATTTCGGAGGGCGCCCCATAAATCAGATAAACCCGTCCAAAATCCGATTTCCAGCCGGGTACCTGATGGGAAGAAAATTGCTGATTGACATACTGAAGACGCCGTTCGAATTCGGTTCTGGCTTCATTAATCGGCGTTTGGGGATTAGTATCGCGATTATCCCAGAAATGCAGGATAATTTGCTTTTTACCTTCGATATCGGATTTCTTGTACCGTCTAATTTCTGTTTCAGTTGCGATGTACCGCAGTGGACCGAAAATTTCATCAAGTTCTTTTGCGGATTTGCCCTCAAGCTGGATGGACTCAGTGCTCATTTCGAGACCAGTGAGCGGAGTCTTACTTTCCAGAATGTAAAACCGCTTAGTCCCTTTCGCTGTCTTTTGAGCCGATTCATCGTTCACCTCAATAATCAAATCATATAAACCGCCCGGTAAGCCGGTAATATTGAGATTATTAATCTCGACCGCCGAAGTACCTGGTTTCTTTTTCGGACGCCAGTCACCGGCGACTACTATTTTTCCGTTTAAATCCGCGATGCTATACTTTACTAAATAGTTCGATGGTTTACCGGGTTCAACTTTCAAGTTATAAACTTCGGCAAAAGAATAAATCAAATTTTGTCTTTGACCGAAAATGGCACTGGCATTCGGAATTATATCATAGCCGAAATATTTACTGAACTTATTTTCTTGCCCGGTTTTTGTAATTTGACTACTAATCTGAATATCACTGAGCCTTAATTGATCACCCGAATAATCTGAAACCTCAAGTTGCTTATCATAACGATATTGATGGTGGTTAATCAGATCCGCTACCAATACGATTAATTGATATTTTCCAGGGTTAACCTGCAAAGTGGCTATTTCCGGAATTTTCTGATTTTCAGCCAGCTGTAATGTATCAGTGACCCGATCCGTTATTTGCCATTCCTGAATATCACGTACAGAGTCTCCTTCTACCAGAGCAACTCGAATCAGAGCATAGGAACGATACTCATTTTCATTAGGAACGAACTGAAATAAAGTCCGCGGAATCAGTAGATAGACTTCGACTACACTGACTTCCTCATTGCCTTTAAAGACCGCAAAATCCACATCGAATTCCCCGGCAAATGAGTTCACGATTAACAAACACAATAACATTAATAATATTTTGATACGCATAGGTTACTCCAATTTTACCGAAACTATTTGTGAAACACCTTTCTCAGCCATAGTGACTCCGTAAAGAGCATCGGCGATCGCCATCGTCGCTTTATTATGGGTAACGATTATAAACTGGGTATTTTCCGAAAAAGTTCGAATGACGTTGGTAAAGCGACGAATATTTTCGTCATCAAGAGGCGCGTCCACTTCGTCCAGAATACAAAACGGACTGGGTTTGACTTGATAAATTGCAAATAAGAGCGCGATCGCCGTAAGGGCTTTTTCACCGGCGGAGAGCATCCGCAGTGAACGCATTTTTTTCCCACTTGGACAAGCCCATATATCAATCTCGGCTTCGAGCGGGTCATCCGCACCAATTAGGCGCAAATCGGCTTCGCCGCCACCAAAGAAAATGTCAAAAGTCGTTTTAAAATTGCTTCGGATTTGATTGAAAGTTTCCAAATACTGTTCGCGGGCAATTTGGTCAATCTGAGCAATCACTTCCGTCAATCCTTTTTCCGAAGATACTAGGTCATCCCGTTGATCGTTCAGAAATTTCCAGCGCGTGTATTCCTGTTCATACTCTTCTTTGACTGCCATATTTACCATACCAATTTGTTCCAAATTGTGTCGGTAGCGTTCGACAACCTGGCGCGCTTCCGTTTCAGCCGGCAAATCGGTCGATATTTCTTCTAATGGCGTCCGATTGTATTTTTCCAACAGGACAGAACTGATTTCATTGATATTAGCCGTGAACTGAGAATTAGCCAGCTCTAGACGTTTTAGATCCTCGCTGTTTTGTTCTTTGGTATGACGCAAATTAAAAATTTCAGTATTAATCGCCTCTATTTTCTCCCGTAGTGACTTAAATGCTTGCTCAATCTGCCGATATTTAGATTCAGCTTGATTCGCAAGAGTTACGGCTTCAGTCTCGGCGAGTTTATTATCTGACAAACTCTTTTCTAGCTGGCCCTTTTCCAATTCTACAACGGCGAGTTCTTGTCGCGCTTTTTCGACTTGTTCGAGATTATTGTTCAGGTTTCGTTCCAGAACTACTTTTTCATCTGCTAAATTGCGAGCTTTATTTTCGAGGTTAATCAATTCAACCCGCAAGTTTTGCAAATTTTGATTATGTTGGTCGAGGTTTGCGCGTACCTGATCAAGTTCTGTTTTCTTAATGGATATAAGCTGATCCATCTGGGCTAATTGACTGTCAACACTACTTTGGGCGGGGGTTTCTTTAGCCAGCCTTTCCTTGAAACTGGCTATTGCTGTGGTAAGGGTCACTTTTTGCTCATTGAGCGCCGTCAGCGTTCCGGACGACTGCACTTGCTGCGATTCCGTCGCCCGCAGAACATCACTTAATTGGCGAATTTCAGCTTCGATTTGTTGGCGATCGCGATGCAATTTTTCACGTATTTCATTATGCCGATGGATTTCGGATTGAGCTGATTGGAGCTTTTCGAGCAGGACAGCTCTTTGTTTCTCGACTGACTTAATTTCTTCTTCTAATTCATTCAGTCGGGTTTGACGACCAACAAGCACGTTGGCGGCTGATTGTTCAGCGCCGCCTGAAAACCACCCGTTCGCATCGCGAAAACGCCCTCGGTCAGTTACAATCGAATAGGATTCCAGGTCTGGATTATTGATTAATTCTTCAAATTGATCATCGGAGCAACAGTAAACATTGCCGAAAAGCATCTCTTTCAGATTCTCCAGATGAGCATCCGATTTAATAAATTTTAGCAGCGGCTGTAAACCATTTTCAGCTGGTTTGAAGGCTGGCATCCGCGACCTGGAATCTAACGGAATAATTGACACTCGTCCTTTTTCGAGACGATTTAATTTTTCAAGAGTTTGTAAAGCTGCCGGACGGCTTTCAGCAACCAGTAGTCGTGCAATATCCTTGATTACGGCTTCGACGGCTAAATAATATCGAGGATCAACGGATAGTAAATCGGATAACGCGCCGCGAATTCCCGGAAATTCATCAGGGTGATCGAGCACATATTGCAATCCCGGGGCAAATCCCTCTTTAGAATGAATAATTGAACTGTAAAATTGGATCTGATTGTTCAATTTATCCAGCGCCGATTCACAGTGACGCAATTCATCCCGAACGTGATTTTCCTGTTCATTTAAAGACTGCTGACGAGACAATTCATTCTGGAGAGATTTTTCGAGCTCATCACGTCGAACAGTCAGCACATCTATTTTTTCCCGAAGTTCCTTAAGTGTGGTTGCCAAATTGGTCTGGTTATTAGTTTGGGTAGCAATTTGCTCGATAATATTTTGTAATTCTTTCTCGCGTTGATTGATATTTTCCTTAAGATTATTTAAACGGGCGGTTTGCTCGGCTTGTTGACGGAAAGCATTAAAACGCTCATCCTGAAGTGCCTGCAAATCTGCACTTAATTTTTTATAATTGTTTTCGATTCCCTGCTGGGCTTCGACTGCCGACTTATAAGACAGACGCTTCTCCTCGAGAGTTTGGGCATTGGTGATTAATTCCTGTTCGATAATTTTCTGGCGGTTTTTCGTCGACTCGATATTTTCCAGCAAAGCGTTAATCGCAGTGGTTAGTCGAGCATTATTTTGGGCGTTGTTACGTAGTTGCTCTTTGAGAAGCAGTCCGCTGGCTTCTAATTTGGCTTTATTAGCCCGCAAAGCCTCGAGTTCATTACGCCTGCTCTGTAATTCGGCTTCGATTGCATTTAGAATCTTTTGCTGTTCACGTCCTTGAGATTCCTTGCCGCTCAGCTCAGCACTAATCTTTTCCAGTAATTTCTGTTTGGCATCAATTTCGGCTAAAATCGGCGCTTGTTTGGCGCGCAGGTCGAAGATTCGGCGGCTGGCTAAGATTACCTCAGCTTCGATTAATTTCTGGGTAGTCTCCTGATATTTTTCATAGCGCGCAATCTGCCTCTTCAAATTTTTGACGTTTTGATCAACTTCATTGATAATATCATTCAAACGCAGTAAATCGTCGCGTGTTGATTCGAGTTTACGCAAGGCGGCTTTACGCTGGACGCGGTATTTATTGACGCCGGCGGCTTCTTCGAATAGCCGCTTGCGCTCTTCCGGCGTTTCACTGAGAATATCCTCGATCATTTTGAGTTCGATTATCGAATAGGCGTTCGCTCCCATACCGGTATCAATAAATAAATCGGTAATGTCTTTTAGGCGACAAAGATTGCGATTGATGAAATATTCGCTTTCGCCATTGCGATACAACCGCCGCGTAATTTCAACATCGGAATAGGCGATCGGCACGCGTCCACTGACGTTATTAATAGTCAAACTTACTTCGGCTAAATTCAGCGGCCGGCGGGTAGCGGTTCCATTGAAAATGACATCTGTAACTCGCTCGGCACGCAAAACGCTGGCTTTTTGTTCACCAATAACCCAGCGGATCGCATCTACGATATTGGTTTTACCGCAACCGTTCGGCCCTACTATCGAAGTAATCCCTCGTCCGAATTGGATTTCGGATTTTTTGAGGAACGACTTAAAACCGTAAAGCGTGAGTTTAGAAATGTACAATTATGCTTTTCCTTAACCCGGAGGCCAGTGAAATGGACGGCCGCCTAGCAAGTGTAAGTGAATATGGAAAACTTCCTGACCACTATCGCGTCCGCAATTAAATATCAAGCGGAAGCCACGCTCTTTGAGCCCTTCCTTTTCAGCCAGAATATTAGCGACTGTGACCATTCGTCCAACCAATTTTTCGTCGGGTTCCTGCAGATCAGTTATCTTGGGAATATGGCGACGCGGTATTATCAGGATGTGGGTCGGAGCTTTGGGATGAATGTCCCGAAAAGCCACTATTTCATCTGATTCGTATAAAAATTCTGTACCGAGTTGCCCGGCGGCAATTTTACAAAAAATGCAGTCAGTTTCCATTATAAGCCTCGTGATTTTTTAACGTCAGCGTCCGGATTCCAGCCAGAGCCGTTACGACCGCCAACTCCGTTCGCAGACGATAGGGAAAAATATTTATTTTATCGAAACCAAACTGCTGAGCTTTTTCTATTTCGTTTTCTTCAAATCCACCTTCCGGGCCAATCATTACCGCTACTTGCTCAACTAATGGCAAATTCTGAAGGCGATTTAAATTGAATGAAGCGTGTTGCTCGGCAGTCAGTTTAAGAAGAATTTCGGCTGTTAGATTAAACCACTCATCCAGCGTCAGGCATTTGGAAATTTGGGGTAAATAAGCCAGTCCGGATTGTTTCAAAGCCGCTAGCGATAATTTCTCCAGCCGCTCGAGGTTGACTTTGTTTTTGATCGAATGAGTGGTATGAAGTGGCACAATCCGGGCAACGCCCAGCGCCGTAGCGGAAATGACCACATCATCCATTAAATTATTTTTTAATAAGCCAATCCCGAGAGTGATTTCCGGCTTTAATCGCGTTTGCGGTGGATATTCTGCGATTATGCGACATGCAGCTCTATTATTACTAATTTTTTCGATTCGTGCTGACCAGCGGCGACCGTTGCCAGCAAAAACGTCAATAGAATCACCGCTGGTTTTCCGGAGAACGCGACAACAATGGCGGAATTCATCACCTTCGAGGTCGAACGTCCCTTCCAGAATTTTATCCATTGGAATATAGAACTGATAAGCGTGCATTAAAACTTTTTACCAAAGCTGATTTTGATCACCAATCCGCTGAAATCTTTTTGGCCGGAATAGCTATTTTCTATGGGGTTACCTTCCTCGTCGTAATAAACTTGCGGCGGATCTATTTTGCGAGCGAATTTAAGATAATCGTAACCGGCAAAGATCGAAACGAGCGTTCTCGGGCCGGAAAGGAAATCAATTCCGCCACCAATCTGGAAACCTGGCGCCCAGGCCGTCGTCATTTTCTTAATTCGGTCACTAAAATCGGGAATATTCGGCGGATCCAGCGCCATTACCACTCCGCCCAGACATTCGAGATAAGGGCGGAAATCATTAGCAATTTTATCCGCAAATAATATTTTTTTATATCCGCCTAAAAAATGCAGGAAGGATAAGCGGCGCTTGTCGGCACTTTCATAGTAATAATATTGATCATAAACATAATCGTAATAATAAAGTGGGTAATCGTCGCCACTGATAATAGTAAAGGTGAGCTGGGCAGCAATGCGATCGGCGTTTTTAAGTGAATATTCAAAATAACCACCGAGTCCCGAACCTTCGTTGGTTTGGAAAATGGTAAGACCTGAATAGCGGGCTTTAGGTTCAGTGAAGTTAATCTTTTTAGCGGCGGATAGCGGCATAGTCATTATTAATCCAAACAGGATCAATCCCATTTTATATTTGCTTATTGCGTTCATAATGACTCCATCATTTACCCTTCAATAAACAACTAGAAATTTACACTTTGACATATGAAAGCCCAAGAGATTGTTTTAACCTGATGCTGATAAATGAAAATTAAGAAATTCCAGAATAAACCAGCTTAATTAGCTTCTGATTGCTTGGTTTTCATTCAAGAATGCATCCCGCTATAGTAGGAAAATGTTGTTCCTCTGACATAATTCGATCATTTCTTCCGGCCAGATACTACTCTGGATTTCCCCAATGTGGGCTTTCCGTAAATAAAACATACATAAACGAGATTGCCCGATGCCGCCGCCAATTGATAAAGGTAATTCGCCTCTCAATAGGCGCTGATGAAAGTAGAGATTCTGACGCTCTTCAACCTGGCGAATTTTCAGCTGACGGAGGAGAGCCTCCCGGTCAACCCTGATTCCCATTGAAGACAATTCAAAAGCGCAGTCCAGCACTCTATTGTACACGATAATATCGCCATTCAATCCATGATAGCCGTTGACAGTCGGAGTTGACCAATCATCGTAATCCGGCGCGCGGCCATCGTGAGGTTCGCCATTTTGCAATTGACCGCCGATGCCAATCAAAAAAATAACCCCGTATTTTTTACAGGCTTCCTTTTCTCGAGCGCGGGGCGGCAAATTCGGATATTGGTCCAGTAAGTCCTCAGAATGAATAAAGGTTATCTTTTCCGGTAATTCTGGTGGAATATTCCATTCATGGCAAACGAATTTTTCGGTACGCAGAATCACGTCATAAATAGTATTTACCGTTTTTTTAAGGAAATCCAAGTTGCGCTGTTCGGGACTGATGACTTTTTCCCAATCCCACTGATCCACATAAATCGAATGCAAATTGTCCAGGCTATCATCCGGACGGATAGCGTTCATATCGGTATAAAGCCCTTTCCCGGGTTGAATTCCCAGGTCGGTCAGCATCATTCGCTTCCATTTGGCTAATGACTGAACGACCTCGACACGCGTATTTGCCATTTCCTTAACGGTAAAGGATACCGGTTGTTCGACTCCATTAAGGTCGTCGTTAATCCCGGTACCAGCTTTGACAAACAGGGGTGCAGTTACCCGAATCAAATCCAGCTCAAAAGCCAGATTCTGCTGAAAAAAATCTTTAAGCGCCAGAATCGCCTTCTCGGTCTCTACTGTTGTCAAGATTGTATGATAATTCTTAGGTATAAATAATCCAGAATTCATTAATTCTTCTCCTGAAAAAACGCTCGATTTTAGGGATAATTTAACTATTATGCAATTTTTTCACTGACGAAAAGTATAAAGTAAACTGGATAATTGAAATTTTTTAACGCTATTATTTCCTATTTTTAAACCTATTGTTCCAAATAATTTTCTATTGACTTCTCTCAGATTCGAAATATTTCAAATTGCCAATTGGTCAGCCTGCTATTAAATTCCGACCAAATGGAGAAAAATTATGCCCGTTAACCAGATTCAACTGATGCGCTTCAAAACCGACGAGCCGGTTGATCAGATAAAAAATCGTCTGAAAAAATTATTCAAAAGCGCTGGTCTGGATATAGTAATCCAATCCGGCGACATTACCGCCATCAAAATCCACTTCGGTGAGAAAGGCAATGTTACTCACGTGCCAGCCGCCTATGTCGAACCAATTGTCCGGATGATAAAAAGTTGCGGCGCCCGAGCGTTTTTGACGGATACCACAGTGTTGTACAAAAGTGTGCGTCAGAATGCTATTGATCATCTACAATTGGCTTATGAAAACGGTTTTACCTATGAAAAAGTCGGAGCACCGGTTATCATCGCCGATGGAATAATCGGTCGAAACGAGACCGAGATCGAGGTTAATGCGCCCTTAAATAAAACCGTGTCATTAGCAACCGAACTAGTGGCGGCAAATTCTATTATCGCCATTACTCACGTCACCGGTCATGTGAGTACTGGTCTAGGAGCCACTATTAAAAACCTCGGTATGGGAATGTCCAGTCGTAGAGGTAAATTAGCCCAGCACTCCGTAAGTAAACCTATGATTAAATCCAATAAATGCACTGCTTGCGGCGCTTGCGTGAAGTGGTGTCCTGCAAATGCGATCACTATTCCCGAAAAATTTGCGATAATTGATCAGAATATTTGTATCGGTTGCGGTGAATGCTTAACCGTTTGCCGGTTTGACGCGGTGCATTTTCAATGGAATACCTCCAATACCCGGTTACAACAGCAAATAGTCGAACATGCACTCGGGATCGTTCGGCAAAAAAGCGGTCGGATCGGCTTCCTGACTTTCTTAACAAATATGACCAAAGACTGTGACTGCCTCCCCGGGAAACAAGTTCCGATTGCTCCCGATATTGGCGTGCTGGCGGGTTTCGATCCCGTAGCAATTGATCAAGCCGTCATTGATCTGACCGGCCAGAATAATACGCGCAACATTGCTCAACTTGCGCATCCTGAAATTGACTATACCGTTCAGCTCGAATACGGCGAAAAAATCGGACTTGGTTGTCGTCAATATCAGCTAACCGAAACCGAATTTTAAACTTCAGCAAACCAAAGTGTTAAAACATCTATTAAATTGATTAATAAGGACTAGAGAATTTTTATGATTGACGTATTTTTCTACGAAGCATTTCAGGAAGAAGCCGAAATGATCAAGCGCTTTCTACCTGAAAATATCACCGCCGGATTTGACTGGCAAACCATTCAGGAAAGTAAACATAACACGCCGCCCGCCAGGATAATCAGTATTCGAACGCAGTCAATTGTGCCAGTTTCCTGGTTACCGAAATTATCCGCAATTTTAAGCCGGAGTACCGGTTATGATCACCTCATACCATTAGCTCAAAAAGCCGGTTCAAGTCTGCAGGTCGGCTATCTACCGCTTTATTGTAATCGTTCCGTAGCGGAACAGGCGATTCTCCTCGCTCTGGCGCTTCTGCGTAAACTTCCTCAGCAACTTCAGCAGTTCCCCCAATTTAACCGCGACGGCTTAACCGGTCGGGAGTGTGCCGGAAAAACCCTTCTGGTCGTTGGTGTCGGGAATATCGGCTACGAAGTGGTAAAAATTGGCATTGGATTAGGAATGCAGGTTCTGGGAGTTGACATTGTTAAAAAACACTCCGATGTCAATTATGTCAATATCGAGGAAGGCTTGCCGAAAGCCGATGTAATCATTTGCGCGATGAACTTGACTCCCGAAAATCACAACTATTTTAACGCCGACCGACTTCATCAGGCAAAACCGGGTGCCATTTTCGTTAATATCGCTCGCGGTGAGCAATCGCCCTCGACCGAATTATTAAAACTCATTCAGGAAGGTCATCTTAGTGGCGTCGGTCTGGATGTTTATAATGCCGAAAGTGAACTGGCGGTCGCCTTGCGGAGCGGAAACCCAAGCCAAAATGACGAAGTCCAGGCAACTTTAGCGCTTTCAAAATTACCCAATGTTATTCTGACTCCTCATAATGCCTTCAATACCTATGAATCAGTTGAACGTAAAGCCGCACAGAGTATTACTCAGATTCAGCATTTTCTGGAAAGCGGAAAATTTCTGTGGCCGATTCCGGTTGACGACCGGTAGAATTTTACCACGAGGGCACTAAGACACTAAAAATTTAATGTATATTTATCGGGCTTGTTAAGAAACCTTGCCGATTCATCTATTACCCTAGCAAGGTCAAGAAAAAAGTAGCAAATATTTGGGAAATTTTTTTAAACTGGTCACCCTTCTGGCGGCATAACCTAAGATTTATTTGTTGACCTATCAAATTTCTAATTCTTTCTTCTTAAAATAATAAAAAGAAATTATAATGCCTTTGAGCTTTTGTGGTAAAAATTTAAAACTGTTCGTCGTATTTGGTCCAGAGTTCATCGCCCAGTTTCCAGGCGCGGTAAACGACTTTAGCACCCCAGTCAATACTATATTTAGTCAGGAAATTGCGAGCGGCATCCGGGCTATTTTTATATTGCACCAAAGCCTGACTCTCGATCTCGCTCTGCCGTTTTAATAATTCCAATTGCATTGGTGCCCACACAGCCGCTACATCATAGCGCATATCTCCCCAACGCTGAGCCGCCAGAGTTCCCAGCCGATTAAATGCCCACCAGGCCGACTCCCGACTAAAGCCAGTCGTTCGTCCGTCAACCTTATAGGGTGGCGCCACATCGTAAATACTGCAATATAACGGAATATAAATCGAAGTAGCGACGTTATCTAATGCCAGCCAAACCACCCCGCCGATCGCATCCGGAAGCCAATCCCGTGATTGAGTTATCGTAGCATACATCGTGTACCAACGAGCAATCGGGCGTTCACCTCGCCAACCCCAACCGCCGTTGATTTTGAAAATATGGTTCATATCATACGGCATAAAAGGGTTGGCAAACGGCGAGATTTCGGTTTTTCCTTCGGAGTTGGTCCAGGTAATATTTTTAACGAAATTATAATCCGTACCTTCGAAATAATCTTGAAATATACAAATCATCTTGGCTAAATCAACCAGCGTATCTGGTTTAACGGAAAAGGGAAAATTTTCGGCATCCGGATGTAGTTTTAGCGAAGGTGCCACTAAATCCAGTACCCGCCATTCACGCCTTCGCGTCGAAAACGATTGACGGCTCTCGGGCGCATAAACGTAGGCAAAATCAAACTGCCCTTCTTTCGGATTCCACCACCCGCTATCCTGTGCCACCTTAAAGATATTTTCAGAAGCCATAAAGTAATCGGACTTTTTCAGGTTTATCTGACGGATGCGACTACCATTGGCATTCACCGAAACATGATCATCCGGAACACGTTGAGCCACCCAGATCGAACCGCAATTACCCTTTCCGGGACCAACGATCTCGAGCGCCCAGACTTCATTTTTATCGGCGATCGTCAAACATTCTCCTTCATCAATCCAACCATACTTCTTAGTCAGTTCACCTGCCATACGAATAGCCTCGCGAGCAGTCGCGCAACGCTCCATCATTAGACGCACCAACTGCTGGCAATCAATAAGACCGTTATCCGAACGTAAACTCTCGCGACCACCAAAAGTGGATTCACCGATTGCTAACTGTTTTTCATTCATACAAGGGTAAGCCGTATTTATAAAACCATAAGTACTGGCGACCTGCGGAATTTCACCGATCGGTAGATATTGATAGGACGGCATCGCCAAAGAATCATAATCAATCCGCTTTAGCATAGTGGCCATTTCACCCTTGCTATATTTTTTCGCCGGTACAATATTAAGTGACGAATGCGTGCGATGACTATCGCAAGTGTGGCTAGTCATAACGGAGCCATCACGGGACGCTTTTTTACCAACCATAACTGAAGTACAACCGTCCGGGTAGTCGCCCTCCCTATCGGCTTTTTCTCGCGCTATTCCGACTAATGGAATAAAGCTGATCCAAACAAATATCACCAAAATTTTACGAACAACAGATTGCCTCATATTAATCTCCGATACAATGTGGGAAAAAGACCAAGTTTATATCTTAACGACGGTATCTTTTCCCGGTTTTACGTTCAGCGTGCATAACCAGCTCATCAGAAATATGCTGATGGCGTCTAATTAATATTTTTTCATTAGCAGTCGTTAATTTTTTCTTTTCAATCACAATTCGACCGTTGACTATGACGTAATCAACCGGTGAGAGCAAAACTGTGAATATCAATGCCGCCAGCGGATCATGCTGAGCACCGGATAATTCTATCCGATCCACTGAAACCAGTAAAAGATCAGCGCACTTTCCTTCGGCCAGTTGACCGATGTCATCTCGTCCCAGGACCGCCGCACCTCCGCGAGTCGCCATCCATAATATTTCGTCAGTTGTTAACCATTTTTCCTTTTCCCGCAGTCGAGAAAGCAACATAGCATTCCGTAATTCTAAAAGCATATTCGAGGAATCGTTCGATGCCGAACCATCTACACCGAGGCTGACATTGACCCCGGTGTCCAACATTTCGCGAATGCGAGAAATTCCTGAACCGAGTCGCATATTTGACGTCGGACAGTGGCTCACACCACAACCAATCGTCCCCATTTCTGCAATTTCGGCCGCATTTAAATGAATCGAATGCGCAAACCAAGCATTCGGCCGAATCCAACCCAGGTTTTTTAATAAAGCAAAAGGTCTCAATGTGTAATTTTCGATACAAAATTTTTCTTCATCGAGTGTCTCCGCTAAATGAGTATGAATTTGCAAATTATATTCATCGGCTAATTCCACTACCATTTGCATCAGTTCAGTAGTGACCGAAAAAGGTGAACACGGCGCCAGAGCAATCCGAGTCATTGCACCGGGCAAATCGTCATGATATAATTTGACAACCCGACGAATGTCAGATACGATTTCACTATCTTTCTGAATAATATTGTCTGGTGGTAAACCCCCTCTCGATTGACCAAGCGACATAGAACCGCGCGTCGGCTGAAAACGAATACCCATTTCACACGCGACAGAAATCGTCTTATCCAGCAGATCAGTACCGGCTTGAGCTGGATAAAGATAAAGATGATCCGAAGTTGTCGTGCAGCCGGTTTTGAGTAGCTCGGCAATTGCGACCTCAGCACTGACTTGAATAGCCGATTCGGTTATTCCATCCCAAATCGCATAATTAGTTTTCAGCCAGTCGAATAATGGCGCATTTTCGGTAGAGAAGATATTACGAGTTAAAGTCTGGAAAAAATGATGGTGGGTATTGACCAGTCCCGGTAAAACAACCATCAGCGAAGCATCAATCACTCGATCGGCTGTGCCATAAAACTCCTCTGGACCAATTGATTTAATTTTTCCATCTTTAATAAAAATATGGCCGCCTGAAAAAGTTTTAATGCTTTTCATTGATGATCTCTCATCAGTCATTGGCGCACATATTAGGGGATTCCGAATTAGTATGGTTTCATTCATTAAGTCTCACATTTTATTAAAAGAAATGTAATGAAAAAAATTAAACCGACCAATAATCTGCCAATATTGTATCCTTTAAACATACTACGTAAATTTGACCGCTTTTTTAGGGCGGTGTAGCTCAGTGGTAAGAGCAGCGGCTTCATAAGCCGTGTGTCGTAGGTTCAAATCCCACCACCGCTACGAGGGAAGAGGTCAATGTAAAGGTTAAGGTCGAGACTAAGGCCTAAGAGTGAATATTTTCTTCTCTAACCATTTAATACTAAATAAACTATCTCGATGTGAGCATCGGGAAATCCTTTCCAATAAAACAATCCGATGTATCCTGTTGATCGCGTCTATTTATCTTTATAGGTAGCGCTTGATAGCGCGTTGCAGTTCGGCAAAATGCAGTGTTAAAGCAATGCGATGCGAAGAACCGAATTCGCTATATGAGCCGCCCAATCCGAGACCATAATCCAAACTGCCGACGGAAGTATTGAGTCCGAGACCAATTTGAGGATTGCCAAGATCATCGCGACCGGCTCGCAAAGCCAGAATTTCTTTATAAATTGCTTCTATTCCGATTCGAGCGCGTATTACCACACCGCCGATTGATAAATCAGCCGCGTTTTGTTCACCCTCGAATAAAATATCAGCACCGATCAAAGGTTCAATTTCCAGCGGTAATTTTTTAAAGCAATAATGAACCGAGCCGCCAATCCGCAAACTCGGCGCAATGATTTCGCGCTCGCCATCGTTCCAGAGCATAAAAGTCGTCGTTAGGTCATTGAATGCCGCCGCTAGTTTGATTTTAGGCGCTGGATGATAAAGTATGCCGATATCAAATCCAATTCCATAAGCTTTATCATCGCCCAGGGAACGATAGAGCATCTTGAGAGTGCCGCCAACTTTTAATTTAGGTTGCAGTAGTTTGGCTGTGGAAAGAAAAACCGCGTTTTCACTGGCGCCGAATGAACCGAATTTACCATAATCAAGGCGTTCGCCGGGGTCGAGTTTACCATTGCCTTCAGTACCGTCGGCATCAGGTCCCGGGTAGCCTTCATCACCCGGTCCTAAACCATCAGTTCCAAGATCGAGTAGAGCGTTGCGCGTGTCGGTAATGTTGTCAACCCCGATCCGAAAATAGCCGGCGCCAAAGGAATATTCGCCCTTACCGGGCAATGCCAGCGCAAAATGATCAAGCGCAATCGCACCGGCGAATTCTTCGGTGTGCATAAGATTGCCCGAAAAACGAGTGTTGTCAGTCAAAGTAGCCGGATTCCAATAGTGTGCCGCCACAGCGGTGGGATCTGATACGACCGCACCTCCCAGCGCCATTTCCCGCACACCCAAGCCTAATTTTAGGAATTCCCCGGCATATTTATCGCCGAAGGCTAAAAGGGTTACTGGAATGTAAAATAAAATCCAGGCCAAAAGCCCGGGCAGGATAATTTTAAATTCAATTCGTCTCAGCATAAAATTGCAATTAATACAGCAGTATCGCTCATAATGTTCCCTGGCTTGCGACTGCATTCAACCGCCAAAGCTCTTTTTAATTTCATCGAGTTTTTGCAAAGCCTCCAGCGGTGTCAGGTTGTTAATATCAACTTCTGCCAGCATTTTTTTCAATTTGAGGTCGTCGCCGCCAAACAACCCAAGCTGGTTGGCGTCTTTTTCCGGCAATTTGCGGAATTTTTCACGGTCAGTCGGTAAAACCTTTTCCTCAGGATTCAAATTAGCTAAAATTTCTCGGGCGCGGCGAATGACTTCTGGCGGAACGCCAGCCATTTGAGCAACGTGAATTCCATAACTTTTATCGCAACCGCCAGGAATAATTTTTCGCAAGAAAATAACCCGATCGCCGTATTCCCGTACGGCTACATTGTAATTTTTTACGCGGGGTAAGATTTTTTCCAGTTCAGTCAATTCGTGGTAATGAGTAGCGAACAAGGTTTTAGCGGCGACGTTCGGGTGATTGTGTAAATATTCGGTAACCGACCAGGCGATTGCCATACCGTCGTAAGTCGAGGTGCCGCGGCCAATTTCATCCAGCAATACCAGTGAACGTGGGGTGACATTATTAAGAATATTAGCGGTTTCGTGCATTTCCATCAGAAAAGTTGATTCACCGGCAGCTAAATTATCACTGGCACCGACGCGAGTGAAGATTTTGTCAACTACGCCAATCGTCGCCGAATCGGCCGGCACAAAACTGCCGATTTGCGCCATTAAAACAATTAGCCCGATCTGGCGCAGGTAGGTAGATTTGCCAGCCATGTTTGGGCCAGTGATGATCAAAATTTGTTCACTAAGATTATCAATGTGAAGGTCATTGGCGATGAATTTCTCGCCCGGCGGCAGAAGATGTTCTACTACTGGATGACGCCCGGCTTTGATGTCAATAGATGTTCCGTCATTGATGACCGGACGACAATAATGATTCTTTTCAGCCAATTCTGCCAGTCCGGCAAGAACATCAATCTGAGCTAACGCGCCGGCGTTTTTTTGGATAGGTTCGATGAATTGCAAAATCTTGGTGCGCAAATCCTGGAACAGCTCGAATTCGATCTGATTGATGCGCTCCTCGGCGTTTAGCAGTTTTTCCTCATATTCTTTCAATTCGGGCGTGATAAAACGCTCATTATTGACTAAGGTCTGTTTACGGATATATTCCGGAGGGATTTTTTCGGCATGTGTGCGGGTAACTTCGATGTAATAGCCGAAAACTTTGTTGTAGCCGACTTTAAGAGAAGGAATGCCGAGTTTCTGGCGTTCGGTTTCCTGCAAGTGAGCGATCCATTCCTTGCCATGATGAGCGATGTGACGATATTCATCCAATTCCGCCGAATAGCCATCTTTGATAAATCCGCCCTCGTGGATGCTAAGCGGTAAATCCTCGTCCTTGACGGCATGGTCTAAGAGTTCGACTAATTCCGGTAGCGGATTGAGTAAACTGTTGATTTCCGAAAAAGCCGGTTGATTCGGAAAAAGTTCGCGGATACCGGGTATGAGTTTTAAGGTGTTTTTTAAAGCGACAATTTCGCGAGCGGAAGCGCGGTTGGTGCTAAGGCGTGAGATCAGGCGTTCTAAATCGCCACAATGGGCTAACATTTCGCGCAATTGACGGCGGATTTTGGCATTATTGTATAAAAATTCGACTCCATCGAGTCGTTGGTTTATAGCGGCTGGATCGCGCAACGGCCGAATTAGCCATTTTGTTAGCAAACGGACACCCATTGGGCTGACGGTCTGGTCAATAACATCCATAAGCGTACCTTTTCTGTCGCCGCTTTGCAAAGTCTGGAAAATTTCCAGATTACGCCGGGTGAAATCGTCAATCAGGACTGTATCATCGGTTGCCAGATTGCGAATAGAATAAATATGCTGGAGATTGGTCTGGTAATTTTGGCGCAAATAATACAAAATCGGCCCGGCGGCAGTAATGCCGTGCACCGCATCCTGACAACCAAAACCTTTGAGCGAGTCGGTTCTGAAATGTTCGATTAAGGTCTGATAAGCGGTTTCATAGGTGAAAATCCAATCTTCGACTGGAGTGATGCGCAAAACCTGACCGGCGAATAGATATTGGATTTCTTTTTGGATTGATTCTGGACAGATGATTTCCGCCGGACGGAGATCGAGCACGGCTTCCGTTATTCTCTCCGTCGGAGTTTCACTCAGATAAAATTCGCCTGTAGAGATGTCCAGAGCCGCCAGACCGGCATTTTTCTCGCTGATATAAACGGAGACGAGGTAATTGTTCTTCTCTTTTTCGAGGAAACGATCGGAAATAGCCGTGCCGGGTGTGATGATTTCGACGACAGCGCGCTTGACCACCCCTTTAGCCAGTTTAGGATCTTCGACCTGCTCACAAATAGCGACTTTCAGACCGGCTTTAAGCAATTTATGGAGATATGATTCAAGAGCATGATAGGGGAAGCCAGCCAAAGGAACAGTCGCGGCTTTGCCATTGGCACGCTTGGTGAGAGTGATATTGAGGATTTTAGCGGCTAGTTTAGCATCTTCGCGGAAAGTCTCGTAGAAATCACCCATGCGGAAAAGCACCAGCGCGTCCGGATATTGAGCCTTGACGGCGTTGTATTGGCGCATAACCGGGGTAGTTTCGTCAATTTTTTCACTGGATTTAGTCATCATGATTCATTTCCGACTGAAATATACAGAAAGTCGCCCAATGTTGAAAACGGGAAAATCAGGGTTGGTAAAAGAAATTAAATTACGGCAACCGGTGAAAAATTTATCATAAGCGGTTTCCCGCGAATCTATTACTGGTGAACTGTTCTCTTCTCGAGTTTAAAAATCATTCTTCCAAAATTGGCTTCGTTATCAATCATCACAGGTAAACGCAAAGAATCAGTACTAAGGTAAATTTTAATTTTACTCTGATTTTTAAACAATTTTCCATCATCAGCATACGGTTCAAGCACAAAACACTGAAATTCACCAGCCGGAACTTTCAATAATTCGACTTCACGAACAATTACATTAAAAAGCCGCAATTTATCGTTATCGAAATTATTCAGTCGAATAATTCGACCGGGAAATAAATTTTCCGCCCGTACATAAAGAATTACCGACAGGGCATCATGCATTTTACCGTCAATATCCAGTGTATCCCGCGAAGTATAGGCTTTTTTCTCATTATAATCAAAATATGCCTGGTAATCCTTTTTGTATTTTCCTTCCCGTAAACTTTTTTCATAGCGCCGCGAAAAAAGCTCATTCAAATCAATCCAGGAATTGAACCGATCATTTACCCGATAAATTTTACCATAAAAGGGACTGGTCTCGGTGATTGATTCGACGTGATAAACTGGAAATCCATCCAACAATTCGATGGCTTTGATAGTGATGGTCGAGTAACCGACTTTCATAAAGTTGAACCAGGTGGAATAAGACAATTCTTCTCCAACCGGGAAGCGGTTGACGGCTCGGTCCTGGGCAAATATGGTATTAGTTATTGTAATCCAGATGATAAAAACTAAATTTCCAGTTAATTTTATCTTCATAATACTGCAGATCTTTTCGATTTAGATGATTTCCGTAGTGCTTTCATAGCCCGCCGATTTTTTAGACGGCTAATTGCCAAACGCAAGGCTAATTTATTTTTCTCAAGTTCTTTTTTATCATATTGTTCAAGGAATAATATCCATAAGCAATCGGAATGTTCCTGAGCAAGATTGCACCGGCATAAATTCAATTTAGCAATATCGTTCATTTTTTGGGCACGAGTCAGAAATATTTTATGCTTTAAGCGATTAAGATCAACTAGGAAAATCTCAGCCGGATTATCGTTGTTAACGAGAAAATTGCCGGGTGTCAGATCCGAATGCACCATACCGGCTTGGTGCATTTTTCTGATCATTTCAGCTATAGTTGCGACGATAATTCTCTTGTGATCAGGATTAGCATTCGGGTCTCTCAACCAACTACGCGCGAGGGTGAAATTTTTTATTTTTTCAGTCAACAGAAAATTGCGTTGAATGAATCCGAAACGACGCCGCGTATAAACCGTAATCGGCATTGGAACTTTGACCCCGCATTTCAGCAAACTAAACGAGGCATCCCAGGATTTTTTGGCTCGTGAACGCATAAAAGGACTTAACCAGTAGGAGATTCGATTGCGCCATCCAAACCACTTAATTACTACTGTTCGCGGAACTCCGTTTATTTCTAATTCGATTTCTGCCAGAATATTGACTTTATCTTTGTAAATGTGATGAGCATTAGTGCTAATCCAATCGCGGTCGCACAACTGTCGTAGCTGTTCCTGAGTAAGCTTTTCGCCATGTAACGCTCGATAACCCATTTCAAAACCAGACGCCTAATTGTCGGCGCACTTTATATTTGCGATAAAGATTCAACGGTTTTTTCTTTAATTCTCCCGCTGTAGTATTCCTTAAAAAATCGTCCACCGCATTCAGAACACGCTGACTATTCAGGGTATCAATGTAAGGATGAATCTGCGCCAGCGTTTGGCGCCGGTTTTCAGCAAATTCCTGCGGATTTTCCAGCGAACGCTCGATAGCCGCCCGCAAATTTTCCGCGGATTCGATGTTGAGTGCTTTTTCCTGTCTGACTTTTGCGCCGATAGTTATCACCGGTTTATCCAGTAGCATAAATTCATACACTATTGACGAGGTATCTGAAATCAAAACATCGGCGATTTGTAATAATGACGTATTGTCATAGCCGTTATAAATCCGGAATTTTTCGTGGGGCAATTTTTCAAAACTCCGGCGGTCTTCGGAAGGCATCAGATCATGAAACTTAATAATCCATTGTTCATCGGAATGGGGTAGATCGCTAATAACTTTTAGTATTTCATTTGAGGATTTGAATTTCGGGCTGAAAGTCGGGGCGTATAGAATTATCTTGCGGTGCGGGTCGAGCTGCAGACGTTGACAAAGTTCGCTCCGATCGTACGGCTTCAGCAGGTCATCAACTTTCGGCCAGCCAGTTTCTTTAACTTTAAAATAACCGTACTTTTTTGATAACTGTTGAAATTTTTCAGTAATCAAAGGCCCACTGGTGCAGTAGAGATCGAAGAAACCGGTAATTTTATAATGTCCGCCCTTCTCCTCGCAAAGCCCGTGAAAGATTTGCACTTTCAAACCGGGGATTTTATCATAAACGAAATTGCCCGGCACGAAAACAACCTCCGGCTGGAAGTCAATTGCCGTTCGAATGGAATCGGTGGAAGGCGCCTCGAAATCAATCAAAGCCTTGACCGGCGGCGTAGCGAAAATTAATGCCTCGCCCCGCGCTTCTCGGCGAATTTCCTCGTACAGTGGCCGAATAACGCTAATTGAATACGGCTTGGTTATGAAAAATAAATAGCGCATTTTTAATTATTCAAACGATTTTTCAAATCAGCGATTACTCGCTCAGAAGCCTTACCGTCAACATTTCCCAGAAATTGGTCACGTTTCTGAACCAGCAATTGTTTTTTCCCCTCAACGTCATTCATCGCCTGATTTAGAACATCTTGCAAACCTTGTTTGTATTCGAGATGATAGGCAAAATCGAGCTCGTCAATTATAGCTGAATCCAAGCGTTGCCGCTCGAATTGTTTGCGGAAAAGGCGATGCTTCCAGCGCAATTTAACAAAATCCGCGATAATTATCGGGCGTCCAGTAGCGAGATACTCAAAAGCCGTGGATGAGGCTTCCGTCAGCAAAATATCACTACATGAAAAAAGCGGCACTATGTTGTATTCTTCGACTGGTGCCAACCGAACATGTTCGTATTTTTGCGCCAGAGTTTGCCAGAGTTCGCGTTGATGTTGATATTTTTTCATCAACCAGGCAAAATGATGCAATTTGACAATCAGGTTAAAATCCCTTGTCTGTTCCGCCAGCGATTCTCCAAATACTTCAATCGAGCTCGGATAAAAGGTCGGGGCATATAGAATCGTCGGCCTGTTTTTCTCCAATTGATACTTATCGAAGTAATAATTTCTAACGGAAATGTTAGCAAGCGGATCCAATTTGGGAAAACCGGTTACGACTAACTCAGTCTTGATATTCCGTCGGCGCAATTCTTCCAGGCGATATTGACTCTCGACATAACGCACATCTATCCGTGGATTGTAGTCGGTGTAATAGCAAGATTTTACCCCAATGCCGTGATATAGCAACACTGCCAGTGACGAGGAATTGCAAAATTTTTCGGCGCCGCGGCTTTTACCGAAAACCACAACATCGAAATTTTGCCCTTTTAACTTCTCGATCCGCTCTTTTTCATTATTAGCTGTAATAAAATTTCCGCCCAAATCGCCGATAATTTTACGCGACCATTCATAATCGTTACAGCTTTTATCAATTACCGTTGAGTAAAATACCTCAAAATTACCGTCGCGCTCCATTGCCTGCGCCACTGGCAAAAACTGCGGCAGATAATATAGATGATGAAGGTGAAAGAGAACAGTTGTCATTGCCAATTATCAATGGTCAACTTGATGTTTGTTATTGGAAGTGCTAAATATGATAAACGAGTTTTGCGATCACCCATTGAAATTAACAATCTTCGGATAGATTTGCTGGCGTGCGCGTTCGAGGTCCTCGGGAAAGTCAATCTCGATAACCGGAATTTGGCTAATATCAACCGCATACAAAGCGTGCCGGTCTAGAATCCGATCAACGGCGGCCTCGAAAAATGACATCTGCTGACCTTCATCAATTACGGCTTTCAAAGCATTGATTAAATCGGCGGTCAAAGACGCGCCGAATTTGGCAATACCCACAAATTCGCCAAGACAATCGGCTGGATTGATTTTTTTACCAATTCGCCGAATCCGCTGTTTATCGTCAACAATGACCTTTACCTCCTCTTCGCCGCAGTGCTTGACTTCCACACCCATAGCAGTTTCGTGAGGCGCTTCTAAAAGTCTTCCAATTAAACTGTGGTGAAAAAGCACATCGGCATTGAAATACAAGAAGTCCTGATTGGCAAAATATTCGCGCGCCAGCCACAGCGAATAAACCGTATTCGTCGAACCAAAAAGCGGATTTTCGACGTAGGAAATATTCATCGTTTTATACCGGTTACCGATTTTCTCGATAATCTGCTCTTTGAGGTAACCGACGACAATCAAGGTCTCTTCGATTCCATAGAATTGCAGAGCGTCTAGTTGTTTTTCAAGTAATGACTTATCTCTAATCTTAATCAAACATTTCGGAGTCGAATTTATCATCGGAGCTAAGCGACGAGCGGCTCCAGCGGCGAGAATTACGGCTTTCATTAACCTATTTCCTATTCAATTATTACCCTATGTCTATATAAAAAAACCCGCTTAATTTAGAGGATAAAGATTAAAATTGCCAAAATCATTCGACGGCTCTTGTATTCTTCCGGACTCTGCGAATGAAATCGGTTATCCGTTGATTGGCCTATTTACAGAGAGGATATAAGGAATCAGAATATGCTTTCGTGATCGCTGGTTTGATTCCGTCTACAAATATTCAACGATTTTCAAATACTACTAAAGATTCTTGTATTCCATGCTATGACAAAGCTGAAATCAATCATCCTTTCGGACACTCCTTTCAGCGCTTAGCACGATTGATTGATCATCCTTTAAAAAATTCCAGGTTTTGACCGGGGTGCGCCAATCGCCATAACGATAAGTCAGATATTCGTCAGTTAATTTCGGAATCGAATAAGTTTTATTGCCAAACCGAATGGTAGTTAGTTCATCATAAAAACGAGCTGGGACCGCTTTTTTGGCACGCCGTTTTACTCCAACTACCCAATAGTACTGATCATCTAATTTTTTCTTAATGAAAATATCCAGAACAACAGGTGTTTTGAAAAAAAGAAATTTGGTAGCATATACCTTTATTAAACGCAACTCTCCCTTTTGAAATGGAGGATCATCTATCTTATGCTCTCTGACTTTAGCGATCATTCCCCTGAAGAAGAACTTAGGCAGAATACCCTGCAAACGCTCAAGGTCTTCGGAACGGATGGAAATATCGAGATCGTTATCCCATGGAAGTAATCTATTTTCTCTGACAATTCCCAAAAGAGTTCCGCCTTCCAGCCAATATGGAATATTATATTTTTCCAGAAGTGTCGTGGCTTGCTCAAGAAGTCCTAGTGATTTTTTCAGATATTTATCATCCAATTTTATTTTACCTGACATATTTTTCCCAATCAGTAATTTTCCCAATTCATATTTTTTACGCGCAAATAATCTTCCGGAAAGTCCACTTCTTCCCATTTCAACCCATTAATTTGGCAAACGTGAATCGGTAAGCCATCGTTTATCAGCTCCTGGATCGAACGTAAATACCAAACCTGTAAATTTTCCTTATCACGAATCATTTCCACTATTTTTTGCATTAGCCGCGTGCAACCTTCGGCAGAAAATTTCATAATCCCGATTGATTCACCGGTAGCTTCCGAACTTTTCATAGTTTTATTGACCGCTAAAAGCCGATCATTTTCGGTTTTGACTTTCATATCATCGCCGTCATATTCTTCTTTTTCCTGTATCATTAGAACATTTTCAAAAGGCGATTCGAGTAAACGCGAAAGTACTTGGTATTTAAATACATTATCGCCGTTAATGATAATAATTGGTTGATTCCATACCAGGTGGCGGACATTCCAGAGGGAAATAATGTTGTTGGAAATATCATAAAACGGATTGAATTCGAGATAGATTTTCAAGTTAGTTTGAAAGTTTCTCAAATATTCCTCTATTTTTTCGACTTTATAACCAACCGAAAGAATCACATCCATCAATCCGACTTTTTCCAGATTGCGCAATTGCTTGCCTAAAATTGTCGTATCGCCAAGCGGTAAAAGACACTTAGGACTTCCGTTGGCAAGCGAAGCTAGACGACTGGCATTTCCCGCCGCCAAAATTATCACTTTCATAAATGCTCCTGATTCAAATCACAAATTAATTTAATCTTCTTAATATTGAATCCCGAACTCTTTCCGATGACTTACCATCTAATTTAAACAGTATATCGCCGATATATTTTTCACGTAACTCAACGAACGGATCAGGCTGATTGAAACATTTACTCAGAGTTATAGGTAAATCCTGTGGCTTTTTGATATGATAGCAGAAATCGGTCAGAATTCCGTGCATCTCCGGATCAAGACGATGCAAATAAAGTCGTTTCGGCAAAAGATGATGTCCAATCTTTTTCTTGAAAAAATCACAAACGATTATCTGCTTCCGCAAAGCCATAAATTCATAAATAGTCGAAGAGGCTTCCGTCAATAAAACATCAGATGCTTGATAAAGATCAATAATATTATAGTGTTCCGGTTCGATGATAACTATTTGTGGGTATTTCTTCCTGATTTTATCGGCGAGTGTAATATGACGGCGTAGATTGACCCCACTAAACTTTTCCAGAAAATAAGACCATTGATGTAATTTAATTATCAAGTTCAAATCTTTGGTCATTTCCGGCAATTTCAATCCAAAGGATTCAAAACTACTGGGATAAAAAGTAGGGGCATATAACAATGTCTTTTTATTAGGTTCCAGTCCAAGACCTTTTAAAATTTTCTCCCGACTAGGAATCCGGCCATTGAATAGCGGATCAATTTTAGGAAAGCCGGTCAATTCCAGATCGGTCTCTATCCCTTTTTCACGTAGTTGACGGATACGAAATGGACCTTCGACAAAGCGGATATTTAATCGGGGATTGTTATCTCGCCAATAGGACGGTTTAACTCCAATTCCGTGATATATCATACCGACCAGGGTTTTGTCTGTGACGAATTTCTCAATTGGATAACGCGACCAGCCGCAGATGAATACATCCGGGTTGAACGCACGACTCTTAGTGGCGCGTTCTTCTTCATTATCAGCGAAAATGCACTGCACATTGCGCCGCTGAAATATACGTTTTGTCAGGTTCTGTTCATCCGGCAAATTAGCGCTTGAGGTTGTCAGGAAAACCTCAAAGCGATTATCATTTAACAGCAGATCAATAACCGGATCGAATTGCGGGAGGTGATATAAATGGTAGGCATCGAAAACAATTTTATATGGCATAAATTTTACTAAAACTTAATTCACTCAATATCAGCGCCTATCAGAATTGTAAAGGAAAATTCCAAAAAAGGCTGATAATATATAAATATAAATTTTAACTCGATGGATCTCAATATATTCAATGATCCTTAAAAACTAAAAGAAATTATCAGTTATTCAGCGACTGTTTGTATTTTGCCAGCAGTTCCCGATAGGACTTTTCCTGCGGATTGAGTTCACTGGCTTTTTGCATAGCCTGAACAGCTTCATCAACCTGCCCAGCCGCAAATAATAATTGAGCCAGCGTATCCCAGATGTAATCCGCAGATGGCTCCAATTCTACCGCCTGCCGTGCAATCTGAATACCACGCGAATATTGCTCAGCGATTTCGTTCTGGAAAATATACCAAGCATAAGCATTCATCATCGAAGTTGACTGCGGAAGTCTCCGCAGAGCAGATTCATAAGTGGTTAAAACCTGCGATTGATCCGAGTTTTTCTTATAATAGCGGACAACCTCGCTATAAGCCATTTCCAGCCATAGTTCATCATTACAGCTGTTGATAAAGTTCATCATAGGATTAATTTCACTGGAAGTCTTATATTCCGAAAAAGCCAAGCGATAAAGCATTTCCGTCTTTTTGCCTCTGGTATTTTCCGGATCGAGTTCCAGAATAATCCGGGCATATTTTTGAACCATCGGAATATCATTGCGGTCATAATATTTATTCAGGACGGCATAGTTTAATTCGAAATTATCTGGTTCTTTTTCTAATTTTTTAAGATAATCTCCAAGTGTACCCCGTCCTGCGGTGTAATCTTGCAATAATTGAAAATACTCATCTTTCTGGCCGTCAAAACCAACAATCCGATCAATTTCCTCTCCGTCGGAAGTCATAATAATGGTCGTGGGATAGCCCGGGTATTGGTATTTTTCGCGCAGTTGCTTGCCTTCCAAGCTATCACCATTGATTTTAACACTGACGTAATGGGCATTGATAAATTCACCGACTTCTTTGTTCGTGTAAACCAACTGGTTTAACTGGCGACAGGCGCCTCACCAATCCGTATAAAAATAAGTGAGAAGTAATTTTTGTTCACTTTGAGCCTTCTGCAGGGCAGCATCGAAACCCATCTTTTCGAAGCGAATTCCAGCCTGACGTCCACACACACTAAATATGGCCAACAAACTTAGAATCCAACCAATTTTCTTCATCGTAACTCCAATCTAAACTTCAAGCAATTGAATTTAAGGATTTTTGCTTGAATTTTTAAGACTTCCGAGAATTTATCTGTTACTGATAAAGAGAAACCCAATTAATTTTCGGAAAGAAAAAATTATTGAATAAAAACTATTTTTACCGGTTTACAACCAGGTGAACTCAGTCTTAATTATTCTGAATTAAATCTTTCTTAAATAGGCGCTTATGGAAACGAATACTAATTTATCACTCGGTGGCTGTTTCTTGCCGTCTGGCACTTAAATCCTTCTCAATTTGCAACATTTTTGTATTATTGAGGGGATAAAAAGTCATCAGAATGACGCCGATCATTCCCGCAATCGCCGGATAAATGCTCATTACCATCCGGATTCCGGTTAGGCTTCTGGCGGTTTGAGCCACATTAGCTTCAAACCCATAAATATCCAGAATCCAGGCTAAAATAGAACCTCCAAGAGCAATGCCGAGTTTCAGAGCAAAGAGGGAAACGGCCATAATGAGAGCTGTAGCGCGGCGACCCGTTCTCCATTCCGAATAATCAGCCGTATCGGTATAAATTGCCCATTGGAGAACTGAAACCGGTCCCATACAAAATGAAGCAATTATTTGCAATGCAAACATCCAGATAATATCCTGCGGCTTGAGGAAGAAGAAAAGAGCTGAACAGATAGCCGATATTCCAAGGAAGCCCCAATAACTTCGCGATTTCCCAATTCTCTTACTGAAAAAACTAGTCAATAAGGAACCGACGATAGTAACCAATGTACCGGTAAGCATAAAAGTTGAGGTCAGAGTCTGGTAAGAGTAGCTGTGCGGTTTACCAAATAACGACAACTGCTGATCCTGAACGAAGTACTTGAAATAATACATGATACTGCCGCCACGAATCACATTGAATAGTAATTGAAAAATAGTTGCAGAGCCAATCAAAAGCCACGGTACGTTTTTCACAAGGTCGGCCAAATCTTGTTTTAGTGGATTCTTTTGTTCCTTGACCGGTTTGACACGCTCTTTGGTCGTTGCAAAAGTCACCAACCAGAGAACAACCGACAAGCCCGCCATCACTGCCATAGTCCATTGCCAACCGATTTGCTCATTTCCTTTTCCAAAAACAGATACTAATCTCAGAACGGCGAACTGGACAATGAACTGACCCACAAAGGCGGCAACGAAGCGGAAAGTCGAGACCACCGTGCGTTCCTCTGAATGGGGAGATATTACACCCATCAAAGCTGAATAGGGCACGTTGATTACCGTATAAATCATCATCATCAAATTATAGGTGATAAAAGCGTAAATCACTTTCCCCTGAACGCTTAAATCCGGGGTAATAAACATTATAAAGCCAAAAATACCAAAGGGCAAAGCGGTATAAAGTAAATACGGTCGGAATTTGCCCATTTTAGTGTTAGTGCGGTCGGCAATTGCGCCCATTAATGGATCATTGACTGCATCCCAAATTCGACCAACTAAAAAGATTGTCGCAACAGATGAAGCGGGAATACCAAACACATCGGTATAAAAGTAAAGCAGAAAGAAGATAAATGTCTGGAAAAAAAGGTTTGATGCTGTGTCACCCAGACTGAAGCCGATTTTTTCTTTCAGCGAAAGTACTCCGGTTTTTTCTCTCATAATACACCCTCTATTTTTAAAATTTTATTAATGTTCGTGATTTTTCCAATTCAATCAAAGCCTTTATTTCATTAGGGAAAGGGCAAACTTCTTCAGAGACTCGGAATCTACTTGATAACTTTCCGTTTGTTGCTGCTTTTCTTTAATATATTGAAGTACTATCTGAGTCAGAATTGCTCCGGGGCGAGGATAAGCGGCAACGATATAATGCGGTCGAGGAGCTGATTCACCGGCTTCTTGTTCCAGCTCCGCCCGCAGATTATCGGGTGATATCAGGGTATTGCCGTATTCGAAGATGACCCGGTCCATAGCTTTATAAACTTCCTTACTTTCGGCCGTCATACCATAGTAATCGAGTAGTTGGGCAAAAACGTAATTGGAAGTTGTATAGACATCCTGTCCCTGTTCCGACTCAACTTTTCCACCGTTTTCTGTTCGGCACATCGCCCAGCCCATGTAGGTACGATTATTGTCATAGACTGTTTTGAGAATTTGCTTAATCCGTTCTTCGGGTATAAAAGACTCTTCTCCCATAGCCAGCAATGCCCAGATAGCATCTAATTGATTGATCCAGACATCGGTATTGGTTTCTCCCGTCTTGGGATCAAAACAGGTAACATAGTATTGAAGTCTTTTGCCATGGCTATTTTTCGTATCTCTCCATAATTTTTCAAATTCTTTGGAAACTTTATCAAAAATTTCTTCGTACTGCTTTTTTGCTGCCGTATCTTGCATAATCTCAGCCATTTTGATCATTGCATAGCAACCAGCCATAAAAATAGTTGCGTCGTAGGCATCTACACCAAATAACGTCAAATTGTCAAAAGTATTTTTGACTTCGCCGGGATATCCTTCCGGAATGCCATCTCCATCGAAATCGAGTTCCTGGAGATGGTCAAAACCGAACTTAAGCGTTTCCCAATTCTTTTTCAGAAAAGCAGTATTGCCGGTGAATTTGACATTGCGCAGCACGCGCGTCGCCAGTTTGGGAAAGAGATCCACCCAGTAATTATTATTATACCAGGCATAATCGCTGACATTACGCAAAGGATGTCCCTTTGGCAAAGCTCCTAAATCGTGCGCTACGCTACCTTTTACTTTGGTGGCGTCATAAATCTGAGTTAGCGAAATGCCCTCATACTCTTCCGGATATTTTTCAAAATGCTGACGTGCCTCGACGAAAGAGGCGTGCAAATGGTAAAATCGCGGAGTTGGATTTTCCGCCAGGATTGAATCAACAAAGCTTTGACAAAGTTCTTCCTCAATCTTGGGGAAGAGAAACAGCATTACCATCGAATACCAATCTACGTCCGAGGGATTGATATAGGCATAATCAAAGCACTCCAGGAATCGGGCTCTCTCGTTGCCTTTGCCATCCTTAATCCAGACACAGGCATTTGAAATCGGGCAACTGAATTCATTGAAAATCAAACGGGTCAACCGCAAAGCACCTTCTCTATCATTTTGATAGGCAGGGCTTTTTTGGATTAATTCATAAATCCGGTTTTGAATAGTCAACGTTCGATTCAGCCACTCGGGGTAGTTTTCCAGAGCAACTTTTATCATTTCGATCGGCCGACTGGCTTGATTCTGAAACAATTTGACATATTTGCGCTCAAATTCTTTTCCGTCAATAAAACGCTGTTGCGGGAAGTCCAGAGCAATGGCAAAGGGAATTTTTAGACTTGCTTTAGGTTCCAGAGTGAAATGTAAACTAATCGCTGCACCGTAATCCTGATGTGGAATCACCTTGCGTTTCTCATAAAAACTGCCGTCATCGTTAAGCAATAGGTCTTGTTTCAAATGATTCAGACAGAAATGCGGGTGAATATCAATATCAACGCCTTCTATTTCAGGAACGGCAATCGCCATTTTTTCCGGGCACTCTTGATTGCCCATAACGACGCCTCTGATTCCGGCTGAATTAAAGGCTTCATGCACTTGCCCTTTGACCGACGCTGAGCAAATATAAACCGTGTCCTGGTCGGTTGGCTTTAGTTCTTTTTCTTGAAGATTTACTAGCGAAGGACGTGGTATAACCATAGTCACTACTTGAGTTTTATCGGAAATGTTTTCGACCACAAATTCTTCGACGCTAATAGGAATAAGGGTCTGGTCATTTCCGGAAAATAAAGGCGAAGTGATAAGTCGAGTTACACTTATTTTCCCTAAATCGTAAGTAATTTCTGCCAGGGGAGTTGCCAGCGAAATCGTGACCTTTTCTTCAGGAACCGGCGGATGATAGTAATTTTTCAAGGCTGGTACATCATCCGGGCCTTCAACCATATTGGGGTCTCTGGTAGTTAGCATGAAATATTCATCGCGCTCGTCTTCGACATTCGGGTCGGCGGCAATTTTGATAAAAGGGGCAGATCCTAGCTGAATAGCATTTTGATTTAGCAGGATCAATCGCCCGGCGTCATTAAGTCGGTTATATAGACCCTCTGGAGAAATACCTAATGAACAAGTCGGAGCACCTTCTAGGGCAATGGTCTGCGGAAATTGGAGAGTTTTGGACATTCCCTGAAAGTGAACCGTCATCTTGTTATCTTCGTAAATTTTAGATATTTGTCTCCCAGAAATAGTGAAGACGTCCCTGATTTTAATTTTTTCCATGCTATTTTTCCCGATTAATTATTTAATTTTTAAATATTTACCTTCCTTCATTGTTCACAATTTCTTTTTCAACTTACTAGAAAAAGAGTTGCTATAATTTTCCGAACCTCATAGAGTTATTTCCTATGCGGCTCACCTTAACTAACAATAAGAAAGATTCAGCGGATGCTTTTTAGGCGCCTTGAGATCCTTAGTGGAAGTTTTCTCCACCACATCAGGTTTTACTGGCAATTTAGTAGTCGGACAAGGTATGACTTTGCCATAAAGCAGGTAAGTCGAAACCCGAATCGAATCCGGCGTTCCACTGAAATTGCAAACGACAGCGTCGGCATCCACAGTAGTACCTTCGATATAAGGATTATTAGTAACGACAATGACTTTATGACCAGCTTCTTTCAGTTTCTTGACCAGGAGCCGATTATTGCCGGATTTTACTATACGCGCATAGTAATTAGTCATTACGACCAGGTCAACTTGCTTAGCTAATTCCAGACATTCCTTGATCTCATCTTCATAAGCCGAAAAGGCCGTATCCGCCAAGATCAAATTTTGACTGTGGTTGACCATTGCCTCGCAAAACATATGCGTGTGGCAATATGGGTCTTTTCCAAGGAACTCATACGGAATGCGTTGCTCAATGACCAGAATTCTCTGCTTGGGATCTAGCGGTAGAAGATGTTGTTCATCGCGCATTACAATCAAGGCTTTTTTGGCCACATCCCAGGAAAAATCAATCACCTCTTTAGCGGTGGTAATTTCCCGAGTTTTCTCTGGATCATTTTCTCCGGCAGTTTCAAACAGTCCCTGATCATATTTCATTTTCAGGAGACGCGCGACCGATTGATTGATTCGCTCTTCACTAAGTTCGCCGCGCTCGACCGCCATCTTAATCCCGAAGAAACACTGTGAACGAGATTCATCATCGGCTTTTAAGAGAATGGTATCGCAACCGGCTTTGATTGCCATAGCGCAGGCTTGCGGCAGCGGCCATTGTTTCAAAATTGCCGCCATACCAATGGCATCGGATACAATCACACCTTCAAAGCCCAGTTCTTCCCTCAGAAGACCGGTCAGGATTCTTTCCGACAATGTAGTAGGATACTTGTCGTCATAAGCCGGATACACCGAATGCCCGGTCATAATCGCCTTAACACCGGCATCAATCGCCGCTTTGAAAGGCACTAGCTCGACTTCGTGCATTCTTTTCTTGTCAAGATTTAGCACTTCCAGCACATCATGAGCATCTGTACCTGAATCGCCCCTGCCAGGAAAATGTTTGGCAGTGGCGGCAATACCGTAATCTTGCAAGCCTCGGATCAATGCCACGGCATGTCTGGCGCAAACTTCAGGATCATCACTGAAAGAGCGTACACCAATCTCCGGATTTCTTGGATTGGTATTGACGTCACAGACCGGCGAGTACATCTGAGTAACACCGATCGCTGTCAACATTCTGGCAATGGTTTTTCCAATTTCGTAAGTCAATTTTTCATCACCGATCGCCGCCATTCCCATCGGTCCGGGAAACTGGCGAATTCCACCGGACATATAATCATTTTTAAAATCACCTTCGAAATCAATAGTCATATGTAAAGGAATACCCGAAGGCCGGCTCATAGCAATTTTCTGTAAGCGGTTCAAATCTTTGGTATATTCTTCTGGTGTAATGCTGATGCCGAAAGTCTTACCATCAAAGTAATTATTAGCTATTTTAAAATAATCTTCCGGTGGTTTAAAAGTCTTATCTATCTGGGAATTGCCCCAATATAGATTTTTACAAGTCTCGACCGCATAAGGTTCGAGACACAAACCGCCGCAATGTAAGCGGGTAATCTGCTCAATACCACTCGGGGTAAGAAGTGTGCCCCGACGAGTAAAAGTCAGCAATTGCCCGATTTTTTCCATTAAAGTCATTCCGGCTATTTTTTTCTGAATAAATACATCTCTTTCTTTTGACATTTTATTCTCCTACAATTAATTTTATGATTCCCATTTACCACGATTGTCCGGGCCAACCCAGAACTCGCGTTCTTTTTTCCAACCCGGTGCGTCAATTTTCATCTCTTTGGTTTTCCAACCGGCTTTGATGCGTCTGGTCAAATCATCGAACCCCTTATTCCAGCTCAAACCGTCAGGCACTGTGACATTCATACTGCCAGCGGCATTAGCATAACGCAAACAAGATTCGATGCTATGCCCCCAAACAAATGCTGAGAGAAATCCGGCGATCGCCGAATCACCGGAACCCAGCGCGCCAACGAATTTCTCCTCTTTATAAACCGGAAACCAGAGTTCGCGATTAGCCCAATTTTCCAGGTCGGCGCATCCCGCCGCACCTATTTTTTTCAAGCGCTCTTGGCCGGCTGTGTAAATATAAAGTCCGCGACTGCCGCATTTTATCATTGCGATCGCCGCGCCCATTTTTATTAAGTCCCTGCCCATCGTAGAAATTTCCTCGACGGTCATATGGTCGAGCACGCTCTCCTTATGTCCAAGTTTGTCTTTTTTTTCTAAAAATTTATCCTTGTATAGAAAATAGAACAATTCCTCCGCACTCGGCACCATAATATCTGATAGAGGCACCCAGTCATTTAAAATGGCTTTCCAGTCAAGCTGGCCGGCATAACTGTCAACATCCGGTAGAGAAAGGTCAAGAGCCGTCGTAGTACCTAATTCCTTGGCTTTTTTTAGAATTCTGGTCAGCTCGGCGCCAGTGTTTTCGTATATTTTACGCATCCACGGTGGATAGCCGAAAAGCATTAATTTGGCACGTTCCACCAAATCAAAGTCCATATCATCATAACCAAATGTGTCATTGGCGCCGCAATGATGTAGATAAAAACGGTCAATTCCGGGAATACAGATTGCGATGGTATAGGAAGTTGATTCACCTTCTACCATTTTAATGCCCTTGAAATGACCTTCGTTTTTCTCGTACCAGTCTAAAACCAGACGGCCAAAATCGTCATTTCCAACTTTTCCAATTAATTCGGTTTTCACACCCAGACGCCGGATTGAGACTCCGGCATTGGTAACCGGTCCGCCACCAGCAATAACACATTCGCCCATATTGATCATTTTGCCGGGAACGAGGACATCAGTCATTTTTTCGACTTCTTCCTCAATTGTAAAGGCTGGTATCAAATCAAGGCAAGTGTGCCCGGCGGCGACAATTTCAAGATCTTTTTTCTTTTCCATTTGCAATTCTTCCTGAGTTAAATAAACGTTACAGCGATGGATCGCATCCTGATAATAGAATAACCGATTCCTATTTCGCTCTTATCTTTCAATAATTAATTCTCCCCTAATTTGGCTCGATTTTGCGCAACTTTTAAAACAGCTTCCAGGGCTGGTTTAGGTTGACATTGGCGATCAAACAACATTGGGTATTCCACTCTTCCTCTAATCGGTAAATAACTGCGCCAGGATTGCTTGTCATGAACCGCCCAAAACGTCACCCGATCAATTTTATCCCTATGTTTAAGAAAAATAGCAAAAAGTTCCGCATAACGTTTGGCTAGTTCTTGTTGGACTGAATCCGGCAAACCGTTTGGGTAAGGATTATACTTTTTCTGCATTTCCGGATCGAAGGAACTAATATCCACCATCTGGGAATCAACTGGATAAAAAGGAAGGACTCCCACATCCAGCTCTGTTATCATTTGTTTAACATTAGTTGTGGAAATCTCCACGATCGCCTTTTCGATTTCTTCAAGAGAAGGATAATCCAAAAACCAATGCCCTTGAGTCCCAATTCCATCTACGCGGACGCCTTTGGCCTGCAAGTCCTGAATTAGCCGAAGGAGTGCCTCACGTTTAGATTTATGTTCAGTATCGTATTCATTATAATAAAGCTCGGCGTCAGGATCGGCTTCATGAGCATATTCAAATGCTTTGAGAATGTAGTCTTCACCAATAATATCGAGCCATTTGCACTTCCGGAAAGTCCCATCTATCATCAGCGCTTCATTGACGACGTCCCAGCCATGAATACGACCTTTATAACGCCCCATTACCGTAAAAATGTGTTCCTTCATTCGCGCTAACAATGCTTCGCGGCTTAATAGCTTACCCGCCTCATCCTCAAAAACCCAATCCGGCGTCTGGAAAAACCAGACCAAACAGTGACCAATGATTTGCATATTATGCTTTTCGCCATAAGCAACAAACTGATCAGCCGCCTCGAAATTATATCGGTTCGGTTCCGGATGGACTTCTTCCCATTTCAAAACATTTTCCGGCGTAATGCTATTAAAGTGTTTTTCAACTATGGCAAGACCCATCTGATCACGACCGTAAATCTGGTGCGAATCGAGAGCCGCTCCAATCTTAAAATCATCTTTAAAAGCTTCCTTTAAAGTTAATTGGCTGAAGTTTTTATTTTGATTATTAACTGCCATCAATTTTGCATTACCGGATTGAAATATTTTGTGGTAAATGGTAAAAGCGTAAAGTAACTGAAATTGCACTCATATTTTTTAATGGAATCTATTAATGTGATAATACATTATTTATCCCAGGGTTTCATGCATAACATTAACATTGAATTTGAAAATTGAATTATTCATTGAACCGTTTCAAATATATTTAACACTTTTTAATTTACCAATAAAAATTTTGGTCAGAGGGATGTCTCAACTTCAGATCGAATTTTCACTTTCCCTACTTCCTGAAATCCTCAAACCAAATTCACTTCTATCTGCTGGTTGAGAAGGATGAGATATAATTTTCACTTTTTTTATTACTAAGATACTCTTGAAATTTCTAAATTGCAGATCAATCAAAGAACTTAATAATAGGTTTAATACTTAATATTCGTGAAAACAAAGATTTAAGAAAATATTAGATTTTTTTCTTAATTCTGGCTTTTTCTATATTAGTTATAAATAGAAAAGCGGCCGGATTTGGAGAACCGACCGCTTTTTGGGAGGAAGAGAGACTACTTAGTCTCGGGAGATGAAGATTCCTTTTTTTGAGAGCGCATAACAGTAAAAAAACAATACCAGCAATTCCAACGGTTATTAAATTTATTCCGCTTACCAAAGTTCCACCGATTAGTCCGCTGATGAAAAGCCATATTCCCAATATACCTATCACTACCGACTGCCATTTCTTGCACTGCCAAAATCCAAGAACGGTAATATAACCCCACGAATTATCATATTAGGTCTATTTGCCAAGTCAATCAGGCCGGAAAGTACTAACCATAAGCTCACAACTAAATTAATCCACGTTTGCCACATAATATCACATTAATTCCTGGGCTTCGGCATTAACGATTTCCTGTTCGTGTTCTTTGAAATTGGTAATTTTTTTAGCACGATTTTTCAAGGTCTTTTCCCACAATCTTTCTGCTGTCGGTTTCCAGGCTCGCGCCGCTGCCTGACATTTATCAGTTAATTCTACAACATCCTCACGATCTATATGCTGAGTCGAATAGGCTCCAGTCGCCAACACAATTGATTTTAAAGCGTCCGGATTATCCAGTAATGGACAAGGCCTCAGATGATTTTGATTAAATGGTTGATGCTTTTGATACTGGAGGAACAATGGTGATTGTAAAGCCTCCATTAAAGATACATTCTTAATGTTTGTATCGGAATAATGAATGAAGGCGCAGGGTTCGACATCGCCATTGGCATTGATATGGAGATAACGACGCCCACCGGCAATACAACCATTGACATATTCTCCGTCATTCCAGAAATCAATCAAGAAAATTGGTTTGGTCTGACGTGCTTCGCGCACACGGTAGTACATATGCTCTCGATGTTCCGGACGGGCAAGCAAACTAAGATCGGCGTGTTTTCCCAGCGGCATATAAGTAAAATACCAGCCGAAAAGACAGCCAGCCTCAATCATCTGATCAAGATATTCCGGCTCAGCCACAATATTCCAGTTCTGGCTATGATAGCAGGTCGAAAAACCAAAAGGAATGCCTCGTGATTTCAAAATTTTCATCGCAGAAATCAGTTTTTGGTAACTGCCTTTACCTCTTCGGAAATCGGTTGCTTCTTCATCGCCTTCAATGCTTAATGCCAGCGAAAAATTTCCCACTCTTTGCAATTCATCCGCAAAACGTTCATCAACTAAAGTGCCATTCGTAAATGATAAAAAGACGCAGTCAGAGTGTTTTTCAGCCAGCCTTATCAAATCGTTTTTGCGGATTAGCGGCTCACCACCGCTGTAAATATAGAAATAAATGCCCAGCTCTTTACCTTCCCGAATTATTCGGTCAATTGTACCGTTATCAAGGTTAAGACTCTTATCATATTCACTTGCCCAACAACCCTTACATTTCAAGTTACAAGCTGAGGTCGGATCCATTAGCACCGCCCAGGGAACGCCAAAACCGTACATTTCTCGTTCCTCGACTATCTTAGCCTGTCCTTCGAATCCGGAGTTAATAAAGAAATTCCTAATCATTTTGTGAATGATGTCCGGGTCTATATCCCTAATTGCTCGCGTAGCTAGTTGATACCAATTCGAGTCGGGATTGCTAATAATACTTTTCGCGCCCTGGACATAACTTTTATGAATTGGAAGCCATGCGCTTTTTTCAACCAAATCAATAAGCTTAGGTATATGCTTTTGAGGGTCTTTAATACAATAGGTCACTAATTTATCGAGCGCAATTTTATTGATGTAATTCTTAAAGGTCGCCATATTTGAACCTCCTTTTCTTTACATTAAAGAAGACTGTTAAGAATCTCAATTATTTGGTTCTGCGAAAAAGTCCCGAGAATAATTTCGATTAGTTTACCATTTAAAAAGATCAAAGTCGCTGGTGAGGAAAAAATATGATATTTATTCGCAATTGCCCGGTGCTGGTTTATATGCAGTCTCAAAATTTTTACACGGTTCTGAAAATAATTGGCGATGCGAGACAATATTGAATCCACAATATAACTTGTGCTGATTTTTTCATCATAAAACTCTATCACCACCGGTTTGTCGCTCTGAATCAATTTATCAAAAGTTGATACATCAATAATTTCCATATCTTCTTTTTTAGGACTTTTGTTTCTTTTTTTGTCTTTCATACAACTAATTATAGGACAAAATCCGTACCAAGTCTATGGTTATGTTTGATAACAGTTTACTATTTAAAGATTAACGCAATGTTTGCGGTTAGATATCACTGCAGTTAGCAATCGGTTTATTTATGAAATATCATATAATTTATGATAATTCATTATTGGGCATATTCCGCTGAATCCCCAATTTTTTCATTTTGGAGACTAATGTTTGAGGATTGATATCCAAGAGTTGAGCGGCTCCCTTAGGACCGCTGACCCGCCAGTTTGTCAAGGATAGTACTTTTAGGATGTAATCCTTTTCGGCTTCTCGTAAGGATTGAATTTTTTCTTTATTTATCACCGGCGTATCAGTTGTAAACCAATTACCAATCCGAAGCGTCCGTCCATTGGTAATGATAACGGCTCTTTCGATAATATTTTCTAGCTCCCGGATATTTCCCGGCCAATTATAGCTTGTTAAAGTACGCATTACCTTAGCTGGTACAATATCTATTTTGCGACCGATTTTCTTCGAATATTTCTGGACAAAATGATGTACTAAAAGAGGAATATCTTCCGTTCTTTCGCGTAGAGGCGGAACCTGAATCGGGAAAACATTCAAACGATAATAGAGGTCTTTGCGAAATTCGCCGCTTTGAACTGCGGCTTCAAGGTTGCGATTGGTCGCGGCTATAATCCGCACGTCGGTTTTAAGGGTTTTAGGACTACCAATTCGTTCAAATTCGCCTTCCTGAATTACTCTTAAAAGCTTAGACTGGATTTCCAGGGGTAGGTCACCGATTTCATCCAGGAAAATCGTACCGCCATTAGCCAATTCAAAACGTCCCATTTTACGATAAAGCGCTCCGGTAAAAGCCCCCTTCTCATGTCCAAATAATTCACTTTCAATTAAAGCGGCTGGTAAAGTCGCACAATTTACCTTGACCAACGGGCTGGAACTGCGCGCACTAATATGGTGAATGGTGCGGGCAATAAGTTCTTTCCCGGTTCCGGTTTCTCCCTGAATTAATACGGTGGCATCGGTAGCGGCTACCTGTTCCACTTTTTCCAGAACCTTGCGGAGGCTCTGACTTTTACCGATAATTTCTTCAAAGTTGTGAGTCAGTTTAATTTCATTCTGAAGATAAATATTTTCTTCATACAGTTTATTTTTTAAAAATTCCAATTCCTTTAGTGTCTTTTGTAATTCTTCCTGAGCTTTTTTTCGTTCGGTTATATCTCTGGCGAACACGCAAATGTATTCATGATTTTTAAAAATAAATAAATGCGCCGAGATTTCCAGAGTCAGAATCCGACCATCTTTCGTCCGGAAATTGTTTTCGATAACTGCGACTCCATTCTTTTTTATGATACTAATTTGATCTAAAAAGTGATGTAGGTCGGCTTTGTTCGGATCATTCTGAATGTCCATTATATCATCTAAATTTTTGCCGATCAGTTCGTCAGGCGAGAATTGTAATAACTGACAGGCGGCTTGATTGACCCGGTAAATCGTACTCTCAGCATCAATCCAAAGAATAGCATCAACATCACTCTCGATTGTAAACTGAGCGAGTTCGGAATAGTAATCGGGGTTTAGATCAATTTTAGCCATGGCCACTTTTAACAATCAATTGGCTAATTCCAAAATAACCAAAGTAATTTAGAATATTTAATTAACTAAGCAAATATAGACAATATCGCTGAGATTAGACCAAAAAACGAACTTTATTTGCATTTTTATTAAGCCTCAAACTAGCATTTTTCCACTTTGCCTAGGGTATTAGGTTTATTGTGCCACCAATTGCTGATTGCCTTGCCAATTTCCACCGCAACCAGAAGCATTAATGCTACTGCGAAGATTAATAGCCATTGTCTCGGCCCTAGCATTACAATTCCCAGAGCTTTACTTAAACCAGGTATTAAAAAAGGCAGAAAAACCAGTGCCATTCCAAAAATAACTGCAAAGATTAATGGCTTATTGTTCAATATAGAGTTCATTTTAAACAGCGGTTTACGCATACTGCGGTAAGCGAAAATATAGATTAGTGAATTTATTGCCAGACTAGCAAAGACTAAACTACGACCTTCTACCGGATCTCCATGAATTTTAAAGTAATGTCTAAAAATCAGAAGGGCCGCTAGCGCACTGCCGATACTAATTACCCCAATTAAGGATAAACCTAAAGGGGGCAAGATCGGTTCTTTCAGAGATTTTGGTTTTTCGTCCATAATGCCATTCTCCTTCGGCTCAAAACCAAGCACGATGTCAGCCGGTCCATCACAGATCAAGTGAATCCAGAGTATCTGCGCAACTAATAGCGGTGTCGGCCAACCTAAAATCATAGAAATAAAAATAGTCAATACCTCAGCGAAAGAATTGGAGAGAACATAGGCTACGACTTTGCGGATATTCTCAAAAATTACACGCCCCTCCTCGATCGCGGCAACGATAGTGCGAAAATTGTTATCGAGGAGAATCAAATCGGCGGTCTCTTTAGCCACATCGCTGGCTGTGCCGACAACTACCCCGATATTAGCCTGTTTGAGTGCCGGTGCATCATTGACCCCGTCACCGATCATTGCTGTAATATCGCCGTGTTTTTGTAAGGCATTGACAATCCGCAATTTATCGTGAGGTCTGATCCGAGCAAAAACGGCCGTTGGGTAGATACGTTTAGAAAGTTCTTCATCATTTAATCGGGCAAGTTCTTCGCCCTCCAGGGTTTCCTCACCATTTTGTAATAGACCAATATTACTGGCAATCCGCTCGGCAGTACGCCGATAATCACCGGTTATCATTTTAACCTGAATGCCTGCGTGTTTAGCCAAAAGCACCGCCTCGTGGACTCCCTCACGAATCGGGTCTTCCATACCGATCAATCCTGCCCAGGTGTAACCAGTGTGATCTTCCAGAATACCATAGCCACGATAAGCCAAACCGAGAAGACGCAATCCCTCACTAGCCCATTGATCAATTTTAGCCAAAATTTGCCGGCGTTCACTATCGTTAATCTGGCACATATTCAGGACAATTTCGGGCGCTCCTTTTAAGAAATGATAATTTCCATCAGGCAGGTGTTGTCCTGTAATCATATATTTAGTTTCACTAGTAAACATTTCCTCGTCCAGACGTTGGCTTTCATCCACTAAAGTCTGAGGATCATTCGGCAGTTGGGATTTAGCGTATTCCCATAAAGCTACTTCAACCGGTCCTTCCAGATTATTACATAGAACCATAATTTGCATAGCCCGTTCATTTTCCAATAAATCAGTACGAGTTACTCGCATTCGCCCTTCGGTAAGAGTACCCGTCTTATCGGTGCAAATGACATTTACCGAACCTAAAGTTTCAACGGCTAATAGTTTCTTGACCAAACCTTGTCGTTTAAGTATCTTGCGCATTCCGAGTACCAAAATAACTGTAACCGCAATCAATAAACCTTCCGGTATTGCCGAAATAGCCAGAATAACAGAAGTCCGTAGCATATCCAGAAAATCACGCTTGAGTAAAAGTCCAACTAGAAAAATAATAGCCGTAAAAGCCACCACGATAATTGTCAGTGTCTTGCTGAAGGCTTTGAGTCGCACCTGCAACGGCGTCTCTTCTTCTTTATGGGCCTGAAGGCTCTCGGCAATTTTTCCTAATTCGGTTCGGACCCCGGTTTGGGTGACCCGCATTATACCCCTGCCAGTGAGGAGAGTCGTACCCATAAAAATCTGATTAGAGCCGGCTTCGGCCGACTTGTTAATTGGCTCACTCTCGCCAGTCAGAATTGCTTCGTCAACTGTGAGTTTAGCACCCTCGATAATTTCACCATCTCCAGGAATATGCTCACCAGCATTTAGCACAACGATGTCCCCAGGGACTACTTGCGTTACGTCAATCTCCTGGCGTTCCCCATCGCGGATTACGGTAGTAGTCGGTTTTAATAATTTATTCAATGCCGTATAGGTACGTTGAGCCTGAAATTCCTGGAAGAATCCGAGAATAACATCAATAATAACAACGGCTATAATTATAATAAAGTCACTCATTTCACCCATAACGAGTGAGATTGCGGCCGCCACAAGGATTATATAGATAAGTGGGCTTTTAAATTGGGAAATTAGGATTGACCAGGCCGAGACTGGTTTACTTCTTGGAAGCGTATTGGCGCCGTATTGTTGAAGCCGAGAAAGCGCTTCCTTATTAGTTAGTCCCTTGATGGTATTGGGGTTTTCATTGACTACCGATTGTGGTTCGGATGATGTCATCTTTTATCACTCCTTCTGAGCTTTCGTTGTGACCTAGCAGTGAACATAAAAAAAGGCCTGCAAGATCGTGTTAGCGGTCCCACAGGCCTATACCTGCTGCAATACTGCCCAGCCCCATCAACCTAATTAATAGGTGATCGCCTGATCCTTATTCACTTATTTCAAATAATGTATATTTTACCTTTTTTATTTAATAAAACCAATAATTATTTATAAAAGAGGTCATTGCTTCTAATAGCCATTTTGAATGTATTATTCTACTCAAACTGTTAAAAAATAAACGTACAGGTTCTTATTTTGGAATGGTTGTGCCGAAGGCCGGAATCGAACCGGCACGATCCAAAGGATCGAGGGATTTTAAGTCCCTTGCGTCTACCATTTCCGCCACTTCGGCTAAGAGACATTCGTGGGAATCGGATTTGCCTGATATTATCGGGATTTCTGCGGAAATACCAGCCTCTAACTCTATATTACCAAATAACTCTCATTCTTAAGAATCTAAACCAGAGGCGACGACCGGACTTGAACCGGTGCATAACGGTTTTGCAGACCGCTCCCTTAGCCGCTTGGGTACGTCGCCAATCGAAAAAGCGCTAAAAATTAGATTTTATTACTCAAAAAAACAAAACCTTTTCCATACACGACTACTTATATTTATAATAAAAAAGGGCGGTAAGCCGCCCTTTTTTATCTTTTCACAATTTCATTTACTTCTTATTATCGTCCACTACCTCAAAATCGGCATCCTGAATATTTTCGTCCTTCTGGCCGGTCGTTTCTTCATGCGGTTGTTCATAAGTCGGACCAGCGTTCGGTGGCGGGGTTTCGGTGCGGACTCTTTCATACATTTTTGAGGAGACTTCCGACCAGGCCTGATTCATAGCCTCAATGGCACTTTTCATAATTTTAACGTCGCCACTACTCTGTGCTTTTTTCAAGTCGGCTAGAGCATTGTTCAGTTTGCCTTTTTCTTCCGGTTGCAGTTTCTCGCCGTATTCTGCCATATTCTTTTCCGTCTGGTAAATTAGAGCATCAACCTGATTGCGGGCATCAACTTCTTCTCTACGGCGACGATCTTCTTCTTCATGTAATTGGGCATCTCGCACCATTTTTTCCTTTTCTTCTTCACTCAAACCGCTGGAAGTTTGAATTCGGACACTTTGCTCTTTTCCAGTAGCTTTATCTTTTGCCGAAACGTTTAGAATACCGTTGGCATCTATGTCGAAAGTAACCTCTATCTGAGGGATTCCACGCGGTGCTGGTGGAATACCATCCAGATGAAAGCGACCGATGCTCTTATTATCGGCCGCCATTGCTCGTTCACCTTGAAGTACATTAATTTCTACACTGGTTTGATTATCAGCGGCAGTCGAGAAAATTTCACTCTTACGGGTAGGAATGGTCGTGTTGCGCTCGATCAATTTAGTAGATACTCCACCAAGTGTTTCTATCCCAAGCGAAAGCGGCGTCACATCCAGCAGTAGAATGTCATGAACCTCTCCACCTAAAACACCTCCTTGAATAGCCGCTCCGATCGCAACTACTTCATCCGGATTAACACTCTTATTAGGTTCCTTTTTAAAAAGATCCTTGACTAACTGCTGTACTTTGGGTATGCGAGTCGAACCACCTACCAAGATTACCTCGTTTATATCATCAGGTTTTAATCCGGCATCTTCTAATGCCTGTTGACAAGGCTTACGAGTGCGTTCGATTAAATCTTCGACGAGAGTTTCGAACTTCGCGCGTGACAATTTTTCCATTAGATGGATTGGACCAGCGGAACCGGCTGTAATATATGGCAAATTGATTTCTGTTTCAAGGTTGGAAGAAAGTTCGATTTTGGCCTTTTCAGCAGCTTCTTTAAGTCTTTGCATTGCCATTGGATCTTTCTTTAGATCAATACCTTCCTTCTTTTTAAATTCACTAACCAGCCACTCAATAACGCGCTGATCAAAATCATCTCCGCCTAAATGGGTATCACCATTGGTAGATTTGACTTCAAAAACTCCATCTCCAATTTCCAGAATGGAAATATCGAATGTACCACCACCCAAATCATAGACAGCGATTTTTTCATCTTTCTTTTTATCAAGGCCATAAGCCAGAGCGGCGGCAGTCGGTTCATTGATAATCCGTTTTACTTCCAAACCGGCAATTTTACCTGCGTCTTTAGTGGCTTGACGCTGAGAATCATTGAAATAAGCCGGTACTGTAATGACAGCATCGGTAATTTTTTCACCTAATTTTTCTTCAGCAGTTTGTTTCATTTTCTGCAGAATCATAGCGCTGATTTCCGGTGGCGAATAATCCCGATCGCCAATTCGTACTCTGGCATCGCCATTGGGACCTTCGACAACTTTAAACGGCACTTCTTCCCGTTCTCGTTGAACTTCTTTATACAAACGTCCCATAAAGCGTTTAATCGAATAGACGGCGCGATCGTGATTAGTCACAATCTGTCGTTTGGCAGTGTCGCCGACCACTATTTCACCGTCTTTCTTAAAGACTACCACAGATGGCGTTACGGGACGCCCTTCCGAATTTTCAAGAACGCGTGGCTTACCACCTTCCATCACCGCCACACAGGAATTGGTTGTTCCTAAATCAATACCTATAATTTTTCCCATATTTATCTCCTATTTTTTTTCGGGCTTCAATTTTCAAATTTCACTAAAAGAGTGACAAACCTCGTGCCAACTAGCGATTAGGACACAACGTCAGACTAACCCATTAAATTATATATTCGGCTTAAAAAGCCTGTAATTATGACTTAATTATTGACCGGTTCGCTGGTAATCTTCGTCGGCGAAATTTTATATTCTATTTCCGGCTGATTAAAAATGATTTTGGCATCTGAGACATTTATGACAATTTTACTCCCGCGTCTCAGAGTTCCAGCTAGAATTAATTCTGAAATTGGATCCTCGATCATATTCTGAATTGCTCGGCGTAATGGACGCGCTCCGAATTCCGGCTTAAATCCATGTTCAAGAATCAGTTCTTTGGCTTCGGGAGTAATTTCCAACAGCGTTCCAGAAGCTGCCAAATTATGGCGTATATCCTCTAATTGCAGATCAATAATCGCTAAAACATCTTCACGAGTCAAAGGTTTGAAGACGATCGGATCATCAATCCGGTTCAAGAATTCTGGATTAAATATTTGCTGAATTTCTTCCAGTAAGCGTTTTTTCATAGCCTCATACTCACTAAGGGGATCAGCCTTTGAAAAACCAATAGTCGTACTCTGGAGACTGCGTGAACCGGCGTTTGAGGTCATAATAATGATGGTATTTTTAAAATCAACCCGTCGGCCAAAACTATCAGTCAAAACACCTTCATCGAAAATTTGTAGTAAAATATTAAAAACGTCGCGGTGGGCTTTTTCTATTTCATCGAAAAGCACCAGCGAATAAGGTTGACGCCGAACTCGCTCGGTTAGTTCACCGCCCTCTTCATATCCGACGTATCCCGGAGGCGCGCCGATTAATCGCGAAACTGCAAATTTTTCCATATACTCCGACATATCAATTTTAATCAAAGCTTCGGTACCGGGAAATAGAAAGCGGGCTAGTACTCTGGCTAATTCAGTCTTCCCAACGCCGGTCGGACCTAAAAACAAGAAAGACCCAATTGGACGCCGTGGATTTTTCAAGCCAGCCCGTGCCCGTCGAATAGCACTGCTGACCACGCGAATTGCCTCGTCCTGTCCAATGATTGACTTGCGGAGTTCTGTTTCCATTGTCAATAATTTTTGATTTTCAGATGCGGCAATGCGATTAACCGGAATCCCAGTCATCATAGCTACTACGTCAGCAATATCCTCCGCTGTGACCAGCAAAGTTTGTTTTTCGCCACTATTTTCCCAGGCTCGCTGAAGTTCAGATAATTGTTTCTTCATATGTCGTTCGCTATCTCGCAGGTCAGCGGCTTTTTCAAATTGTTGTTCTCGAACAGCGGCGTCTTTCTGATTACGAACCTCTTCCAATTTCTGTTCAGCCTGGAGTACTTCCTCCGGCATAACAACATCCCGCAGGTGAACCCGCGAGCCAGCTTCGTCCATAACGTCAATGGCTTTATCTGGTAAAAATTTATCGGTAATATAACGGTCACTGAGTTCGACCGCAGTCCATAAGGCTTCATCAGTATATTTGACATGATGATGGGCTTCATAACGTTCCCGCAGTCCTTTCAAAATCTCCAGTGATTCCTCTTTACTTGGAGGATTGATAATGACTTTTTGGAAACGCCGCTCCAGCGCCCCGTCTTTCTCGATATATTTGCGATACTCGTCCAGTGTAGTTGCGCCGATACACTGCAACTCACCGCGCGCTAAAGCCGGTTTAAACATATTAGAGGCATCCAGCGACCCAGATGCTCCACCAGCTCCAACTATAGTATGCAATTCATCTATAAAAAGTATGACATCGCGCGCTTGTTCGAGTTCCTGCATAATAGTTTTCATCCGCTCTTCAAACTGACCACGGTATTTGGTACCGGCAACGATCGCCGCCAAATCCAGGTCAATAATGCGTTTATTCGCAAGAAGGCGTGGAACTTTTTTAGCAACAATGCGCAAAGCCAGTCCCTCTGCGATCGCAGTCTTGCCAACCCCCGGCTCGCCGATTAGCACTGGATTATTTTTCTTGCGACGGGATAAAATTTGAGCTACCCGTTCGATCTCCTGATCGCGACCAATGACCGGATCAAGTTGGTTGGTGCGGGCTTTTTCAGTTATATCCCGAGAAAAATGGTCTAGAGCCGGAGTCCGCGAACTCTTTTTCTCACTTTTGGTAAGCGGAAGAGGTTCATCGGTATTTCCGGAGATTTCTGCTCGAAAATTATAATAATCAACGCCGAAACTATTGAGAATTTCGCAGGAGACCCCCTCTCCCTCCTTCAAAATAGAGAGCGTAATGTGTTCATCACCAACGACTTCGGCTCCCAGTTCTTTAGCTTCGTTATAAGTGTTACGTAAAATCCGTTCAACTTGTTTAGTAAACGGAATCTGTCCAATTGTCAAAGTTCCGCCGATAGCTTTTAGAGAATCGGTCAACATTGTTTGTAATGCCTTGATATCAACATCGAGCGCCATCAATATTTCTAGAGTAACGCTTCTTTCCATATTGATAATTGCCCAAAGTAGATGTTCAGAACCAATATAACTATGGTTCATTCGGCCGGCTTCATAACGGGCGGCTTTGACAATAATTTGAATTATCTTGGAAAAATTCTCTTTCATTACTTTTAATTCTTTCTCAAATAACAATAGAAGTTAAAACTATCTGACTGTTAAGTCAATCTTTTCTTTCTTTTATTCACTATGCAATATCTTTGCCACTTTGGCGTAGCATTTTCCAGCGATATTTCTCCATTAATTTATTTCAGTAAATGAACCACCTCGATGTAAGTATCGGGAAATCCTTTCCCATAAATACTGTCACCGATGGAGTGAAATATCAAAAATATATGAAAACTACAGTTGGTCTAACAAACTATTGCTTGCTTCCCACCCGACTCTCTTATATTGTTTAATCTCCTAAAAAAATGTAATTTTTCGCTATGCAATTTATCAAGAAATTTCGCGAGTGTCTCACCGAGAAACAGACTTTTTTGTGTATCGGGATTGATCCTGATCCGAACAAACTGCCCGCCGGTTTTTCCGCAAATGCGGATGGTGTTTATTATTTTGTCAAGGAGATTCTCGCCGCTACCAGCGCTTATACACCGGCTTATAAATTCAACCTAGCATTTTTCGAAATGTGGGGCTCGCGTGGCTGGCAAATGCTGGAAAAATTGCTTAGTGAGGTACCCCAAAATATTCTTCTGATCGGCGACGCCAAACGCGGCGACATCGGCAACAGCGCCAAATTTTACGCTAAAGCCCTGTTCGAGGCGTTACCTTTCCACGCGGTAACTCTTAGTCCTTATCTTGGTACTGAAAGCATTTTGCCATTCATAGCCGATGAATCATATGGCGCTTTTATTCTATGCGTCACATCCAATCCCTCCGGTCGAGAAATTCAGGACTTCGGCGGTGATCAACCTCTATATCTCAAAGTGGCGACAATTGTTCAGCAATTGAATCAGCATCAGAATCTCGGATTAGTTATGGGCGCCACCAAACCGGAACAACTTCTATCCGTTCGCCAAAAATATCCTGAACTGCCGTTTTTAATCCCGGGAGTTGGTGCGCAAGGCGGTGAAATCGAGGCGGCTGTTCAGGTCTGCCAAATTTGCGGTGTCGGCTTGATCAATGTTTCTCGGGCAGTGTTATTTCCAGATAAAGGTAAATTTCCGGAGAATGTTGCCGAAATGGCCGCATATTATCGGAGAAAATTTAAATTTTAGGTTCAAGATGAAAAAAGACGAGAATTATTTAAATATACTTAAAGAAAGCGGTGCCATCCTGAGTGGTCATTTTTTACTAACCTCCGGCTTGCATAGTGATACCTATGTCGAGAAGTTCAAGGTTTTGCAATATCCTTTGCTTTGCGATAAGCTTTGCAAGGGCATCGCCAAGAATTTTGAAAATATGAGCCCCAATGTCGTCCTGGGAGCTGCAACCGGCGGCATTATTATCAGCCACAGTGTCGGACGGGCTTTGAGCACGCGCAGTATTTTTGCCGAGAGAGAAAATAACGAGCTCGTCTTGCGACGTGGTTTCAATATCGCCAGCGGCGAGCGCGTCGTAATCGTTGATGATGTCGTCACAACCGGCGGTTCACTTCTGGAATTAATTGATTTAGCCAATAAATTCGGTGGCTACATTCTGGGAGTTGGTGTACTGATAGACCGTAGCGGCGGAAAAATTAATTTCGGTTTCCCGTTCCATTCCTTGATTACATTGGATATTCCGACTTATAAGCCGGAGGAATGTCCCCAATGTCTGGCTAATATTCCTCTGACTACTCGTGGTCGAACAGGCAAACTATGATTTTTTGTAACCTCGGCAGTGGCAGTAAAGGTAACTGCACTTACATTCGTCATAAACAACAGGCACTTCTAATTGACCAGGGCTTCAGCCTGAAAAACCTGCATACTCGTATGGAAGCAATAGCAATTGACGAACACTCGGTCGGCGCCATTATCTTGACTCATGAACATTCCGACCATCTCAAAGGCGTGGGCACCTTTGCCCGCTATCACAAAGTACCCGTATATCTTACCGATCAGACTCTGAAAGTCATTAATCCGGAATTTTTCCACAAAGTCAGCGTGTATCCTTTTCGAGTTGGTGATGAATTAGCCATTGAAGATTTAAAAGTAAAAACTTTTCATATTCCGCACGATGCCATTGATCCGATTGGCATTGTCATTTCAGCCGAGCAGTTTAAAGTTGCCGTTGTGACCGATCTCGGTACAGTTTCCGAATCGGTACTGGTTCAAATCGCCGATCCGGATTTACTTTTTCTGGAAGCCAATCATGATCTGATGATGTTAATCAACGGACCTTATCCCCTTAATCTTAAACAGCGCATCAAGAGTCGAGTTGGTCATCTTTCTAATGAACAATCGTTAATGCTACTGCAACGTTTATCCGGAAATGGACGTTTAAAGCATCTGGTTCTCGGGCATTTAAGTGAAATCAATAATCATCCGAGTATTGTCAGGGAGCTATTTGAAAAAAATACAGATACTAATATGCGCAGTTATCAAATCGAGATTGCCGATCAATATCGCCCAACCCAGATTATTGAATTGACTACACCTTATGATATTTGACATCATTTTTAACTCAAGGAGACTTATGAAATTTATCGTTTTTATTTCAATTGCATTAATGGCATCGGTGCTTTCGGCTCAGCCCCTGAAAGAAGCCGACATTATAGCTATTCAGAAAAAAGTGCAGGCTTTACCGGACGAACCGGTTGATCCCAACGAGGTTGTCGTAATTGAAACCGATTATGGCAAAATCGTGATCGAACTATTTGCCAATCAAGCACCTCTTCACGCTATGAACTTTAAGAAATTGGTAAAAGCCGGCTACTATACCGGAACGACTTTTCACCGGGTTATACCGGAATTCGTCATTCAAGGCGGTGATATTCTCAGTCGTGATGCTGATCCGAATAACGACGGCACCGGCGGACCGGGCTATACAATTCCAGCTGAAATCGGTCAAAAGCATTTACGCGGCAGTCTGGCGGCGGCGCGTTTACCCGATCAAGTAAATCCTCAAAAAGCTTCCAGCGGTAGTCAATTCTATATCTGCGTTAAGGATTTGCCATTTCTGGATCGCGGCGGCTACACCGTGTTTGGACGGGTCATCGCCGGGATGGACGTCGTTGATAAAATCGTAGCTGTCAAACGCGACCAGCGTGACCGACCGCTAAAAGACGTAGTTATGAAGTCAGTCTATATCACCGACAAAAAATCTCTTAAAAAATGAACCGTCATTTAGACGGTTTATAATCAGCCTTTGAAAATTTTTCAAAATCAAGAAGTTCCGAGTAATACAATTGATGGCATGGATTTTAACTTCCTGAGTTTTCGTTCAATTTTCAATCAGCAGATTACCCTGAAATCTTTTTCCGCCAATTGTAGCAAAACATCAACTATGAAAACTCGTAATTTCCGGTTATTAGCCATTTTTTTAATATACTGGAATTTTATCCAGGCGAACGAATCCGATATTTTATCGGTCAGGGTCAATTTACTGACGCCAAATATCCAAAATGATGGGAAATTTTCAGCCGAAGTAAATGTCCATATTAGCGACAACTGGCATATCAATTCTCATAAACCGAACGACGAATTTCTCATTCCGACCGAATTGCGCATTGCGCCTTCAGCCGAATATAAAATCAGCCGGATTATTTTCCCTAAACCCATTATTAAGCGTTTAGCGTTTTCCGAACAACCGCTATCAATTTTCGAGGGCGATTTTGGTATTCAGATCGAAGGCAAAATACTCAAAAATGCCGATTCATCGGTAACCTTGAAAGGCTCGTTATATTATCAAGGCTGTAATGACCAGGTCTGCTTACCACCCGCTGAAGTGCCTTTTGTACTGGAAATTCCGGTTAGACCGATCAGTATCAATTCCGCCGATTCTACGCCAACAGATTTTCCCCAAACATCGCAAACTACAATTAGCAACCCCGAAAAGGGCTTCGATATAGGCAATTCGCTGGCCGAAAAAGGTTATTTTCTGACATTCATTTTGATTTTCCTGGGCGGTCTGGGTTTGAATCTAACACCCTGTATTTATCCATTGATTCCGGTCACCCTGAGTTATTTCGGTGGACAAGCAGTCGGTAAGAAGAATAAAACCCTGCTGTTAGCTTTGCTATACGTTCTCGGTATGGCACTGGTTAATTCTCTGCTGGGAACTTTAGCGGCGCTGTCCGGTAGTCTGCTGGGCTCGGTTATGACTAATCCCATCGTTTTGATCGTAATTGCGGTTATTCTGGTGACTCTGGCGCTTAGTATGTTCGGACTATATGAAATTGGCGTACCAAATTCATTGATGAAACTGGCTGGCGGTAGTCGGAGCGGCTACCTCGGCGCACTTTTTATGGGACTAACGATGGGAATCGTAGCCGCGCCGTGCATTGGCCCATTTGTAATTGGACTTCTGACTTATGTCGCCTCCATCGGCAAACCGTTTATCGGTTTTCTGATGTTTTTTACCTTATCACTTGGATTAGGTTTGCCTTTCATCGTGCTGGCTTTTTTTGCAGCTCAGCTCGACCGGTTACCGCGTTCCGGGGAATGGATGGTCGGTATCCGCCAGATTTTCGGGTTTTTACTAATCGGTATGGCACTCTATTTCATCAAGCCATTATTACCAGCTGGTTTGGCTTCGATAATAATATGGCTGTATGTCATTGCCAGCGGCATTTATTTAATTCTGTTCAGCAAGTCCGGCAATAACGTCAGGACTTTCGTTTTCATTAAAAACTTACTGGCAATTGTCGCAATCATATCCGGTACCTGGTTTCTTAAATCGGAAAAAGCTGAACGAATTGAGATACAATGGCAAACTTATTCACCGCAAGATTTTGATTTAGCTTTGGAAGAAAAACGACCGATCTTACTCGATTTCTACGCCGACTGGTGCATTCCCTGTAAAGAACTAGACCAATACACCTTTAGTAATCCGGAAATTGTTCGTCTTAGCCAGAACTTCGCCCTATTCAAAATTGACTTAACCGGCAACGTCACCCCGGAAATTCAGACTTTGGTGGAGAAGTATGACATCAAAGGCGTTCCGACCATAATATTCATCAATCGCGACGGCCGCGAAATAGAAGATTTACGGCTTTTAGGCTTTGAAAATGCGGATAGTTTTATTCGCCGAATGAACCAGGCTCTCGAATAAAAATTTGCACAATAAATTCCCAAACTTATTGTAAAATAAGAAAATCTGTTACAATAAAAATAACGCTTTAGGGTTAATTAGGGCTGTTTGTCTTAACAACATTTTATAGTATAGTTTGCTTCAGGCCATTAAATTCTGTACTTGAAATCGGAATTTTAATCAGGAAATAATATGTGGTATCTCGTCGCTTTGCTTTCCGGGTTTTTTATGGCAACCGCCGATGCCTTTTCCAAAAAATCAGCCGGTCAAACTAATGCTCTCCTGCTGGCATGGGTGCGTGAAGCTTATGCTTTGCCATTTCTTTTGCCAATTTTATTTTTTATAGATATTCCTGAGTTAGATACCACTTTTTGGATTGCTATGGCAATTTGCGTTGCGATGGACCTAGTCACTACTTTGCTTTATATGCGCGCCATCCAGATAGCTCCTTTATCACTGACCGTGCCTTACCTCGGACTGACTCCGCTTTTTCTGCTCATTATCCCGACACTAGTTCTAGGTGAGCAGCTTTCGGTCATCGGAATCATCGGCATTATCTTAATCGCAATTGGAACCTATGCTCTACAAATTGACCGCGCCAAATCCGGCTGGCTGGAACCCTGGCTGGCAATTTTCAAAAACCGCGGTTCGCTTTGTATGCTGATAGTGGCAATTTGTTATGCCATAACCGCCACTCTCGGCAAACTTGCCATCCAGCATTCCTCACCGCTTTTTATGGCCGTTGTTTACTTCGGTTTGCTGGCAATAGGGTATACACCGTTCGTATTGATCATGACGAAAGGCAAATTGTCACCGCTGGTAAGCACTCCGGGCAACTTCTTTAAAATCGGTCTAGCGATGGCGCTAATGGCGATAACCCATTATTCAGCAATTAATATGATTCAGGTTGCTTATATGATTTCGATCAAACGACTCAGCCTGCTATTTACTATTTTATATGGTGTTTTTTGGTTCAAAGAGCAGAATCTTCGCGAGCGTCTAATGGGTGGAATAATTATTATTGCCGGGGCGACGTTTATTGCTTTGGCATAACTTAGTTCCGATACAATCAATTGTCTCAAGTATTGGCATTTAATTTTTTGCTTAATTAATAAACCTGATCGCCTATAATTCTCTAGGAGATTATAGACTGAAATTTGCGATCCGATGACCGGTTATGACTTCCAGACCGACATTGTTCGCCCGTTCAATGAATCCCCGATGCGGGCGATGGGACATGAAGATAAATCCCCTCGCATTTAATAACTCGACAGTTTCATGAACAGCCTGAAGTTCGATAAATGATTCGCGCGTAACGGGGTAAGAAAAGCATTGAAAAACATAGAAATTGCACCCCTTCATCATACAAATATCAATCATTGATTCACAACGCATTGACTCCGGAACGCTCTCTCTGGCAATTCGCACATTCAGACGGACATCATCATACTGACTGCGGTGTACTCTGAGAAACACCAATTCACGCAACCACCCGCCATTGAAAAGGTAATTCCCGCCGTCGCCCGGAATGTCAATAGTTTTCTGGTTTTCGCCGGTTCCAAAACGGAAACGCATAATGTTTTGTTCAGCCTCATAATTGACGACAAAGCGCAGTCGCTGATCCTCAATTTTCCAATGAGCCGTCTTTTTATTTTCGCCCATATTATTCCATTCGTCCCGATGCAAATCAATAAAAGGCATTACTCGGTCGAGATTATTGCCGATGAAAAATGAAAGGGCACTGCGCTTTCCGATCTCCGGATCGAAACGAGTCCCGGATTCCATTTTGATGCCGTGTAGCGCAATATATTCATTCACGGTTAGATTAAATTGAAAAGTCTTGATCTCGCCGGTCTTGACGTCAATGATCCGCGAATTGTCCGGATCAATCAGGATAACTTCCTTACCGGCATTTTTGAAAACTTCAGCCGCCAGAAGGGCGTGCAGGCGCGAGCCTCCACTAATATTCAGGACGGTATCATGTTCAGGATAGTCTCTGAGAACTTTCTGGCACTGTTCGATAAATTCGGTAACGTCATTCGGATTAACCTCACGGCTTTCGAAGGTAGGGCTAATTTGTCCACTTAAAGAAGTTTCAATTAGCGAAACGACCTTTTTCTGATTTGGGGTGCGTAGCCAAACAATAGCGTCCGGCTTTTTTAAAATTGCACTCAGGTATCCGATTATCGGTAGGTCATTTACTAAACATACTTCCAACAGCGCCATATTCTTCTCCCATTTCTACTAAAACGAATCAATTATTAATTCTTTTTGGAATTTAATAATTAATTTGAGTTTTTCAATAAGTGATTTTAATGAAGGGAGATAGGCTTATAAAGCTAATAATTATCCAAATTATGTAACCCTGGAAAATTAAAAGGTGATGGAATTTAATTTAAGGCTAAATCGTTCTCCGTGACCAGTTCTTCCGCCAGAATATCTTTTACACAGGTAGATGGTCGAGGTTGATTATCAATCTGTCGGTAATGAAATTCCTTGCCTTCGTAGTTGCACATAACCACTTCTTCGTCGGTAATGGATTTGACATATTCTGGTAAGAGTGGAATTTTGCCGCCACCACCGGGAGCGTCAATCACGAAGTGCGGAACCGCCAGACCGGAAGTCCAGCCGCGTAGAGCTTTGATAATTTCCAGACCTTTTTCGACACGGGTTCGGAAGTGTTCGGTACCATATACCATATCAGCCTGATAGATATAATAAGGCCGGACGCGCGCTTGAAGCAGTTTCTGCATCAGTAATTTCATTACTTCGGGATCGTCGTTTACCCCCTTCAAGAGTACGGTTTGGTTTCCCAGAGGAATACCAGCATCGGCCAGGCGGCCGAGAGCCTTGACCGCTTCCGGCGTCAACTCATCCGGGTGGTTGAAATGAACATTGATGTACAATGGATGATATTTCTTAAGAACCCGAACCAATTTCGTGGTAATCCGCTGAGGCAGAAAACAAGGCACACGCGTTCCAATACGCAGAATCTGGATATGTGGTATTTGGCGTAAGCTTGATAGAATATACTCGATTTGCTGGTCACTCAGCATGAGCGGATCGCCGCCCGAAATAATAACGTCTCGAATTTCTGGATGTTCAGCAATGTATTTAATTCCCTGCTGGATAAATCGTGGACTAATCTTTTGCGCATCGCCGACTTTGCGTTTACGCGTACAAAACCGGCAGTATGAGGCGCAGTCTGGAGAAACGAGAAAAAGACAGCGATCGGGATAACGATGCACAATACTGGGTACCGGCGAATCTTTTTCTTCGTTGAGCGGATCGTATTCCAGTCTGCAATCTTCCAATTCGGCTTTATCCGGTATGACCTGCTTATAAATCGGATCGCCCTTCTTTTTAATCAATGAAAAATAATATGGATTAACCTTGATCCGAAAGACTTTGTCGAGTCCGGCTAGTTCGTCATTTGGCAGGTTTAAGGCTTTGGTTATCTGATCCACATTAGTAAAACTTTTCTGGACCAATTTGCGCCATTTTTCCATGTCTTAATTATTCTCCCGTTTAAAGTATTTTACAAAAATCACCCGATCATCACCAAGACGATAAAAATCTTTTATCTGTGCCGCAATTGTATAACCATTTTTCAGATAAAAATTGCGGGTCGGCAAATATTTCTCTTTTGAGGAAGTTTCAATTATAATTAGATGACCATTTCGGGCTTTGACGGCGGATTCTACATAAGCCAATAAATCTGTGCCGATGCCTTTGCCCTGCACCTGGGAAGCGACAGCAATCCAGTAAAGGTCGAAAGTGCCCTCGGTGGCAGGTGTCGGTCCATAACAAACATAACCGGCGAGTTTTTGGTCATTGACAGCCACGAATATTAAATAATCAGTCTGGTCTGGTTTAGTCAAAGCGGTGTCAATTAATTCCATCGCCACACTGATTTCCGCCGGAGTAAACATATTGGTACCGTTCAGAATCTGGAGAAGACCTGTCCGATCAGCGGCTTCTATTCCCCGAATTGTATTCATTTACTCCGCCTATTCAAGGCTTGTTTTACAAGAAAATCAATAAAATATTCATAGCTGATATCAGCTGCTTTTAAGGCGCGGACAAAACCAGCTTCCAGCGAAATATCTGGATTAGGATTGTATTCCAGTACAAATAAATCACCACTTGCATCCATACGGATATCAACCCGTCCATAATCTCTGCCACGCAAAGCATGATAGACTGCCAATGTAAGATTGGCCAATTTTTCAGCCAGTTCAGTACCAATTGAAGCCGGGCAAACCGGCGGAGTCATTTTATAGATAGGGTGATTACTAAGCCATTTGGCTTCATAACTGGTAATGGGAAAATACTCCTCAGTGACTTGTTCGAAATTAATTTCAGAAGGTGGCAAAACTTGAGGATTATCATTACCGAGAATACTGACATTGAATTCGCGGCCAGCTATATATTTTTCAACTAAAATTGGTTGTTTATATTTAACTAATAAGTATTCGACAACCGACTTTAAATCAATCAGGTTATTAACAACTGAATTCTGAGTAATTCCGACACTGCCATCTTCCCTCGAAGGTTTAGCAATTAATGGAAACTCCAGGTCGCAGACATCCGGAACAGATTCGAATACACAAAAATCAGGAGTAGGGATTCCCGCCGCTCTAAAAATATTTTTCGATAGTATTTTATTCTGCGCCAGACCAAGTGTTAGAGGAGAATTGCCGGTATAAGGCAAATCCAGCATTTCCCAGAGTCCGGCGACATTCATTTCCTGATCAGTTCGACTTTGCCAACCTTCGCATAGATTAAAAATAACATCCGGCTGGAAGGAGTCTATTTTTCGTAAAGCCTCATCAATATCGAAAATCGGAAGCATTTCAACCACGTAACCGAAATTGTCCAGAGCCGTATAAACAGCTTCGGCTTCGTCTTTAACAGCAATTTCCGAAATAATGTCCAGATCCGAATTTGAAGCTAACGATTTCAAATCGTTGAAGACCACCTGAATTTTGATCTTCTGAGGTTCTGGCGACATTAAGACAAGCCGTATCTCCGGGCGGCAACCTGAACGACTTTGTTTAACATTGCAGGATAAGTATAACCGGCAGTGCGCGCGGCTTTAGGGAAACAGGAATTATCTTCCGGATTGGGCAAGATCCCCGGCAGAGGATTGAGCTCTAAAATATGGGGTGCCCCGTTTTCGTCCAGACGGACATCCAATCGGCACCAGTCTCTAATATTTAAAACCCTGCAAGTTCTACGAACGAGTGCTTCGATTTGACTTTTCAGATTATCATCAATTGGAGCGGGACAGGTAAAAATACTGAGCGGTTTTTCCGGCCGATCCCAGACCCATTTGGCTTCATACGAATAGATCGGTTGAGCTCCGGTCGGCAACTGCGAAAAATCCATACCGATAATTGGCAGTACTTCCATTTCGGCGTCATTACCCAGAATTGCAACGGTAAATTCTCGCCCAGGCAAGAATTTTTCCACGATTAAAGGTTCATTATTATATTTAGCAAAACAACTTGCAATTACGTCATAAGCTTGTTCTTTTGAGTAAACCACCGAATTATCGAAAATGCCTTTGCTACTGCCTTCTGCTAATGGCTTAACGATAGCCGGAAATTTAAAATTCTCATCAAAGCCATCTTTTCCAGGATATACAATCCGAAAAGAGGCGTTCGGAATATGATAATAGCTCAAAATTTCTTTACAACGCGCTTTATTTAGGCAAATTGCCAGCGTCAGAGGATCGGAACCGGTATATGGTAGACCCAGCCTTTCACAGATTAAGGGCACGTAGGATTCACGCCAATCGCCGAACAACCCTTCCGTAACATTAAAAACAATGTCCGGACGGTTTCGCTCTAAATTGGCCGCGACTTCATCGTCGCCTTCAAAGCTGACTACCTGGTGATTATTTGACTGGAGGGCACTTACGATTGCATCAATCGTCCGAGGGTCATCGCCCTCGGCAAAAAGGTCGGGAGGGATGTCTTCGTCGTCCGGATCGGCGGCAAAGCGCTTACAATACTCCTTTCTGAGACCTTTTTTCGTACTGTAGGTTAATGCAATTTTCATTTTTTATGGCGTGAAATTTACATATTATTTTTGAAATGCAAGTAAAATTTTTCAAAAAAATACAATTTCTTTTAAATTCCAAATAGCACAACCTTTTGGGGAAGGCTAATTTAGGATTACAAATTGTTGTATAGAAAGCCAATTCACCCAATCATCGCATACGGGCAATTTCGAAGGCTCTGCGGACAACCGGATAATATTGTGGGTCTTTCAGAAAAGTTTCGTAGGAGAAGAACACTATATTTTGGAAGTGATTATTTAAAGTTAATATCGTTTTGGTCATAGTCTCGTACTGACTTTGATTATAGACACTAATACCAACCCAGATTTTATCTTTATTTATATCCAAGTCAATTTTCTTCAAGATTTTCTGAAATTGTTCGGTGTCGGTAGTATAATTCATCAAAACGACAAAATTCAGCCAGTCTTGTTTCAACCAATACTGCCAGTCTTGAAAAAAATTTTTGCGGGCATCTTCCGGATCAGGTTTGACAGCCGCACTTAATTGCAAATTCGGTCGAATTTCCCGAATATTTTTCTGGGTAGCGTGAACAAAATTCGAGATGGCATCCCGCCGGAAGTTTTCCCACTCGAGCGTCAAAGAATCAATTTTCGCTAGTTCCAATCCATTATAAAGTGATTTGTCGGAGAGGGTCAACAAAAGAGGATCAATTCCATATCGTTCACGAAATAATAATCGGCCAACCGGATTATAATCATAACAATTTTTCGCATAACGAATGTAATCAAGGTGAATGCCATCGAGGTCATAATTAGTGGCTAATTCGCAAATAACGTCAATGAGATATTCACGCACTTCCGGTAAAAGAGGTGATAAATAAATGCCTTCAGTACCTAAAGTATTAAAGTCAGTGGAACGGCGTTGAATATCTTTTATGCCATTGGCATCCACGGTACACCACTCAGGGTGTTGATACAAAAGATGATTTTCATTTTTCGGTTTCTGATCAGATGACCATAGTAAGAAAACATTAACCCAGGCGTGGACTCTCAACCCATAACTATGAGCTTTACTGAGTGTGTATTCCAGCGGATCCCAATTGTTGTTATTTAAATACTCACTATAGACTACGATTGCGGAATGATAAAAGGCATCACCACGGCCACGAACTTGAACGAATAAATCTTTGATATCATTTTGAACAGCAAAGTCAATGAAAGCATCAATTTTACCTTTAGAATTTAGTTGGTCGCGAACTACCCACAAACCGAGATGAGTCTGCGATTTGCCGGTAACTGCTAGACTAAAAATTAGAAGGGCAGTCATCGCGACTGCCCTGATTCTTGAATGTAATTGACTGGTCAATAACAATCCGACAATTTTATTTACTCCATCTCCGCAGACGGTTCGGTTTTTGGGGCGGACTCGTCTTCGGTCGCAGGATTTTCCTTTACTTCTGGTTCAGCCGGTTGTTTTTCTTCTTTTTTAGCCCGACTGGTTCTGGCCGGTTTGGTCTTGGCAGGAGTTTTTTCTTTTTCTTTCTCTTCTTCTGCGGGCTTTTCTTCTTTCTTTTCCTGAGCCTTTTTAGTTGATTCAGTAACGACCTTTTTCTTTTTTTCTTCCGGTTGTTTATAATCTACAAATTCTATCAAAGAAACAGCCGCATTGTCATTATCCCGATAGCCTAATTTAACAATTCGAGTATAACCTCCGTTGCGATTAGCATATTTCGGAGCAATATCATCGAATAGCTTTTTTACCAAATCGCGATCCTGAATAAATTTGTAAGCAAGGCGACGGGAATGCACCGTATTTTTCTTGCCATAGGTAATCAGGCGTTCAACCACCCGACGTAGTTCTTTAGCTTTAGCGTCGGTAGTTTTTATTCTGCCGTTAATAAGCATTGCTTTCGTTAGGCTTTGTAGTAGTGCCTTGCGCTGGTCACTTGGCCGACCGAGTTTAGCTACCTTTTTCTGATGGCGCATCTTAGTGGTACTCCTTTTGGGTTATTCTTCTTTCTCGATGAGATATTTATCAATATCCATCCCGAATTCCAATCCCATGCTCTTTAATTTGGTCATTAATTCGTTTAGAGATTTACGTCCGAAGTTTTTGAATTTTAGCATATCGGCTTCTTCTCGGGAAACCAGATCGGCAATGGTACGAATATTATTGGCTTTTAAGCAATTGTATGATCTAACGGACAATTCCATTTCATCCACGCTCTTTTTGAGCAGATTCCTGATTTTAATGACATCTTCGCTAGGTGCTTCACGTTGAAATTCGATCGGCTTAGCTTCGACGCGTGAAAAAAGTCCAAAATAATCGCGCAGAATATTGGAGGCCAAGTCAAGAGATTCATCAGTAGTAATGCTACCATCAGTCGTAATTTCCAGAGTAAGTTTTTCGAGAATTTCACGAGCGGTTCCAGGCACATTCTCAACTTTGTAGGACACATTCAGAATAGGCGAAAATATCGAATCAATGAAAATCGTTCCAATGGGATAATCAGGGAGTTTATTCTTTTCCGCCGGTACCCAGCCTGTGCCTCGTGCAATTCTAATCTCAATATTGAAATCGGCATCAGCATTCATTGTGCAGATATGCAAATCCGGATTCAAGATCTCAAACTGGGTAATATTTTCGCCGATCATACCGGCGGTAAACTCGCCAGCGCCTTTAAAATGCAACGTGACTTTATCGGGCTTAGGATCGAACAGTTTGAGGCGAACCTGTTTCAAATTTAGAATTATTTCCGAGACATCTTCGCGTACTCCGGGAATGGTGGAAAATTCATGCAATACACCGTCAATTTTAATTGAACAGATTGCCGCACCTGGAATAGAAGTCAGGAGAACTCGTCGCAGGGCATTGCCAATGGTAATGCCAAAACCCCGTTCCAGTGGTTGAAGGTAATAAATACCGTGACTATCGGTGGAATTTTCATCTTTAACGACTCTGGCGATTATTTGATCATAAGCAGTCATTATTTCCCTCCTTATTTAGAATAAAGTTCAACAACCAGTTGTTCGTTGACATCAACATTCATCTGATCTCTTTCCGGAACTTGGATAAAGATTCCCTGCATTTTAGCTTTGTCAAGAATCAACCAGGGTAGTTCGTGTTCACCACGAATTCTTTTCATCGAATCATGGATAACTTGCAATTTCTTACTTTTTTCCCTGACCTGAATGACATCGCCCGCTTTGAGTTGATAAGAAGGGACATCAACGACCCGGTTATTTACGGTAAAGTGGCGATGGCTGACCAGCTCGCGTGCCATCCGCCGCGATGAAGCAAAGCCAAGCCGATAGACGACGTTATCCAGTCTTCTTTCCAGAATCTTCATAAGGTTGGTACCAGTAACGCCTTTCTGGCTATTGGCTAATTCGAAATATTGGCGAAACTGTTTCTCCAGAATGCCATAGATTCTCTTTATCTTTTGTTTCTCGCGTAACTGAACACCATAATTTGACAAACGAGGATGAGCAGTCTGACTGCCATGCTGACCGGGAATGTAACTTTTCGTTTCAAAAGAGCATTTGGTGCTGTTACAGCGCTCGCCTTTTAGAAAAAGTTTCTTGCCTTCCCGGCGACATAGTTTGCATACTGGACCTGTATATCTTGCCATTAAATATTCTCCATTTTAGAAATTATACTCTTCTCCGCTTCGGAGGCCGGCAACCGTTATGCGGTATCGGGGTAATGTCCTTAATCGCCGAAATCTGCAGGCCAGCCAAATTTAGCGCCCGAATGGCGGCTTCCCGACCCGCGCCTGGTCCTTTGACTCGCACTTCAACTCGCTGTAATCCAAGATTAATGGCTTCTTGAGCGGCTTTGGCGGCGGCTTGCTGAGAAGCATAAGGTGTGTTTTTGCGAGAGCCTTTGAAACCGACTGTTCCGGCCGAAGCCCACGAAATTACATTACCATAGTTATCAGTTAATGATATAATCGTATTATTGAAGGTCGCTTTTATGGTAGCAATTCCTTCCGATTCAACTTTAGTGCGTTTCTTCTTTTTTAAGGTAGAACGTTTGGGTGGCAAATCAATTATCTCCTATTTTATCCTTTTTTCCCTACTTTTACTTTTTTCCGGCTAACGGTACGCCGTGGACCTTTGCGCGTACGGGCATTGGTTTTAGTACGCTGACCGCGAACCGGCAAACCGCGCCGATGACGCAAGCCGCGATAACAACCAATATCCATTAGGCGTTTGATATTCATCTGAACTTCTGTGCGCAAAGTGCCTTCCACTTTATATTCATTGCTAATTACGTTACGGATATCGCGCACCTGTTCTTCAGTTAGTGCTTTTACCCGGATTTCAGGGTCAACTCCAGCTTTCTGCAGGATATCCAGAGCATTAGCCTGGCCAATTCCATAGATGTAGGCTAGAGCTATTTTTACTTTTTTTTCATTCGGTAAATCTACACCGGCAATTCGAGCCAAATTTTCCTCCTAATCGCTTTTATCCCTGTCTCTGTTTATGCTTCGGATTGGTGCAGATAACTCGCACCACTCCTTTACGACGGATAATTTTACATTTGTTACAAATTTTCTTAACTGATGATCTTACTTTCATTTTTTATATCCAATTTTCATTTATAGCGATAAGTTATACGACCTTTGGTCAAATCATAGGGTGATAATTCCATTGTCACTTTGTCACCCGGTAAAATCTTGATAAAGTGCATGCGCATTTTACCGGAAACATGCGCCAGGACTTCATGACCATTTTCGAGCACGACTCGAAAGGAGGCATTCGGTAAATTTTCTTTAATTATCCCGTCAACTTTGATCAATTTTTCTTTTACCATTTCTTTTCCCTTATGCTTTTTGAGATAAGATTTGTGGTCCGTCCACACCAATAACAATCGTGTGTTCGTAATGGGCTGCTGGTGAACGATCCTCCGTGATTACTGTCCAGCCGTCATTTAACAGACGAACTTTATAACTCCCCATCGTAATCATCGGTTCGATTGCCAAGCACATACCTGTTTTCAAAACCGGTCCGCGTCCCGGTTCACCATAATTGGGAACTTCCGGCGGCTCATGCAGTTCGCAACCTACTCCATGGCCTACCAGTTCGCGGACGACTCCGTAGCCGTAGCTCTCGACGTAGGTCTGAATGGCATATCCAATGTCCGATAAATGGTTTCCGGGTAGAGCTTGAGCTATGCCTTTATCGAGTGACGCTTGTGTGACCCGCATTAACTGTAATCGGTCGGCGGCTACCGTACCGACCGCAAAGGTCATCGCCGCATCGCCATAATAGCCATTTTTCTTGACACCGACGTCAACACTGATAATCTCGCCTTCTTTTAGAACTCGATTTGATGGAATGCCGTGGACAACTTGCTCGTCAATACTGGTACAAATATTGCGAGGAAATCCATTGTAACCCTTGAAAGCCGGATGTCCACCCTGACTTTTTATGAATTCTTCCGCCAGATGATCAAGACGGAGAGTAGTGATGCCAGGTTTGATCTCGCGACCTAATAATTCGAGGGTTTCATAGACAATTCGGCAACTTTCGCGAATTTTCTCGATTTCTTCAGATGTACGAATATGAACCATTATCGCAAATTACCCGCGACGGCTCCTTAATTTTCCACTTTTCAAAAAACCATCATAATGTCTCATCAAAAGATGAGATTCTATCTGTTGCAATGTATCCAGAGCTACACCGACGACGATCAAAAGACTTGTACCACCAAAGAAAGATGCCAGGTCATAGTTAATATTCATAACCTTCATCAATATATAGGGAAAAATAGCTATAAATGCCAAAAAGATCGAACCGGGTAGTGTTACTTTTGTCAGAATATTATCAATAAACTCCGCCGTCTTTTTGCCGGGCCTAATCCCGGGAATAAAACCGCCATACTTTTTCATATTATCTGCGACTTCGATCGGATTAAAGGCGATCGCCGTGTAAAAATAAGTAAAGAAAACAATCAATACCCCATAAATCAACCAGTATATAATTGATTGCACACTGAAGATGCGCATCATACCTTGCACGAAACCACTATTCGGAAAGAAAGTAGCAATCGTGCTCGGAATGAAAACAATGGACTGCGCAAAAATGATCGGCATAACGCCAGCGGTATTGACCCGCAGAGGAATGTGAGTTGCCTGCCCGCCATAGACTTTTCGACCAACAACTCTTTTGGCGTATTGCACTGGAATACGCCTCGTTCCCTGTGTTAGTAGAACCACAAAGCCGACAATTACAATCATCAGTACAATTAAAATGACTTCCGTAAACAAACCGCGGACACCTTCTCTAATCATGGTAATCTCACTGACAAACACATTTGGCAAGCGCGCCAGGATTCCGATCATTATGATCATAGAGGTTCCGTTGCCGATACCCCTTTCGGTCATCCGTTCGCCCAACCACATCAGTAAAACGGTACCGGTCGTTATAGTTAACATCGTCATCAAAACGAAACCAACTCCCGGGTTGGGCACGACTGGCAACATCTGATTACCAACACGGGCTGACATCTGCGGACTCATTAGAAATTGAGCTACTCCAAATGATTGCAGGGCGGCAATAATAACCGTACCATAACGCGACATCTGGGTCAGTTTTTTCCGTCCCTCTTCGCCCTCTTTCTGCAATTTTTGAAAATAGGGGATGACAGCACCCAGCAATTGCAAAATAATCGAAGCTGTAATATAAGGCATAATTCCCAGCGCAAAAAGCGTCGCCTGAGCGAACGCCCCACCGGAGAACATATCGTACAATCCAAAGAGTGTATTCGCGAAACTGCTCATTGCCGCTCCTAGCACTTCCGTATCTATACCTGGAATTGGAATATGAGCTCCAATTCTGAAGACTGTAAGAAGAGCAAGGGTGTACCCGATGCGTTTTCTCAATTCGGGAATCTTGAATATACTCTGGAATTGTTGTATCATAAGAGTTCTGCCTTTCCTCCGGATGCCGTTATTTTCTCTTTGGCCAGCGCGCTGAAAGCATGCGCAAAAACCGTAATAGCACTGGAGACTTCGCCGCGCCCTAAAATTTTTATAGGCTTCTTCAGATTCTTAATTAATCCTTTTTGTTGGAGAATTTCCGGGTTCACCTCGGTTATTTGCAAACGGGCAATATGATCCAGATTAACTACCTGAAATTCTTCTTTAAACAAATTCTTAAAACCTCTTTTAGGCAAATGGCGGTAGATTGGCATTTGACCGCCTTCGAAATAATTGGGTTTTTTATTGCTACCTCGCGAACCGGTTCCTTTATTCCCGCGACCGGCTGTACCGCCGTGTCCAGAACCGACGCCGCGCCCGAGGCGCTTTTTATCTTTGACTGAACCGCAAGCCGGTTTAAGTGTATTTAAGCCCATATCCTATTCCTTAATCTCTTCGACTTTAAGTAAATGCGGAATGGAATTGACCATACCGCGAATTGCTGGATTGTCCGGTAAAAGAACCGTCTGATGCATTTTAGTAATTCCTAATGCAATCAAAGTCCGTTTGGTTTTTTCACAATAGCCAATCCCGCTTTTTATTTGAGTAATTCTAAGCATGGGGGTTTTATCTTTTTTTGTCATGAACCAAATATCTCCTGCAACGTTTTTTCACGTCTATGAGCCACCATATAAGGGTCTTTTAATTTCGATAGGGCAAGCATTGTGGCTTTGACTACATTATGAGAATTATTCGAGCCCAGCGATTTGGATAGAACATCGCGCACGCCAGCACTTTCCATAATAGCTCTAATCGCACCACCGGCGATAACACCGGTACCAGGAGTAGCAGGACGCAGGATAACTTTAGCGGCACCATACTTGGCCTGAACTTCGTGTGGTATCGTGCCATTAATAACTGGAATTTTCACTAAATTTTTCTTAGCATTCTCTTTGGCTTTGGTCACAGCCACCGTCACTTCGAGAGCTTTGCCTAGACCAGTACCAACGTGTCCTTTGCCATCGCCAATGGCAACCAGGGCATTGAAGCGAAACCTCCGTCCTCCGGTAACAACCTTCGCGACTCGATTAATTTTTATGACTTTTTCTTCTAGTAATTCCAGTTGAGTTGAATCTATAGATTTTCTCAAATTGCTATTCCTCCACTATTAGAATTCTAATCCGGCTTTGCGCGCCGCTTCCGCTAAAGCTTTTACGCGACCGTGATATTGATACCCGCTACGGTCAAAAACTACTTTGGTGATGCCTTTCGCCAGAGCTTTTTCGGCTAATGTTTTACCGACCAGGGCACTTCGTTCAGATTTCTTGATATTTTTTTTGATCTGCTCGCGTATCTCAGGAGTAAGGTCCGAGACGGCGAGAAGCGACCTATGAAGGTTATCATCAATTACCTGAGCATAAATATGATTAAGGCTCCGAAAAACCGTCAGACGCGGCCGCTCCGACGTACCATGAATCTTGCGTCGGTTGCGCTTCTGGCGGCGCTGTCGGGCAAATGCTTTTGTATTTTTCACTTTACTCATCTTATAAAACCCCTATTTCACGCCAACTTTTTTACCGGCTTTGCGGCGGACATACTCATTCTGGTAGCGGATTCCTTTACCTTTGTAGGGTTCGGACGGTTTGATTGATCGAATTTTAGCCGCAATTTGTCCCACTTTTTGTCTATCAATACCTTTTACGGTAATGGTTAGGGCTTTGGGAACTTCAAAACTTACTCCATCAGGAGGAGTAACTAAGATTGCGTGCGACTGACCAACATTAATTTGAACGGATTGGCCCTTCATCTCAGCCGAATAGCCGACGCCCTCGATTTCCAGGGTCTTGCTGAATCCTTGAGTTACACCCTGAATCATATTAGCGATCATTACCCGCGTCAAGCCGTGTAAAGCTTTATGACTCCGACTATCACTCGGTCGGGTAACAATAACCTGACTATCAGTGATCTGAACATTCATATCGGGCGGATAATCCCATTTTAGCTCACCTTTAGGGCCTTTGACCGTGATATTACAATCTTTAACTGTAACAATGACTCCTTTGGGAATTTCGATTGGTTTTTTACCGATTCGTGACACTCTATTCTCCTTGAATCACTTTTTTACCAGATATAACAAAGGACTTCACCACCTACATTATATTTTCGGGCAACTTTATCAGTCATTATACCCATCGGGGTAGATAATATGGCTATTCCCATTCCGCCAACCACTCGCGGAATATTATCCGAAGCCGCATAAATGCGCCTCCCGGGTTTGCTAATTCTTTGCAGACCTTCGATAATGGGTTCTCCAGTTTTGGAATAGCGTAAGTAAATGCGAATAAGTCCCTGTTTACCGTCTTTTATTAAAACAAAGTCTTTGATAAAATTTTCGTGCTTTAAAATTAGTGATATTCTCTTTTTCAGATTAGAGGCAGGAATATCAACCCAGCGATGGTTCGCGGTCTGGGCATTACGAATACGAGTTAAATAATCTGCAATTGGATCGGTTACCGCCATATCATATACTCCTGTCTTACCAGCTTGCCTTAGTGATACCCGGAATTTCACCTCGCAGGGCTAATTCCCGAAAACAGAGTCTGCAAAGTCCAAATTTGCGATAATAACCACGCGGACGGCCACAAATCGAACAACGATTGACCCTCCGCGTACTGAATTTGGGATTTCGTCTGGCTTTGGCAATAAGTGATTTTTTAGCCATATTAGTTTATCTCCATAGCGGCCTTGACTTCACCGCCAGTTGTTGGTTCTTTGACCGCTCTTTTCTTGAATGGTAAACCGAAAAGCGCAAGTAATTCAAACGCTTCGGCGTCGGTCTTGGCTGTTGTCGTAAAGGTAATATTCATTCCTCGAATATGATCAACTTTATCATAATCTATTTCTGTGAAAATGATCTGTTCTTTTAGGCCTATTGAATAGTTACCGCGTCCGTCGAAAGATTTATCCGAGAGCCCGGAAAAGTCCCGTACCCGCGGCAAAGCCGTTGCAATCAGGCGATCCAAAAATTCATACATTCGGAAACGACGCAGAGTGACGGCACAACCGACTGGGTCTCCCGTTTTTATCTTAAAATTGGAGATGGCGCGTTTAGCTTTGGTCACCATCGGCTGTTGGCCGGTGATAATGCGAATGTCTTCGACTGCTTTCTTTAAGCTGGCCGGATCTTCTTTGGTTTTACCGACACCCATATTTATGCTTATTTTGACTAGCTTCGGAACCTGCATAATATTCTTATAGCCGAACTTCTTTACCATGGCTGGAATTATGTCGGTCTCGTAGGCGGTCATTAAGCGGGGTTTATATACAGACTTTTTTGCCACTTACAGCTCCTAATTAAATAGCATCAATTACTTCACCGGTCTTACGCGCTACGCGGACCTTTTTGCCATCTTTTAAAGTCTTATAGCCGACTTTAGTGGCCTGACCGGCGTGTACTAATTTGACATTGGACATATGGATAGGTGCTTCTTTTTCGATAATGCCGCCCTGGGGATTTTTCTGACTCGGACGGGTATGCCTCTTAATAAAATTAACACCTTCCACGATTACTCGTTCTTTATCTGGGAAAACTTTCAAAACCTTTCCGATTTTGCCTTTGGATTCTCCCGTTATGACCATTACTGTATCATTTTTGCGAATACGAAGCATGCTTATACTCCTTTATAATACCTCGGGCGCCATAGAGACGATTTTCATATAGTTCTTCTCGCGCAGTTCTCTAGCGACTGGGCCAAAAATACGGGTACCCCGCGGCTCGAGGTTATCGTCAATAAGAACAGCGGCATTATCATCAAAGCGGATATATGAACCATCTTTGCGCCGAACCTCTTTCGTAGTGCGCACTACCACGGCTTTGGATTTTTCGCCTTTTTTGACCATACCACCGGGCGTAGCCTGTTTTATCGTTACGACGATAGTATCGCCGACAGTGCCGTATTTACGATGCGAACCGCCCATTACCCGGATAACCATTACTTCTTTTGCTCCCGTATTGTCGGCTACTTTTAATCTCGATTCTTGCTGTATCATAGAAATATCCTTTGTGGTTTAGGCTTAGCGTTCGATTACTTCTAGTAAACGCCATCTCTTCAACCGGCTTATAGGACGTGATTCGACAATTTTAACTTTATCGCCTTCGTGACATTTATTCTCGGCATCATGCACATGAAATTTGGATGTCCGACGAATATATTTGCCATAAGTGCTGTGCTTTACAGTACGCTCAACCGCAACAATGGCAGTTTTATCTTGCTTATGACTGATGACTGTTCCGACTAAAATTTTTCTTTTGTCACTTGAAATCATTATTGATTGTCCTGTGATTTATTTACCTGTTTTTCTTTGGTTCTGATTCCCAGTTCGTACTCATGTAAAACGGTTCGAATTTGAGCAATTTCTTTCTTGACCAGCCTGATTTTCAGGGGATTTTCCAGCTGCTGAAGAGCTTTTTGAAAGCGCAGGTTTTCCAATGCGGCTAAATCATCCCGCAGTTTAGTTTCCAGTTCACTCACCGTTAATTCATAGAGAGTACTTTTTTTCACCTTAAGCTCCTAATTCTCTTCTAGCTACGACTTTAGTTTTGATGGGCAATTTATGAGTGGCGGACTTGAATATCTCCTTGGCTTCTTGTTCGCTGGCAACTTCGATTTCAAATAAAATGCGTCCCGGTTTTACAACGGCAACCCAGAACTCAGGGGCGCCTTTGCCTTTTCCCATCCGGGTTTCCGCTGGTTTTTTCGTGACAGGCTTATCGGGGAAAATACGAATCCACATTTTGCCATGTTTACGAATTTGACGGGAAATTGCCACCCTGACGGCTTCGATTTGACGACTGTCAATCCAGCCGGGTTCCATAGCTTTTAATCCATAATGACCGAAACTGACGGCATTCCCCCGGGTTGCGATTCCTGTCATCCGACCCCTTTGCTGTTTTCTCCACTTAATCTTTTTCGGTGCCAGCATGATTTATCATTCCTTCATTAACTTTTCTTGAATCTTTCGCCGTTACAAATCCAAACTTTGATTCCAATGCAACCATAAGTTGTATGGGCCGTAACGGCAGCAAAATCAATATCAGCCCGCAAAGTATGTAAGGGAACCCGTCCTTCACGCATAGTTTCCGAGCGGGCAATTTCGGCGCCGCCCAGCCGGCCACTGCATTGCACCCGAATACCTTCGGCGCCCATACGCATAGTTGATTGAATAGCTTTTTTTACCGCCCGACGATAAGATACTTTTTTCACTATTTGAGCTGCGATATTTTGCCCAACTAATGAAGCATCCAGCTCGGGACGTTTGATTTCATTAACATTGATTTGAACATCGGTTTTGGTGATTTTTTGCAATTCGAGCCGGAGTAGTTCAACTTCTTCACCCTTCTTGCCGATGACGATACCCGGCCGCGAGGTATTAATGGTGATGGTAATTTTTTTGGGAGTTCGATTGATGTCAACTCTGGAAATACCGGCGTTGGGAAGACGTTTCAGGACATAGCGTCGTAATTTGATATCCTCTGTCAATTTTTCCGTAAAATTCCTTTCGTCAAACCAGTAACTGCTCCACTCTTTGTTGAACCCCAGACGAAAGCCTATTGGATGCGTTTTTTGACCCAAGTCACCTCCGATTATTGTACTTTGCTCTTTTGTTTGTTTTCTTTTTCCGCCACGACCACAGTAACGTGACAAAGCCGACGCCTGATGATACTGGCTCGTCCTAGCGATCCAGCCCGAAAGCGCTTCGCAATCGAGCCACCGTCTACATAGATCGTCTTTATATAAAGGTCTTCCGGATTTAATTTCGAACCGCCCTCACTATTCAATAGATTGGATACGGCTGATCGAACGACCTTTTCTACTGTTTCCGAAGCTTTTTTACTATTAAAGTGCAAGAGATTTAAAGCCGTTTCAACATCCTTCCCTCGCACCAAATCGGCAACCTGGCGCACTTTCCGCGCCGATTGCCTCACATATCTCTGAACTGCTTTAGCTTCCATAACTAAATTTAGGCTCCCTTCTTTTCCGCACCGGAATGCCCGCGGAAGATTCTGGTATGGGCAAACTCGCCTAGCTTATGACCAACCATATTTTCGGTAACAAAGACCGGGATAAATTTATTCCCGTTATGTACGGCGAAAGTGTGACCGACAAACTCAGGAGAGATCGTGGTACGACGCGCCCAGGTTTTAATAACTCGTTTTTTCCCCGAGGTATTCATTTGCTCGATTTTTTTCATCAATTTAACGTCAATGTATGGACCTTTTTTCAGCGAACGACTCATCCAATCTTCTCCCTAATTATTTAGTTCGTCTCTTGATAATAAACTTGTTACTGGGATTGCGTTTTTTACGTGTTCGGTAGCCCTTCGACAGCTGACCCCAAGGAGAACAAGGATGCCTTCCGCCGGAGCTTTTTCCCTCACCGCCACCCATCGGATGATCAATCGGGTTCATCGCCACACCGCGCACATGCGGACGGCGCCCCATCCAACGACTGCGGCCTGCCTTTCCGATACTGATGTTTTCGTGGTCTTTATTACTTACGACACCGATGGTGGCATAGCATTCTTCATTTATGAGCCGCATTTCACCCGAAGGCATTTTTAAGGTCACATACTTGCCTTCTTTCGCCATAATTTGAGCGGCTGAGCCGGCTCCGCGAGCAATCTGCCCTCCATTTTTCGGACGCATTTCAATATTGTGAACAAAAGTACCGGCGGGAATACTTTTCAAAGGCAAACAATTACCGACCTTAATTGGCGCTTCTTCACCTGAAAGAACCACACTGCCAGTGACTAATCCGTCAGGGGCAATTATATAACGTTTTTCACCGTCTTTATAGCATAAAAGTGCAATTCGAGCTGACCGGTTGGGGTCATATTCAATAGCTTTGACAGTCGCTTCGATCCCATATTTGTTACGCTTGAAGTCAATATTCCGGTAAGCGCGCTTTTGACCGCCGCCCCGATGGCGGGAAGTTACCCGACCACGATTATTGCGACCAGAAGAACGCGTAATCGGTTCGAGCAGACTTTTTTCGGGAATTTTCTTGGTAATATCCTCAAAAGTATCCACTGTCTTGAAACGCTGTCCGGGTGTAATCGGTTTGATAGTTTTGATACCCATAATACTATACCGCTGTTTCTCCTTGATAAAAATCTATTTTCTCACCCTCTTTGAGGGTTACGATGGCTTTTTTCCAGTTTGACCGACGTCCGGTAGTGCGAATAACCCGACCACCGCTCCGGACTGTCATCTGTTTGGTTTTGCCCAGGATATTCTGAGTAGCGACTTTCTCTACTTTGACGCCAAATTTGTCTTCAATTGCCTTTTTTATTTCGATCTTATTGGCAAAGGGATGAACTTTAAAACCGTATTTATTCTGGCTTTCCTGCAGTTCATTAATTTTTTCGGTCAGAATCGGCTTGATAATGATTGACTTAGTTGACATATTTAGTTCCTGCTATTACCCATTAAGGCATTGTTCAACTTCTCGAAGCCGTTCTTGTCAATCAGGAGCACCTCGCAGTCCAGTATATCGTAGGTTGAGGCTTTCTCGGCTTCGAGGACTAAGACATTGTAAAAATTACGGCTGGCTAACAATAGATTGGTATTCAGATTAGCAGTCAAAATAGTCACTTTTTTATCCAAAAGGTCAAATTTTTTCAGCAATTCTCGGATATTTTTGGATTTTGGCTCATCAAAGGTTAGTTCCTCGATGATTTTCAAAGCGCCTTCGCGGTAACGGTAAGCCAAAGCACTCTGACGCGCCAGTAACTTGACTTTTTTGTTAATCTTCATATTGTAAGGATGCGGCTTGGGACCAAAAGCTCGTCCGCCGCCAACCCAGACCGGCGACCGACGGGAGCCAGCGCGTGCCCGACCGGTGCCCTTTTGTTTCCATGGCTTCCTACCACCGCCCCGCACCTCAGCGCGAGTCTTGGCGGAGTGAGTACCCTGACGACTATTGGTCATTTCGGTTTTGACGGCTAAATAAATAGCATGGTCGTGTGGTTCGATATCAAAAGCCGGGGTTTCGATTACTAACTTTTGGCCAGAATCGGAACCATCCAGTTTAAAAATAGAAAATTCGATACTCACCGTTCCTATCTCCTAACAATTACAATACTATTTTTTGAACCCGGTACAGCACCTTTGATGTAGAGCAGGTTATTTTCAGGATCGGTTTTGACGATCGTTAGATTATTGACTGTGCAACGCTTACCGCCTAATCGTCCCGCCATACGCACTCCTTTGATAACATGCGATGGATAAGCGGAAGCGCCGATAGAACCGGGAGCGCGTAAACGATCACTCTGACCGTGGGTTTTTGGGCCGCCACCGAAATTATGGCGTTTTACAACCCCTTGAAAACCTTTACCCTTAGAAACGCCGGTAATTTTAACCTTATCTCCAGGATTAAAGAGTGAAACAGTTACGGTCTCACCCACCTGGCAATATTTAGGATCATAGTCACGAATTTCGACCAAATATTTAAGGGGTGTCATATTGTTTTTCTTGAAGACACCCAGATTAGGCTTAGTCATCAGACGTTCTTTGGCTTCCATAAATCCCAGCTGAGCTGAAGCGTAACCGTCTTTTTCGTTCGTTTTCACTTGAACCACTTTGCAGGGCCCAGCCGCAATAACAGTCACCGGGATAAGTTCGCCATTCTCCCTGAATATCTGGCTCATGCCAATCTTTTTTCCAATTATTCCGATCATATTATTTCCATTATACCTTAATTTCAATGTCCACACCAGCCGGCAAATCCAGTTTCATCAGAGCATCAACAGTTTTGGAGGTGGAGTTTAGAATATCAATTAGACGCTTATGAATCTTGGTCTGAAATTGTTCTCGCGACTTTTTATCAACATGCGGAGAACGTAAAACTGTGTAAACCGTGCGCTGAGTTGGTAATGGGATTGGACCCGAAACCATCGCTCCAGTAGATTTGGCTGTCGCTACAATCTTTTTGGTACTTTTGTCAAGTAAATTATGATCGTAAGCTTTTAGACTGATTCTGATTCTTTGCCCAGGCACTGTTTTACTCCTTATTCAATGATTTCCGTGACGACGCCAGCTCCAACGGTCCGGCCACCTTCCCGGATCGCAAACCGCAACTCCTTCTCCATCGCGATCTCACTAATCAACTCTATGCTCATCACTACATTATCTCCCGGCATCACCATATCTACTCCCTCCGGCAAGGTCACTACACCCGTCACATCCGTCGTCCGAAAGTAAAATTGTGGCCGATAACCATTGAAAAACGGCGTGTGACGTCCACCCTCTTCCTTCTTCAATACATATACCTGTCCCTTAAACTTCCGATGCGGCGTTATGCTCTTCGGCGCCGCTACTACCATACCCCGCTGTAACCAATCCTTCTCAATCCCGCGCAATAATAAGCCCACATTATCTCCAGCCTGTCCCTCATCCAATATCTTCCGAAACATCTCTACTCCCGTCACCACCGTCTTCCGCGTCGGACCTAATCCTACTATCTCTACCTCATCCCCTACCCTAACCTTTCCCCGATCTATCCGGCCCGTACCTACCGTCCCGCGTCCCGTGATCGAAAATACATCCTCTACCGGCATCAAAAATGGCTTGTCAATCGCTCGCACTGGATCCGGTATGTAATTATCTACCGCCTCCATCAACTCCAGTATGCACTTCGTCTTCTCCGGATCATCCGGATGATTCAACGCCTCTAATGCACTCCCCCGGATAATCGGTACCTCTTCCCCTGGAAAATGATACTTGCTCAATAAATCCCGCAACTCCATCTCCACTAAGTCCAATAACTCCGGATCATCTACCAAATCTACCTTGTTCATAAATACTACTATCGAAGGAACATTCACCTGATACGCTAACAAAACATGCTCCCGCGTCTGCGGCATCGGCCCATCAAACGCACTCACTACCAAAATCGCTCCATCCATCTGAGCCGCTCCCGTGATCATATTCTTAATATAATCCGCATGTCCCGGACAATCTACATGCGCATAATGACGCTTCGCCGTCTCATATTCAACATGCGAAGTGTTGATCGTTATACCTCGCTCCCGCTCCTCTGGCGCATTATCAATACTATCAAATGTCCGTACCTCAGCTAACCCCTGACGGTGCAAAACCATCGTGATCGCCGCCGTCAACGTCGTCTTCCCATGATCTACATGCCCGATCGTCCCAATGTTTACATGCGGCTTCGTCCGCTTAAATTGTTGCTTTGCCATATCTCAGCTCCTTAATTTTTTAAAAACTCAGGGACAAAACCCCTTGTCTTTTCGATAATTTCTCTTTGAACTTTTGTATCACAATAATCGAATTGTGAAAATTTCATCGTAAAAATCGCCCGCCCTTGAGAAATAGATCTTAGGTCAGTTGCATAGCCAAACATCTCCCGTAGAGGTACTTCAGCATCAATAATATTGGCATCATTTCTTTTATTAACACCGACAATATTGGCTCGTCGCGCATTCAGATCGCTAAGTACATCGCCGAGGTACTCATCCATCACCACGACTTCCAAGGTCATAATCGGTTCAAGCAAAGCCGGTTCGGCTTTATGCAAGGCATTTTCAAAGGCCATAGCAGCGGCGACTTCGAAAGCCAATTCTGTGGATTCTTCTTCACGATATTCAGCGCCAGTGACAATAACGCGTATTTTCTGTAATGGATATCCGGCTAACACGCCGCTTTTTACGTGATTGCGGATACCTTTTTCTATAGCCGGGAAAAATTCTTTTGGTATAGTACCCGGAACGATTCTGTTTTCGATCCGCACTTCATTACTTTTGGGATCGGGCTCAACGCTCAGTCTTACAACTGCAAACTGGTTTTTATTCCCCATTTGGCGCACGAATCGGCCTTCACCTTCAGCAGTAGTCACGATCGTTTCGCGATATGAAACCTGGGGCTTACCGATGTGAGCCTTGACATTGAACTCTCGGGTTAGGCGTTCCACCAGAATCTCGAGGTGCAGTTCTCCCATACCGGCTACGAGAATCTGGCCGGTTTCTTCGTCAGTAGAAATCTCGAAGGTCGGATCTTCATCAGCCAATTTATTCAAAGCATTCATCAAATTTTCCTCATCAGCTTTGCTTCGCGGCTCAATAGAAATTTTGATCACCGGTTCGGGAAATTTCATTGATTCGAGAATGATGGGATTTTTGGGATCACAGAGGGTATGACCGGTATAACTGTATTTTAAACCGACAACCGCCCCGATTTCTCCGGCTGACAACATATCACGGTCTTCACGTTTATTAGCATGCATCAAAAGTAAACGACCGATGCGCTCCTTCTTCTGCACTGTTGAGTTAAATATCATTTCGCCTTTGCTAACGGTACCGCTATAGATTCTGACAAAACTTAATCGGCCAACGTGGGGGTCAGTCATAATTTTAAAAATTAGGGCGCTAAATGGGTCCTCTGGACACGGATACCGTTTGATCGGCGTACCTTTCAAATTGATTCCTTCCACTGGAGGTATATCGAAAGGCGACGGTAAATAATTAACAATTGCATCCAGTAATGCCTGAATCCCTTTATTTCGGAAAGCCGAACCGCATAGAACCGGTATGATTTTATTCTCGAGAGTGCCCTTGCGGAGACCACTGCGCAACTCCTGCGGAGTGATTTCTTCATTATTGAGAAATTTGGCAAAAACTACGTCGTCAAAGTTGGCGACTTCTTCGATTAATTTCTGACGGTATTGGGTAGCAATATTCTTTAAATCTTTAGGAACTTCAGTATAGTAATATTGGCTCCCGAGAGAATTATCGTCATACAATATAGCCTGCTGACTAATCAAATCTATCACCCCGGTGAACAATTCACCGGATCCCAATGGTAGATTTATCGCCACCGGTTGGGCTTTCAGCCGTTTTTCGATCATATCCAGTACATTAAAGAAATCGGCCCCCGCGCGATCCATTTTATTAACAAAAGCTATTCGCGGAATGTGGTATTTATTAGCTTGCCGCCAGACGGTTTCACTCTGAGGTTCGACGCCTCCAACCGCACAAAAGATTGCAACTGCGCCATCCAGAACTCGCAAGGAGCGTTCCACTTCAGCTGTGAAATCTACATGTCCGGGTGTATCTATAATATTTATGCGATGTTGATTCCAGTAGCAGGTTGTAGCGGCCGAAGTGATTGTAATGCCACGTTCCCGTTCCTGCTCCATCCAGTCCATCGTGGCTGAACCTTCATCAACTTCCCCGATTTTATGGATTTTACCGGTGTAAAACAGAATCCGTTCAGTTGTAGTAGTTTTACCGGCATCAATGTGAGCCATAATGCCGATATTTCTGACTTTGCTGAGGTTTTCTGATTTCACTTTACCTTATCCTAAATAAATCATCTGAAATGGGCAAAAGCCTTATTGGCTTCCGCCATCTTATGAGTATCTTCGCGTTTTTTGATCGCATTGCCTTCACCATTAGCGGCGGCTAACATTTCTGCGGCCAGTTTTTCGGCCATTGATTTTCCCGGCCGGGCTTGGGCATATGTAATTAACCAACGGGAAGCTAGGGCGAAGCGTCTTTCTGCCCTTACTTCGATTGGTACTTGGTAAGTTGCCCCACCGATCCGCCGCGATTTGACTTCCATAATTGGTGAAACATTATTGATGGCTTTCTTGAATACTTCGAGGCCATTGCCTTTATGCTTGGCTTCGATCTGAGCAATGGCGTCATAAAAGGAAGCCTCCGCTACTGATTTTTTACCTCTTCTCAAGAGGTAATTAATAAAACGGGCTACCATAATGTCGCCGTATTTCGGATCGGGTAGAATTTCTCGGGATACAATTTTTTTTCTGCGTGACATACAATTTTCTCCCTATTAGGACGGACGTTTTGTTCCGTATCTGGAGCGACTGTTTTTGCGATCATTGACACCACTAGAATCCAAGGTGCCACGAATAATATGATAGCGAACACCCGGTAAATCCTTAACGCGACCACCCTGAATCAATACCATCGAGTGTTCCTGGAGATTATGACCTTCACCTGGAATATAAGCTGTTACTTCGATTCCATTAGTCAGACGCACACGCGCTACTTTCCGCAAAGCCGAATTTGGTTTCTTGGGAGTGGTAGTATAAACACGGGTACAGACCCCTCGTTTCTGAGGGGAACCGCGTAAGGCGGGTGCTTTTTCTTTCTTACTAACTACTTCGCGACCCTTGCGAATTAGCTGGTTAATTGTTGGCATATTTTCTCCATAATAAAAGCCTGCAAAAATACGATAACTAAAGATTTTAAACAACAGATTTTATCAACTAAAGCATTATTTTTGTAGAGCAGCCAGTTCACTTTCTTTCTCTTTCTTCTGTTCTTCTAACTTTTTCCATTCCTCGATTTCTTGGTTTGGTTCAATTACACTGATATCTTTATACTTGCGTAAACCCGTTCCGGCGGGAATCAGACGTCCCATTATGACATTTTCTTTCAAACCGCGCAGGTAGTCGGTTTTGCCGGCAACAGCCGCATCGGTCAAAACTCGCGTTGTTTCCTGGAAAGAAGCCGCCGAAATGAACGACTCCGTATTGAGTGAAGCCCGTGTGATACCGAGTAACATTTCGGTAAACTGGGCTGGACGTGCTGGGCGCGCTTTAGCCGGGTTTTTGCCTTCTTCCTTGAGTAATCGGTTGAATTTGGCAAATTCTTTCTTGGAGACGACATCGCCTTCATCCCAATCGGAATCTCCGGCATTGACGATTACCACATAATCCTTGATGCGATTGTTTTCTTCAATAAGTTCATGACGGTTAACGCGATCTTTTTCCAGTAAATTAGTATCACCGGGGTCTTCGATGCGAACCTTTTGCATCATCTGACGCACAATGACTTCGATATGTTTATCATTGATCCGGACACCCTGTAAGCGATAGACTTCCTGAATTTCATTAACGAGATATTCTTGCACTTTGCGTGGATCCTGCACCGCCAGAATATCCTGGGGCGCAACTGGACCTTCGCAGAGTCGGTCCCCGGCTCGAATTTCATCACCCTGATTGACCAAGACGTAACGACCGTAAGGAATCTTGTATTTTTTAGTTGTCCCATCAATACCGGTCACGATAATCTCGCGAATGCCTTTTTCAGTTTTGCCAAAAGTAACTCTACCGTCAATTTCACTAATGATGGCTGGGTCTTTTGGACGACGGGCTTCGAACAGCTCGGCGACGCGTGGCAGACCGCCGGTAATATCGCTGGTTTTGCCGGTTTCCTTCGGCCTCTTGGCTAGAATATCTCCTTTAACGACTTCATCGCCATCTCGAACAACTAACATTGCCCGCACCGGCAGTATGTATCCGGGGTAAACAAATTCCTTCCCATTTTGTTGAGCAACTATATCAATACGCGGTTGCAAAGTGCGGTCTTTGGATTCAATCACCGTCATAGTTTGGTGACCGGATTCATCATATTCGATATTATAAGTCACATTCTCGATTAAATCTATAAAGCGTACTTTACCTGAATAGAGAGCTAGAATCTGATCCATATATACATCCCAGCGGAAAAGAGTATGACCGGCTTTGACCAGTTCGCCTTCATTCACAAAAACGTGCGCTCCGTAAGGAATGTTATACGTGGAAGTAATCCGGTTGTTGTCATCAACCAAGTTCAAAATGGCATTATGGGAGAGGACAACCGAATAGTTTGAATCTTTGTATTTTTCAGCAACATAATTGCTGGAAAATTGTACATAGCCTTTCGTCTTGGAAACGGTTTCCGACTCCTCAACAATGCGTGCCGCCGTACCACCATAGTGGAAGGTGCGCAAAGTTAATTGCGTACCTGGTTCGCCAATGGATTGGGCCGCCATAATCCCGACTGCTTCGCCAACTTTGATTAATTTACCGTTGGCAAGATTTCGTCCATAGCATTTGGCACATACTCCTCGGAGAGATTCACAGGTCAAAACGGAACGGATGCGAACTTTTTCGATGCCGGACGACTGAATTTTCAGAGCAGTTTTTTCGGTGATTTCTTCACCTACTTCGACTAGGATTTCGTCTTCATTTTCCGGATTATAAATATCTTCCTGAGCCACTCGGCCAATAATTCGATCGGCAAGTGATTCGATGATATTCTCTTCCTTTTTTAAGGCGGTAACATCAATGCCATTAATCGTCTGGCAATCTTCCTCGGTAATCACGACATCATGAGCCACGTCAACCAACCGGCGAGTCAGGTAACCGGCATCGGCGGTTTTCAAAGCGGTGTCCGCCAGACCCTTGCGAGCGCCGTGAGTAGAAATGAAGTATTCGTGAACGGTCAAGCCTTCCTTGAAATTGGAAGTAATGGGGGTTTCAATAATTTCGCCGACCTGTCCGGTCATAGATTTTTGCGGTTTAGCCATTAGACCGCGCATTCCAGCCAATTGTTTAATCTGCTCGCCACTGCCGCGCGCCCCAGAATCTGCCATCATATAGACCGGATTGAATCCCTGCCGATCGGCTGCCATATGTTCAAGCATAACTTCCGAAAGGAGGTTGGTAGTATGCGTCCAGTTATCTATAACTTTATTGTAGCGCTCACCTTCAGTCAATATTCCTTTTTTGAACTTACGCTGAATATCTTCTACTCTTTCAAAAGACTCTTGTAAAATTGTTTCCTTTTCTTCAGGAATTAACACATCCGAGATTGAGATCGAGACCCCGGAGCTGGTTGCATACTTGAAGCCAATATTTTTTAATTTGTCGAGAAACTTGACCGTTTCATAGTTCCCGGCTTCCTGAAATACAATACCAACGATTTTTTCGAGACTTCTCTTGCTAATCAATTCGTTGTAATACTCCATTCCGGGCGGCAAGAGGCTATTGAATAAAGCGCGACCGACGGTCGTTTCGATCATTTTGCCATTAATTCTAATTTTGACTTTGGCATGCAAATCTACTTCACCAACTTCATAAGCGTAAATTGCTTCTTCCGGTGAAGAAAACATCGTTCCGGCTCCCAGAGCGCCTTCTTTCTGGCGGGTAATGTAATATACCCCCAGAACCATATCTTGAGATGGAATAGCAATGGGATGCCCATGCGCCGGATGCAAAATGTTATGACTGGAAAGCGCCAGTAGACGGCATTCGATTTGGGCTTCAAAAGTGAGTGGTATATGGACAGCCATCTGGTCGCCATCGAAGTCAGCATTGAAAGCCGCACAAACCAATGGATGGATTTGAATAGCTTTGCCTTCGATTAATTTCGGCTGAAAAGCTTGAATCCCTAAACGGTGCAGGGTCGGAGCGCGGTTCAAGAGCACCGGGTAGTCTTTGACCACATATTCCAGAACGCGATAGACCTCGGCATCTTTGCGCTCGACCATAGTTTTGGCGGCTTTGGGGGTCTTAGCGATTCGCCGACGAAGGAGGGCATGAATAATATGGGGTTTGAAAAGTTCAATCGCCATATCTTTAGGCAAGCCGCATTCATTGAGACGTAAATCCGGTCCAACAACGATAACCGAACGCCCGCTGTAATCCACGCGCTTACCGAGTAAATTTTGACGAAAACGCCCCTCTTTGCCTCTCAGCATATCGCTCAAGCTTTTGAGCGGACGGCGCGTGCCACTACGAACTTCAGTTCGACGGCGGCTATTGTCAAATAATGAATCAACTGCTTCCTGAAGCATCCTTTTTTCATTGCGCAAAATGACATCGGGAGCCTTGATTTCAATCAATTGTTTCAAACGATTGTTGCGAATAATTACCCGCCGATAAAGATCATTCAGGTCGCTCGCCGCGAATCGCCCACCTTCGAGTGGAACCAGCGGACGCAAATCTGGTGGAATGACTGGCAAAACGGTTACCACCATCCATTCCGGTTTATTGATCGGCTTACCTTCTTGATTCAAGAAAGCATTCACGACTTTCAAGCGCTTCAAAATCTCGGCCTTCTGCGTCGGTGATTTCTTAGCTTTTAATTCCTCTTTCAGACTTTGAACCAACCCTTCGATATCTACTTTCTGGAGAAGTTCCCGAATAGCTTCGCCACCAGTTTTAGCAATAAAATAGTTCTTGGCTTCTTCTTCGTCAAAAAGCTCGGTCTTCGGGCCATAAGCCTGCATATTCTCAAAATACTCTTCCTCGGTAATAACCGATTTATATTTCAGGTCGGATTTACCTTGGTTCAAAACCACATATTTCTCATAGTATACAATCTCCTCCAGATGCTTAGTCGGAATATCCAAAAGATAGTACAACTTACTGGGAATTGACTTGAGAAACCAGATATGGACAACTGGAACCGCTAGGGTAATATGCCCCATTCTCTCGCGCCGAACTTTCTTGCGGGCGACTTCTACGCCGCAACGATCGCAAATAATGCCTTTATAACGGATACGCTTATATTTTCCGCAATGGCATTCCCAGTCTTTGACCGGGCCGAAAATCTTTTCGCAAAACAGCCCATCTTTCTCCGGCTTATAAGAACGATAATTGATCGTCTCCGGCTTCAGAACTTCACCGTGAGACCTGGTCAAAATTGTTTCAGGTGAAGAAAGATGGATCGTAATACTTTCAAATTCACTACGAAATGTAGATGGTTTTGTATAATTCATACTGCTAATTATACCTCCGTAATTGGATTAATTAATATCCATTTCAATGCACAGACCTTGCAATTCTTTCAATAAGACATTAAAGGATTCCGGTACACCGAAATCGGAGAAATTTTCGCCTTTGACAATGGCATTATAGACCTTCGAGCGACCATCAACGTCATCGGATTTTACTGTCAAAATTTCCTGTAAAGTATAAGCCGCGCCGTAAGCTTCTAATGCCCAAACTTCCATTTCACCAAATCTCTGGCCACCAAACTGAGCTTTACCACCCAGCGGTTGCTGGGTGACTAATGAATACGGGCCGGTGGAACGGGCATGCATTTTATCTTCGACTAAATGCGATAATTTCATCATGTAGATATAACCAACCGTCACCGGATTATCATATTGCTCACCAGTCTTACCATCTATGAGATTAATCTTACCGATTTCCGGTAACCCGGCTTTGCGCAATTCTTCCTGAACCTCCTTCTCAGTTGCACCATTGAAAACCGGAGTTTCGTAATAAACGCCGAGTTTCCGACCAGCCCAGCCCAGCATAGTTTCATAAAGCTGTCCTAGGTTCATTCGGGAAGGCACACCCATCGGATTGAGGATAATATCAACCGGTGTTCCATCTTCGAGAAAAGGCATATCCTCTTTGGGAACGATAATCGAGACGACACCTTTATTACCGTGACGACCAGCCATTTTATCGCCAACTTGAACTTTGCGCTTGCTAGCAATATAGACCTTAGCTAATTGGAGAACACCCGGCTGAAGGTCATCGCCGACTTTAATTTTATAGATGGTTTGTTCCAATTCCTCATCAATGCGCTGACTAAGAATAAAGTAGCTCTTAACGATTTTTTCAACTTTTTCGTTGATGGCCGGATCGCTCGTCCAAGGAGTTTCCAGACTTAGTAGATCGAAATCCACCTGCGCTAAGGTTTCATCACTGAACTTGATACCGGACTTGAAGGCAACTTTGCCATTAGTTATATTCTTGATCGTAGCGCTCGTAGCACCTTTCAGAATATTTTTTAATAGAAGGTCACGTCTTTCTTTGAGGTAGGCGTGTTTTTGGACACTACGTTTGGTTTCTTCATCAATCAGATGTTTCTCTTCCATCCGACTAACTTTACTTTTACGGGTAAAAAGTTTGGTATCTACAGCCACGCCTCTGATACCCGGATCGGCTCGTTTGGAGGCGTCTTTGACGTCACTGGCTTTCTCACCAAAAATCGCCCGCAGTAGCTTTTCTTCGGGAGTCGGATCAGTTTCGCCTTTGGGAGTAACTTTACCAATCAATATGTCATTAGGCTCGACTTCTGCACCAACTCGAATAATGCCGTTGGCATCTAAATTTTTGGTGGCCTCTTCACTGACATTGGGAATTTCGCGGGTTAATTCTTCATTACCGCGTTTTGTATCACGAACTTCCAGCTCGAATTCTTTAATATGAACGGACGTAAATACATCATCATAGACCAGGCGCTCGTTCAGAATAATGGCATCTTCGAAATTATAGCCACGCCAGGGCATAAAAGCCACCAGTACATTGCGACCAAGCGCCAGCTCGCCTTCATCGGTAGCGCAACCATCCGCAATTGCATCACCGACTTTTATTCGATCACCTTCTTTAATCAAAGGCTTTTGATTAATGCAGGTGTCCTGATTAGTGCGGAGAAATTTGGCTAATTCAATGCGAACTTTGCCTTGATTTTCATCTAAATAAAGTTCATTTTCAGTATCAGTGCGGATTACAATGTGATCAGCGGTAACTTCTTCTATTACACCGTTTACCGGGGCTAGCACAACCGACCGCGAATCTCGAGCTACTGTGCCTTCTAGACCAGTACCTACAATGGGACGTTCCGGTTTCAGCAACGGCACGGATTGTCTCTGCATATTAGAGCCCATCAAGGCCCGGTTGGCGTCGTCATGTTCTAGGAATGGAATTAGTGCGGCCGAAACTGAGACAATCTGTTCTGGCGAAACGTCCATATATTTGACCTCGTCTGGGGTCACAATCGGAAATTCACCTCTGACTCGCGCTCTGACCCGCGGACTAATAAAATGACCTTGTTCATCCAGAGGCTCATTGGCCTGGGCTATCATTTCGCGGTCTTCATCGTCGGCCGAAAGATATTCAACTTTATCGGTAACCGTCGCAACACCATTGATCTTCTCAACTCGGCGATAAGGCGTTTCGATAAAACCGAGGTCATTGACATAGGCGTAGGTAGCCAGCGAAGCAATCAAACCAATATTCGGACCTTCCGGAGTCTCAATGGGACACAATCGTCCATAATGAGTGTAGTGGACATCGCGTACCTCGAATCCGGCGCGTTCGCGGGATAAGCCGCCTGGCCCAAGAGATGAAACTCGACGCTTATGAGTAATTTCAGCCAGTGGATTGGTCTGGTCCATAAATTGGGACAATTGACTGGTCCCAAAAAATGAATTTATCACCGAAGTAACTATGCGTGAATTAATCAAATCTTGAGGAGTCAAATTTTCCGATTCGCGTAAATTCATTCTTTCTCTGATCGTCCGAGCCATTCTGGTAAATGCCAGGTTAAACTGGTTGGTGAGTTGTTCACCGACAGTACGTACCCGACGATTCCCGAGATGATCAATATCATCAGGACCAAGATTGCCCTTTTTCATATCAACAATACGTTTCATAATCTCGACGATATCGTCGCGAGTAAGGACACATTCTTCCACTGGAACGTTTAGGTTAAATTTTTTATTTATCCGGTATCGTCCCACTTGTCCTAGATCATATTTTTTAGGGCTGAAAAATAGGCGCTCAACAAACTTCTTGGCGGTTTCCAGATTCGGTGGCTCACCAGTCCTTAAACTGCGATAAAGAAAATAGAGCGCGGATTCCTCGTCATTGGTCTGGGTATCTTTGCGGAATGTATTTAAGAAAATATTGCGCTCGATTTCATCACTGGTCGTGAACACTAGTAGTGAAGTAACTTTATGTTGCTTGCATTTTTTGATAAAATCTTTATCAACAGCGATTTCTTCTTTTATTTCAGAAATGACTTCGCCGGTTTCCGGATCAATGACATTTTCCGCCAGCACTTTGCCAAGAAGTTCTTTTGAATCTCCATTTAAAGAAAAGCGTTTACCGATTCCAAACAGGTTAACAATATCCTCATTTGTTGGAAAGCCAAAAGCCCGTAGTAGAATTGTCGCGGGAAACTTACGGCGGCGATCCACGATAGCACTCAGAATATCGCGAGTATCAATCACAAAATCTACCCAGGAGCCACGGAACGGGATAACCCGCGCTGAATAAATTTTCATACCATTCGTATGTTCGGCTTCATCGAAGAAAACGCCGGGTGAGCGTTGCAATTGACTGACCACCGCTCGTTCCGCCCCATTAATGATAAAGGTGCCTTTTTCAGTCATATAAGGGACATTTCCAAAGAAAATATCCTGCTCGATCCCGGCTTGATATTCACCTTTGGAAATACCCTCTTCACTAATATGGAGAACTAGACGAACTTTGAGTGGCACTGTATAGCTGACACCGCGTTCGAGACACTCTTTGATGGTATATCGAGGTTCTCCAATTGTGTAATATTTGTACTCGAGAAGATAATTGCCATGCGTATCCTCGACCGGGAAAACATTCCTGAATGCCGATTCCAGGCCGATATTCTTGCGCTCTAACGGCATTGTATCTTTTTGTAAAAATTCATCGAAAGATTTCACCTGCACTTCCAGCAGGTTAGGCATCTTTTGCACTATTTTTATTTTGGCAAAAGATTTCCTTTCTTTCTCTAAGGGGAGAGTATTACTCAAAGGTATCCCTCCTTATTAATTTGATTTTCCATAAAATACAATGAAAATTGCTTATTTGAAAAACAAGAATTCTCATCAAGACTAAAGGTTGAAACTGAAAATAATTTATTTGATTTCGACTTTAGCTCCGGCTTCTTCGAGTTGTTTTTTAAGTTCGGCCGCTTCTTCTTTGGAAACGCCTTCTTTGACCGTACTGGGAGCGCCATCAACTAAATCTTTGGCTTCTTTCAATCCCAGATTGGTAGCCGCCCGCACGACTTTGATCACGTTAATCTTATTCGGGCCAACCTCTTTTAGAAGAACATTGAATTCAGTTTGTTCTTCAACCGCCTCGGCTTCGGCCGCAGCGCCAGGTTGAGCTACCGCGGCTGCTACTGCGACGGGCGCGGCCGCTTTCACGTCGAATTTTTTCTCGATGTCCTTGATGAGTTCAGAAATTTCCAGCATATTTGCTTTTTCCAGATACTCCAGAACGTCTGCTCTAGTTATGTTCGCCATTTCTAAAAAACCTCCTTTTAGTGCGATTCTTATGATTGTTTTTTTTGATCAGTTAAGGAATTTAGAGTCCCAACTAACTGGCTTAATGTAGCACGTAAGACCATAGTTAGTTGACTCATCGGCGCATTTAGAGTTCCAAGCAGAGAAGCCAGTAACTCGCGGCGGGAAGGCAAATTAATGACTTTTTCAACCTGATTGGCTTCAAATAGCACTCCGTCATAAATGCAACCGGTAATGACCAGTTTATCTAATTTGTTTTTCTTAATAAAGGCATTGATTATTTTCCCGGGCTGGGCGGGATCGGTATAGGAAATCGCTACCGCAATTTGGCCGTCCAGTAATGGCTCGATCGAATCCCATCCGGAATTTTTAGCGGCCATTTTTGTTAAAGTTTTTTTAACCACCTTATATTCGACATCAGCCGCATATAATTCTTTACGCAAACCGGTAATTTCCTGAACATTCAGCCCTTTATAATTGGTGAAATAGATACCGCGGGCTTTTTGAAATTTTTCTCTGATACTTTCGAGGCTCTGAATATTTTTCTGATTTGGCATTTTTGCTCCTGATTAGGCTATGATCGAGGATTTATCTACACGCACACCGGGCCCCATCGTCGTAGTTAGAGTCACTTTCTGAATATATACTCCTTTAGCGGAAGACGGGCGTAAACGCATCAACGTTGATATTAAAGTTCGTACGTTTTCCTCGAGGTTCTCAACAGCGAATGACTTTTTCCCGACAATAGTATGAACGATTCCGGTCTTATCTACTCGGATTTCTACCCGACCGGCTTTGATTTCCTTTACCGCCGCAGCAACATCGTTGGTCACAGTCCCGCTTTTGGGGTTGGGCATCAGACCTTTCGGACCAAGTATTTTTCCTAATTTACCAACCTGCCCCATTACATCCGGGGTAGCAATAATGACATCTACGTCAGTCCAGCCGTTTTGAATTTTTTCGATATATTCTTCCAGTCCGGCATAATCGGCCCCAGCCTGGAGAGCTTCATCCACTTTACTTTTGGTCAATACTAGAACGCGAACTTTGCGGCCGGTGCCATATGGATAGGTAACTGTCCCTCTGATATTTTGATCGGCATGCCGCGGATCAACTCCCAGATTTATATGGGCTTCGACAGTTTCGTCGAATTTGATACCATTGCAATTTTTTAATATCTCGAGTGCTTCTCGCAGGGGATATTCCTTTTTCCGATCAATCTTTTTATTGTTCTGTTCAACTCGCTTAGAAATATTCATAACGTTGAATCCTCTCACTCATTTATTGAAATGCCCATACTCCGGGCGGTACCTTTAACCATTTCAACGGCTTTTTCAACCGTGTGAGCATTTAAATCAGGCATCTTCATTTTGGCAATTTCCATAACTTGTTCCATTGTGACCGAGCCTACTTTGCTCTTATTAGGTTCACCCGAGCCCTTTTCAACCTTGGCGGCTTTCAAGAGCAAAACGGATGCCGGTGGCGTCTTAGTTACGAAAGTAAATGAACGATCCGAGTAAACTGTGATGACAACCGGAATGATATAGCCAGCTTGATCCTGAGTGCGCGCATTAAACGCCTTGCAAAATTCAACGATATTGACGCTATGCTGACCCAATGCCGGACCTACTGGCGGTGACGGATTGGCTTTGCCGGCTTCGATTTGTAACTTAATGGTGGCTAAGACTTTTTTTGCCATAATGCACCTATTTCTCCAATTCTACCTGTAAAAAGTCCAACTCGACGGGCGTTGGACGACCAAAAATACTTACAGAAACTTTTAATTTGCGTTTGTCTTCATTGACTTCCTGAACGACTCCACGGAAATCTATAAAAGGGCCATCAATGACTTTAACCGGGTCACCCATTTTAAAGGGAATCGCCAATATTTCGCGGCCGTCTTTCTTCTCGACTTCACCCATAACGCGTTTGACCTCTTCGGCTTTCAACGGCTGGGGCTTGCCGGCGGCTCCAACGAAATTCATTACTCCAGGAATGTTCTCAACTAGGTATTGCGACTCTTTGGTAATATCCATATTAACCAGAATATAACCGGGGAAAAAGACTTTATTGCGGACGCGTTTCTTGCCTTCGCGCATTTCCATGATATTTTCAGAAGGCACCAGGACATCTTTAATGATGTCCTTCATTCCGGCATGTTCGGCTTCGATTAGAATAGCTTCTCTAACTTTTTTTTCCTTACCGGAATATGTTCTTAGTACATACCATTCCATATCAGGCCTGTTAAAAAATTACATTCATAATTTTGGAAAGAATCAGATCAACGACAAAAAGGAATACCGATAAAATCAAGGAAAAAAGCAGGACAACTGCCGTCGAACTCTTCAGCTCCGACCAACTTGGCCAGGAAACCTTCTTCATTTCGAAGACAACCCCTTCAAAAAATTCGCGAATGCGTTTGATCATGTCTTTGTCCTCCGTTTGGGCAATCGGTGAGGTCTATTAGCAATATTGCAGGTGAGGCAGGAATTGAACCCGCAACCCCCGGTTTTGGAGACCGGTGCTCTACCAATTGAGCTACTCACCTTTATTTGCATATTATCGGGTCTCTTTATGAACTGTATGCTTTTTGCACCAACGACAGTATTTCTTATATTCGACTCGGTTCGGCTGACTTTTCTTATTCTTATCAGTAGAATAATTTCGGCGTTTACAGACCGTACACTCCAGAGTAATTAATTCGCGCATAATTTTACCTGAACTTTATTCAATGATTTCCGTGACGACGCCAGCTCCAACGGTCCGGCCACCTTCCCGGATCGCAAACCGCAACTCCTTCTCCATCGCGATCTCACTAATCAACTCTATGCTCATCACTACATTATCTCCCGGCATCACCATATCTACTCCCTCCGGCAAGGTCACTACACCCGTCACATCCGTCGTCCGAAAGTAAAATTGTGGCCGATAACCATTGAAAAACGGCGTGTGACGTCCACCCTCTTCCTTCTTCAATACATATACCTGTCCCTTAAACTTCCGATGCGGCGTTATGCTCTTCGGCGCCGCTACTACCATACCCCGCTGTAACCAATCCTTCTCAATCCCGCGCAATAATAAGCCCACATTATCTCCAGCCTGTCCCTCATCCAATATCTTCCGAAACATCTCTACTCCCGTCACCACCGTCTTCCGCGTCGGACCTAATCCTACTATCTCTACCTCATCCCCTACCCTAACCTTTCCCCGATCTATCCGGCCCGTACCTACCGTCCCGCGTCCCGTGATCGAAAATACATCCTCTACCGGCATCAAAAATGGCTTGTCAATCGCTCGCACTGGATCCGGTATGTAATTATCTACCGCCTCCATCAACTCCAGTATGCACTTCGTCTTCTCCGGATCATCCGGATGATTCAACGCCTCTAATGCACTCCCCCGGATAATCGGTACCTCTTCCCCTGGAAAATGATACTTGCTCAATAAATCCCGCAACTCCATCTCCACTAAGTCCAATAACTCCGGATCATCTACCAAATCTACCTTGTTCATAAATACTACTATCGAAGGAACATTCACCTGATACGCTAACAAAACATGCTCCCGCGTCTGCGGCATCGGCCCATCAAACGCACTCACTACCAAAATCGCTCCATCCATCTGAGCCGCTCCCGTGATCATATTCTTAATATAATCCGCATGTCCCGGACAATCTACATGCGCATAATGACGCTTCGCCGTCTCATATTCAACATGCGAAGTGTTGATCGTTATACCTCGCTCCCGCTCCTCTGGCGCATTATCAATACTATCAAATGTCCGTACCTCAGCTAATCCCTGACGGTGCAAAACCATCGTGATCGCCGCCGTCAACGTCGTCTTCCCATGATCTACATGCCCTATCGTCCCAATGTTTACATGCGGCTTCGTCCGCTTAAATTGTTGCTTTGCCATATCTCAGCTCCTTAATTTTTTCTCATTTAGAAATATTCTCAATTTGACTCGACATTTTTCCAAAGACCGATTAAGGTATGAGCCCACGACCAGAGTTGAACTGGTGACCCCATCCTTACCAAGGATGTGCTCTACCTACTGAGCTACGTGGGCGCCATTTCGATAAATCAATTACCTATCACGGATTCATATCGAGCGGGTGAAGGGAATCGGACCCTCGTAGCCAGCTTGGAAGGCTGGAGCTTTACCACTAAGCTACACCCGCAGAGACTGTGGGCCGGGATGGGTTCGAACCACCGTAGGCATTACGCCGGCAGATTTACAGTCTGCTGCCATTAACCACTCGGCCACCGACCCGCTATTTTTATATTTTTGGAAAGATATTTCGTATTCGCAAAATGCTATTTTATTCAATATTTGACTTAGCGAAAGTAATTACTCTCTCCCAAATTTACTCTGCAAATCAGGCTTTGGTATCTGTCAAATCTCCATTTCAAATAGCATTGTCATCAAACCCTAGAGCCACCAGTAGGATTTGAACCCACGACCCGCTGATTACAAATCAGCTGCTCTACCAACTGAGCTATGGTGGCAGGTCGTCTATCAAATTTCAAAAAAGCCTCGAAATTTAATCAATTTATTAATTAAATCAATAAAATTTTCAACAATAGTTATAAGTAAATTAATACGATTATTTATGAAAAGCTATTTATTACATATTTTTATTCTTTTAGATCTATCTCAAAAAATGAAATAAATTTTCATATATAGTATAAATCTTTCTTCGTTTAATCAATCGTTTCTGAAAAATTAGAATAATTGCAGTTTTTCTATACTATTTTTTGGTTTTAGCAGATAATTATAATTTTGAATTTAATAGCCATTTATAACTTAATAGTTTATTATATTATTGCAATTATCTTATTAACAATATATTATATATTATATTTTTTCTCAAAAACGCATAATCTAACCAATTATTTTCACTAAGCAAGATTGAATTCTAATTCTAAGCTACAAATAAATAAGGTCTTATAAAATCTTCAAAATTAAATGATAATAGATATTGTTTCATTGTTTTAATACTACAGAAATGAGAGATAGTGTTAAATGGTTCTTTTTAACTCTTACACTATTCCTATCACTAAAGTTTATGTTTCATCATACCAAATCAAATGTTTCTTCAATGAAACAACTTATTCCCAAAAAGAAAGAATGTAATGCATCAACAACTTCAGATAAATTTCGAATATTTATACTTTTTAAATCCTCTATTGTAGAATTCCCATCTCTATAAGTAGGATAACGAAAAGCCACGGAATAAGGATCTTGTTTTGAAATCTGCTTTAAAATATTTTCAACGGCAATTAAATCCTCAGGATTGATCTCATTGAATTTTTTCAGTATTTCTTTTGTCTCCGACCACAATTCCATTAAATTGTGACTATTGGGATACTCATATTTTCCTCTATTTTTCTTGTTTACGAAACCAATAATATCTTTTAATACTAATTCTATATACTGCCGATATAAAAAAACAATTGGATAAATGAGAGCATCCTGCAATATTTTATTATCATTTACCCATTTAGAGACAATATCACCAGCTTCTTTATAGCCTTCTGCATAAATAGATAATTTTTCATCTGTACTATAATAATCAAGAGAAGCTTGATTCCACCAATCAAAATCTGATTTAAAGATTTCTAACTCTTTATCAGGCCATTTAAATTTTTTTAAATTATTTTGTAGTAATGACATAAATTCTCTTGTTAATAATTTTCTTAATGAAAACCTTCTTTAAAATACATTTTTTATTCCACTCTTACCAAACGGAATCCTATAAGAAACACACCCCAATCAGCAGGGCCATATTGCCTAAATGTACAACGGATTTCGACAGGTCTATCCATAAATGAACCTCCTCTCGTTACCTTAAATAATTTATCAGAATATCGTCTACAGGGATTATACTGTGGTGATTTTTGATAATATTCCTCATCATAATCATCCAAACACCATTCCAAAACATTGCCAGTCATGTCGTATAATCCTAACTCATTTGGTTCAAATGATCCTACTGGTGCTATCATGACATAGCCATCATCATATCCCTTATAGTATCGATCTTCACTAATACCACCCCATTCTTCACCACATATATTACCTCCATATTTCCCACTAGGTTCTGAATTACCCCATGAATATTTATAATCTTTTCCGCCACTACGAGCTGCATACTCCCACTCTGCTTCGGTAGGAAGACGATATTTCTTTCCAGTCTTTTTACTTAGCCATTCACAATAAGAATTAGCATCATTCCAAGAAATATAAATAACAGGATAATTCCACTGATCTTTTTCACGCATATTACCATATTCGTCGCAACTCCAATTAACCCCGTATACACTCTCCAAATTGTTAAATGTCAAATGACTCTTTAAATCACCAAAAGTTTGGTAACCAGTTTCTGAAATAAATTTCTCGAACTCTGCTATAGTTACTTCATATTTTCCCATCCAGAAATCACTGACTGTTACGGTATGTACTGGCGTTTCTTCTTTATAACAACAGCAATAGTCAATCTGGCAACCCATCTGGAAAGTTCCACCTTTTATAAATACCATTTCAGGAAGTCCATTAGTTTGGGCCTCTTGTATTCTATTTTGATTAGATAAATGAACAGTTTGGTTACCCGCCAATTGTTCAGCCACTTCATTCAAGCAAGTTATAACATCACTAATGTCGCCTTTCAGATCGCATGTGCCGACTCCTAAAAGATTACCTTTTTCAATACTAATCAAGCGAGCAGTAACAGAATAAGTCTGTCCTACTTTACTTACACTACCAGAAACTACTTGTTCGACGGCTAATAGTTCTCCAGCTTCTATTACACAGGCATCAGAAGTACAGCCAGAAAGCTGAAATTGTTGTTCTTTAAGAATTGCATCCATCTTTTCACGTTCCAATACTAAAAATTTTCCTGTTCGAAATAATTCAGCGCGCAGGCGATCAGTCAGTGCACTGGCATCTGTTTTTGGAACATTTTTACCCTCAAAATCAATAACTGCTATTTTTACTTGGGCATTAAACATAACAAATGTAAGTAAACCAATAATAAAAAGAAATTTCCTCATACCAATCATCTCAATTTTTTACTCAGTTTAAAATAATAACATATATCTTAAAAAAGCAAGCATAAAACTGCTTTTTTGTAAAGTATCATGACAAAGATTCTCTTTTCAGAGATAGATAGGATTAGCCTAGAAAAATTTCCTAAGATTCAAAAGATTATTAAACATTGCATAACAATCACTTGAATGCTTTCCTGACCAAGGCATTCACGACTTATCATACGCTAAATAGGACTTTTTCCAATTCTTTTATAACACTCCAATTTGTCCAATCTATCTAAAAATATCCACCAATTTTTTGGGAAAAGTCCTGAAAATTTCAAAGTTGGAGAATATAAAAGATTACCAATATCTTGCAAATTCTCAAACTCTTCAATTTCAGTTCGATGATCTGCAAAATCTATTATAAGTCAATAGATACCGGCATTTCTTGCAACCAATGGCTACCTATTTTTATGAATTTACTTCAATAATAAACACTTTCCAGCCTGCTGGAAATCATCAGCTCGAAATTTATACAGGTATACACCTGTACTATAATTTCCTGCATTCCACTGAACTGAATAATAACCGGCCGGTTGAAACTGATTTACTATTTTATCTACAAGTCTACCGTTCATATCAAATATGGATAATTCAACAAAAGATTCCTTCGGCAGTTGATAAGTAAATTTGGTAACTGGATTAAACGGATTGGGATAATTTTGCACCAGGATAGCTTTTTGTGGAGTGTTAATTCCACTTTTTTCTATTGAAACAAGGGGCGGAGTTGGAATTGTCAGAGTTCGATACCAAATCTCGTCATGTCCGGTGGTTGTATCAACCCAAGCAATTGCCATCGTTGCTTCATCAATAATGTGAACATCGAAACCGGCGCCAGACCAGCCAGTAACAGTATTTTCAATTGGATTGACACGAACAGAATCCGACCAGGAATAGCCGTCATTACTCGTTTTCACATAGAGATTTGCATCAGGATATTGAGTCAGAACTATCGTTCCACCTGGTGTCAGTGCAATCTTAGAGTTCCCTTCGGGGAGCGTATTAACGAGAGACCAGTGTGCACCAAAATCGGTCGAGCGGTAAAGCCGCGTGCCATACATTGGAGGTTCTTCTTCGACGGGAGGTTCCGTTTCATCCCAGTGTTGGATCATTTGCCAAAACTGACCCTTGGCATAAAGGGTACCATTTGATAACCCAATTATCTGAAGATCATAGAAATAACTCCAGAATCCTTCCAGGCTATCAATCATTATTGGCTCGGAAAAAGTATTGCCTTCATCTGAAGACGAAACAAAAAAGAGCGACGAATCTTGAGCATAGATCATAAAGAGATGATCAGTACCCTGTACCGGAATAGCAGTGAATGAGTAGTCTTTTATAAATGTAAGAGAATCTCCGAGTACTTTTCTCTTCTGAGAGAAAGCAGAGCCGTAAGATTTCGCGAAATAAATACTGTTATGATCGAGCTGATTCCTCCAGAGTAAATAAGCTCCATTTGCTCCAACCTGCAGATCCTGATTCGTATAAGTCATCATAATTGAATAACCAATTGAAACCGTATCTAATACTATCGGGATTGTCCAATCGGGACTTCCGATAGTTTTGGTAATATAGCGCACTTCATAGAGACCATTCTGGGCATTCCTGTTGTAATCAGTGTACACAATATACACCAGTCCATTTGTATGGGCTATATCAACAAGGTTTGGTCCCCAGGCATTTGGATCTGGATAAACAGGCTCCGTAATGGGCGCTGCTGGGCCTGTCACAGGAAAGCTATAGAATGCAAAATTGGTTGCAAACGTAATCATTGCTTCGTCCCCTACGACATCTAATTTAGGCTTTTCGACGCTAAATCCGTTCATTGCGGTAACCTGATATGCCTGCCCAAAAAGCAATGAGGACGACAATAGTAAAAGTGCAAGTAAACAAGCTTTAACAGTCTTCATAGTACAATAACTCCTTTTTTGTTTTTTGATTTTTTAGTTTCACGCCCCGTTAGAGCTTATTTGCTCAAAATTGGTTACTCCGCCTTAATTAATTTAATTTCGAGCCGTACTTTGATGCGGCGCGATGTTTGACAAATGTCTTCAAAATAATTAATAATCTTTTAAACCAGTAACGGATAAAGAAGACTATTTTTCAAATTTATTACGGTTTCTTATTCCTCTATAATCTTTATCTGTCCGTCAGGATCTGGCCCTTTGATTCGCAGCCAATTTGGTGAGCCTACCCCGATTTATTCCGCCTACGCAGGACTATTTTCCAGCTCTTTCATCCATTCTCTAACCTGCCCCATTTTGGCAATCACGCATTCATTCAACCATGCTTATGAACAAATCATTTGAATTTCTCGCATAATTGGTTTAATCTTTTACGTTTATTTTTAGGTATGATTAAATGAGTATTCTTGTAACCGGAAGTGCCGGATTTATCGGTTTTCATTTGGCTCGTCGGCTTCTGCAAGAGGGCATAGAGGTCGTCGGATATGATAATGTCAATGATTATTACGATCCTTCGTTAAAAGAAGCCCGTCTCCAAATTTTGAATGACTTCGACCAGTTCAAATTTTATCGGGCCGATCTGTGCGATTTCGCTACCCTGCAAAAAGTCTTTAGCGATCAACCGATCGAGAAAGTGGTCCATCTTGCCGCGCAGGCGGGAGTGCGCTATTCGCTGATTAACCCTTTCGCTTACCAGAAATCGAATCTCGAAGGTTTCCTGAACATCATCGAATTATCAAAACGCGCTAAAGTCAAGAATTTCATATACGCTTCCAGCTCCAGCGTTTACGGCAATAATCGTCGCCTGCCGTTCTCCGTTCAAGACAATGTTGACCGCCCGATTTCGCTCTATGCGGCTACTAAAAAATCCAATGAACTAATCGCGCACGTTTACGCTCATCTTTATCAATTGCCCTGCACCGGCTTGCGTTTCTTCACGGTTTACGGCCCCTATGGGCGACCGGATATGGCGCTGTTTATTTTCACGAAAAATATTCTCGAAGGTAAACCGATTGACGTCTATAATTTTGGTCAAATGAAGCGTGATTTCACCTATATTGACGATATTGTCGCCGGAATAAGGTCGGCAATTGATAAGCCGTTTCCGTATGAAATTTTTAATCTCGGTAATCACCGCAGTGAAAACTTGATGGATTTCATTCATTTAATCGAAGAATATTCGGATCGCAAAGCTCAGATAAATTTCCGGCCAATTCAACCCGGCGACGTGCCAGAAACTTACGCCGACATTTCCACCGCAGCGGAAAAACTCGGCTTCGTGCCGCGTACGAATATCCGGGAAGGTATCAAATTATTCCTCGATTGGTATTTTGAATATTATCATATTGAAAAGTAGAAAATATGTTTAGAACAATTTCTGCCGATTTGAAAAATCTGGATAAAATTTTCCAGCAAATCCAAAACCTGCATATTTTGGTAGTCGGCGACCTGATTCTCGACCAATATATCTGGGGCAAGGTTGAGCGCATTTCACCGGAAGCACCCGTGCCCATTATAACTGTCAGTCGTAAAGAGAATCGCCTAGGTGGAGCCGGTAACGTCGCCGCCAACCTGAACGCTCTGAAATGTCCGGTGACTTTAGCCGGAGTATGCGCCTCCGATCAAGCCGGACTGGATTTCCAGACTTTATGTCATCAGAAAAAAATTAACTCAATTATCGCCACATTGCCCAAACGGCGCACATCTTGCAAAGCGCGGATCATCGCGCAACAGCAACAATTGCTCCGCATTGACGAAGAAACCGTCGAGCCGGTTGACCAGAAAGAAACCGAGCAACTTCTTGAAAATATTACGGCTTTAGCTGATCAATTCGATGCCGTAATTCTTTCCGATTACGCCAAGGGTTTGGTCACGGAAGACTTTATCCACTCCGTTCTGGAAATATTTAAGGATAAACCGGTACTTGTCGATCCCAAGGGATTCAACTATCAAAAATATCGCGGCACTACCGCCATCAAGCCCAATTTCCGTGAATTTTGTATGGCGGTGCGGCATCCGGAACTGAGCCTCGCTAAAATCGAACCGCTTGCCCGACAATTGGTTGACGAGCTTAACCTGAAGGGCTTGATTGTTACTCTGGGCGAACAAGGGGTTTTCATTCTCGATACCAACCAAAAAGCCGCTCGTATTCCTACTAAAGCTCGCGAAGTCTTCGATGTCAGCGGCGCCGGTGATACTTTTCTCGCCGTCTTTACCGCCGTTTTAATGGTTACTAACAATTGGAAAATAGCCGCTGAAGTAGCTAATTTGGCATCCGGCATTGCAGTCGGAAAAATCGGTACGGCTACCGTCACAGCCGCTGAAATTCTCGCTGAGGATTATTAGCTATTAACCACTAAGGCACGAAAAACACTAAGAAAAAATTTGTATTTTTTAAAATTGATTCTATCAATTTTTCTTCTGGCAGAACATTGACGGCATAATAAGGGAGAAAAATTTCCCAAACTTTTATAACCAACAAGAAATCAACCTGACGTTTGGGATTTTGGGCTCTAGTTTCTTTTTAACCTATTGGTTTTTTGCAAACTCAGATTTTGCGTTTCCAGGTCGTACCCTTGGGGGTATCTTCGAGAATAATACCTCGTTCGAGGAGCAGGTTTCTCAAGCGATCGGCTTCCGCCCAATTACGTTCCTGTCGGGCTTGATTTCGGGCATCAATCAACTTCCTCTCTTCCTCAGAAAGCACCTCAAGCGGTTCGGCCAGAATGTTCAGGATGGAATCAATTCGTTCCAGAGATTGTCGGATTAATTCTACATCCGCCTGGGTCAGCGGATTTTCCTGGCGATATAAATTGACTTCGTGCAATAACTTAAAAACAGCCGCCAGGGCGTTGGAGATATTCAGATCATCATCGAGCGCTACCTCGAAGTCAGCCTCACATTTCTGGACGATTTCCATAGTGCCGGCATTTCCCGTCGGGAACTCGCCTTCCAGCGATTTTTTGAAATCGCGCAAGCGTGTTATAATCTTGCCGGATTCTTCGAGTTTCTCGAAACTGAAATTTAATTTCTGCCGATAGTGAGTACTCAGTAAGGTCAGCCGAATAGCGGTTGGATTATATCCGTTTTTGACTAAATCCCGCAGGTAAATAATATTACCGATTGACTTCGACATTTTTTCATCATTTACTAACAAAAATTCGCAATGCATCCAATAATTAACGAATTTCTCGCCGGTAGCGGCTTCGCTTTGGGCAATTTCATTTTCATGATGAGGAAAAATATTATCAACGCCACCGGTATGAATATCGAAATGCCGTCCCAGATATTTCATACTCATTGCGGAACATTCGATATGCCAGCCGGGACGCCCCTTGCCGAGCGACGTTTCCCAGAAAACCGCACCGTCTTCTGGTTTCCAGGCTTTCCAGAGGGCAAAATCGCGAATTTCTTCTTTCTCGTAGGAATCATTGGCTACTCGATCGCCACGCCGCATTTCGGAAACATTTAAATTGGCTAACTGCCCATAGCGGGGAAATTCGGAAACTTTGAAGTAAATCGAACCATCCTCCGCTCGATAAGCGACGCCCTTTTTTAACAAAGTTTCAATCAATGCCACCATCTCATTGATGTGTTCGGTAGCGCGTGGATAATATTCAGCCGGCTCGACTCCCAGCGTCGCCAGGTCTTCCATAAACGCCTGCCGAAACGGCTCGGTAAATTCGCGAATCGAAACCCCCTGACGATTAGCCGCCGCAATAATTTTATCGTCAACATCGGTAATATTCATTACTTGAATGACACGAAAACCCTTGAATTTCAGGAAACGCCGCAATAAATCTTCGAACACAAAAGCCCGGTAATTACCGATATGGGCAAAATTATAGACGGTCGGTCCGCAGGTATAAAGGCGCACCACACCTTCTTTTATTGGGTGGAATTCTTCTTTTTGCCGACTCAGAGTGTTATAGAAATAGATGCTCATATTAAAATCCGAGAGGTAGAGTGAAAATTTTCTTCTTTTTCTCGGGACTTACCGGACGAAGCCATTGCGGATCAATTTGAATTGTGTAAGCGGCTTGCACCGCGTCGAGTGTCAGGACAAATCGTTCGTTTTTTCCGATTTGCTGAATTTTTCCGATTACGCCTTTTAGTGGTCCTTCGGTAACTTCAACCAATTGTCCAACCTGCATATAATTAATCGGTGACAGTGTAAAACCGCTCTCCAGGCTTTTTTTCAAAGCTTCGATCTGAAAATCGGGAACGATCGCCAGCTCTCTAGCAAACATTACAAAGCGCACCACGCCGTAGGTTTCCAGAACGTAAAGCGTTTGATTAGGATGAATATGGACAAAAACATAGCCGCGAATCAATGGCTCATCAACCTGAGCCCAGCGCTGGCCCCATTGATGCTTTGAAGATACCAAAGGCAAATAACATTCGATCTTTTGTTCTTGAAGAAGTCCATTGACTTTCTTTTCATGACGCGGTCGGGTATAAACCGCATACCAATGGACACCATTAACGTCTGAATTTTTGGTTTTGGATTTGGATAATTCTGGTTCGATGCTTTTTCTGTTGCTCATCTATTCCTGCCAATTTCGATAATTTTTTCAAGTAAGGCATTGAAATTCATACCGATAGCTTTGGCGGCTTTCGGCACCAAACTAGTCGCCGTCATACCAGGCAGAGTATTAAATTCCAGAAAAAAAGCTTCGCCTTCTTCGGTTAGACGTAAATCAAAACGACCATATCCCGAACAACGCAAAGCTTTGAAAGCCACTAATGCCTGTTCTTGAATCTGTTTTACGATTTTCTCGTCCACTAAAGCCGGTACAATATACTCACTCATTCCAGAGGTATATTTACATTCGTAATCATAAATGCCATGCTTGGGTCGGATTTCCACCAGCGGTAAAGCCATTTCGCCGAGAATCGCTACGGTAATTTCGCGCCCGGGAATGTAGCGTTCGACCAATAAAGCCTTGTTGTATTTAAAAGCCGTGGCGATAGCCGGTTGAATTTCAGCCACATCTTTTACGATAGAAAGGCCGACGGTTGAACCTTCATGCGCCGGCTTGATGACCAGCGGCGGTTCCATTTTTCGTAATATTTTCTCTTGGATCGCGACTGGATTATACCCGATTTTCAAATCGAAAAAAATCCATTCCGGCGTTTTGATCCCGTTGCGCTCGAAGATCATCTTCGAAACTATTTTATCCATAGCAATCGCGCAACCTTCATGGTCACTGCCATTATATTTGTAACCCATAATTTCGAGCACGCTTTGAACCGCCCCATTTTCACCACTTCCGCCATGCAGGGCATTAAAGACGAAATCCACCGCGCGGACGGTCTCATCGCTCAGTAAGCGAATGAGGTTTTCTTCGCCTTTTTTCAGATGATCGCCGGTAGGTTGAATATTTTGACTTAATTGCTGAATCGGTAAAACTGTATCGAGCGCCAGCACCTCGTGCCCATTTTCCCGCAAAGCCGCCACGATATTGTGGCCACTGGAAAGCGATACCTCTCGCTCGGACGAAACTCCACCCATCAGGACTGCAATTTTCATTAATTCGTATTCCTTTCTAAAGTTAAAATCATTTCAGCCGCAGTCAGCAGGTCTAGAACTACATAATCCGGTTGGACTTGCCATTTCGCAATATCGTCATAACTGGATTGGCGAATACCCGTTGTGACCAAAATAGTTCGACAGCCAGCCGCGTGCCCCGCCTCAACATCTCGATGTGAATCTCCGACGAAGTACGAATCGGCTAAAGAAATTCCAAGTTCGCGAGCGGCAAGCAGAACATTACCGATACGCGGTTTGCGGCAATCACAACCGGCTTCCGGATCATGCGGACAATAATAAATGCCTGCTAATTCAATGCCTGCTTCGCTTAATTTTTCCCGTAATAATTGGTGAATTTCCTCGACGGCGGGGATCGTCGTCAAGCCCTTAGCAACGCAAGCCTGGTTGGTTATTACGATTAATTTGAATCCGGCTAAATATAACTTCTTTAAAGCCACAACTGTATTCGGAAAAAGCTGAAATTCAGCGACATTCTTGATATAATCACGGCTATCATAATTCAGGGTGCCGTCCCGATCTAAAAAAACTGCTCTATTCACTTTAATAAAATTGTCTGCACTAAATTTATTGCCGAATTTGCCATCGAAAATTCACTTTCTTTTCTCCATTAAAATCTGGACATAAATTACAATTCTAATGTGTAAAATAATAGGACAGATAGCTCTACCGAAAATTTTTATAATATTTCTTTGTTTTAACTTAAAATCATATTAATATTAATGCACTTTTGTCAGGGTAGACAAGTTTATTAAAAATATGATAAAGGAGAGTAAAATGAAGAAACTGTTGGTAATTTTAATGGTTGCGAGTTTAGCACTGGTCGCAATGAATTGCCAAAAAAAACCTAAAGTGGAAGAAACACCGGCTCCGGCTGACACAACCACTGCGGTTACTGATACTGTTAATGCGTAGTCATTGCTGACAGAAATTACCGGATAAGTTTAAACAAAATATCCCGCCATTCGTGCGGGATATTTTGTTTTTAAACTAATTAGGATCCCCGGAAAAAATCACTATCACGATAGGACTGGCTTAATTTCTAAGCCACTGATTATAAATTTCAACTAGACCTGATTTTTATCTATTTTTAATAATATTGCCTTATAAAGCCTTATAAATGTATTTTATCTTTGTAAGGTTCTACAATAAAGAAACGGCAGCCATCAAGGCTGCCGTTTCTTTTACAATATTACTCTAACTTATACTATCAGAAGCCGATAGTCATTGAAAAGTACTGATTGGCATCGAAGGTCGCCATCGGTCGAAAGGCATAATCAAACATCAGGTTTGTACCTGCCATTTTCAAATTTATACCGAATCCGAGCGACATTCCATATTCCGAGGTCTCATCATATTCCCAATCACTTGGATAAAGTGGAATTAGGTAACCGGCGCGAGCAAATAGCATATCCTTAAACGAGAACTCAGCTCCCGCAGACATCTCGTCGTAGGAATAACTATAATTACTATATACCCCGCATAAATTAATTTTGCCTAATTCCGCTAGCTTGTAAGTATAAGAAAGACCAAGATTCATACTTGCCGGAAGTTCATGGGCTGCCATATCTAGTTTAGTTTTACGGGTGGTAGCATTAGGATTAGCATATGGGATACTCGAATCAAATTCTATCGCAGTACCATCGAATTTGATACTACTGCCGATATTTTTCATCGTAACTCCAAAAGCCAGTCCTATATGAGAAATATATTGGAGACCCAGATCGAAACCGACCGCCGAAGCGCTCATCGTGCCGACTTTTTCACTGATTAATTTTACATTAGTACCAAAAAGGATTCGATCAGTGAAACGCTTAGCGTACGTTGCGCTCAAGGTCAGATAATCAGGACTCAGTATTTCTCCCGTACCTTCAGGCATATTAACAGTTGTAACGGGAATGTCTCCAATATTTAGAATCTGCAAACTAATTCCAAACGCGCCTATTTTTCCAGCACTGGCACCAGCTGCAAGGTAGCTGACTTTCATATCGGCAAAGTAACTCATTTGAGTAAAAGTCGCTTCACCGGTTTTTAGATCTGCCATACCGGCGGGATTCCAGTAAATAGCATCTGTTCCGGCAATGCATGCAATATTCGATCCGCTCAAAGCAACGTTCTTGGCACCCATTGGAATCAGAAGCTCCGGGGCACCGGCAGTACCCAGTTTAGGAGCACTTGCGAAGACGCTGTGAGAACAGACGATGAGCAATATCACTAGCCCTATCACGAAATATTTGTTTTTCATATTATTTCTCCTTTAAAGTCCATTATTCTTTCACAGCTTAATAGGTGTCCAGTCGTTCGTTAGGAGTAAAGACCGCTAACTTACCGACCTTTTCGCCAACACCTGGTACTTCAACGTGATAGATATAAATACTACTTGCAACCGGAAGCCCATAATGGTTTTTCAAATCCCAATCCATAAAGGGAGTGGTTGCATCATTTTTCTTCAATTCACGTACCAAATGTCCGGACAGATCGAATATCTTAACTGTACATTTCTCAGGAAGGAATGTAAAACGTACCCAGCGTTCAAAGATATTCATCTCACCACTATGATAGCCATAATAGGGATTTGGAAAGACGTTGATTTTCTTTAAATCTTCTTTCAGATAGGCTTTTTCAACGTTAGCCGCATCCGGAGCCTTAAAAGAAAATACATCATTCACGGTATTAATATTACTGGCATAGATTTGAAATTCGAAAGCATCTTGCAAGAAAGGACGTGTGGCGGACCTCATTCCCCACCCGCCGGCATACATTACATTGTTGTATGTACCATCAAGAGTACCATTCAGATAATCCGTATACTGTTCATCGTAAGTATCATTAAGTATAAATACATATTCACGTCCGCCGTTGACACCAAATTTAGCATCATCACCCCAACCCATATCCCAGATCAGGTTAGCGGCACCATCATATGCCGGTCGAGTATCCTCAACAAAGGCAACTTTTAATTGTCGGGGTGGATCACTTTCCATATCCCAAACCGTGAAAGGCACATCACCTAAAGTTGATTGTACCACATAACCAGGCCGCCAATAAACAACAGCTTTTTGCCATCTATCTGGATAGGCGGCTTTACTGACTGCCATTAGTGCCGCGGCGCTTGAATCCGGTTGAGGCCAACCTGATGGGCCGATTCCGGCAAAGCGAATTTCAACATCAACATAGTCTGCCGGTCCAAGATCACTTCCGAAAAAGGAAAAACCATTTCCAAAGGCACCCGCGAATGTTTCCAATCCCCAGTTAGTTGGCCAGCTAACCCACCTTTCACCTCCAGTTATTCCAAAACCGTTATACCCTGGCATATCACCAAAAGGTCCGGGAATACTTAAGTTTATCCCTGGATCTGGGCCAATCACTTTCACCATTAAACCGTCAACAACATTATAAGCATCGTTACCGGTCTGATTTGCACATGCCTTGATAACCGAATCGCCAGTGGAGGTAACCAGATTCCAAGTCAAATCTTGATTAAAGGACACAGTATAGTCAAGTCCCGTTACGCTACTAGGATCTACCACCCAGGCAACTGTCGAACCATCACTGGGGGTAGCATTATTTAGAGTAGTGTGGGTTACCTCGAGAGTATCATTATAAGAGGCACTATACCTGACTCCTGCCGTGATTCGAGGGGTAACCTTGACAATTGTCGGCGCACTTGTAAAAATCTGAGGCGAACCAAATTCTAGATAGCCTTCCGCTACAACACCAAAATAATATTCTTTCCCATTAACAAGAGGATCGCCGACATTACCAACTTTTGGATGTTTGTTTACCAACAATCGGATAAACCTTTGTTTGGTGTATTCCGTCGGATCGGCATTCTTTCCAATATCCCAGGATTCTACCTTTACCGGATCAGCTCCTGATGCATCGGAATATTGATAAACAGTATAACCATAGAAATTATAAGTCGAATCGGTTATTACTTTCATGGTATTATCAATAATCACAGTATCTCCAAATGCTTGCGCAACTATTGGATCCGGTGAATCATATAAACTTCCGTCTTGGTTTAATTCAGAATTTCCAGTCCAGGTCAAAATTATCTCATTGGGAAGTTCACTGACAGTCACCTCTGGTGAGGCAGGTGCTTTAGCTAAAACGAAATTCAAGTCGTAAGCTAATTGGGCTAAGTTATCAACTTCTTTTAGAACTGTTACACTATTTAAGTTCGAAGTACCACGCGCCACAATAACACCAGCTACGATTTCCTGTACTCCGGGCTCGCCGAATTCGGCTATACCATCACCATCCGTATCTTCCCACGGTTCCATTGTGAACGGTCCGGTTGTCATAAAGAAACGTCTGTCTGCCGGATTAGAATCCAACCAGCCGGCTCCAGTCTCCGGATTACCAGAAAACATAAATTTAGTTGGTTTATTAGCTGGATCGGTACCTACCCCACCTTCCGTGATCGGGGAACCGTCTCTCCAGAAACCGCTCATATAATTATAAACGTCCATTCCTGAACTGGGATTACCCTGATTGGAATCATCATTATTATAATAAATGAAGGACGTCATCTTAAGCATTTTTTTATCCTGTAAGATTGTCCCGTCGGGTAAGGATACCACACTGCCAACTTCTGGCACTATCGGGCCTTGAAAGAAATCAATACCGACGGCGGGCGGTGCGGCACCGTAAACTTGATCATTATCAACAGCATTGTAACAATAACCAAGCCCTAAGGTTGAATCACAACCAACCTGATCATCACCGGCATTTCCGAGATCGGGATCAGACCAAATAACAAAATAAGTATCTTCCCAGTTTTTACCACTCTTATTGACTAGTGTCCATTTGATAAAAATCATATCGCCCATCGCATCGGCTCGACTAAAAGCCCAAGCCATTTGATGTACTTCGGCATTTAGTTTGTTCGTGCCGTATTCAGAATGGGGTGCTAGATCATTCCAGACACTATATATCGTCTGGTCACCTATTAGCATTGGATTCCCATTTTTATCTAATGGTGCACCCTGGTCAACAGGCCAGTTAGTCCAGTCACCTACACCACTGGGTTTGATTTCATACCACTTATACTTGGGATCGGCTTTATTATCAGCGACATCGGTTGCTAAAATCAGACCTGGTTGAAATTCAGTCGCAGAGTGTTGAACACCTGCGACGCGTATTTCGCCATCAATTTTAGCTCCGATATACTGTCCGGCACCGAAGATAGGACTTAGCCCACTACCTTTCGGCCACTCGAGCCCCCAATCGCCTAATACATTATCATAGAACCACGTACCGTTATTTCGGAAAACACCGTTCATCCGATTGGCATTCATCCAGATATCACTGGTCATGGCTGCTTTTTCCAACGCCCGGGTTTTATAAATATCCTCAGCCCCAAGTACGAGCGTCGAAACCATCAATATTATCATAAAAATTGACAATATTCTTTTCATATACTTTCCTCCATTATAATAAAGAGTTATCTTCATAGTTCGCTCGTTATAGTTCAAGCATGAGTCCCAGGCGAATCTGACGAGGCGAGCCATAGTTATTATAATCCATCTCGCGCATCTTATACAGACTCTTCTGCTCATCGGTTAAACTATTCCAATAGTCCCGACCAGATGTCGTTCCCAGATATCCGGTATCATCCGGTAAACCGGTAGTAATCCAGACATCAGCGACGTTCTCGGTATTTAGCAGATTCAGCGCCCAGGCGTATGCTGTTAACTGAATATTACCAATATAAAACTTTTTATCCAGTTTCAGATCAATTCTGAAAACCCAGGGCGTAGTCTGAGAATTAACCGCTGATACTGGTGTCTCGGATACGTTGGTATTGTCATACCGGCCAGTAAATGGCATGGTATTGAAAACCTGCATCAGAGTATAGGGATGCCCCGAATTGAAACTGAGCATCAGATTAGCCCCAGTATTATGCAAAAAAGTCGGTCCTTCAGTTTTACCAAAGCGATAATCAAGGTTTAAACTACCAGTATGTCTTTGTTCAAAATCCAGTGGCATTGCGAATTTCGGGAAGTTACCTCGAGCACCGCCCTGCCAGGCAATATTGAAATTGGAATTGGTAGCTGAACCAGTACCGGTTGCATACTGTAACTCATAATTGAATGTCGCCGCCAAATTCTTATAGCGTCTAAGATTAAAAATAATATCCAGGCCTTTGACAGTTCCGAAATCTCCATTACGACTGAAAGCAATATTGGTCACATCAGTAGTAACATTCATTACCTGAACCAGGTCTTCGGTTTCCTTATAGAAAGTGGTTAATTGCACGCTGGCGATATTACCCAGCATCTGCTTAAAACCAATTTCGTAGGAAGTAGTTTTGGGCGGTTTCAAGTTTGGATTATCCAGTGTAGTAAAATATCCGCCCCGGCTTACAAAGGCATCCAGATAAAATGGGCTAAGGTATAAATCCTGCAAACTCGGAGCCTGGTAGAACTGTCCATATTGAGCGTGAAAAACGGTCTGATCGGTAACAGGAAAACTTATACCAAGACGTGGACTTATGTAGGTATGAACATCAGAATCTTTTACATCCGATTTATCAAATTTCTCATTACCCCCGAACATTCCAGTTCCAGGTATATAACTACCGTCAGCCGCCCATTCAGCCTCCAGCTGTTTGAATTGCCAGGCATTCGGATTAATGTGATCATATCTGATTCCCAGATTTAAGATTAAATCTCTGAATTCAATTTTATCCTGAATGTACCCGCTCATAATAATCGGATGATAAGGGGCCTGCTTCTGGTAACCATCAACTAATCTGCCGCTAGCATCATAAACGGCATCTTCGAAAAAATCACCTTCTTCAACCTCTTTACCATCGATATCATAGCCATAGAAACGGACATCGGCGGACTGATATTTTTCAATATCCGTTAAATTCGTCTTAGCCATATAAGATGGTGAAAGTACCCGATATTCTCTCAATGTGTGATATTTATATTCGAAACCGGCTTTAAAAGTATGATTTTTCCCCATCTGGTGAACAATGTCAAAATCAATTCCCCAATAAGTTGTCCGGTTCTTGAAATAATCATCATATTGACAGCCAGGTTGGAAATAATCCGGTGTAATACGACCTGTATAAGCAACCCCGATATACGCGGGATCATCCGGCCAGGGATTTAACCACGGATCGCCATACTTTTCCAGGTCGTCACCGAAGGTAGCATCGTAAATTTTCCTCTTAGTATCAAACCAGTTGAACTTCAGGTCGTAATACGTGTTCTGTCTTATCGTATGTGTCAGGGTAGCGTTAAATGAATGTGAATACCGACTTTCTTCTCCCATATGTTCAATATTGAAAATTTCAATCGGAGTGACAGAATTGATGACGCGATCAGTAGAAACATAGCTGGTCTTCAATGCTATATTTTTACCCAATTGGAATTTAAGTTTGGCATTCCATGACCAATCAGAAGTTGAATGGCCCGGAATGCGCGCTGTTAGATCATATTTATGGGTAATTGTGTCTAAGTAGGTATTGCCCGAACCATCAATCTTAGTTAAAACTTGATCATAAGTAAAATCATCCAAACGATACTTATTTTCAACCCAACCATAGGATGGCCAGGCATCAGCGGCATACCGCCGTGTTCCACTTATGAAAAATGTGTGGCTACTTTTCGGTATAATTGGGCCACTAACAGAAGCGACATATTCGTTATACCCATAACCGTAAGTACCTAAGATTTTCTCATCCGCCTTTAGAAACTCATCCGTAATTGCCTGAAATGATGCAGAATAATTCTCACTACCTGCGTTCGTCGTAATTGCGACGATACCGGACATAGCATCACCATATTCAGCATTAAAACCGCCAGTTTGAACACTCATTTCTTCGATGGCTTCATTTGGCAAATAAGTATACACAGCATTATTGTATGGATCATTAACCAAAACACCATCAATATAAAGTGCTGTTTCAGCACTACGTCCACCCCGGATGTTCATAGCGGTACTGTTTTCCGCTTTGACAACACCAGCAGTACTGGCCGCGATTTCTTGCATACCTCGTAAAGGCATGTTGGCAATTTCATCAGCCGACTTAATAATGTTGGTATTGGTAGCATCTTTTCTGATCATTGGCCTTTCGGCAGTGACCACCACCTGTTCAAATTCCAACGTTGTCCGCTCCATCTCAAAATTTAACTCTGTGGTTAAATCAAGTGATACAGCAACATTGTTATAAACCATTTCTTTATAGCCAATGTAGCTCGACCGCACGGTATAAGTACCGACAGGAACATTAAGAATGCTGTAATAGCCATCCAAATCAGTAGCCGCACCCAGATTATATCCACCACCGGTAACAATAATGTTTACTCCGGCTAGAGGAGATCCTGTGTTCTTGTCAATAACTGAACCAGCGATTTTACCCGAGGTCCCTGCAAAGAGAACGATAGGTAGCAACATTGCTAAAAGACAACTCGCTACACGACGTGCCATACTATTCCTCCTTTTTTAATACTATTGTTGTTTGTTCAATTACATTACCTCACTGCAATGTAAATGTAAAGAATTTATTTTCGTATTGTCAAGCTTTTTTATTCTATTTTGAATAAAAATTCATTATTTTTTTGCCCGCGCTGGTAAAATTTCGTCAATTATCCCATATTCAAGGGCTTCTGCACTCGACATAAAATAGTTGCGGTCAGTATCTCGATTTATTTTTTCAAGCGGTTGGCCAGTGAGTTCGGCCAAGATTCGATTCGTATTTTCCTTCAAACGAATAATTTCACGAGCGTGAATTTCGATATCGCTGGCTTGGCCTTCCACGCCACCCAACGGTTGATGAATCATAATGCGCGAATTGGGCAAAGCCTGGCGTTTGCCTTTGGTACCGTTGGCGAGTAAAACTGCCGCCATGCTGGCCGCCATACCGAGACAAATTGTTACCATATCCGGCTTGATGTAATTCATCGTATCCAGAATTGCCATCCCGGCCGTAATCGAGCCTCCCGGGCTATTTATATATAAATAAACGTCTTTCTTAGCATCTTCAGCCGCTAAAAAAAGCAACTGGGCGATTATCAGATTTGCTACATGATCATCAATGGCTGATCCAAGAAATATAATGCGTTCCTTGAGCAAACGCGAGTAAATATCGTACGAACGCTCACCCCGCTCAGTCTGCTCAATAACGAATGGAACATAAGTTTGACCTTTGGTTTTCATCTTATCCTCCCTTTTATTATAAGGACTCAGTATGAACGGTTACTTTTTTCTCTTTAATAAAATTATGGATATGATCAAGAATCTTGCGATCTATCAAATCCACTTTAATCTCCAACCGACTATGGGAGTTACGGTAAAATTGTTCAGCAAACTCCTTCTGTTCTTCCGGCACACTTTGCAGGATTTTATCTATCTCCGATTGGATTTCATCTTCACTTACTTGAATATCCTCCTGCTTCCCAATAGCCCGTTGGATAAGATACCAGCGGATATTTTTTTCGGCAATTGGTAAATATTCTTCCCTGATTTTGGCTTCATCAATAGTTTTGTTTTTGGGATTTTCCTTCATTTTTTCGATTAAACTATCCAGATAGGAATTGATTCGGTAAGGCGGGATATCAAATTTCGTATTTTCAATAAAATAATCGGCAAGAGCTTGATCTAATTCTTCTTGAGCTCGCTGGTTCCATTTATATTGCAGGTTTTCCGTAATTCGCTGCCGAAATTCCGCCACGGTTTCAATACCATCTACCTGACTTTTAACTAATTCATCGGTAAGCTCCGGCAAGGTATGTTTTTCGACTCGTTTAACGTCTATCAAATATTTCAGTGGCTTGCCGGACGAAGATTTCACATTGATATTAACACTGTCACCGGCTTTGACCCCGATCAAATTTCCGGCTTCCTTGCCTCCAAAAATCCCTTCACCGACTTTAATTAGCCGATCGGGCAGGCGTTTGCCAATTAGCGGTATGTCGCTTTCATCCAAAGCCTGTAAATCAGCCACGAGAAAATCGCCATCCTGAGCTCCATCGAAAACTTCCTGCACTTCAGCCTGATTTTCCAAGAAATCCTCGATGTAACGGTCAACTGTTTCTGGATCAACTATATATTCGTTATGCGAAATTTTGATGCCCTTTTTATAATCAGGCAGAGCAATTTCAGGGTCATTTTCGGCTTTAATGGTATAATTGAAAGGCTGATTTTCATCGAAATCCAGGTCAACAATGTGCAAATCAAGATAATCGCCAATCCCAACCTCTTCTAGAGCTTGCTTATGAGTTTTTTCGATAACCTGATTAGTAAAGTTTACGAAAATTTTAGGCTTGAGCAAGCGTTTAGCCAAACTTTCCGGCACTTTGCCCTGGCGGAAACCATCAATTTTCAAATCGCGACGCAAATCACTAAATAATGTCGCATAATCGTCGGCAATTTCGTCCCAGTCAACCACAACTTTAACTGTCTTCTCGATTGCTGTGCTGTTTACCAATTCTGCTTTCATCAAATTTCCTATATTTTTACAATTTTCAATTTAAAAGTGCCGCGGGCGAGATTTGAACTCGCACCCCCATTAAGGACTGGATCCTAAGTCCAGCGCGTCTGCCAATTCCGCCACCGCGGCTCAAAAAACGTCCAAATTTAACCGCCAGTCTGTGATTTTCCAAAGTGATTAACAATGATAACCGTGTAAAAATCGTGACCTTATACTTATGTAATTTAATCTGTTTTAGTTTTTTTCTCTACAAGACTTAAACCGCTACGCGGTACCAGAAAAAAGAAAAAAAATCCTGTCAATCCTGTTAATCTTGTCTAAAAATAAAAAAATCTTGTCCCGCCGAGCGGGACTCCCTCTTCAGAGACTCCTTTGGAACCCTCGGAATCTATCCTGTCTAAAAAACTCAACCGTTCTACAATACCTTGACCGCTACGAGGGGAACACTTGTCTAAAAATCATAGATTCCCAACTAGTCCGTAGGGCTTTAAGTTTTGTAGAAATTATCTATCCTAAAAATCTTTTTACCTTGGTGAGGTTCAACGTATTTCTAAAATTAATTTTAGTCAAAAAATTCAAACAAATATTGGGAATTGAATTTAATTCTATATTTCTTTATCACTGGTTTGTCAGTCAATATTAGAAGCCGGAAAGTTGCGCCGAAACCAATTTAGCCCCGCCTGCGGCATGACGGAAATTGGTTCGGATAATAGATATTATGAATTATAGAATTATAAATTATGAGAAAAGCCTACCGGTCAGTTACCAGCGCCATGGCAATATTTATATTTTTTCCCGCTACCGCAGGGACAGGGATCATTGCGGCCAACTTTGGCTTCAACTCGCACCGGACGAATTTTTGCCTGCTGTCCGTCATTAGTAACGTATTGCGGCTGTTCTTCGGTCTCTGATTGCATTCCTGGGACAAAACCCATTCCATCGGCTTGCTGGTGCATTAAACGCATCGCCGAAGGACGCCGAACCTGCCGAGTCTCGGGTTGCGGGCCGCCAATTTGCGCTCGGAAACAGAGTCGCAAAGTTTGTTGATTAATGTCATTCACCATTTGCACAAAAGCATCGAAAGCTTCGCCTTTGTATTCCAACAGAGGATCCTTTTGGCCGTAAGCCCGCCAGTTTATTCCTTCTTTGAGTTGATCCATAGCATAGAGGTGATCGCGCCATTTTTCGTCAATGGTACGCAACATTATAAAGCGTTCCAGAAAGCGCATTTGCTCGGCGCCGAAAATTTTTTCTTTCTTTTCGTAATATTGTTTGGCACGATCAATTATAGTTCGTTTAATCACCTCAGGCGTATATTCGGATAATTCATCGGGGGCTAAATCAATTCCCAGGCTTGTAGTAAGTTCCATCCGCAATTCTGCCCATGGCCAATCGCCAGATTCTTTAACCTGAGTGCTGTATTTTTCGACCAGCTCGTCCGTCCAATCCTCGAGTATGTTATACAATTCACCTTTAGGATCGCTGCCTTTTAGAGCATAATTGCGACGGGCATAGATAATTTCGCGCTGATGATTCATTACATTATCATATTCCAGCAAATTCTTGCGAATACTGAAATTGCGTTCCTCAACTCGCCTTTGAGCCCGTTCGATCGAGCGGGTGACCATCGGATGAGTAATGACCTGACCTTCTTCGATACCGAGCCGGTCCATAATCGCCGCAATGCGCTCGCTATTGAAAAGTCGCATTAAATCGTCTTCGAGTGAAAGGAAAAAGCGCGATGCTCCCGGATCGCCCTGCCGTCCGCTACGACCGCGCAATTGCAAATCAATGCGGCGGGATTCATGGCGCTCCGTACCGATGATATAAAGTCCTCCCAGTTCAACAACTCCCGGCCCTAACTTAATATCGGTACCACGTCCAGCCATATTAGTAGCAATCGTAACAGCACTTCGTTCCCCGGCTCGGGCCACGATTTCAGCCTCGCGTTTATGATTTTTAGCATTCAATACGTTATGCGGAATGCCGCGTCGTTTCAACATCCGGCTAATTGTCTCGGAAACCTCGACGCTGATAGTACCAACCAAAACCGGTTGGCCACGCCGGAAGGAAGTTTCAATTTCATTAATAATCGCATTGTATTTTTCACGACGGGTTTTATAGACTTGATCTTCGTGGTCTACTCGGATACAGGGCTTATTGGTCGGAATAACCACAACTTCTAATTTGTAAATATCGGCAAACTCCGCTGATTCGGTCGCGGCGGTGCCGGTCATTCCCGCCAATTTTTCATACATCCTGAAGTAATTTTGGAGGGTAATCGTCGCAAAAGTCTGGGTTTCGGCTTCAACCTGGACCCTTTCCTTAGCTTCGATGGCTTGATGTAATCCGTCACTATAGCGTCGTCCCGGTAGAATCCGGCCAGTGAATTCATCCACGATCAGGACTTTGCCGTCCTGGATGACATACTCGACATCCTTTTCAAATAAGGTATAGGCTCGGAGCAATTGCGAAATATTGTGGTAGCGGTCAGAGATTTCCGAATGCTGAGTATCAAGCTCCATCTTGCGCTTTTCCTTTTCGAGCGCATCTATTTCCGGATTCTCGTCAATTTTCACAAATTCCTCAGCCAGATCAGGAATTACCAATTCATCAAGCCTGATTCCTAATAGGGTAGCCAGTTTTTCTTCACCAGCAGGTGTCAACGTAATATTATTATTTTTTTCATCAATAAAGTAGTATAAATCCTTAAAAAATTCATCCTGACTAACTGATGAACCAGTCATAGCATTTGTGAGCTGTAAATATTCCTTCTCACCACTTTGTAACATTTTCTGATAGCCCGGTTCTTCTAGTAATTTGCGCAGACGCCGATTCTTGGGCATTCCTTGAGAAGCAATATATAACTGACGCGCAAATTGAGCATAATCTTTTTCCGGAATGGATTCCGGCGAATCTGGAAAACGACTCAGGATTTCCGTTACTTTATCACGTTGATAACGCACAATTGTACCGACGGCCGGATTGAGTTCATCAAATTTTTCATGCCGTGAACTCTGAACCGGTCCCGAAATTATCAGCGGCGTACGGGCTTCATCTATTAAAATATTGTCAACCTCGTCCACAATGGCATAATAATACTCTCGTTGCACTTGCTCTTCAGCCGAAAGAGCCATATTGTCCCGCAGATAATCGAAACCGAATTCGTTATTTGTACCGTAGGTAATGTCGCAAGCATACATCTTTTTGCGCTCTTCGGAATCCATCCAGTTAAGAATACAGCCGACCGTCAAACCGAGTTCGGTGTAGATTCGTCCCATCCATTCAGTATCACGCTGGGCTAAGTAATCATTAACTGTCACAATATGGACACCGCGTCCAGTTAGAGCATTCAGGTAAACCGGCATTGTCGCCACCAGAGTTTTACCTTCACCGGTTTTCATTTCGGCTATTTTACCCTGATGCAAAACAATCGCCCCAATCAATTGAACATCGTAGGGAACCATATCCCAGACGATCTTCTGGTCAGTGACGCTCCACTCTTGACCTACCAAACGTCGGCAAACCTCTTTTACCATCGCAAAGGCTTCCGGCAGAATAGTATTTAGAGCGTTTTGCTCAGCGGTTCGAACAAGCTTTTTGGTTTCCTCTTCGGAAATTCCAGACTCTTCGGCTTCGATTCGGGCGGCTTCGCGGGCCGTTTGAACCTGAACTTTGAATTCAGCCGTGCGCTCGCGTAATTTTTCAATAGGCTGGTCAGCTAAGGTCGCGTAAATGCGATTGATTTCATCAACGAGCGGGAGGATTTTTTTGATCTCACGGTCAGAAGATGTCCCGAATATTTTCGTTAAATAAGTAGTTATTCCCATATTATCTTACCAAAATGCATCTTTTGTTTACGATTCAAACACTAAAAATTTTCACCGGAAATTGGTCAAATTCTCCGGAATTATTCTTCTTTGGTAGCCGCTTTGGTTTCAGGCTGTTTTAGTTTATAAGCCAAAGTATCGCCAATATCGTGCAGGACAGCATCCAGAATTCCATTAACAAAAGCGCTACTATCGTCGGTAGAATATATTTTGGCAATTTCAATAGCTTCCGAAATGGATACTTTTGGCGGAATATCATTGAAATATTTGAATTCGCTAAGCGCCATTCGAATTGCTAAACGATCGATGATCGCGATCCGTTCAAAATCCCAGTTTTCTGATTTTTCTTTAATTATTTTATCCAGCTCATCCCGGTGAGTAGCCGCCGCGATGAATAAATCCTTGGCAAAAGTCTTTAACTCATCCTGAAGCTCAGAATTCTCTATCACATCTTCAATTACCTGAGCCAGAGGGTAATCCGTTAACTCTTCCGCATATAAGGCTTGTAGAGCCAATTCGCGTGCGGCTCGTCTTTCTCTCATCGTCTTAATAGATCCTTAACCATAACAAATAACAACGTCAAAATTTACAGCATTTTTAGGGCAATATACAATTTTTCTCAAAACCGAATTTTTATAGTCCGCGAAACAGGCGAAAGACATTTTTGACAAGATTAAACCCAAAGGCTCCGGAGGAGTCTCAGAAGAGCGAGTCCCGCTCGGCGGGACAAGATTTTTTCGATTTATAATTCTAGAAATAAAAGCATTATTTGATTCGTCAATGTATTAATAACAAAAATCTGACACCTGAAATCCAATCATGCAATCATGCATTATGACAACCTCCCAGTAAATAGTTTCCTAGTCGTATTTATAAGCACTTAAAAGCACTCTTTCAATTGCAATGCGAATAATTGTCAAACCGCCAAAAATAAGGTAAATTTCGAAATGGAAATGAAATATCAATAAATACAAAATTGACTATCGGACGGGAAACAAAAATGCCATCCAAAAAAGCTAAAAATAGACCCACACCAACTTCCAGTGTAGAACAATACTTTCTCCGCCTTTCCGGCCGACAATTCATTTATCCTCCAACTGAGAAAATCCCGGTAGTCCAAGTGGCGAATTTCCCGATGCTCGGTCAATTGACTGCACTCCGCTTTTTAGAATGGGTACAAAATAATCCCGACGGAGTAATTGCCCTGCCGACCGGTAAAACTCCCGAACACTTTATTAAGTGGGTGGGGTATTATTTATCCAATTGGCACTCAGCTGAGGTCATTAAGGATCTGGAAATGGTGGAAATTGATCCAGCTCGCCGACCGGATATGGCCCGTCTGCATTTTGTCCAGATTGACGAATTTTACCCGATTGATCCTAATCAGCAGAATAGTTTTTACTACTACATTCAAAAATACTACATCAAGAATTTCGGTTTAGACCCGGAGAAGGCTCTATTCATCAACCTTTATGAAATTGGCACGGCTAACGATCTAAGTATTGCCGAAATTTTTGGCGATGAGAAAGCCGACTTGAGTTTGCGAACGCGCTGGGCAAAAAATCCTATTGAAGAATTGCAGAAAGAAACAATTGAACGAACCGATCAATTCTGTGTCAATTACGAGAGCAAGATCCGTGCTTTGGGCGGAATTGGCTTTTTTCTGGGTGGCATAGGACCGGATGGTCATATCGGCTTCAATATTCGCGGTAGTGATCATTTTTCGACAACCCGTCTGATTGAAACTAATTACGAAACACAAGCCGCCGCGGCGAGCGACCTCGGTGGGATCGAAATCGCCCGCAAACGCCTGGTGATAACTATCGGCCTTGATACAATTACTTATAATAAGGACGCTACAGCAATTATCATCGCCGCCGGTCAGGCTAAAGCCAATATCGTGCGCGATTCCATCCAGAATTCTCCTTCAATTCAGTATCCAGCTACCGTTTTGCAAAAATTACCTAACGCTCGCTTTTACCTTACAGAAGGCGCAGCCAGCAAACTAGTGGAAAGACGATATGAAAAACTGGTAATGTCGCCCAAATTAGAACTGAAAACAATCGAGAAAGCCGTTATTAATCTTACTCTATGTAAAAATAAAAAACTCACCGACTTAACTCTTGCGGATTTTAATTCCGACCGATTTACCAAATTGATTCTTAAGCACACGAAGCAAACGCCTATCGAAATCGGTAGTAATTTGCACAAATCCATTATCGAGCGCATAGATCGCGGTATTTTAAATCTGGAAAATGAAGTCTTTATGCACACTTCACCTCATCATGATGATGAAATGCTCGGCTATCTCCCCTACATCGTTCATTTGGTCAGAAATCCTAAGAATAAGCATTATTTCACCTATCTGACCAGTGGTTTTAATGCCGTGACTAATTCCTATGTACTGGAGCGCTTGAAAAATCTGCAAAATTTGATAGATACCCCTACTTTTCAGGCTTTATTGCGAGAAAACTATTTCGATCCGGCCAACACTGCTGCTCGCAACCGGGACGTGAATTTGTATCTCGACGGAGTCGCTCTTTATGATATCAAGAAAAAAACCGAAGCCGAATCGCGCCGACTGCTATCCATTTTGACCGAAATCTACGAGGAAAATAACATCATTTACCTCAAAGACCGCATCAGCGAATTAATCAATTATTGCGCCACTCAATACCCCGGCAAAAAAGACATCGCCCACGTTCAGAAATTAAAGGGAATGATTCGAGAATGGGAAGCCGACGTCCTCTGGGGTTATTTCGGTTTTAATAGCAATAATGTCTTCCACCTTCGCTTAGGTTTCTATAAAGGCGATATTTTTTCAGAGGAACCAACGTTGGATCGCGATGTCCTTCCTATTTATCAACTAATGAAAAAAATAAAGCCAACCGTCATCACGGTAGCTCTCGATCCCGAAGGCAGTGGCCCTGACACTCATTACAAAGTTCTGCAAGCCATCACTGAAGCGCTCAAACTCTATGAAAAAGAGCAAGATATTTCCAATTTAAGAATTTGGGGCTATCGCAACGTTTGGCACCGTTTTCATCCCGCCAGCGCTAATATTTACGTACCGGTCAGCCTAAACTCGATGGCGATTATGGAAAACGCTTTTATGGAAAGTTTTGGCTCCCAAAGATCAGCCAGTTTCCCTAGCTGGGAATTCGATGGCCCATTCTGCCGGTTGGCTCGCAAAATTCAGGTTGATCAGTATTTGAAAATCAAGACTTGTCTGGGACGTGATTTTTTTATTAAAAATGAACACCCCCGTTTACGCGCCACGCACGGATTGGTTTTCATAAAAGAGTTAACGCCTGAAGAATTCTATCATTATTCTAGAGAGTCGCGACGGGTTACCGAAAATCTGTAATACCGAATGAAAACAACTCGTCACTTACCATTATTCCTTTCACCATTAAATCCTAAAAATTGGCAACCAATTACTTTATTTAAAGTTGATAATCAATATAACCCGAGCCAGTGTATTGACTGTACAGATTTCAGGATATTTAGAGAGTATAAATATTATTAAGCCGCAGCAAAAATAATGAAACGTAGTTTTCAGCTTTTTCCGATATTTATTTTTTGCGTTGGTATTTTCAACTGTTCTAATCCGACTTCCTCAAAGCCAGGAAATCCATTCAAAGATGTTGACCTGCAAGTATTGACGGACAGCACTCTGGCAATAACCTGGCAGGGCGATTTCGATTCCGCAGTTTTAGTAAGTCTCGACCGAAAAGTCGGTGAAGCCGCCTGGCAATTGAATTATAAAAATGTACCCGCTAAACAGTTTAGCTATATAGATACCTTGCACTCTGTTCACACCGATACGGTTTATTCCTACCGTTTACGTTTAAATGAAAATGATATTTCATCTTCGTTTTCTCAAAGTGTGGCTCTATTGTCAGAGAATTGTGTGCCGACAGATTTTTCTGCTCGTCAAATAGATAAATCCATAATTAGATTGGCCTGGCGTGACCAATCCATCGGTGAAGCCGGTTTCCGAATCGATCGCCAAATAGGGGACGGCAATTGGCAAATCGCTTATACCAAAGCCGATTCCAATTCCTACGAATATTTTGATACCATCACCACCAGTTCTGAAATCCAGTATCGGATCGCCGCTTACGCGGGCTCGTCGCTCTCTGCCTTCAGCGATATAGCTAAAGTTTCCTTGGGTTCACTCAGTCTGACTAACCTTTATTTTGGTAATGAGGCGACCTTTGAGGTAATGACCTGGAATATCGAGGGATTTCCTCGCTTCAACACTCTCACTATTAGTGCTGTCAGTCAAGCCATTAAAGCTCTCGACATTGATATTGTCGGCATGCAAGAAATAACCAGCGCCACTGCTTTTCAACAATTACTGGATTCGCTCGGTAATTGGGACGGCTATCGCTCTAATAGTGCGGCCTACGATATTGATCTGGCTTTTGTGTACAATCCCGCCAATATTACCGTCAATCAATATTATGAAATTTTCAGACATGAGAACGCCTTTCCTCGTCCGCCATTGGTAATAGAATTAGAATGGCAAGGTATTCCTATTATCATCATTAATAATCACTTCAAAGCTCAGGGCGATGCCGATTCGCAAAATCGTCGCCTAGAAGCTAGTACTTTACTGGAAAATTACATCAGCACTAATTTCAGCGACGACAATGTCATCGTCATCGGCGATTTCAATGATGAGTTGACAGACGCCCAGTCAGTTAATGTTTTTTGGCCATTTCTCAGCAAGCCTTCCGCCTACAAATTTACTGACTATGCCATTGCGCAAGGCAGTAGCAAATTCTGGTCATATCCAACTTGGCCAAGTCATATTGATCATATTCTCATCACCGACGAATTGTTCAGCGCTTTTGCGAATTCTGCATCTGTAGTTAAAACATTGCTGATCGAAAATTTTATGAGTGGCGGCTGGAATGAGTATGCGGTTAAAATTTCCGACCACCGCCCGGTGGCACTCAAGCTGGCTTTCTGACACTTTTTCCTTCTTCCAGTTAAAGCATGACAATGCCAAACCAATTTCCGACCTGCTACAGGCGGGGCTAAATTGGTTTTGGCACAGAAATCTTAAGGGAATTCCTCCAATTAAAGCACTTGCATTTCACCATATTGGTCATAAATTAAATAGTAAGATATTTAAAAGCGGGAGGTATTATGCTAAATGTCATAAAAAACTTCATCGCTATTCTGAAAATCGAAATCGAAGACCTGGCCGCCGATATTGAATTGATGATGAGCGAATGCCAGAAGAAAAAAGATACCGGCAAGATCACCGACTATGTCTATCTGGAAAATATGGCTCTCTACCGCCATGAATTACTGGCCGTTCATTCTTTTGCCCGACTATTGGAATCTATCGAGCCGAGTAATTTTGAAACTCTGGACGCTCTGATTGCTCATTTGCAAGAATCTTTCCGCGAGGGAGGATATGTTAGGGCTATCAATATCTGCGTCGAACGCAAAATGAAAAAAGTCGCCGGCTACGTATCCCGGTAATTGCCGAAGTTTCAAAGTATTAATAGTGTAAAATAGTCGCCCCGACTTACTAACAATTATTAAGCTGTAAACTAATAAAAATCTAGATTCATATTGTAAACTTAAACTTGAATATTTATCTCCCCGCAATTACTTCATTTTAAGTTTGATTACAGATTCCTTTCAAATTCTGGAAACCGGAACTAAAAAATAAAAATTTGATAAACATCTGTGCCAGTGATAATTTTTAGCGGAGTTTGTTTTGAAATTACTCGATCGCTATATACTCAAGAAATTCCTGCTTATTTTCGGGCTTTGTTTAATCGCCTTTCTGGTCATTTTCAATATCGTTGATCTGATCGAAAAGCTGGATAAATTTCTCAAAGCCGATATGCCGTCCAATTTGATAGCTCTCTACTATTTATATCAATTACCTTACTACATTAATATTGCTCTGCCAATGGCTTTACTGCTAGCGGGGGTTTTTACCATTGGACTTCTATCGAAACACAACGAACTCGATGCAATTATATCTTCCGGTATTAGCCTTTATCGGGTTTCGATTCCTTTATTAATAACCGGCGTATTAATCAGTATCGGTTCGTTTTTTTTCGAGGATTCTGTCGTCATTCCCACTACTCGTCGGCGGATTGATATTGAGATTAATAATATGCACCGCCGTAAATATTTACAAAAAACCTTCTTTACCAACATTATGTATCAGGATTCACCAACTTGTAACATCGTGATTGGCAATTTTTCCACTAAAAATAATATCGCCCAGAATGTCACTATTCAGTACAATGATCAATTTAAGCTAGTGCGACGCATTGATGCCCGCAAAATGGTCTGGTTACCTGATCAGAAACTCTGGCAATTATTCGACTACAAAGTTCGCTCCTTTGACAAAAATGGCACTGAAACGGTAATAGCCGCCTCCAGTGATACTCTAATTCAGTTCAATTTAGAACCTGAAGATATTATCAAGAGCGACCTTAATCCGGAGAGTATGCGGTATAGCGAACTATCCTATTTTATTAAGCGTCTTCAAGAAAGTGGTAACGATGCCCGTAAGTGGGAAGTTAATAAGTATTTTAAGATGGCATTTCCTTTCACCAATTTTATCGTCATTCTATTCGGGGTACCGTTGGCGGCAGCGAAACCGCATAAGGGTATTGCCTTCGGCGCCGGGATGAGCCTACTGGCAATATTCATTTATTATGGCTTCATTAAATTCGGCCAGGTATTAGGTTATAAAGGAATCTTAAGCCCGCTTCTTGCAGTCTGGCTGGGCAATATCGTCTTTCTGATCGCCGGTGGATATTTACTCTATAAAATCAGGCAGTAGGGCAGAATAAATGCATGATTGCATGATTGAATAGTTGATTTTATGCTATGAATTGATAATCGAGTGATTATTGTATGCTTTTAATGATGGCAGTGATTATTTATACGGAGTCTTTGCCTTGCGGGTCGAATAACACAGCAGATTGAAATTAAGGCCGGTGGTTGTCGTCGGCCAGAATCCATGATTAAAACCCAACGCCCAATCCAGATGAATCAATCCCCAATGAAAACCACTTCCAAAAGTCAATTCTTGGGAGCTATGCCCTCCCAAAGATAGTCCAACCCTTAGCGGAAAGCGTCGCGATTTAGTTGATTCTAATCCCAGACACCATTTCCAGGCACCGAAGGAATACAGGCGATCCTCAAAACCAACCACTAAATCGGAAGCCAGTGTCAAATTCTCCTCCAATATTTTGGAGGCACTGAAACGAAGTAAACTTGGATAGCTTACCCGAAAGGCAGTAGTGTCTCTGATTTTATATCCTTTACCTTTAAATATATCATCCACACTGGCTTTCCCAAAAAACTTATCAAATCGGGCTTCATCAATGCTCAATACGTATTTGTAAAAATCGCCCTCCCACGGCAAAATTTCTTCCGCCGGAACCATTCGCGATACTAGAGTGCTTTTATTCCAGGTTATGAATCCAAACAGATTAGTTAAGCTTAAGCCGAGTCGGTAGCCATTGATTTCTTGCGTCGTTAAGCCGATGTCCAGGGCGAAACCGCGCCCACCAAGTGATTGTTGAAAATAATACTGTCCATAACCGTCAATATAAGTCCGCTCAGGCTCAAAATAAGTAGTAATCGAGCCATAAGAAGAATCCGGATTCAATCCGATATAAGCCAGACCTTGCAGATATTTGGCGGTAATTCCCAGATAAACACCACTAACCGGAAAAGCCAACGAGTAACCCCATTGAATCACAGCCATTACTTCTTCATTAAAATCCAGGTCGAGAGTCTCACCGATTGGATTTTCATCGAAGACAAAATTCAATAAACCTTTAGGCAAACCCAAATCACCGATTACGATCAGATCGGAGCTGATCGCCCGATTATATATTGAATAACTGATCAATGGTAAGGGGAAATATAAATCGGTAAAAACCCGCCAGCCTTCGTCGGGAATATCGTTCAGAAATTCCTTCTTCAAATGGCCATCGCCCGCTTCTAAATTCTTGCCATTATATTTATTATATTGTTTAATTGAGAGGAAGTTAGTTGATAGATTAGTTCCAAGTCCGACTAAAATGCGATAGGAGTCGTATTCATTGGGAATGACCAGATTAGCCGGATTATAATCAACTGCGAAAACACCGCGCGCTAACGAGCCATAAGCCCCGGCGAGCGCTATCGCGCGCGGATCACGTCGGGTCTGAGCCGTTGCCGAAAAACTCATAAGGAGCACCAACAATAGAGCAATTTTAGACCTATTTTGTAACCAGCTCATTTTTTTCTTTGCTGATCAATCGGTGGCGAAATAGTTAGTTTACTTGGCGATTTCGACGGAGCGATTTCGACTGTTTTATTTTCACTACCGCTATTAATCAGTTCCATAGTTTCAACGGTAAGAGAAATCGCCGCTAGAATCCTTACCTCATCATAATAGCCAACTATTACAAAATCGTCGGTTGCGTTAAAATGCACTCTTGGCCGAATATAATGCGTCTCCTCTCGTAAAATCGCCTCCATTTTAGCCGAATCAAGAGGCGTCTCAGATAAAATAAAACCAGGTGTTTTGACGCTTCCATTAGTATTAAAAGCCTCCGGCGGCGGTAATTCGACAAACAACAGCGTATCAATTATTATTGGAACGTCGCCGGTATCGGTTATGGCGTATAAAGTATCGTTCAACCAAAAATAACCTTCATCCAGGCTGTCAGGCTCGAGAGGAAAATAATCATAATTCGACATCAATATTGATAGATTGCCGGAGAATGGAAAATCATTGATTATTTCAGTGTAAATGGAAGATTTAATTAGACCATCGCAGATTTTCTGACGTGTATCGGGGTCAATTGCCGCCATCTTCGTTGATTTTACCGGAATAAAAGTCATTGGCTCGATTTTCACCTGGAAAGGAACGGTAACTTCATAATTGCCCCAAAAAGCCTTGCCGATTTGCAGGCGGGAAGTGTCGTCGGATGGAATTACGGCTTCTCCACTTACCAGGATCGAATCCGGCACCATATTGAAAATCGGCGCAATATCAATTTCCATCGTTGTCTCTTGAACTGGATTGGCTGGCGATGCTTTGGCAATCGAACCGTCCTCCGTAATCGTCTGGGGTGCGGCGCCTTTCTTCAACCCTCTCAGCACTAAATTGACATCGGTGCGTGCTTGAATTTCATTGAAGAACGTCAATTTCAAATAAACTTTGCCGAAATCCACATTCGCCAAGCCCGTGGGAATATTGGAAATCGCCATTGGCGGAATATCAAATGATTCATTGAAAAACCCCTCCAGCATATCGAATTTGAGACGAGCAAAATATACATCAATATCAATGGCAGCGTCGCCCATATCGGTCGGAATTGTTACCACCTGTTCGCCTTCATTCGGCAAAATCGTTGCAATTATTTCGACCAAAATCGAATCCACTACCGTCTCAGGATCAGGATTGCGGAATACGTAACCATCTAGGCGTCTGGGATTATCTACAACGTGACCAGCTTGAACGATTGTATCAATTGTGAGCGGTTCATTTTCGATATAAAAATTATGGAAAATCACTTCCATCCCAAGATCGAATGGCATCTGATTGTCAATCATCAGATTAAGAAAATTAGTATCGAGCGGAGCGGTAGTCGTCTGGGCAATCGTCGCCCGAAAAATCGTGTTGTTAGACGGTGGCAAAACCTGATTGTGTGTACTTTGAATCGGCACGGGAATTCCGGTAAAGCTTTCAATCTCATCAACATTTAAATTGAATCTAACCGAAATGAACGGATCCGTATTAGCCGGAATCGTCACCGATTCTCCATTACTGCCAGCCATCATTGCGGTAATAATCACTTCCACAGAATCATAGAGCTTTGCACCGTTTAAATTCCCTGACGTGCCGTTACTTACTGTCGCACCCGCCGGGACATTTTCATAAAAAGACTCAGCAATTAGCAAACCGTTTTTATTACGCAAGGTAATTCTAACCGAATTCATATCTACCGGCAATTGATTATCAATTTCGGTTTGGAAAGCGCCGGAGCCGATTGTCACATAATCTACCCTTTCAAAATAAGGAATATCATACTTATCAAAGACCCGATATTCATATCGCTGGTCATCCAATTTTTGCGGTGAAATGGCATCTATCGTCAGTTCCACTGGCGAAGGCAAAGTCCCAGGAATAGTAATAATTTCCGATAATTTGGTAGTTTGAGTCACTGTCTTATCGAACGTTAGTTGCTCCTCACTAAGTTCAGTGAAATTTTTACTAAAATTAACATCACCGACAGCTGGAATCTGAAAAATATTTTCTGTTAGAGTTACGGTATCAAGGTTGCCACTGAATTGAAAATAGAGTTCGTCTTTAGTCGAATCGCCGTAAATGTTATTATCAGGATTGACCAAATCGGCTAGTGGTAGAGAAATATCGGTCAGCGGTAGGTTTATCGTCTGATAATAAGTCGGCATTTCCGGCGGCGCCAGCGGCTCGTAGGAACAGCCGCCTATAAATCCGATGCTCACCAAAATAGCATACCGGAAACCCTTAAAATGTTTAATTAAAACTGATTCTTTTATAAAAGATAAAATTTGGCTCAATTTTCATTATCCGATTTTATTTCTTCTTTCCGCCGCTCGTTAGGTAAGTAGCTAGTGCCAAATCGAAACCCTGCATCGAATGGACCCAGAGACCTCGATTCATCCCAAGCGCCCAGTCAATATGCAGAGCACCAAGATTCAAACTACTGCCAATATCAAACTCCCAACCGCTGATGCCACCTAGCGCTATTCCAACTCTCAACGGTCTTTTGGGAAAATAGGAATACTCGCAACCGACCGCTGTCCGCCATCCCTTCGTAACATTCAGCCGATCACTAAACGACATACTAATATCAATCGCGGTTAGTAAATCCTGGCGCAATTGTTTGGCGGCGCCGACTTTCAATACTAGAGGCACTTTGACCCGAAAGGTGCTCGAATCTGGTTCAATTATTTTAGTATCGCTGAAATAATCTTGATAAGTTTTTTCACCGCGGAAAAGGCTTTCAGCATTTAAGCTGTCAATCTGAAAATTATAGAGATAGCTCTCGCCGTCGAAATCAAGTTCTATGTCTGTATTTTTAACCGGGAAACTTTTGATTTGAAACCCCATCATTTTTAAAACATCAATGTCGTTGTCTTTCAGCCATTGGGAAAGCGCCGTTTCGGTATTCCACTTCACCGATTCGCCCAGGTTCAAAACGCTAAAACCCAGAGTCCAGCCGTTTAAATCTTCAAACGCGACACCTAAATCTGCGCCATAGCCACGACCTTGACGGGATTCTCGAAAATAATACGAGCCATTGCCATAAAGCACGAAATTACTCGTATCCACCGTGATTTGGCCAGTACTGTAAGCTGGGTCCAATCCATAATAACCCAGACCTTGCAAATACTTTAAAGAAATTCCAACCGATGTCTTGCCAAGAGGGATCGCTATTGAAAAAGCGTACGCGATGGCTGTCATAGCATCGCACCGCAAATCCAGATTATAGGTCGTACCTTTATCCCAATTACCGAAAATTACATCCAGAGCCGGTTTGGAAATGTAGTAGTCTGAAACTTGTATTAATGAGGTTGTGAATGCCTTATTACCTCTCGAAAAATTCACGAGCGGCAGAGGCGAGGAAATACTGGAATTAAGACGGTAACCTTCCTCAGGCAATTTTTCCCAAAATTCGCGCTGAAGTTCACCACCATCAGCCGTTAAATCTTTTCCACTAAAATGAACACCCGATTCGAGGGAGTAAAAATTATTGGTGACATAACCGTTTATTCCTAATACATAAACGTAGGTTCGATATTGGGAAGTTAATCCGAGGTTGGCTGGATTCTGTCCAATACAAAAAATCCCACGCATCATTGCGTTACCGGCTCCGCCCAGAGCGCGATTGATCGGACTATCGTAATACTGGGCGTCGAGCGGCAAACTCAATCCGCAGAGAAAAATCCAGAACACCATTAACTGCCATAACCAATTAGATGATCTGAAGATTCGGGTAAGTCGTTTGCTAAGTTTATTCGGCCTCATTTTCAGTCGGAATCTTTTAAATTCGCCGCATCAAAGTACAAGTCCAAGAAGCCCCTGACACGAATTGATTGGGTGGTGGTAATCGTCGTTAGACTCGTGTCCGGATTGATTAATTTAAAATAAGGTTTGAAGTAGCACGTGTCTGCAAATAATTCGATTGCATCAGATTTAATCTGAAAAACCTGGCTTTTAATACCAGGCGTAATCAATGTATTTCCAGTGAATTGGGCGGCGGGAAATTCCAGCACCGCTAGGGTATCAATCCTTACCATGGTTGTATCGTCGCCAAAATGCCAGATAGTATTATGATAAATTACAAAATCGTCTGGCAAATTATCAGCCAGTGTATCGAACGGAAAGAAATTGAAATTACTTATCAAAAAATAGAGGTTGCCTTGCAGTTGAGTGTAATTCTCAACGGTCATATCCAGATCGCCACCATCCTGCGATGTGATTAGCCGGGCGCGAGTTGTGCTGTCTTTAATGAAATAAGTAGTTGTATGACCGGAAGCAAGCGTGATCTGTGGTGGTATGATGAACTTCAATGGAACAAAAATACTATATTTGACATTCACTCCCGCACTAAATACGGTACTGCGGTTATAATTAGCGGGAGCACTCATAACTTTGACGAAAACCCGTACTGTGTCGGGAAGATTGGATACAACTTCGGCAATATCCATCTTCAAATCGGCTCCACTTACCGCCGTTGAAGTGTCGGAAACGGTTTCAGCACCATGAACTTTCTTACCGCTCAATCGCACATAAACGGAATCAAAGTCGCCACTGAAAACATCAATATTTAGTTTCGCGCTGGCATCGGTAAATTCAATATTGTTCGCTCCGCTCAGACTTTTATCAACCAAAGCCGGTGGCGCCTCGCCTATTGCAAATACTCGTCCATAAAATGAATCCATACTTAATTGGCCAATGGTCAACGAAGTTGTCAGTTTTTGTTTGAGTCGGCTGGTAGCTTCTGATAATTTGCCCTGTACCCGGATTTCGAAATTAAATTTCAGTGAGTCAATTTCTTTTGTTAGCGAACCTCCGACTAATGATGCGCCACTAAGTTCGATCATCAGACTATTTTGCAGACTATCAGCGGCCAGAAGCAAAGTGCCGATTACAGTTGATTGCCCTGAATTCCTCTGAAAATTCTGAGCTATTATGCGAATCTGAATCGGATTGGGAAAAGGCTCGCTCAACTGCGCCGTCAGGATTAGAGCATTGATTGGAATACCGTCGGCAGTGAAACCAGTCGAATTATCCAGAACGCCATAAGCAACCCGGTTGTTAGAATCATCCCACGCCTTTTTCATAATATAACTGATCGGATTGACTGTGCTGTCAGCGTTACGTTGGATATTTTTTCTTAAGTCGAGAGTCTGACTAATATTCATCGCCGGTATAATTCGGAAAGTCACGGGATTGATCTCGATCGGCGTATTAGTTGAATCAGTCACGGAATAATACAGAACACCACCAGTATCGGCCGTAATTGGCTGATTGGCATCGTGGTCAACTAAATCCTGAAATGAGTAGGATTTATCTATTAGCGGTAGGATTATTTTAGAATCCCATTTCGCTGGGAGGCTCGGAGCCGTTGGAATTTTAAGTTCACAAGTGCCCAGCCAGAACAGGAGGGTCAGAAAAAGGATAAACCATTTCGACCGGCAATGCGTAGTTTAAGTCCCTTCGCTATAAGCGGTTTTATAACGAACTTGCTCTGCGGTTAAAGTGTCAATGCTGACGCCCATTGTTTGTAATTTTAATAGGGCGATTTCCTGATCCTGCTCGGTGCTAATATCGTAAACTTTCTTTTCTAATTTCGCACCGTTCTGGGCCAGGAAAACCATTGTCATAAATTGATTGGCAAAGGACATATCCATCACTTCCGACGGATGACCTTCTGCCGCTACTAAATTCACCAGACGTCCTTCACCCAGAACATAGATCGAGCGACCGTTGGTTAACTCGTGCTTAACGCAATTGGGACGCACTTCTTTTTTCGTTCTGGTTAGAACGGCCAGCTCTTTTAGGTTAATTTCACAATCATAGTGACCGGTGTTGCAGACGATAGCGCCATCTTTCATTTTCTCGAAATGACGGGTGACGATGACGTCTTTCATTCCGGTAGCGGTAATGAAAATATCGCCCAGCTCGGCGGCTTGATCCATCGGCATAACCCGAAATCCATCCAGTTTGGCTTTGAGAGCCGCGGTCGGCTTGACCTCAGTGACGATTACATTGGCGCCCATACCGCTGGCGCGTTTAGCAACGCCTTTGCCGCAATGTCCATATCCGGCAACGACCATTGTCTTACCAGCGTAGAGGATCGAAGTAGCGCGCAATATACCATCAATCGAAGACTGGCCGGTTCCATAGACATTATCGAAATCCCATTTAGTTTCGGCATCATTGACAGCCACCATCGGATAGAGCAATTTTCCATCCTCAGCCATAGCTCGCAGACGGTGAACGCCGGTAGTCGTTTCTTCCGAACCGCCCAGGATTCCGGCAGCCATTTCCGGATATTTATTATGAATAGTAAAAACCAGATCGGCGCCGTCATCGAGAGTCAAATTGGGTTTTTGAAGTAAAGTCTGCTCGATGCACCAGTAGAATTCAGCGGTAGTCAAACCATGCCAAGCCCAGATTGGAACACCCTCTTCATAAAGGGCAGCGGCAACATCGTCTTGAGTGCTGAGCGGATTACAACCGCTCCAGGCAACGTCGGCGCCCGCCGTAATCAAGGTCCGAATCAGCACAGCTGTCTCTTTGGTAACATGCAGACAACCGCTGATGCGCATTCCTTTCAGCGGCTTCGAATCGCGATATTTCTGCCTTAATGCCATCATAACTGGCATATGCGATTCCGCCCATTCGATTTTTAACTTTCCGGAGGGTGCTAGTTTTATATCTTTGATTTTTCCAGTCATCACTTTACTCCAAAATATTTCTGTAACTCGGCGACTTTGTCGGTCTTTTCCCAGGAAAACTCTTCATCTTCACGACCGAAATGACCATACGCAGCGGTTTTGAGATAAATCGGACGTTTCAGATATAAGTATTTAATAATCGCCGCTGGTTTTAAAGGGAAAATCGCCCGAACGGCTTCTGCTAAGCGCTCTTCAGGTTGTTTACCTGTCCCAAAAGTATTGACATAGACCGAAATTGGATCAGCAACGCCGATGGAATATGCCAGCTGGACTTCACAGCGTCGGGCTAAACCAGCCGCAACGATATTCTTGGCGATGTAACGTGCCATATAGGAAGCCGAGCGGTCAACTTTGGAAGGGTCTTTGCCGGAGAATGCTCCGCCGCCATGCCGCCCCATTCCACCGTAAGTATCGCAAATTATCTTACGGCCGGTGACGCCCGAGTCTGCTTCCGGACCACCAATAGCAAAAATACCAGTCGCATTGATATAAAATTTAGTTTCAGGAGTAATGTATTCCTGACATACCGGTAAAATCACATGATTTTTAATATCCGAAACAATCTTTTCGTGTGCAATTTCGGGATTATGATGCACCGCCACCACTACATTGGTAATTCGTTTGGGATGATCATCTTCGTATTCGACAGTAACCTGGGATTTACCATCTGGCCTAACCCAGTTGAGTATTCCTTTTTTCCGGACTTCTGCCAGGCGCATCGTCAGCTTGTTCGCCATACTAATCGGTAGAGGCATTAGTTCCGGCGTTTCGTCGCAAGCATAACCGAACATCATACCCTGATCGCCAGCTCCTTGTTCGTGTTTCTCGGTTTCATTCACACCGAGAGCGATATTTTCACTCTGTTCGTGAATGGAAGTCACGACGGCGCAGGAACGCGCATCCAGCCCAAAGTCGGGATTGGTGTAGCCAATTTTTTCAATGGTTTCGCGGACAATCCGCGGAATATCAACATAGGCCTTGGTCGTAATTTCTCCAACGACCATAACCAGACCGGTGGTCGTCATAGTTTCGCAAGCAACCCGGCTTTCCGGATCAACGGTCAAAAGTGCATCCAGAATAGCATCGGAAACCTGATCACAGATTTTATCCGGATGACCTTCCGTCACTGATTCTGACGTAAATAAATACTTTTTCATTGTCTCTAACTCCATTTTTAAAAATTAAAACGTTCAAAAATACTGTAATGTATCGAGAAAATCAACTTAATTTCTGAACCGTATAGTCGGCAGTATCAATCTGCTGGACGATTCCGGAGACCTGACTTTTTTGACCAATCAAACTCTCATTCAATACGACATCCCTTAATATCGCTCCATCGGAAATTATGGAATTCGACAGCACCGAATTCATAACTTGAGTAGCGGATCCGAGATGAACATTCGGTCCGACGATCGAGCGTTTGATTACTGCGTCATGGCCAATATAAACCGGAGGAATAATGACCGCCTCCGGAAGATTGGGTAGCGGTTGCGGATTTTTATTGAGCAGATAAGCATTGGTCTCCAGCAAAGTTTTACGAGTTCCGCAATCGAGGTTATGCTCAATATCAATTACCTGAAATGTTTCGCCCCATTCCAGCATTTTTTGAAGGGCATCGGTCAGCTGGTATTCGCCTTTAGTTTTGATATTAGCAGAAATGATATACTCAACGGCTTTTTTAAGCAAAGCACCTTTTTGAATTAAATAAATACCGGCAATCGCTAGATTACTGGTAGAGCTGGACGGTTTTTCCACTAGACGAACCACTTTCCCGGCTTTCATCTCCACTATTCCAAACCGACGTGGGTCTTCCACTGGCATAACGCCGATCAGGTTTTCGGAGCTACTGCTCAGTTTTTTAAAATCGAGTTCCAGAATAACATCACCTAAAATAATCATCACCGGTCCATCATTAGGATTCAAGCCTAATCCGACGGCGTGTCCCAGCCCACACCGTTCGTTCTGCTCGACGAAAGTAAAATTAAAATTGTAATTCTTCAGGGAGTACTCGCGCACTTGCTCACCGTAATAGCCGATGATTACCGTCACATCCTTGATTCCGGTCAATGCCAGGCGGTCGTAAATATGACCAATTATCGGCTTGCCAGCCACGGGCAGGAGTACTTTCGAGCGGGTCAAAGTCAATGGCCGAAGGCGTTCACCAACTCCGGCCGCGGGAATAATTGCTTTCAAAATCCAACTTCCTTTCTATTCTAAATCTTTTTTCAGATAATTCTGTAAGTCATCAATTTGGGTCTTTTGCCGAATCGTTGCGGCGATTTTTTTCTGAAAGTTGAGTGCGGCGTTAGTACCCATTATTTTTAGAACATGATTCAAAGCAATGACTTCGGCGATTACTGTAATATTTTTACCGGGGTAAATCGGCAAATTGATAATCGGAATATCTACGTCCAGAATCTTGGTATATTTTTCTTGAGCACCAATTCTCTCGAAATTCTTGGTACTATCCCATTCTTCGAGTTCAATCTGAACCTCGATTCTTTTTTGTTGACGAATCGCCCGGATGCCGTAAATATTCCGGACATCTACGATTCCCAAACCGCGTAATTCTAAATGGTGTTCAAGAATTTCTACTCCGCTACCGATAATGAGATTATCCGCTCGCCGAATAATCTTGACAATATCATCAGCCACCAGACGATGGCCGCGCCCAACTAAATCGAGAGCAATTTCACTTTTGCCGATGCCACTCGGTCCAGTCAAAAGCAAGCCAATTCCATAAACATCCACAAGACTGCCGTGGATGATCGTTGAAGGCGCCAGCTCGCGATCCAAATAATCGAGCAGAGAAGCCACCAGTAAAGTTGTCGTTACCGGCGTAGCCAAGAGAGCCACCTGATATTTGTGGGCAAGTCTGACGGCACAGACCGGCGGTTTGACATCATGCGCAAAAATCATCAGCGGTATTTTAGCCGAAAAGAAATGTTCGAAGACTTCTTCGACCTTCTCTCGCGAGAGAGTTTTGATATAACGAAATTCACCCTCTCCAATCAATTGAATGCGATGCGGATCAAAACTTTCCCAGAAGCCGGAAATTTCCAATCCCGGGCGGTTCAATTTCGATGAGGTTACAACTGTATCGTGACCAATGTCGCCATTCACTCGCAAAAAGCCTAATTTCTTGCGGTTTTCATTATAAATTCTTCCGACAGTCAAATCACTCTGATTCATCGCGCATACCTCTTCTCTTTGAACTTTTTCAATTGCCGTTCAATTTTCGCTACGGCTAGATCAATTGATTTGATCATATCTTCAGTCGTGACTTGAGCCAGCAGGTCTTTGCCTCGCACATGAACAGAGATATCAATAGATTCACCATCCTTGGTCCGTTCCATAATAACTTTACAGCTGGTTATGAGGTCTTCATAGAGTTTAAGATTGTTCATTTCCTCTTCAAGATGCTTTCTGGCACGATCGGCAATTTCATAATGACGTGCGGTTAGTTCGATATTCATTTGAAACCTCCTTTGGCTATTTTAGAATTTGATTATCCAATTTAAATCATAATTAAAATGGCACGATGCCGGTTAATTTTTGGATTATTCTCTTTAATAATTGTTGACCGCGCACCCGGTTTTTATTTCCTATGTAAATCCGCATGCGGATGGGCCTGCTGATAAATTTCTTTCATTTTGCCAATGCGGACATGCGTGTATAATTGAGTCGTTGACAAACTGCTGTGACCCAGTAAATCCTTGACAGCGTTAAGATCGGCTCCGTGATCCAATAAATGCGAAGCAAATGAATGTCGCAGAACATGTGGGCTAAGATGAGCTTGCTCGGAAGCTTGTTGTAATAGACCGCTGATCAATTTCTGTACTTGCGAGCGTGAAATTCGCCGGTAACCGGTAGGTTGTGAGTTAGGGCCGCCCTGACTACTGACAAACAGCGGCGAGTTTAATTCCAATGCGCCTACCTCCTTTTTCCGCATATTGAGATAATCATTGAGCGCTTCAGCGGCTTTTTTACCAAACGGCACCACTCGCTCTTTAGCGCCTTTGCCGAAAACGCGCATTGTCTGCCGACTAAAATTCAAGTCGCCGATGTTGAGCGCTATAAGTTCTGCCAGCCGAATTCCGCTACTATAAAATAACTCCAGAATAGCCCGGTTACGCTTACCGACCAGAGTATTGTCATCCGGCAATTCAATAGCTTTAGCAATTTCCTCTTCACTCAAGACGACTGGCAGACGTTTCTTGGTCTTGGGCGAAAGAATCAAAGCCGCCGGATTGCTATCAACGTAGCCTTGACGGGCAGCGAATTTAAAAAAGGCTTTGAGCGAAGCCAATTTGCGGGAAATGGAACTAATTTCGAGTCCTGATTCCGCCAATTTACCCAAATAATTACGGATTGCCACTTTCGTGACGGAGTTGAGTTCAATCGGCACCTGATTAGCATACTCGGCATAAAAAAGGAAAAATTGCTCCAGGTCGCGGCGATAAGCCATAATGGTATTCTCAGAATATCCGCGCTCTTGCGCTAAAAAACGCAGAAATTTTATCGTCATATCTTCAACCGTAATCACGGCTCGATTCCCATTTCTAATATATTCAAAATTCTGGTAAAATCATCAGGTAAAGGGGCAATTATCTCGATTTCTTCATCCAGAAATGGGTGACGGAACCTCACTAGATAGGCATGCAATAATTGACGCTGAACCTCAGATTGGACTTTTTTTAGTAAAGCTACATCCTTGGCGCTAACCGCCGAGCCCTTGCGCAATTTACCTCCATAAACCGGATCGCCAACTACCGGATGTCCAATTGACTGCAGGTGAACTCGAGCTTGATGTGTGCGTCCGGTTTCCAAAACCAACACCAGATAAGCCATAATGCGATAGTCTTTCAGAACAGTAAAACGAGTTCGCGCTGGACGCCCCTGTTCATCAACCGTAAATATCTGACGATTACGCTGGGAACGACGTAACGGAGCATCAATTAAGCCTTCGGCTGATTCCGGAACTCCATAAACAATCGCCCGATATTGCTTGAAAACCTTACGCTCGGCAAAAAGACGACTCATTTTCCAATGAACTTCGTCACTCTTGGCAACAATCAATACCCCGGAAGTGTTTTTGTCAAGGCGATGAACTAGTCCGGGGCGCTCCCTGCCGCCCAGCGAACTCAATTGATCGGTATAATGAAGAAGGGCACTGACCAGCGTTCCCTGCCGCACACCCGCACCGGGATGAACCACGATGCCCGGTTTTTTATTAATTGCCAGTAAATATTCATCTTCATATAAAATTTCCAGCGGGATATTCTCCGGCTGAATTGGGCTGGTTGGTTGCGGCGCGGCAAAAACTGCAATCGTATCCGCCGCCCGTAGGTGATAGCTAGCTTTGGAAGTCTGTCCATTAACGAGAATTTTACCGTTTTTAATCAAACCAGCTATTTTCGTTCTGGAAAATTCAGGTAATTGTTCCAATAGAAATAGATCGAGGCGTTTTCCAACTTCCTCGCCGGTACAAGGTTTGACAATTTTTACCGGTTCCAGATTCATCCGGAATTGATATTAGTTAAAAAATATAGAATTAAAAATACCGTTAATAGAGGTAATTATCAATATAATAAGTCGCTTTTTGGATACTATTAATTGGAAAAAGGATCGGGTTGTTTGCCATCCGGGCTAAAACCGGCTTATTTCTTGGGTTTATTTTTGCATTTGACGCAGTGCTGAGTGTGAGGGACTTCTTCCAGTCGCTCTTTCATAATCAGTTCCCCGCATTCAATACAAACGCCGTATTCGCCGGTCTTAATTCTTTCCAACGCTGAGTTTAGATGCGATAGATACTTGTTTTCACGCGCTAGCCAGAGAAAGGCTTTTTCACGTTCCTGGGAGTCGGTTCCGACGTCAGCCATATGATAGGCGTAAGCAGAATCCATTGCCGTATTGTCATTGCGAGTATTGTCGCTAACCGTAGTGGCTTCCAGCCGCTCTATGGCTTTAAGAGTTTCGTCTCTTTTCTTTAAAATTAGATTCTTGAAATATTCAAGATCCTCTTTACTCCATGCTTTTTTCGTCGTTTTGGCTTCCATGTTCTTTTCTCCTATTGATCAAAATTTACTTAATTCGTGTCAAAGAAACACGAACTTTGTTGTTTTCGATCTTCAGCTCCTTTTCATATTCACCGGGCGCAAAAGTATCTATGACTTTTTGCGCTAAGGTTTCATTGCAAAAGTATTCGATATAATTATGAACGGCGGCGGTAAAATCAGCTGGCGCTTCAAAGTTGACCTGAATGCGATCCTCGACTTGAAAATCGGCTTCCTTGCGCATTGTTTGCACGTGCCGAATAAAATCGCGCACCAAGCCTTCCTGCAGAAGAGACGGAGTCAGTTTCGTATCGAGAATAACAGTGATTCCGTTATTTTCGGCTATTGCAAAGCCCTCATTTTCCTTGCGCTCGATAATGATTTCATCGCGCGATAGCCAAATTTTTCCATCGCTTAAATTCAATTCGAGGGTTTCACTCTTTTCAAATTGACGAGCAACTTCGATCGGATTCAGACCGACAATGGCTTGCTGAATTGCTGGTAAACGCTGGCCGTATTTTACTCCAAGCTGAGCGAAATTCGGTTTGATTTGAATACTAATAAACTGAGTTTCGTCCGTGATAAAATCTAGCGCTTTTACATTTAATTCTTCCAGAATTTGATCAGTTAAATCCACCAGATTATTAGATGGAATATCAGCCGGCAATTTCACCCACATTCGCGCCAGAGGTTGACGCACTTTCAAGTTGGCTTTGTTGCGCGCCGCGCGACCGATTGACACGATTTCAATTACGGTGTCAATTTTCTTCAGTAATGCCTCGTCGTATTCCTCCTCAGCTCGCGGATATTTAGCCAAATGAATGCTTTCAGGCGCGCCTGGCTCCAGACCTCGAACGAGATTCTGGTAAATTTTTTCTGTTATAAACGGCACAACCGGTGCCAGGATTAATATCAATCCTTTCAAAGCCTTATATAATGTCTGATAGGCGCTCCATTTGTCCTGGTCATTGTCCGATTTCCAAAAACGACGCCGACTACGGCGAATATACCAATTGGAAAGTACCTCCAGAAAATCATCTACCCCTTTCATAACGCGAGCAACATTGTAATCGTCCATCGCTTCCCGGGATAGGCGAATTAACTGCGCCAGTCGCGCCATCAGCCAGCGGTCCAGCTCGCTAAGATTCTCATCAGATACTTGATGTTTTTGCGGCGAATATCCATCCAATTCGGCATAAGTCGCAAAAAATGAATAGGAATTCCAGAGGGTAATTAGACGTTTCCGATAATCCTGGGCGATATTATAGCCAAAATTTAAATTGTTGAACGGGTTATGATCGGCATACAACCAACGCATTACATCCACGCCCATTTTTTCAGCGGCATCATCAAACCAGATGGCATTACCGGCGCTTTTGTGCATATCCTGGCCTTTTTCGTCCTTGACTAACGCATAGCCGAGAATCGTTTTGAACGGCTCGCGATTTTCCATCACCGTGCTCATTGCTAGTAATGAATAAAACCAGTTCCGGAATTGACCCGGCAAGGACTCACAGATAAAATCGGCCGGGAACCATTCCTCCCAATAAGCTCGATCGGTTGTATAATGCAAAGTCGAATAAGGGACAATGCCAGCATCCAGCCAGGGATTGCCGACATCTGGAATGCGACTAACTTTGGCGCCACAGCGCGGGCAAGCAATTTTGACATTGTCAACCCAGGGACGATGCGGTGAATGCCCCTCGAATTGATCCCAGCCTTCCACGGCTTTTTCTTTCAATTCCTCACGACTGCCGATAACCGTAACCTGACCACAATTTTGACATTCATAGATCGGCAAAGCCAGTCCCCAATACCGCTTTTTGGAAATCATCCAATCGTGCATATTACGCAACCAGTCCAGTTCATGTTGCAGACCGTAGTCCGGAATCCAGCGGATTTTACGAGTTATATCCATCATTGCCTGACGCGCACCATCTATAGCAATGAACCACTCATCCACCAGCCGGAAAATCAACTCGGTGCCGTGTCGCCAGCAAACCGGATAACGGTGCAAATAAGAATCGGTACGATATTTAATACCTTTGGCTTCTAGATCTTTGAAAATATCCTTACTAATGCCATCCACATTTCGGCCAGTCAGCCAGCCGAAGCCTTCTAAATAATTACCGAATTCATCCAGCGGAGCCAGAACCGCCAGGTTGTGAATTTTACCGAGTTCGTGATCTTCCTGACCGCATCCAGGGGCAATATGCACAATTCCCGTTCCTTCGGTGGCACTGATTTCTTCCCAATCAATTACGACATGCTGGACGTTCTTTTGAGCAGGTAAATCATCGAATGGACCGTGATAAGTCCAGCCCAGCATTTCCCGACCGGGAATTTTGCCTTCAATGGCGTACTCGCCTTTGATTATCTCTTTTTCACGTCCTTCGACAACATAAAAAATTTCATCGCCCTGCCGAATTTTCAAGTAATTTAAATCCGGATGAACGGCCGCGGCGGTGTTCGAGGTCAATGTCCAGGGCGTTGTCGTCCAGACTAAAAGCGATTCCCCGGGACGATTGATCAGTGGAAATTTGACAGTAATACTCGGATGAGTGATTTCCTTGTAACCTTCCGTAGCGATTTCATGTTCCGATAAAGCCGCACCGCAACTCGTGCACCAGGGCATAACGTCGTGCCCTTTATAAATCCAACCATTTTCATGGCATTTTTTCAGAAAAAGCCAGATCGTATAATTGTTCTCATCCGACATTGTATAATAGGAATTCTCCCAGTCCATCCAATATCCCAGCCGAATTGACTGTTCAGTCTGGATTTGCGAGTATTTTCGCACTCGCGCTTTGCAATGCTCGACGAATTTCTCAATGCCGTATTTCTCGATATCACGTTTAGATTTAAAGCCGAGCTCTTTTTCGACTTCGACCTCAACCCACAGGCCCTGACAATCAAAGCCATTTTGATAGCGAGTGCGGAAACCATTCATCGCTTTATAACGATGAAAAATATCCTTGTAAGTACGTCCCCAGGCATGATGAACGCCCATCGGATTATTGGCGGTTATCGGTCCGTCTATAAATGACCATTTGGGACCATTAGCATTCTGAACTACCAGCTTTTTAAATATTTGGTTCTGATCCCAAAACTTCAGGATTTCATGCTCGATAGATACAAAATCTACATTGGACGGGACTTTCTTTATCACTGAAAATAAACCTCCTAACGCCGAAACAAATTGAACAAAAGGAAAAAGACCAGGCTAATCACCAGACAGGTCACCCACGGAAAATAAAAGGTAAAATGTTCCCGGCGAATTATAATATCGCCCGGTAAGTGACCAATTTTATTGAGAAATGGAAATTTTCCGGCACCTGTCAAAAGAACTCCGATTACAATTAGAATTATTCCAAAAATTATTAGAAATTTACCCAACTGATTCATTTATTAACTACCGATTTCCATATCTAATTTGATTTATCTATTAGCTTTCCAATTAACCGCGAAATTTAGATTTAACTTGCTAAAAAAACAATTAAAATGGCTCTTTGCATTACCAAAAAAAGAAGGGCTTCCGCAAAGGAAACCCTTCTTTTCGGAGAGAGAAAATTGGCTAACTATTTGCTAAGGTCTATAGTTTCGAAAAAGGTGACATTCTTACGTTTAATGAGGACTAGGACAACATCAGTTTTCACATTTTCTAGAGCTTTCTGATACTCAGATACGTTGCTTATATCCTGTTCCCCAATCCGTTTAATGATATCACCGACCTGCAGAATTCCGGCCGCTCGGCCGTCCCGGTCGACGCCCGTAACCACGACGCCGGTCTCATTGGCATTTATGCCGTATTGACTGGCGGTTACTGAATTGATCTCATCAACGCGGATACCGAGTTTGGAATCAGATTTTTCACCGGGGTAAACGCCTCGCTCGACGGATTCAGGTAATTCGCCGAGTTTGACATCAATTTTTAATTCTTTCTTACCGCGAATAACTACTAAAGTCTTGGTTTTACCGACTTCCGAAGTAGAAACCAGCGTCCGCAAATGCGCCGAATCCTTAATTGTTTTCCCATCAAATTCCTTAATAATATCGCCGACTTTCAAACCGGCCTTTTCAGCCGGACTATCTTTGACAACTTCACTGATGATAGCGCCTTGACGACTTTCAATACCGAGCGATTTGGCAATATTTTCATCCACATCTCCTATTACCACTCCCAGCCAGGCTCTAACAACTTTACCTTTTTCAATTAAATCAGTCATTACTTTCTTGGCCAAATTGATCGGTATGGCAAATCCAATTCCCAGGTTACCTTGCGACATACCAGCCGTCGCAATAGCGGTATTAATACCAATCAATTCTCCTCGAATATTGACTAAAGCGCCCCCACTATTGCCGGGATTAATCGCCGCATCAGTTTGAATAAACGATTCATAGTTGGTATTGTTAATCACTCCGCTGCGACCTTTGGCGCTGACGATTCCCACCGTCACCGTATGAGCCAGATTTTCGCTGAAGGGCGAACCGATTGCCAGAACCCACTCGCCGACGCGCAGAGCATCCGAATCCCCGAGAATTGCCGGTTGTAAATCCTTGGCGTCAATCTTGATAACAGCCAGATCCGTACGGGAATCAGTACCAACGATTGTAGCTTTATACTCGCGATTGTCAATTAGTTTGACATTAATTTTGTCACCTTGTTCAACCACATGATTATTGGTCAAAATATAACCCTTCTGATCAACGATTACTCCCGAGCCAAGCGCTTTGCTACGCATTTCACCTTGAGGAAATCCAAAGAAACGCCAGAATAAATCATCATCCGGAAAACCCGGAAAATCCCGACGCAGGTTAGTTTTAATGACTTTTTCAGTTGTAATAGTTACAACCGACGGAGTAACTGATTCTGCAATCTGCACAAAAGCATCATTAAAAGCTTGCAGAGAAGGAATGTCATCACCAGCCGCTACTGACGCTGGCCTAAAGGTTGTCATCCCGGAATTCTTGTTTTCATAAAATACAACCTTGCCAGGCTTAATAATGATAGCAGCAATGGTAAATCCAAGGGCAACCAGCAAGATTCCACCAATTACTATACCAATTTTACGTCTCATATTTTATCCTCTTTTTTAAAATTTTACTTTTTAAAAAACTGCAAGGTTAAACTAATCTATTTTTCTATTGTTTCAAACACTAAACAAGAGAGTTAACCGGTAAATTGCCAGGTTGCATGGCTGTATGATTGTATGATTGTCTGCAATTGCTCTTAAGTCCTTTTAAGTTCTGTTAAGACTCCCAAAGCTATTTTAATTTCTTATAAGCACTTAAACACACTTAATTTCCTGAAATTCGTTCTCTATTATTAATTTATTTCGCCAATGCTTTAATGAATAAATTCGCTTTAATTTTTTGGTAGTCTTAATTTCTCACCATAATGAGCTATGACATTCATAATATTAAAATGATCCCCAGGGTCATTGTCATTGGTGGCGGGCCGGCAGGTTTGATGGCGGCTGGACAAGCTTCATTGTCAGGCGCGCAGGTTATTTTACTCGAAAAAATGAATCGCCCCGGCCGCAAACTTGCCATTACCGGCAAGGGGCGCTGTAACCTGACGAATGATACCGAATTAAGCGAATTTTTAGCGCACTTTGGACAAAACGGGCGTTTCTTGCGGGGCGCCTTTCACCGTTTTTTCGTGCCCGAATTGTTGGAATTCTTCAAGCAGTTAGGAATCCAAACTGTCACAGAACGCGGTGGTCGTATTTTTCCGGTTAGCAATGACGCTAATGAAATCGTTATGGCGTTAGTCAATTGGGCTAAAGCCACCGGCGTCATCATTCGCCCGAACACCCGCGTCGAACAGCTCGTCCTTGCCGAAAGCCGAATCGGCGGCGTGGTTGTCAAGAATCAAAATTTTACTACTGAAAAACTAAAAGCTGATGCAGTAATAATCGCCACCGGCGGAGCGTCCTATCCCGGCACCGGTTCGACTGGCGACGGTTACCGCCTGGCAAAAGCCGTCGGTCATTCTATTGTTCCAATTAGACCGGCATTGGTGCCATTGGTCACCGCGGGCAATCTCGCCGCTCGTTTACAGGGACTCAGCCTGAAAAATGTGGGCGTGAAAGTCTTCTCCGACAATAAAAAAATTGCCGATGAATTCGGTGAGATGTTATTTACCCATTTCGGGCTTTCGGGTCCAGTAATTTTGACTATTAGCAAGCTAGCGGTTGATGCTCTGAACGCCCAACAAAAAGTGCGGATTAGTATTGATTTGAAACCGGCACTCGATGACCAAAAACTCGACTTACGCCTACAGCGCGATTTTGCTCAACACGGCAAGATGCAATTTAAAACCGTCCTGAAAGAACTTCTTCCCCAAAAATTAATTCCGGTCTGCCTTGACCAGGTCAAAATTCCACCTGACAAAACTTGCAATCAAATTACCTCTGAAGAACGTCGTCGTCTTCGACTCTGGCTAAAAAACTTTACCTTCGATGTTATCGGTCATCGGGGTTTTGACGAAGCGATAATTACCGCTGGTGGAGTTGCCCTGAATGAAGTTGACAGTCAAACTATGCAGTCCAAAATTGTTCAGGGACTTTATTTTGCTGGTGAAGTTTTGGACATAGACGCCGACACCGGCGGCTATAATCTTCAAGCGGCTTTCTCAACCGGTTGGTTGGCCGGGCAATCAATTAGACGTTAGTCATTTGGGTAAACACTCAATAATCATTACTTCCGGAAAAACGAACTATCAATTAACGAGAAGTCAAGTAGGCGTTACAAATTTTTCTATAATCTAGCTGACTTCACACCATGCTCGCAACTAAATACTCAGAACATTTTTAAAATTGATACGCATTTCTCACATTTTTTGTTGTCGCAAATTTTCGAATAGGATTTTCACCTCAATCGTCAGAAATTTAGCTTAATGTTTTTGCCCACTACCAAACAGGAAATAGAAGAACTCGGCTGGTCGCAGCTGGACGTCATTCTGGTTACCGGCGACGCTTATATTGACAGTCCGTACATTGGTGTGGCTGTAATTGGCAAAGTTTTACTAAACGCCGGTTATCGGGTAGGCGTCATTGCCCAGCCCGCACTGAACGTTCCCGATGATATTTTGCGTCTCGGCGAACCGCGTCTCTTCTGGGGTGTGACTGGCGGTTCGATTGACTCGATGGTCGCTAATTATACTGCTTCTTTGAAAAAACGCCGCCGCGACGACTATACGCCCGGCGGAATTAACGACTGCCGACCTGATCGAGCGGTGATTGTTTACGCCAACCTCATCCGTCAATATTTCAAAAAGACCAAGCCGATTGTACTGGGCGGCATCGAAGCCAGTCTCAGGCGAGTGGCGCATTACGATTACTGGAGTGATTCTATTCGCCGTTCGATTCTTTTCGACGCCAAAGCCGATTTTATCGCTTATGGTATGAGCGAACGCTCTATTGTAGAACTGGCAAAAAGTTTTCAAAAAGGTTCCGATTATCGCGACATTCGCGGCATCTGTTACATTGCTCCTCACAAACCAGAAGACGCTCTGGAACTGCCGGCTTATGAAAAGGTCCAAAACAATCCAAAAGCTTTCACTCGGATGTTCCATGAATTTTATCTGAATAATGATGCCAGAAGCGATCGACGACTCTGTCAGAAATACACCACGCGCTGGTTGGTACATAATCCGCCAGCATTGCCACTTTCGCAGGCTGAACTGGATGAAGTTTACAATCTTAATTACGAGCGTAATGTACACCCTTATTATGCTAAACAAGGTCCGGTCAAAGCTCTGGAAACGATTCAGTTTGCCGTTACCACCCATCGCGGTTGTTACGGCGAATGCAATTTCTGCGCAATTGGTATCCACGAAGGGCGCACAGTACAATGGCGCAGTCCTGAATCGGTTATCAATGAAGTCCGGAGTTTTTCAACTATGCCCAATTTCAAGGGAATCGTCACCGATGTCGGCGGGCCGACTGCCAATATGTATGGCTTTGAATGTCCCCAAAAATTGAAAAGCGGCAGCTGTAAACAAAAACGCTGTATTTGTCCGGAAATTTGCCCGCAACTACCGGTTAGTCACAAAAAACAAATGGAATTGCTTACTAAATTGCGCGCCCTACCGGGCGTTCGTAAAGTCTTCGTCGCTTCGGGAATCCGGCATGATTTAGTGTTAGCTGATAAAAAATGGGGCCGAAAATATTTACGAGAGGTAATTGCAGAACATACTTCCGGTCAGATGAAAATTGCACCGGAACACATCGTCCCGAAAGTTTTGCAATTAATGGGCAAACCTAATCACGATATGCTAATCAACTTCATTAAATTGTTTTATAGTTATACCCGAGCAGTAGGTAAAAAACAATTCCTGACTTACTATCTGATCGCGGCTCATCCCGGCTGTACCTATCAAGATATGGTCAAGTTAAAATCCTTTGCGACTAATTTTATGAAAATCACACCCGAGCAGGTTCAGATATTTCTTCCGGCACCTTCTACTTATTCGGCTTTGATGTATTATACCGAACTTAATCCATTCACCGGTGAAAAAATTTTCGTCGCCAAAAGTTTGCACCAAAAGGAAATTCAAAAAAATGTCGTAACCTCAAAAAAAGAAATCCAATTTCAAAATTCAAATAAATAATTCTATGGCAGATAAAAGATTAGAGGAATATCGGCAGGCGTTAATTGACCTGCGCAATGGTAAAATTATCGGTTCAATCAACTGCGAACCGGATGATGAATTATCCGCGCTTGGTCGCGAGATCATCCGGTTACAAAAAGAATTGCAAGAACTATCACTTCTCGATGATTTGGCCGCCAAGATCAATACTGGTTTGAATCTGGAAGAAGTGCTGGACCGCATCTTTGACTCATTTCAAGTAATTATCCCCTATGACCGGATTGGCGTGGCTTTATTAACTGATGATGGAAAAAACGTTCGCTCCTTCTCCAATCGCAGTCGTACCCCAATTATCAAATTGAAAGAAGGCTATTCCGCCCGTTTGAAAAACAGTAGTCTAGAAAAGATAATTCGCACCGGTCAGCCGCGCATTATCAACGATCTCGAAAAATACTTAGCGGATAAACCAAGTTCAGCCTCGACTCGTCTGATTCTATCTGAAGGAATGCTCTCCAGTCTGACCTGTCCGTTGATCATTCAGACAAAACCGGTCGGCTTTATCTTTTTTTCCAGTTGTAATAAAAATACTTATCGCGATGCCCATATCGAACTTTTTCAGAAAATCGCCGACCAGGTTGCGGTCATCATCGAGAAGAGCCGTCTTTATCAGAATCTGGCGGCTTTAAACGACGAAAAAACTAATTTTCTCGGTATCGCCGCCCACGATTTACGCAGTCCTATCGGAGTCATCAAGAGCTATGCGGATATATTGCTGGCCGGGCTCGCCGGAAATTTGACTGAACAGCAGACCAATATCATCAAAACGATCGAAAATAATTGTACTCGCATGCTCAACTTGATTAACGACTTGCTGGACATCAGCGCTATAGAATCCGGTAAACTGACCCTTCAAAAGACTAAGGTCGAGCCGAGCATTTTCTTCGCTAATTATGCTGAAAACGCTACTCGTTTAGCGGCGGTCAAGTCAATCCGCTTCGAAACATTCATCGCCCCGGAAATTCCGCCGATCGAATTTGATCCCAACCGTATCACTCAGGTTCTGGATAATCTCGTCTCGAATGCTATCAAGTTTTCTTTACCCGGGACGACAATTACTTTGACAGTCAAAGCTACAAATAAAAATCTAGAAATCCGGGTAGCTGATCAGGGACAGGGAATTCCCCATGCGGAAATTTCTAAACTCTTCAAACCGTTCAGCCGCACCAGCGTTCAGCCAACCGGTGGTGAAAAAAGCACCGGATTAGGTCTGGCAATCGTCCGCCGCATCGTACAAGCCCATAATGGCAAAATTCAGGTCAAAAGTGAACTCGGTCAGGGGACGGAATTTATTATCCACTTGCCATTGACCAGCAAAAAATCTTTCGATAATATCACTTGAAACAAAAATTTTAACAATACATATAGATGTGTCTGAATCAAGAACAGGCAAAAACCGATTGAGCATCCCGTATCGGCCATTGAGCAATTCAAAGAAAATTTTAATTTTGTATCTGCCAATATTTTTTATTTCATACCTTGAATAATATTAATATATTTTGTCAATTGAAATAAGGAAGAACTATGAGAGAATTAAATTTTAAACCGGGTGACGTTATAATTGATGAGGGGACATTCGGCTCAGTAGCTTATATACTAAAAGCTGGCTCGGTCGAGGTATCAAAAATGTCTGAACACAAAAAAGTCGTCCTTGCCATTTTACAGCCGCAAGAAATTTTCGGCGAACTCGGGTTAATTGACGACAAACCGCGTTCAGCTTCTGTTATTGCCAAGACTAATGTAACCGTTGATGAAATTACCCGCGAGGATTTTACTGCTTTATTAGATGATAAAGTGCCCTTCGTGATCCCGATTTTGCGAGCATTTTTTGAACATCTGCGCCAGGCTAATCAATTAGTTCTCCAAATGGAATCCCAAATCGCTGAAGCGTCGAAAACTGCTACTCAGGCGACGGCTCCGTCTGAAATTAAACTCGAAGGCCTTACTCCAATCGCCAAGCAGGCTCTTAAAAATCGCGTGGTATGTTTGCGTAAATTCCCTTATAAAATAGGTCGGGAAAGTGGACATCGTCGCGAAGACGTTTTTGTGGATAACGACCTGTCCCTTGTTGACAATATTCCCTATAATGTTTCGCGCAATCATATGTCGGTCAATTTCTACAACGGCCAATATTATATTCTTGATCGTGGCAGTAGCCTAGGTACTATTGTCAATAACGTACCAATCGGCGGCCACCTTCCCAATTTCAAGGCCGAACTCCATCGGGGCGAAAATATCGTAATCCTCGGGACGAGCAATTCTCAATTTCAATTTAAAATTACAATCTAATGGTTCCCCGCAAAAACTTCGCCCGGACTTTCCACAAAGCCATCCGGCAACCCAAGTACGCCATCACAAATTTAAACCATCGTCTAAAAGCTTCTTTTTCTTACCACTTTTTAAATGGTCATAGTCTTGGTCCCGAAACAGTTTCCCTTTTCCTAACCTACAAATGCAATCTAAAATGCGCTATGTGCGGTCAATGGGGTATCAATGGGGCGTTCCGTGTATATCCGAGTGAAGTAATATGTCAACAACTTTCCCTCAACGAAATCAGGAATTTGATTGCCGACATTCGACGCTATAATTCCAACATAACCCTATTCGGCGGCGAACCGATGCTTTACCCGAACTGGCTGGAAGTCGTCGAAATCGTCAAAGCGGCTGGATTGCGTTGTAATATCGTCACCAATGGCACTTACATCGGAAAATGGGTCACTGAAATTTTAGATTCGGGACTGGACGAGATCGTTTTTTCACTTGATGGACCACCAGAAATTCACGATCAAATCCGCGGCGTGCCCGGCACTTATCAAAAAGCCGTCAGTGGATTACAAGAATTAAACTCCTTGAAAAAAGCCCGTAAATTAAATAGACCACTCGTAAATATTAATTGCACTATTACCGAACTAAATTATCGTTCGATTGATGAAATTATTAAAATCGCGGAAGACATCGGCGCCTGCGGATTAACTTTACATCATCTTCTTTTCCTCGACCGTGCGACTGTTATAGAGTTTATTCCTTTCTTCCAGGAAAAATTTGGTCAGACGCCGACTGATTGGCTCGGTTTTATCGTAGACAAACCACCGCAAATTGATCCCGAGGCTCTAATTGCCAAACGTAATGAATTAAAAACCCGCCAGTTTCACACCGATGTCAATTTTTATCCCAATTTAGAAGATGATGAAATTCGTCAGTGGTACACCCAATTCCCATTCAAAGCCACTTCGTATAAAAATCGCTGTCAAAGTCTGTGGGCAACGGCTTATGTTTTTCCCGATGGCTCCGTCCGCCCTTATCATTCTATGAATTTCACACCCGGCAATATCTTACAAGAAAAATTTTCAACAATTTGGAATAATTCGTCTTACGTTGCCTATCGTAATTATGTGAAGAAAAATAAATGCTTTTCAGTCTGTTCAAAAGGCTGTACTGAATTTTTCCGATATTGAGCAAGTATTATTAAATTGACTACGAATACAATAATAACTAAATTACTTAAAAATGAGACAGGTTTATGGAAAAAATACTAATAGTAGATGATGAGCAAGAAGTCGCCGAGTTATTAGAAGAAGTATTAGAGCAACTTGGCTATGAAACCGCTAAGGCTTTTTCTAAATCTCAAGCGACCGAAGTCCTCAAAGAATTTGAACCCAGAATCGTACTGCTGGATATTCGGTTACCTGACGGTGACGGCATTTCCTTTCTGAAAGAAATCAAAACCAGCCAACCAGCCGTCGAAGTCATTATGATTACCGGATTGGCTGACCGTGATATCGCCATCGAAGCTCTGCACGAAGGGGCCGCCGATTATATTTGTAAACCGATTGATCTGGATTATCTGGCAAATAGTTTACTCGCTAATATTGTAACTCGTTACAATAAAGGTACTTCATCATCCTAAAAATTTGAGGTAATGCTTATTCTCAGCATTTTTAATAAAATCGGGTAAAAATGAAACAAAACCATTTTTTCAAATTGCACCCAAAAATTGTTCTTTTGGTTTGTTTGACAAGTTTGCTAACTCTTGCTCAAAACCGAGAATCATCCGCCAATCCTGATTTGTCTAAAAATGAAATGACTCTATCACCGGGCGATCGCATAAAAATTTCCTACATTGATATTGGGCCCCAAGGTATTCCCATCGAAAAAAGTTCGATTCTCGAAGTGCGCCACGACGGCACCATTTTTCATGAATTACTTAAAGTCGTTTATGTTCAGGACTTGACCGTTAAACAGGTCGAAAATTTATTAACCGTTAAATTTTCGGAATTCTTCACTCAACCTCAGGTGGTAGTCAGTATTGTCGAAAAAACTACGATCAAAGTCTTTCTCTGGGGCGGCGTTAACAATGTCGGTGTTTATCGGATCTCGCCCGGAACAACTATTGCAGAATTTATTGTTAACCACGGTGGCGTATCCAGTGACGCCAATATCAGCAAAATTACCTTAACCCGTAAAGACGGGTCGGTTGTCATTTTCGACCTAGAACGTTACTTGTTCAGCAACGATGAAACCAATAACGTTGAATTACATGATGGCGATAAAATTATCGTGCCACGATTGATAATGAAGGATGAATATGCGCGCCTTTCTAAGGGATATATCCTGCAGACTGGAAATGTTTTGGAAATCACTATTAATGAATTATCTACTATGGAAAAAAATCCGGCTAAGCCGGAAAATTATGTAATTGACCAAGATGGTAATATCTTTCATCGGCGCTTTGGTTTGGTTCGATTGGGAGGATTGAGTGTAGATAAAGCACAGACTACGTTGACTGAATTAGCAAAAAAATATTATCGTGAGCCAGTCGTTACCATAGACGTGGTCGAACTCACTTCTCGCAGTGTCTTCGTTTTCGGAGAAGTCAACCGGCCGGGTATTTATCCGATCGAAGGTAATATTCGACTGGCCGAATTTCTGGCTAATATTGGCGGTTTGACCCAAAATGCCGACCCACGTAAAATTATCGTAACCCGTGAAAACCATAAACCGATAACTTTTGATCTCAATGAATACCTTTTCGATCGAAAAGATGAGAAAAATATCTATCTAGAGGATGGCGATAGAATTATAGTTTTAAGTCGTTCGAGAGGATTTTTTGTCAACTTAGCCGAGAAAATCCAACCGTTCTCTACTTTACTTTATACAATATCGACTATACTAAGTATTTATTTATTTGTTACTTACTTATAAACATAAAACGAGTTGCCTATGGCACGCTATGAATTAAATCTGCGCGATTACTGGCGAATTATCAAGAAGAGAAAGATTATTGTTATTGTCACTCTTATCTTACTCACCTGCTTCAGCCTGATTTTTGCCATAATGAATCGGCCAACTCCTCTTTATCGCGCTACTGCCAGCTTGAAAATAGAAAAAAGTACCAATTTGACCGGTCTCTATATGTACAGTATCTCATGGGGAACTGGTGATGATTTGGCCACCCGCGCCGAAGAAATAAAAAGTTACCCGATGATAGAAAAAGCCGCCCAGAAAATGGGACTTATTGATTCCTCATTGACTTCTGAACAAATCCGGAGCAATAAAGGCTATCTCGATATAGTTGCAAAGCTCAAATCTCGCGTCAAAACTGAGCAGGAAGGTTATACAAATATTATAAATATCATCGTAACTGATTATGACCCGGTTCTTTCCGCTAATCTAGCAAATGCCCTGGCTCAGGTCTATGAAGTAGAAAGTTTCAATGAGAAAAACCTCCAGGCTCAAAAAGCTTTGGAAGCCGTCCGTAACCAGCGCGCAATGGCTGAACAGGCTTTACGTATCTCCGAACAAAAAGTACAAAATTACCGCGAGCAAAATAAACTGGCTACTCTTGGTGGAGCGGCATCACGTTTAACCTCCGAATTAAATTCTGCCGAAACTAATCTGGAAAAAATTAGGGGTGACATCCATCAGATTGATAATATCTTACGGGAAATCGAAAATAATCGCGAATATATTTACCTCGCCAATTTAAGCCTGCTGCTAAGCCAGCCTAATCGTTTCCTGGAAGATTTACAAACCCAGCTAAATCAAATCCGTTCCCAGATTACCAACTACTCCCAATATTATACACCTCAGCATCCAAGTATTATTGAGCTTCAGCAACAATTAAAAAATACTGAAAATAGATTTGTCAGCGAATTAAAGTCGTTTCGCCAAAACTTAGCCCGGGCTGAGACTATTGCTGAAGAAAAATATAATAGACTCAGCGAAGAATATAAATCTTTACCACTGATAGAATTAACGCTATCCAATCTGGAGCGCGAACGGGATGTCAATACCCAGATTTATCAGCAGCTCGAAATCCGTTACCAGGAAGCTATAATTAGATATTCGGAACAAGTCAAGGAAGTCTTCATTATTCGACCGGCTTTTGTACCAACCTCACCTATCAATCAGGCTACGATCGGCCCCACTACGGCAATTGGTATGATCATCGGTTTAATTCTCGGCATTGTCCTAGCATTTGTCGCCGAAACGCTCGATACAACCTTCAATACTGTTGACGATATTAAAGAAGCCCTGGATACTAACATAATGGGAATCATTCCCTTCGTTGATTTTCAAGCCCTAAAATCCCAACTGGCTGAAAAAGCTGAAACGCCGATTCCTGATGAAGTCCTTGATATGCAAGCTAAACTTGTTTCCTATTATAGCCCTAAGTCAAGCATCGCTGAAAGTTTACGGGGATTGCGTACCAATGTGCATTTTGCTTTATTAGACAAGGGTTATAAAACTTTAATGGTTACATCATCAATTTACAATGAAGGGAAAACCAGTATAGCCGCCAATCTGGCCATTTCTATGGCGCAAATTGGAATTAATACCCTCTTGGTTGATGCCGATCTGCGCAAGCCGCGTATTTCCAAACTCTTTGGAATAGATCGCGAGCCAGGCCTAACCGATGTGATTTTACGTAAAGAACCAATAGACAATGTAATTCGCACTATGTCAGATTTAATGGTCGGCACTATGGCGGCCGATGTACTTCGGACTGATGGCATTGCCGGAATCGAATACCTAAATATTCTAACTAGTGGAAAAATAGAGCGCAATCCAGCCGAAATCGTCGCATCCAAGCTGATGGATAATTTGATCGCCGAATTGAAAAAACGTTATGACCTAGTAATTTTCGACACCTCACCACTTATCCCAGCCACTGATTCCACGATTCTGGGGACCAAAGTTGACACTGTTTTATTAGTCTATTACCAGGGAAAAATTTCGCGTGGCACTCTGCGTCGTTCTAAAAACCAGATGGAATTGCTTAAGACTGATATTCTCGGCGTGGTCGTTAACGGCATGAAAGCTGAAGTAAGCGCCGATTATGCCGATTATAAATATGGATATGAATACCACTATCAGGAAGAAACTCCCAAACCGAAAAATAAGGTATTAACTGCTCTAGAGTCGTTTTTCCTGAAACCAGCTGTAGGAATGACTACCGGATTTTTCAATCAATTAAATATACTAAGAGCTGGTCTAGCTATAATAACTCTCGGTTTAGTCATCGGCGGCGGTATCTGGGCATTTACCAAACATCAGGGGAAAAAAGTAAAATCCCAGGTCCAGGTAGAGGGCAAGGCAACTGAAACTATCTTACCCCAGACAACTTCACTCACCGACACTTCAGTGGCCAGTGTAATTCCAACCACGGATACTCTAACACATTTCACCGAACAAACCGCATCTGCTATACCTCCACAACTCAAACAACTCCAGGAGCAATACGGTATCGAAACTGCCCCTCAGCAACAGGTTGCCCAAAATTTAGCTAGTATAGACCAAAATACTATTACGCCTCCTGCACCTGTTCAATCTGTTGCACCACCGGTTACACAGTCTAACAAGCCTGATGAGCCGCCGATTAATGTCGTTTATTCATCAGCAACTTCTTCAAAAATTGCACCGACAGTTTCAGTGCGACAATTGCCGAGTTCTTTTCCTTATACATTAGTAATCGAACAATCCTTTGATAAGTCAAAACTAATTAATCAATTGAATACACTTCGACGTAACGGGCTTGCAGCTTTCATAACCACAGATTTTAGTGATCCTAAACAAAAAAATTACATACTATGCTATGGCAGTTTTTCATCAGAAACTGAAGCAATAAACAAATCTAAAGAACTACAATTCTTGGGTTTTCAGGGTACTTTCAGAACGGTTAAATTGCCATTTAGTATACTTCTTGACGATTTTTCAACTTTTCAATCAGCCCAGCAAGCTATCGAACATTTCGCATCAATTAAGGATTACTTATACATCCAACCATCCAGTCAAAAACCGGACGTTAAAAAGACGTACTATCTTCTTTTCGGTGGTTTCCCTGATATAGAAACAGCCGAATTAGTAATGAATTCCTACCCGGATTTAAGTCACAAAACCGTCGTCAAACGCTAAATAATTCGGAAATGCCCCACCACACACATCATAAATCCAGAAGTAATTGGAAGGTAATTATTTTACTAGTTATTCCAATTTCACTTATCATCTCTATAACGATCATTATAATAATTCGTGAGCCTGATTGGCCATTTCTCAGCATTTTACGTCAGGATGAGACTGCCCCTAAAGAATTATTCAAAGGCAGTGCCGTGCGATCAGAGACCCCCGTGCGACAAAAGTACGAAGATGAATGGCGTAAAGATTACTTCGAAACATGGCAAAAAACTTACGAAAAAATAATGCAGAACAGCGATAAGAATGAGATTAAAGAACTCGAGCGTGACTTAAAAGCGAGCGAAAAAGATATTTATTAATTAATATGAGCTTAAGTGAAGCCTTCGAAAATCGGATAAACCGTTTATTTATATTATTAAGTATCCCTCTTTCACTGCTGATTGCTCTTATTCTGATTAAATTTGATTTGATTTATGCTCTGTTAGGAGCAGTTAGCCTAGGATTGTTGGTTGTTACTTTCACCAATACCGATTTCGCAATTTATATTTTAATATTTTCAATGTTGCTATCACCGGAAATTGGTTCACGGACGACTTCCGGTGAAGGAATGACTATCAGAATAGACGACCTGATTCTGGGGATCATCATTCTCACCTGGTTAGCAAAAACGGCCATTAATAAGGAACTAGGTCTTTTTCGTAAAACACCTTTAAATAAACCAATCTGGATTTATACTTTAGTGTGCATTCTGTCAACAGGAATCGGAATGTTAGCCGGAAGAGTGAATTTTCTCACTGGTTCGCTCTTCGTTTTAAAATATACCCAATATTTTATGATTTATTTTATGGTAATGAATCAGGTTCGCACAAAAAAACAAATCAATAATTACCTGATTTCTCTGATAATCACCTTTATCATAGTTACCATTTTCGCTTTGATTCAGGCGCCTAGTGGTCAACGGATCACTGCCCCATTCGAAGGCGAGTCGGGTGAACCTAATACTCTCGGTGGCTATCTCGTTTTACTAATAGCTATTAACCTGGGTTTGATATTGAATGACGATGCCATAACTAACAGGCACCTCCGTCGTGGGCTTCTTTTGGTAACGATAATTTCTTTTTATCCTCTTTTAATGACTTATTCGCGTGGATCATGGCTGGCCGCCATAGCTGTTATAATCGCTTATATTGCCGTCAGTAAAAAACGCTGGATTGTTTTCGGAATTGCGACTTTAGTTTTTATATTAGCTCCCTATGTTTTCCCTCAGTCTGTAATTGACCGCGTTAAATATACTTTCACCGAACAACAAGGCTACGACGCTACTCTCCAGGAACATATCGGCGGTATAACGATTGATACTTCCGCTTCCGAACGAATTCGTAGTTGGCGTTCGGCTCTCAAAGATGTTACCAAGCACCCGTTACTTGGTTTTGGAGTGACCGGCTGGCGTTTTCTGGATGCGCAATATATTCGAGTACTCATTGAAACCGGAATAATCGGTTTAGTCGCCTTTCTCTATTTGCAATTTTCATTATTATTAAATATTCGTAAAGTTTATTCTGATGCTAAGACCCCGCTCTATCGAGCCTTAGCCCAGGGCTTTTTTGTCGGAACGATTGCAATGATGGCTCATAGCATTACTGCCAATACTTTTATCATCGTGCGGATAATCGAGCCTTTTTGGTTAGCGTGCGGTCTGGTTATGGCAGTCCCCGAAGTAGAAGAATTAGAAACGGAAAAATTACCAGAAATTGAAAAAGTACCTCAACAATAAAATTGGAAAATAGATAGTTATTATGAAAATAATTGATCTGGATTTTCAGCCAACTGCCCGACGCGATCTACCCTTTCGGGAATTAAAAGACGGCGGTGTTGTGTATGAGTATAACACCGATACCTTTCATTCACTTAATACAACTGCGGCTTACATCTGGATTCTATGCGATGGGAATCATACCGTTGCTGAAATAATCAATTCAATAAAGCAAAATTTTAGTCAGTTTGAATCTGATCCTGCTAACGAAGTGATCAAAATTATCGAAAAATTTAGGACTCTTAATCTGCTGACTGATGACTGATGCCACTTTTTAAAATCCAGATCGGCTCAGGCGAGGTTAGTATTGAATGCGGTAATGATATAGTTAATGATATTATTTCTTCTGTCTTTTCAATAATCATTAGGCCGACCCAATTCCCCGCTAAAATTCATTATCGGATTATGTTTGAAAATGACCGATTTTTTCTCTTCCGTAATAATCGCCTGACACACCGCAACCGCCAACTAACTAGAATTATATATGCTCTGGAGTGGCAAATAGTTCAAGACCTTCTCACTAAAAATAAATCCACCCTCAAATTTCACTCTGCTGCTTTAAAACAGAACGACGCCGGATTCATCTTCTGCGGTGCGGCTTCTAGCGGCAAGACCAGCCTTGCGATTTTGCTTATACATTACAATTGGGAGCTACTCTCGGATGAATTCGCCATCGTTGATTTAAACCAGCAGATAATTCCTTTTCCCCGCAATCTGATTATCAAGCCTCATTTATGCAATAAAATTAAAATCCCACTCGATTCACCTATTTTCAATCTCGACGATGAATCTAACGGGAAAATTGACGCCCGCTATATTTCACCGTCTCTTTTCGGATCAGTTTATTTAAACCCCGTACCTTTAAAAGGACTGGTCTTTCTGGAAAAATCCGACCATAATGGTTTTAACTTGCAGCCGCTGGAGCATCACCAAGCTTTTAAGCTTTTAACCCAATATCTTCTCGATCGCAACTTTAACGTGGGAAAATGGCTCAACTTTCTGGTCAGTTTATTAGATACAAGCGCCGTCTATCGCCTAAAAATTTCCAGCCCGATGGATTTGTCGCCGACTGAAAGCCGAGCGCTTATTGAACAATTAAACCAAATTAAATGAAATGATAAAGTATTTTCGCGATTTGCTCAACGACCGGATTCGAATCGAGAATTTTCGTCAGGCTATAAACAACTCCATTAATCATAATTCCACAGTAGTGGAAATCGGTAGTGCGCTTGGTACTTATTCATTTTTCGCTGCCCAAGCCGGCGCAAAAACCGTGTATGCCATCGAGATGAATGATATTTTCTATATCGGCCGGGAACTTGCTGAATGTAACAATTTAGCCGATCGTATAAATTTTATTCACGGCCGTTCAACGGAAATAGATTTACCGGAAAAAGCCGACCTTATCATTATGGAAGATTTCGGGCCATTTTTTTACTATCACAACCTCCTTGAGGTCCTACGCGATGCCCGTGAACGTTTCTTGAAAACGGACGGTCGGTTCATTCCCGCCCGAATTATTTTATATATTACTCCTTTCGAATGTCAAGCCTGGCGCAACGAACTTGACCTTTTTGCGGCGGATAATGACCAGCTGTTTGGTTTCGATTGGAGTTATACTACCGAAATTGCTTTTAATCAAACTTATTATGCCGATTCTCACCCTAAAAAACTCCTATCCGCACCTTTTCCTGTCAAAACAATTGATTTGAAAACTGAAACTGATTTCACATTCCAAAAACAATTCGAAGTAAGTATTCAGGAAGATGGCCAAATTCACGGTTTAATCGGTTGGTGGGATTGCTGGTTTACTAACAAACAGTTTTTCTCTAATTCACCTCAATCCGGCAATAATTCTTGGGGCCAGCTGATATTTCCATTCCGTTATCCTATTAATGTCAAAACCGGCGACCAGGTCAAAATTTCCTTGATGGTACTGGAATCGGCGCCTAGCGGTTTAATAGATTACAAGTGGAAAATCACCCACCCTTCCGGCAGCCAAGAACAAGATACCTTCAGCGGTCGTTTTTTCGACCTCCAACAATTCAGCCAAATGCGGCGCGATGTTATTCCCAGCTTGAATGAAAAGGGATTGATTCAAGCCTTTATCCTGAATCAAATTGACGGGAAAAATAGCTGGGATGAGATTGCAGAATCCGTTATGAAAACGTTTCCCGGAAAATTTGCCAGCAAGGAAGACGTTTTTAAAATAATAGTGCCATTAAGCGGGTTCTTAAAGGGAACTGAAATTTAACGGTTGAAAATTTTTAGTGACTTTTTCACAAAAGATACTGATATTAATGGCGATAAAATCTCCGTCACTAAAATGTAGCTGACGGGGCTGTGCCATTCAACCAGAGAGGTCAAAATGAACCTAGTAATTCAGGTTCCATGTTATAATGAAGAATCTACGATAAAAAAGACCCTCGATGATCTTCCCAAATCCATTCCCGGGATTGACTCAATCGAGATTCTGATCATTGACGATGGCTGTCAAGATCGCACGGTCGAAATTGCTCGCCAGTGGGGAGTGCACCATTTCGTTCATTTTAATCAGAACAAAGGGCTCGCGCGAGCTTTCGAAGCTGGATTGGAAAAAGCGCTGGAACTCGGCGCCGACATCATCGTCAATACCGATGCCGATAACCAATACAAAGGTTCGGATATTGCCCGACTTGTTCAGCCGATCCTCGATAAAAAAGCCGAGATCGTAATCGGCGACCGACAGATTGACAAAATTGAAGATTTTTCCTGGCTAAAAAAGAAACTCGAGAAACTTGGGAGTTACGTTGTCCGTAAAGTCTCCCAAACTAAAATTCCGGACACTACCAGTGGTTTTCGCGCCTACAGTCGTGAGGCCGCTTTGCAAATTAATATTATCTCTACTTTCTCATATACGCTGGAAACCATTATCGAAGCGGGACAAAAAGACATCCCGATAATTAGTGTACCTATCGAGGCTAACAAAACCGAGCGCCCCTCACGCCTTTTCAAAAGTAACTGGTACTATATACGGCGTTCCTTTGCCACAATCGTAAGAATCTATACTATGTACCAGCCGCTAAGAGTTTTTTTCTACACTGGAGTTACGAATTTTGGCATTGGTCTGCTATTATCTATCCGTTATTTAATTTTTATGATCATTGGCCAGGGCAAAGGTCATATCCAGTCAGTAATCATCGCCGCTGTTTTTCTGATTATTGGTTTTTTCCTGCTAATGATTGGCTTACTAGCCGATGTCATTGCCGCTAATCGCAAACTGCTGGAAGAAACTCTCTACCGCATCAAAAAAGATTACCTGAATTAATTCGACCAATAAACCAATAATATGTAAAACAAACTAATTATTTTATCTGGAATTCGACTTTTTAAATGAAAAATCAGGAAGCGGAAGGGTTACTCTCACCATTTATTAGAAATATTCGCCTAAAAAAAGCCGCAAGAATCATTAAAAATAATTCCATAGTTCTGGACATCGCTTGTGGCACCGGATATTTGCGCCATTTTCTTCCCCAACAATGCAAATATTACGGTATTGATCGTATGGCACCGCCTTCATTACATCCTTTTGATGGATTTCTCGAGTTTGATATTCTTCAGTCCGAATCGTTTGAAACTATAAAGAATTGGCTTCCTGAACCTAGAGTTGATGTAGTGACTATGCTAGCCTTTATTGAACATGTCAAAGATCCACAATACTTAATGAAACAAAGTTTATTGTTATTAAAACCAAATGGTTTATTGATTATTACTACTCCTCATCCGATAGGCAGAAAATTGCACGAATCGCTTGCTAAATTATATTTATGCAGTTTTTCAGGTGCGAAGGAACACGAAAGCTTCTTAGGAAAACAAGAACTCAAATGTTTACTAAAACAATCCGGATATCAAATAATCTCTTATGAAAGATTTCTAATGGGACTTAACCAGATGATTGTCGCAACACCGATAGAATAAGTATATTAAATTAACAGGACATTAAACGGAATGAAATATTTTTCACGCCTATCAAATATACTTTGCAAAAATGAAATCCTAATTATTTGTGGGATCCTTTTAATTGGTTTGGTTGTCCGGCTGGCAGTCATTATCACAATTGATGAACCAATAGATCGAGATGCTTTAGAATATTATTCCATCGCTAAAAATTTAATTGAGCACCATCGTTTCTCGATTGATGGTGAGAATCCAACCGTTAGACGTTCGCCAGGCTACCCATTCTTTTTAGCATCTTTTATGAAAATTGTTGGAACCAATCCGAACCATTTATATATAATCCAAGCACTTATCAATATATTAACTATCTGGCTTGTATATCTATCATTAAAGAAGATGAATATCAATTCCACAATTCGGATTGTTGTTATTTTACTTTTTACTTTTAACACATCATTCATTTATGTAAATACGTTTTATGCCGAAATATTAACGATGTTTATTATATCGTTATTAATCAATTTAACCTTAAATAAAAATCACCTCAAAAACAAAAACTTGAATGTAGTATTACAGGGTATATTAATTGGGATATTGGCTCTAATCCGACCGACTTTTCTCTATTTCCCAGTTTTTATCCTGATATTAAGTTTGCTTATCCGCATTTTCTTTCACAATAAAAAAATGAAAGATGCGATGATTACCGCAATGATCGCAATTCTTACCCTGTTGCCTTGGACAATTCGCAATCGGATTGTTTTCCATGAGTGGATTCCCACCGAAAGCTCCAGCGGGTTAGCACTCTGGCAAGCTAACCTCGAAATCGAAAACCGAACCGTATGGTATTCCGTTACTGACATTGCAAAATATGAACAGCAACGCACAGAATCGGCCGAATTACAATCAAGATTAAGCTCGGAATATTACCAAAAATACGATCTTAATTCTTTAGTTGAATTAAATCAATTGCTGGAAAAAAAAGCCATCGAAATCATACTTAGTCATCCTGTTAGATATTGCATTTTATGTGTTAACCGATTTTTAATCTTCTGGTTCTCGCCACCAATCGGTCAGACAACGCTAAAAGTAATATCTCCGGTAATTTTCGTTATTGCTCTACTATTTAAATACCTTATGACTATTCTCGGCATTTGCGGCTTATGGCAATTTGCCCGGCGCGATTTCTCCAGCTCCTTTATATTGATTACTCTGGTCGTTTACCTAACTGCTTTGCATTCTGCATCTCATGCAATTCAACGTTATTTTCTACCGCTTATTCCAGTAATATTTTTTGCCCTCGGTTATTTCCTGAACAACCAAATACTTTTAAACCACAAAGGTCGCCAAGGATAAGGAATTGAAATGTTTTACTATCTAAGTAAATATGGCGATATTTGTGTTTTTGGCGGTGGGTGGAATCCTTCCGGGGTAAAACGTGGCTGATTCTGTCATCGAGCAGGCTAAGTCCGGCGTCCGATGGGTCGGTATCGGGCAAGTTGGCTATCGTCTTGTCTCAATGGCCTCCTCAATTGTGCTGGCGCGCTTACTTATGCCGGACGATTTCGGTGTCATTGCGCTTGCGCGGTTAGTTCTGGGATTTGTCATGCTGTTGAGTGCCTGGGGTATAGATGCCGCAATTATCGTTGAAGAAAAACGAGTAAAACAAATCGCTAACGTTGCTTTTTGGATCAATTTTGGCATTATGGTGATTTTGGGTATTATCACTATTGTTATCTCACCATGGGTCAAGAAATTTTATGATACACCAATACTCCAACCAATTCTCTTTTGGATGGGAATTGGTCTTGTTTTACAATCTTTCGAGTTGGTGCCGCGTACACTTTTGAACCGTGAATTGAATTACAAATATCTAACCGTTGTTAATCTGAGTGTAGAGATCTTTAATACTATACTGGTGATCACCTTAGCATTTCTTGGTTGTGGTGTTTGGAGTTTAGTTATTCCACAAGTATTAGCCAGTCCGCTAAGAATTATCCCATTCTGTATGAAAACCAAATGGTTTCCATCATTGTATATCGAACGAGCCGATGTTAAACGTGTGCTCTCCTTCGGGAAAAGTATTCTTGGCGCCGAACTAATTCGTTATTTAAACAACAACATTGACTATTTCATTATCGGGAAACTACTTTCCAAGGCTAAACTCGGCTATTACTCATTCGCCTTTAATCTAGCCAACTGGCCAGTTGAAAATATTGTTAAAATAATCAATACGGTTTTTCTCCCAACACTTTCTAAAGTTCAGTCCGATTTGGCTGAAATGAAACGTCTTTTCCTTCGTGTGACTGAGATGATTTCACTGGTAACATTTCCGATTTTTGGGGTCCTGCTAGGTGCGACCTATGAATTAATTATAGTAATTTTCGGCAATAAATGGATTCCAGCAATAAATCCTCTACGAATTATTGTAATTTATGGTATTACTCGATCACTTTTTGCTCCATCCGGAAAGATTTTTCTGATACAAAAAAAAACTCATTACTTATTTTTCATAAATTTAATTCAATTACCGTTTCTGGTTACTGGGGTTTGGATAGGTACTCAGAAAGCAGAAATTACCGGTGCAGCTATTGGCGTAGCAATTGTGCTGTCTTTTGGTGGTGCTTTTTATCTAATTGTCGTTTCAAAAATGCTTAAAATAAAAATGATAGAATTTATAAAGATACTTATACCAAGTTTTAATTGTGCCCTGATCTCTTTGGTCATCAGTCGGTTTTTTAAGTATATGTTTATAAATCTTGGTTTACCAGTTGTTTTGATTCTGATTTTCTATCTGTTGATTTTTGGTAATTTGTATCTATTCAGCTTACGCCTAATTTATCCTCGCAGTTTTACTGACTTCGTGTGGACTTCTATCAGTATTATCGGCATAGAACCAAGACGGATTTTTGAAAGACTCAAAGGTAATCGTATGTAAATTTAATGCCTATGAACATCGTCTATTTGTGCGCAAATTATGGTCTTGATCTCGACAAAATGCTAGGACCGAAAATCCATATTCAGTCCATATTACGTGGTCTGAAGTTAGCGGGTGTTAATCCAACCCTCATTACCGTCCAAAAATCTGACTCACTAAAGGAATATGAGGAATTTGAAACTGTCATCCTTCCCCATCGTTATATGCGCGGTTTCGTGCATCGAATCATTCCATATACCGGAATTATTGATAGCCTACGGGTTTTCCTAAAAATCATTGCCATAAACCGCACAAGGCATTTCGCGCTTATTCATGAGCGCTATACCGGATTGTCCTGGGGGGGAGTGCTAGCTGCAAAGTTTTTAAGAATTCCTTATATTTTGCAAATGGTTGGACCGGGAATCGAGGAAAAAACTTTGCAGATGAATCCGCTTAAACCATCCAAACGTTGGCTATCTTTGGCTAATCAAAAACTTCTTATATCAAATAATAATTATCTTATTCTGAATTCTAAATTTATATATAGTTTTATCTATAATAAACGTGGTTGGAAGCTACCACATTATAGCGTGATCCTGAACGGTAGTGAAATTCCCGCGCATATAACTAGCGAGGAAGAGATTACAATTCGAAGTCTTTTCAATGCTCAACACAAACTTCTTTTACTTTATTCTGGAAGTCTTTACCGTTGGTACGGGACATTTAATCTTATCAGAGCATTTCACCTGGCATTAACTCATAATCAAGATATTAAATTAATTGTTATCGGCTATGGTGATGCCGAACAAGGTATTAGTAAGTATATATCTGAAAATCACTTGAGTGGTTTCATATACCTATTGAAACCGTTACCTCATCATGAATTACAAAAAGTCATTCAAGCTGTTGATTTCTGCCTAGTCTATTATTCTGGTGAAATAACTTATTTTGGTTCTTCAACCAAAGTTACCGAATACATGGCAGCTGGCAAACCGGTGATTTCTACACCTCATATGTTAGAAATTATTGATGACGAAGTAACTGGGTTTATATCAAAAACTTCTTCAATTAAAGATTTCGCTGATAAAATCATTGAAGTAGTAACTAATCCTGAACAGGCGAAAACTGTCGGTGAAAACGCCAAGGCAAAAATTATGTCCAAATTTTTATGGAAACATTATATTAAGAAATTAATGGATATTTATCAATCATTACTAAATGAAATAGAATAAGGAAACGATCATGAGTGGTATTCGCGGAATATATCATCACGGTAAACTCAATGTTAATCCGAAGGAATTTTGCTGGATGCGATATTATATGTTTGAATACGGTCCCGATTGAATAGTATACGAACTTCTACCGGAAATCGCACTTGGCCACCGCCAGCTTAAAATTACCAAACTATTTGATGCAGCTAATCAACCGATACTCAATTATGACCACATTATTTAGATAATGCTTGATGGCGAAATATATAATTCTCGGGACCTTCGTCAGGAATTGATTGCACCTGGTCACAATTTAGTCTGACTACGATACAGAAGAACTTCTACCTTGTTATAAAAAATCGAACATTGATAAAATTAGAAAGATTACTGGCATGTTTGTAGTTGCAATCTACGATTCATACAAGAAGTATCTAATCCTAGCACGCTACCGTGTCAGCAAGACACCGTTTTTATTCACTGGAAAATCATTGAAATGAGAAAAATTAATATTCTACATATTATTGGAAGTATGAACGTCGGTGGTGCAGAAAAATCTCTGTTATTGCTACTTCAAAATATTGACCGCTCGCGTTTTAATCCGGTCGTAGTTACTATGTATTCCGAAGGCATATACGACTTCTTCTATCAGGATTTCAAACAACTTAATATACCGCTTTATCACCTTCACTTACGATCATGGCGAGATCTAAAGACATTTTATGAACTAAAGGACATTATCCGCATGCATCGAATCGATATAACTCACTCGCATTGTGGAAATTTGGAATTCTTCGGAACGCTATACGCGCGACTGGCGGGTGTCCGGCATTGCATTTACACCAAACACAATATGCGGGTAAAAACCGGATTTACATTCCATCTCGAACGAGTTCTGCTAAATTGTATTCTCACTGAACGAATTCTATCAATTTCCCAAACTGTTACAGAACATTTAGTCACTAACGAATACTCACCCCGCAATCGCATTCGTCTCGTCTATAATCCGATAGAAAATCCCCATATACTGAATTCTGATCAAATTTTCCGTCAAAAACGTGAATGGAAAATTCTTCCCAAACGATTTATTATTGGAAATACTAGTCGGTTCGATCCTTTTAAAGGTTTCGATATTTTCTATCTTACTCTACGAAAATTGGTTGACGCGCGACTTCCAGTATATGGTATTGTATTAGGAGACGAAAATAATCGCATTAATCATAAACGTCTTATCGAAAGATATCATCTTAAAGAGTACATTTCAATTATTCCATTCCAAAAAGATCTCAGCAATATCTATTCCTTACTAGATTACTATTTGTTTCCTTCAATCAATGAAGAAGGTTTCGGAATGGCTCTACTGGAAGCGATGAGTTACGGTTTACCGGTCGTTGGACTAAACGTTGGTGTAATGGCCGAGATCATCTGCGACAAGTATAATGGACTTTTACCTTTTCCTAAAAAGTGGGTGAAAACGTATGATGGCACCTGCGAAGAAGCGGCTCAGGCTCTCGCCAATTCAATAGCGGAATTAACATCTAACTCCGCATTGAGACAGAAAATCTCTAAAAATGCCCGCAAAACTGCTAAAAAATTTTCAACCGCAAATTTTACTAAAAAAATAGAAGATATTTATTTTGAACTGATGCAATGAAAATTTTAGTACTCACTGATCTATTTCCAACCCCACATAATCCGAATCATGGGATATTCATCTATCAATGGGCATTTCATTTGGCGCAAAGTTGCGACCTGACAGTTTACCAGATCATTTTTAAAGAAAATCAGCAATCAGTCAGTGAACTGGAACTGAAGCGTTTCCGTGAAAATTACGACGCCAATCAGCGCTTTGCCTGGACTCAGCGCATAAAAACAATCGGTCGCTTTGATCGTATCTGGCGACGTTCGAGGCAATTTTATCGTCAGTCAAAATTGGATTTATCCCAAACAATCGGTGAATTCGATATTATCATCGGACAAATGGGGTGCCCCGGCGGTTACGCGGCGGTGCGATTAGCAAAGAAATTCGGAAAAAAGTCAATCGTTGGTCTGCGCGGTTCGGATGTCAATGCTTACCTATCGCGACCGGTCTTAAAGCACTATATGCAGTGGACATTGAAGAACGCTGAAATCCTGGTTACAGTTTCTGAAGCTATGAAAGCAGAACTAATTAAAAGAGGATACTCGGAATCAAAAATTAACGTTATATATAACGGTGTGGACGAAAAGCTTTTCCATCCGCTTGATCAGGTAGAAGCCCAAAAAAAATTAAAATTGCCGCCAGATTATAAATACCTGCTTTTCGTCGGGTTGTTGATCCCACGCAAAGGAATCAACCTATTACTTTCGGCATACGCGGGACTTGACCGGCCGGATGTAAAATTAATTTTCGTTGGTCAGGGCAACGACCGCCACCTGATCGAAAATTTCCGTATTGAACATTCACTACAGGATAGAATTCTCCTATTGGGAATCATTCCGCATGCGCAACTACCACTTTGGTACGCCGCGTCGGATGTAGTAGTATTGCCCAGTCTTTCGGAAGGCGTCCCGAATGTAATTCTCGAAGCGCTGGCAGTTGGCAAGCCGGTAGTAGCTTCGCGAGTCGGAGGTATTCTGGAAGTATTAGCTGGCAACAAGGCAGCTTTTCTATGCCAGCCAGGCGATTTAAATTCCCTGTTTGAGGCTATTAAAAATGCGCTCAATTTTTCAGATAAAATTGAACCTTTTCGTAAATTTACCTGGGAAATGAATACCGAACAATATCTACAAATATTTCAAGAAGTTATCAGGAGATGAAACCGAAACCTTCACAAGTAATCTTTTACTTTTGCTTCGAGGGTTTTAGTCGTTTAGGAGAAATCAATAATCACATTCGTGAAACCGTTAGCTGGCTAGCGAAATTTGGGCATGAAGTGCATTTCTTTAATCCAAACATCGTCAAACCAAGTTTCAGCGCCAAAGTTTATATTCATTTAATCCCGGTAATCAATTTTCCATTTTTACGGTGGGCAACCTTCGAGTTTTTATCTTTTTTTATTTTAATCTGGAATATACTCAAACGACGACCGAATCATTTATATTTTCGCGAAACGTCATCATTTATTCCACTACTTGTCTCAAAACTCTTTCATATACCACTAACTATCGAAGTCAATGGTTGGGTAATTGAAGAACTACGCCAGGTTCATTATTCGCCCTTAAAAATTGCCTACATACGTCTAAATCAATATATTAATTTTTGCTATTGTGACCGTATCATTACGGTCAGCAATGGTTTAAAAAATCTGATTGCTACTAATTATCCAGTTAAAGCCGCCAAAGTAATACCTATCGCGAATGGCACTAATCCAGATATCTTCCGACCAATACCAAAGTCAGAAGCACTAGCTAAAACCGGTCTACCTGATGTACCAACAGTTGGATTCATTGGCAGTTGCTATCATTATCATGGTGTACAATATCTGATCAAAGCCGCGCCATATGTTCTTAAAAAAATGCCGGAAGTCCACTTCGTAGTCGCTGGCGATGGTGCCCAGTTAGAAGAATGGAAAGAATTAAGCCATGAGCTAAAATTAGATAAAGCATTCACTTTCACTGGTAAAGTACCTTTTAATTTGGCGCTATATTATATTAATTCCTATGACATCTGCGTAGCACCATGGGATGTTAGTTTATTATTAAAAGTTGGGCTTTCACCAATGAAATTTTATGACTATTTAGCCTGTGAAAAACCGGTCATCGTCAGCCCAGTTTATGGAGTAGTTGAAATTATTAATAAATATAATTGTGCAATAATTTGCGACGTAAAAAAACCGGAATTATTTGCCGAAATAATCATTAATCTCTTTTCCGATCAAAAACAACGGGAACTATTAGGAAAATCAGCACGTGTCGTTGTCATGAAACATTTTACATGGGAAATCACTAGTCGTAAAATTGAGCAAGTATTAAAGGAAATTAAATAATGTACAGCCAGTTTGTCCGGAACTTTTATTTCCCCTTGACTCAGCATATTAAAGGTGAGGCTATTGCCCAATATCTAAAAATTCTTAGAAACAATGAACATTTACCTCTGGAAGAATTACAAAAAATCCAGACGGCTAAACTTCATCATATTCTTAATGTAGCTTATCAAAATGTTCCCTATTACCACGCAATATTTAACCAGCTTGGCATCAAGCCAGAAGAAATCTCCTCGCCACAGGATTTCGCCTGTCTTCCATTGTTAAATAAGAAAGATATTATGGAAAATCTCGACCGTTTAACAAATCCATATTACTCCGGAAAAATTTATCCCGGGAAAACTAGTGGCTCAACGGGTATTCCATTGGAATTTTACGCCACTAACGAATATAATAGTTGGGACTGGGCTAGTCGGTGGCGAGCACGGAACTGGTTCGGCGTGCAAATCGGAGATCCAGAAGTCGCTATCTGGGGGCGACCACTCTATTCAACTTTTCGCAAAGTCATAGATGCCCTGAAAGGACGCATTCGTAATACCATGCTAATTTCCGGTTTTGAGTACTCGGAAGAAATGCTGGACAAATATAGCCGACAAATCTGTCGCTTCAACCCGCAGTATTTATATGGTTATTCCAACAGTATTTATCGTTTAGCTCTTTATTTTAAAGAAAGCAAGTTACCTGTTCCTGGACGCTTAAAAGCAATTTTCGTCACGGCAGAAACTCTATTTCCACAGGAACGCAAAATAATTGAATCAGTTTTCCACGCTCCAGTTTCTAACGAATATGGTTGTTCAGAAATCGGTGGTTTTGCTTACGAATGTCCTGCTGGCGGTTGGCATGTTTCTCTGGAAAACGTATATCTCGAATTTATTGAAAATGAAAACGGATCAAAAGAGATTATCGCTACCTCATTGACCAATGAATACATGCCTTTTATTCGCTATCGCATTGGTGACATCGGTGAATGGATTAACGAAAAATGCCCTTGCGGTTGCAATCTGCCGCTTATGAAATTACACATCGGAAAAGTCACCGATATTGTCGTAATGAAAAACGGGCAAACTTTTTCAAGTGAAATTTTCGATTATCTAAATCTGGCTTTACTCGATTTAAATCGGCAACCTTTCGATCAGTATCAGATCATCCAAACTCGGCCATCAGCTTTCACGATTCGCTATGTCAAAAACCGTAATTTTTCCGATTCGGATTTAGACCTTTTCCGAAAAATATTTTATAAAACCGTTCAGGATGAAAACATCCAGATCGAATTTCAACCAGTTATTGAAATAAAACCAGATCAAACTGGAAAAATGCGCTATTTTATATCGAAGATTAAACCCTAATTATAAAATAAAGGAGAACCAACTATGTCAAAACAAACAACCTTAAAGTATCTCAACTGCCTGATGGGCATTGCTTTTCTGGGGATAGTAGTTTCGCTTTTTCTTTTAAAAACCGGGATAGTTACCAGCGAGGCTATTGTGGAAGTTCACGAAGTTTTTGGGGGCCTGTTGATTCTCGGGGTCATCGGACATTTAACTCTCAATTGGAAATGGGTCAAACAAACCTATTTACACCGAAAAAAATCTAACCAAAACTAGTTAATTTCATATTCAATCCCGTTGGGATTAGACGGTATGAACGAATATATTTTTTTCTATTCAATTTCAATCCCGACTAGTCGGGATTATGGATAGATATAATATAAGATTATAAATGTGCGGCCCACAACTCCGTCAGGAGTTGAACCTGCTTAACTCAGGATTTAATCCTGAGTCTAAAAAGACTGAATACTACACTAACCCAAACGGGGTTGAATAAAGCTGAAAGGAACAAACTTGCCCACTATCGCTACCATCGTCGGCGCACGTCCCCAGTTCATCAAATGCGCCCCGGTTTCCCGCGAGATCAGGAAATACTGCGATGAAATCCTGATTCACACCGGCCAACATTACGACTATAATATGTCACAGGCTTTCTTCGCCGAATTGAACATTCCCGAACCGGACTATAATCTGGAAATCGGCTCGGGCAATCATGGCGAACAAACCGGAAAAATGTTGATTGAACTGGAAAAAGCATTGCTGAAAATTCAGCCGGACCTCGTCTTGATTTACGGCGACACCAACTCAACAATGGCCGGTGCGCTGGCCGCCGCCAAACTGCAAATCCCGATAGCGCACGTCGAAGCCGGACTCCGCAGTTTCAATCGCCAAATGCCGGAGGAAATCAATCGCATTGTCGCCGATTCCCTCTCGCAATATTTGTTTGCCCCGACGCAAACCGCCGTCAATAATCTACACCATGAAGGGTTTACTGATCAAATCCATCTCGTCGGCGACGTTATGTACGACGCTTTTTTGTATAATAGCCAGATCGCTGAAAAATCAGACATTCTGGAACGACTCGGCGTCAACTCGCAACCGTACTACTTGGTCACAATTCATCGCCCACAGAACACCGACGATCCCGACACCTTAAAAGCACTTATCAGCACTTTAGAGCACTTGAACGAACTTATTATCTTTCCCATTCATCCCCGCACCCGTAATCTGATGAGACAGTTTAATATTACAGCTGAAAGTCCTGAGCTCCGGTTAGTCGAGCCTGTCGGTTACCTCGATATGTTGAATCTCGAAAAACAGGCAAAGATGATCATAACTGACTCGGGTGGTGTGCAGAAAGAAGCCTATTTCGCCGGAGTGCCGTGCCTTGTGCTCCGTCCCGAAACGGAGTGGGTAGAACTTGTCGAACACGGCTGGGCGAAACTAATCGGAAATGACTTCCAGCGCCTACCGGAAGAGATCGAGAAATTCACCGTTTTCCATCTCGAAAATGCCACTCTTTTCGGCGACGGCACTACCAGTATGAAAATTTCTGCAATATTACAAAAAAATTTATAGTAAAATTATAAATACGACAAGGTGACAATATGGAAACAAATCCAATATTAAGAGAACAAATTTTTCAAATTATTGATACCCAAAATGCCCAAAATGATCCTCCAGAAACCAAGCAAACTTTCGATCGCTAAAAAAAATAAGGTTATAGCACTCTGGACACCAAAAAATTGATCGGCCAATGCGTGGCGGTCGAAATTTATAGGATTTTGAAGTACAAAGAAGAATTCGATACAGCCCGTTATAGACGAAATCTGGAAGCTCTTCCCAATAAACAAAAAGAATAATCTCGTTCTTTTCACCCGAATTCCTTTTACAGCTGGTTTAGATTCCTTGAAAAAATCCGGCATCTAAATAAAAGGAAAATTATCAGCCATTCATTAACAGAAATTAATTGACCAGTTTATATTAATAGGAGGCAAAATGAAACCTAAACTCTTTTTAACGGTAGTATTTGTATTGGTTCTCTTTCTTTGCGCCACCGGTCAGGTTACTGATGTCGAAGCCCAATTGAAAGCTAAATCCGCTGACACTCACCAAGGCTGGAAAATCGGCGGTATTACAGCTGTAAATTTAGCTCAGACTTCTTTGACCAATTGGGCGGCAGGCGGGCAAAATTCACTGGCGCTAAATGGACTTTTTAGTGCGTTTGCCAATTATAAAAAAGGTAAAAACGTCTGGGATAATTCGCTGGATCTCGGCTATGGCGTTCTCAAACAGGGCAAAGATGCTGATTTTATGAAAACCGATGATAAGGTTGATTTTCTGTCAAAATATGGACGAGAAGCATTCACTAATTTCTATTATTCAGCCCTGTTTAATTTCAAGACCCAGATGGCGCCGGGTTACAATTATCCCAATGATTCGGTAAAAATTTCCAATTTTCTGGCGCCGGCTTACCTCCTAGCCGCAATCGGTATGGATTATAAACCAAGCAATTATTTAAGTGCTTTTATCGCGCCCGCCACCGGACGATTAATTATCGTCAATGACGAATTACTTTCCAATGCTGGAGCTTTCGGAGTCGAGCCCGGAAAAACTACTAAGACCGAATTCGGTGGTTATCTGCGCGCGATCTATACCCGCAATGACTTTAAAACCGAATTGCTGAAAAATCTGTCCTTCACAATTAAAATTGATCTCTTTTCGGACTATCTGGATCATCCCCAGAATATTGATATTAACTGGGAAACGCTGATCGCCTTTAAGGTAAACCAGTACATCTCGGTCAATTTCACCACTCATCTGATTTACGACGACGACACAAAGATTTCAATTGATAAGAATGATGACGGAGTAATTGATGAATTCGGGCCGCGAGTGCAATTCAAGGAAATTCTAGGCGTAGGCTTTTCTTACAAATTCTAACTTTAGAGGATAAATATGAAAGCAAAACCCCAAAGCCCAAAACTATTGCAGGAATTTAAAGCCTTCGCTATGCGCGGCAATGTAATTGATATGGCAGTAGGTATCATTATCGGTGCCGCTTTCGGCAAGATCGTCAGTTCGGTTGTCAATGACATTATTATGCCGCCGATTGGCTTATTGGTCGGTGGCGTCAATTTCACCGATTTAAAAATCGTGTTGAAACATGCGGTTGATGGAAATCCGGCAGTGACGCTAAATTACGGCAATTTCCTGCAGGTGGTTTTCGATTTCCTTATCATCGCTTTTGCGGTTTTTATGCTGGTAAAAGCCCTTAGCGCCGCTAAACGGAAAGAGGAAACCGTGTCATCAGCACCTCCTGCACCGACTAAAACGGAAATACTTCTAACGGAAATCCGCGACTTACTGAAAAAATAAAATCTATCAACTCCGTCAGATTCTATTCAATTTCAATCCCGACCAGTCGGTATTATGGAAATAATCATAAACAAATTCGGTTTGATTATATTATTGTCGGGATTGGAAAATATACGAGAAATACGATAATAAATTGCGACAAACAACTCCGTTTGGAGTTGATCCTGAGACCTGAATAACCTCGCAACTCCGCCAGGAGTTGAACCTGAAACCTGAATAACCTCCCAACTCCGCCAGGAGTTGAACCTGAAACCCGAATAACCTCGCAACTCCGCCAGGAGTTGAACCTGAAACCTGAATAACCTCGCAACTCCGTCAGGAGTTGAACCTGCTTAACTCAGGATTATATCCTGAGCCCAAAGACGTCGCACATTACGCAACCCCGAAAGGGTTGAATAAGAAGGAGGAAAATTTGAGTACCTACACCCAAATCTTATATCAATTGGTTTTCAGCACCAAAAACCGTGAGTGCACTCTTACTCCCGATTTACGTCCTGAAATTTACAAGTACATCTGGGGTATCTTGAAAAACAAGAAATGTCACCTTTATCGAATTGGTGGCGTTTCCGATCATGTTCATATTATAACTCATATTCATCCGACAGTCGCCGTAGCTCCATTAATAAAAGATATTAAAATTGCCAGTTCGCAATATATAACAACCATTGCGCCTGCTTCCAAATTCACTCATTGGCAAATCGGTTATGGAGCGTTTACTTATTCCATAAAAGACAAAGACCGTTTGATAGAATACGTCAAGAATCAGGAAAACCACCATCGCAAGAAAACCTTTCAGGAAGAGTTGAAAAAATTATTGCAGGAACATGGAATCGAATACGATGAGAAATATTTGTTATAATTCAATCCCGAGCGGTCGGAATTGAGGTGTATGAGCTAACATTAATCTATTTTGTATAAATAACCTCCCAACTCCGCCAGGAGTTTACTCCGAATAACACCCAACTCCGTCAGGAGCTGAACCTGCTTAACTCAGGATTATATCCTGAGTCAAAAGACGTCGAACACTACACCAACCCCGAAGGGGTTGAATAAAAACGTAAGATCATATAAATGAGCCTTATTATCAGCGACTTCCCCTGCCCTCGACACGGGAACATCGACACGAGAGTAATTATAGGTACCTACCACCTCCTGATATTTTACAAGCTAACATGCGAAAAAATTACTACGTAATCGTTGCGGTAATCCTGGCCTGTATTCTAATCGCCTTTTTATTCGGTGAACTTTTTGCCTTTTCACCGATTATTGTCGGATTTCAGAAATTCGAGTTTCCCCATACCATCGTTTACGTTCAGAATCGGGCGCAGCTTCCGGATTGGTCGAATTGCGACCCGCTCACGATACCTGTCGAAAAAATGCTTTCCTTAAAGTTCAAAAGCAAACCGGAGTTCTTTATCTTTCGCGATAGTTTAAGTTACGTCAGACGTTCGCCGACCTACTCCCGACTTTGCGCAATTCCGCCTAACCGTATTCTTATTGCGCCCTGGTCGTTGAAGGAAGCCGATTTGGGTATAATTCCATTAGATATTTACGTAAAACACGAGTTATCTCACATTCTCATTTTCCAGCAAACCGGATTTTTCCGGGCGTTTCGCTTCCCGAAATGGCTATTAGAAGGCATCGCGGTTTACGCCGCCAACCAGATGGGCACCGGTTGGTATCCCTCGCAAGAGGAAACCTATAGTTATATCCGTCACGGGAATTTCATACCACCGAATGATTATAAAACCCGTCGGGCGAATCAGGTCAAAATCAATGTTCCCAACCGATCCGCATTTCTTTATTGTGAGTTTGCCTGCATCGTGGATTACTTAATCGAAACGCGCGGTCGCGAAAAATTCCAAAATTACATCGAAAGCCTATTTACGGAGAGTAACCACGATGAGATATTCCAAAAAATCTACGGTATCGAATTCGACTGCTTCGTTGATGAGTTCCAGAACTACTGCACTGGTTAGGTGTAAAATTTCAAAACGCATTCAATGTCTGGTACCGATAATTATAATTACCTTATACTAATCCGGTCTAATTTTTATAGAAATTCATTCCAGCTCTCCTATTCTCCGTTTCTCACTTTCCTCCCTTCTCAGCCTCAGCCTCAACCTCAACCTCAGCCTCAACCTCAACCTCAACCTTTATTTCGAAAGGTCTCCCATTATGTCACTAAAAATCAATTTATTTTTTGCGCTTATGCTAATTTGTTCGCCGCTTTTTGCCAGTTTTGAATTTATCGGCAATCTCAAATCGCATAAGGTCTTCCCCAATCGGGTCGAATTCAAAGCCGACAATGCTCTGTTAAATATCTATGTTTACGACGACAACGTCATTCGTTTTCGTTATACGAATCAGAGTGAATTTTCAGCCGCGCCGTCCTATGCGGTAATCGCCGCTCTACCCGCCAAATCGGCTTTCACATTTAAAGACGAAGGTAAAAATTTCACACTAACTACCAAAGCCCTGACCGTGCGAATTACCAGGTCACCTTGCCGCGTCGCCATTTTCGATTCAGATGGAAATCTGATTAATGCCGATGAAGAGGCGTTCGGCGTCAGCTTCGACAACGACGAAGTGCGTTGCCATAAAAAACTCCTGCCCGGTGAAAATTTCTACGGTTTAGGCGAAAAGAGCGACGATCTTTGCAAAACCGGCAAGGAATATACCCTCTGGAACACCGATTTCTGGGCTTATGACGATCGCACCGACCCACTTTACATTTCGATTCCCTTCTTTTATGGCATTCGCAATTTCAAAGCCTATGGCATTTTATTGGACAATACCGGCAAATCATATTTCAATTTCGGTGCCAGTAATAATCGCTTCTACTGGTTCGGCGCTGAAAAGGGCGAGATGGATTATTATTTCATTTACGGTCCCGAAATTAAAAAAGTCCTGACGGCTTACACCAATCTGACCGGACGGGCGGAATTGCCGCCACTCTGGGCACTCGGTTATCAGCAATGTCGCTGGAGTTATTATCCTGAATCGGAGGTGCGCAATCTGGCGGCGACTTTTCGCCGTAAAAAAATCCCCTGCGATGTGATTTATCTCGACATTGATTATATGGACGACTATCGGGTTTTTACCTGGAACAAAGAATACTTTCCCGAACCAGCTAAAATGCTGGCGGATTTGAAAAAGGACGGTTTTAAAATCATCCCGATAATTGACCCAGGTGTCAAATCCGACCCGAACTATTTTGTGGCGCGCGAAGGACTCGCACAGGATTTATTCGTCAAATATCCCGACGGTCAATATTATCAAGGCGAAGTCTGGCCGTCCTGGGCATTTTTCCCGGACTTTACCAAAGCCGACACACGCCAATGGTGGGGCGATAAACTCAACGCATTAGTCAAGGACGGCGTCGCCGGTTTCTGGATCGATATGAACGAGCCAACTGTCTGGGGCACGCATTTCCCCGATATTGTTCAATTCGATGGCAACGGTTTCAAAACCGATCACAAAAGCGCGCGGAATATTTATGCACTGGAAATGGCACGGGCGACTCGCGAAGGTCTGCGGCGTTATTCTCCCGAGCGTCATTTCATTCTGACAAGGGCTGGATTTGCCGGCATTCAGCGTTACTCGGCAGTCTGGACCGGCGATAATGTCGCAAATGAATTGCATCTGAAAATTGCCTGCCGTATGTCCCAAAATATTGGTCTCAGCGGCGTGCCGTTCGTCGGTAGCGACGTCGGTGGATTCGTCGGCAATCCTTCGGAAAGGCTTTATATCCGCTGGATGCAACTCGGCACTTTTACCCCGCTCTTTCGGCAACACTCAGCCTGGGATACGCACCGCAAAGAGCCCTGGGTTTTTGGTGTGGAAGTCGAAAATACCGTGCGCAATTTCATTAATATGCGCTATCAGCTTCTACCCTATTTCTATAGCGAATTCTACACCGCCAGCCAAACCGGTTGGCCACTGATGCGCCCGCTGTTTTTCAATTTTCAGGATGATCCAGAATGTTACCGCACGGAAGCTCAAAATCAATTCATTCTGGGTGAAAATCTACTGATAGCGCCGGTGCTTTCCGAAACCGACGAGTTCAAGCGGCTCTATCTGCCGGCCGGTAACTGGTACGACTTGAACCGGCATTGCTTTTATACCGGCCAACAATGGCTCATCGTAGAGGCGCCGCTTAATCTGATTCCGTATTTCCTGCGCGAAGGCGGCTTTCTGCCAATGCAAGCTATTCAGCAGTACGTCGGCGAAAAACCGATTACCGAAACCGAAATGTTGATCTATCCTGCCAACGAGAGTTCCTATACGCTTTATGAAGACGACGGCATTTCTTACGATTATGAAAAAGGCGTCTTCAGTCTTACCAAATTCACCTGCCGAAATTCTACCAATGCCTGTAATATCATCGTCGAGCGCCCAAAATCGGACTTCCAGCCGCAACGCCGGAATTACCTGTTCAAAATCATTTCCAGCCGGCCGCCGGTCAGAGCCAGCGTCAGCGATAACCAGCTTCCTGCCCGCCAATCGGCTGACGATTTAGCGCAACAAGCGGAAGGTTTCTACTATTCCGCTACCGAACAGGTAATCCTGATCAAGACACCCGATAATTGTGAATTCGAGGTGAAAGTACAATACTGAGGGATAAATTCATTTCACAAATCTGTGCTATATAATAGTATGAACCTGAGAAGCTGAATATTTTTTGGAATTGACGCTTTTCATTTGTAGAATAAGAGCAAATGAATTCTGATTCGGCAACAGTAATACTTATGAAAATAAATAGCAAAATTTCGACGGAGTACAAAATCGAAAAAAGACAGCTTTACGCTATTGTCAGACGTGATTCTAGAAAAACTGGGAGAATATTAAGAGAAAATAAACGCCATATGGCATCTATCATCCCCAAAAAAGACGAATATACGCCATGAAATACGTTTATATATTAGTTGGGTGTAATGTTAAGAAATGAACGAATTCGTAATTACATGGAAAATGACAGAAGAATAAAACAGATTAGGAATGTAACCCTTCAAGGTTCATTTATAAATTTTATATTGACAATAGGTAAGATTATAGCAGGACTTGTTGGACATAGTACTGCTATGATAGCAGATGGAATACATTCGCTATCTGATTTTATAACCGACGTGATTGTAATTGTTTTCATAAAAGTTTCTGGAAAAGAAGTAGATAAAGGGCATCATTTCGGACATGGGAAATTTGAGACTTTTGCCACCATGCTGATTAGTTTTGCTCTTATAATTGTTGGGTTAGGAATTCTAATAACAGGACTTAATAAAATAATTAATTCATTAAAAGGAGAGCTGATTGAACAACCAGGATTTATTGCACTTTATGCCGCACTTATATCAATAGTATTTAAAGAAGGGCTTTTTTGGTACACAAAAATAGAAGGGAAAAAATTGAATAGTCAAGCCATGATTGCTAATGCATGGCATCATAGGTCAGATGCATTTTCTTCTGTTGGAACAGCTATAGGAATTTTAGGAGCAATACTTTTAGGTGAGCGTTGGCGAATACTTGACCCAATTGCAGGTATAATTGTTAGTTTCTTTATTCTAAAAGTGGCTTGGGAAATTGCAAAACCGAGCATAGATGAACTACTTGATAGTTCGCTCCCTGAAACAACAGAAAAAGAACTTGAACAAATTATAAAAAGGACAAAAGGAGTTGAATATTTTCACAATCTGAGAACACGAAAGATAGGAGAGAATATTTTCGTAGAAGTTCATATAAAAGTTGATAAAAACATGACTGTTGAATTATCTCATAAAATTGCTACAGAGATAGAGATAAATATAAGGAAAAGATTTGGAGAACGCTCACATGTAATTGTGCATGTTGAGCCTTTTAGAAATGATTGACAACCAAAAACACTACACCCAACATCGTGTATAAGTAATGGCGGGGTTTGTAGCGTATTCAGGAGTTCTACCTTGCATCAAGTTCATCGCATCTTGATAGGAAAGTGCCCCGTATTCCGCCACTACTCATACACGCGGCCGTTAGGTAAAACGCAAAAACTAAAAAAGGAGGTGCAAAGATGGCTGAGAAAGAAAAAGGATTCGTTGGTGGAGGGGGATTGTGCCCATTCTCGTGGATTGAGGTGACAAAGCCAGCAGGGTGTTTATCATCCCTATTTGGTGGAAAGGATAAACTAGTTTCAGAACCACAGCCTTGCATGACTTCCAGGTGTCAATTGTGGGACTCATCAGAAGGCAATTGTGGCCTGATTACGAAGAAGTCCTGATGGCTTGTAGGAGAGGTTGGCATCAACTTGCGAACGAGATTCATGTCTAACATCTTAGTATACACTATACGTGCATATCAAAAGTATCTCTCAAAATTTTTTAGAGGTTCTTGTATTTACACTCCATCTTGTTCTCAATACTCAATTGAAGCAATTTGGAGGCATGGAGCCTTCAAGGGAGCGATACTATCCATTCGCCGTATTTTGAGATGTCGACCTCCTTATAAAGGTGGATATGACCCTGTAGAATGATTGGATAAAGGGAATATCGCTTCACCTAACACAGTATATACGGCTCACTTCGTTCGTCCAAGTTCCACCTTCGGTGGAACTTAGTATACCCTAGGAACGTTAGCCGCTACAATAATTAAAGGAGAGCAAAATGGAAGAAAAGAAGGACAGCAAGATTTTCTTAAGCCCTGCTGGCGCTATTATTGCGTTAATTTGCTTTTTCTTGCCTTGGGTAAGGTTTTCTTGTATGGGAGAAACAAAAAATGCATCAGGTGCAGATTTAGGTGGTTTATTTTGGGTTGTTTTTGCAGCTGCAATTTTCATCGTCGTAATATTTTTCGTTTTTCAGAAAAGAAAAGAATTAGCCAAATCAAAATCATTTATTTTAATTGCCTCATTAGCTGCATTAGTGATTATTTTGATTCAATACGTTAGGTTTTCATCTGGAAAACAAACAGAATTTGGAAGAATTAGGCCTCAAGATATTGGTTTGACTATTCAATTTGGTAGTATTGGAACTGTAATTGGATTTATATTGTCTTTGATTGGTTCTTTCTTCTTAAATCAAAAGGATACCAATGAAGAGCTTACCTCAAAAGATGGTTAAAACAAAAATGAACTACCCCGACGCAAGCATCGGAGAATTCTTTTGATTAAAAAAATTTCTGGCTAAATCACATAACATGGCATATACGGCTACGTTCCTCGTACCTCGTCGCCTCGCCCATATTGCTTCGCTCGCTTAGACGGTAAAAAAAATTATCCCGCCACGCTCGCTCGCAACATCGTATATACCGGAACGTTAGGCGAAAAAAGCCCTTACCTCACAATGAGGAGATTGGAGAGCAAACATCATGAATTCTCTTGCTGAAATATTGATGAAATACCACGACAAAATCACTAAATACCTCTATATCGGTTATGCCAGATGGGATGACTTGATAAATCGTATTGAAAAGCAAGAGCGAACATCTTCGCACGATTTTACTGATGAGCAGATATGGACTTTTTTAGTTGGTTGTGGATATGCGATAGCTGGAGAACAAGGAGTAGCAATGCTGACAAGAACATTGACTGGCTCAAACCAGAGAGAGCCAACTAACCCAAAGATTTGGTTTGAAGTCCTGCCAATTCCACCACGAAAAGGAGAAGGAGAAACACACCTTGATTTAGCTCTAGGCACAATTGCCAGACGGAAAGGAACTGAGAGCGGGATAGAACTTGACGATGTAGAATCTCCCTGGGTCTGTTTTTGTGAAATGAAGTGGTATTCTGACATTTCGACGAGTGTTACCTGTGATATTCACCGAAACCAATTAGCCCGAATTATAGAGAATGCGCTCTGTTTTCAAAAGTCTGAAAAATACACCGAGAAAGTTCATGTCACGCTTGTGACGCCTTCAATTTTTCGCAATGCCTCCCTAAAATCTCGGCTATATCAATACAAATTTGGGGAATATAATACAAATCTGACTTGCCTCATAGACGACCTTAATGCATGTGTTTTAGAAAGGAACAATCAACCTGATTGGTCTTTTCCTTCCAATCTGACCCAGCGTGCTAAAAGCCTTTCGCTTTGGTGGGCGAACTATGATGAGCTATTTGAGAATTTGCCTGATTCTCCGATAGCCGCAGAATTGAAGAACTTCTGGAGACAACATGGGAATTATCAAGGGCGGGCTTTCATCGCCTAACATGGGCTTTGCGGCTCACTTCGCAAAGCGCCAAAACGTTAGCGGCAAGCATTGACGACTGTGCAAACCTTTAGCCGACAGATAAAAATTGACCCCGACCATACAAATGATTATTGACACTACATTTAATGTTTACTCTGATGCACATGGCGACCCGGATAGCACAAGTCCGACACTTCGCTCCTATCATAAAATGTTATGGAGTAAAAAATTACCAAACGGAGAACTCTTTGAACTGACAGACAAAAAAGGCGGAACATATTTATATCATAAATCAGGACTTGGAGAATATTTTTTAGGAAGTGATGCAATTACACATTCATACAGAAATCATAAACGCAAAACGTGGCTGACACAACAAATCCAAAACGAAGTTCAAGAACTCTTTGACACAGGTTCGACAATTGGAGCATACACACTTTTTCCAAACAACAGAGTTGACGGACAGCATACGATAAATCAAGCCCGTGGAGCTAACAGCTTCATTGACGACAGATTTGACCTGACTTTGGAGTGTTTAAGACTATTTTACGCAGGACAACAAAGCCCACTTTACGACACATTTTCACGTTATAAAGACTTCTTCAACTTGTTTGAGAGCTTTAAAGGTTACATTGACTTCTTTTTACTCAACGACCTTATTGACGAGAAAGAAAATATTAAGTTTTACTTACCGTTTGACAATTTTAAAACAAGACCAACATTTGCGGGCATTGAAGAATATTTGACTTATAAAAAAGGAGTAATGGATTTCATAAAAGCACGCAACAAACGAATTGACAACTATGCTAACCAACAGACGACAGAACAGAATGCCAGACACTAACAGGCGTTTGGCTCAATGGCGGGTGACGTGGTTAATTGAACATTCTACTTCCCATCAGCTTTTGTGGTGTATTTACAGTTTTGTGTTCCGAAATCCGCCCGAACGCAAAGCGGCAAAACGTTATGGCAAATTTTAAAAAGACAACAAATAGCAACCATAAATGCCATTAAGAGCTTACATAGAAAATGAAGAAATCATTTCCATTGACCAGACAGACGAACAATGGAATGACTTAAAGAAAAGAATCAAATCGAAAGATTCTTTATTGACATTGCCTTGTTGTAAGCAAAAAGGATTTTTAAGGACTAGTAGCAAAGGATTAAAACACTTTGTTCACGCTAAATCGGACAAAACTTGCGATTGGAAACCTGAATCACCTGAACATTTAAGAGCAAAAATTGAAATAATTGAAGCATGTAAAGAAAACGGTTGGAAAGCGATACCTGAATTTTCTGAGACAAATTGGCGAGCAGACGTTTTAGCTATCCAAAATGATAAACGAATTGCATTTGAAGTCCAATGGAGCAAGCAGACATTTGAAGACACAAAGTTTCGGCAAGACAGGTATAAAGAATCAAATGTTCGTGGTTGTTGGTTTTTCCGAACAGCACCAAAGGAATTAAGAGAATACGACGCACACCTTAAAGCTGACAAAGAAATACCAGCATTCAAAATATTTAAAGACGAAAACTCAAACATTATTGCCCAACTCAAACAGACACAACTTCCACTAAAATCTTTAGTGGACAGCCTATTGAAAAGAAAATTAAAATTTTGTGAACACATAAGACTGAAACCAAGACAAGAAGTAACAATAGTTTTCTTCGATACAAGTTGCTGGAAATGTCATAAGTCACAACATCTTTGGACAGTAGAACAAAATCTTGTCACTGTTTGTAATCAGAACTTCTACTTAATGGGTTCATTGTGGGATAGTGATGCGATTGATAAAAGCCCAAAGATTTACGAAGCAGTAAAACAATTCTTAAAAACAGAAGGCGGAAAGCATTTGAAAATTGGAGAACTAAAGAAAAGATATAGCAAGACTGTCAATAAAAGTTATTTGTCTCACGGTTGTTTCTATTGTGACTCAATATTTGGAGATTTCTTTTTAAATTCTGAAAAGTTAGAAGGACAAAATTATTCAAACAGTATCAGACATAAAGTTGAGATTGATTTAGGAATAATGAAAGAAGAAGGTGAGCATTGGTGTTATTCTGAAAACGGAGAATTCTGTGAATGAAAATAAAAACTTTCCATAACATGCAATATAGCCAATGGCGGGGGATGTAAGTGTTTGAAGTTTGGTAATCCACATAAACATTCGTAACGGTGGATAGTGACATAGCCCGCAAACCACCACTGGCCATATTGCCAACCGCGATACGCAGTTCCTATAATCGAAAAGGTGGTATGTCATGAATGAAAGGATCAAAAAAGTAGGACTATTTATAGGGATAACTTTTGCCCTCAGTTGGTTTATAGCAATTCTATTTTTTGCGCTCGGCGGCAAATGGAACACACCAATCTCTGCCATCATAGGAGCAGTGATCATGATAATGCCTACAATAGGGACCATAATTGTTCAGAAATTAATTTATAAAGAACCGTTAAAGCCATTAGGAATTTCCTTTAAAATAAATCGCTGGTGGTTGGTGGCATGGTTACTTCCGCCGCTCATTGCTTTAGCTACAATAGGTGTCAGTGTGCTTATGCCTGGGGCATCCTATTCTCCAGATATGGCAGGTTATTTTGAACGATACCAGGGCATCGTTGCACCGGAACAACTTCAACAGATGAAAGAGCAAATGATGATATTTCCTATTCATATCCTCTGGATTTCGTTAGTCGGTGGTCTCGTAGCTGGTCTTACCATAAATGCTATTTTTGGATTTGGCGAAGAACTGGGATGGCGGGGTTTTCTTTTTAAAGAATTGAGCTATATGAGTTTCTGGAAATTATCAGCTATTATCGGCTTTATCTGGGGAGTATGGCACGCACCTTTGATTTTGCAGGGACACAACTATCCGCAACATCCGGTAGCGGGTGTTGTAATGATGATTCTATGGTGTATTCTTCTTTCGCCAATATTCAATTATATCAGGCTTAAATCAAAATCGGTTATCGCAGCGGCGATTATGCACGGCACGCTTAATGCTACTGCTGGTTTAGCTTTACTGGTAGTCAGAGGTGGTAATGATTTAACCGTTGGATTAACGGGAATAGCCGGTTTTATCGTTCTTTTAATAGTAAACCTCTGTATATTTTTCTTTGACCGCTCTCTTGGGAAAAGGCCTTTGAAGGTTATTACGGAGGGAATCAAATGAAATTTGGTCTCGATAAGCGAGATACGGGACTATATGTAACAGCGGATAAAAAGTTACGTTTCACTTTGCCTAAATTGCCTTCCTGTCTGCGTGCGAGCACGCACAGGCAGGCGGCAACTTCTTTTATCCGCAAAACGTTGTTTGCAATATGATTCTGCTTTGTAAGGTAGCAGGAATTAATAATGATGGCGGGGTAGTAAAGAATCAATATTGGCAGAGAATTATTTATGAATGAAAAAACAGAAAGTGCTGGAAGTCCTCCACTATTAATGAGACAGGTATACCATTGTTTAGAAATTTTAGAAAAATATCATGGAGAGGGATCATTATGTGAATTGGATATTCCGAATTTATCTATGATGGCTGTTATTTATGACAGTCACATGTGTAGAAGTATTTCTTAATATGTTTTTTAGGATTCTTTTAGAAGAATCACGTTTTGAACATTTAAAAGAGCAAACCATTAAAGAAATGGAAAGTACAAGATTTGGTTTAGAATCAAAAATACGAAAATGGCCTGAGAGATTTTTTCATAAAAATTTCATTAATTCTAAAGCAGGTAAAGAATTTATTAAGTACAAGAAAATTAGAAATGGTCTTATTCATTATCAAGCAACTTGCAAAGAGATTGTCCCTTTTCCCACTCCATTTAATAAATATGGTGTTACTGACACAAGTATTTTTCATAACCTTGAATATGATTATGTTCAAAATTCTAAAAATGTTGTTAAAGGTGTTATTGAAGAAATGTTTAAATTATCTGGCCATTTAAACAGCCATCCATATTTTACAATTGATAATTGGACTGGTGAAATTGACAATAAGTTATCGCATATCTGAAAGTAATTTGTGGAAAAGCGATTTTGATAAAATTGTTGATACATTTAGTTTCACGACAAAAAAATAAAAAGTATGAATAGAACAACAAGTTACATTGTCGCAGTATTAGCGTGTATTGGCATAGTTATAATCTATGCGGTAATTGGAGCATTACTTGGCTGGAAACATGGCGGTGGAGTTTTACCAATGACAATTTTATTTGGAGCAATAACAGCAACTTGGAAAGGAATAATTGGTTTAAGTAAGCGAAAAAATCCTGAAGAAAAAGTCGAAGATATTGAAAATGAAAACAATAACGCCACATAACAAGCGGTATAAAAAATTGCCGGTTCCTCTGTTTTCAAGCGTTTTCGCCCGCTTCAGCCTTTGTGTAATCAGACAGGAAATCTCCCGCAATTATCTAATAACCAACCCGCCGTTCGTTAAAGGAAATACTATGAAACATTTTACAAACTTTTTTTTCATTTTTTTAATTACAATCCTATTTTGTTTATTGGGGTTTAACCCAAAAACAAATCAAAATCCAATTGTTAAAACCACATCAGGTAATGTATCCGGTAGTATTGACGATGGCATATTTACTTTCAAAGGTATTCCTTATGCCAAAGCTGAAAGGTTTATGCCTCCACAGGATCCTGATGCATGGAAAGGAATTCTTGAATGCACTGAATTTGGCCCGGTAGCCAAACAAATTGTGCCGTGGATTCCGGATTCTACACAGGACGAAAAAAAATTGTTTAGTGTTAACGTCTGGACACAAGGGATCAACGATGGGAAAAAACGCCCGGTAATGCTTTGGTTGCATGGAGGTGGTTTCCATGTTGGCAGCAGCAACGATCCGATGACTTATGGTAAAGCATTGGCAAAGAAAGGAGATGTTGTTATAGTATCCGTAAATCACCGTTTGAACATTCTTGGTTTTCTTGATTTATCAGCATGTGGCGAGAAGTATGCACAATCGGCAAATGTAGGCATGCTCGACATTGTAAAAGCTCTGGAGTGGATCAACAAAAACATTGAAAATTTTGGGGGCGACCCTTCCAATGTAACCATTTTTGGTGAATCAGGAGGCGGCGGCAAAGTCGGTACACTAATGTGTATGCCATCGGCAAAAGGGCTGTTCCATAAGGCAATTATCCAAAGTGGCACCTTGTTAAATACAATGACAAAAGAGAAATCACAAGCGCTGGGTTTAGCTGTACTTGAAAATTTAGGAGTTTCGCCAAACGAGATTGAAAAACTTGATACAATCCCTTATATGGATCTGGTAAAAGCAGGAAACGATGCTATAATTAAGATGTCGGGCCCAAGAGAACCCGGAATGCAAACTATGTTTGGTTTCGTACCTTCTGCAGATGGTGTTGTTTTGTTACAGCAACCCTTCAGTCCCGGATTTGCAAATATTTCTAAAGATATACCCCTGATAATAGGAACAACACTAAATGAACTAATGAAAACATATTATGGCGAAAAAGATATGACATTAGAACAAGCAAAAGATAGCTTAGCAAAAGAATATGGAGACAAAACCGACCAATACATTAAGCTATTCGCAAAGGCATATCCTGATTATACACCGCAAGATCTTCTTTCTATAGATAAGGTCTTCAGGCCTTATACTATACGAACCGCTGATACAAGGGCTATAGAATCAAGTGCCCCCTTGTATGTTTATCTTTTTGTATGGAAAAGTCAAGTAGATAATGCCTCAAAAGGTGCTTTTCATGGTTTAGACATTCCAATGGTATTCAACAATGTTGACCTGAGGCCAGACTGGACAGGCAATACAGAAGCAGCCTGGAAATTAGCGGATAAAATGAGCTCTGCATGGATAAACTTCGCAAAAACAGGCAATCCTAACGTAAAGGGCAAACTGCCAGATTGGAAGACTTATACAAAGGAAAATGGTGCAACGATGTATTTTGATAATGAGTGTAGAATTGTTTATAACCACGATAGGGAATTGATGAATTTCATCAAACCTATTGATTAGTCGTTAGAGTCATTAGCGGTTTACAGGCATTTGTGGCTCATAAAAAGAGCCTGTGTAAAGTGATAAGTTTTCGTTTCGTAATTCCACACGGCGCCATACTGCCAACCATTGAGCGTAATTTAAACCGTCGTAAAAATCGTGTAACAAATGTTAGGTATATTTCGTATACGTAATAAAATTCAAACTCTGATAAACATGAAAAGATACTTTACGTTATTGTTATTCCTATACGCTAATTACAGTGTATATGCTCAAGTAATTACACCGATAGATAGTGCATATATAAGCACTGTGGCTGATTTTTCTAAAAATATCAATACAATAACAGAAAAAGTATGGCAAGGGATGAAGATAGGTCCATATTGTATTTTTAGGTTAAACGGTCCGGCTTTTTTGCTGAATCATCCTGCCCCGCCTCAAAATTCTCGCCATTTTAATGATAGCATCTTCATATTGAATGCATCCGATTATGGTTTGTTCGGGGCGACACAAACAGAAATTAATAATTATTTAACAGCACATAATGATTATTCTTTTATTTCTTTTGCTTCAGTCAATCAGTTCTATGCTGAATTGTTTCATGAGTTACATCATGTCTATCAGCGTAATTATGTAAAGAATTTAAAATTCGATAACCCTGCCGATTTGTTGACTTATCCGGAAGATTATAGAAATGACGCAATTAAACAATATGAAAACGAAGTATGGCTTAATATGTTATTAGGTTCAAATGATAATTTTACAGAAAATATCAATAAGGTATTTACATGTAGGAATTTAAGGATGCAGATTATTGGCGCAAAGTACTTAGACTATGAAAAAGCAGTAGAATCGGTAGAAGGACCAGCAACTTATTGCGAATTTGAATATATACAGCAGTTCGCTTCCAATATTGTGGAACAGCAATATATAAACCATCGCTTTTATTATTCATTAACCGAGCCGCACTATGGTAGAGATGGGTTGCGTGGGAAACATTTGTTGACAGGGATGGTACAATGCCTTTTATTATCGAGGTATTTTAAAAATTGGCAACAGGAATATTATACATCAGGACTTTATCTTTATGATTACTTCCTATCAAAGTTTAATCCCCAAATTACGAACCTGCCAGATTTAGGTTATTATAAAGCCAAGACAAAATATTTTACGGCGCTTGAACGAACTAAGCATATAGTCAACCTGGATAAATTTAACAATCAAAACGGCATTAAAATTACACTGATGTTTAATGAAATCCCTGACTTCCGAGGATTCGACCCTATGCATGCAGAAGCAATAAATGATAGCCTGATTATGCATTATACATTATTAAGATTAGGGAAAGACAATAATCACTTTAATTTAACCAATGATATGGCATTGTCCACAATTACAAATCAAATATGGTTCGTAAAACAAGTATCTTTTTTTGTGCAGGAAAATGATATCAAGTTCAGCGAAAACAGATTTATGTGTAACAACGGAACTCTGGATATAGACTGGAGAATAGTCAGTTTGATGAGAAATGAAAATGAATATTTGATAAAATTGGAATGAAAACATGCCGGCTTCAGTAGCTTTTAGATCGTTTCGTCCCGCCTCATGCTTTTGCCAAAGGGGATATGGGCGCAACCCTGCAATCCGGCACGTTTCATATCGCCAAACCGTTAGCGGGCATAATACAGAATCGCACATATGAAAGATATTGAAAAGAAAATTAATGGATTAATCATTGGGAGCGTATTTCCTTTGTCTTTAGGATTATTGTCTGTTACCATTTGGGTATTGATTGATAAATCCGAAAGTAGGCCGTTTATATATTTGATAAGTGGATTATTAATCGGTGGATTAATAGACCTGAAATTTTTAAGAGGCTGGATTAATCGTAGATTCAATTTACCAATTTGGATAATCGTTATGATTTATCTAGTTTATAATGTATTTGTATATGGATTTTTTATGGGATTTCCAGTATTCAATGTCTTCTTGGGATTGTTAGCTGGATACTATTTTGGTAATAGGATTTGTTTTAAAAGAGTAGAATCAGAAAAACGGCCAAAACTTATAAATCAAGTGTCAATATTCTCAGGTCTGATAATGACTTTAGTTTGTATCTCGTCAGGATTTTTAGCAATATATGATAACGGGGCAGCCGGAATGATTCAAAATGTATTGGGGTTAAGTTTTGATGTTACAAGCCCAATGCTATGGGGAATTGTATTGATAGGTGGATTTATATTGATTTTGGTTAATGTCTTTTTGACGAGATATACGATGATTAAAACAATAAAAAATTACGCCCGCTAACACGCGGTCATAAAACATGCCGGCTTCAGTAGCTTTTAGATCGTTTAGTCCAGCCACATGCTTTTGCCAAAGGGGATATGGGCGCAACCCTGCAATCCGGCACGTTTCACACCGCCAAACGTTATACAAAATGGCAACTAAAATTGGTTTAGAAATATATTAACGAAAAAAAGAATAATAGATACTATATTTTATCAAAGAGTAGAAATATGGAAAACAAAGAACCGTTAATTCACGATTTTGATTTAAACCTAATTTGTAATTATTTTGGAAGGTTGGAACGGCAGGGGCCTGGTAGCCCTGAATCTACTATTAGGGCATTAAGTTTTATTGACAATTTCTCAAATGAAATAAAAATCGCTGATTTGGCTTGTGGAACAGGCGGCCAAACAATGATTCTTGCCCAAAATACCAAAGGAACCATTACCGGTCTTGATATTTTTCCCGATTTTATTGAAAAATTTAATATAAACGCTGAAAAGCTTGGTTTGCAAAATAGGGTAAAAGGCATTATCGGTTCAATGGATAATTTACCCTTTCAAAATGAAGAATTCGATGTTATATGGTCAGAGGGCGCTATTGCCAATATAGGTTTTGAAAAAGGCTTGAATTACTGGAAACAATTTTTAAAGAAAGGCGGCTATATTGCGGTAACGTATGAGTCATGGTTTACCGATGAACGACCTGCTGAAATTGAAAAGTTTTGGGTTGATGCTGTTCCGGAAATAAGTACAATAGGGCATAATATTTCAGTAATTCAAAAAGCCGGTTATAGTCTTGTTGCCGCATTTACCTTGCCTGAAACCTGCTGGATGGATACCTATTTTATTCCACAAAAAGCGATACAACAATCATTTTTGGAAGAAAATGCTGGGAATAAAGCCGCAGAGGTTTTTGTCGAATATATGAAGCATGAAGCAGAGTTATATTTAAAATACAAACAGTATTATGGATATGTTTTTTATATCGGTAAAAAAATATAAACAATGGTGTATGTCGCCACTTCGTATAATGGATCGGCAGTGTCTCCCACAGATTACTCCAGCCTATTTTGCCAGCGCGTAAACCTGCCGCTTGCTTTATAGTGGCGGTCAAACGTCATAAATACTCGGAACTTTATATTCAAATAAAATAAGATGAAACTATTTAAGAAACTTCTTAAGATAATACTACTTGTTCTATTATCAATTATTATATTCTTTGGCATTCTTTGGATTTTACCAGCAAGGACACCAAAAATTAAATCGAGCAGTGGAAATGCTATTGCAAAGATTGATTATATAAAAATAGGAAATGTTGAACAATGTGTTTTAATTAGATCGGCAGATATTAATAATCCAATTATTTTATTCTTACATGGAGGACCGGGAATGCCAATGATGTATTTGGCACATGAATTTCAGCGACCACTTGAAAAACATTTTACGGTAGTTCAATGGGACAGACAAGGAGCTGGGAAAACATTTGTAAGAAATACACACTCCATCGATAACATGAACATAAGGCAACAACTTGACGATTGCTATGAATTAATAGACACGTTAAGGCATAGATATAAAAAGGACAGGATTATTCTGGTAGGTCATTCATTTGGGACATATCTTGGAAGTATATTGGTGACCGAGCGTCCTGAATTATTTTGTGCATACATCTCCATAGGTCAGGATTTAGATGATAAAAAAGCTAAAGCTATTCAGGAACGTTTCATAAGAGAGAATGCTTTAAAAAACAAGAGACCCGAGATTATTGCTGAGCTTGAAAAGGGAGGTAATCATAATTTTGAAAATTGGCTTTTTGAATTTGGGGGAGAATTAAAAAATAGCAAATCATTTCTTCCACTTATCTGGTCAGGTTTGCGATCTCCTGAGTATACCTTAAAAGAAGCCTTTAGTGTAGGAAAAGGTTCATCTTTTAGCAACCGCTATATGAAATACAATGTACTGGATAGTAGTATTTACTATAAGATTAGAGAGTATAAGATACCTGTTTACTTTTTTGTTGGAACGAATGACTATACAACTCCTTTTGAACTCATTGAAGATTATTTCCAGATAATAAAAGCGCCTAAGAAGCAGACAATCTATTTTGATAATTCGGATCATTTTCCGTTTTTCGAAGAACCCGAGAAATTTTGTATAGAAGTTGAAAAAGTACTAAAAGGCAAAAACTGCAACTAATTATTGCAAATAATATTTAGGCTCCATTGCGGATAGGATATTATCATTGATAACATCATTAACGGTCTTCAAACAGCACCTATAGCCGCTATTATATGAAATTCCAAACCCAATAAAATTGGGAAATGAGAATTGAGTATAGAATAAAGATTAGAGATGGAAATGATGTTTATTTATCTTACGATTGGGTTTTGGTCAATAATGATTCGCTATTGGTTGATTAAAGCCAGAGTACAGGCAAATTTATCGTTTGAAATTACGTCGTTACTAAAAATGACTATTTCCTTTATTTATTAATTTGAGGAGGAAACTCATGACTGTAGAACAAGAAATATCCCAATTATTTCGCATAGACGAAAAAGCCCGAAGGCGACATACCAATCCATGGAGTGTGTATTCACGATTTTCAATGATTCCCCTTATTGGTTTAGCTTTTTGGTGTAGAATATGGCTGGGATGGTGGTCACTAATACCAATTATAATGACACTTGTTTGGGTATGGGTTAATCCAAGGATTTTCCCTGAGCCAAAGAGTACCAATAATTGGGCATCCAAAGTAGTACTTGGTGAATGGGTCTGGATGAATCGTAAAAACGTGAACGTGCCAGAGCATCATCGTTATGTTCCTAACATTCTCTCGGCAGTAGCAGCATTGGGTACAATTCCATTTATTTGGGGTTTGATACGGCTTGAAATATGGCCAACAGTTTTAGGTGGCGTTGTAATTATTATTAGTAAACTCTGGTTTGCTGATCGAATGGTGTGGCTGTATGAGGATATGAAAAATAAGACAGAAGAGTATAAAAAATGGTTATATTGATAGATAATATTGACGGGGTTAGGAACTCTAAGGTTGCTTCGCAACCCTGCCTTTCGGGTTATATAACAACGGATCAAAGGCTTCGCTTCATTTCGCCTAAATTGCCTTTGGCAATTGTGTAACCTAAAAACACTTACTGACATAATGCAAGAATTAGAAGGTTACCAGACAGAAAAATTGACGATTAGTTTAATCTGGGCAAACGTATTTGGAATCTTGATTATAATTCCAACCGGAATAATTTTCGGTTTACCTTATTATTTCTTGTGGGAGCCTAAAATTGATATTAAACAACTTATTGGTAATTTAGGATCTCAGATAGCTGGACGGGGTTTTATATTGGTTATTATTATTCTAATCATCGGAATTGTATTGCATGAATTAATCCATGGAATTACCTGGGCTATATTCACAAAACAAGGATTCAAGTCGCTAAAATTTGGAGTAGTGTGGAAGATGTTGACCCCATATTGTCATTGTAAGGAAGTTTTAAATGTAAAACAATATAGAATCGGATCAATTCTACCAGCCATTATTTTAGGAATCGTTCCCTCTATTATTGCCATATTGACCGGGAATTTCGGACTTTTGATTTTTGGGATGCTTTTTACCGTGGCTTCGGGTGGTGATTTTTTGACCATAAACCTGATTAGAAAGGAAAATAGTACTGATTTAGTCCTTGACCACCCTTCGGAGATCGGATGTTTTATTTATCGAAAAATTGAAGAAAAGGCAAACCACAACAATGGATAAACAAAATAGGCGTAACAATAATAAATTCAATGGTGTAACCGCTTCAACTTTTCGTGTAGCTCGATAGGAAATCGCCCGCAATCCTTTACCAGTTATAATGCCGGACCGTTTTATAAAATCGCGCATATCAGGACGCTTCATCCGTGGGAAAAACATTATAAGGTAAATTGATATTTATCAAAAGGAGAAAAAATATGTCGTTTTTTAAAAACAAGCAGAAAGCTTATGATAATTATGAGGACATTTTAAAGAAAGACCTAAATGAGATTGACTTCTTCGAATTAAGGATGGCTTACACTAGAAGCAATTACTATAGACCATATAGCAGAAGAAGTGGGGTAACTGAGTTATCCAATTTACTAGATGAAGGTAAATACCAAGAAGTTATTGATAAGGCACTTAAACTTCTAGTACCTAATTTTGTAGACATTAATTTTCATTCGATAGTTTTGTCAGCGGCTGAAAAATTAAATAATGAAAAGCTAATATCATTTCATAGTTTTATCTTAAATAAACTGTTAAAATCGATTTTAAATTCAGGAGATGGGAAAACACCTGAAACAGCTTATGTCGTTATAAATGTTGATGAGGAATATGCATTGTTGAGTTCATTAGGTCTGGAGCGGATTGGACAATTTTTATTAAACAATAAGCAAGGCTATGATTTGTTAATAGTTGTTGATAGTGAAGGCAATCAAAGTAAAATTTATTTTGATGTACGTATGCCATTAAATTGGTTAAAAAAAAATAAAGCAGCTGGATCTATCTAAAATTATGCGCTAAAATATATAATTTGTATAGTTAATCTTCTTCCGATTCAAGCGATAAGATGGGAAGCCAGCCGAATAATAGGTAATATTGCCCAAAAATTTCCAGATAAAGTTAAAAGAGCCATCCCAAAACTTTTAAAGAATACAAACGATGAAGACACGGTTGTCCGATGGAGCGCAGCTTTTGCCCTGACTGAAACGGTAAAAATAGTAAAGATGCACAAAAGGAGCTTGTCCCGGAATTCAATAAGATACTGAAAAGAGAGAATAACAACGGAGTGAGAAACATTTACCTGAAATATTTAAAACAGCTCGATAGAGAAGGTAAACCATGAAAAAGATTGATTTAAAGAAAGAACTCAAGACCCTCTACAATCCGCCAAAAGAAATTGTGGTTATTGATGTTCATCAAATGAATTTTTTGATGATTGATGGAGCGGGAAACCCAAATACAGCCCAGGAATATAAAGATGCAATAGAAGCTTTATATGCTGTCTCCTATACTCTAAAGTTTATGGTAAAAAAATCAAAGGATATAGATTACGTCGTTATGCCTCTTGAAGGTCTCTGGTGGACAGACGAGCCGGACAAATTCAGTATGGAAAACAAGGATATATGGAAATGGATCGCAATGATTATGCAACCAGACTTCGTGACAGAAGTACTTTTTGATAGAGCCGCGGAACAGGTCAAAATCAAGAAAAGTTTGTCATCTCTTTCAAAAATAAAATTCAAAGATTTTTATGAAGGATTGTCTGCCCAATTAATGTATTCTGGTCCATATTCTGCTGAAGGTCCAAGTATCGAGAAACTTCATAACTTTATTAAAGAAAATGGCTATGAATTAAGCGGAAAACATCACGAGATATATCTAAGTGATCCCCGTAAATCAGCTCCGGAAAAGCTGAAAACGGTAATAAGACAGCCTGTGAAAAGCATAGGAACATTCAATTAGTTTCCGGTTGGGTCGAAATCTGGGTGGTAACAATCTATATCAAATAAGCCCTTACCATCTTCCATAAAGCAAAAGAATCCACTTAAAAATTTGGCTAGGGTTTACATATTTAAATGTAAATTCTACCGGTGAAAATATAGATGAAATTTAAGACAAAGAGATTATGTAAAATGATAATTTAAGCTTTTAAATTTTAATCAATTGCAAGAGGAGGTAAATATGTCAAAGAAAGAATTGGTTGCTTTAGTTTTAGGGGTTATTTTAGTTTTGATAGCCCCTATGGCCGAGGCTCAAAACTTAGGATTCAGCGAGTTTCCGATTGCGGTAGGTGAAGAAAGCGCTTTTTGCGGAGGTGGAGCTTCTAGTAATACCAATGGTTTAATCGCTATTCTTGGCGACGCTCAAAGCAGGTATAATATCACCGCCCAGTTGATATCTCAGACAGGTATTTCAGGTTCCAGAATTTCATTAGGACAAGCTACTACGGCTCCTATTCCTGCTGGATTACCTTTAGTGGCATTCGATGGGACAAATTATCTTGTGGTATGGCTCAAAGGGATTTCCTCAACCAATTATGAGGTCTATGGACAATTTATTGACCCGTCCGGAAATCTGGTGGAATCAGCTTTTCAGATTGCTACGACTAATGCTGAGGACGAGGAATCGTTAAGGACTCTAGCGATCGCCTTTGGCGGTGCCACTTATCTGGTGACTTGGGTTAATAATGATGCTCTGATTGGACGACTCATAGACAAATCAGGAAACCTTGTAGGAACAGAAATATCTATCACCGATAGTGCTCGGGAGAATGCGGTCGCCTTTGATGGCACAAATTATCTGGTTGCTTGGGTGGATCAAATTCACGGAGTAACAGATACGAGCATTTCCGCTCAGTTGATAAGCCAACAGGGCACGTTGGTGGGTGGAAATTTCATAGTTGACGATAGTTCTTATCCCAGTGACAATCCCATTGCCATCGGTTTTGACGGTTCAAGGTATTTGATAGTTTTTCACGAGGAAGAGGAAATAGATGTTGAAAACGAAGAATGGGACCTTTATGCCCGCTTTGTAACTACTGCCGGTACCGTTGCGGAGAGAATCGCCATCGCGGATGCGCCCGGAAGCCAGGAATTTCCTGCAATTGCGTTTGATGGAACAAACTATTTAATAAGCTGGTTTGATGAATCCACCGGAAGTTCTAAGGGGAAATTTTTCAATACCTCAGGGGCACCGGTAGAACCCGAGTTTACTATATTTAGCCCATTAGAAAATAAATTTCCTTTACTTACCGGCGTCTCTTTCGCTTCTGATCGCTTTTGCGCTGTCACTACTAGAGTTGATGAGAATTTCACCGATGGCGATGTTTATGGGGTATTTATTTCACCTTTGACGGAAATTGATAATAAAAATCCTCACTCAGCTCCGGCTACATTCGAACTTATGGGAAATTATCCCAACCCGTTCAATGCTTCCACTTGTATTAAATACACTCTCCCCGAGAACGCTCAGGTTGAAATTGCCATTTACAATATCCAGGGACAATTAGTGCGGACGCTTTCCAGAGGAGAAGAACCGTCAGGAACTCATATTGTCGTTTGGGATGGAAAGGATAATATCGGTAAAAATGTCAGTAGTGGCGTCTATTTATTCCGGTTAAAGACCCCAGCGGGAATTCAGGAAATGAGGAAAATGCTTCTCCTCAGATAAACTGTAAAATGTTGCCTAATGGCAAATAACATGTGCATTGCAGCTTTAATGCTTGTAGTGCTGGCTAAAATGCTTTTTACTTCTACCGCTAGCGTTAAGACTTTGGAGAAAAATGATTGAATTGGATATCAGTTTTAATAAACAATTAGCCAATATCAGTCAACATAGTACAGATAGTCACGTAAATAAACATTTGCTTTTCCCATTAGCGCAGCTAATCTTATATTAGCCTGCTTGAATAGTTTTGTTTATATTTTATCAACTAAAAATATGATGATTATATGGCCAGGAAAACAAGAAGCGTAACCAGAAACATTCAGCCTGTCGTCAAGATCACTCCATTAGATAATCAAACAAGTGATTTTGGGTTTTGGCAATCTCAATCATTTTATGATCGAATTTTCGCCTTGGAACAAATTCGGGCCGAGTATCACCACTGGAGAGGTAATGCTCAATCAAGACTTCAAAGAGTTTATTCAATTACTAAACGATAATCGAGTTCGTTACCTGGTTGTCGGAGGATATGCGGTCGCCTTACATGGATATCCAAGATATACCAGAGATATTGACATTTGGGTCGAATTGTCCGAGGAGAATGCATCTCACATTGTCGAAGCACTGGAGCAATTTGGTTTCGCATCATTAGGATTGAAGGAAAGCGACTTTCTGGTCGAGGACCAGGTGATTCAATTAGGTTATGCACCCAATCGGATTGACATCATTACAACTTTGTCAGGAGTAACATTTGCCGAATGTTACGACAAACGTGTATCGGTAGAAATTGACGGGGTAAAGGTAAATTTTATTGATTTGGACAGCCTTCGAAAGAATAAAAAGCCACAGGAAGATTACAAGACCTGGCAGACCTTGAAAATTTGGAATAATTACCGATCAAAAGCGAACTAACACCGACTACACCGGACGGGTTTTCACCTCGAGTGTATGGCAGTGCAATTTGCCAGGGTTAATGTCTTAATGATTGGTTTGACAGGTCCGCCCCGGCGGGGAGACTTGACTATTACCCACAATGTCGTGCCCGAATAAAATGACAAAAGAGTTGAAATATCCAAAAGCAATGGTAAATTGGCTTTAAGATGAAAGACCGAGAGAGAAGCTGTAAAAAAGCGATTATTTATTAAGCCTAAGAATTTTCAAATTTTATACAAAACCTTGGAGATAAAAATGTCTGAAAAAGATTATAAACTGACTGAAGAACTTGAAGTGAGAAAAAAAGCATCTCACATTGTTAGCTAAAGAGTGTGCTAAATTGTTAAAAGAGAAATACAATGTCAAAAGGGTCTTTCTTATTGGTTCACTTATAAAAGGCTATATCCATGAGAGGTCAGATATAGACCTCGTGGTAGAAGGTTTGCCACAAGAATTTTACCTAAAAGCACTGGTAGATGTGAGTAATGTTGTAGATTGGAAAGTAGAAGTTAACCTAATACCTTTTGAAGATGCCTTTGATAGTTTAAAATAGAAAACTTTGAAGGAAGGAAAGCTCATTTATGGATAAGAACGAATTAATAAAAGATGTTAAAATTGAGATTGAAAACCTTGAGCGAATAAACAGTGAAATGAACGAATTATTAGCAAAAACTGAAGCTAACCCGACTTTTGTGGAGACTAGAGCGGCTGCAAGTATCTTACATGATTTTTATTCCGGAGTGAAGAAATGGAAAATGTGTTGAATATAATTATAAAGGAGATCGAGAGTTTTTTGGAGACTAAAAAAAGAGAGTATCTGTATGCCCGAAAAAAATTATAAACTAGCCGATTCCGTCAATCATGATTCGCTTCCTATACTAGCCGACAATCTCATTTCCGGAACAAAAAATCTGCTTCGCGATGCTAAAACCGAAGAAGACTTAAGAATTGGTTTTGAAAAACTTTTAGAGCCGATAAGGTCTGGATTAAATCTAAACTATACCCCCAAATATGAGAAGTCCGTTTATAGCGGTCGATCAGACGCGGTGCATGGACAATTGATAATCGAATATGAACTGCCAATGTCATTCTCTTCAAAAAAGAATATAGATCACGCTTACGAGCAACTGATAAATTACCTGTCTGATGCGGCAAAAGAAACCAAATCGACTCAATTCGTTGGCGTGGGTTTCGATGGCGAGCAGATTTTCTTCGTTCAATACAAAAATAATAATAGCAAAGAAATAGATAAAAAGAAGTTTCTTATTCGCGGTCCTTACGAATTTAATCCTAAAAGCGCGAGGACTTTTTTAATTCATCTAAGGGCTTTGTCGCGCCTTCCTCTTACGGCCGAGAATTTGGCTCAAAAATTCGGCCCTCAAAGCGAAATTGCGCCAAAAATAGTATCCGCTCTTGCCAATGCCCTGGAATACTGGGGCGACCAAACCCACATTCGAACTTTTTTCAACGAATGGAAAAGATTATTTGGCATTGTTTACGGAGAACAATTTACTGGAAGCCCCCAAGAAAAAGAGGCGGCAACACTCTCAAAACTTTATAATGTCGGGAGGGAAACCGATTTTCAAGAACTTTTATTTTCGGTCCATACTTATTTTGCTCTTTTAATGAAACTTATTGCCACCGAGCTTTTGACCCTACAAGAAACATCTTTTAGTTCATCTCTCACTTCTCAACTTACCCATATCGCTGATGACGAATTCAAAAGACAACTTGAAGACATCGAAAACGGTGGAATTTATGCCAGAAAAGGAATTACCAACTTTCTGGAAGGCGACTTTTTCTGTTGGTATCTCGATGCTCTTGATTCACCCGAGCTTAAATATGCTATTCGAGAAATTGCCAGAGCACTCTCAGAATTTGAACCGGCAACCAGCACTTTAGATCCGGTTTCTACTCGCGACCTTCTCAAAAAACTTTATCAGTATTTAGTCCCTCAGGAAGTTCGTCATCGCCTCGGTGAATATTACACGCCCGATTGGCTGGCAGAATTATTGCTAAACGAGGTCGGCTATGATGGAGATACTCGCAAAAGGTTCTTAGACCCAGCCTGCGGCTCAGGTACCTTTCTTGTTTTAGCAATTCAACGAGCCAAAGAACATGGTCAAAAAGAAAAATTACAGCCGCTCGAAATTGCCAAAAGAATTGTTGCCAATATCTGGGGATTTGATTTAAATCCTTTGGCAGTTATTGCCGCCCGTACTAATTATTTGTTTGCTTTAGGTGACTTAGCAAACAAACTAGAAAATTTCGAAATACCAATCTATCTCGCAGATTCTATTCTTTGGCCACAAAGAACAGGACAAATGACGATAAGAACTCGGGGTGAATCTATTGAAATACCAACTTCACTTAAATCTTTCTATGTCCCATCTATTTGGATTAGCAATAAGGGTTTCTTAATGAGGAAAGCTGCACCACTAATCGAGGAAATGGTGAAAAATCAGTACTCGGTGAATGAGGCGATGGAGAGATTTCGAAAAGAGGGCCTTGTTTTTCCTCCCCACGAAAAAATTGTGGAAGAGTTCTATAAAGAGATATTTGAATTAGAGAAGCAAAAGAAGAATGGTATTTGGGCAAGATTTTTGAAAAATGCTTTTGCCCCTATGGTGGCCGGCAAATTCGATTTTGTTGTTGGCAATCCACCGTGGATTAGGTGGGATTATCTTTCGCAAGAATACCGCAATGCCACGCTTCAACTTTGGAAAGATTACAGATTATTTTCGCTAAAAGGTTTTCAAACTCGCCTCGGCGGTGGTAAAAAAGATTTTTCAATGCTTTTTGTTTATGCTTCGGCCGATTATTACCTTAAAGATGGGGCGAAATTAGGATTTCTTATAACACAAGAGGTTTTAAAATCCAAAGGTGCGGGCGAAGGTTTTAGAAGGTTTCAATTAGGAGAAAATAAATATCTGAAAGTATTAAAAGCTCACGATTTAGTTTCTATTCAACCATTTGAGGGAGCGGCAAATAAAACCGCTGCAATTATTCTCAAAAAAGGAGAAAAAACAGAGTATCCATTACCATACTTTATTTGGACAAAGAAAAAAGGCGTGGGCAAAATTGCTACGGATAAATTATTAGATGAGGTTTCGCCGCTTTTACAAAAGAAAAAATATAACGCTAAACCTATTAGTTCAAACGTTGGGGCGTGGCAGACGCAATTAACCAAAGAGAAAGGAGTGGCAACCATTAAAGGAAAAAATTTTTACAAAGCTATTTTGGGTGCGAACCCTAATCCCTACGGAGTTTTTTGGCTAGAAATAAAACAGGTGCTATCCGATGGTAATTTAATTATTCGCAATCTAACGGAAAAAGGGAAATTAAAAATTCAGCAAGTTGAAGAAATAATAGAACAGGATTTAGTTTATCCTGCCATTCGTGGTTCAGACATAGAAAGATGGAAAGTGGAACCACGAATTTTTATGTTAGTAGTTCAGGACCCCAAAACCCGCCGTGGCTATACGGAAGACTTTATAAGAAAAGAGTATCCGCGTACTTATAGTTATCTCCTGAAATTTAAAGATATTCTTTTATGCCGTCCTTTATATAAAAAATATCACGAGCAAGTTAGCGCGCCATTTTACAGCCAATTTAATATTTCAGAAGAAACCTTTTTTCGGTATAAAGTGGTTTGGAAGCGTATGACGAATGATTTAATAGCCGCTGTAATTTCTCAATTTAAAACACAATTTGGGTATAAAAGCATTATTCCATTTGAGACAACTGCTTTTATAGCGACACAGGACGAATCCGAAGCTCATTACCTTTGTGCGATTATCAATTCAACTCCGGTTCGTGATTTCATTAAATCCTTTTCTTCTGCCGGTCGTGGCTTTGGCACGCCTTCAGTGATGGAGCATGTTGGTATTCCTAAATTCGATCCCCAGAATCCACTCCACCAAAAACTTGCCGAGATTTCTAAAAAATGCCACCAACTTAAAACCGAAGGTAAAGAAAAAGAAATTGAGAAATTAGAAAAAGAAAATGATGATTTGGTAAAAAAGCTTTTTCAAATCAATTACTAAAACGCCAAAATTAAGTCATTAACTTTAATCGGAGGCAATAAAATGGATAAACCAAACCGACTCTTCTGTCTGTTACTTTTAACTTCGATCCCGATTATGGCTGAAACCCAGCCGAATTTTTCTGATTATCCTATATCGGCTGTGGAAATCAAAAATGTGGAGATTAACGATGCCTTCTGGTTGCCGAAAATCAAAATCATTCAGGATACTACCATCCAATATGCTTTTAAAAAGTGCGAAGAAGAGGGTCGGTTGGAAAATTTCCTGATTGCCGGTGGTCGAAAAAAAGGACCGGTCAGAGGTAAAATGCCTTTTGACGATACCGACGTATATAAGATCATCGAAGGCGCATCCTATTCGTTAATAAGCCGACCGAATCCCGCTCTCGCAGCTTATCTGGATTCCATAATTTCTATAATCAAAATCGGACAGGAGCCGGACGGCTATCTCACTACCTGGTTTACCATTGACCGTATGCATCCGCCGGCGTGGTGGGCTCAGCCTTCGCCGAATCGCTGGGATCACGAAGAATCCAATCACGAACTTTATAACAGCGGTCATTTATTCGAAGCCGCTGCCGCTCATTACAGGGCTACCGGCAAGAGCAATTTTCTGGAAATCGCCTTGAAAAACGCTGATTTGCTGGTTGCCAGCTTCGGGCCGGATAAATTACGCGTACCGCCCGGGCATCAGATTGTCGAAACCGGGCTAATCAAACTCTATCATATCACCCACAATCCCAAATACGTCGAGTTAGCCCGATTTTTCCTGGAACAGCGCGGTGATAGTACCTCCCACAAATTGTACGGCGAATACAGTCAGGATCATCTACCAGTTACCAAACAGACCGAAGCCGTCGGGCATGCCGTACGGGCTATGTATATGTATGCCGGTATGACTGATATTGCAGCTATCTATCAGGATTCGGCTTATTACAATGCTTTGATGAGTATCTGGGATAACATTGTCAATAAAAAAATGTATTTAACCGGCAGTGTAGGTTCGAGACACGACGGCGAAGCTTTCGGTGATAATTACGAACTGCCCAATCTCACCGCTTATAACGAAACCTGTGCCGCCATCGGTAGCGTTTACTGGAATCAGCGCCTCTTTCGGCTCACCGGCGATGCAAAATATTATGACATTATCGAACGCACTTTGTATAACGGACTAATTTCGGGAATTTCATTGGACGGTAAAAAATTCTTCTATCCAAATCCACTCGAATCAGATGGAGAATATCCATTCAACCAGGGAGCCTGCACGCGTCAACCCTGGTTCGACTGCTCCTGTTGCCCGACCAATATTATCCGCTTCCTCCCTTCCGTACCCGAACTGATTTATGCCACAATTGCTGACAGTGTTTATATTAATCTCTACATTTCCAGCAATGCCGATTTAATTGTCAATCAGAAAAAAATCGAGATAATCCAGAAGACCGATTATCCCTGGAATGGCAAAATTAATATTACCGTCAATCCCGAAAAGAAGACCATTTTCACCTTGAAATTGCGTTTGCCGGGCTGGGCACGTAACGAAGCGGTTCCGGGCGATTTGTACAGATACATTGATGAAAATCCCGAAAAGTTCAGTCTGCTCATAAATGGGAAAGCCGAAAAATTCGGGTTCGATAAAGGCTATATCGCCATAACCAGGAAATGGACTCGAGGCGATAAAATAGAACTGACCCTGCCAATGGCGGTTCGTAAAGTCGTTGCCCATGAAAAAGTGGCTGACGATATCAATAAAGTTGCCTTCGAATGCGGTCCGATCGTCTATTGTGCCGAAGAAATTGATAACAGCCGAATCGCAGAAATAACCGTTCCGCCCGATATTGAATTAAATATCGCAAAAGGCGTGGTTCTGACTGAAAATATCAATATTCTAAAAGGCAAAGTTGATAATCAAGAATTGATCCTGATTCCCTATTATGTCTGGTCGAACCGGGGTGTCGGAAAAATGAAAGTATGGTTGCCTATCAATAAAGAATAGTAGCCAATATTTTCATCAATCATCTCCAAATTAAATACTGTGATCATAACTAAAACTTATACCGGAAATATTTCCCGCCCATTCGTCAAATATCCGAAAGGCGCATCCGAAGGGCGAATCGAAATTCACCGTCCGGAAAATGTCACCGAGCCTTTGATCAGCATTATTATCCCCACGATGGGCGCCGCGCGGCAAGAATTTTTACCCGGCTTGATGACCCAAATCGAACAACAGACTTTCCGCAATTTCGAAGTAATTTTGATAATCGGCGATACCCGTCAGGGACGGGCGATCAATTGCGGTGCGGCTCTGGCAGCAGGCAAGTATTTAGTCATTTTCGATGATGACACGCGGCTAGGGTCTGACGATTTATTAGAAAAAATGCTGGCGCAGATGGAAAATCATCCGGACATCGGGATGGCCGGCGTTGCCAATATTATCCCTAAGGACGCCAGCTGGTTCGTACGCCAGGTAATGCGCGAATTGCCCCGGCGAACTTCGCCGATTGTGTCGGAAATTACCGACAGTGATCTGGCTGAACACCCCTGTTGCATTATCCCGCGGGATGTCTTCATAAAAGTTGGCGGCGAAAACGAACTAATTCCGCGCGGACTCGACCCTTATCTGCGTCAGGAAATTCGGCAAGCCGGTTATCGCGTGGTGGTATTGCCGGAACTTTACATTCATCATTTGCCGCCGCCGACTTTCTCCAAATTCGTACGGCAATTTTATCGCAACGGTAAGATGGCGGCTTATGTCAACAAATTCTACCCGGAATTTGTCGTCGAACTGGCCTATCAACATGGAGCTGAAGTAACCCAAAAACGGTCATTAATTTCTAGAATTATTTCTTACTGTTTTAGAACGACCAAAGCAATTTTCACCCTTCGTCTTTTTTATTTGATGAGTTTATTATTATATTTAACAGGGTTTGCGATTGGGTACCTTACTTTGGAGAAATCAGATATTTAGTTGTAATTCAAATAAACTATGAAGCTTAACATAGGGCAAAAAGAACTCATTGTCGTACTTGAGATTGGAGGTCTGGGAGATTTTATCATGGCAACTCCCACCCTGAAAAGTTTAAGGCAACGCTTCCCTCACAATCCTATCGTTATATTTGTAGCCCAACGAACCGTAACTCTTGCGAAGGACTTTTCTCAAAATATACTTGAAAATCCTTTCGACGTCATTTCATTTCGTACAACTGGAAATTATCTAGCACGTAATTTGACAAATTTAACCAATATAATAAGGGTCGCTAATCAAAAGCCCGGGCTTTTGATTGATCTTTGCGCAATTGAATCAGATGCCGCTGCTCGCCGCCGAAGAAATTTTATCAAATTATTCAATAGTAAAATCACCGTGGGGCGTAATACTGACCAGCGGGGTATATTTTTTGATCTGTATTCTGATGAGAATTTATTTAGTAAACAGCATGAAGTCGAAAAAATAAGCCAAATTCTAAGTTTGCTTGGAATTGACAGTAAACCTGGCAAACTAGAGTTTTTTATTAGCGATGAATCCCAAAAATTGGTCCGGAATCATATTAAAAAATCAAAATTAGAGGAAAAGATTCTCATCGGAATCAATATCGGTGCTTATAATTCAGACCGTCGTTGGCCAATTAAAAACATTATCGAGTTAATGGATATACTTCAAACTTTTGAAAACATTCACTTTTTAATTTTCGGTGGAAAGACCGATGCGAAATTCGTCGAGCCAATTCTTAATTCTATTGACAGGTCAATATTCACGCCAATAATCGGATTACCCTTTCAAATAGTAGGCGCCTGGCTTCAACGAATTAATCTCCTGATTACAAACGACTCCGGAGTGATGCATTTTGCGGCAGCGCTAAAGGTTCCCACAATAGCTCTTTTTGGTCCTGAAAATCCGTATCGCTATGCTCCCTGGGGCAATTTCCCTAAATCGGTAATTAAATACTATCCTAAAGGTGAGGATAATTTTACCGAAGAAAATATATTCTTCCCTGACGCTATTTGCTATATCAAACCTGAATATATCGCGGAGAAAGTCAATGCTTTCATCAAAACCGGTACATTTATCTAAACCACTTGATTTATCAGGTGTATCAAGGAAAAAAGCTTTTCTTGGATACTTTACTACTAAGGTCAGAAAAAAAGCTATCTCTCAAATTACAGATAGTGCCGGGATAGTGATAGATGTCGCCACCGGCAATGGTTTATTCTTAGTAGAGATTGATAATACTTATTTTCATTCAGATAAATTAATTGGATTAGACCTGCGGTACCCACTTCTGCAAGAAGCTAAATACATCGCAAAAATTAATCAGGTTTCCAATATTGAATGGGTTAACGGCAATGCTTTTTATTTACCCTTTAAAAATAATAGCGTGGGAACTGTGCTTTGCCTTAATACATTTATTAATATTGGCAAATTCGACGATGCAGCGGGAATTCTCTGTGAATTAATACGCATTTGCAAACCCGGAGGGAAAATTATCTTCGATATTCGCAACCGCTCTAACTTGTTAATCGCTACAAAATATTTTTTACATTCTTTAAAAAAGACCTTTCCCACAACAGCATATAAACTTGACCAATTCAATACACTGTTACCAAGTTGCGGGGTTATTATTGAAAATATCGCGGCAGTAGGAATTAATACAAAACTCCTCGCTTGGGACTACATCCTAACCCTGAAGAAAACCACTAAACTATATGGATCATCTAATGCTACTCAAGATGCCGACGGCGGGAACGCCCTATAACTTTGCCGAAATAGCACGAACGACTCTCGCTTTATTAGAAGGCAAAAAAGCCCAAACTGATTTTAGCCAGACTTTAAAAAAATACCTCAATGTCGAAAATCTGGCGTTGGTCAATTCCGGCACCACAGCATTTTTTATATTACTAGAATTGTTCAAGAAAATCCGTTCATCTGAAAAACGCGATGAAATTATATTGCCGGCTTATACGGCGCCGGTCTTGCTACTGCCAATTCGAGCCGCCGGATTGAAGGCTGTTTTAGTTGATATTGATCCGGCTACTTTCAATATGGACGTACATAAAATCTTGAATGCCATTACCCCGCAAACCATAGCCATTATGCCGGTGCATATGTTTGGTTTACCGATGGATATCGCTCCAATCGTAGAATCCGTCGTCGGGCAGGATATTTTGGTAATCGAAGACGCGGCTTCTTCGCTTGGTTCAACCATCGGCGGTCGCCAGACTGGCTCAATTGCGCCATTCGGGTTTTACTCGCTGAATCGCGGAAAAAACGTTTCGACCTTAGCCGGTGGCATTATTGTCTGGAAAGACCAGCACTATTCTCCTTTAGTCGAAGAATTAGTCACAGCATTGCCGACTGTTAGCTGGAAAGCTAAATTTTTAATGTGGCTGAATTTTCTCGGGCTTTCGGTAGCTATAAACCCACTATGTTACACCCTGCTTTTACGTTTTATTGCCAAATTCAAACATACGACTTTGCATACTCATTTCGATTCCTTTGCTTATACCAGTATGCAAGCCGCTCTTGGGAATTTACTCTGGAAACGGATCGACCAACTAACAAAAAGACGAATCAAAAATGGCAAAGCTCTAATGCGAATTTTCGCCGGGAAGCCGGACTTTACAATACCGACAATTTTACCGAACTCACAGGCGGCGTTCAACCAATTTCCAATCGTTGTCCACGATTTAAATCAGCGTCAGCGTCTGCAGGAAAAATTGCTCAAGGTTGGCGTCGAAACTACTTTTTTATACGAGAAACCATTGCACCACTTTTTCCCCGAATTAAATCCATTCACTTATGATAATTTCCCGCAAGCGACTTATCTAGCTGAGCATTTACTTCTAATCCCAACCCATGCTCAAATTGGGCCCGCAATTCTGCAAAAAATCAAAACTGTTGTAGAGGCATTAAATTAACAGAAATTACCGCCAGCCTAAAGTTTTACAATTAATAACTCGCCTCGACCACGGCGGTTCAACTAATGTCACTCTGAGATTATGCGCCGGTTTGGCAAAGAACGGTTATGAAGTTCTACTGGTAGCCGGTAAAACTACTCATCCACCGTTCGATCTAACGGAATACGCCCGCCGGAATGGATTTCAGCTATATTTTCTGAGAACGCTAGTACGTGATCCCTCGCCTATTTATGATCCTCTGGCTTTTCTTCAGATTTACCGCTTGATTTTAAAATACCAGCCTGAAATTTTACATACCAATACCTCCAAGGCTGGATTTCTGGGGCGTTTAGCCGGACGATTGGCCAAGGTGCCGAAAATTCTGCATTCCACTCATGGTCATATTTTTTATGGCTACTATAACCGGTATATTTCGAAATGCTTTATAATTTTAGAAAAAGTTGCGGCACACTACTGCGATCGAGTATTAAATCTAACCGAAATCGGACGCCAGGATCACATTCGGGAACGCATCGGACCGCCTGGAAAATTCTACGTCACTTCCGGCGGAGTTGATTTGGAGCCATTTTTTAAAGCCAGTTGCAATAAGCCAATGCCAAATCCCACCGAGGAAAAAATACGCATCTGTTGGGTCGGTCGCATCGAGCCGATCAAAAACCTGCCGTTATTGCTCAGAGCGGCCGCCATTTTGGAGCGTAATCCCGTTAGGTTGGAATATATTATCGTCGGCGATGGCACAGATCGCCAATATAATGAAAAACTAGCTGCCGATCTGGGTTTGAAAAATATCCAGTTTCTCGGCTACCGCACTGATGTTCCGGAAATTATGGCGTCATGCGATATTCTCGTTTTCACATCACTGAACGAGGGCTTCGGTAATGTTATTATCGAAGCTATGGCTTGTGGCTTGCCAATTGTTGGGACGCGTGTCGGCGGCGTCCCAATGCTGGTTCAGGATGGCCGGAACGGTTTACTGGTTGATTCTGAAGATGCCTCAGCTTTAGCCACAGCCCTCCAAAAAATCGCTAATAATACCGAGCAACGACGATCTATGGCTTTACTGAACCGGAAAAAAGCTGAATATTTCACGATTGATAATTATATTAAGCGAGTTATTTATGCTTATCAAACGTGTAAAACGAATCTGCCTGCATAAGAAATTCGCACATTTTTTAATTATCAGTGGTTTGCTAATAATAACTGACTCACTCGGTTTTGCCCAGACTAAGCCGGGTTATATTTTACTAAAGACCGGTTTGCATTTCGACTCGCAGGTCAGTGGCGGCAAATATTCGCTGGCGGAGCTGGCCAGTATAATCGCTCGCAACAAATTAGATGTCGGGATCATAACCGACCATGACAATATGAAAGTCTCTTACGGCATTCGCCCTTTCGAGAATTTTTTAAAATTTACAATTGAAGAAAATTCCATTCGCCAATACGGCGCGGAAAAATACATCAACGAAATCAACGCCCTCGATGTGGCCTACCCTAATTTAATTCTAATTCCGGGTATTGAGGCTGTACCTTATTACCGCTGGGAAGGTTCGCCGCTTAATGAGAATATGGTTCTAAAGGACTGGCATACCCATCTGCTTATTTTCGGTTCGGAGGATCCAAAATTTTTCGAACGATTGCCTTCACTTGCCAATCGTAATATCGGCTATAGTAAGCCTGATGGTAAGATCATTAAGTACATCGGCGAAAATCTTACTCATTTTGCATTAATGACACTCTATTTTTTATTGTTTCTAATCTCATTAGCATTGGTTTTTAGACGAAAATATAAATTGGTTACCCTTAAAAATATCAATCGTCCACGGCATAATACTCGCTTCTCATTCCCGGCTTTTATTATGACAGTTCTATTCGGACTGATCCTATATAATCAATATCCTTTCCTGCCGCGTAAATACACACCCTACGATCGCGAAGGCGGCAGTGCGCCCTATCAGGAGATAATTGACTACGTCAATGACCATAACGGTCTGGTTTTCTGGGCTCATCCAGAAGTTACCCATAACGAAGTTCGTCAGGTCAATATCCCTTTAATGAACCAAGCAATTAAAATTTCCACCGAAGCTTATCCCCAACGCATTATGGGAACTCAGGATTATACCGGATTTGCTATTTTCTGGGAAGGGGCAAAAGTCATCGGCCGACCAGGCGGTCTATGGGATATAGCGCTATCTGAATATTGCGCCGGCTTGCGTTCTCAACCGGTCTGGGCAATCGGCGAACTCGATTTCGAGGAATCCAATGCTCTCAATAATGTATCCGAAACTTTAACCTTTTTGTTCGTCAAAGAACGATCCCGAGCCGGTGTTTACGAAGCTATGCGTGCCGGACGGATGTATGCCACGCGTGGTTTTACTGGAGATAAAATTGTCCTCGATGATTTTTCCGTTTATGATCTGCACTCCGGTAACAGTGCTTTCATCGGAGAAACACTAACTCATGCGCAACCTCCGGTGGCTATCCATATTCGATTGCGGGCGCTGACGGCACTTAATAAGCCGGAGACAATTTTTCTCTATCGCAATAGTGAACTGATCAAAATTTTCTATCTGAATACTGTTTTAGACGAATGGTTTGTAGATGAGTCGCCAATGCCAAATTCGATGTACTATTACCGGATTTACGGCGGCGATAGCTGGCTGACTCTCGCCACTAACCCGATTTTTATTAGTAAATAATGGTAGGGATGTTAATCCTTAACCTTATAGGCTATTTTATAAAGTAAAAAAGTGATAGCGGCTAAGAAACAAAATTGCGCAAACTGCATAAATGCCTGCGCTTCAACGAAAAAGGGTTTCATAGTAAGACGAGAAACTACGCCCATGATTAAGGAAATCACGCCGACAATAATGCAACCCTTAATGATTGTATCCATTGTTACTCCTACTTTTTTTCATCGCTGGCAAACTAATGTAAAAATGAGGTAAAAATCAAGGAAATTTAATGATCTGTGCCATTCATCAACCGCAAACCTATCCCTGGTTGGGTTATTTTGCCAAAATTATGCAGGCTGACGTTTTCATTTTTCTGGACAATGTTCAATTCAAAAAAAATGAGTGGCAAAATCGCAATAAAATCCGCACTCCTCAAGGTTGGATTTGGCTAACAGTTCCGGTAATTCATAATTTCGGTCAAAAAATTTGCGAGGTCAAAATCAACAACGCGGTCAATTGGCGGAAAAAACATCTTCAAACCCTCCAAACCTATTACGGTCGAGCTCCATTTTTTAAACCGTACTTCGAAAAGCTGATAAATCTTTATCAATCCGAATGGCAAAATCTGGCACAATTTAATATAGCTTCGATTCGTCTTCTAATGTCATTAATTGGGATTGATACTCCGACGGTGATTGCCTCGGAAATAAAAACTCTCGACGACAATTCGCTCAGTGCCGATGAAAAATTGATAACTGCTACCAAAGCCGTAGGGTCTGATTGCTACCTTTCGGGCGCCGGCGGTCATAATTACCTGCAACCAGAGCTTTTTTCAAAGAATGGCATCGAGCTAAGATTCCAATCGTTTGAGCATCCCGTCTATCGGCAGATGACAACTGATTTTTTACCCAATATGTCGGTTCTCGATCTATTATTTAACGAAGGTCAACGAGCCAATTCTATTATTAAAGGGGGAATACGATGAGCCCATCGGAAAATAAGATGAACATTTTAGCCATCGGCTCTCATCCGGATGATATTGAAATCGGATGTGGCGCCAGTTTAGCCAAATTCAACGCCAAAGGACATTCCGTCTATTTATATGTTGCGACTCTAGGTGGCGCCGGTGGTGATCCACAGGTGCGTCGAATTGAGCAAGAAAATTCAGCCCGGATTATGGGTGTGAAAGATATTTTTTGGGGTAGTGTCGAAGACACTGATATCATTATTGATAAAAATTCCATATCTTCAGTCGAAGAAATAATTCATAAAGTGAAGCCGGATGTGATTCTCGTAAACTACCACGATGATACCCATCAGGATCACCGCAACATAGCCGCGATTACCAATTCCGCCACACGTTATATTCCTAATGTTCTCTTTTATGAAACACCTACCACTCAAAATTTTATGCCGAATGTTTTCGTTGATATCGGCACCGAATATTTAGCCATCAAACTAAAGGCTTTGCTGGCTCACGCGTCTCAAGTTAACCGAACTAATATCGCCAATCTTTCGATCATTCAGGTTGCCGAATCCAGCGCTCATTTTCGGGGCGTGCAGGCGCGGGTTGCTTGTGCCGAAGCCTTTCATTCACTCCGTTTATTTATTAATATATGATTCCCCACTATCGCCTAGCATTTGGTCAGGAAGAAATTAAAGCCGTCTCCTCTGTCATCCAGAGCGGCCAGATTGCCCAAAATGGTCAGGTAAATCTACTGGAGCAAATTCTGGCAGAAAAGCTCCAGCGACAATCTGCCTGCGCGGTATCTTCGGGAACAATGGCTTTGATTTTAGCCCTAAAAGCCTTGAGGATCGGAGCGGGCGATGAAGTTATCATTCCATCTTATACTTGTGCGGCTTTGTGGCAAGCCGTTACTGCTGTCCGGGCAACGGCAATTTATGCCGATATAGAAAATGAGACCTACAACCTGGCACCGCGATCAGTCAAATTAAAAATTACACCGCGCACAAAAGCGATCATTTTCCCGCATATGTTTGGCCAACCCGGTTATATCAAAGAAGTAATTGAATACGGCATCCCGGTTATCGAAGACATTGCCCAGGCTTTTGGCGCTACCATAGACAATCAGCCGGTCGGTCATCTGGGAAAAATTTGCGTCCTCTCTTTTTATACTACCAAAATCATCGGGGCGGGAGAAGGCGGAGCTATCGTAACCGATTCGTCGGAAATTCTCGAAAAAGTACGCGATTTACGGGAATATGATGAAAAAGACGATTTGCGTCCGCGACTCAATGCTAAAATGACCGATTTATGTGCGGCGATTGCAATTGAACAAATCAAAAAATATCAATCCTTTTTTGCCAAACGCACCGCCATTATCCAGCAATATCAAAAAGTTGACGGAATCGAATTTCTACTACCGTCAGAAAATTCGCGACTTAAATCGAACAATTATCGCTGTATTGCTGCTCATCCCCATAAATCGGCAACTGACTGTATCGCTTTGGCCACTGAGTTGGGTGCCTGTTTCCGAAGACCAGTTTATCGGCCACTTCATAGCTATACTCAAACCGAATCGCTCCCGGAGACCGAACAAGCTTGGAGAAAGCAATTCTCAATTCCGGTTTTCGTAGCGATTTCAAATGAAGATCGTGATCGAGTTACTGAAATCTTAAATCAAATCGCAGAATTATGAATAATCACAATAAAAAGATCCTCTTCCGCATGCTGGTTTTGCCATTTTTGATGGCACTTCTATTACCGTATGTCGCTAAAACCTGGATGTTTAATCATAATTTAGCGAGTGTCTATTATCTTTTAGTGACCAGCTTGATGACTTTCGGGCTGATACCTATTTTTTACAAGCTTGGTTTAATTATGGATATTACCGATGAACCGGGCGGTCGGCATATTCATCAACATGCTACTCCTCGAACTGGTGGTATTGCCATTTTCATTACTTTTATTATCACCCTTAACATTGTCGTCAAGCCGCCGCGTGAGTTTACTGGGCTTTTTTTCGCCAGCAGTATAATAGCTTTTGTCGGCATTCTCGACGATATTAAACATTTACCTGCTCTGGTTAAACTTTGTGCTCAAATTCTGGCTACGATGATTTTAATCAAATACGGAATTTTCCTATCATTTTTTCCTAAACATTTAATTGGCAATATTCTTTCATATACATTGACTTTTATCTGGATTGTCGGCATTACTAACGCTTATAATTGCCTCGATGGAATGGATGGTTTAGCCGCCGGAACAGCAGTAATCATTTTGCTTTTTTACACTGTGATTGCTACTTATATGGTAACCGATGAATTTATGGCTTTAGTCGGGTTGATATTACTGGGCGCGATTATCGGATTCATACCATATAATTTCAGAATTAAAAAAGATGCTCTAATTTTTTTAGGAGATGCCGGCAGTACTTTTATCGGATTTACCCTGGCGGCTTTGAGCATTTATGGCAATTGGGGAGTTAGTAAAAGTGTGGATCTGGCGATTCCGATTCTTCTGCTCGGCGTACCGATTGCCGATATGATTATGACTACAATTACCCGGATTAAGGATGGCAAAATTAAAACTGTCCGCCAATGGCTCGAATATGGCGGCAACGACCACTTTCATCACCGGTTATTACAAATGGGGTTCTCGAAAAATAGTAGTGTCCTAATAATCTGGGCAATTACCACCGTATTAGGACTGTTGTCATTGCTTCTAAAACAAGGTGACCGCCAAGAAGCCGTCATTGCAATTCTGATTGCCCTGATATTATTTGCGCTAATTACTTCATTTATGCTATTTGAATACCGCATAGAAATTAGAAATAAGTCCAATAAAAAAACTATTCTTTAAATGAATATATTAACTTATATTTAAATATATGTATCTGGATTATTGGAAAATAAAGGAAAAGCCATTCGAGAACTCACCGGACCCGAAATTCTTATTTCATTCTAAACAACACGATGAGGCTCTTTTCCGCCTGTTATACGCCATTCAAAGTTCGAGAGGCGCGGCGCTCCTGACCGGTGAATATGGTTGCGGCAAAACTTTATTGATGCACACGATTATCTCGGAACTTTCACAGGGTCAGTTTAAAATTGCTTATTTGACCAATCCCCGCTGGAACGCTCTGGAATTGATTCAGGAAATTCTCTATCAATTAGAAATTAATTATCAATCGCAATCGCGCCTCGAAATGCTGCATAGTCTCAATGATTTTCTACTCCATAATGCTCAGGAAAAACGTCAGACGATCATTATCGTAGATGAAGCCCAGGTAATCAATGATTATGAAACTTTTGAAGAGTTACGATTATTGTTAAACTTTCAGCTCAATGACCGCTTTCTGCTAACCCTTTTTCTAGTTGGTCAGCCGGAATTAAACAATATGATAAAAAATATACCGCAACTTAATCAACGGGTGGCAGTTCGTTTTCATCTCAAACATTTTAACTCCGACGAGGCTAAAGCTTATATCCAGTATCGTTTAAAGGTCGCTGGCCGGAATGATAATATTTTTACCGACTCAGCCTATGATGAAATCTATAAGTATTCGGAAGGTATTCCACGAATTATCAATAACATCTGTGACTTAAGTCTGGTGATCGGCTTTGGAAAACACCTCGCAACTATTGACCATAATGTCATTAAAGGAATTATTAATTCAGAAAGATAATCTATGGCAGGAATGCAGGATATCCTGAAAAATTATCAGGATTCAAATAATAAAGATATTTCCAAAGAGGAAAAAAACAGAGAAAATGATAATAATTTCGTCAGTCTTAGCCAAATGGAAGCCGTAAAAAAAGCAATTGCCGAAAACTTAGGCTCGACGAAGAACTCACTTAATTCCGCGGTAGATTCAACGCCGGTCGATCTCGAACCGGAATTAGCACTGACCCCGGCTGATTTCCCTAAAAATGGTTTCTTCAAAACTCCTCACCTCGATGAAAATAAGCTGAAAGAAATCCAATCTCAGGATGAAATCGCGGCCAATCAGCTTTACCTGGAATTGCTCCGCGAATTAGGAAACGTCTTTCAGTCCATTAAAGATCAAAAGCCGCTCGATCCTCGATCGTTAGAAAAATATATCGAATTGATCTATGATTCTATTACATCCGGCGATTTCCTGCTTCTCAAAGCCATTCAGCATAAACGCTATGCCGCATGGCTTATTTCTCATTCGGCTAATGTCGCAATTCTGGCTTATAAAATTGGCATAGATTTAAAATACGATCGCGAGATGCTAATTAAACTCGGGATCGCTGCTTTACTCCATGACGTTGGAATGCTTAATGTACCTAATAATATCATTTTCAAACACGGCCAACTAACCGCCAGTGAATTTGAAATTATCAAGAAACATCCCCTGGACGGATACGAAATGGTCAAGCATCTCGAACAATATCCGCATATTATTGAGGTCATTTTACAAGAACATGAACGGGAAGATGGTTCCGGTTATCCCCAGGGATTAGAAGGCGACAAAATATCTGATTTTGCGAAAATCGTCGGATTAGCGGATGTTTTTGAAGCTATGGTGCATGGACGCGCCTACCGAGAAGGTTTTATCACTTACAACGCTATTCAGAAAATCATTGAAAAGCGCTCTAAACAATTCAACCCCAAAATCATCCGCGCGCTTATCAATAGCATCCCAATGTTTCCGATCGGCAGTTTAGTCAAACTTAGTACCAACGAAATTGCCAGAGTACTTTCGGTCAACAGCGTGCGGCCGGTTCGTCCGGTAGTGGAAATCTTGATTGATAGCGATGGCAATAAATTAAAAAACCCAATTCGGCTAGATCTAGAGGCGGAGCCGTTAATTTATATAGCTAAACCGCTCGCTGAATCCTGAGCGGCTCAATTACTTTTCAAATGTCTGACTCAGCCACATTTTATACGGTTGGGCAGACATTTTTTATTTTAATAAACAGGATTTTTAGAGTATATCCAGATTCGATGAGAAGTCAAAGCGGATTATTATTGGCGTCGAGTCTAATTATCGTAGGATGCCAATCTTTTAATTCAGCTGGTGAAATAACTGCAAAAGCCAGAATGATAATTCGATCACCTTTCTCGACTAGGCGAGCGGCGGCACCATTCAAACTAATACCTCGCTGACCGGCTTTGCCCTCGATGACGTAGGTTTCGAAGCGCGCTCCCGAATTTAAATTTAAAACTAGCACCTGTTCAAAAACATTCAAGTTCGCCAGACGAATCAATTCCGAATCAATTTCGATACTACCCTCATATTCCAGATTTGTGTCCGTTACCCGAGCGTCGTGTATTTTCGACTTTAGCATTATCAAACTACTCATAATTCATTCCTAATTTCTAGAATGAATTTAGCAATTAAAGTTCCTTTATTCAAATTTCAAGTTTTCATACTTTGACGTTCTGATATAAATTCGTTTGGTTTGAATCTCTAATTTTGAAACCATTTTAATTGACCATAAATGAACCTTTAAGGAGAAATAAAATCGCTTGCTGAGTGTGCTTTACCAGTTCGATCTTAAACTGTTTCATCTCATCAATCAAGAATTGAGCAATCCAGTATTCGACTGGTTTATGCCCATCATTAGCAGTAAATCTTTGTGGCTGATTCCAATTTGCATCGGCCTGATTCTTCTATTTTGGCTTGGGCGCAAAAGAGGACGGATCGCCACCGTATTAATCATATTAACCATCGCTACCGTCGATCCACTCTGCACTCGAGTGTTAAAACCAACTTTCAAACGCCTACGCCCCTCACATGAGCTTAGTGATGTCCGCTTAATAGGTAAAAAGGGCGGCAAATATGGGTTTCCGTCCAATCATGCCGCCAATGTCGCTGGAGCAATGCTAATTCTGGCTTATTTCTACCGCCGATATAAATACGCTTGCGGCGGATTGGCACTTATGGTTGGCTACAGCCGCATTTACCTGGGAGTACATTATCCGACAGATGTGCTGGCAGGATTTGCAATCGGAATTGGTCTGGCGATAGTTTGGATTCTCATCTGGCGATCCTTAGCCAACCATTTATCGAAAAAAGAAAACGATTTATTGGCTTTAAAACCTTAAGATTCAATCGCTATTGGCGATTCAACAGCCTTCTAGTTGTTCTGATTTTTATAGTAATTGGTATCCTATCGTAAGTTACCGATTTAATTAGTAATCAGGACGTTTGGATAGCACTCAGTACTTTAAGAGGATATTCGACGTTTCCAAATGGCATACTAATCTGTACACCATTTACTAATGGCTTAATTTTCTTAATTGTATCCACGGCGATTTGCAGACCGGTTTCAATAGCCACCTCTCTGGTTTTAGCACGGCGCATTTTTTCCATAATCTCCGGAGGCACGTGCGCACCCGGGACTTCATTGTTCATAAACTCAGCATTGCGCAGACTGACCAGTGGCCAGATTCCGGCAATTAAAGGAATTTTAAATGCCTGGAAGCGATGCATAAAATTTTCGAATATTTCGACGTCAAATACTGGCTGGGTAATGGCAAATTCCGCACCGGCTTTGACTTTCCATTCGAACCGCCGCATTTCTAGATCCAGATCAATAGCACCGGGATTTACACCAACGCCGATTAAATACCGCGTCACCTCTTCGATGGGATTGCCGCCGAGATCAACACCGTGGTTCAGATAATTAACGACATTAACCAAGCCAATTGAATCAATATCGAAAACTGCCGTAGCGTTCGGCATATCGCCCATTTTTGGTGGATCGCCGGTTATCAGGAGAAGATTTCGCAGTCCGACAGCGTGAATCCCGAGTAAGTCGGAAATTATGCCGAGCAAATTACGATCACGGCAGGTATAATGGACAATCGGTTCAATACCAACTGTATCCATAATGACTTTACCCAGAAAGGGTGCTCCCATACGCGCTAAAGCACGTGGCCCTTCTGGAATATTGATTGAATCAACCTGATTTTCCTTTAATGTACGAGCCGTATTAACAGCCTTCTGAAAATCGGTCCCCCGCGGCGGAACTAGTTCGACTGTAGTAATAAATTTGCCTGCCGAAATTTTGGCAGCTAATTCTGATTTCTCAGGCATTGGGCAAGGTTGATTCCAGACTTTAGACCGTTCCTGAATTTTTACCGCAATCTGAGTCTGATTCGGTCGAAGCGAACAAATGGCACTGTGCATAGCTTTGATATACTCCGGCGTAGTCCCACAACAGCCGCCAATTATTTTAGCGCCGGTCTGAATAAAGCGGCGGGCATATTCCGCCATATACTCTGCCGATGCTAAGTAAATACTACGCCCCTCGACATTGCGCGGAAATCCCGCATTCGGCATAACCGCCAATGGCTTAGTAGTTAATCTGACCATTTTTTCGAGGGCATTTAACATAATTTGGGGACCAACGCCGCAATTCAGACCAATAATATCGGCTCCCCATTCAGACAAATGTGCCACGATCTGCTCCGGTGAATTGCCATAGGGCGTAGTGCCGTCATCGTTAAGGGTCATCATCGCCATAACCGGCAGGGAACCAATTTCCCGTACCGCTTTAATTGCTTGATGAATTTCATTCAGATCGGAAAATGTCTCTAGAATGAATAAATCTACGCCACCCTCCAGCAATGCCTTTGCCTGTTGTTCAAAGGCTTTTTGAGCTTCCTTTTCGGACGTCGCACCCCACGGTTCAATACGAATACCTAGCGGCCCAATCGAGCCAGCGACCCAGCACTCTTCTCCAGCCTCAGCACGAGCAATTTTGGCGCCTTCCCGATTAATTGCTTCGACTTTTTCACCAATTCCATGAGCACAAAGTTTGAAAGCATTAGCACCGAAAGTGTTGGTTTCAATGACGTCTGCTCCGGCTTGAACGTAGCTACGATGCACATCGCGTACGATCTGGGGACGGCTAAGATTTAACTCATCAAAACAGCGATTGAGATATACACCGCGATTATACAGTTCTGTACCCATCGCGCCATCAAAAAGCACAACATTATTCTTTAAATATTCTTGAAATTTGCCCCGTGCCATTTTTTACCATTCATTTAAATTTAATACTACTTCAGTAGGCTAAATATATACAATCCTTTTTGAAAAATTGTTTTTATTTTGCAGAAATCTTCGGTATTGTCTATTTTACCGCCGTATGAAAATATTCTATTACACTTAAGCCGAAACAGTTTAATGCCAGTAAAAATATTAACCTAAGTTGTGATTTATGGGTAATGAAAATTCTAAAACCCAACTAACTCAAATTGTGTCCCAAATGAGGAATCTCTGGCCATAACTAGTTAGTCAATTACTTCTTTTACTTTTCCCCATTTTATAACTTGATTTATTGACTTTTTTCAAAAGGATTAATTTATGTGTGGTATTGTGGCTTATATCGGTAATCAATCAGCCGTTCCGTTACTATTGGAGGGCCTCAAGAAACTCGAATATCGCGGCTATGATAGTGCTGGAATTTGCATCACTCGTAACCATCATCTGGAAGTTATTAAGAGGAGCGGTAAAATTAGCGAACTTGAAAAAGTTGCTGATCTAAGCTCAATTTCTTCGCATATTGGTATCGCTCACACTCGCTGGGCAACTCACGGAGCCCCGAATGAAATCAACGCCCATCCCCATCTCTCCTGCCACGGTGAGATTGCCATAGTCCACAATGGGATAATTGAAAATTTTAGGAGCCTGAAGGATATGCTGATCCAAGAAGGCCATCGGTTTTCATCGGAGACTGATTCAGAAGTATTAGCTCATCTAATAGAAAAATTTTACGAGGGCGACCTGGCAATGGCCGTCGTTAAAGCCTTGCATAATGTCGAAGGTACTTTCGGAATAGCCGTAATGCACCAAAATGAAGAGCGCCTGGTAATTGCCCGCCGTGGTTCACCGATTATCATCGGTTTAGGTAATCACGAAACCATTGTAGCGTCCGATGCTGTTTCTATTATTCCTCACACTAAAAAAGTCATTTACCTAAAAGACAATGAAATCGCCGTGATTGGATATAACGATTATCGTTTACAAAATCTCGACGGTCAGTCCATTGCCAGTGATATTCAAGAAATTCGTTGGAACATTTCTCAGATCGAGAAACGCGGCTTTAAACATTTCATGCTGAAGGAAATATTTGAGCAACCGGAAGCCGTTCAGAATACTTTGCGTGGTCGTATCACTGATGGGCAGATCAAATTATCCCTCGCCAATGATCTTAATCGTGTGCGACGGATCATTATTGCGGCTTGTGGCACCAGCTGGCATTCGGCTCTGATTGGTAAGAATTTGATCGAAAAACACACCGGGATACCGACTGAAGTAGATTATGCATCGGAGTTTCGCTACCGTGAATCATTAATTGATGGCGAAGTTTTGATGGTAGTCATTTCTCAGTCGGGCGAGACCGCCGATACTTTAGCCGCTTTACGAAAAGCCAGAGCGGCTGGCACGCAGACGCTTGGTATTGTGAACGTCGTCGGTTCAACTATCGCCCGCGAGGTAGATTCCGGTATTTATCTACATGCCGGACCGGAAATTGGCGTTGCTAGCACCAAAGCCTTTATCTGCCAGGTCATCGCTTTACTTTTGCTGGCACTTTATATCAGGCAACAAAAGGGAGAACGCATTGACCCGGCTCTACTGAAAAAAATAGAGACAATTCCAGAACAAATCCGCCAGGTAGCCGAACAATCTGATAATCTGCGGAAAATTGCAACGGCTTACTATCTGAACCGAAATTTTCTCTATCTTGGACGCGGAATCAATTATCCCGTCGCTCTAGAAGGCGCCTTGAAACTAAAGGAAATTTCTTACATCCACGCCGAAGGTTACCCAGCCGCCGAAATGAAACACGGGCCAATCGCCTTAATTGATGAAAATATGCCAGTCGTTTTTATTGCTACAAAAGGGGCTGTTTTCGATAAAGTCCTGAGCAATATGCAGGAGGTCAAAGCCCGCGGCGGAATAATTTTAACAATTACCGACCACGAAAATCCTCATCTTCGGGAGCTCTCAAATCATCTGATAATTGTGCCGGAAACCGACGAAGACCTTTCGCCACTTATCAATGTTGTTCCCCTCCAGTTACTAGCTTACCACATCGCCGATATGAAAGGTCTAAATGTAGATAAGCCTCGTAATCTGGCTAAATCGGTCACCGTTGAGTAGCTAAAATAAAACTTAACATTCCCTTTTGAGCGTCCAGTTTAAAAAATCCTGCAATAATTCTCCTTTTAATTTCAATATTTTATAAATTAGCCAAGTTTTTAAAATTGTGGAGCAAATTATGTTGAAAGAGATAAGCCTGGGAATAATAATGGTTTTTAGCCTCTGGGTAGTCGGTCAAACGGCGGAGCCGTTTTTCCCCTACAAATACAACGTGGAAACTTTACCAAACGGCTTGAAAGTCATTACTATTCCGATGGAAAGCAACGGGATCGTAGCTTATTATTCCATCACCCGCACCGGCAGTCGGGACGAATGGGAACCGGGACATTCCGGATTTGCTCACCTATTTGAGCACTTAATGTTCCGCGGCACGGAGAAATATCCCGGCTCGCTTTATGATAAAACCATGACTGAATTAGGTGCGGACGCTAACGCTTATACCACCGACGATTACACCTGCTATCACCTGAACTTTGCCGCCGAAGATTTAGAGAAAATCATCGAAATGGAGAGCGATCGCTTCATCAATTTAGCTTACAAGGAAGAAGAATTTAAAACTGAGACCGGAGCCGTTTACGGTGAATTTCTCAAAGGGCGAGTTAGTCCGTGGTTCGTCCTGTACGAAAAACTTTACGATGTCGCTTTCGACCAACACACCTATAAACACACTACCATTGGATTTGAAGCCGACGTGAAAGCTATGCCTTTGATGTATAAATATAGCAAGACTTTTTTCCAGCGTTACTATCGGCCGGAAAATGTTGTTTTGCTCATCGTTGGCCAGATCGAGACTGAAAAAACTCTCGAACTCGTTCGCAAATATTACGGCAATTGGCAACCCGGCTATGTTCCTCCTCAAATCGAACCCGAGCCACCCCAAACCGCCGAGCGCACGGCCGAAGTCCTTTATCCCGGGAAAACCCTGCCAATCGTTATGGTCGCCTATAAAAGCGATGCCTATGACCCCGGTAACCGTCTATATGTAGCCGGTCTTTTACTCGAACAATTAGCTTTTGGGGAAAATAGCGACCTTTATAAGCGATTAGTTTTAAAAGAACAGAAAGTCGAATTCATTACGGCCGATTTTTCGGTTAATCGCGATCCCCGATTGAATGAAATTTACGCTATGGTAAAATCGCCGGACGATATTGATTATGTCCGCGAACAAATTTTTATGACTATGGAACAATTCAAGACTGAAGCGGTCCCCGAATCACGTCTCGACGACCTCAAAAAACATTTGAAATACAGCTTCCTGATGAATCTGGATACCCCGGATAACGTGGCAGGCAATCTGGCCAATTATATTGCCATCACAGGCGGAATTGAAACCGTTGATCAACTTTTTTCAGAAATAATGAATGTCACGGTCACTGATATTCAGAAAGCCGCTCAGTATTATGGCGCTCCCGAAAAAAGAACGGTAGTCATCCTCAAAGGAGTCGAGCAATGAAAACCAAATTAACTCTGCTTTTAATCTGGGGAATTATGACCAGCGTTTTACTTTTTAGTTGTAGCCAAAAGATAGACACTTCGCGTTGTGTACTCCTACCGGTTGCCGACGATCCGACTATCTCTTTCCGCATTTATTTCAAAGTTGGCTCTCAGGATGATCCGGCCGGTAAAGAAGGTTTGGCGTTCCTAACTGCTCATATGTTGAGCGAAGCCGCCACTCAAATCAATTCCTACGAGGAAATAATCGCTAAATTATTTCCACTGGCGGCGTCCTACGACGCTACAGTTTCAGCGGAAATGACCGTGATTTCTGGCCGCGTACACAAAGACAATCTCTCGGCTTATTACCCACTTTTCACCGAAGCGATCCTCGAACCGGCTTTCCAGGAAGATGACCTGAATCGTCTGAAAAGCAACGCCTTGAATTATCTCGAAAATGTCTTGAAATACGCTAACGACGAAGAACTCGGCAAGGCGGTACTCTATAATGAAATTTTCGCCGGTACCGGCTACGGACACCCTACCGAAGGATTAATCAATAGTATCAATTCCATTTCAATCAACGATGTCAAAGATTTCTATCAGAAAATGTACAACCGCAACAATATCATTATTGGTTTAGGCGGCGGATATGATAATGAAACCCTGGCAAAATTACAGCAAGATCTGGCGCAACTTCCTCGCGGCGCGGAAAATGTCGCGACTCGAGCCGTTCCCTATGACATCCAGGGGCTAAAAGTTACCATAGTTGAAAAAGACGCTAATGCGAGCGCTATTAGCCTCGGTTTTCCAATCAATATCACTCGGGAAAATCCGGAATGGTACGCCCTAGCAGTCGCTAATTCCTGGTTTGGCGAGCACCGCAATTCCAGCAGTCACCTCTACCAGGTCATCCGCGAAACCCGCGGGTTGAATTACGGTGATTACAGCTACATCGAACATTTTCCCAACAGCGGCTATTACCAATTTCCGCCAGTCAATGTCGCCCGCCATCAGCAAATATTCGAAATCTGGATTCGGCCGGTACCGAATGAAGCCCGCCATTTTGTCCTGAGAGCGACTATGCGGGAATTACATAATTTCATCGAAAATGGACTAACGCCGGAGCAATTTAATCTGACCCGCAATTTCCTGCGCAAGTACATTCTGCATTATGCGCCGACGACAATGATGCGCCTCGGCTATGCGATCGACGATAAATTCTATGGAATCGAGGGCAGTCACTTAGAAAAATTACGTAACGCACTCGACAATATGACCGTTAACGACGTCAATAGTGCCATTCGCAAATATCTGCAATATGACAATCTGCAAATCGTAATCGTCACCAACGAAGCCGAAAAATTACGCGAAGACCTGCTCGCTAATACACCCAGCCCGATTAAATATGCTGCTCCGAAACCCGAGGCAGTGCTTAAAGAAGACAATGAAATTGCAAACTACCCGCTCGCTATCCGACCTGAAAATATTAAGATCGTAAACGTTCGGGATCTATTCTATGAGTAATTCCGCCAAAGATTCCACAGATTTACGCACTAAATATGTCAAACAATGTTTCGACGTCTCCGACCAACTGCGGATCAATAACAAATACTACCGGCAATTCGCACTGACATTTTTCGACGATTTGCTGATTTTTGATACTAGCGGCAAGGACGTTTCCTTACAGCCCGCAAAATACTATCAGCGTGAGGCGACGGCCATTATCAAAGCCAAAGCACCGGCAATTCTTGCCGGAATGGCGGAAATCAGGGCTTTCCTCGATCAACATAATTTGCGAAGCACCTCGAATTTCAAAGACGGCGACCCGGTCAAAGGCGGCGAAACGATATTGACTATCAAAGGTCAGGCTGATCAAATCTTGATGATCGAGCGCACGGTTTTGAATATTTTCCAACGACTGTCCGGAATCGCTACAGTCACAGCTGAATACAGCAAGGTACTCGAGGGTCTGCCCTGTTTTGTAACCGCCACCCGTAAAACTCTCTGGGGAATCGTGGATAAAAGCGCATTGCAATACGGTGGTGGATTGACTCACCGACTCGGACTGGCAGACGTCGCCATACTGAAAGAAAATCACCTGGCAGTTCTAAAGAAATCCGGCGACCCACAAGCGCTAATGACGGCCTTAAACGCCATCATAACCGCCGACCCGCTTTTGCGATTCGTCGAAGTCGAGGTTACCAACGACGAAGAATTCTGGCAAGTTGTCGAGGCTTATCTAAACTTGACGGTAGAAACCTTCTGCGTGATAATGTTCGATCATTTTACACCGGAAAACATCGAACGACTAATTGCAGAAACGAAAAATGAAGGCATTTATCCTGCAATGTTTTTCGAGGCTTCCGGTGACATAACACTCGAGACAATTCGTGATTACGCCGCCAGCGGTGTGGATGTCATCTCGGTTGGGGCACTCACGCACTCGGTGAAAAGTGCCGACTTTAGTCTGCTGATTGATAAATTTTAAGTCAATACAGCTGAACTCTACTATTTTATTTTGTCTCGCATAGCATTTTTCACATTGTAGCTGGATTTAGTCTTTATTTCTAAGCCAACTGTGATTAATTTTACCCCGATGAAACCGATTTACCTTGATTATAACGCCAGCACGCCGCTTATACCGGAAGTAGCGGATGCTATGTTACCATTTCTGAAAAACGTTTTCGGCAACCCGTCCAGCAGTCATTTCTACGGCCAGGAAAGTAAACAGGCGATCGAAAATGCCCGTCGGCAAGTCGCGGAAATGTTGAATTGCGGCCCTGAGGAAATCGTCTTCACCAGCGGCGGTAGTGAATCCAATAATTTTGCTATTCGCGGCCTAGCCGAAATGCACCCCGGCGGTAACATTATCACCAGCGCTATCGAACACCCTGCGGTTTTAGAAGTCTGCCGCTACCTGGAAACTAAAAATTATTCCGTCACTTATTTGCCGGTCAATAGCGACGGTTTAGTCGAATTGTCCGCCGTTCGAGCAGCGATCCGTCCCGACACTTTCCTGATTACCATTATGCTTGCTAATAACGAAATCGGAACGATTCAGCCGGTGCGCGAAATCACCGCTCTCGCCCATAAACACAGAATCGTAGTCCATACTGATGCCGCTCAGGCTGTTGGGAAAATAGCCGTTGATGTGCGCGAACTAGATGTAGATTTACTCTCGGTCGCCGGGCATAAAATGTACGCCCCCAAAGGCGTCGGCGCCCTTTTCGTGCGAACCGGCACTAAAATCGCTCCATTGATTTATGGCGCCGGACATGAACGTGGTTTGCGGCCGGGCACCGAAAATGTGCTGGAAATCGTCGGCTTAGGCAAGGCGGCTGAAATATTCCGCGCAAAATCCGCTGAAATTTTATCCCAACAGCAGGCGCTCGGTGAAAAATTTTTCAATGATTTACAAAATGCAATTCCCAGTATTCGCTTAAACGGCCATCCGGCGCAAAAACTCGCTAACACTTTCAATGTTTATTTCCCAGGTATAGATGCCAATACTATGCTGGCGGAACTGACGCAGGTTGCGGCTTCGGCCGGAGCCGCCTGTCACGCCGATAGCATTACGCCTTCGCACGTTTTGAAAGCGCTAGGCTTGCCGGATGAACGGATTCTCGGCAGTATCCGCTTCTCTCTGGGACGCTTTACCACCGAAGAGGAAATTGCGGAAGCCGTGTCGGTAATTAGCCAAACTTACCATCGCCTAACCGGCGCGGAGGAAATTTCTATCCCGTTCACATCTAACGAACCAATCCGTCTAACGCAATTCACACACGGGCTCGGTTGCGCCTGCAAAATTCGTCCTCAAACCCTCGAGAAAATTCTACGTGAAATCAGTCCGCAAATTGCACCAAATGTTCTGGTTGACTTCTCGGCTTCCGACGATGCCGCTGTCTATAAAATCAATGACGAACAAGCGATCGTAGCAACGGTTGACTTTTTTACCCCGATTGTGGATGATCCCTACGATTTCGGGCGAATTTCAGCGGCTAATTCGTTGAGCGACCTTTATGCGATGGGCGCCAAGCCGCTGTTTGCTTTAAATGTGGTCGCCTTTCCCGAAAAACGCTTGCCGGTGGAAGTTTTGACCCGGATTTTGCGCGGTGCCCAGGTTATAGCTGATCAGGCCGGTATTCCGATTCTCGGTGGTCATACCGTCGAGGATAATGAACCAAAATTCGGTTTGGTAGCAATCGGCATCATTCATCCTGAGAAAATTATTCGAAATATCGGCGCGCAACCGGGTGATGCTTTAATTCTGACTAAACCGATTGGCGTCGGGATTCTTTCGACGGCTTTGAAGCGCGGTTTATTAGATGAACCGACGAAAAATCTGATTATCGCCAATATGTCCGAATTGAACTCCCCAGCCGCAGAAGTTATGAAATCATTTCCGGTGCATGCCTGTACCGACATCACCGGATTTGGTCTTTTGGGACATTTATATGAAATGACCTCCGGCAGTCGTGTCCGTGCCGAGATTTCAGCTTCGTCTGTGCCGATTTTACCATTAACCAATGAAATGGTTTTACGCAATGTCATTCCCGGTGGCACGCAGGCAAATTTATCTTTTGTTGCACCGTATGTACTCTGGGATAAAATGATAACGGATACCGACAAAGTAATTTTATGCGATGCTCAGACTTCTGGTGGTTTGCTGATTGCCGTTCCGGACAAATCTGCCAATGATATGCTGGCAAAATTACATCAGGCTGGTGTTGTGAACGCGGTACAAATTGGTAAAATTGAACCTGGCGACGATGGAAAAATTAAGGTTGTTCCTTAATCAAAATTTTTTAGATTAGCAAAGTTATGACCCGTTTTCGCAAAGAATACACTAAAATTGGCCGTAAACTGACCAGCGCCGACCTTCAATCCGGAATAAGTAATGAGAAATTGGGTTTAGATAATATTGTCACCGATGGCAGATTATCGGTTGATTCGCAATTTTTCATGGGGGTTTTCAGCCGGCAGGGTTTACTGAATGCTATTCGGGCTTTTGGTCTTTTGGATATTCTCGAGAAAAAAGGGCTAACGGATATTTCAATAGATATTGATACCAGCGATCCGTATATCCAGCGTCTATATGCTTACAGCGGAACACCGTTAACCGAAAATAAAATCTGTGAATTGGTCGTTAAACAATGGCCACTACTTTGGGAAGATGGGTTACCACCATCTTTTCCACGGAGAAATGCTAACGTATTATATATCGAATGGCTTTTATTGCAAAATCCGCGCGAAAATTTTTCCGCAGAAAAGCCACCTTTGCCCGGCCAGAATTATCCCGGTCTTGGCATTGGTGATCGAATGATGGAAATTTTGATAATTATGACTCGTCGCCTTAATCTGGAAGGTATCGTCAATAAACCGCATTACTTTCATACCGCATTTATGTTCAGCAAAGAATTCGTATTTATCAACCCCTATAATCAGGCATTGATGTATGCAATCAGCAAAGAATTATTGTCAAAATACTCGTTCTGGATGGTGGCTTGGGCGGCGCATTTCAATTGCATTGTTAATAAACAAGACGGCAAACCACTGGACTGGAAGGCTGGTGATCTAATTTTGCCCTTTGCAAAAGATTTGATCAAATACTTTCGCGGGCGCGAATACCAGCAGGAAGTTAACCGGCTGATAGACAATTTCAACTTCGAAATCGAGCTGGATAAATTACATGCCGCCCTTAAAAGCAATGACCTCGAAAAATATGCCCGGCTTCCTAAGTAATTTTCAGATTTAAATTGAATCCGAACACACCATTAAATTTTCAATTACCAACGGTTTTAGTCCTGGGAAATGGAAGCTATCCGAATTGGTTCGATATCAAGCAATTTCAAGTAGAAAATAAAGTGCTATTGGTGTGCGCCGACGGCGGAGCAGAAAAAGCCCATCAGTTGGGATTAATGCCTGACTTGATCATTGGTGATATGGATTCAGTTACTGCGGAAACTATAGCTCATTTTCAATCAACCGGTGTAGAGATTGTTCACCAGCCGGATCAGGATAATAATGACTTAGAAAAATGCCTGCGCCGGCTCTTGCGACGTGGCTGGCGACAATGCGTATTAGTCGGCTTTACCGGAAAACGTGACGATCAAACTATCGCAACTTTTCAGATAATAAGAAAATACGCACCGCGGGCGCAATTTCTATTATTTACCGAGACAGCGAAAATCTATTTATTGAAAAAAGGCAATTGGCTCATCAATGTCATTCCCGGGCAGACAATCTCCTTATTTGGTTTTCCAAGAGTTCACCATCTAACTACGCAAGGTCTTCAATATCCGACCAATGATGAAATTTTGGCGGGCGGCTCGCACGGTCTCAGTAATATCGCTACCGACGAGGTGGTTCAAATTCAATTTACTAGTGGTTATTTATTAGTTGTTGCAATTCAGGAGTCAAATTGACTCCCCTCAGACTTGCTCCGGTTGATCTGCTAATCGTAGCGATTTATCTGGTTGGCATTTTTTTAATTGGATTGAAATACTCCGGGAATTATCGGGGAAATATTGATGAATATTTATTAGCCGGGCGCAGACTTTCCTTACCGGCATTCGTCGCGACCATGGTATCAACCTGGTACGGCGGCATCTTGGGCGTCGGTGAATTCACTTACCGCTACGGTTTATTGAACTGGGTAACTCAGGGATTACCATATTACTTCTTCGCTATTCTTTTTGGAATTTTTCTGGCGCCTCGGATTCAACGCAGTGGTCTTTACACTATTCCCGATCAACTCTATCAGCGCTATGGAAAACCGGCTGGCTTTCTGGGCAGTGTGTTTGTTTTTTTATTGACTAATCCCGCTCCCCATTTATTGATGAGCGCGCTTTTGATCAGTGCAATTTTCGGAATCTCTTTTTGGTCAGCTTTTTTGGTTGGAGTTACTTTCTCCCTATTTTATGTTTTTGTAGGCGGTATGAAGTCGGATGTTTTGACTGATTTCTTTCAATTCGGGTTAATGTTTTTGGGCTTTGGAGTGATGGTGGTAAAACTTGTAACTAGTTATGGTGGGATCAGTTTCCTGCAGGCAAATCTGCCGCAAAATCACCTTCGATTCAGCGGCGGTGAAAATTGGCAATACATTTTAGTTTGGTTTTTTATCGCCTTTTGGACTTTCGTTGATCCAGGTTTCTATCAGCGCTGTTATGGCGCTCGTTCGCCACAAGTAGCGCGTCGGGGTGTATTGATTTCAGTGATTTTCTGGTTACTTTTCGATATGCTTACAACTACCTGTGGTTTATACGCGCGGGCTCTCATACCGGATATAAATCCGCTGATGGCTTTTCCAAAATTAGGCGAAATTGCAATGGGCGATTTCTGGCGAGGCATATTCTTTGTTGGTTTACTGGCAACAATCACGTCCACTTTGGATTCCGTTTCTCTGCTTTCGGCTATGACTTTTGGACGCGATCTTTTCTGGCGTCTTAAACCCAATAGCAATATTAATCGCAATACCCAGATCGGCTTTTTCGTCATAGTCGCACTTTCTATATTGATCATCCTTTTCCTTCCTTCAGTGGTAAAGATCTGGTACACATGTGGAACGTTATTTATTCCGGCTTTATTAATCCCTATCATTTGTAATTTTACGACGTATAAATATAAATCGTCAGTTATGTTTACCGGCATGCTGGGTTCTTTTTGCGCCACTTTAATCTGGTTCATAATTGGAATGATAAATGGCACGGTAATGGAGCCCGTTTATCTCCTGAATATTCAGCCATTTTTTGTAGGAATATTGTCCTGGCTACTCTTTCTACCCTTCTTACCTTATAGGGTTACTGTCAAAACTGACCGACATAAAAATTCAATCAATTGAAAAAATATTCACGTAAATCTTTTGTATAAATCAGTCAGATTAGCTAAATTTTGTCGCTTTTTTAAACGTCCGGTTAATTTAACTGGGCGATTAGCTCAGTTGGTCAGAGCGTCCCGTTCACATCGGGGAGGCCATCCGTTCAAGTCGGATATCGCCCACGTGATAGGTTGGGTTTTGAAAGAATTAATTGTCCGATACAATAGTCCACTATATATAATGCACCGCAAGCGGTGCATTTTTTTTATAAAAATAACTGGAGGTTAAATGTTTAAAGAACTTGAAAGATTGGTTGAAGTTCAAAAAATCGACATTAAATTGCTTGAAATTAATAATCTTAAAGGCGATTTACCACAAATTGTCGAGAATCTCCAAGCCCAAATAGATTCTCTATCAAAAGAGCTGGAAAACGAGCGTCAACGCGAACAAGAAATTGCTATCGAAATAAAAACACTAGAGAGTAAAATTGCCGATGATCGCACCCTCTTGAATAGATATCAAGATCAACTATATTTAGTCACCTCAAATAAGGAATATGACGCTCTGACTTCAGAAATTGATAACCTCAAGCAAGAAATTGACAATGCTGAATATACTATCTTGAAACTTACCGATGAAACCGAACGCCTGAAGGTTGCGATTAAAGGCAATGAACTAACCCTCGAGGAAAAAACTAAGGAATTGGATCAAAAACAATCTCAATTGGACAAAACCGATATCACTACCAAAGACGCCCAGGCGGCTTTATTGGAACAAAGAACTAGAATCGTAAATTTAATTCCAATCCGTTATATGCGTGAATACGAACGCATTGCTAAGGCTAAAAATGGCATCGCGATTGTTCCCATTCAGCAGATTTTTGAAGAAAAAGTAGATAAAAAGGGAAATGTTGAATATATTCCTATGCAGGTTTCGTGTGGCGGTTGCTCGAAAATAGTGCCGCCCCAAAAGATTCTTGAAATTCGAAGTGGTGACCGAATTAATCGCTGTGAGTTCTGCGGCCGAATCTTATACTGGGATGAACAAAGCAGTGAAATTCGTTCCAATTATGAAGAGGAACTTTTCTGAAGTTGGTCAGGCAGCCGCTCCGATTTTATCGGAGAGGAAAGTCCGAACTCCACAGGGCAGGGTGTCCCGTAACGCGGGATCATTCCGAATGATCGGAATGAAGGAAAGTGCCACAGAAAATATACCGTCCCGCCCCGGCGGGATAAGGGTGAAAAGGTGCGGCCCGACCTCGGTCGGGATTAAAGTAAGAGCGCACCGTCCCAACTGCAAAGTCGGGAGCCAGGCAAACCCCACCCGGAGCAAGAGCAAGCAGGGAAAAGGAATAGCCCGTTCCGTTCGATTCCCGGGTAGCTCGCTCAATCCCGACTGAAAAGTCGCGGATAGATCAATGGCTGTCGTTCCGATTCGTCGGAATACAGAATTCGGCTTATAGACCAACTTCAGAAATTTTATCTTATGAAACAAAAGTGGCTTATCAGTAATCCGGATCCCAATTCTGTTCAGAAACTGGCAGGTGAGCTCCAGATTCCAATCGCTATTGTGCGTGTTTTACTAAATCGCGGTTTATCTGACAAGGATTCCATCGAGAAATTTTTTAGTCCCTCGACACAAGACATCTATGATCCCTTTTTGATGGCTGATATGAGTAAAGCGGTAGAAAGACTCGGTCAAGCTATCCTTCAACGCGAAAAAGTCTTGATATTCGGTGATTATGATGTGGACGGCACGACCGCCACTTCTCTGCTGTATCTGGCCTTCCATGAAATCGGGCTCGATTCTGCATTTTATATTCCCGATAGAGAACGAGAAGGGTATGGCCTTTCGCAGCTCGGTATCGAGTATGCCAGACAGATTGGCGCGACGTTGATTATTACTTGCGATTGCGGAATTAATGCCTTCGATACGATTGATTATGCTAATTCTAACCAGATTGACGTAATCGTCACCGACCATCATGAACCTGCTGAAAAGCTCCCGAACGCCTTAGCTATTCTCGATCCAAAGCGTGAAGATGACCATTACCCATTTAAAGAATTGTGTGGTATTGGAGTTGCGTTCAAACTTCTCCAGGGATTTCATATCGCTAATAATCTTCCGGTCGCCAATCTTTACCGCCATCTTGATTTAGTCGCAATCGGTACCGCCGCCGATATTGTTCCGATTCTTGGCGAAAACCGTATTTTAGTCGCCAAAGGTCTGGAATATCTCAACAGTTCCCAGAAAGTTGGCCTGCAAGCTCTTCTCAAAACCTCCGGTTTTGATAATAAAACTATGAACGTCGTCAATATCGTTTTCGGTCTGGCGCCCAGACTTAACGCCGCCGGACGTCTCGGTGAAGCCTCTCGTGCCGTGCATTTACTGACTTCCTTTAATCGCGATGAAGCTTTCGAATTGGCCAATCTTCTCGAACAAGAAAACCGCAATCGCCAGACTATCGAGCGTGAGACGATTGACAGCGCTATTTTACAACTCAATGCTACTCATGATTTAGATTCCGATAAAATTCTGATTCTGAGCAACACAAATTGGCACCATGGTGTCATCGGCATCGTCGCCTCGAAATTGAAGGAGCTGTACAACCGACCGGTGGTTATGATCTCATTTCAGAATGGGATTGGCAAGGGCTCAGCTCGCAGTATTCCCGGTTTCGATCTGTACAATGCCTTCAACTCTTGCGCTGATTTGCTGGAAAATTACGGCGGACACAAAATGGCCGCCGGTTTGACCATTTTGATCGAATCGCTACCGGAATTCACCCGACGCTTAAAAAAAATCGCTGCCGAACAGATTGATGAACGGATGCTCAATCCCGGTCTGCAAATTGAAAGCGAAATTGACTTTAACGACATTAACCCGCAGACACTCTCATATCTCCATAAATTGGCACCTTTCGGACCAGGAAATATGCGCCCGGTATTTTGCACCCGTAACGTTACTGTCTCCGGGATGCCGCGCATAATTAGCGAAAATCACCTGAAATTCAAAGTGGCTCAAAATCGTTCGGTTTTAAGCGCTATCGGCTGGAAAATGGGTTGCTATTACGAAATGCTAATCAGCAACCGGCCACTTGATATCGCCTTTGTAATTGACGAAAATGAGTGGAATGGCTATAAAGAAATTCAACTTAATATCAAAGATATTGTATATTCTGATCAGCATTAAAAGTGACAGGAGAATCTTTAGTGATGTATAAAAGTAAAATCGCCGGTCTCGGAAAAAATGTCCCCGAAAATGTAGTAACCAATGCCGATCTCGAAAAACTGATGGATACCAGCGACGAATGGATCGTCGAACGAACGGGTATTCGCGAACGGCGTTTTGTGACCCCACCCTGCGGCGCCAGCCAGCTGGCTCTACCGGCAGTACTGGAAGCTATTTCCAATGCCGGATTAACTAAAAACGATATTGATTTAATTATCGTTGCGACAACTACCCCGGAACACCTGACGCCAGGCACCAGTAGCTATTTACAGGCTCTACTCGAATTGCCTGACGTTCCAACACTCGATATCCGGGTGCAGTGCAGTGGTTTTATTTATGGGCTTGCGATAGCCGATGCCTTTATCAAAACCGGGCAATACCAAAATGTACTTCTCGTTGGAGTCGAAGTCCAATCCGTCGGGCTGAATCTTACTACCGCCGGGCGTGACGTCGCCGTCCTGTTTGGCGACGGAGCCGGTGCGGTCGTCGTTACACGTTCTAACGACGACAGTGCGATTCTTTCTACTCATTTATTCGGCGATGGCCGTTATGCGAATGAACTCTGGGTAGAAGCGCCCGACGGTTCAAAAAGACCACGCCTTTCCAAAGAAATGCTGGACGAAGGTAAACACTATCCGAAAATGAACGGCCGTCAGGTTTTCAAACATGCCGTTACCAAATTCCCGGAAGTGATCAATATCGCCCTGGAAGCCAATAATTTGAAAAAGAGCGACATTGCCCTGATTATTCCCCACCAGGCTAATTTGCGCATCACCGAAGCCGTTGCTCAGCGCCTGGAAATCCCAATGAATCAAATTTATAGCAATATCCATAAATACGGCAATACGACGGCGGCTTCGATTCCTCTGGCAATGTACGATGCACTTCAAGAAGGTAAATATAAAAAAGGCGACTATCTCATCCTGGCCGCCTTCGGTTCCGGGTTTACCTGGGCTTCGGCCGCCCTGCGCTGGTAGTTACAATTCTCAATTACGAGCATATACCGTGGCAACTATCAATTCATCGAAAATATCCAGCAAAGAGCAGGGTGTTTTCCAATCAAAACGCCAACGCACCGGCGTATTTTTAATCTGCGGTTTAATAGTCATAGTCTTAGCCTTACTCTTTCCCAAAACTCATTACAACATTATCAAGTATAAAATTAATGACATCTCCCGTTCGTCAATAATTGCCCCGTTCGACTTTCCAATTCTGAAAACAGAACAGGAATTAGAGGCTGATCGTCTCGGAGCTATCAAAAAAGTCCCATTTGTTTTCATTCAGGATAAAAATGTCGAAAACACAGAATTGATGAACGTGCAGAAACTCTTTACGGAAATCGACCGCTTGCGGTCTGCTCGAATCAAATATGACGAGTCGCTCCGTAATATTTCTCTGAATCGGAGTGAAGAGGCCCTCGCAACTCTGACGGCCGATTCGATTACTTATTTTGCCTTACAGAAGAAATTCCTTAACGATTATAAGTTTAATAAAAATTCGCCGGTTCTAAAAACCCTGGTATATCAGTATGATACCCGAAACGCTAATCAGCTTTCGGCTCATATGCAAAATCAGGTAAAATCAGTCCTTAGTGAACTATACGTTTTACAGATTCTCGATATTCCCAAATCGCAAATAATTTCCGATAAAATTGCCCTCCTTCAGGGCGGCCAAGAGGTTTTAGAAAATCCGAATGAAGTTTTAGAATTATCCGAAGCTTGGACGAAAGCCAAACTGGCTTTGCAAGCTCGTTTAAATGACTACACTCCGGAAGTGGTCAATGCCGCTTACGACATTGTGGTGGCCTTCTTGAAGCCTAATCTAATTTACCAGAAGGAAATTACCGAGAAACGCCAAGCAGAAGCAATCGCGAAAGTCCCCATTAGCAAAGGAGTCGTCCTTAAAAACGAAAAAATCGTGGATGCCAATACCCGCATTACTCCGGAAATCTATCAGAAAATCGAATCGATGGCCAAAGAACAGGCGCGTCTTGCCAATGTCCAGCGCAGTTGGCGGCGGGCTTTGCCGGTAATTGGTGATCCGGCAATTTTTATCTGCCAGGTAGGGGTTGTTGCGATCATTTTTACCTTTTTTATAACCTTTTTATTTGCTTACCGCACCGATATTATCACCAGTCCAAAAAAAGTGTTTTTAATCGGGATTATTTTCGTGTTGCAGGCAGTTTTTGCGGCTATTCTGGTCAATCATTTTAAAATTTCCGAATATACAATTCCAATTACGCTGGCGGCGATGTCACTGACAATTCTATTTGATAGCCGCGTGGCTTTTGTCGGCATCGCTACCATCTGCTTGATTATTGGCGCCCAAATCGGTGGCAATTTCAACTTTATCATCGTGTCAGTTTTCGTAAGCACTTTCGCGATTTACTCGGTCAGGAAATTGCGTAAACGCAGTCAAATTTTCAAGTCCATTATTTACATCGTACTCGGGTATTGCCTGGCCATTTTTATCACTGAAATGCTGAAATACTCCTCTCCAAAAATTATCCTGAATAATATTTTCTACGCCACGATTAACGGCGTTTTCGCACCGTTCCTGGCGTATGGCATCATCGGTTTGCTGGAAAATCTCTTTGGGATAACTACTGATCTATCGCTACTCGAACTGGCCGATTTTAATCAACCGCTCTTAAAATTACTTTCACACGAAGCCACCGGTACTTTTACTCATAGCGTTACGGTTGGCAATTTGGCCGAAGCCGCCGCCGATGCGATCGGAGCCAATGCTCTTTTAGCTCGAGTTGGTGCTTATTATCACGATATTGGCAAAATAACCAAACCCGAATATTTTATCGAAAACCAGGCTTTTGATTATAACCGACACGATAAATTGGCGCCCAATCTCAGCGCGATTATCATTCTTAACCATGTCAAAGAGGGCTTGCGGCTGGCAAATGAATACAAACTACCTCAGGTTATCCAGGACTTCATTCCAACTCACCACGGCACTACCCGCGTTGAATATTTCTACGACAAAGCCCTCAAAAAATCCGCCAAGCCCGATGAAATCAATGACGCCGATTTTCGCTATCCCGGCCCAAAACCGCAAACCAAAGAAACCGGCATTGTTATGATTTGCGAAACCATTGAGGCGGTCTGTCGCTCACTCAATAAACCCACTATGTCAGCCATCGAAAAAGCTGTAGATTCGGTAATCGAACGCCGCCTCAAAGAAGGTCAACTCGATGAATGCCCGCTGACTTTAGCCGATCTAAAAAAAATCAAAGGCGATCTCAAGGAAGGTACCGGAATACTGCCAATTTTAAGGGGCATCCATCATTTGCGCGTCGAATACCCCGGCCAGGAAGAATTGTCCAATTCTACTGAATCAACAATTAAAAAGGGAAAAAATGACAGCCGTCAAAATCTTTAATAATCACCATCATTATACCCTATTAAAACCGGCGGTCGCACAGGTTGTCTCTTACATTGTCAATATGGAACACCAAGACGTCCAGAGTATCACCTTCATTGCCAGCGATGATAAAACTCTTAATGAAATGAAAATTAAGCTATTCGGAATAGATCAACTGACTGATACAATTAGCATCAATTACAATGAAATAGACCAACCGGTAGAAGGCGAAATTTATCTCAGCCTCGATCGCATCGAGGATAACGCTCATACCTTTAAGGTCACCTTTGAAAAAGAGCTCGCCCTAGTAATTATTCACAGCATTTTACATTTACTCGGTTATAAAGATGACAACCTGAATGATAAAAAACAAATGCAAGCTCTGCAGAATTTTTATATCCAGCAAATTAAACTTCCTCGCCTTTACCGCCAACGCCGAATCCCGCCTAATTATGAATGATGAATTTTCCCGCTATTTTGATGAACTAATCGAGATCATCAAAACCTTGCGCGGTCCCCAAGGTTGTGAATGGGACAAGGCTCAGACTCGCGATTCTCTTACGCCTTATTTGCTCGAAGAAGCTCACGAACTAATTGACTCCATTCATGAAAACAACCCTACCAAAATTAAAGAAGAACTCGGCGATTTATTGCTCCATATAATTTTTCAGGCTCAGATCGCCACTGAAGCCGGTGAATTCACCATAGGCGACGCATTGCAACAAATCAATGCCAAGCTAATTCGCCGTCACCCGCACGTTTTCGGCACCACTAAAGTTGAAAATGTCAGCGACATCAAGAAAAACTGGGAAGAAATTAAACTGAAAGAGGGACGTAAATCCCTAATGGACGGTTTGCCCAAATCCCTCCCGGCTTTACTGCAAGCGCGTCGCGTTCAGGAAAAAGCGGCTCAGGTCGGCTTCGACTGGGACGCCATCGAACCGGTCTGGGCTAAAATCTCCGAGGAGACGAGCGAATTGCAAGAAGCCATTGCTACTCGCAATAAAGATGAAATCATGGCTGAATTCGGCGATTTGCTTTTTACAATGGTAAATCTCTCCCGCTTTCTCGAAATTGACCCGGAAGAAGCCTTGCGACAAACAGTCACTAAATTTATCCGGCGTTTTCAGGCTATCGAAACCGAATTAGCCGCCACCGGCAAGAATATCAAAGATACCTCCCTGGAAGAGCTGGATAAAATCTGGAATCAATCGAAAGCCGAAGAATCCTGAATATTTAAGTCATTGCCTTTTAATTTTAACAAAATATTTCCCTCTCAAACATACAAATATTTTCGCCGAACCTATTGACGAATTTCTTAATTAATGCTATATTGCTTTTGTATGAAACGCTTATTGAAAAATTATCCTGCAATAGTGGGGCGAGTGTTTTTGGAACCAACACCATAGATTTGGGAGCCGGACTCCGAACGGCTAAAGTACGCTTCCTCGTTGAAGAAACTTGATCTGTTCGGGAGGTGCCCACCGTGATTTTCACGGTTCCCTTAATCCGCCAGCGCTGTTGCAGGATATTTTTATTTAGTGATAATCAAGCCCGGAATTAACTTCAATTCCGCCTGCAAGTCAGCCACTTTCTCCGCTTCCATTTGCACAGTAAATATGACGCTATTCTCAGTAAACACCGGTTTACTCGTTTCTGAAAAACGCCGGAGAAAATGCGCCAATTGCGAGTAATTTGCCAGCGGGCATTCGATTCTGAGGGTTTGCCGCAGGATATAAGGTTTGCGTTCCACAAGATCGAGTACTTTTCCTGCAGTCGCGCCGTAAGCTCTAATTAAGCCTCCTATTCCCAACTTCGTGCCGCCGAAATATCGCACGACTATGACAAGCGCATTGACCAATTTCCGGCCGGTCAATGCTTTTAAGATTGGCGCTCCAGCTGAACCGTGCGGTTCGCCCGCATCGTGAGCATAATAAAGCAATTGATTGTTTTCGTAAACCCGATACGCCCAGCAAATATGGGTTGCTTTGTGGTGCTTCTGGCTGGTTTCCGAGATTTTGTTGACCGCTTCGGACTTATTAGCAACCGGAAAACAATACCCGACAAATTTTGAATCTTTGACTGTTATCGTAATTTCAGCCGAATCGGCGATAGTTTTTAGACCTTGCGGTAACATATCGGCCGGAAATTTACTTCAGGATTAAAATTTTACGCGACAGATTCTGACTTCCGACGGCAATTTGCAAAATATATACGCCGGATGCCAGCTGCGCCCGACGTAATTCATCATTCGAGAATGACAATGTATAATTGCCGATTTCGATCAGTCCATTGTCAAAATTCTTCTGAAAAACATTTCGTCCCGTAAGGTCAAACCAGTTCGTCTTGATCGAATTAACAATCTGACCCACCTGTAAATCCACTATCAAATTTTCTGACTTTCCCGGAGAATACGGATTTGGATAGACATTTTTGATCTTGGACGCAATCCGAAATTCATCACTCACCTCAGAAATTGTCACGGTTAGATCGCGAGTGTTAGTTACACTGCTATTAGTCATAAAAATAAGTAGAGAATCGTTATTAGCGGCATTACCGACCAATAAATTTCGATTGAGTGACAATGTCTCGGCTATTTTCCCGATCAGATTTTTAATGAACAAGTAGCGCCCAAGAAAATTACCCGGCGTGGATGAACTGACATTTATCCCGCACAACCAGTTCTGGTCGAAAACAACTTGATATGGCACACACGCGAAGGGTTCAATTGACAGAGTAAAAACCGCACTTTTGGTAAAGATGACTTTGTTAGTAGCCGGAATCTGCATCAATGGAAATTGCTTTGCATCGCTGGAAAGAGCCCAGTCGGGATCGTAGCGCTCACCGGTAAAATAACATCGCAGATAAAACTCGTTCCACAAATCGGCTAAATCGGCATCATAATCATCCGCCAGAACCGCCTGAAGCGATTCGAAAGCAAAGTCGGTTTTAATCCGTTCCCAGACTTCGACCAATAGATTCTCACCATAACGATCTAAAATAAACCTAAGAAATGCTCCCAGCGCATAGGCATAATCATAATTCCAGAGCGATTTAAGCGGATAATTGAAAAAAGCACCGACATAAAAGAGGTAATCGTTAACCTCCGGATAAGCTCGTTCTTCGAACCAGGTCGAGCACCATTCCAGGAAATAATCATCGGCGCTTGTCCGCCCGCCACCAGAATTCGTCAAGCCGTTATTTTCCCACCAATTGTAACCGAGCTGCACTACGTGAAAAAATTCATGGGCAACCGTAACTCGCAAACCATTCAAGCCGATTGTCGGATAGCCTGCAAAGTCATTATCAATTACCGTATAAGCAGTATAATCATAGGGACGATCGGGAGTACTCTGAACTGGATTCTCATTATAAGTATAAGCATAGGCGGCACCACCCAGATTAATGATGTAGAAATCAATTTCCGGAGTGGATTCATCATCAATCGGTGGCGGCTGAAAGTCAAGCGTATCAATCAGCAAGCTGTAAGCTCGCTCAGCGGCTCGCGCAGTTTCATAAACAAAATCCGGCACACCGTCAGCATTCGTAATCGTTGCATCAACTGCATCGTTACCTTCCAAAGTATAATGAATCAAGAAATGGCCTTGCGCCGACCGATAACTGAAAGGCAAAGTCGGTCTCAAATCTTTATAACCGACCGTCGGCTGTTTTAGCAATTCGCGAGATGGTCTCAGATCGTTTTTGACGGCGACTAGCGCTTGCCAGTAGCTTTCATCGGCGGCAATCCTATCAAATTGATCAATTGCCAGTGCTTGTTTTGCCACAACTAGACATAGGATGGTAAAAGTTAAATGATGGATTATCTTCATTTTTTTCGGAAGGAGATTATCAGTGGCACCCCGATAAAACCAAACTGGCGACGTAGTTGATTTTCTAAAAAGCGGCGGTAATCTTCTTTGATTAAATGCGGCTCGTTACAGAAAAAAACGAAAACCGGCGGCTCGGTTTTGACCTGCGTAACATATTTTATCTTGATAAATTTGCCCAGATTTGCCGGAGGTGGCGTGCGATTAATGACATCCTGTAGAAATTTGTTCAATTCATTGGTTTCTATGCGCATTTTGCGATTCTCATAGACCATCCGCGCCGTTTCCAGAATTTTAGGCACCCGCTGGTGCGTTTTAGCCGAGACAAAAAGTATCGGATAATGTTCAAGTTCGCGAAATTGTTCGATCAAATTGCGTTGGTAATTAACCTGAGTGTTAGTTTCGCGCTGAACCAGATCCCACTTGTTAATCGCTATCACCAGGCCTTTTCTTAGGTCAATAACCTGGCGGACGATAGCCGCATCCTGGCGAGTAAAACCTTTAACGGCATCAATGACCACCAGAGCAACATTACAGCGTTCGATTGCCCGAGAGGCACGTAGAAAACTATAATATTCCACTTCGTCCTTGATACGGCGCTGTTTGCGCATTCCGGCTGTATCTATCAGAGTAACCGGTTCGTTAAAATATTTTATCTCGGTATCAATCGCATCGCGGGTTGTGCCGGGTATGTCGGTTACAATAGCCTTTTCGGAACCGGCCAGAACATTCAAAATCGAAGATTTGCCAACATTCGGCATACCGACGATTGCCAATTGTAAATGTTCTTTCTCTTCCTTAACTGTGGCAATTTTCTGGGGAATTTTTTGTAAAATAGCATCCAGCAAATCGCCGATATAGCGTCCATTCAAAGCCGAAATCGGGAAAACCTCGCCCAAGCCCAATTCGGTGAATTCCAGACTATTAATTTCCAATCGCTCATTATCGCACTTATTGGCAACGACTAAATAATCCCGCTGGGAGCGCCGAATCATCGCGGCAATTTCACGATCGAGTGCAGTCATCGGTTCACTTGCATCCACCATAAAAATAACCAGATCGGCTTCATTAACAGCTAATTTGACCTGCTCGCGAATTGCGTTTGTAATCTGATCGGCGCTTTCCGGAACAAAGCCACCGGTATCAATCAGCAAAAACTGACGCCCCGCCCAATTTACGGTTTCGTAAACTCGATCGCGCGTAATACCGGCTTCGGAATGTACGATAGATTTACGCTTCTGCGTCAGGCGATTGAATAAAGTTGATTTGCCGACGTTCGGTCGCCCGACAATTGCCACAATTGGTTCAGTCATAATTTTCTTCCACTAATTTACCAAAATTGCCGTCCCAGACCTGCACCGGTTTGTGCAAAGCCGCGGCAATCTGGTGAGGATACAAATCATCGAGAAGAACTCCGTCTTCATTAACGACTCGCGGCGGTAATACAATTAAGTCATACTCGTCAATATTAATTGCCTGGGCAATAATATCTTGACCTGTCAATAATCCTGCCACCGTTACCGATGGCCCGAAAAAATTATTAATTACCGGTAAAAGATCCACCGAGAAATTATTAATCTGATTCAAGCGTGCGGTAACATATCTACTCAAAACAGGTGCCGCCAGCGTGCCGGTAACGAAAAGCACTTTTTTCTCCTTACTGACGGCGAGCGGTAACTTGCGACTCTGCCGCTTGAAATCGTCAAGAAACGCCCGTGTCAATCCGACTCCGTTTTCAATTTGGTGAAAACTACCGTAAAATTTGCGCCCCGGTAAATCTTGACCGGCTAACAAATAAAATTCATCCGAAAGAAAAACCCAGTGCTCTCCGTCGCGATTCTCATACCGGCGATTCCAATGTCGAACATTTTCGAGCAATTGAGATGCAAGCTGCGCATCCACCGCGGGGAGAACGGGCAAATGGCGACGATGCACGGTGAGACCGACCGGTACGATCGCTACCGATAATATCGAATCCCGGAAAGTATATAAATCCGCCAGCGTTTTTTCGAGTACCGCACCGTCATTAATTCCCGGAATCAGTACTATTTGAGTATGCAGATCAATTCGGTTTTGTGACAGAAAAGCGATCTTTGACATCAAATTATCCGGCTTCTTCAATTGAAAAATATAGCGTCGCACATTTTCATCGGTCGCATGAATCGAAACATACAGGGGCGAAAGGCGTTGTGAAACAATGCGTTTAAGTTCGGCTTCATTTAAATTAGTCAGGGTAATATAATTTCCCAGTAGAAATGAATAGCGGTAATCCTCATCGCAGAAGTAAATTGCCAGTCGCATACCGGGGGGATTTTGCTTGATAAAGCAGAAAATGCAGTTATTTCCGCAGGCTTTTAGACGCGGCGGAGATAATTCAATTCCCAGTGGCTCATCGGCATTTTTTCTAATCTGGAATATTTTTTCGTGACCGTCCCGTAGCACAGTAATTTTACATTTCTCTCCAGATTGATGAAAATACAAATCAAGGAAATCGTTGATCGGCTGGCGATTGATGCTGACAATCTGGTCTCCTCGACGGATACCACTCACTTCAGCCAGACTGTTGGGCTTTACTTCGATAATTTCAACCACGATTCCAGCACCATTTTTTATAATTGCTTGAAATTTGCTTCATATTAATAAAAACTGCCCAAAATTCGCTAATCCCGACCGGAAAAACAAAATTTATACGAAATGCTGAAATTTTTTGGAAACCAGTTTGTTTTGATTTTAAATAAAAATATAAGGATTCGAGCGGATGAAGAGAATCCCCCACCGGGGGTCTCTACGAGAGAACTCCCGCGGCAAACTTGGGAAAATTTAAAACAAATTATTTTCGTCCAGCTACCGTTATTGGAGCGGGTGAGGAGAATCGAACTCCCGTGGCCAGCTTGGGAAGCTGGAGTTCTACCATTGAACTACACCCGCAACCTAAAAAAGCATTGGTAATTTAATAGCACCAAATAATTTTATAAAATGTTTTTAAGCGCTTGATTGGATATATATTACCCGGTTTATTTTAAAGTTTTTGTCAAGGTTTTTAGCCTATATTTGATATCTCTTATCACTCAATATTTGGTATTTTTCTCGTCGGGAAATACAAAATCTGGTATTTTTACTTGACTACTTGATTTGAACTTACTAACTTCAGCCAAGTTTAAATTTTGAAAATTAATATGGGGACAAATAATCAACTCAAAATAGGAGATTTTCGCGAATGTCTGAGTCCATCACGATAGATTTTAAAAATCCCAAAAATGAATCGCCGGAAAAGATTGTTCCAGAAAACTCTCTACCTATCAACCCTGAAAATATTCAAGTTACTCCTGAGAAGAAACCCTTGTTTTCCCAAAATGCTATGGAGGTATTGAACAAGCGTTATCTTCAACACGATAAAAATGGCAATGTCATCGAAACCGTCGAGGAACTATTTCGGAGAGTGGCCGAAGCAGTAGCCGAAGCCGAGCTAAATTACTCCTCGCGCTCCAGCATTCCCCGCACGGCCGAAAAATTCTATCAAATGATGATTCGTAAAGACTTCCTCCCTAATTCACCAACACTAATGAATGCCGGCCGCGAACTTGGGCAGCTTTCGGCTTGTTTCGTACTGCCCATTGATGATTCGATGGAATCCATATTTCAGACTTTAAAAGACACCGCGCTAATCCACAAAAGTGGCGGGGGAACCGGCTTCTCATTCAGCCGAATTCGTCCTAAAAAAAGCATCGTGAAAACCACCAGTGGCGTTGCCAGCGGACCGGTATCTTTTATGAAAGTTTACAACTCCGCCACGGAAGCCGTTAAACAAGGCGGCACGCGGCGCGGCGCTAATATGGGAATTCTGCAGATTGACCATCCCGACATTCTCGAATTCATCAATTGCAAGAGAAACAGCAATGAGTTGACCAATTTCAATATCTCAGTCGCCGTAACCGACGCATTTATGGAGAAAGTCCGGAGACGCGAACAGTATGAATTGATCAATCCAGTTGATGGCACCATTGTCGGCACTCTTAATGCGGCTGAAGTTTTCAAACTGATTGCCCAGAATGCCTGGTACAACGGCGATCCCGGGGTAATTTTTATTGACCGCATCAATCAAATGAACCCCACTCCGAAATTAGGCGACATTGAAGCAACCAATCCCTGTGGTGAGCAACCACTTTTGCCAAACGAATCCTGCAATCTGGGCTCAATCAACTTAGCCAATTTTATTTCCGAGAATAAAATTGACTATAAGCGCCTCGGCGAGACTATTGACTTAGCCGTTCAATTTCTGGATGACGTAATTGACATCAATAAATTCCCGCTGAAGAAAATCGAAACGATGGTAAAAAAGACCCGTAAGATCGGTCTGGGAGTTATGGGATTTGCCGATATTCTTTTCAGTTTGAAAATACCTTACGATTCGGATGAGGCGCTCCAATTAGCCGACGAAATAATGAAATTTATCTATACGCGAACCAAGGAAGCCTCTACCAAATTAGGCGAGAGTCGTGGTACTTTTCCCGCCTGGGACGATAGCATTTATTTCCCGGACGGTCCCAAATATCGCAATTCGACCTGCATCACGATTGCGCCAACCGGTACAATTTCAATGATTGCCGACTGCTCAAGTGGTATCGAACCGATCTTTTCGTTAGCGTTCACTAAAAAAGTTATGGATGGCACCGAACTGCTTTATGTCAATCCGTACTTCGAACAGCTTTGTAAAGAGACTGGTATATACAGTGAAGAATTAATGCGTCGGGTCATCACGGAGGGCTCAATCCAACATATCGAAGAAATTCCTAAGGAAATCAGACGGGTTTTCGTTACGGCGCATGATATTTCGCCCGAATGGCACGTTCGGATGCAGGCCGCTTTTCAGAAATGGGTAGATGCGGCGGTCTCCAAAACTTGCAATTTCCCCAAATCGGCTACGGTTCAGGATGTTCTCGATGCCTATTGGCTGGCTTATGAAGCCGGTTGTAAAGGTATCACAATTTATCGAGACGGCAGTCGGGATGAACAAGTTTTATATATTGGCAAACAAACCGATCAAACTAAATCGGAACAAACCGTTCAGCCCCAAATAATTGACCAAACCCTGCATCCGCGCATTCGCCCGCCTGAGACTCGAGGCGTAACCAAACGCATTCGCACGGGTAACGGCACTTTGTATATTACGATCAATGAAGACGATTACGGTCTCTGTGAAGTATTCACTAATATCGGCAAAGCCGGTAGTCAGGCTCAAGTCGAATCGGAAGCGATCAGTCGTTTAATTTCGCTCGCCCTGCGTTCCGGAATTGACGCTCGCGACGTTGTCAAGCAGTTAAAAGGCATTGGTGGCCCTTCGCCGATCTGGGAAAACGGCACTCAAATTCTCTCGACCCCGGACGCCATTGCTAAAGCTCTCGAGTGGTATCTGGATGAACGCGAAGGCAAGAAAAAAACCACCGGAAACCAACCGAATTTTTCATTACTTGACGTTGAGGGAGCGACAACATTAAAGAAGCCCGAACCTACTCCAAAACATTCTGCAACCAATAACAAAAAGTCTATTACGACCTGTCCGGAATGCGGTTCTAACGTTTACCATGAAAGTGGCTGTGTGACCTGTCCAAACTGTGGCTTCTCGAAATGCTAAACTGAGCCGGTACTCCGCACTAAATTAAATACAGCGGTTGTAAACAATCACTTAGAAAAATATAGACGATAAATTGAAGCCCAAGCCACTTTCGAATTCGGTAAAGTTAATCCGAGAACCATTTTATTAATCAGGATTTTAATCATTAATTATGCACTTGCCAAGTACTATAGATAATCAAGATTCTAAACCAGTAATTTATTATCAGTTTTATCTAAACTTTACCCAGAGAACACCATCTAAAACCAGATCAACCCGATAAACATTTTCCTGAAATAATATACATTTTGGTCCGAAAGATAGAAACATTCTCTTTCATCGATTGTTAGCGATTGAACAATTTCAACAACGCCAAAAAATACGAATCAAGATCAGCGAAAAAACCTAATATTTTCTGGAAAAATTGGCGGGATCGACGGGACTCGAACCCGCAACCCCCGGCGTGACAGGCCGGTGCTCTAACCAGTTGAACTACGACCCCTTTTAAATAGCGCTGGCAAATTTAAGTAATTTTCTAACCCAGCACAAGCATATTTAAATTATTTACTGTAGTATATATAGGCAAGGTACCCGTCTAACGCGATTAAATAACGGCAGTTGTCTTTATCCGCACGGCCGGATGAACTCATGCTTCGATAAACTCAGCATGACCTGAGGAATAAAAAATGACGGGAGCCATTTTCTTGTGTCTATAAACCCAAATCGTTTTAAAAATTATGTTTGTTATAGATTTTTTTCTATATTCGCTGGTGATGAAATTAGCCGGTCATCAGGAGCAATAAATGGGATTTAAATGTGGGATTGTCGGTCTGCCGAACGTTGGCAAATCAACATTGTTCAATGCTCTGACGCATGCCGGCGTCGCAATGGAGAATTACCCATTCTGCACGATCAATCCACATGTCGGAGTTGTAAATGTTCCGGATAAGCGGCTCGATTTGCTAGCCCAGATATATAAGCCGGATAAGATCATTCCAACTACGTTACAATTCGTGGACATCGCTGGATTAGTGCGTGGCGCTTCTAAAGGCGAAGGACTGGGCAACCAGTTCCTGAGTCACATTCAAGCGGTGGATGCTATTATCCACGTCGTGCGATGCTTCGAGAATCCCAATGTCGTCCACATTGACGAAAAACTCGATCCGCAACGCGACTTCGAAATCGTCGAAACCGAAATTCTATTGAAGGATCTGGAAATTGTCGAAAACCGCCGTGAAAAATTGATTGCCAAAGCCAAGAGCGGCGATGAGCAAACCAAAAAACAATTAAAAATTCTGGACGATATCCGCAGTCTTCTGATTAAAGGGCAGTCTGCCAAGCAATATCATGCTCATCCTGAAGAAGAATATTTCATTCGCGAACTGGCGCTTTTATCCAATAAACCGGTGATTATCCTGGGAAATATTTCCGAGGATGAAGCCATATCCGGAAATAAATCGGCTATCACAGAAGCCTTTGAGAAATTTGCCCTGCAAACCGGTAACCTATTTCTGACCGTCTCTGCCAATCTGGAATTGGAATTGTCTGAACTGCCGCCCGCCGATCGGAAAATCTTGATGAACGAATGGAAAATTGCCGAACCAGGTCTGGATCGCCTAATTCGGGCGGGCTACGAATTGCTCCGCCTTATTACTTTTTTCACTATGGAATCCAAAATTGTTCAAGCCTGGACAATTCCGGTCAATACTACAGCTGTCAAAGCCGCCGCCGAGATTCATTCTAGCTTTGAAGACCGATTTATCAAGGCGGAAGTACGCCACTGGAAAGATATCGAAAATCTCCGCAGTGAAAATCTTCTTCGTGAACAGGGACTCGTGCACATTGAAGGCAAGTCCTACCTGGTTCACGACGGCGACGTAATTACCTTTAAACTCGCCGCCGGTTAATATGGCTTCGCTGGTTGCGCAATTCGATAAACTCAATAACCAATATAATCTGATTGCCGACGGTCAAAAAATCCTCATTGCCGTTTCCGGTGGTCTCGATAGTCTGGTTCTATGTTGTCTTTTATGCGAATTGCGTTGCGCTGAGTTTAAAAATCTGGAATTATCGGCGGCTTATGTTCGCCAGAAATCGGTGGCGCTGACCCCTGAAGAACTCGAAGAAATTGTTGATCTAATGTCAGACTGGCAAATACCATTTTCGATACTGGATAGTGATTTACCAGCATCGTCTCAAATCAATTGCTACATCTGTGCTCGTGCACGGCGCAAACAACTTTTTCAGTTTGCGATAATGAACAATTGTAACGCCATAGCCTTCGGACATAATCTCGACGATTATCTCGGAACTGGTCTAATGAACCTGATATTCAAAGGGAGTCTCGAATCGCTCCAACCGATTCAGATACAACTGGGCGGCCGAATACGCATCATCCGCCCCGTGCTTAATTGGCCGAAAAAACATATCAGCGCCATTGGACGGGCTTACGGAATCAAACCCATCGCACCCGTTTGCCCGATGGCTATTTGCAATAAACGTCAAGATATAAAAGCAATGATTGCACGTTTTAATCGCCTGAATCGTAGCTTTCGGAGTAATTTACGGCGCGCCATAAACCACTGGAATCAGCTCTCGATCTGAAAAGTGCCTTCTTGATGTAGTTATTCTTTCGGTGAAAACTTTCTGGCTTGCTTTATTATTCGTACGAGAGTTTATGCCCGATCGATTCGGTCTATCTGAATAACAAGTGATTACAAAATACTAGGGCTCAACGACTAATTTAAGCCGACCGGCAGTATAGTTCGTTTTGACGAATATATTCAGCCACAGCCGGCGGAACGAATGCATCTATCCTTCCGCCGTTTTTAACAATTTGACGAATATCGGACGACGAAAACGGTATCAAAGGCGCGTCGAAAAAGAGGACTTTATCTAAATATTCTGACTTAACCTGACTTAAATCAAAGCCAGGACGACGAGCAACAACGACCTGTACTTCTTGTAAAATATCTTCCGGTTGCCGCCATGTATGAAATTCTATCAAACTATCGGCGCCAACCAAGAAAAATAAATTTTCGCGCTCGAGACCCATTTGGTATTTAATTGCCCGGATAGTGTCAATCGAATAAGAAATTCCGCCGCGTTCAATTTCAATAGTGGAAATCTCGCAATCTGGTTCGTTTTGCAAAGTCAGCTTCAGCATCGCTAGACGATGAACCGGGTCTGCATGAATTTCTGAAGTTTTAGTAGGGGAAATATTAGCCGGGATAAATATCAATTTATTCAAAGAGAAAACTCGGATAGCGGCCCGGGCAATTTCCAGATGGCCGTTGTGCGGCGGATCGAAGGTTCCGCCGAATAGGCCGACTTTCAATCTGCTCTCTTGCGTTGTTCCCTCTCGATTTTACGCAGTTCTTTCCGATAGGAAATGCGCAGATGCTCAATGGCATTCGGATCGGTTTGAGGGCTGGAGCGGGCTAGAATTTCCTTAAAGAGAAGATCGTACTGATCGAAATTGCGCTGACGAATCAGGCAGTAGGCTTTTTCCAGTCGAGCTTTTTCCGCCCATTCCGTATCGTAATAGATTTCCAGTACCTTGTCAAAGTAAATAATCGCCGCTTTCCATTCCTGCAATTTGCGATAGAGTTTTCCGCTTTCAAAAAGCTTGCGGGCTAATTTCGAGCGAATTTCGACGATTTTCTGCTCCGCATCGGCTCCGAAGCGACTTTGGGGATAGGTATCAATAAAATCCTGAAAACTCTGCAATGCATATAAGGAATACTCTTGATCAAGCTGGTAACGCGGAGAAGATTTGTATTGCGAAAGAGCGATTTTATAAAAGGCTTCCTCGACGTATTCGCTGTAAGCATAGCGGTTAATCAGTTGCTGATATTCCGAAGCCGCCAGGAGATATTCGTTACGCTTGAAATAACATTCGGCGATATAAAACTGGGCATCGTCAGCCAGTTCGCCACCCGGGGAATTGATAACGACCAAAGTAAAATGCTCGATCGCCTTGTCCCATTTTTTCTTGTTAAAATATTCCATCCCCTGTCGAAAATGTTGCTCGAAATCCGTAACGGGTTTGGTTTTGTTAGAGGCACAATTGCTTAAATAAATAAGCAGCAGGCTAATCAAGAAAACTTTTAGGAATGGGCGTTTAGGATACATTAAATTCGGTAGAGTTCCAGGTAAATTCTATCTGTAAATTATTTTAAAATGCCAAAGAGAAAGTCAAACCGCGGACTGGCATTTTATAAGTACAATCAGTCACTAAGCCGATATGCCAGCTGACATCTTTTTGCTCCGGCGGGCGGTAATTTTTAGCGGCGATTTGAGCATGGAAAGCGCTGATTAAATGGTTGAACATAATAACGGTCGCAAAATTGGTGGCCATCTTCAGCGATTGATTGGAATCGTAGCGTTGGTTGAGATAATTTTTGCGCAGAGGACTGGTGGGAATATTCAGAGAATCAACCGCCGATACAATCTGGTCAAAATCATCCCAACCGGAAGCAAATTGGTCGTATTTGCCGATATTTTCATAATAATCGCGAGTTTTGATTGGTTTTAGGGTGCCATTTTGTAAATATGTTTGCCAGCCGGGAAGTTCACGATCCAGATAGGAAACATCGGCTTTGTACTCTTCGCCGTCATATTCTAAATAGATAGTATGGGATCCAAAACCACGACTGGAATCCGAAAGCCCAAAGTATTCGGTGGAGAGACCATTTTCATACCATCGCCAGGCATCCCAGTAAGTGTCTGCCCACTTCATATACTTCCGTTCCAGTTTCTCCCCATTATTCTTGCGGTTAAAATAGCCAACCCAAGAAACGACTTCCACACTGAAAAATGCCGCCGCTCGGTATTTGGCTCCGGCATAAAATTCGCCGGCGCCCGGTACAACCGCCGATAAAAAGAAAGCCAAACCAGGTGATTTCTCGTAATTGAAAATAAAAGTGTCTGCCTCGGTCTGGGCATATCTCATATTATAAACCAAACGGTCGCGTTCGGTTACCGTCGCAGGTTCATCAAAATATGACTGACCGAATCCCATAACGGGGATTAAAATTACGAAAAATAGCATTGCGGCTAAGATTCTCGATTTCATATTGCCTCCCTTACAAGCCAAATAAAAGCGTGAAATAAGTTCGCCATTCGTGTCCGTATTGATACGTTTTAGAATTGGAAACCACCTCAAAATCATCCAGCCCATAAACAAGGTCCAGACTGATCGAGGTGGGATAGGAATAAAATGAAAAACCACTCATACGCACTTGAAAACCCACATCTCTTTTAAAGTCGTTCACAATATTACTCAGCACTGAAACAGGCTGGGTCTTAAATTGTTCCCATTTCAATCCCGGAAAACCAGTCACCTGATTCCAGGCATTACCGGCCTCAATATAAGTCGCCACAAAGGCATTTTGCAAATTGAATGTCAGGATTTGAAAATTCTTCTCGCGAAAAAGCGGCAGACGCCAGGTATAATGCCAACTGCTCATATTACGCCCCTCGATACTATAAAATGGATAGCCCCTCAGACCCGGCTGTCCACCCGCGAAAAAATTGAAAAAAGAATCAACATCCGGCTTGGAAATCCAGCCGAAACGCCATCTTAAAGTACCAACCAAATTTTTAAATAATGGGTATTTGTGATACCAATTGCCTTCGTGTTCCAGACGCCAATAGTAATTATTGCGAAAATCTACCTGAAGGGTACTGTAACTGCTATTGACTTTAAAGCCTTGAATAAATTTGTCATAATTACGCCCAAAATAAGTATCCAGCAGAATACCATTATCCGGATTGGTCTCCTCATTGACCGTCGGCAACATCATACGCATTTGCCAGTGCAGTTGAAAATCAACGCCTCGATAATAATCATAGGAAAAGCCGTTCTGGTAAATTTCGGCGGCTTTGATGGTTTCGTCACTACTGGTACGGTAACGCGACCATTTTATATCGAAGCGAACATTATTAAAACCGTCGAGAGGGCGGGAAACGCCGCCATAGGCTTCCGTCAGATAAAAAGTATAATCCGCAACTACTGGCCAACCCTTGTAAACCGATTTCTGATTAAATATACTGCGACTGATATTGTAAATTTCCAGGAAGAAAGTCGGTTCCCACTGGTGATATTCCAGAATCAGAAAAAGGTCGCGGTCTTTGATCCTATTAATCGAAGCTCCCGCAAAGATATTGAAGCGGTTGATTATCTCATTTGACAGGCAGTAGAATCCCGGCTTGACCGTTCCATAATCAATCATCAAGCGCGGCAAAATAAACATCTTGGCAAATTGGTCGTGATATTTCTGCGGTTCCGGAATGGATACTGGCTGAATTTCTGATACTGGTGGAATATTGGTATCGTAGTCCCGATAAACTGCCAATCGCGGCTCAATCGGTTCGGGATTTTTAAGGCAAGCAATCTTAAAAGCTCGATCATCCAGAACCGCAAAAACCAATTCGCCTTTCTCATTGACCGCCGGCATAAAGGCGCCGCCGGTGACATTCGTCAGCAGTTGTCGCTCGCCGGTAGTTAGCGATTGCCGATAGATATTGTAAATCCCGGTTTCATCAGAGGCAAAGTATAGCCACTGGCCATCCGGACTAAAATAAGGATTGCGTGTATCGTAATCCGCCTCATCAAAAATCTGCATTTCGCCGGTTTCTACATCAACTAAAGCCAGATTACGGCCGTGACCAATCAGATAGTCGAAGGCAATCGTTCGCCCGTCAGGCGACCAGTGCAAAGTAAAAACCTCAACTCCTTCGGTAAAGGTAGTAATTTCTCTGATTTTATTTGAGTCCAGATTCATTAGCGCCACATTACTGGTGCCATCTCGACCGGTAACGAAAGCTATATTTTTGCCATCCGGCGAAAGGGTTGGATTATAGGCCCGAGCGCTTTTAGTCAGCGGTTTTTCCTTACGTTTCTTTAAATCATAGCGATAAATATCGAAAAATACCGAGCCGCGCCGATTCGGTTTACTCGCCCGGGAATAATAGAGATTTTGTCCGTCGGGTGCGACCGCTACTCTCGAATTAATTCGAGAAACCAGCATCCGACTTTTTTTCCGGTGAACGTCATATACGAACAATGCAGTTTGAGAATAATAATCTCGTCCTTTATTGGACATAAAATAAAGTAAGGAATCACCGCTCCATTCCGGACTTAATTGCATTGAACCCTCTGCCAGAATGATTTCGCCGGCTTTTTCATTAGCCCGGATAATTTCAGTTTGTTTGAAATATTTCTGTTCCAGTTCGGCTTGCCATTGCCGGTAAATTTCATCAGCCGGGACGCCTGTAACATTTCTCAGAGCCGTTTCGCCTGACATTCGCACCGGCTTGGAAAGTTCCTCCGCCAGGCGCGGAATAGTCTCGGTTCCGTAATGATCTGCGAGATAACGGGTAAAGGCATAGCCTTGATTATAAACCGATTCGTTGCCAGTACCGCGTTTCCCGAACGAACCCATTTCCGATAAAGACAATAATGATTTATGAAGCACACGATCGCGCAGAAGCATGTCACGGTGGGTATCCCAGAAATCATTAGAATTTCCGGGGAACATATATTGCGCCATACCTTCCGCCATCCACATTGGGATTACCATACCGGAGATTGGATAAGAGGCAATTATCCGGGGGTAGCCATAAACCACGTCTTCGCGCTTCTCCGGTTCATCATCCAGCACCTGAACGTAAATTGCCGGAACCGAACGCCCGAACTTCATCGCCTTTTGTAATGAAACAATATGAGTAAACTCGTGGGTAATGACGTCGCGCAACCAATCGTGATTGCCCCGAAAAGGAAAGTCGAGTGGTGTTGCCCAGATTTCGATTTTATTGTCGTAATAATAAGTCGCACCGTTCGATATATCGTCGGTATCACGGATTATCAGAGCGGTTTTTTCATCCGGTTCAAATTGATAAAATTCGGTTATCGGGCCGTAGATATTTTCGGCGATTTCCGCTGTGCGGTGAGCAGTCCAATCCGCACCTTTATGATAATGGATTTTGAAATGAGCCGTTTCAAAACTCATCCACTCCAGCTCGGAATGATTATAGGTACCGAACTGCGCGCCAGCCGGATTAAAAAAAAATAGAACAACCAGAGAAATGACCAGTGATCCCCGGCAAATCTGGCGATCGGTCATTATTTCACCACCAGAATTTTTATCACCTTTGAATCGGTACGCGCACCGGATTTGGCTTTAACAACGGCGAAATAGACCCCGCTTTCCACATTGCTAACGTTCCATTCCTTTTCATTCGGCTCGCCGATTACAGGCGAGGAATCCTTGAAATCGGCGATCAGATCACCGGCTAAATCGTAAATATTAATCGAAATGTTACAATTGCTGTTAGGAAAGTAGCGAATGTAAGTACGATTATTTTTGGGCGGATTCGGCCAGCAAAAAGTTTTGGCATTATCCAGTAATGACTTAGACTGAATCGGACTGCTCTGGGACTTCACCGGATAGTAGAATTGACGGGCAGCATTTCCACCGTAACAAATCCAATCGTCAGAATTATGTGAAAAAGAGGATAGTCGCACTGCCGTTATATGATCGTAATTTTGAATGTCTGAATCGGTTGGCGTTAGCGCCAGAAAAGCCAGACCGGATTGAGTGTTCAATAGAATGCCGGATTTTTCGCTTGTCTGGTAGGCAATTTTGGGGAAACCATTCAATAAATCACCTTTATAATTAAACGCCAACAAAGCTGAAGAAGTATTGATAATGATGTCCTTTTTTCCGTCATTATCTAAGTCAGCAATCAATAATTCCGATTCGAACTGGTCGGAACCCAGAATATTAGGAACCCTGATTGGGAAATTGTTTCTAACTGTCAATTCTTCGTTGAATGCCAGAATCTGGCTGGAAGTGGCGGTGATAATTTCGACTTTTCCGTCGCCATCTATATCAGCGCAGGCTAAATTGCTGTTAAATTCCTGTTCCCGTCGCAAAACAACTTCATTTGAGGTGCCGATGTCGAGAACAAGAGTTAGCAATGAATCGGTGCAATGAACCAAATCCACGGATTCATTTTGATTGATAAAGGCCATCACCATTGTTCCAGATAAGGCATTCGGCAAATCGGCTACGACTTCGGCTGAAAGAGGTTTCAGGCGAATCTGTACCACCTGATTATTATCCGTTATTCCGAAAATATTATCGTCGCCGCCGACCAGCTTTTTAACTTGCGAAGCGAGCGTCAACGACTCAATATCCTGAGTAGCAGTCTGATAAAGGTGAAGGTAATTTCGGTTATCAGCATAATTTTGAGCAGCGAATAACACGCCTCCCTTTACTGGCAGAAGAGAACTGACCAGAACCTGAAAATTCATACTGATTGTATCAATTGTAGTAATCTGGCCACTGTACCCTAATTTCCAGACAGATAAACTCAGAAGAGACGTCTGATTATTTTTCTGAACTGCTCCATAAAGCAATAAACTATCCTTATCCAGCGCAATTGATGTCTGGTAGGGCAAAGCGACTATTTGATCGCCGATAGCAGTATAAATTCTTAAGCTGTCGTCTATTATCAGAAATTCTTCAATCTGGTCATTTGGATTCAGATCTAGCGGTAGAATATCTTTAGCTCCTGCGCTCAGGTTAAGCGGAAAATTCGGGAGGGCATCCTCCAATTTAATTCTGAATGTCATTACTTCACCGGCTGGGCCAATGCTGTCAATACTAATCCCGGTAAAAGTATAATTATTACTACAAGTTGACGGATTAGTATAAGGCGTAAAGCCGACATGTTCTTCCGCATCTAAAATATAATCCGAATTAAGATCAATAAAGCCGTCATTCCCGGCAAACCAGGGATCGAAAAACCAACCATCCTCGATATCTTTATTCAAAATATCGGCTTCATATCCCAAATCCTGCGCGCCATCGCCTTCTTCCAGATCAACTCCCCGATGTTCCCGGTCAACATTGACGCGATTGGTAGCTAAATTGGTATTGATAACCGATTCATCAATATGCCAGATTAGTAAACCAGAGCCTTCCAGACCGTAATCATAGTTTGGCACCGACAACATTACGCCGGTTTCTGGCGAAAACTCGGCTTTTAGTGAATCGCGAATCAATGGAAAACTCAGTGGCCATTCCACCATGCCGTTTTCCTCATAAATCCGGTATTGAAGGCTATCAAAACTAACGCCTAGGCGAAAGTGAGCACACCGATTTTCCACTAAAAAATATTCGTTAGCATTGATCGGAATCTTCCAAACACTCGTATCGGAAGCAGAACCGACTTTTTTAAGGACAACATCTTCAAAATTTTTGGCGATTACTGGCGTTTCCCAGCCCAGAAAAACCCGTTCCCAGGCACACGGCACCGCTGGGACTAGCCCATTTAAATTAGACGAGCCTTGATCCATCAAACCAAATCTGCCGATACCGGTCATTCCGCTTTCCGTATCAAATAAACACGGCAGGCCGAGATAAAAACCAAACATAAATGCCAGAGTGCCGTTCAATCCAAATTGATAATGACAGGGAGAATCGCTTTCACCGAAAACTTCTTCCCAATTATCATAAAGCAAATGGTTCTGGCTTTCCGGTAAAATTAAGCCGCAATCCACGAAAGCCGTCCCATCTTCTACCAGGATGCCCTGAAAGTCGGAATCATTCGGCGCTAAAAATGCCCTCAGATCATCCTTATTCATAAAAGCTGACAGGATGTCATAAGGCGTCGGATCCAGCGTAATGGCAAAATCCTGACCAACCCCGGCATGGAAAACTACCACCACATCATATTGCGTGAAATCTACATCCGGATCAGCTTTCTGGACCGCCTCGACTAAAAGTTCACTTAAACGCAAATCCACCGAATCTTTAACCAGAAACGGGTGATAATATGCCATCGGATGATCAATCTGATAACTGCTATTATCATCCAGCGGGAAAACTTCCGAATTAGTCGTGTCTATCGCCACTTTGCCGCGGGAAACCTGTCTATAATAATTTGCCAGAGAGCGAATATGATCCCGAAAATAAGCCCGATTGTGAGGCGCCGGATCAACAACAAATTCGTTATCGCAGGGAGTATTTACGGCAGTCATCAGGAACTGCCCGGTGCCGGTGGTAGTTTCGTCTTCATCGGCCGGAAAGCTGACGCGCAGAGCACAAATCCGAACGGACGAAGATATGGCACCTTTTAATACCGGCGAAGCCGTCGCAATCCGATATTGGGGCTTAAACATACCGAACGTGTCACCAGTAGTGAAAACAATTAACATTATCCCTATAACCAAATATTTGTATATTTTCATCGCTTTAAGCTTTCTAATCGTGCTAAAAATAATAGGGACTATTCTGTGTTGCTGAAATTAAAATTTTATATTCATTGAGAATAACATCGTATTTTCACGAGGATGTCCGGGATCGCCAGCCGTATAGCCGAAATCGAATCCCATTCCGGCCCAGCGTAAACCGGCACCAAAAGTTGGGACTGGATATTTACCTTTCATCGTGATATTACCAGGTTTATCATACATACAACCAGCCCGGAGGGCAAACAAATTGGAGTACCAGTATTCTATCCCGAAATTGTACGTTAGTTTTTTAAGTTCCGCCGCAAGCGAACCGTCATTGGTATTACCATCCTTATCAGCCGAACCAATACCATCGGTGGCCGAATCGTACATCAATAGCCAATCATCAACCCAGGAAGTAAATATGCCGGTGTACCATTCATCCGAATGAGCAGTCTCACGCTGACCTTTTTTATTATATTCACCACCACTGACTTTATGGCCATTTTCATCATAGCCACCAACTTTCCCATCGCCGTCAATATCACGATCCGGATAAGCGGCTACTAACACCTTGTTAATATCGCAAGCAATCGTAACTTTATTATATTCATTACCCAACTGATAAGCCAGACCAAATTTCATATTTGTGGGCATTGGATCAGCTTGATCAACGTCAATAAAAGCGATTTTTGGCCCGATATTGGCAACGTTGATCCCCAGAGTGAGGTTTTTCGTTAGAAAACTATGTTTCAAATAAGCGACATCGAAACAGAAATTGGTTGAATAGCCTTTGCCCATTTCCCTACCAGCGCCCTGGTTAGTCAGGTGCTGGTGAACCATTTTGACGCCTACTCCGATCGAAGACGTACGAGTTAACGCTGTCCCATACGAACCAGTCACGGCCAGCATAAATGAGTTGAAGGTGCCGAGATCATGTCCGAATTCATCTGTGCGTTGCTGTTCACCGAGATTCAATAGAATAATATTTCCGCCCAATGTACCAACATTTCTAATAAATTGACGGTATCCTATAAATTCATAATAAATATCATTGACCAGGTTCGGCAACCAGTTGACGTGGGTCAATGCCAATTCCCGACCTCGCAGGAATCCCAATCCCGCCGGATTCCAGTAGCTGGCATAGGCATCATCGGCAAGAGCCGCTCCCACTTCACCCATTCCCGAAAAACGTGCTCCTGGATTAATCAATAACCAAACGGCCCCGGCTTCACCTTGAGCCAAGGCACCAGCAGTCATCAATGATATAATCCCGAGTATGGCGATTATTCTTTTCATCAAAACCTCCTAAGAACAAAAAACCGAACATCAATACTTTCGGTTTGGATAATATACACAAACAAGTAATTTTAACGAAGATTATTTATCTATGACTTCGAAACCTGGTTTAGCAATAAAGGTGCGAATTAACTCCTGATAAATTTTAAAATTTTTCGGCTTCTTCGATTAGCATAATCGGTATATCGTCTTTAATGGTATATTTCAAACGACAGGCTTGGCAAATTAATTGCTGATTTACAATATCGTATTCAAGATCGCCCTTACATTGTGGGCAGGCTAAAATTTCTAGCAATTCGTTAGATAACATATACTTCTCGATAATTATTCATTGTTTTTCAACGACGACAGTTTTATCAAACTCACTAAAACTGTCAATTGTTCCTTTAGTAAAATTCAATCCGATCCCTCGAATTTGTTGATATGATCTTTAAATTCATCCAGATCCTTAAATTTTTTATAAACTGAAGCAAACCGGATATAAGCCACTTCATCCAGTTCCTTGAGCTTTCTCATTACCAATTCACCGATCTGACTTGAAGGCACTTCACTACCAGAAGTTTCTTCGATTTCCTTCTCGATGTCAATTACCAGCGTCTCTAACTTCTCGGGAGAAATCGGCCGCTTGTTGCAGGCAATTTTAATACTATTCAAAAGTTTATTATGGTCGTATTCTTCACGACGCCCGTCATTTTTAATAATTTGAAGTGGGTATTCTACAACATATTCATAAGTCGTAAAGCGATGCCCACAGTCAATACATTCGCGACGCCGCCGAATGGCATTGTTTTTCTGTACAGTGCGCGAATCAATCACCTTGCTTTCCGGAGAACTGCAGAAAGGACAGCGCATAAATCACCTATAATTTTATCTCTTGATAAAGTGGAAAATTGCCACAGAGTTCGCCAACCTCCGAACGCACTTTCCGGTGAACCTCTTCGGAATCAGGATTGCTCAAAACGCGGTCAATTAATCCGGCGATGTTCCGCATCTCCGCTTCGCGCATCCCCCGCGTGGTCAGCGCCGCGGTACCGATGCGGATACCGCTGGTAATGAATGGGCTTTTTTGATCGAACGGCACCATATTTTTATTGGTGGTGATTCCGGATTCTTCCAGGATATTTTCAGCCTGTTTGCCGGTAATATTTTTATTATTCAGGTCAATCAATATAAGATGGTTATCGGTTCCACCCGAAACTAAATTGTAATCGCGATGCAGAAGTTCTTCCGCCAGCACTTGAGCGTTAACGATAATTTGTCGGGCATAAACTTTGAATTCCGGACAGAGCGCTTCCCCAAATGCCACGGCTTTGGCCGCGATAATGTGCATCAATGGTCCACCCTGAATACCGGGCATAACGTTGGAATCTATAATTTCCGACATCATCTTCGAGCGTCCACTTTTGGAAGCCACCAAACCAAACGGATTTTCCCAGTCTTTGCCCATCAAGATCAAGCCGCCGCGCGGCCCACGCAAAGTTTTATGAGTTGTCGAAGTAACTATGTGGCAATATGGCAAGGGATCGGGATGTAAACCCGCGGCGATCAAACCGGCGGGATGAGCGACATCTGCAACCAGAAAAGCACCCACGCTATCGGCAATTTCTCTGAATTTGGCAAAATCCAGAAATCGGGGATAAGCACTTCCTCCGGCGATAATCATCTTTGGGCGATACTCACGAGCTAATTCCGCCAAGCGGTCAAAATCAATTCGGCCGGTGTCTTTTCTTACTCCATAGGAAATAATTTTGAACAGTTTTCCGGAAAAATTCACGGGACTGCCGTGCGTCAAATGACCGCCGTGAGCCAAGTCCATTCCCAGAACCGTATCGCCGACATTTATCAGCGAAAAATAGACAGCCATATTAGCCTGCGAACCAGAATGCGGTTGAACATTAGCATACTCGGCGCCGAAAAGTTCTTTCACTCGATCGCGAGCTAAGTTCTCGGCTTGGTCCACCGCTGCACATCCGCCGTAATAGCGTTTCCCTGGATAACCTTCGGCATATTTATTGGTCATAACAGAACCAGCGGCTTCCAGAACAGCTGGACTGACAAAATTCTCCGAGGCAATCATTTCCAGAGTTTGCCGCTCGCGCTCGATTTCAGCTTTAATCGTCTCTAAAAGAGCTTTATCCTGTTTAGCCAAAAAATTGTATTCCAATTAGTGTTAACCTTCCAATTTCATTATTTTTTCGACGCGTCGAATGTGGCGGGGATCATCCGAAGTAGGCGTTTCCAAAAAGGTTTTCAATATCTCTTTTCCGGCTTCAACGGTAATAAAGTCGGCCCCAAAACAGAGCACATTAGCGTGATTGTGCAGGCGACTAAGCCGGGCAATTTCAGGTTGATAAGCCATTACCGCCCGAATGCCATGAATTTTATTAGCCGAAATGCACATACCGGCTCCTGTCCGGCAAATAAGCACACCGAATTGGGCGCGACCGGAGGTAATAGCTTCAGCAACGGCTCGGGCATAATCCGGATAATCCGCACTATCGTCACTATTGACACCAAAATCAATTACTTGATAGCCTGCTGAGCGCGCAAATTCGATTAATGCGTTCTTCAGGCGATAGCCACCGTGATCGGCTCCGAATGCAACTACCATACTTAATTCTTTTTAGGCTCGGTTGTAATCCACTTGTATTCCGGGCTAAGCGGTCGGTAACTGGTGCGAGCCGTGCCTTTGGCATCATAGCGGTTATAGAACCATTCTTCCGGGGTTGGGATCAGGTATTCTTTAAGGTGATCAACTCGTGATTTGACACTGGTATCGCCCAATTCCATAACTTTTAGATAATCGTCGTAGGCTAATTTATAGACTAACTTGTCTTCAAAATTCATTTGACGCCCGGTGGTATAATAATCGGCGGCGGCATAATAGAGATCGGCTCTAATTTTGTAGGCTTGGGGTGAATTGGGATCAATGGCGATAGCTTTTTGGGCATATTCCAAGCCCTTCGGAAAATCAGCCAGCAGTTGACAGCATCGAGCGGCTTGCTGGATAACATTCAAATCTTTGGGAGAAATATTCTTTAAGATTTGATCATAGGCTTTTAGGGCTTCGGCATAATTATTTTTCTGAGTGAAATTAAGTTCAGCAATGTTGCTCAAAGCTTCTAGATTTTTAGCATCTAGTTCGGCAACTTGTTGATAAACCACCAAGGCTTTATCGTACTCGCGCTGTTGCTTAAGAGCGGATGCATATTCCAGACCATAGCGAATATTGGTGGGATTCTTTTCCCATTGTTCTTTTTGAATGGTGGTAATGTCTCTGCCGAGCTTCTGATAAGCAAGAATGCGGTCGTTAAGGGCTTGTTCATCATTAGGATTGAGTTTTAAAATTCCATTGGTAGCATAGATGACATCCTCGTAACGCTGGGCATTGAGATACAATTTTACTAGGGTGCGATAGAGCTCAATATCCTCCGGCGCAATTTCAATCATTTTTTCATATTCCCGAATCTCGAGGTCAATCTTACCCTTTAGACGGTAGATATAAGCTATATTTTTCTTTAAAAAAAGGTCATCCGGCAAATATTTTTCACCTGCTAAATAAACATACAGGGCACTATCGAGATAAATGCTATTTTCACTGGCTAATTGCTGATAAGCTCTTCCCCAATAGGGAAAAAGGTCTTTAGCATATTCCTCTTCACAGCCAAAGCTGCTCATTTTCTTGTAATTTTCAATTGCGCTTCTCCAGTTTTGATTCTGGTAATAACTATACGCAAAACTTAAATACAGATCGCACTTATCCCGATCGATCATCAGATGAGCTCCTGCGTGTTCCATAACCGGTTCGCCGGACTCAGGCGAAGGGGGAGCGCAGTTCATTAATCCAATAGCAAGGCAAATGATTATCACCATCTCGATAAAGTAAAAACATCTTTTCATATAATCACCTCATATATTTTAGTGCTTTTTATACTTCCTAAACCAAGGTTCACCGGTCGTGATACAAAAGTGAATATTCAGTATTTTCTCATTTCCAATTTCATCTGATAAAAAGCCATTTTTTAAACCGTAAGTTAATGCGAAATCCATTCGATTCAAATTATAAAAAAATGGTAGACTAATACCGGCCGTGATACCGTATTCGCGGATTCCGGAATTTAGATAGACCGGTTCGGTTTGATAATAGGCACCACCGCGGTAATATAATTTCTGTAAAAAGGTATTCTTAAATGCTTGCCCTGGTGATTTTTCTAAACCAACTCCCACCGCGAAAGAATTACGGCTGTCGCTTTTAAACTGTTGAAATATGTAAAATTTTTGGAATAGATCAGCTTCGTAGATACCATATTGCATATCGGCATTTAGGGCTAGATTCTTGGTTACCGGCAAATTAATTCCAACTTTGATAATTGTTGGAAAATTAATAGGATCGGATTTTATAGTAGTATCGGGGCCATAGTTATTTTCTATGAAGGTCGAGCTTTTAAACTTATTCCCCTTTTCGATAGTTGCGGCCAGATTATAACGTTGACTGTGATCACTTAGCAGAAGACCAATGGTAATGCGATTGCCATCAACGGCTATGGTGCGTTTATAGTAACTTTCTAAGTCATTGTCGGAATCAATCTCGGTATGATTACGAACCACATAATTACCGAATAAAAGTTGAGCTTTTAAACCAACCGCTAAATTTGGCGAGACTCGGTAACCGGTACCGAGATATAATTCTGAGATTCCTCCGGACAATTCCACGGTGGAATTATATTCAAATTTATCACCTTGAAATATCAAGGAATCTGCGAAACTGACTGAAGACTTCATTCTGGTTAACGGCGCCAGACCGATAGCGAGACCGACTCGTCTGCCAACCGGTAGTTTAAAAGCAAAGCCCGAAAAGTTTACCATTTTACCTTTGAAATCAAGTTCAGGAATGGAAAGAGTTGAAGCGTACATCTGCCCTTGTAAAGAAGTGCTACCGAATCCTTGCCAGAGCGCCGGATTAGACTGATTTAAACTCATCGAGTCTCGAACGGCTACCCCGGCTCGCCCCATTCCTAAGATGCGCACTGAATTGGCTGGTGATTCGACTCCGAAGCCGTAATTGGCGTAATATGAGATTTGTGCCCAACCGTTTAGACTGAGAACCAATAAGAATAAAATAGCGCGTCGAGATGTCTTCATTCTTCCTGCATCGTTAATATTTCCATACGGGGACGTCGTGCCGGGTTAGAATCTTCGCTTGGATAAAATCCTAACATAGCCGGGTAAAGTCCACTGGGCGAAATCCATAAGGCTACTCCAAAATTGCTGATATTACCACTGGTAAAAAGTTGTACCGTACCGGGAATTTTCAAAGTCAAAACGCTATCGTTGGCTGAAAAAGTTCGTGAAGTAATGTAGGATGAAACCGACGGTGAAAACGACCCGCCTTCCCACTCCGCTGAATCCAATAAAGTAATGTATATAGTATGAGAACTACCGTAATCTTCAGTTAGCTCCGAATTGACATATAAATAAAGATTAGCACCGGCGATGAATAAATTCTTATCAGTTATAAGCTCCTCTACCCGAAGTTTTAGGAAAGTATAGGCGGCTTTTCCGGAACTGATCAGCAGGGGCTGGGGCAATGTCTCGAGGTTCTTTTTAAACTCCGTAATAGTTACATCTTCGATGCCTGCCAGAGTGGTAGTGATAGTATCGCCATCATTGCCTTTATATGAAATAATAATACGGGGATAATAATTAGTTTCTCCCGAATAGATTATTCCCAGACCAGCATCCGAACGATCAGCCGGCTTAATTACAATGCCATAATGCGATTGGGTCGTGTCGCGCCATTTTGCGATAAAAGGTATGGTCAAATCGAGTACTAATGTATCCGCATCCGAGTAGGTAAAAGTTTTCCATTCAGTCAGTGAATAATTTTCAAGGCTGAAATTAGTGCTATTAGTACTGTCTTCCGACCAATCCGCCACCCCCTCACCTTCCATTGAAGCGATTGTCATTTCTAAAGACGGGTGAATAGCAGTATCATTCAGCAGGTAATTACCAGTTACTAGAACCAATTCACAGGAGAGGATTTTATCCAAGGGAAGAGTATCAAGCGGTGCTCCTAATGTATTGAATAACAAGAGGCTGTAAGCTGTAAGGTTATCATCCGTTCCTACTACTAAATAGGAATTGAAACCGATGTTAGGTTCGGCGAAAATAGTCGTGTCCATTATAAAATTCGCACTGACGCTGACCGAATCAAAACTGCATAAATTTTTATTTAAAGGCAAGGTGGGAATTTTTTCAGAGCAACCAAATAATAAAAGGCAAAAGAAAATCGCCGCTGTCCGGCGATAATCAATTTTTACATACCGTAACTTTGACCAGACACGGTCGAAATATGGTTTATAGATGTTCCATAATATTGACGATTTCATCTGCCAATTTTTGCCAATTTTCAGGGGATTCACCATTTAATTCATAAGAAGAAAATTTCTTCTTATCATGCTTTATAATCTCGCTGAAAGCAGGATCTTTCTGATATTTTTCCAGCAAATTTTCATCTTTATTGATGATTAAAACGTGATCGCAATAGGGAATAGCCGCAGCTACTACATCTAATCGCCCATCAACACTATTCTGAAAATCAAGGTTGTTCAATCCAATCTTTTGGTATTCTGTTATCTTAAAGTTGGAACTGTCAACTTTGGAGTGAATGATTTGCAGGATTTTTACCCCCTCACAATATTCTTTGTCCACTAAATTGGATTGCATAAAAAGGGGAATGAGGCTCGTTTGCCAATCGTTGCAAATAATTACTTCCGGTTTCCAACGCAGATAGCTCAGGGTAGTAAGAGCCGCCATCGCGAAATAGCCAAATCGCACCGAGTTGAGATATTCATCCGAAACGCACTCGGTCGGATAGAGATTTTTATCGGAGTTATTAAAATAATACGGATGCTCCAGAAAATATACCTGGACTTTAGTATTGGGAATAAAAGCCGATTTGACTGAGGCTTTGATGTTTTCACCGCGGTACCAGAGGTCCATTTCGCGCAAGCGGATTACTTCTCGTAAAATATAGCGTCTTTCACTAATGAAGTTATATTTAGGCATCATTAGGCGAAAATCGTATTTGCGCTCGTTGAATACCATTGGGATTTCCTTGGAAAAGCTAGCCAGTTGATAAGTTTCGGCAAAAGGAATAATCTCAGAGGTCAAAAAATATATTCTCTTAATCATAAGTAATTTTATTTAATTAGTTGTTTGGCGCTTTCAGCGTATTCACTTTTCGGATACAAATTGATCAATTTTTGAAATTCATCCCTTGCTCTTCTCTGGTCACCCATTTGTTTATAACACAATCCAATTTTATACTGTGCATCATCATCTTTATCAGTATTAGCAAAATTCCTGACTTTTTCAAACTCAATGATCGCCTGCTGATATTGTTTCAACGAATAGTAACTTTCTCCGATCCAATACTGGGCATTATCGGCCAGCTCGTTAGCCGGGTCATCGGCAATTAATTTGCGGAATAAAGCGATAGCCTCTTCAAATTTACCATTCTGGTGCAGACTCAAGGCATTCAAATACCGATCTTTATAGGCAATGCTGGGCGCAATAATGGCCCGATTGGTGGCTTGGCGAGTGTCTGTCTGACTTGCTGAATTGTAATCACTGATACTATTGGATAACGAAACCAAACGATTCTCTAGGATGACCAGCTGCGATAGAATTTCAAAATTGATACTGTCGGCATAGCGCGTTCTTTGCTCGGCATTATTCAGTCGTTTCTGCATATTGGCTTGTTCGCTTGCCAGAATATCGAGTCTGTTTTCGAGACTGGCGACAGTTTGTTGAAGGGGCTCAATCAACTTATTAATTTCAGCGGCAAGTGCGGCTGGAATTTCAGACTCTTTTTCTTTGGCAGTCAATGAATTAACTGTCTTGGTAAGACTGACAATCTGGGTTTTTAGATCGGAAATATCCATTGCTAACCGGTCGAGACTGCTGGCTATCTCGGCGTTGCTAAGCCTTTTTTGTTCCGAACGAGCATAATCAAGATTTACTACCATTAGGCATAACGTAAGTATTAAAATTCTACCGAACGCTGGCTTAAAGTTCAGTTTGTTTTTTATTGGTTCTATCATATTATTAATGACATAAATTGTTATGAAAGCTACGAAATTTCTCAATAAAAATGAAAAAAATATTTTCGGTCGGCATTTGACAATTTAATATTGTTTGTCTATTCCTATATTGAGAGCCAATCCTACCAGAATAAAACAGGTCATCAAAAATGACCCGCCATAGCTGACAAATGGCAGAGGTAGTCCGGTAACCGGCATCAATCCAATGGTCATTGCTACATTAATAATCACATGTATGCCTATAATACTGGCGATCCCGATCATACAAAGCGAACAAAAGCGATCTTTCTGACGATAAGCAATATTAATACAAATTAGAATAAAAGCCAGGAATAGCAATAATACTACTAACACCCCTATGAAACCATATTCTTCTCCGATTACCGAAAAGATGAAATCAGTATGCTGTTCTGGTAAAAATTTAAGGTGAGTTTGCGTTCCTCGAGCTATGCCCTTCCCAAAAAGACCTCCGGACCCGATGGCAATTTTCGACTGAAGAACCTGGTAGCCAGTACCCTGCGGATCGGCATTAATATTAAAAAGTGTCAAAATCCTTTGTTGCTGGTAGGGCTTAAGACCATTCCATAAAAACGGAGTGGTAAAACCAAGCGATAGGTTTAACAACATAATTGTTAGAGAAGTCCTTAGTTTTTCTTTGGTTAAGTACAAAACAAAAACTACTATAACAACCCAGATAAAAAAAGTGTAAAAGTTAAAGGCGGTTACTATACTCAAGACCGGAGCTATGATGATAAAAAGATGAAATAAACGAGCACCGGCCCAGTACAGCATCGGAAATAACATACCAAAATAAATAATTGACGTTCCCAAATCCGGCTGTTTAAGCACCACAGCCATCGGCAGTAAAGAAAGTAGGGTCGGAATCAACACAAATTTAAAATCTAAATTAGAGTAGGAAGTACTGGCTATAAAACGAGCAATTGCCAGCATAACCATTATTTTCATAAACTCAGAAGGCTGAAAACCGGCCGAGCCCAAAGTTATCCAGCGGACTGTACCAGATACCGATTTACCAAAAAAATAAGGTAATAGCAGAAGGCCAAATCCCAATAAATACAAAATGTAAGCCGAGTCATAAATCAATTTTTTCTGCAAAAAATAAATAGTTGCGGCAATCAGACTGCTTAGCACCAGCCAAATCAGTTGCCTCCCAATAATCTTCTCAAAAAAAGAACCTTCCATATTTAATGAGGCGCTATAAATGGATAACATTCCTATTAAACACAATAATCCTACAATTACTAGAATCGCAAGGTTCAAGTTTGAAAAAGAATTCAAAAAATTGTTTATTCTCTTAGAAATTGGTGGGTGCATAGATGGCTAACGATTGTCTAATTTTTTGCTGGTGAATAAAGTTAAAAACCTGTCCGGCAATCTGAGCGGCGATTCCGCCACCTGATTTACCGTGTTCTACCAAAACCGCAATGGCGATAGTCTGATTTTGTTCCTTCATATAACCGATGAACCAGGCATGGGCATCGCCATGAGGATTCTGAGCCGTGCCGGTTTTCCCGAATACTGGAACATCCTTGACTCTGGCGGCGCGTCCGGTGCCGCGATTAATAACATCAGCCATTGCTTTTTCGACGAATTCCCAGGTATCCGCTGAAATACTCCGAATCGAATCCTTTGCGGCTGTAAAAATAATTGTCTCATTAGTCTTTCGATCAATATATTTTAATCCAACATGTGGTTGCACCAATTTGCCCCGCGTAGCCAAAGCGGCACTAAAGCGGGCCATCTGGACGGGTGTAACTAAAATATCGCCTTGTCCAATTACCAGGTTCAATTTATTGCCATCTGTCCAACCATGTTCGCCATATTTAAGATTCAGAAAATTTACATTAGGCATTACTCCGGCTGATTCGCCATATAAATCCACACCGGTCTCGACACCAAACTTAAAAACCTTCCCCATATTAGCCCAATCATTCAAATCCAGCCGCCTAATCAAATTATAGAAATACACATTACAGGAATGGACAATCGCCTCATACATATCCATTGATCCATGACCTCGCTCTTGCCAGCATTTAAAAATGCGATGTCCCAGACGATATTGACCATAACATCGGACCGACCATTCTGGATCAACCGCTTTGGTTTCCAAGGCCGTTAAAACTGCAATCAGCTTAAAAGTCGAGCCCGGCGGATATGTGCCTTGAGTAGCACGATTAAACATTGGCAGGTCAGGATCGCTCATCAATGCATCCCAGGTCTCACTTGAAATTACCCCGGCAAATAATCCCGGCTCGTAGTCCGGTTTACTGACAATCGAAAGTATCTCTCCATTATCAGCATCCAGCACCACAATGCCTGCTTTATATCCTTCTGCCAACGATTCAATGAAAATTTGTAGGTTAAGATCTATAGATAAAAACATTTCATTCCCCGGAATTGGCGGAATATTATCTCGGTCTACTATCCGACCGACTTCCCTACCCAAAGCATCCACTTGAATAAAATTATAGCCACGCGACCCTTTTAAAATATTCTCATATTGGCGTTCGACCCCCTTCCATCCGATCAAGTCACCTTGTTTATATTCTTTATATTTTTCCTGTGTTAGATCGCTAACAGAAATTTCCCGGACATACCCTATTGATTGAGACATACGAACTCCTGATGGAAAAGAGCGCACCGGTTCCACCGAATACACGACACCCGGTAAGTCGAGACGATGTTCTTCAATATTTGTAATAATCTCGAAATCCACATCCTCAGCTATTTTAATGGGGACAAACTGCCCACGCCATCTATTTTTGATACGGGCGTTGATTTCCTCGACGCTAAGTCCGAGAATTTTTGCCAAAATCGTATCCGCTTGAGCTGTATGCTTAAATTCATAGGGGATTACGTTTATGTTATATTGGGATTTATTGTCAACAATTATTTTCCCATTTCGGTCATAAATTATACCACGCGGGGCTTCAATTGGTATAACTCGGACCCGGTTGGCTTCGGCAATGCCTTTATAGCTCGGCCCCTTGACAATTTGTAAATAATACAAGCGACCAATTAAAACTAGAAAAATCAGAGTAACAACAATTACCAGAAAATTTTTCCTGATACTATTGACCGAATTATGGGAAATGTACATACTCTATTCCAAAGAAAGTGGAACAAAATATTGGATTACAAAATAAAAAATTCCAGTATATAAAGCCGAAGGTAAGATATATTGCAAAATTATAGCCTGAGTCGTAATCTCGACGCCTTTGAAATTGATCAGGTAGATAATTGAAAAATGAATCAGAATAATCAGTACCTCGATGCCATAAAACAAAATTGGATTTAAACGACTGCGGCGTTTTTTAAGTGAGCCAGATCCAAAACCGGCTATAGTCTTGGCTAAGGCAGATAAGCCCAGAAACGAGCCCAAACCGATGGCATCAGCGATTAGACCGATTATAAATCCGTAGATTTGCCCGACAACTTTTCCCTCACTGCGGCCAACCAACAACACTAGTATCAGCAGAAAATCCGGTCGAATGGCGCGGATTGTCAGCCAGGGGCCAAACAATATCTGGATTATGATAGCCACTAGGCTGAAAGCAATTATCAGGAGAATCTTTCGTAACATTATTTTCTCAAAACCACGAATACTTCTTCAATCGAATTGATATTCACACTTGGTCGCACGGTGGCAATTTGAAAAAGATTATTGGCCGATTGATGGACTTCGACAACTTCACCAACCATTATATTTGGCGGGTAAATTTCACTAAAACCGGAAGTCAACACTTTTTCTCCTGGGTAGATGATCGCTGTCTTCGGTATTTCGCGTACTTCGGCTAAACCATTCGGTTGCCAGTGCATAATCCCATGTTCCCGCGAAATCTGGAATTTTACACCCAGTCGGAAATTTACATCAAGGAAAATCTGCACCAGAGTATTATTATTACCAACAGAAACTGTTTTACCTACGATTCCGTCGTTAGTAATAACAGCCATATTCGGAGCAACACCATGCTTTCTACCCACATTAATCGTAATCGAATTATAGAGTGGTGTCGTCCCTTGGCTGATCACTTCTGCCGGTAAAATTGTAAGTCGAGTCGTATCGGCAAAATTCATCATTTCCCGCAGACGTTGATTTTCCAGATAAGCTTCTTTCAATTGAGCATTAAGCAATGCCAGCCGCAGATTTTCCTCTTTTAGTTCCTGATTTTCTTCAACTAAATTGGACAAATCATTGACCCAAACCTTAGGATAATGCAAAAAAGCAAATACGTCGGCAAACTCGCCCTGCATAGTTCTGATTTGTGGACTGTTATTATGAGCTAAAATAAATAATGAGAGCGAAATTAAAAAAATCAGTAATAAGTACACATACTGATCAATTATAAAACGAATTATTTTCAGCCACATGGCATTTAGACTAATACATCCCGATATTTTTCCGGATCTTCGATGATCATACCGGCACCTTTGACAACGGAAAGCAGAGGCGTTTCAGCGACATTGACCGGTAAGTCGGTTTCCACCCGAATGCGCTGATCGAGTCCCTTTAAGAGTGCGCCGCCACCAGTCAGAATGATTCCACGATCGAGAATATCAGATGAAAGTTCCGGCGGAGTATTTTCCAACGCTTGTTTAATAGCCTGAATAATCAGTTCGAGTGTATCTTTCAGACATTCGCGGATTTCGACCGATGAAACCTCTATAGTTTTCGGAATTCCGGCTACCAGACTGCGGCCTTTCACCTGGATAGTAGTATCATTGATTGGCATCGCGGATCCGACGGAACATTTAATCTGTTCGGCAGTACGTTCGCCGATTAACAAGTTATGCTCGGTTTTAAAATAATGCACGATAGCTTCGTCCATTTCATCGCCTGCCACCCGGATTGCCTGTTTAGTAACAATCCCATTCAGAGCAATGACGGCAATCTCAGTCGTGCCGCCACCAATATCAACAATTATATTGCCGACCGGTTTAGAGATGTCAATGCCGATTCCGATAGCAGCCGCTACGGGTTCATCTACCAAATATACTTCCCGCGCGTTGGCACGGTCGGCCGAATCACGCACCGCTCGTTTTTCGACCTCGGTAATGCCGGAAGGAATGCAAATAACCATTCGCGGGCGGGCGATCCGGCTAAGATTAATCTTGCGAATGAAGCCACGAATCATAGCATCGGTCATTTCAAAATCGGCAATCACGCCATCCTTCATAGGTCGAATAGTCATAATATCATGGTGGGTTTTTCCGAGCATATCCTTCGCATCTGCTCCGACTGCCAATACTTCACCGTCGTGAGTAGAACGAGCCACGATTGACGGTTCATCCAGCAGAATACCCTTGCCTTTCATATAAATAATCGTATTAGCGGTACCTAAATCAATGGCAATATCGCCGGTGAAAATATTGAAAAGATTGATCCCTTTTTTCATTTACTACCCCTTAATGTTTAAAAACTCGCTTGCCAGTAAATATCATAAACAATTTACGTTCGTTACAAGCCGCAATACTCTCCTGATCCCGTATACTGCCACCTGGTTGAATGAAACCAATCACACCTTGTTCGGCCGCTATATCCACCGAATCCCGGAAGGGAAAATAAGCGTCGGAAGCCATTACCGTATTTTTGATTGACAACCCGGCTTCACTGGCTTTACGGATAGCAATTTTGACCGAATCAACTCGCGACGTCTGACCGGCGCCAGCTCCAACGGTACCGGTTGCATCGCAAAAAACAATCGCATTCGATTTTAAATGCTTTACGACATGCCACGCCATACGCACAGTCGGCATAATAGCGGGATCTGGTTGACTTTCCGTCACAATTTTCCATTGGCTTTCATCGTCTTCAGCGGCTTGAATTTCCTGCACTAAAAGACCTTGACCGTAAGACCGCAAATCAAGCGCATAATTCAATGCCTCAGCGTTCGGAATCAATAGGCGTAAATTTTTGCGCTTGCCTAAAATTTCCAACGCCTGAGTCGAATAACCGGGAGCAATAATACATTCCAGAAAACTCTTGGTAAATTCCTCCGCCAGATTAACATCCACTTCCCGGTTTACCCCCACAATTCCCCCAAAATAACTAACCGGGTCGGTCTGAACCGCCCGTTGGTAAGCTTCCAGCGTGGCTTCTCCAACTCCAAAACCACATGGGTTGGTATGCTTGACGATGACAACCGCGGCCCTGTCAGTCTTGAAAGTCGCATAACATCTATAGGCTGCTAGGCAATCAACATAATTATTGAACGATATTTCTTTGCCCTGTAATTGCTGGAAAGGTTGCCAGCCTGGATTATTTAGCGGCGCATAAAGAGCCGCGCCCTGATCAGGATTCTCGCCATAGCGCAAGGTCTGTTGCTTATGAAATGCCTGGACAATCATTTCCGGCATTTTTTCAACTCCAGCACCCGCTAAAAAACTAGAGATTTCGGAGTCATAGGTCATTGTTTTCAAAAAAACTGCCGCGGCTAATTTTTGACGATATTCCAGAGTAATTTCACCCTTTTCAAGTCGTTCAAGAAACTCATCATACTGTCCGGGGTCAGAAAGAATGACGACATTTTTGAAATTCTTGGATGCCGCCCGTAACATACTAGGTCCGCCGATGTCAATCATTTCGACAATTTCCTCAAAACTTTTATTGCCCGCATGATAAGTTTCGCTGAACGGGTAGAGATTAACTACTACCAGCTGAAATGGCTCGACTTTGACGCGCGCCAAATCTGCACGGTGACTTTCTTCAGTTGTGTCCGCCAGTAATCCGGCAAAAACTGCCGGATGTAAAGTCTTGACCCGACCACCAAGAATTTCCGGAAAACCGGTCAAATCCTCGATTTTTTCCACCGCAATACCGGCTGTTTGCAAAGCCTTGTAAGTTCCACCGGTCGAAAATATTTGAATGCCTTTCCGATCCAGAGCTTGGGCTAGATTCTCAATATTAGACTTGTCATAAACACTGATAATCGCGCGCTTAATTTTAAACTCACTCATTTTTCCCAAACAACCTTTCCATTTACATATTTTATTTTATCTTCGCACAGGGCTTTCACCACTTCCGGATAAAGGCGATGCTCAACTTCCAGAACGCGAGCGGCCAGACTTTCTGGCGTGTCGTCCGGCAAAACGGCCACTTTTTCTTGGCAAATAATAGCTCCTGTATCATATTTCTCATCAACAAAGTGAATCGTTACCCCAGTAAACTTGACGCCGGAAGCGATTACCGCCTCATGTACCTTCATTCCGTAAAATCCTTTGCCCCCGAAATTCGGTAAAAGTGCCGGATGAATATTGACAATTGCCCATGGATATTTCCTTACAACCGGAGTCGGAATCAACTTCAGAAATCCAGCTAAAACAATCAGGTCAACCTTGTGGCTTTCCAATATGCTTAATAAGGCATTGGCATACTCTTCCGGCGTCGCAAATTGTTTGCGATTAATGCAGAAAGTCGGAATTCCCACCGCGTTCGCTATATCAAAAACCGGAGGATGTTCGTTATCACTGATAACGCAGACAACCCGTCCAGCTATTTCGCCTTTTTGAATTTTATCCAATATGGCGGCAAAATTAGAACCACGTCCTGACGCAAAAACAGCAATATTTTTCAAAACTACCACATTTAAATAAACGTTCAAATTTATCTAAATATCGTCGTAGAATCAATTACGATTTATCAATGCGAAAAATAAATTTCTGAACTATGTTTTCGCTGGTCGTAATAGCTATAATAAATTGACCGGATCAATGTTGTCCATATCGTCGAATTCCTGATTTTCACCACCCATTCCCCAGATGAAAGTATAACAAGCTGTCCCAACTCCGGCATGGATTGACCAGCTCGGTGATAATACCACCTGTTTATTGTGCATAACTATATGACGAGTAGCTTCCGGTTCCCCACAGAAATGAAAAACGAGACCATTTTTCGGCAAATCGAAATACAAATAAATTTCGGTGCGGCGTTCATGAGTGTGGGGCGGCATTGTGTTCCAGACACTGCCTTCCGCCAATTCGGTAAGCCCCATAACTATTTGACAGGTATCAAGTACTCCCGGACGTAAATATTGAAAAATAGTACGTTTGTTACATTCGGCATCACTGCCTAAATCACGACGATTAGCCTGCGCCTGGGTTACCTTACGAGTGGGATAGGCTTGATGAGCCGGATAACTAAGCAGATAAAACTCAGCCGGCGTTTGGGCCGAATCACTCTGAAATAAAATGTTATGACGCCCCTTGCCGATATACAAAGCTTCCTTATTGGCTAAATGAAATGATTCTTCTCCAACCGATACAATACCCGCCGCACCAATGTTGATCACCCCGATTTCACGACGTTCAGTAAAGTATTCTGACGCTAATTCCTTTGAACCACTCAACGCCAGTGGCTGATTCGTTGGTACCGCCGCTCCGACAATCGCGCGGTCGGCATCGCTGTATACTAAACGCAGTTCACCAGTCTGAAATAAATTTTCTACCAGCATATTTTGCCGTAATTCAGATGTTGTCATACGCTGAAATCGAATTGGATCGGCTAAATAGCGAATTTCCATATTATACCTCATTAGTTATTTTTATTTATTGGAACGACCTGCCAAAACGGCAGACCGAAAAGCTTCGGCATGTTTGGCTAAAGCTTGCCAGTCATCGGCGGCTATCATCTTTTTATTCAGTAATGCCGTCCCGACTCCCAGACAGCAAGCGCCTGAGCGGATGAACTCCGCGGCGTTTTCGAGTGTGACTCCACCGGTTGGCAATAGCTTGACCTGCGGTAAAGGACCAAGAATATCCTTCATATAGCCCGGGCCAAGCGCCGTTGCCGGAAAGACTTTAACAATATCAGCACCCTGTTCCCAGGCGGCTAGAATCTCGGTCGGCGTGAATGCCCCTGGAATAGCCGGTTTGTCATAGCGGTGACACAACCGAATGACTTCCGGATTGAAAATTGGACCGACGATAAATTGCGCGCCATTTAAAATCGCTAATCGGGCAGTCTCAGCATCCAGAACACTTCCCGCACCGATGAGAAAATCTTCCCCGGTCTGCGCCGCAAAATTCTTGATGATCTCCAGCGCTCCCGGCGTTGTCATCGTAATTTCCAGCGCGTTTACGCCACCCTGCCGCAACGCTGAAATTATGCCGGGCAACTTTTCGTCACCATCTAACCGGATAACGGCAACCAATCCTGATTCGATCAATTTTGCAGTAATTGTCTGTCGGTCCATTTTTTTTCCTTATTATTATTTAAAGGTTTAAACTATTTTGTATTATAGTATCATTCGCAATTTCAAACTGCTGAATATTAAAGTTGTCATACAAATTTCGCAAGTCTTTTATTAATAATTTGGCTAAAAATAATTTATTTAGCCAAATCTGCGATAATCTGAAGAGTGTGTTCCTCGGCAATTTGCAAATGGGTCGTCATAGCTTCAAAAGCACCCTGATTATCTTTAGCCTGAATTTTTTCCAAAATCAGATTGTGGTAGGTGATGGCTGAACTTTTTGCGCTATCAATTTGCTGATATACCAGACTACGGATTTTCGGCATTAACCGAAACATCGGTTCAACGATAATCGGCAACAATTGATTTTTTGAAGCAATGGCAATATTGAGATGAAAATCTTTATCTATTTGACCCTGTTTGAGGTAGTCGGTAGAATCACATTTTTTCAAATCATTACAATTTTTCCGCAATTTTGTCAGGTCGCTGGCAGTGCGTTTCTCTGCGGCCAGGCTGGCAATCTGCGGCTCGAGGATTTTGCGGATTTCCATAACATTCATAAGATAATCTTTGTCAAGATTCAGCTCCAGGAAGAGGCTCATCGGTTTGATTACATTTTCAGCTGGATAATCGGTGACATATATGCCGCTACCCTTGCGAATGCGCAAAAGTCCACGTGCATTTAATTTCTGGAGCGCTTCGCGCAAGGCTGTACGACTGACGCCGTACATTTTACAGAGCTCGGTTTCTGGCGGTAATTTTTCTCCGGGCAGAACTTTTTTTTGACGAATCAACTCTTCGATATGTTCGACAATTTCCTGACTGAGACTGAGCGGATTACCGATCCGTGGAAACAGATTAGAAATTGGTTGATTTTCAATTTTTTGTGCCATTCTATTTCAATTTTAGGCAGAATATAGATTATTTGCAAGGAAAGTGACTTGCGCAGTTTGATTGTCAATAAGATTCGCCGATTATTTCAAATAAACTATTTTTTGCCGGAGATTTACGTATCTGGCTTTGAAACTGACGAAATAAAGACCGGAGGCAACATTCTGCGGTTGCCACCGATCATTATAACAGCCGGCTTTAAACAAACCATCCTTTAGAACGGCTACTTCCCTGCCGGTTAGATCGTAAATTGCCAGCCGACCGTGGATGTCATACGGCAAATCTATTTTAATATTTACTAATTGGTTAAAAGGATTGGGATAAGGCGGGTGAAGTCGAAATTCTTCCGGTAAAGTCTGTCGCTCCGAGTAGGAATTGAAATAATTAACATTCTTTAATACCCAATTTTCCGGATCGAGGACAATGGAATCCGGTTTGAAATTACAGAAAAAACTGAAATATTGGGTTTCCAGACTATCAGTAATTGTAAATGTTGTATCGTTGAGACCGTCGCTAAATAACAAGGTCAGTGGCATCCGGAAAATAGTGGCACTGGTCTGTATCTGGGAGATAGCGACTTTTATTTTCCAGGAATTAGCTAAGTGGCGGTAAGCTTGCCAGTTCACCTGATAATGCGGTTGACCAACACCATAGACCCATTGCTCGAAGAACCAGTCCAGATTTCGACCGTAAATCTCTTCGCACTTTTTCTGGAAATCGGCCGTGGCGGCATAACCGCCGGAATATTCTCCGCGGTAATGCTTAAGAATTTCGGAAAAATTCTCATTCCCAACCAACCCTCGTAGCATATGTAATACCCAGGCGCCTTTATCGTAAACAATTTGGTTAAAAATATTGTTAACATTACTTGTATCCTGAACATACAAACTGCCACTGCGCCAGCGGGAGGGTCGGTTCAAATCTTTCATGTAATTCTGCAAACCGAAAGTGCCTTCGACATTTTCTCGCCAGAGCGCCTCGGCATAGCGCGCAAAGCCTTCATTCAGCCAGATATGCTTCCAGCTGGCGCAGGTAACATCATTCCCCCACCAGGAATGCGCTAATTCGTGGCAAATCAACATTTCAGAAAATGAACCGAGACTGGTAGCAGTTTGGTGTTCCATACCGCCATTCCAGGAAAATTGGACTTGACCGTATTTTTCGGCAATGAAAGGATATTCACCCCAGAGGGAAGCGAAGTAAGTCATCATATCGGCAGTCATATTCAGAAATGGACGCGCAATAGTTTCATAATCCGGATATACCCAAAATTCCAGCGGCATCGAGCTTGAACCGTCAATGCCGGAATAATTTTCACTCCAATAAGTGTAGTCGGAAATTGCTAATGAAATCAGGTAAACAGCAATCGGGTAGCGTTCCTGCCAACAATAGGTGCGAGTGCTATCAGCATTTTCGATTATCCTGACGAGAGTGCCGTTTGAAACAGCTTTCAATTCCGACGGCACAGTGATATTAATGTCCACCGAATCGGCTTTATCACCGAGACGATCCTTGCAGGGAAACCATGTGTGAGCATAATAGGGTTCGCTCAAAGTCGAAATGACCGGCGCCGAATTATGATATTGAAAATATATTCCTCTATCATCATTCGTTTCCTCTGCGCCGCTATATGTAATCGAAACGCTGAAGGTATCGGTCTTATTTAGAGTTTTATTCAGTTTCAATGATAAAATGTTATTGCGTTGAGTATATGCGACGGCGTCCCCGCCAATTGAGGTTACCGATAGGTTATTATCCATATCGAAGTCAATCTGCTGTAAATTATTTTCAACAGCCGATCCGCGGATTATGACGTTACCGTACAAAATTGAATTATCAATATCAAAATGAAAATTCAGACCATAATAGGCTACGTCGTAAGCACTTGTATTTGCGTATTCTGAAAGTTGGGCAAGCGCGACTCGGCGGTTCCCCAGCCATTGGGCTTTGGTGCGGATTTCTTGCTCGATCCAATCGGAATCTACCTGAGCAGAAAGGTGAGTGATTAAACTGGCTAAGAAAATTATAGCTAAGGAATTTCTTTTCATAAGGCGCTGAAAAGTTAATTACTAATGACAGTTTTTCCAGCGGTTTTTCTACTTGGGAATTTGTGACATAAGGCGGTTTAGAAATTCTGCCTATTATCTACAGAGCAATGGTAAATTCAAATATTTCCATAATTCCATTAAAACAAAAAATGCCCGAAATCAAATCATCAATAATATACAATTCTATAACGAGGAATATTTGTATAGCGCCTTGTTATAAATTTTGCAGAAATGTGCCAATCTGAAAAATAGCAACGGAGGCAACGAAGGCAATCGTTACCGTATAAACCGCCTGGAAGAGAGCCCATTTCACATGGCCTAATTCTTTCTTGACCACTGCCAAAGTCGCCAGGCAAGGTTAGGCTAACCTAACTATGTAATCTAATTTTGGGAAACATTTTTAACTGAACAGATAGGTTGGTTAACAATCTGATTGTACGAAAAGTTGTAAATTGTGAATAGAGATTTTTGCAGATTAAAATACAAATGCGGCAAATAAAAATAGGTAATGACTACCTGAAGGAAAATATACCCGTCATTTGAACAGATCGTCCGGCAGAAGATCTTAGTAAAAGAGTACAGAATAGATTTGATCACCTGTTGCTAAATTATCAATTGCGAGTTTAAATTACATTGAACAAAATGAACAATGGTTCGTAAAAGAGGCAAACTAAAGATTTTTTTGCTAGTTTAGAAATTAAATCCTTGACAATTACCATAAGAAATGCGAATATTTGAACAGGTAGGAAGTAATAATTAAAAATTAATTATCTACCGATTTTTAATAGTAAATGTCAAAAGTCCAAAAAAACCCAATTTCAAAGGTTCGATCACTATGAGTGATAATTTCAACAACAGTGGAAAAAAGGGAAGCGCCCAACCTTACGATAGCAAAATCAATGAGCAATGCCCGAAATGTTCCGGTAATATTGTTTATCGGAAGAGCACTTACTTTGGCAATAAGGTTTATTACAAAGTATGTAATAATTGTGGCTGGTATATAACCTTACCCAAAGAAGTCTGGAAAGATGTCGTAAGCGCCAGTTTAAAACCGGCTAAGGCTACCCCGACTGAATCGGCCGAACAAGACGAACAAATTGAGGCGATCGTCTCCTAATTTGGCTTAATTCCCCGATTAATCTTTAAAATATCCCGATCAATAAGCGGAAAATTTCCAAAATTGACCACAAGTCAGTAATATTGGATCAATGGCGTTAATTAGTTCAAAGTCGCAAAATGTAGTTCTGATAGGAGCCGCTTTTAAAGCCGAGATCACTCCATTAACCGAAAAACTCAGCCAAAAATTGTGCCGCCTAACGAACATAGATTTTGATTATATCCTAACGGGTTCCGGCCTGGAAAGAGCAAGGCGCTGTTTGGCAGAAAAAGTCGCTAGTCAAGATTATCGGGCTATAATCAATGTCGGTACGGCTGGTGCGCTTTCCGATACTTATCCGTTGAAAAGTCTCTTTTACCCGGACAGGTTTTGTGCGTTAAGTAATGACCATTTGATCTCACTTACCCTGCCAAATGATTTACTCAAATTTGGTCATTTATTGCCAAGCGGTTGGAAAAGCGGGACGCTATTTACAAGTAGGGAACCGATAACCTCAGCTGATAAACGCCGGAAAATTTTGCAGAATTGTCAGGCTGATGCTGTTGATATGGAAGCCTTTGCCTATGCCGATTTTTGCCAGCGGCATAAAATTCCCTTTGCCTGCCTAAAAGTCATTACGGATCGAGCCGATGCCGACGTGACGGAAAATTTCAATGCCAATCTTGCCGAGTCAGCCCAATTATTGGCGGAAAATGCACTAATTCTTATTGATTTATTATTGCATAAATTCGATATTAAGGCTGAAAATGGATGACCCACAAAAAGTTTCTGTCATTATTCCAACTTATAATCGGGAAGCCTGCCTGGAACGAGCCATTGTTTCGGTTCTGAATCAGACTTATCGCAATTTTGAATTAATTGTTATTGACGACGGCAGTACTGATAATACCAGTCGCATAATTCACCGATATAAAAATAAAATTCGTTATTATTCTCAATTGCATTCAGGAGTGTCCACCGCCCGCAACCTTGGACTGGAAAAATCCGAAGGCACTTGGGTAGCATTTCTCGATTCCGATGATTACTGGTTGCCACGCAAACTCGAGCGTCAGATGCAATGTCTGGCTGAAAATCCGAAATGGTTGGTATTGCAAACCGATGAGAAATGGATTAGAAATGGGGTTGTGGTCAATCCGACAAAGAAGCATCAAAAGTATTCCGGTTGGATTTTTGCCCAATGTCTGCCGCTTTGCATAGTTAGTCCTTCCGCGGTTATCGTCCATCAGAAAGTTTTTAACGACGTCGGAGTATTCGATGAAAGTTTGCCGGTTTGCGAAGATTATGATCTCTGGTTGCGAGTTTCCTTAAAATATGAAATTGGATTACTACCGGAGAAACTAATCGTTAAAACCGGCGGCCACTCCGACCAGCTTTCGCGCAAATACTGGGGAATCGATCGTTATCGAGTGCTGGCGCTGGAGAAAATTTTAAACGCTGAACTCGACCGGCAACAAACTGAATTGGTACTCGATGAAATCATTAAAAAGCTTACCATCCTGAGCAAAGGACGCGCTAAACATCCCGAGTTGCCCAATATTTATGCCGAAAAACTGTCTGAATATCAAAAGAAAAAGGAAGCTTTTCTTGCAAATCAAAAATGTTGCCATTGAGCAAATAATCCCGGCTCAATCTCAAGAAAGATTGTTTGTGGAAGAAACCAATCCGGATTCTCATAAACCGGACAGTTCGCTTTTTATTCGGCCGGTATTTTTACATAGTACGTGCAATGGTTTCATTATCCTTTATGGATTTGATTATATTTCCGAGATTTATAAATATGGTGGGAAAAACGTTCCGGCGTTTGTTATTCCTAAAAGCCAATCGCTTTTTTCAGCCTTGAATATAGTGACGGATTTTATTCGGTGTTCGCGTCCGCTTTGGCCAATCGAAGTCGCTCGGATTTTACAATTATGCAATCACCAACGATTCTCCGACACCAAGAAATCGGCATTTTTTAAGAAATTAACCGCAAAAGATTTGACCCGAACTCTGGAGGGACGCTATTTGGCATTGATTGGGCTCGATCCACTTTTTCATAAATTTTTAATTGAAAAAAAAGCGCCGCTGAAAACCTGGTTTTTAACGGCTGAGTGCCCGCCCATAATTCAGGATTTGATCCTGATTTTAATTACTGAATGCCAGCCGTCACTAAGCACTTTTGAAGAAATCAGTCGTAATTTGCTGGAAATTCTCCGGCGGGAGACTATCACTCCTGAACAATTGGCGGCGGAAATAAAACCAATTTTAGCAGGAATATCTGAGGAAATTCAGCCATCGCAGAAACTGGAAGTATTCCGTAATAAGATTCACGAACGCCGTTTTCCGCAGATGACTATTCATCGGGAGCGCGTGAATGATTTTCTGCAAACAATTCAATTGCCAGCGGCAGTTAAGATTGAATTTGACCCGAATTTCGAAGAACGGGGTTACCGACTGAAAGTGGAAATTCGCACGCCAAACGATATTGTGGAACTCACTGAATTTTTGAATAGTGCCGCTCAATCCGATCTGAAGCTTTTACTCGAAATACTTTAAATGTTTAGTTGAATTTCCGATGAACCTGCCGGCTGACCGCTTGATAAAGAAAATATTCGTTACGGCCGAATGTGCTCAGGATGAACTGACCGAGCAAATTCTGGACGCTTATCCTATACTAAAAAAGATAGAAATCGAATCGGAAAAAACTTTGATTGAAACGACTCCGCCCGAAGACCCCAAGAAAATCTTATTGGTAACTCGTTCCAAAGGCGAAGTTGTTAAGGATTGCCCGGGCACATCTGAGCCGTATCTCTGCTGTCGCTATCAGGTCATTAACCAGACCTTAAATTGTCCGCTGGATTGCACTTATTGCATTTTGCAATATTACTTGAATCAGCCGGCTACGATTATTTATACTGATTACCAAAAGATAATAACCGAGATTGACCAAAAAATTGCCAGTCAGTCTCAGCGCTTGTGGCGTTTCGGCACCGGTGAGCTCGGCGATAGTTTAGCTTTAACCGCCTCGCAGATTTTTGCCATTAAGTTGATGGAATACTTTGCCGCTCAGAAGAATGCTTTGCTCGAGCTTAAAACCAAAACCGATCGAATCGGATTAATCCTGGCTCAGCCGCATAATGGTCACACGGTTATTTCCTGGTCACTAAATCCATTAATCATAAGAAATAGTGAAGAGCGCTTAGCGCCGCCGCCCGCCAGGCGACTGAATGCCGCCGCCGAAGCCGTCCGGCAGGGTTTTCTGGTAGGATTTCACTTTGATCCGATCATTGATATACCGGATTGGGAAAGTCAATATCTGGGTTTAATTGAGGAATTATACCGTTGCATTGATCCCGCCCGGATTGCCTGGATAAGTCTCGGATCCCTGCGTTTTCCGCCCTCAATGAAAGCCAAAATCATCGAGCGTTATCCGCATTCGCGTCTACCCTACGGTGAACTAATTCGCGGGCAAGACCAGAAATTGCGTTATCTCCGTCCCCGGCGAACCGAAATATACCGTTCCATTTACCGCAAACTGACGGAGATTCCCGATCCGCCATTTGTTTATTTTTGTATGGAAAGCCCGACTGTGTGGCAAGACGTCTGCGGTTTTACGCCGGAATCGAATGCTCATCTGGATTATTTGTTTGCGGAAAATCTCTGGCGCAGATTTCCGGGATTGGTTAGGGAGCGTCCGAGATGGGAAGATTATTAAGACTATTTACTAAACATGGTTAGATAACGTGAGTTTGACGTAAGCGATTAATGTTTTTGGGATAGATAAAAACGCTCTGTCTATCTGGATGATAACGTTAATAATCGGTGATGATCCTCGAAAAAAATAGTTGACTTTATTAAAGAAGCAACTTAAGATCTGCCTATTCTTTGTTTTTGGGCTTTTGCAGGATATTTCGATTTCTCCGGTTGATGTTCCTGAAAATATGTAATTGCTTTTTGGCATTGTTTGACTAAGTGTTGCGTTTTGAATGTTAATATAAATCGGTACGATGATGTACCACTTGTCTATGAACGATGACCGAGGACTGATATGTGGTTCGGCCCAAAGACACAATTCTATTTATTTTCTATTTGGGAATCTTTCTTTGTCTATTTTTATTTTAAGATAGGCACTCAATTAAACGGCGTTTATTCCTAAACATAGATTCGCAAACATTACTTTTTCTCCATATCTTTAAGTGTTAGTACGAATAAAAAGTTACATTTTTATATTTTTGTATTTCTATTCTCGTTTTTTTGCATTAATTGTGAAAAAGAAAAATGGCTTAACTGTCCAGAAGACTTTGAACCCGGAAGACGTGATTATATATGGACTGTCGATACTCTCAAAGCAAATCCGTGGGATTTGTTTTATCTATTCAGTTTATGGGTTAGTAGCCCAATAGATGTATGGGCAACTGGTTGGGGCGGAAAGGAGTTTCAATCCTTGGTTTGCCTGTCTGCCCTGTCTGCCGACAGGCAGACACCAGGCAGGGTGGACAAGAGACTTAGACCTATAACATTGCCTTCAATATCTACTGTTTCGCCGAGTTTCAATCCTTGGTTTAGTGGATAAGAGACTTAGACCACAGAAAAATTGGAGATTGTGTATGGAACTGGAAAGTTTCAATCCTTGGTTTAGTGGATAAGAGACTTAGACGGTTTGAACCCAGCTGATTATCCTAATTATACGTTATGTTTCAATCCTTGGTTTGGTGGATAAGAGACTTAGACCTGATGGCTGGATAACTTGCTATTCACAAGGGCAACCGTTTCAATCCTTAGTTTGGTGGACAAGAGACTTAGACCTGGATTCATATTTTGTTTGATTCTTATTTCAATGTGGTTTCAATCCTTAGTTTGTTGGACAAGAGACTTAGACCCGGTTCTTTGAATCCATTGAAACGATCAAATACTAGTTTCAATCCTTAGTTTGGTGGACAAGAGACTTAGACTTATTGGTTTACCCACGCCAGCGGGTTGTTTGACAAGTTTCAATCCTTGGTTTGCCTGTCTGCCCTGTCTGCCGACAGGCAGACACCAGGCAGGGTGGACAAGAGACTTAGACCACAAAAGCGCGAATGACACTTTCTTGAAACTGGAAGTTTCAATCCTTGGTTTGGTGGACAAGAGACTTAGACCAGCGCCCATCGCTCGAATCCGGCGATATTTTTCCGCGGTTTCAATCCTTGGTTTGGTGGACAAGAGACTTAGACCTTAGGCGATTGAGAAAAAAAAGGGAAAAATATAGAGAGTTTCAATCCTTAGTTTGGTGGACAAGAGACTTAGACATGGTAATTCGGTAATGAAATCCACTTGGAATAGTTGTTTCAATCCTTAGTTTGGTGGACAAGAGACTTAGACTTAAAATGAAGTATCACACAAAAATTCTGTATTCGCGTTTCAATCCTTAGTTTGGTGGACAAGAGACTTAGACAATTGCTTGGCAACGAGAGAATTTTTCACTTTAAAGGTTTCAATCCTTAGTTTGGTGGACAAGAGACTTAGACATAATGTAAGAGGGCTTATGAAAAAAGAATTTATGGGTTTCAATCCTTAGTTTGGTGGACAAGAGACTTAGACTTTGCGTTATTGCACCAGTATGGATATTAACCTTAGTGTTTCAATCCTTGGTTTGCCTGTCTGCCCTGTCTGCCGACAGGCAGACACCAGGCAGGGTGGACAAGAGACTTAGACCATGCGTTATTGCACCAGTATGGATATTAACCTTAGTGTTTCAATCCTTGGTTTGCCTGTCTGCCCTGTCTGCCGACAGGCAGACACCAGGCAGGGTGGACAAGAGACTTAGACAGCATAACCAACATTATCTGCAATAAATTCAGAAAAATATATTTCTTGAAATCCGTAATAAAACATCAATATTTTCTGTCTCTTAATCATCGCTTATTCTCAAATAACACCAAATTATACACAAAATTGACCTATTTAACAACTTGATTTTTATTTCGCTATGTCAAAGAGCCGCTTTAAACACAAATATTTTTGTAAGTGCAGTCAAAGCATTGATTATGATTTTCACTCTTTTCCGGAATATTTTCATTCTGGATAATTCCAAGGAGTGCAGATATATCGTTAATAATTTTTTGCTTAGTTTTTGCGGTATAGTCAACTTTGACCTGACGATTGCCGTCCCGAATATAAAAAATGAACCCGCATTTGACCGGTTTTTGATAAATATCTTCCAGCATCAGGCAATAACTCAAAATTTGGGTTTTATGGGAACGATAGACGAATTGCGGATAAATGGCATATTTATAATCAATTGGTGCCAGGGAACCGTCCGCCATAGTTACGACCTCGTCCACGACGCCTCGCAGGTGATATTTTTCGCTAATAAGAAATACATTCGATTCGCGCGCTACTGCGCCGACTTTTTTCCAGAGGTAATCTCTGTTGTGCAACTGGCGCTCCTCGTGTACTTCTCGTCCTTTCTGAACTTTATACCGTCGGTCTTCGTATTGCGGAATCTTCAATACGTTCATAAAATAGATGAATCGCGGGCAGAAGTAATATTCCAATAGTTCAGTTGGAGTAATCTTCAGGGATTCCATGAAAATGTAAAGTAACCTATAAAATCATCCTATATCAACATTAACCATTCCTGCACCGACTGACTTCCAACCACCCAAAAGATGTATACTTTCTAGCGCAGGAACAATGATATTATTGATAATATACTCTTGTCTTTTTTTAAGTTCTGTCTCTGACCAACTAATAAGCCACTTGTCAAAGTAATCATTATCAACTTTGCGTGACATTCCGAAATCCAAACTAAGGTTTGGATTCTGTAATACAGTTTCCAGTTTTCCTTTAAATATCGTTCCTGGAACTACCTGTTCCCCATCCACTTTGGCTCCTTTTGCAGCAGTATTCATCTTTCGGTCAATTCTGATTCTGGTTTGATCAATATATTCGGCTTTGCCTTCTGGAAAAAAATTAGGAATTCGTAAAAATCCCATAATTCCTGTACATCCCATTAAATAGCAAACAGGGCAAATACCGGATTTACTGAGTTTAATATTATCACCATCAACTTGAATAGAACAATATTCATTACGGTATGTGCCATGAGACAATAACTCCTTCTCAAACTTTGTCGGATTGGTGGCTGGTAGGCATGGTTTTATAAGTTCTGCATCTCTTATATTAAACTCTTTCATGAAAGTATCCGATTTATTAATGAACAATTCTTCCAATTGGTTTCTCAGAGCACCCTTAAAGCTACTGGCAGGAATGACTGGTTTTTTATCTACCTTAAATATTGCTCCTTTTTTCTCTGTTAACGGAGATAGAGATGCGCCAATGTGCAAGAAACTACCATCTCTGACTCTCACTGTTAGAGGAATTTGTAGAATTTTTACAGTTCCTTCATTTTTCTCTACAATCTCGACATTTTTAACCTTCATTTTAATACCTCCCAATATGTTGTTAATGAATTCAATTTTCTAACAAAATAGGCAATTTCTTCAGTCGAAACATTGGAATTATATAAATCTTTCACATACTCAAGAACATTTGACAATGCTTTGTTATGAGGGAATGATATCCTATTGATCTTGTCGATAAAATATTGCTCTACAATAACTATATCATATCTTTCGACTACCTTTCCATAATCATCCATTTCCGGTAACTTGCATTCAACCAAACCAAACCAATTTAGATTGTTAAAGAGTTGTTGTAGTAAATTTCTTTTATCGTTAAATGCGTTTTTTAAACAATCTGCCAAGGTTTCAAGATATTTTATTTTTTCCTTACGCCATTGATTTGCATTCTTTTCTGACTGCCTGATATTCTGAATACGACTATCGATTAACTCAATATATTTTCCCTTGTCATTTTTTTCAAAAAATGAACGCAATTCTTGATTCCATTCAACGCCACGAAATAATACCGGAATAGTACTTCTACTACGTTTATCATAAGGGCTATTAAAAATATCCTCATTATTCAATACTTTTTTAAGTACCTCATCCATTTTACTCATCATAGTACGTCTCCTTTTCAATTAAAACTTCAGGTGCTTTTACCAGACTGCCCGGAAACAATGCTCTTTTGTACACTCCGGATATTGAATGCTCATCTGGTTTAAATAAATATCCATAAACAGGTTCAATTACTCTGACTCCAAAGGGTTCGCAGTCCTCTTCATGGATTTTTACGTTTAACAATCCTTGTTTTATAGGATATTCCTCATGACTAATTTCAACTACTTGACATTTTCCGAATCCTTTACTTTTCAAGGCGCCCATTTGAAAAGACAAATTTTTTATTAAGGAGTAGCCGTTATTTTCTGGAACGATATAAATATTCGCTAAAATTTTGTCCTTGGAATAACTCTCATATCCCAAGAGTTCTGCATTTTCGGCTCTGTATGGTGAGAGATATTGGGCAAAAATCGGCATCTTGGATATCCCCAGAGCTTTATCTCTAATAGAATATGTAAATTCTTTAATTTCGTAAGTTCCCTCTATAAAAAGACCAACGGCTTTTACTTCTATGCCAAGGTAGTGTTTGAACGCACCATCAATTGTTGAAGATGGAATTGTAGTCTGACAAGGACGAAAAACGCCGCCTTTAAATCTTTCTCCGATAATAATGGATTCTATTTCTAGTAAAAGATGAACAAATTTCACTCCTCAATCACCTCCTTTCAGTAATTGATAAAGGTTTAAAAATCTCTCAGGTAAGATACCTTCATTGACGTAAAGTTGATATACATCTTGACCCCTATCTTTTAATCTAAGCGTTAATTCTATTTCAGAGTTTAGTTTTTCAAAAGACTGAATTACGTCATATAAAGAATTTTTTGATATTTCAGATTGTTTTAGTTTTTCAATAATATTCATAATCTGTTTTACCTCCCTTTCAGAGTAACCCCCTTTATAAATATTCTGATTGTGGATGTTTAAAAAGTTGTTACACTCCGAATTAAAAAAACGCAAGTGTTCACGTACCGGATACTTAATATTAGCGAAACTCAATGCTAAACTGACCGGAGAATCCTCGTCGTGTGGGCAGTCGGGTAAGTATTTTTCCATAAGATATATGTATATTTGAATGATTTTTGTCGCCAGTTCGGCAGAATATAAAAAAACGCCCAATTCGTCATACTCTGCAATTGGTTTCTTTATTCTGATATTTTCCTCAATTGCCATCCAGAATTCATCTAATAGTTTTCTATAGTCATTATTGAAATCAACCTGCAGGGCGAGTGGACGAAATTCGGAAATAAGTGTGTCTTTCTGTGTTAATGTGTAGCTTTGGTTTATAATTTCAATATATTCTTCAAAAGATTTCTGTAACCATTTTTCAAGTTTGTCTTGTTCTAAAGAGAATTTAAACCAGCAGACTTTTTCACCCTGCCACTCATTGTAATATTCCGAAAATGGCTGATGTGAATTACGAATATCCCAGCAATTTTGGCAAATCCATTCTTTGACATTTTCATGAAACCAGGGATTGTCTAGATGTTCATTACTTTGACAGACTTCACAAATACCAGTTTTAATATCTAAATCTGGTGTTGAAGAAATTATTTTTATTTTTACCTTAGTATTACGGTTATTAAGCACTTTGATTCGTTCTATATCTTGGTTCTCCCTAGCTTTCAACACTTTTTCACTTAGATTGGATTTAAGTATTCCAAGGTCAGCGGTAGTCTCAACACATCTTATCGTGAAACCAGCCTCTGTAAACTTCCGAAATATTTCGTGTAGATCATCGTTTTCCGTTAGAAGTAATTCGATAAAATCCGGTGTATGAAAAAGGACATTATCTCTATACCTATCTACAAGATCATTGATCAATTCATTGCGTTTCTTAAATATGTTTAAATCGTGAAGCCTGACAGGAGTTTGATTTGAACAGATATGGCATTTTATCATACGTCCCTGAAATTTTCCTTTTTTAATATCATCCTGATTATTCGCAACTGTTCGTTTACTGCCTTCTGCTTCGCTAATCAATCTTACCTTATTTTCATTGTTCAATTTTATAATGTATTCTTCACCGCATTTTTCGAAATAAGTGAATTTCTTTAATACACTAAAGATTTTTCCAACCAGTTCTACATGAGTATAAAGTGAGGTAATATTTCTGGGAAGAGATTTGTCTTCTGGAGTGAGTCTCAGGTAATTCTCATATTTGGTGAGAAATTCCATTCCTGAATGACAATTTTGAATTTCGCTAAAAATTTTATCAATATCTTTCTCAGTTCTAAATGCTGCCCAATACTGACCATTTGTTTCCTCTTCTTGATAGTATTTCTTGTTCCATAGCTTCACAATACCTCTTAATCTATCAAGTTTTTTAATTCCTAATTTTTCCATTATAACTTTTTGTATATCAGAATTGGTATTATCTGGTGTGAATGTACCAATTTCTAATGTCGATCGAGATGAGGAAGCAGCCAAATGATCCGACAAAATCAGTATAAAAAGATCACCTTTATAATCATCTGGTATATCTTTCCACTTATTAATTTCGTCATCAGTTTCCCAGTCATCTGGTTTTCTCTTATCTTTTCTTTTATGATGGTATTGTCCCCACCATGATGGAGAATTTGGTTTTTCAATATTCTTTTCTTCAAATTTGAAATCATCAAAAGTATGTCCGGCTATTTTCAATTCATCGCTAGCCAGTTTTCCAATATCATGTAATTCAGGTATAATCTCTTTCATAATATTTTCCTTATTGATTCTGTATAATATACTATAAATTCGTTCATAAACTATGTTAAAATAATAAGGCTTTGACTTCATCGGTGACCAATTTCTTATCGAATGCTTGTCCAGCAGTGATGACTTTCTTGAAATCCGGTTCACACATTGGAAAGATATAGACACTATCAGTGTCCGGATCTATCAAATCTTTGACCTTCATAACTAATTCGTCCAGCAGAGTATGATTGATTGTACCGAGAAATACTCGGGTAGTCGAGCCCATCCGAGCGTGCCAGAAACGGCCAACCGGGTCACCGTATTTATTAAGAATGAGAATGTCAATATTAGATTGCAAAGCCAATTCGATGGCATCCGACGTAATATTAGTTCCTGTAAAAATCAGGATCGAAGAGACTTTATTGGGTGAGATGGTATGGCGTTCGCCTTGTGAGAAGACCTCGAACATTGAGCCTTTTTTCGAAATGGATGAGCCGAAGGTGGAAAGTATGATTTGCATACTAAATCTCCGGCGTCAGCAATTCCTTCGTGGGCTGATGGTATGATTCTCTATGATTGTCGGTAATCCTATTACTGAAGTTGTGGGTTAATAATAAAAGATAGAGGCACTGCCCCGTTTTACGGAGCAGTGCCTGATTCCAATGGTTACCTTCGAGTCTCAATGTTTGTCCGTAACTCCGAATTCCAGCCAGCGGGTTTTGTCAATTGCGAGTTTGACGACTTTCTTGGCTTCGGAATACATTTTGTTCAAATTTGCCAATTCAGCATCCAGTTCGGCAGTTTTGGCTTTCAAATCGGCCTTTAAGGACTCTTGCTCGGCATTGAGCCGCTCGACATTTCCGATGGTGGTGTTCAAAGTAGCGATAAAATCAGCGTTAATGCCCCGCCTAGCTATCGTCTCGGCATTAGCCTGCAGACCAGTAGCCATTAGTTTACCGCTGTTTACTGTTTCGGCAAAACTTGTTTTGGTCATTTTGCGCTCCTTTGTGGTCTCGGTTTGAGTTTCATCTGTCATAATGACACCTCCTGTGAATTAATTTTATATAGTGTTAGGCTTATATCCGAGAGCATCTTCAGACCACTTTTTGAAGACTTTCCGGATAAATGTTTGGGTAGAGTTATTATTACTCCTGAATGAGCGTTTCCATTTCCGGTGGAAAGCATTCCGTGATTGAAAATTTTCCGTACGGTTCCGTACAGAGGTCGCCCCAAGTCGGACATTGATTGTCCGACATAGTGGGAAAGGTTGTCCTAAGTCGGACGAAGATTGTCCGGGATAGGGGAAAGGGATATTGATACGGATATTAGATTGTATATAGTCTGGGAAATGGACCGCAGGGTTATCTTCCTGGTGATAACATCTCATAAATTCATTTATAGGTAGATTAATAGACTTAAGTGCCACTGTCATTATTTGTCCGTTTCCAGCCGGTATCTTTGTCATAACAGAATTCAAGATTGTTGTAAGGTGCATATACGATACCTGAGGGATGTTCCTCGCCGCAATTCACATACCTGGCGGGAACCGAAATAACATAGTCATAAAAATCTTTTCGGAATTTCAGAAACTCATTATGGCGCTTTATCGGATCAATCTCACGTCCCAAATTAATATACATTTTCCAGATCTCTTTGGCATCCACATCAAATTCAATAAATATATCCTTCAGATTATACTCTGCATCTTCAATTAGCTTGAATGATTTATATAGGTCAGCAAACTGCATATTGACCATAAATTTCAAATTTTTCTCTGATTCATCGTCAGCAAGTTTACTTTTCAGCTTATGATAATAAGCATCCATATTTCGTAAAAATTCTATTTCGGAAATACTATCCCGGTTACCAAGTGCCTCCCTAGTTTCAATCATGCTCAAAGCTGATTTACCATAAATGTACTTTGAAAAAGGGGTGTTCTTATGTTTCTCATTTACAATTTCGAATATTTTAACCTTTCCTTTTTTGTCGGCGAAATTACGATTGCATCTACCACAAACTTGATTAATGGATTCTAGAGGTGCAAAATCCCGCCAAACATTTTCTACATCTATATCTACACCGGCTTCAATCATTTGAGTAGAAATAATAATTTTTCGTTTAGCAGATTTCTCGATAGCAATAATTCGCTCCAAGCGATGTTTAGGAATAATGTTAGTCGCCAAATAGAAATATTCAGTTTGTTGATCTGGATTATTTAATCCGTTAAATAGCTGAATTGAGGAATCAATTGTATTCATTACAAAAAGGTAAGATTCTTTAGATTCTATAATTTCTTTACGGCATTTTTCGATGAATAAATTTAGTCCTATCTTTTGTGGGTTAAACTGAAGCTCTACTCGGTTAAGCTGTTCAAAATAATTGGCTTTATTTGGAACCAATTCTACAATCTCATCGGGTTCGAAGATCCGTGGCTGTGTAGCTGTAATCAGGATAAAATATGTGTTGAATATTTTGGATATTTTTTGGATTGAGTCTTTAACTAGTCGCCAATATTTATATGGCAATGCCTGAACTTCGTCAAGCAGGATAATTGAATTTGCAATTTTATGAAATTTCTGGATCATGCGGTTCTGATTAGTGAAAATCGTATGAAATATCTGAAAAAAGGTTGTAACAATAATTTCCGATTCCCAACTTTCAATCAGAAAACGTGCTTCAGAGGCTTCGAACTCGGCTTCCGTTTCACTAACTCGATACCCAATTTCCGCCAAATGATGATGCTTCAATAATATATTTGAATTGGGATATTTAAACAATTTCTGATACACATCGAAATTCTGATCGATAATACTGGTAAAAGGGAGCCCGTAAATAATCCTGCTTGGAATATTGCCGGATTCTTCGAGTCGCCTTCGCAAAACTAGAGCGATAGAAAGAGCTGTTAGCGTTTTTCCACTGCCGGTAGGTACATTTAAAGATAGTATTTTATTATCCAGACTGATTTCTGAAATACAGTGATGAGCATCCTCGAAAATAAAGTTACGTATTTGATTGATTTTGGAAGCACTGTTTTTAAAGGTGTCACTTTTGTATTGTTTAACGATATCAGCGGGAATTGACAAGCGAGGTATTGCTGGGCTTATTCCAAAGATTGCATCGTTCTTATCCGAATATAAAAGAAGTGAGAAAAGAAATTGAAAAATAAAGTAATCATCTATTTGTTTATAGCGATCTCTAAACATATTCTTTTCATTGCGGATTAGTTCTTTTTTAAAATAATGTGACAATGACTCTGGAAAGTTTGCGCAATTAATTTGGAGAGATAGATTTTCATTGATTATATTAAAAAAAACCTGTATTTGGGCTTTGTCAATGGCTTCCCATTGTAAATCAAGATGATCGTATGGAACATTAAGTTCATCCGCTTCGTTGCTATCCCCAAAAGGAATCGCATTGTTAATATTTCCATGATGCTTTTTGATTGATAGGTATATATAGAAAGGTATATTCTGGAGATTATCATTATTCTTGCCATTGACATACTCTTTAGCGATCCAAAAACCAAGCACAGCTGAAATGAGAGAATGACTGGTTTCCGGCTTGTTTTTCATCTCCTTTCGTTTCTGGGGATCCTCCTCAAAAAGATATGTTTGAAAATAGGTCGTTGCTTTACCAAGGTCATGGGAAAAACCCAACAACCAGATGAGTTTTTCCCAGTACTCCAATGGCATATAATTGGAAAGATTACTTGAAATCAATCTGAAGGTTGACAAGCAGCTTTGAGCCACATTTTGCAGATGGATTAATAGAAGTTTATCGGGATGAGAATATAAACTAGAAAAAGACAATTATTTCTCCCTGTTCGGTTTCCCAATATCGTTTCAGTTTACATCCAATCGGTTTCCCGTTTCGCTCAAATAGAATATCTTCCCGTTTATTCACAATTCGGTCGCTTTGCATAAGGATTGGGTAATTGATTTTGAATATTTCCCTGTTTCCCTCAAAAGAGATCGACATTTTGTCATTAAGATAAGATTCCGGTAGGACTGACTGAAGATTAATTTCCTGAGAAGATGTCGCCGGTTTAATTTTAGTCTCGCTGACATACTCAAAATTAGCCAGCAATTCACTCAACCCCAGACAGACCGAATACACCGACTGATGCTTTTGCAGATTGACATTCAGATGTTCATATATCAAAGAATCGTTATGGCTGAAATAGATTAGGTAAGCTGGGTCTTTCAAAAATTCAGTCCGAATTTGAGTACGGTTTTTGATTCTCCAAAAGTGTTGTTTTGTATCAATCAGGTTTTCAGTCCAACGCACTTTCTTGATCGGATTGATTATTTTAACAGCCAGTTTAAAATCAGCGGGATTCTGAAAATAATCCAGGTATTCGGATTTATCCAGCCCGATTATTGCGGAAATGATACCGAATAAGGTTGGCGGTGGCGGAAATTCAAAGGTTAATGGAGAGGTCGTCGTATAAAACTTCTTGAAATGGGCATAATCTCCCCAAAGTTTAAAGATGATGATCTTATTCATATCTTCCTCCACTACAGGGAGATTTTTTTAAACATATCCAACATATCCAGTTTAATTTCCTTTTCATCACGAATAAATGACATTCGCTCATCAACAGTGTATTCGATATTTTCGATTTTATCTTTATGTTTATTAATTTGATCAATCAATTGCGAAATATCTATCTGGTAATCCTCTGGTTTGCGCAGCTGTTCCGATCGCATATTATCTTTGGATTTGAGGGTAATCAGATTGTCGAGATCACCAATGAAAAAGTCCGGTTGTTTGTAGTTGACGACTAACAACAGGCGCGGCATTTGACCAAACTTTGAACGGGAAATAAGTCCCTTGGTACCATTCCAGATTGCTTCTTTGAGGAGTTTCACATCATCGTTTTTAAGAAGTGTATGCTTGGCAGCATTCTCATTAATAATTCCATAAAAAGCAATTAGCGAATAAGGTAAAATATCTTCTTCTCTGAAAGTTTTTTTTGTTGATTTTTCACCACTGGCGAAAGCTCCCGTTCCCTTAATATGGATCATCTTTACAGAATGGAGTGATTTTCCCATTTTAAATTGAACAGGTCCCGTAAAAGTTATGGAGTTACCCTTACCCTCAATTTCGGTTCCAACCGCTTCTTCACTATCTTCTTGTTCTTCTCGTCCTTCTTTTTTCTTCTTTTTTTCTAATGGAATTGTTGCTCCAAATAATCGTACATCAATACACGATGATAACACTGAATTAGCAATTTCTTTCTTGTTTTTACCGAAATCTTTTGCTCTTGTTTTGGCATCCTGAATAGTACCATCTTCTTTTTCAATCTCACGGACAAAAATTTCCTTTTCTTTTACTTCGTGTAAATAATCGCGGATTGTTCTTTTTAAACGGACATCAGTGACGATATTTATTCCGGTTTCCTCATCAATTCTGGGTTTGTTTTCGTCATTGGGATCGCCATTAGGATTAGCATTCTGAATGTCATACAAGAAAAGAATTTCACTGCGATTTTTAATTTCGCTCATTTTCTACCTCCATGGTTTTTTGTTCTTCTGATTTTATTTTAAAGTATTTAGATAAGCTCATACCCAGCACAAAGATGTAATTCATTTCATCGATTGGTAGATTCCAGTGCCGGAAATCACCAGCGAATATCAGGTATTTGGAGATTAACTGCTCTAAAGAGATATAATAGTTGGCATTATATTGCTCTAGTTTTTCGATTATTTCTGGAAGTAAAGTAGTTATATCTCTTCCATCCATTTTTAATCCTTTTAACTTACTGCGGAATGGTGTAGCATTCCTTACTTCTGGTGATTTTTGAATATTTAAAAGGAATTGTGTTAGAACGCCGATCAAGAAAATACTTCGATGGGCGTCTGTTGAAAAAAACTCTTTGAAATTATCGAAGAATAATTCCACTTTTTTTTCGAATTCTTCTTTTGACGCAATCTCAAATGAGTCATAGAATTGCCTGTTCATTGATTCCTCCTTATGTTTAAATCTGAATAGGTTAAGTTCATTGAGAAAAAGAATTAACATGAAATTTGTTAATACAATAGTCTGTAAATGATATTGAGTAACCTTAAATCTTTTCCAAGGTAAGTTGTTGAAATATAAAGCTTCATCAAGAGCAATTGACCGATCTTGATTAATAAAAATAATCCTAATTGATTTAATGGTTTTTTGTAAAATATATTGATAATCAATCCTGATATCATAAAAAATTGATTCAATACATTGTAAATAGGACTTATACTCGCCAACCAATTTTTGATTCTTGTAATGATATGGAAACAAATTATTTAATATACCAAAATCAAATTTATAAAGGATTTTTCCCTCTCTCGATTTCTCGTATTTAAAAATAAAAAGATCATCCACATATTTTTTTATTCTAAATAGTTTATTAATTCTAGAAGGCAACACATCTTCAATAAGAGCAAGAATTCTGAAAACATCTTTCTGTGGTTTTTCAAAGAATAATAGACTGAATGTTACATTGTTTTGTACATCTTGAAGAATTTCGAATACTTCATCTTCAGCATTGGTAATCCTGGCTCTATTCGCATCCGTGATTCCGGGCGAGTGTTTAAAATCAAAAATTTTCTTAAGGACTTCACCCCGGGCACTTTCGGTTGTCGTCTTCGGAATTAGGTAATAGACAAGACCATAAAAATTAAAGCGTAGTTTATTATCAAGGACTTTAGTACCCATCTCAACATCCAAAGCACAGTCAAGACAAATTGGATAATTTTTCCAGCTTTTACTTGGATCAAAACCTCCAGTTACCATTCCCGGTTTATCTACATTATAAAACTTCAAAGAGGTAAAAAACCCATATACTTCAGGCTTTTTGTCCTGGCAGATCGCACATACTTGATTTTCACCAAACGAATAGTTGCCCGATGTCTTGGAATATTTATAATCCAACGCGCTTTCTTCAGTAATAAATCGAGAGAAGAAGTCGAAATCACCAATAAATTTCATAATACCATTATCAATAAATGCAATGGAAAGAACAATCCCACCTTTTGTAATCTGATTAGATTTTTCATTAAGATCATTAAGGATTAAGTTAGATTTTTGCTCAATTTCATCATAAATGGATTTAATAAATGCTTTCTGTTGGTCGGATAGGAATTCTTTATCTTTATTATCATTAAGCCAGGCTACTATTTTTTGAGAAAATGTTCCCGAAAGGCTTTTTGCGACTTTGCATGTTGGTGTTTTATCTGTTCCCCGAGATGAACCGCGTTTATATAATAATTTTGATTTCAAACTTTTACTATTTTCACGGTAAACTATTTGGTTATAAATCCAATTTATTTTTTCATTATTATCTCTTTCCCTTTCACTTTTAAACTCTATTAGTAAAAGATGGGGATAATTTTTCTCGTCATAAGAATCTTCCAACCATACGTCGAAATTTGAACTAATGTCTGGATTATGTTTTTTTTCATACTTTCCTATCTCTGCAATTGCATTTATCATTTAAGCCTCCTAATCGTGGCTACACATTCACCGATGATTTTTACTTTAGTTAACATATTGCCTCCTGTGTTCCACGAATGAATTTGTGGGTTAACTCATAGATTTTAGATATGTGCCTTATTACCCGCAACTGAATTTCCCGATGGATCAGAACAAACTTTGGATTGAATTCAAAGATTGATTCGAATATCATCTTGATACCCTTTTTAGTGTGCCGAATCCCCGGGCGACCTGTTTACCAATGCCGAGATAATCAGGCAAGAGAAAGTTCATCGTAAATTCTCCGGTGAAACAGACCATACGAATATTTTTAAAGTTCATTGGATGGGGTTTGAAATAGCCGTCAACTTTAACACTTTCAATATCAGGAATACTATAATGGAAACCTTTAGAAACAGTTTTCAAATTCTCACGTAGTAAGTGCCGCAAGAACTGTTGTTTTTCAATTTTATCAAGAGTTTTAAAGGTTTCGTAATTTTCTTCTTTAAGCGCCATCCAGGGAGAGGTGAATTGATAATCATAAAAAGAATCAGTCTGGCCAAAATCATCTTCTCGTATTTGAATACTCTTTTCCCAGATTTTGGCTTTTTCACCAGCAATCACAAGTTCATCTACATCCTGAAATACTTCCTTTAGAATGTCAAATCCTTCGGATAAACCGATTAGAGTTGGGATACGATTGAGCACTTTGAATTGGATTGAGGGGTAACCATATTTAAAACGACCGTCAGCCAGATGATTATGGATTAGATCGCATTTTGGGTAACGGTTAGCGAAAAAGCCGCGCAGTTTAGGAATATCGAAATTATTCATCGGATTATTGGGGAACTGAACCTGGATAATTTTTACTATGATTGTCCTACTCATCCGTCTTGATACACTTTCTTCATTTAGTTCATTTTATAATAGCCGTTAACCATCTGGACCTCGATTTTACCAATCAAAAATCTGGGAAAGCATGAATATTAAACGTCTTCGGGAATAGGTCGTTGAAAACTTTGCCTAAACTTCTAATATTGCCGGCTTACAAAACCAATTTCAAATTTTAGCAGATCAAATACTTCTCTATTCATACCAAACTTCCAAACCGTTACAATTTAAAAATTAATTTTAGAAAATCAAGCTAATTTTCCCGCATTCGACCAATTCTATAATCATTTCAGATTGGTGCATTACTCGAATTTAATTGAGTTATTTTTCGAATCGAATAGATAATCAGATTTATTATTTTCTGATTATTTTTCGCAGGTTGATGTTGAAGGCGCTGGCAGGCGCATCGTCCGATACTGATAAAACCAATTTGGCTCTACTTCGTTTCGCTGAAAATTGGTTTTGCGGAATTATAAATAATTAGATCGAGATCGCCGTCGTTGTCGTAATCGCCCCAGGCAGCAGATCCGTAATATGCTCCGGTGAGGCTAATTGTGGTTTGGTCGGTAAACTATCCGGCGAATGATCGAATCGCCAGACTCAATAGGAGAAGTACTGACGAATAAATATTTCTGGTGAACATTTTATCCTCCCGTGGTAAGAAATATTTTGTTTGGAGATTAAAATTTGCTGGAACCAATCATAGACTAAAAAATCATCCATTATATGCAACAGTCAGAAGAACCTAATCACACCATCAATCTTTACATCAAACTATTTATGTATTAGTTTGAAAAACTCTATTTAGCAAATGGAATTGCCTGGTAGCCGACAGGCAAGATAGGTTTGCAATACTTGATTTTTTCAGACGATAAAAAATTCCCGAAATAACTGACTTGCCGATGGTATCCAATTACATTTCTTCAATATCTTGATATCCGTTTTCTTCGTCAGTTTTTCTTTTACGCTCTTTGATTCCCTCATTGATTTTATAGGAAATACCAAAGAAAATCACCTGACTTTCCGGATGCCGTAGTGAAGTAGTTTTAAAATTCTCACCGTAAATAGTTTGCCCATGTTTTTGTGTCTTGAAAATATCACTTACTCTTATAAAAGCTGACATTTTTCCATCCATAAAATTATGTTTGGCGCCGAGGTTGACGAAATAATTTTCCTGCGTGCGCCCCTGACCAGGTCCGTGAAAACCGCGCCCGCCGCCTGAAACGCCAACCGTCGGTGAAAAATAAAATAGCATAATCTGCAATTCGGTATTCTTCCCAAGATTGAAAAATGAATTTACCCGGGCGTTCCAGCTATGACTTTCGTTAGCGTCAGCAATTGAAATCCCGGTGCCATAAAGACGGTTGTTAAAATAGCTGATGTCGGAATTGATCCTCCACCAGGGTGTAAATTTATGACTGATGACACTCTCGAGACCATAAGAGACGCCGTTATTGAGATTTTGAAAAGTAGTAAAGGTAATGCCGTCATTCTGTAATTCCGTAATGCGCGTTATCATTCCATTCACCTGGCGATAAAATAGCGAGGTGCTGACCGAGGTTTTACGATTTGTGAAAGAATGTTCCAGCTCGGCGACGTCTATATACTCCGGTTTGAGTTTGGGATTACCGGAAGAAAGGTTATATGGATCGGAATAATCTATGAAAGGAGAGACGTGCCAGGAATGCGGTCGGTGAACCCGGCGACTGTAACTAACCTGCAAGCCTTGATTTTCCGTCAAGGCGTAGCGAAAATGAATGGTTGGAAACATACTAAAGTAGCTTTTTTGGAAAGACGAATCAATCGTCACCAGGTTATTATTGGTATTGAATTGCTCGACTCTCAATCCCAACTGGGATTGTAAACGACCCAGTTCTCGTGAGTAAATCCCATAAAAGGCGTGAACATTTTCATCGTAGATGAAATGGTTGGAAGCCAATCTATCCAGAAGCCAATCAGCCGTTGGATAGTCATAATTAAAGCGTCGGTAATCCGAATCGTTATGCCGGAAAGTACCTCGGTAACCCGCCTCGATCCGTCGGTGTTCCCCTATTGGATGAATATAATCGGTTCGGGCAGTTATGACCCGATTAGCATCGTCCGAGAAAGTATTTTCCAGCTCTGGCAGAACAGGAGTAAGACTATCGGGCAGAATAGCTTGCTGGGTAATAGATTGATCGTAATTCCGCGAAAATGTCGAGTAAAATAAATCAATTGTCCATTCTCTCTGAGGTTGAGGGAAAGTTTTTTTATAATATAAACCGTATTCCTGGCCATGATTATCTGTGTTGCCTTTGGACAGACGGGTGAAATGGTTATTTTCTACATTGTTAAAATCAGTGTTGAGATAATCAGTGTTATTTTGGTTAGAGAACGATCGCAGGTTGTATAGCATCGAGAGTGAAATAGTATTAAAGTCATTAATGAAATAATCGCCACCCAGTTTGATGTTGTGAAATCTATTGCGATTTTCGGAATCCTGGTATTGATTTAAGTAAAAAGTAGAGTCGTTTCTGGTTGACTCTCGAATAATTTCGGCATTTCCGATTCTATGCCCCAACCGAGTGTCATAATTAGCAAATAAATTAAGTTTATTATAGCGGTAATTCAGATTAACGGAACCATTGTATTTGCCGCCGGTGCCGGCATTTACCAGTAACATCCCGTTATAACCGGGCGAACGTTTTCTCTTGAGAACGATGTTGATAATTCCGGACATACCTTCCGGATCATAGCGTGCCGATGGATTGGTAATGACTTCAACTCGCTCGATCATACTGGCCGGAATTTCGTCTAAGCTGATAATTTGTGACGGGCGACCATCAACCAATAAAGTAACACTTGCGGAGCCACGCAGACTTACATTACCATCAATATCAACCGTTACCGACGGAATAGTTTGCATAATATCTATAGCGGTACCGCCGACAGTCGCAATGCTGTTATCAATCGTGATAATCTTCTTATCGAGATTATACTCGAGGGCTTTTTTCTCACCTGTCACGGTAACTGACGATAAGTCTATCGCAGTCGGTTCGAGATAAACCGTTCCTATAACTACCTCTGATTTCTGCGGCGTAATCACAATATTATTAATGACAGCTGTTTTGTACCCGATAAAACTAACTTTGGCAAAGTAACGACCGAATGGTATTTTATCCAGTATAAAAATTCCATCCTCGTTGGTGATTGTGCCAGTTACAATGCTGGAATCACGGAGATTATGCAAGGTAATCGCCGCATATTCAATCGGCTTATCCGTATTTTTAATTAAAACCGTGCCGGAGAGTCTGCCAGATGTCGGTCGAGGAGCAACCGCCGGTGGTTGAGCTATTAGGTTAGTACTAATAATCAAAACTACTAGAAGCGGAAGAATTACCACTTGTACTTTAACATTTCTTAAGATCATAAATCGAAAAGTCCTTTTTCTAATTTTTAATTGTTCGGCTATTTGATTCCAAAAAAGTGAAAAGGTTAAACTAGCTTTAGATTCTTGACTGTAATAATTTGTTAAGGTAAAACCCGAGTTCAGCGTAAAATATTAGATAGTTATAATAATCTGTCAATGATAATTACCAGCCAGTCTTTGATAAAAAAATGGATAGAAAATTTATCAAGCGTCCATTCAGCCAAACTCTCAGGAGACATTGGTAGTCGTACCAATCGCATCAGTCGAGAACATCAGACTAATTTTACGCATATCGGTAGATTAATTTTTAACAACATTATATTGTTAAAAGTCCCTGTAATTTCCTGCGGTACTGTCCTCCCAACCAACTCGGTATTGAAAAGTAACGATATTGTCTTTTGAATAATTTTTCACGGAGGGGTTCCTAAAATTGGTGGGAATGTCTAATGAACCGTGTAAGAATTTTAACTGGGTTTAGGAAATCTTTGGAAGGCAGAAATCAGATTTACCACTTTTTCCGCTTCCAGATGGAAAAAAAGGCAATAACCGAGATTAAAGCCATTCCCATAATTGCCCAAAAAGAGGAAGGGCTATTTTTAGGCAATGGCAGATCAACGTTCATCGAAAAAATACTGACGATTAGCGTCGGCACCATAATACCAATCGTAATAATTGTCAAGGTCTTCATCAAGACGTTGAGATTATTGCTGACAATCGAAGCGCGAGCATCCATTAAGCTGGCTAGAACGTTCGACTGGATTTCGGCTTGTTTAACACATTGAGTATTTTCGATTATAATATCATCAAGCAATTCGCATTCTTCCTGACTGAATCCAATTTTGACGGTATTGATTTTTAGTTTTTCAAGGAGAACGCCATTGG